>Ga0210383_10000040_pt1 | contig 143314 bp, 136 predicted proteins | sample IncBWC14OmetaG_FD_160072 | JGI IMG/M metagenome (GOLD analysis project Ga0210383, IMG submission 160072) | Forest soil microbial communities from Barre Woods Harvard Forest LTER site, Petersham, Massachusetts, United States - Inc-BW-C-14-O ...
TTGGGGGGGGGCGGGGTGATGAATTTGGGGAGGGGCGGGGTGATGAAATGGGGTGCAGTTTGATCGGCTGGGGGCCCGAATTCCCGAGCCGGTGTTCGTGATTTGCATAAATGGTGTAACTTACAACAACCTTTAACACATGCAAGAAAATCCATACCATCAAGACCGGGAAGAAATTAAAGAATTGTTGAAGCAGTATCAGGATCTGAAGAGTGGAAAGCGGCATACTTTTTTGGAAGAAGAAGCATTTGAACGGATCATAGACTACTTTGATGACACGGAGGATCTCACGCAGGCTGTTGAAGCGGTGGAACTTGGGATTGAGCAATATCCGTATTCCTCGGCCTTAATGGTGAAGAAGGCGGATTTGATGATCGCTACGCGGCATTATCATGAAGCGTTATCCATCCTGGAGCAGGTCGAATTGCTGGACAGCTCCGATATCAACCTATACATACTGAAAACGGACGCTTACCTTGCGTTGGATCAGCCGCAGAAGGCCGCGTCCCTGCTGGAAAGCGCGCTGCTGCATTTCGAAGGGGAGGAGCGGCTGGAGTTGCTGTTTGAATTGGCGGATGTCTACGATGATTATGAGGAGTTCGATAAGATCTTCGATTGTCTGAAGCTGATCCTCGAGCAGGAGCCGGACAATGAGGAAGCGTTATATAAGATCTGTTTCTGGACCGACTTTACGGGTAGGAATGAAGAGAGCATTAGTCTGCACCGGCAGATCATCGACGAGAAACCGTACAGTGAACTGGCGTGGTTCAATCTGGCGGCTGCGTTCCAGGGGCTGAAGCTGTATGAAAAGGCGGTGGATGCCTACAAATATGCGCTGGCTATCGATGAGAAGTTCGATTATGCTTACCGGAACATGGGGGATGCGTATATCCGGCTGCGTAAGTACAAGGAGGCGATCGAGTCACTGGAGAAGGTGCTTGAGCTTTCGCGGCCGGAGGATGTGATCTTTGAGGCTATTGGTCACTGTTATGACAAGCAGGATAATTATGCCCAGGCGAGGTTCTATTACCGCAAGGCGTCGCATCTGAGCCCGGACGACAGCAAGCTTTATTACAAGCTAGCCTGCACCTATATCAATGAAGGGCAGTGGAATCAGGCTGTCCGGCAGCTGGAAACGGCGATGCGTATCCATTCCATGCAGCCGGAATACAACCTGGCCATGGGCGAATGCAAGATGCAGTTAGGTGAGCACAGGGAGGCGATCCAGTATTTCTCGAATGTGGTGCGGATACGGCCACGGAATATCTCGAGCTGGGAGGCGCTTATCCGTTGTCTGTACAACGCCGAATTCTTTGACGAGGCACTGGAGCAGGTCGAGTCGGCGATCCGGCTCACCGGCGGGAAGCCGATCTTCCTCTTCTATCTGGCGGCGATACAATTTGCGCTCGGCCGGACCAGGGAGGGGCTGATCCAGCTGGAGAATGCGATGTCGAGAGCCCCCCGGCTACTGAAGAAATTATTGGAGCTCAATCCGGCTATCCTGCAATATCAGCCGGTAGTAGATATCGTAGCCCGGTACAAAAAGAACAAATCGATCTGACGGACACCTTCCGTCCCGGCTTTTTCCCTACATTTGCGCCGGAAATATTGTTTAACAGCCTAATAATATCGGGATGAATTTCAAACTGTCGCAGATGCCTGACAGGCTGGCAAAGCCCCGTCAGCATGGAATCACAATGGTCATGGACAAGGGGTTGAGTATTGAGGAGGCGAAGAATTTCTTAAGCGTGGCGCATCCCCATGTCGATATTGTCAAATTAGGTTTCGGTACTTCATTCGTCACCCCGAACCTGCGTGAGAAGATTGAAGTCTACCAGTCATACGGGCTTCCGGTCTATTTCGGTGGTACGCTGTTCGAGGCGTTCCTGATCCGCAATCAGTTTGAAGACTATATCGCGATCCTCCGGGACTATGGTATTAAACATATCGAGGTCAGCGATGGCTCGATTACGATCCCTCACGCCGAGAAATGCGGGTATATCGAGAAACTGACCCGGCACGGAGTGGTGTTGAGCGAAGTCGGCAGCAAGGATGCCGCGCACATCATCCCTCCCTATAAGTGGATCGAGCTGATGTCGGCTGAGCTAAACGCGGGCGCATCCTATGTGATCGCCGAGGCGCGCGAAGCAGGGAATGTCGGCATTTACCGGGGGAGCGGGGAGGTGCGGGAAGGCCTGGTGCAGGAGATCCTCACACAGATCCCGGCGGAAAAGATACTCTGGGAAGCGCCACAGAAAGCGCAGCAGCTGTATTTTATCGAGCTGATCGGCTGCAATGTCAATCTGGGCAATATCGCCCCTACGGAGGTGATCGCGATGGAAGCGATGCGGGTCGGGTTGCGCGGCGATACCTTCCATTTGTTCCTCGACAAATAGGCCAGGCAAAGAGATTGGAATAGGCCAGGCAAAGAGATTGGAATAGGCCACGCAAAGAGATTGGAATAGGCCACGCAAAGAGGTTGGAAGCGAAGTAAGCAAGGAGGCCGGAAAAACAATTATGAGACGATATGGGCTGATAGGGTATCCGCTGTCGCATTCTTTTTCCCAACGATATTTTACGGACAAATTCGAGCGGGAAGGGATCAGCGATTGTACTTACTCCAATTTTTCTCTCCGGGAGATCGGAGAGTTGGCCGGGGTCCTTTCGGATCCCGAACTTTGCGGGTTCAATGTTACTATTCCCTACAAACAGCAGGTCATTCCTTTTCTTTCTGAATTAACCCCGGTCGTGGAGGCGATTGGTGCTTGCAATTGTATCCGGGTTGTCGGTAGCGGGCTTGTTGGCCATAATACGGATGTCGTGGGTTTCGAGCGGTCGCTGGTCCCGAAACTGAAGCCGCATCATCGCGAGGCGTTGGTGCTGGGTACGGGCGGGGCTTCCAGGGCGGTCGAGTATGTGTTGCGGAAACTGGGGATCCGATACCGGATGGTATCCCGGAGGCCCAGGGCGGATACGGGGGATCTTGGTTATGAGGATGTGGATAGTTCAGTGGTGGCTGAGGCGATGTTGATCATTAATACCACGCCGGTCGGGATGTATCCCAACATGGAGGAGTGTCCACCGTTACCCTATCAGGCGTTGACGCCGCAACATTATCTGTTCGATCTTATTTATAATCCCGAGCGAACGTTGTTTTTGAAACGGGGTGCGGAGCGCGGCGCAGAGGTGGAGAACGGGCATGAGATGCTGATCCTGCAGGCGGAGGAAGGCTGGCGGATATGGAATGAGTAATTGTGTGTGATGGTGGGCGGGTCAGGCCAGCAGTTTTGTGCAGACTTCTTTGGGGACAGAGACGATCTTTTTCGCCGAATAATCATAACAGACCATGGCGGTCCGGGCAAAGGCTACGGGCTGCATCTTTTCTTCTACTTTTTTCTCCAGCTTATAGTACAATTCGAAACCGATGCGGGAGAAATCCGTCGCGGCTACGGATGCCCATAGGATGTCGCCATAGAAGAGCTCGTTCTTAAATTCGATGGCGACGTCTGTCATAATGAGACCGGCCCCGGCGAGATTCATCTCATCATAGCCGCGGGACCGGAGGAATTGAACGCGGATCTCATGGATCAGGGAGAGGATGGAGTCGTTGCCGACGTGCCCGCCGTAGTTGAGGTCGGTGATTCGGACGGGGATCTGCATAGTGAAGGGGAAGTGCCCGGGTAAGAGTAATTTTGTCTTTGGCATATGCGATAGTTATTTGATTTGCCGGAGGAAGGCCACCAATTGGTCGGCGGCCTTACGGCGATGGCTGTAGCGATTCTTCTCTTGCAGTGACAGTTGTGCGAAGCTACGGGTTTCGCCGTCCGGAACGAAGATGGGGTCATAGCCGAAGCCGTGGTCGCCAATGGGAGAAGTGAGGATACGACCTTCGCAGATCCCTTCAAAAAGGTATTCCCGCCCGTTCCAGATGAGGGAGATGACGGTGCGGAAGCGCGCGCGGCGGTCCGCGCGCGCTTCCATGCGGTGCAGGAGCAGGGCGATGTTGTCTTTATCGGAGCGGTGGGCGCCGGCGAAGCGGGCGCTGTTGACACCCGGTTCGCCGTTCAGAGCGTGGACCTCTAGTCCGCTGTCTTCGCTAAAGCAGTTTTTCCCGGTCAACTGATGAATAGCGGAAGATTTTTCTGTCGCGTTTGCTTCGAGAGTACTGTGAGGCTCCGGGATATCGATGTCGATGCCGGCTTCGCGGAGGGTGATGACACGCAGGTCCCGGCCGATAGCGGCCTGAATCTCTTCGATCTTGTGGGCGTTATTGGTTGCGAAGATGAGGACGGGGGTCATCGGAAGATTGTCGGGGTTCATACGTCAAAAATTGTCTGGAGGCAGACCCAGAGCTTGCTTTTGAGCAGTTTGCTTTCTTCGGTATTAGTAACGAGCTGATCGAGCCCGGGTGCTGAGAGGTAGGTGCAGCCGTCGTAGTCGAGGGGTTTGAACGGCGGAAAATTGATCGGCAGCCGGAGGACCGACGGCTCGAGACCGAACAGGAGGATGCTTTTTGGGGCTAGCTGCCGCCGGATGTCGGCGATGGTGATGGGAGTGGCGGCGATGTTGGTTTCGGCGGCGGCGTTGACGATGGCGACGTCCGCGAGGGTCAAACGGCAAGCTTCGAGGATCTTCGTCAGGAAGGTCAGCTGGTTGTCGGGCAGGAAGGGGGAGCCGGGCGCGTGGACAAGGATAGTGATGTTGCGGCGGTTGTTGCCGAGGGATTTGAGGGGGGAGGGGGTCGACGGCCCGGCGGGCGTGGTAGCGGCAGGCAAAACAATCAGCTTGTCGCTATACCACTCTTCAATGAGGAAACCGGGCAATTGAATGTCGTTAAGGCTCATGTTTGAATTGCAAACTAACAATTGTTAGTTTTGATTTTGCTGACACAAAGATTGTTTGTTTCTTTGTGCCTACAAAAATTATCGTCATTATGATTGCCGCCCTTGATATACAGGTGACAAGAACCTCAAAGAGCCGGTTAAGCGAGATCGACTTCGACAGTCTCCCCTTTGGGAAATACTTTACGGATCATATGCTGGAGGTGGATTATGCGGATGGGGAATGGAAGAAGGTGTCGATCCGGCCTTATCAGCACCTGAGCCTGTCGCCGGCGCTGGCGGCGATCCATTATGGGCAGGCGATATTCGAAGGGATCAAAGCTTATAAGGACAGGGAGGGGCATCCCTTCATTTTCCGGCCGTTCGACAATTTCCGGCGGTTCAATAGATCGGCGGAGCGGATGTATATGCCGGTGGTGCCGGAGGAGATTTTTGTCGAGGGGATGCGCAGGCTGGTAGAACTGGACAAGGAATGGATCCCGATGAAAAGCGATCATTCCTTGTATATCCGCCCTTTCATGTTTGCGACAGATGAGGTCATCGGGGTCAAATCTTCCGACACGTATAAATTCATGATCCTGCTGAGTCCGACGGGCCCCTATTATGCGGCGCCGATGCGGATCTATGTAGAAGAGAAATATACGCGGGCGGCGCGCGGAGGTGTAGGGTTTGCCAAGGCGGCAGGGAACTATGGAGCGAGCATGCTGGCTACGGCGGAAGCCAGGCGGCAGGGTTATGACCAGGTATTGTGGACGGATGCCTTCGAGCATAAGTATGTCCAGGAGATCGGGACGATGAATGTCTTTTTTGTGATCGGCAAGAAGGTTCTCACACCGGATCTGGAATCTGGGACAATCCTGGAGGGGGTTACCCGAGACAGTGCGATCGAGGTACTGCGGCAGGAAGGTTATGTGGTGGAAGAAGGGCCGGTCGACATCGACGAGGTGGTCCGGGCTTACCAGGCGGGTGAACTCAAAGAGGTATTCGGGACTGGGACGGCTGCCACCATTTCCATGATCAAAGAACTTAAGTATGAGGATGTTAACATGAAGTTCGATACGGATACCTGGACGGTGGCCCCGACGGTCAAGCGGGTGCTGACGGATATCCGGGAGGGGAGGAAAAAGGATACGCGGGGTTGGATGTTCAAAGTTTAGGGGGAATTGGGGTCGGGTCGGGAGCCAGGGTCCGGGGAATTGGGGTTTGGAGTTTGGGTTGGGGGGTTAGGGTTGGAGCAGGTTTTTGGTTGAATTATTTGGTTATTTACGTGATACGCGGTACTTTTGCCGTCCAAATTAAAATAGGTTTAGGAATGCCCACCATACAGCAATTAGTCAGAAAAGGAAGAGAGATCATACGCGCCAAGAGCAAATCGAGGGCTTTGGATGCTTGTCCGCAGCGCCGGGGGGTATGTACTCGCGTCTATACGACCACTCCGAAAAAGCCCAATTCTGCCTTACGTAAGGTGGCTAAGGTCCGGCTGACGAATAAGGTGGAGGTGATCGCCTATATTCCGGGTGAGGGGCACAATCTTCAGGAGCACTCGATCGTGCTGATCCGTGGCGGTCGTGTGAAGGATTTGCCGGGCGTACGGTACCACATCGTGCGGGGCAGCCTGGATACGGCCGGCGTAAAGGATCGTAAGAAGAGCCGCTCCAAGTATGGTACAAAGAAAGAGAAGGCTGGGGCAAAAGGTGGCGCCGCCAAGCCTGCCGGGAAGAAATAACTGCCTGCCGGAAACGAATACCGGTAAAAAATAATTAATTGTAAACAGAATAGAATGAGGAAGACCCAAGCCAAAAAGTTGCCGCTCGCTCCTGATGCGAAGTACAACGACACCCTGGTAACGCGTTTTGTGAATAACCTGATGTGGGAGGGTAAGAAGAATACCGCCTACGTTATTTTCTATGATGCGCTGGAGAAGGTTGCCAAGCAGACCAATGAGAATGGCTATGATATCTGGAAAAGGGCGTTGTCCAATGTGACGCCGGCCGTAGAAGTGCGCAGCCGCCGTATCGGCGGGGCTACGTTCCAAATCCCATCGGAAGTTCGTCCGGACCGGAAAATATCTCTGAGCATGAAATGGCTGATCCGTTACAGCCGGGAGCGCAACGGGCGCAGCATGGCTGAAAAGCTGGCCGGCGAGATCGTAGCGGCAAGTAAAGGTGAGGGCGGCGCTTTCAAGAAGAAAGAAGATACGCACCGGATGGCGGAGGCAAACAAGGCTTTTGCCCACTTTAAAGTATAATTTAGTACTTTTTTATATATGAAAACCCTGCAGGATGTGCGGGGTTTTTGCTTTATGGGGATTTCGGCGTTTTGGCGGCGATGCGCCAAATTTCGGGGAAAGCGCGTCTCCAGCACATAAATCCTCACGATTTTTCGTTACCTTTGCGCAACTTTTCAACAAATACAAATGGCAGACTTAAAACTTCAAAGAAACTTTGGCATTGCGGCCCATATCGATGCCGGAAAAACCACTACTACGGAGCGGATCCTGCGCTATACGGGGATGATTCACAAGATCGGGGAAGTGCATGACGGTGCAACAACCACCGACTGGATGGAGCAGGAGAAGGAGAGGGGGATTACGATCACCTCTGCGGCCGTAAGCTGCAATTGGAATTTTCCTACGGTAAAGGGTCAGGTCACGCCGGAAACGAAGAAGTATTATTTCAATATTATCGATACTCCGGGCCACGTGGACTTCACCATCGAGGTGGAGCGTTCCATGCGGGTCCTGGACGGGCTGATCGCGCTGTTCTCGGCTGTCGATGGCGTTGAGCCCCAGTCTGAGACGGTATGGCGTCAGGCCAACCGGTACAAGGTACCGCGGATCGGTTTTGTCAATAAGATGGACCGTTCGGGTGCGGACTTCCTGATGGTCGTCAACCAGGTCCGGGAGATGCTGGGCGCCAAGGCGGTGCCGTTGCAATTGCCGATCGGTGCGGAAGATAATTTCGTGGGAGTGGTGGACCTGATCAAGATGAAGGGAATCATCTGGCATATGGAAACGGAAGGAATGACCTTTGACGAAGTCCCTGTGCCCGACGATATGATGACGGATGTGCTCGAATGGCGTGCCAAACTGGTTGAAGCTGTTGCGGAATATGACGATCATCTGATGGAGAAGTTCTTCGACAATCCCGACACGATCACCGAAGACGAGATGCATGAGGCGATCCGCAAAGCGACCATCGATCTCAGCATCGTGCCGATGATGTGTGGGTCTTCCTTTAAGAACAAGGGTGTACAGACCGCACTGGATGCGGTTTGCCGCTACCTGCCTTCACCGGTGGATCTTGAAGATATGCAGGGGACAGATCCTGACACCGGCGAGACGATCACCCGGAAACCCAGCGCCAAGGAACCTTTTGCAGCGCTGGCCTTTAAGATCATGACGGACCCGTTTGTCGGCCGGTTGGCCTTTTTCCGTTGTTACAGCGGGCATCTGGACGCCGGTTCCTACGTGCTGAATGTGCGGAGCGGTAAGAAGGAGCGGATCAGCCGGATCTTGAAAATGTTCGCCAACAAGCAGAACCCGATGGACTTTATCGAGGCGGGTGATATCGCGGCTGCCGTAGGCTTCAAGGAGATCAAGACAGGGGATACGCTATGTGACGAAGATCATCCGATCACCCTGGAGAATATGTTCATTCCCGAGCCGGTTATCGCAATCGCGGTCGAGCCCAAGACACAGGCGGACGTCGACAAGATGGGTATCGCAATCTCCAAACTGGTGGAAGAAGATCCTACCCTGCGTGTAAATACGGATGAAGACACAGGTCAGACGATCCTGCGCGGGATGGGTGAGCTTCACCTGGAGATCATCATCGACCGGATGCGCCGGGAATTTAAAGTTGAAGTTAACCAGGGTGCGCCCCAGGTTGCGTATAAGGAAGCGTTCAACAAGTCGATCGAATTCCGTGAGGTTCTGAAAAAGCAAACGGGTGGCCGCGGTAAGTTCGCCGATATCTATTTCGAGATCGGGCCTGCCGATGAGGAATGGCTGAAGGAGAATGAAGGGAAGTCCTTCCAGTTTGTCAACGACATCTTCGGCGGTTCCATCCCGAAGGAATTTATACCGGCGATCAGCAAGGGTTTCGAATCTTGCATGCCCAACGGAGTTCTGGCGGGTTACCCGTTGACGAATATGAAGGTCCGGATCTTTGACGGCAGCTACCACGATGTGGACTCCGATGCGATGAGCTTCGAGCTTTGCGCCAAGGGTGGGTTCCGGGAAGCAGGTCCCAAGGCCAAGCCGATCCTGCTGGAGCCCATCATGAAGGTGGAGGTGCTGACTCCCGATCAGTATATGGGTGATGTAACCGGGGACCTCAACCGTCGCCGAGGCATCCTCGAAGGAATGGACAGCAGGAATAACCTGCAGGTTATCAAGGCGAAGGTTCCGCTGAGAGAGATGTTCGGGTATGTGACCGAGCTTCGATCCATGAGCTCCGGCCGTGCGACTTCGACGATGGAGTTCTCGCACTATGCACCGGCGCCGAACAATATCGCCGAAGAGGTGATTGCCAAGGTGAAGGGCAGAAAGGTGAATGCGTAAGTTTTTGTTAAGATTAAAATAGGATTAAAATACGGCCCCGCTACGATTTCGTGGCGGGGTCTTCGTTTTTTGGATAGAAGCTTGCTTTTTAACCTTTAGTGTTTTAACCTTTGTTAGAGTCAGGTGTCAAATCCGGGAACTTAAAAACCAACATATGAAGAGTAAACTTGTAAAACTGGCCTTTCTGCTTGCCCTGGTAATCGGCGCTGGTTCCTACACCAACACCGCTTCCGCGCAGGTCTATGTATCGGTACGTCCGGTTTGGCATCCCATCGAAAGACCGGTTGCTCCGAGCCCGCGTCACGTCTGGATCGACGAGGAATGGGCATGGCGTAACGGCGCATATGTCGCCGTCGGCGGTTACTGGGCCGAGCCCCCTCATCCGGGCTGGATCTGGTATCCCGGTCATTGGTATCATGGTGGCAGGGGTCACCGCTGGTATGCCGGTCATTGGGGACATCGCTAATGGCACCAACGCAGAAATTTGTTGAATGGAGCCCGGCAAGGATGCCGGGCTTCTTTTTTTGGGCCAAATGGGGTTACTTTGGCGCACCAAAAAAATTAGCTATGGCATTATTCCGAAGTATTCTGGTGCGTTGTTTTGTGGTTGGATTCATGGTTATAGTAGTTGGACGCGTGGCAGCGCAGCCCGGTTCGACCCTGCTCAAATGGTCGAAGGATGGCAATTCTTATTATCAAGCTAAGGACGGGAATATCGTACAAGTTAGTCTCCCGGATGACCGGGAGACGGTGGTGGTGGCGCGGGAGCGGCTTAAGCCGCCGGGACAGGCGCAGGCGCTGGCGATCCGGAATTTTGCTTTCTCTGCGGATGGGAAGAAACTGTTGATCTATACGAATGCCCAGCGGGTCTGGCGGTATGACACGCGTGGGGACTACTGGGTGCTTGACCTTGTGTCCTGGCAATTGACCCCAATCGGAAAAGACAGACCGGCCGCTTCGCTTCAATTTGCGAAGTTCTCGCCGGATGGGACGCAGGTGGCCTATGTTAGTGAGCATAACATCTATACAGAGGATCTGACGACAGGGCAGGCCAGGTGTCTTACAAGCACGAATGGGACCCGGAAGCTGATCAACGGGACGTTCGACTGGGTCTATGAGGAGGAGTTGGAAGACCGGGACGGGTTCCGCTGGAGCCCGGATGGTCAGCATATCGCCTATTGGCAGATCGACGCCAACCAGGTAAAGGATTACCTGATGCTGAATACAACGGATTCGACTTATCCGTTTGTGGTCCCGGTGGAATATCCGGTGGCAGGTGAGCCTCCTTCGCCATATAAGATCGGGGTGATCGATCTGAGGTCGGGGACCAATCACTGGATGGATATACCCGGTGATCCGCGGAACACCTATCTTCCCCGGATGGAGTGGGCGGCTAATTCCAGTCAACTGATCCTACAACAATTGAATCGCAAGCAAAATGAAAGCAAGCTGCTGGTGAGTGACATCGCTTCGGGGGTAACCACACCGATCTATGATGAGACCGACAGCGCATATATCGAGTGCAAGGGGTTCTGGCAGGATGGCGTGATCGCCGGCTGGGACTGGCTGAAGGGAGGGGCGTCGTTCCTATGGGTTTCGGAAAGGGATGGCTGGCGTCATATCTATTTGGTAACCCGGGACGGGAAGCAGGAAACGTTGATCACGAAGGGCAACTACGATATCGAGCGGATCAAGCTGGTGGATGAAAAAAATGGCTATGTGTATTTCATGGCTTCTCCGGAGAATGCCACGCAGCTTTATTTGTACAGGGTCAAGCTGGATGGGAAAGGCAAACTGGAGAAGATGACGCCGACGGCGGAAACGGGGACACACGATTACGATGTCAGTCCTACAGGGCGGTATGCCTTGCATACGTATAGCAATGCCAATACGCCGGAGAAGCAAGACTGGGTCGATCTGCCGGAACATAAGACGCTGGCGCAGGCGACGGGGGAGAATGGCGGGCCGGGGCTTCCAGCCAAAAAGGTCGAGTTCTTCAACGTCCGGACGCAGGATGGGGTAGAGATGGACGGCTGGATGGTAAAGCCGGTTCCTTTTGACAGCACAAAGAAATATCCGGTCGTCTTCTACGTGTATGGCGAGCCGGCTGCGCAAACTGTTACCGATGAATATTACACGGGGTTTAATTTCCTGTATAACGGGGATATGGCTAAGGATGGATATATCTATATGAGCCTGGATAACCGGGGGACGCCGGCGCTAAAGGGGCGGACCTGGCGGAAGTCCATCTACCGGCGTATCGGAAGGATCAACATCAGGGACCAGGCGATGGCGGCGACGGAAATCCTGAAATGGCCGTTTGTCGACAGCAGCCGGATTGCCGTTTGGGGTTGGAGCGGCGGCGGGTCCAGTACGTTGAACCTCCTCTTCCAGTATCCGCAGATTTACAAGACGGGGATTGCCATCGCGGCGGTGGGCAATCAGCTCAGCTACGACAATCTGTATCAGGAACGGTATATGGGCCTGCCGCAGGAGAACCGGGACGATTTCGACAAGGGCAGTCCGATCACGTATGCAAAGAACCTCCGTGGCAATCTACTATATATTCATGGGACGGGGGACGATAACGTGCATTATCAAAATGCGGAGCGGTTGGTGAATGCGCTCGTCAGATACGGAAAGCTGTTCCAGTTCATGAGCTACCCCAACCGGTCGCATGGCATCTTCGAAGGGGACGGGACGCGGACGCATTTATCACTGTTGTATACGGATTACCTGCGGACGCATTGTCCGGGCGGAGGGAGATGAGGTTCCTTCGGCGCGGGCGGTCCCATTGTGCGGGCTGGCGGTCACTCATTGCCGTTGTAGATATCGAGGGCCTTGGCCAGGTGTTGTCTGACATTGAATATGGGAATGATACCGGAAAGGGCCAAGGCCGTGCCGACGTAGAACAAGGGTGAAAGCCCATAATGGGGTAGGGTAGGCATAGGGGTATTCGGATTGGTCGTACTGTTGTTATACCAGGCGGCGGACTCTGCCTTGTAGTTATTGTAAGCATCGGTGTTTCGCTGGTGGGTCTGGATGATGCCGGCGACGGCCGTCCCCGCTCCGGCGGCAAGCAAGCCGATACCGATGCCCAGGTTTGTACCGGCGATCTTCAGCTGGGCGAGACTGTTGGGGTTGTCGGCCATGGCGCTGCGAAGGTTCTGGATCGTAACCCGCTCGATGTCCCCGTCCGGACCCTTGCGGAAAAACCAGGCTGCTTCCCTGGTGGTTATCGTGGTGGGGGTTTGAGCTACTCCGGGGGCGGGAGAGTACCAGGCGGTTTCCGTTTCATAGTAACACTTCGAGTACAGGGAGATGCGGCGGCCTTCGTTGTGAAGCCTGAACGCATCATAATACCCGTCGATCGCCCCGACGGCAAAAGTGCCGTCCCAGCCTTTAAAATCCCGGGCCGAGTCGAGGGGGATTCGCCGGTTACCGTCGACGAGCAGGTATTTGCCCCTGGTCAGGGAGTTGACCAGTCTTACATGGTTGCTGTGGATGGTGGTGCCGTTGAGGAGATTGACATAGTAAAGAGAGTCCGATTGGTTGCGGGCGGAGTCTGATTGATTGCGGGAGGCGCCCGATTGGCCGAGGCCCGGCAGAGCAAAAAGGATGGAAAGGCCGAGGGTGACAAGGAGTGCTTTCATGGCGTTTAATTTGATTTTAATCTCTTGGTATTCAAATATTTGTACACAGACTAAGCTATTGAGCGAAAGTTATAAAGAAGGGATTTAAAGCGGGATTAAAGCGGGGTTGGCGGTCATTAGGCTGGACGGCAGGTGGTTTGGTCGGGTCGGCGGATGATCGCTGAGCGGAGGGCGCGGTTGAGCGGGGGCGGGCGGGAGAGGGGGGCAGCGGAGGGGGCAGCGGAGGGGGCAGCGGAGGGGGCAGCGGAGGGGGCAGCGGAGGACGGCGAGGCGGCGAATGCAGGTGGATGGGTCCGCGAGGAGAGGATTTGGTGAAAAAAAAGCCTTGATTCTTTGGGTAATAACTGACATAATGCATACCTTTGCATCCCCATCGAAAAATGGGAATTGGCTTATGTCTCAACGAATCAGAATCAAATTGCAGTCGTACGATCACAACCTGGTGGATAAATCCGCCGAAAAGATCGTTAAAACCGTCCGTAGTACCGGCGCGGTGGTCACGGGTCCTATTCCGCTGCCTACGCGTAAGAAGATTTTCACGGTACTCCGTTCGCCGCATGTCAATAAGAAGGCTCGTGAGCAGTTCCAGCTGCATACGCATAAGCGGCTGCTGGACATCTACACGTCTTCTTCGAGGACGGTGGATGCGTTGTCCAAGCTCGATTTGCCGTCGGGTGTGGATGTTGAGATCAAGGCCTAGGCCCAGGTGTGGGGTCTGAGACCCGTAGCTCTTTCAAATCCATCTATAAACTTCCGGTTCGTAAATGGCCGGAACAAAATAGCGCTGGATCGGCCTGGCTCCGCCGATGACTTTTCGAGGAAGGTGGGAGCGGGCAAAATTGTAAATCTGCCCGGGATCTGTGATGACCCGGGTGATAAATATGAACAAGCCATTCAGGGTTTGTTTACTGCCGGTACTTCTGGCTTCCGGGATTCGCAGACTCCAATGAATGTGGAGGGCAGGCGAAGGAAGACGAAAAGAAAAGGTCGGCTGCAAACGAGGGATTGAAGTAACAGATCGATGCTGTTGTACCAAAACAGTATGTCTGGGCTCCGTCTCATACCCGATGGTACAAACTTTTAAAGAAATGAAAGGCATTATTGGTAAGAAAATCGGGATGACGAGCGTCTTCAGTCCTGATGGCAAACAAACGGCCGTCACGATCATCGAGGCCGGTCCCTGTGTGATCACGCAGGTAAAGACAAAAGAGACGGATGGCTACACTTCCCTTCAATTAGCGTTCGGCGACAAGAAAGACAAGCACACTACAGCAGCAGAAAAGAATCACTTCGCCAAGTCCGGCGCTTCTCCCAAACGGTTTGTAAGAGAATTTCGCGATTTCTCCATAGAAAAGAATTTAGGTGAATCGATTACTGTCGACATCTTCGCAGAAGGCGATAAGGTCGAGGTAGTAGGTACTTCGAAAGGCAAAGGATTTCAGGGTGTTGTAAAGCGTCACGGGTTCCATGGTGTTGGCGGGCAGTCGCATGGTCAGCATGACCGGTCGCGCGCTCCTGGATCGCTGGGTAACTCGTCTGATGCATCCCGGGTTATGAAGGGGGTCAGAATGGCCGGCCGGATGGGCGGCGACCGGGTGAAGATGAAGAGCCTGAATGTGGTGAAGATCTTCCCGGAAAAGAATTATATCCTGGTCAGCGGGTCTGTTCCCGGTCATATTGGTTCCATAGTCTATATTCAGAAGTAAGAAGTAAACCGGCGGGTATCCGAGTAACGGGGTCCGCGTAAAATCGAATTATCATGCAAGCAGACGTATTAAATATAGAAGGAAAGAAGACGGGCCGGACGGTGGAATTGCCGGAGGAGATATTCGGGGTCGAACCGAATGAGCATGTGATCTATCTGGCTGTCAAGCAGCATCTGGCTGCCCGGCGTCAGGGTACGCATAAGGTAAAGACCCGTTTGGAAGTGCAAGGTTCAAGCAAGAAGCTGCATCGCCAGAAGGGCACGGGCGGAAGCCGTAAGGGCAACCTCCGTAACCCTTTGTACAAAGGTGGTGGTACGATCTTCGGGCCTAAGCCGCGCGACTATGACTTCAAATTGAATCGGAAGGTTAAGGATCTGGCAAAAATATCCGCTCTTTCGTTCAAGGCGAAGGAAAACAAGATCGTAGTGGTAGAGGACCTCAAGCTGGAAACGCCGAAGACCCGGCAATTCGCGGATGCGCTGAAGGGTTGGAATCTGGAGGACAAGAAGGTACTGTTCGTGATGCAGGAGGATAGTGACAACCTGTACCTGAGCCTGCGCAACCTGCCTTCGGTGGAAGGTACGCTGCTGGCGGATATCAACACCTACGATATTGTCCACGCTGAGGTGCTTGTCTTTTCGGAGACGGTGGCGAAGGTTTTCGCGGATGAGATGGCGGAGGAAGAAAAAGCATAAATAAATTTTAAAATCATTAGGAGATGAAACTCGCTGAAGTTCTGATAAAACCAATACTGACCGAAAAGGCGAATTCCCAGCAGGATAAGCTGCGGCGGTATGCGTTCCGGGTGAACCGTAAGGCAAATAAGCTGGAGATCAAGAAGGCGGTGGAAGATTTCTATGGTGTGACGGTATTGGACGTGAACACCGTCGTGGTGCCGGGGAAGAATAAAACTCGTTTCACCAAGGCGGGGTATGTACAGGGGCGGAAGCCGGCTTATAAGAAGGCGTTGGTGACAGTGGCGGAGGGAGAGACGATCGATCTGTACGCCAGTATCTAGCAGACACTAATTTATTAAACGTATAAGACAAGAACAATGGCACTCAAAAAATACAAACCGATCACTGCCGGAACGCGTTGGAGGATTGGAAATGCGTATGCCGAAGTGACGACCGATACACCGGAGAAGTCGCTGCTGGAGAAAGTAAAGTCTACTGCGGGCCGCAATGCGCAGGGTCGCAGGGCGATGCGTTATATGGGCGGCGGCCACAAGAAAATGTACCGGGTCATCGACTTCAAGCGGAATAAGAAGAATATTACTGCAAAGGTTGCTTCTATCGAATATGATCCGTATCGTACTGCCTTTATTGCCCTGTTGAATTATGTGGATGGGGAAAAAAGGTATATCCTGGCACCCCAGGGTTTGCAGGTTGGGGCTACGGTGGCTTCCGGCGATGATATCGCCCCTGAACTGGGGAATGCGCTTCAGCTGAAGCACTTGCCGCTTGGTACTAACGTGCACAATATCGAGATGCAGCCGGGGCAGGGCGGCAAGCTGGTACGCAGTGCCGGGACGTCTGCCCAGCTGACGAACAAGGAAGATAAATATGCGGTCCTGAAAATGCCTTCGGGTGAATTGCGGAAAGTGTTGATCAACTGCTATGCAACGGTAGGGGTTGTCTCGAACAGCGACCATTCGCTGCAGAGTATGGGTAAAGCCGGTCGGAACCGGTGGAGGGGTATCCGCCCGCGGAATAGGGGCGTGGCGATGAACCCGGTCGATCACCCGATGGGTGGTGGTGAAGGCAAGGCATCCGGTGGTCAGCCGCGAAGCAGGAATGGTCAGTATAGCCGCGGTCTGAAGACCCGTCAGAAGGGCAAGGGCAGTGACAAGATGATCATCCAACGGAAAAACGGTAAAAAATTGTCGAAATAATTTAATTATGAATAATTAAAAATTATGGGTCGTTCAATTAAAAAAGGTCCTTACGTAGACTCTAACCTCGAAGAGAAGATCCTGGCGATCAATGAAGGGTCGGCAAAGAAGGGGGTGATCAAAACCTGGAGCCGTCGGAGCACGATCACTCCGGACTTCGTAGGGCATACCCTGGCGGTGCATAATGGCAACAAGTTCATCCCGGTGTATGTAACTGAGTTTATGGTGGGACACAAGCTGGGCGAGTTCGCGCCTACCCGCAACTTCAAAGGACATTCAAGTAAAAAGATAGCTGTTTAGCAAAAAACGATATATAATGGAAGCAGTAGCTAAATTGAGAAATTATCCCACGTCACCGCGCAAGATGCGTCTTTTGGCTGATGAGATCCGCGGTATGCATGTCGAGAAGGCTTTGGCCTTACTGGAGCATCATCCGCAGCATTCGTCCACGCCCTTGTGGAAGCTGCTGTGGTCGGCGGTAAAGAACTGGGAGCAGAAGAATGAGGGACAGAGCGCGGCCGATGCGAGTTTGATGGTCAAGACAATATTTGTGGACGGCGGAAGGACGTTGAAGCGGATGCGTCCTGCTCCCCAGGGAAGAGGTTACCGGGTTCGGAAGCGGAGCAATCACGTTACCATTATCGTCGACACAACACTTGTTGTTGCGGAGCAAGAAACAAATTGATAAAACTTATTTAATAATAATATGGGTCAGAAAACGAATCCTATTGGGGCCAGGTTAGGGATCATTCGCGGTTGGGAATCCAACTGGTATGGCAGCAAAAAAGATTATGCTGGCAAGTTGATCGAAGACAACAAGATCAGGACCTACCTGAATGCCCGTATCAATAAAGGTGGGATTGCGAAGATCGTTATCGAGCGGACGCTGAATAAGCTGATCGTGACGATCCACACTTCCAAGCCTGGTATCATCATCGGTAAAGGCGGTGGTGAGGTGGACCGGATCAAGGAAGAGTTGAAGAAACTGACAGGGAAGGATGACGTGCAGATCAATATTCTGGAGATCCGCCGGCCGGAGCTGGATGCCAACATCGTGGGTGATACGATTGCCCGCCAGATCGAGAACCGTATCAATTACAAGCGGGCGATCAAGATGGCCATTGCTTCGGCGCTGCGGATGGGTGCTGAGGGGATCAAGATCAAGGTCTCTGGCCGGCTGGGCGGTGCTGAAATTGCCCGGACTGAGGAGATCAAGCAAGGCCGGACGCCGCTTCATACGCTGCGGATGGATATCGACTACGCGAACGTCTATGCGCTGACGGTATACGGTAAGATCGGGATCAAGGTTTGGATTTGTAAGGGTGAAGTATTGACCAAGCGGGATCTCAACCCCAATTTCGTCGGCGGCAAGAGCGATGTCAGCGACAGAAGGGACCGGAGGGATGGAGATCATGGCCATCGGGATCATCGCGATCATCGGGACGATCGTCGTGGCGGTGGGGACCGGGGTGGAGACCGTGGTCGTAGTGCCGGCGGTGATCGTCGGAGCAGCGGCAGTAGCACAGATCGCAGACCTGGTGGCGGAGACCGCAGACCAGGGGGCGCTGGCGGTGATCGTAGGCCGGGAGGCGCTGGTGGAGGCCGCAGGTAAGTGCGATTGATTGAATAAAAGTAAAGCGATAACCAGAAAATAATTCTAAGATGTTACAACCCAAAAGAACCAAGCATAGGAAAGCACAGAAAGGCCGGATCCGTGAGGTAGCGAAGAGGGGAACCACTATTGCGTTTGGTTCGTATGCTTTGAAGACCCTGGAGGCGATCTGGCTTACCAATCGTCAGCTGGAAGCCGCCCGTCAGGCGTTGAGCCGGGGGATGAAGAGGGAGGGAATGGTATGGATCCGCGTTTTCCCGGACAAGCCGATCACGAAGAAGCCGCTGGAAGTGCGTATGGGTAAGGGTAAAGGTAATCCGGAGTATTGGGCGGCGGTGATTGAGCCGGGAAGGATACTTTTTGAGGCCGATGGCGTACCGCTGGCGGTGGCGAAGGAAGCGCTGGAACTGGCGGCGCAGAAGCTGCCGGTGAAGACCAAGTTCATTGTACGGCGGGATGTTCCTGCGGAGGTAGCAGTGAAAAAATAATCTCAGAACAGTAAAAAAGCTATACGATGTCAAAGAGAATCGATTTTGTTAACAGCCTGAGAGACTTGAATGAGGCGGATGTCAAGGCCCGGATCCAGGAAGATGAGCTGAGGCTGAAGAAGCTCGAGTTCGCGCATGCGATTTCGCCGCTGGAGAATCCGATGAGCATTCGCGCGCTGCGTAAGGATATCGCGCGGTTGAAGACGAAGCTGAACCAAGTTAATAATGCAAAAAGCTAATACAATGGTTGAAAGAAATTTGCGCAAGACAAGGATCGGGGTGGTAAAGAGCAATAAGATGAGCAAGACCATCACCGTCGCTGTCGAACGGAAGGTGAAGCACCCGATATACGGGAAGTTCGTGAAAAAGACGACCAGCTTCCATGCACACGATGAGAAGAATGAGTGTGGGGTTGGGGATGTGGTAAGGATCATGGAAAGCCGTCCGTTGAGCAAGAGCAAGCGCTGGCGTCTGGTTGAGGTGGTCGAGAAGGCCAAGTAAAATATTGATGAACCGGCGGGCTGCTTGCTCGCCCTAAAGCTAAATAAAATGATTCAGCAAGAAAGCAGGCTAAATGTAGCTGATAACAGCGGCGCCAAGGAAGTGTTGGTTATCCGCGTGTTGGGAAACAGCGGGCAGGATTATGCGGGGATCGGGGATAAGATCGTCGTCACGGTAAAGGACGCGTTACCTTCCGGCGGGATCAAGAAAGGGACAGTTGCCAAGGCGGTGATCGTCCGGACCAAGAAAAAATTGCGCCGGAAGGATGGCAGCTATATCAGATTCGACGATAATGCCGTGGTATTGCTGAGTGCGTCCGACGAGCCCCGGGGTACGCGCATCTTCGGGCCGGTTGCGAGGGAACTGAGGGATAAGGGATACATGAAGATTATTTCGCTTGCGCCTGAAGTATTGTAATTGGAGGATCATCTCCGCCTGACGCGGGGAAAAATATATAACAATGAGCAACAGATTTAAACCCAAGTTTAATATCAAGAAAGGTGACGATGTGGTCGTGATCACCGGAGACGATAAGGACCCCAAAAAGGCCCGGAAGGTACTGGAAGTGTATCCTGACGACGCGAAAGTACTCGTCGAAGGCGTAAATATCGTGAGCCGGCACACCAAGCCTTCCGCACAGAACACCAAGGGAGGGATCGTGAAGAAGGAAGCTCCGATCCATATCTCCAATGTGCTGTTGTGGGATGCCAAGAGCGGCGGCGCTTCGAAGGTATCGCGGTCGCGGGAGGATGGAAAATTAGTTCGGATCGCTAAAAAATCAGGGGAGGTTATCAAATGAGCACTGTAAAATACACTCCGCGTCTGGCAGAAAAGTACAAGAAAGAAGTTGTACCTGCCCTTATGAAGAAGTTTGGTTATAGCACCGTGATGCAGGCGCCCAAACTGGAGAAAATTTGTATCAACCGCGGTGTCAATGGCGCGGTCACGGATAAGAAGCTGGTGGATGTGGCGGTGGATGAGCTGGGCCAGATCACCGGTCAGAAGGCGGTCACGACACAGTCGAAGAAGGATATTTCCAACTTCAAGCTGCGGAAGAATATGCCGATCGGTGCGCGGGTAACGCTGCGCGGCGAGAAGATGTTTGAGTTCCTGGACCGGCTGGTGTCGACGGCGCTACCACGGGTAAGAGATTTCAAGGGGATCAATGAGAAGTCGTTCGACGGCCGCGGCAATTATACGCTTGGGGTCACGGAGCAGATCATTTTCCCTGAGATCGATATCGACAAAGTGAATAAGATCACGGGTATGGACATCACGTTCGTGACGACGGCCGGGACCAATGAAGAGGCTTACGAGCTGCTGAAGGAGCTGGGGATGCCTTTCCGTGGGGCTAAAAAAGATTAAAATTTTAAATAAGATAAAACATGGCTAAAGAGTCTGTAAAGGCGAGACAAAGGAAAAGGGAAGCGATGACGGCTAAATATGCCGACAGGCGCGCCGCTTTGAAGGCTGCCGGTGATTACAAGGCGCTGGATCTGTTACCAAGGAACGCATCGCCGGTTCGGCTGCACAATCGCTGCCAGTTGACGGGACGACCCAGGGGATATATCCGGTATTTCGGCATTTCCCGGGTGATCTTCCGGGATATGGCGCTGCAAGGCAAGATTCCGGGTGTTCGGAAGGCGAGCTGGTAAAATTAATTGACAAAACGGCGGGGGGTACCCGCAAAAATTAGATAAACAATGGTTACTGATCCTATAGCAGATTTCCTGACAAGAATCCGTAATGCGCAGATGGCTAACCATCGGATCGTGGAGATACCTGCTTCCAATCTGAAGAAGCGGATGACGGAGATCCTGTACGACAAGGGGTATATCCTGAAGTACAAGTTCGAGGATGACAATAAGCAAGGCGTGATCAAAATCGCGCTGAAGTACGATCCGGCCACGAAGGAGCCCGCGATCAAGTCTTTGGAGCGGGTCAGCCGTCCCGGTCTGCGTCAGTATGCCAGCCCTACGGAGTTCCGCCGGGTGAAGAATGGTTTGGGTGTGGCTATCCTTTCAACTTCTAAAGGCGTCATGACAGACAAGGAAGCCAAAGTGCAGAACGTCGGTGGCGAAGTGTTGTGCTACGTCTATTAAATTTTAAAAAATTAGTGAATTATGTCTCGTATAGGTAAACAACCGGTGACACTGCCCAAAGGGGTAACGGTAACGGTCGGACAACATAATCAATTGGTTGTAAAAGGCCCTAAAGGGGAACTAAAACAGGACATCGACCGGGATATCACCGTTGAGGTAAAGGACGATCATGTGTATTTCACGCGTCCTACCGACCAGATCCGGCATCGTGCGCTGCACGGGCTCTACCGGTCGCTGGTGTCCAACATGGTGAAAGGGGTCACGGAAGGGTATAAGAAACAGCTGGAGCTGATCGGGGTAGGTTTCAAGGCGTCCAACCAGGGGAATATCCTGGACCTGGCGCTGGGCTACTCGCACAATATCGTTTTCGAAGTGCCCAAGGAGTTGAAGCTTGCGACTGCCCAGGAGAAAGGGGAGAACCCGAAGATTACGCTGGAAGGGGTCGACAAGCAATTGATCGGCCAGGTTGCGGCCAAGATCCGGAGCCTGCGGAAGCCGGAGCCGTATAAGGGCAAGGGGGTTCGGTATGTAGGCGAGGTCGTGCGGAAGAAGGCTGGTAAGGCGGCTGGTAAATAAATTTAGAACCGCGCCCTGGTTGGAATCAGGGGGCAAAATTGAATAAAATGGTTACGAAAGCACTCAGAAGAGAAAAGATCAGGTTCAGGGTCCGCAGGAAGATCAGCGGAACGACTGCGCGGCCCAGGCTCTCGGTATTCCGGAGCAATACCGATATCTATGTGCAGCTGATCGATGACAGCACCGGCAAGACTTTGGCTTCGGCCTCTTCACGCGACAAGGATATTGCGGCGCAGAAAGGGACGAAGGTGGAGAAGGGCAAGCTGGTGGGTGCGGCGATTGCGCGGAAGGCCAGTGATCTCGGGATGCTGGATGTTGTATTCGACCGATCCGGTTATTTATATCACGGCCGTGTGAAGGCGGTGGCAGATGGCGCACGGGAAGGCGGCTTGAAATTTTAAATCAAAAACGAACAATGGCACAAGTAATCTTAAACAGAGTTAAAGCCGGAGACCTGGAATTGAAGGAAAAAGTGGTTGCGATCAATCGCGTGGTCAAGACGACCAAGGGTGGCCGGGCATTCAGCTTCTCTGCATTGGTGGTAATCGGTAATGAGAACGGGGTGGTCGGTCATGGACTTGGGAAGGCCAAGGAGGTACAGGAAGCGATCACCAAGGGGATCGAGGATGCCAAGAAGAACTTGATCAAGGTTCCGGTCCATCATGGTACGATCCCCCACGACCAGCTGGCTAAGGAAGGCGCTGCCAAGGTCCTGATCAAGCCGGCCGCTCACGGTACCGGAGTGATTGCCGGGGGATCGATGCGTGCAGTGCTGGAAAGCGCGGGCGTAACGGACGTGCTGGCAAAGTCCCTGGGGTCTGCCAATCCGCATAATGTGGTCAAGGCAACTTTCAAAGCACTTGCGATGCTGCGCGAGCCCATCGCTGTAGGGAAGACACGGCACATCTCACTAAAAAAAGTATTTAACGGATAGTTATGGCAAAGATCAAGATCACACAAATCCAGAGTGGCATCGACCGGCCAGAGCGTCAGAAGCAGACTTTAAAGGCGCTGGGGCTGAAAAAGCTGCACTATTCAAAAGAAGTGGAGGCTACTCCGCAAATCCTGGGTATGGTCCGGATGGTGAAGCACCTGGTGAAGGTTGAGGAAGTAAAATAAATCTAATTGGCGGCGCGTGGGCGCCGCTCGCGAGGGGCGATTCCCCGTAAGTAAAAATCAACGACAATGCAACTACACACGATCCGGCCTGCAAAAGGCGCAACGCATAAAGAAAAACGACTGGGCCGCGGTGAAGCATCCGGCAAGGGCGGCACTTCCACCAAGGGTAATAAAGGAGGACAAAGCCGGGCCGGTTATCAACGTAAGATGGCGCATGAGGGCGGTCAGATGCCGATCCAGCGTCGTCTCCCCAAGCGTGGGTTCAACAATATCCACCGGGTGGAGTACAAGGTGTTCAACCTAGGTCAGATCGATCAGCTGATAGAAAAGTACGGCCTGACAGAGTTTACGCCTGAGAACCTGTATATCAATGGTTTGATCAGTCAGACGGATTTGGTAAAGGTATTGGGTACGGGCGAACTGAAGTCAAAGATCCCATTCAAGGTCAATGCGGTTAGCGGGAAGGCGAAGACGGCGATCGAAGGGTTAGGGGCGACGATAGAGATAATAAAGTGATTTTTATGTAACTTGCAGGGACGCGCCGTTTAAGACGCGTCTTTTTGGCTTTATGTACTTTTAAAACGATGTGTTCCCGTGAAGAAATTCTTTCAAACGCTTAGAAATATATGGAGCATCGATGATTTGAGAAACAAGATCATCGTCACGCTTTCGTTGATATTTGTTTACCGCCTGGGTACTTTCGTCGTGCTGCCCGGGATCGACCCGAACAAGCTTTCGGCGCTCAGCGGTGCCAAGAGCGGTGCGCTTGGACTGATCGATGCTTTCTCCGGGGGGGCGTTCTCCCAGGCTTCCATTTTGGCGCTGGGTATCATGCCTTATATCTCCGCTTCCATTTTCATGCAGCTGATGACGATCCTTATCCCGCAGATGCAGAAGGTTCAGAAGGAAGGCGCGAGCGGTCAGAAGAAGATCAATCAATGGACGCGTTATTTGACCGTTATCGTCACTTTCGTGCAGGCATATGCCTACGTCACCTATTTGAAAAACCTCGGGCCGGGTGCAATCCTGGCATCGTTCAGCGGGTATTTCTGGCTGACGACGCCGATCGTACTGACGGCGGGAACCTTATTTGTGATGTGGCTGGGTGAGAAGATCACGGATAAGGGTCTGGGTAACGGGACATCTCTGATCATCATGATCGGGATCCTGGCGCGGTTGCCGCGGTCCTGGTGGCAGGAGTGGAATTCGAAACTGGCGATCGGCAGCGGGGGTATCCTGATTTTCGTGGTGGAGAACGCGATAATGGTGGCTGTCATCATGGGTCTTATTATCCTCACTGTCGGGGTCCGGAAAGTGCCGGTGAATTATGCGAAACAGATCGTGGGCAACCGGCAGTTCGGCGGCGCGCGTCAGTTCCTGCCCTTGAAGGTAAATAGTGCGGGTGTCATGCCGATCATTTTCGCTCAGGCGATCATGTTCCTGCCGACAATTTTTTCCAGCTTCGAGACGACCAAGGGCATTGCCCGGCTGTTTTCCGATCCAAGGGATTGGGTCCATATGGTTATTTATGGCACGATCGTTATCGGTTTTACCTTCCTTTATACGGCGCTTATCTTTAATCCCAAGCAGATCGCCGAAGATCTGAAACGGAATAATGGCTTCATACCTGGCGTAAAGCCGGGTCAGCCGACTGCAGACTATATTGGCTCTGTCATGGATAAGATCACCTTGCCGGGAGCTTGTCTGCTGGCGATCGTTGGTATCCTGCCGGGATTCGCCCAACGGCTGGGCATCAGCCAGGGTTTTGCCTCTTTCTTCGGTGGTACTTCGCTGTTGATCATGGTGGGGGTTATCCTGGATACGCTGCAGCAGATCGAGACCCAGCTGCTCATGCGGCAGTATGACGGGTTGATGAAGAGCGGGCGGATTCAGGGGCGTCAGTCTTCTGTATCCAGTGCCGTGATATAGGTTAACGAATGTATGATCCATTATAAGACACCGGCGGAAATTGAGTTGATGCGGGAAAGTGCCCGGCTGGTCAGCAGAACGTTGGCAGAGGTGGCGGGAGTGTTGAAGCCGGGTGTGACGACGCTGGAGCTGGACAAGCTGATCGACGAATTTATCCGGGACAACGGAGCTATCCCATCCTTTCTTAATTATCGCGGCTATCCGTTTGCTTCCTGCATTTCCGTTAACGACGTGGTGGTGCATGGTTTTCCCAATGACAAACCAGTACAGGGAGGAGATATCATTTCCGTCGACATCGGGGTGATCCTAAAAGGCTATCATGGCGATCATGCCTATACGTTTGCGATCGGGGATCCTGGTCCGGAGGTAATGCAGCTGATCCGCGTGACGAAAGAATCGCTCTATAAGGGGATCGAGAAGGCGGTGGCTGGCGGCCGCGTCGGGGATATTTCCTATGCGATCCAGGAGCATACCGAGAAAAAATATGGGTATGGAGTGGTGCGGGAACTGGTAGGGCACGGGTTGGGCCGGCACCTGCATGAGGATCCGCAGATTCCCAACTATGGGCGGCGGGGGTCGGGCGCGAAACTAAAGGAGGGTCTTGTTTTGGCGATCGAGCCGATGATCAACCTGGGAAAAAAGGAGGTCTATACAGAGAAGGATGGCTGGACGGTCCGGACGGCCGATCACCAGCCGTCGGTGCATTTCGAGCATGATGTCGCCGTGCGGAAGAATAGGGCCGAGATCCTCTCGGACTACAGCATTATCGAGGCGGTGGAGAAGGCGAATCCGCATTTGATGACGGCGGAATCTGTCATGTATTCATAGGCACGGTATGTGCGATCTTTCCAAACATCTTATCGTTATTGGTGGCGGGGCTGCGGGGATCTACTGTGCGGCCAATGCGGCGCGGTTGTGTCCGGGCTTGCGGGTAACTGTGCTGGAGAAGACCGGCAAGCTGCTCAGCAAGGTCAAGGTCAGCGGCGGAGGGCGTTGTAACGTCACGCATGCGTGCTTTGATATCACCGAAATGCCTGGTCGATATCCGCGTGGGGGACAATTTGTTCGACGGGAGCTATATTGCTGGGGGGTAACCGACACGGTGGGCTGGTTTGAGGAGCGCGGGGTGCAACTCAAGACCGAAGCGGACGGGCGAATGTTCCCGGTGACGGACACGTCGCAAACCGTTATCGACTGCCTGATGCGGGAAGTCAACCGGTATGGCGTGGAAGTAAGGTTTCACGCGGAAGTGAAGGAGGTGGTGGGGCACGCGGGGCCAGGAGGGGCCGTCGCGGGAGCTTCGGCGGGCAATGGAGGTTTCCTGGTCCAGTTGGCAGATGGGCGGTCGATGGTCGCCGACTATGTTTGCGTCGCTTGCGGAGGATATCCCAAGTCGGGGATGTTCGATTGGATCAGGCGGTTGGGGCATGCGATAGAGGAGCCCGTGCCGTCTTTGTTTACGTTCAATCTGCCGGGCGATCCCATTACGCGGCTCATGGGGGTCGCGGTAGGGGAGGCGCAGGTGAAAATAGCGGGTAGTCGACTCGTGGAAAGGGGGCCCTTGCTGATTACGCACTGGGGATTGAGCGGGCCGGTGGTGTTAAGGCTCTCGGCGTGGGGAGCGCGGGAACTGGCGGCAGGGGGTTATCGATTTGAAATCCGCGTGAATTGGCTGCCCGATCTGTCGGAGCAGCAGGTGCGGGAGCGGATGCAGCAGGTGCGGTATGAATGGGCCGCGCGGTCGGTGTGGGGTGGGAATCCATTCGCTTTGCCGCAGCGGTTGTGGGAGTATTGCGTCGCCGCGGCCGGCATTCCAGAGGGGCTTCGGTGGGCCGATCTGCCGGCAAAGGATCAGAACAGGCTCGTCAACTTTATATGGGCGGCAGGGTATGCTGTTGAGGGAAAGACTACCTTTAAAGAGGAGTTTGTGACTGCGGGAGGTGTTCGGCTGGCAGAGGTAGACCCGATCACCTGTCAAAGCCGGATGGTCCCTGGTCTTTACTTTGCGGGGGAGATTCTCGATGTGGATGGAATTACGGGTGGCTACAATTTTCAGCATGCCTGGAGCAGCGGCTGGATCGTGGCGGATAGTGTGGCAAATGCGTCGAAACAATAAATTTTATCGATATGGGAAACGCGTCGTTTGCGCCTTGTTTGTCGCTGAAAGTAGTGGCTCCTGCGGTGGAGTTCTATAAAAAGGCTTTTGGGGTGGAGGAGGTGTTGATCGTGAAGAATGACGATGGTAGCGTGCATGTGGCGGAATTAGCTTTTGAGGGCATGACCTTTCATTTGCATCAGGAGATGCCGGGGGCGATGAAAGAAAAGGCACCGCAGACAGTCGGCGGGACAACTGTGGAGCTGGGGGTGTTTCTGGAAAATCCTGACCCGTTGATGGACAATGCTTTAGCTGCCGGGGCACGGTTGATCAGCCCGATGAAGGACTACGAATACGGGTATCGGCAGGGATCTTTTGAGGACCCGTTCGGGCATCATTGGACCTTACAGAAGAAATTGGCAGGTGCGTGGGAGGGGGTGATCGGGCCGAATGGGGCTAAGGAGAAGTAAGAGGTATAAAATCCGTGAATTTTTCGTAACTTTGCTACCCCGAATTAAAAACCTCGGGGTTCATTATTTATGTCCGAAAATGAAATTGTTAACTCAAACGCTGAAACACAGGAGACACCGGTTGCGGCTGCCGCGGCGGAGTCTACAGCGACAACAAAAGCACCTGTGCATGTGCAGACTGCGCATGATGATTTTGACTGGAGCATTGACAAACGGAATGTAGCCGTTTACACCAGGGATGAAAAAGAGAAGTACGACAAGGTGTATGAAAACACCTTCGTGGCAATTACGGATGGAGAGCTGGTCAAGGGCCTCGTCGTGGGTGTGACCAAGACGGATGTGGTCGTTAATATCGGGTTCAAGAGTGACGGCCTTGTATCCCTCAACGAATTCCGGGACCTTCAGAACCTGAGGACGGGTGATGAAGTTGAAGTGATGGTGATTGAAAAGGAGGACCGGGAAGGTCATCTGCATTTAAGCCGTAAACAGGCCCGGATCACGCGTGCCTGGGAAAAGATCGTGGAAGTGCACCGGACCGGCGAGGTCGTTACGGGTACGGTCACCAGCAAAACGAAGGGCGGCCTGATCGTCGACGTCTTCGGAATGGAGACTTTCCTGCCCGGATCGCAGATCGATGTGAAACCGGTTACGGATTACGACCAGTTCGTCGGCAAGACGATGGAATTCAAGGTCGTGAAGATCAACGAAGCGATCAAGAATGCGGTCGTGTCGCACAAGGCCCTGATCGAAAGCGATATCGAAGCACAACGTGCCGAGATCATCAGCAAGCTCGAGAAAGGACAGGTATTGGAAGGTACGATAAAGAATATCACGGACTTTGGCGCCTTTATGGATCTTGGCGGTTTGGACGGCCTGTTGTATATCACGGATATCAGCTGGGGCCGGATCAGCCATCCGAGCGAGGTGTTGAAGCTCGATCAGAAGCTGCAGGTGGTGGTGTTGGATTTCGACGATGGCAAAAAGCGGATCAGCCTGGGTCTGAAGCAGCTTACTCCGCATCCCTGGGATGTATTGCCGCCAACTATCAAGGAAGGCGAGATTGTCAGGGGCCGCGTGGTCAATATAGAGGACTACGGTGCATTCCTGGAGATCATGCCTGGCGTAGAAGGGCTGGTGCATGTCAGTGAGATCACGTGGGCGAATACGCCGATCAACGCGAAGGAATTCTTCAAGCTGGGTGACGAGCACAACGCCAAAGTGGTTACGCTGGACAAGGATGCACGGAAGATGAGCCTTTCGATCAAGCAGCTCAGCGAAGACCCGTGGAATACGATCCAGGATAAGTTCCCGGTCGGCAGCCGTCACAACGGCCTGGTCAAAAATATCACTCCTTATGGCGTCTTCGTGGAATTGGCCGCTGGTATCGGCGGGATGATCCACATCAGCGATCTGAGCTGGCTGAAGCGTTTCAATCACCCGTCCGAGTATACGAAGGTTGGTCACCATATCGACGTAATGATCCTGGGAATTGACAAGGACAACCGGAAACTCCAGCTTGGGCATAAGCAGCTGGAGGAAGATCCATGGAATGCACTGGAGGAAACGTTCGCCGTTGGCTCCATCCATGAAGGGCTGGTGATCCGCCGGGATGATAAAGGCGCTATAGTGCAGCTGCCGTATGGGCTGGAAGGTTTTGCGCCAAACCGGCACCTCAATAAGGAGGACGGAAAGCAGATCGTGCTAGACGAGACGGCTCCGTTCATGGTCATCGAATTTGATCGCAATGAAAAGCGCATCGTGCTTTCTCACACGCGCATCTGGGAACAGGTGAAGACCGAAGAGCGGGAAGCGCTGCGGAAGGAGCAAAGGGCCGATGCCGACAAGACCCGGAAGGCCGTGAAGACTATCCAGCAGAAGGTTGAAAAGCCGACGCTGGGTGATCTCGGTGCGCTGGCGTCGATCAAGGAAAAGCTGAAACAGGAAGAGAAGGATCAGCATAAGGATCAGCCTGCGCAAGGCGGTGCTGCTGGTGCGTCCACCAGTCCCGGTGCGGAAGAACAGAAGTAAATTCGGTTGACGACTACCATACAAGGCCCCACGACAGTGGGGCCTTTTTTATTGCAGGTGGTTGAGATGTTCAGGAGTGAAATCCTGAAGCGAGTGGAGTTTGAGGTCAGCGGCGCCCCATTTGGGGAGGACGTATTGATCGGCGACCGGGATCACGACGCATTTCATTCGTGCGGCCTTGGCGGCGATCAGGCCATTGAATGAATCTTCAAATGCGAGGCATTCGAGCGGATCCGCTGAGAGTGCGGCGGCGCAGTCCATGTATACCTGTGGATGGGGTTTGCCGAAAGGGAGCTCGCCGGCGGAGGTGACGGCGTCGAAATAATCGCCGATATTCAGCTTGTCGGTGACGATCTTTGCCAGGGTAAGCGGGGAAGAGGTAGCGAGACCGATCCGGAATTGTCGTGTCCGGAAGAAGTCGAGTGCGTGCCGGACACCGGGCATGGGGTTGGCGTCCGAGCGGATTTTTTCGAAGACGTTGGCGTGCAGCGCTGCGGCGGCGGCGGGGATTCGTGATTTATCGACGCCAAACACTCCAAACCAGTAATCGAGCCATTCAGGCGTGCGGAGCCCGGTGGTGTGATGATATTGGATCGGTGAGAGGGTGACATTGAACTGTCGCAACGTTTCCATGCCGGCCAGCTGCCAGAAGGGTTCAGAATCAATGAGAAGACCATCCATGTCGAAGATGACGGTGTTGAGTGGCATAGCAGCGAAGATAAATGTTATGTGTTGATTTTTCGTAATTTCGGGATATGAGCTTCAGCCAACGTCTCAAAAATTTTCGTTTCGTCCGGAAGTTGGTGTACGCCATCGTGGGCATGGTATCTTATCCCGGCCTGATGATCGTCAACCGGCTCAAGATCACGGGTACGGAACACCTGCGGCGGTTGCCAAAGGGCAATGTCCTGTTCGTCAGCAATCATCAGACGTATTTCGCGGACGTTATCACGTTCCTGCATATTTTCTGCGCGGTCAAGTGGGGGAAACGGGACCGGTTGGGGCTGCCTTACTATCTGCTGAACCCGTTCACCAATGTATATTATGTGGCTGCGGAAGAAACCATGCGAGCGACATGGGTAAGCCGGCTTTTCACGATGGCGGGAGCGCTGACGGTACGCCGGACCTGGAATCGGGGAAGCAAGGAGATCAGAAAGGGCCTCGATCCTTCCGATACCCGAAAGATCACGCGTGCATTGGAGCGAAGTTGGGTGATCACGTTTCCACAGGGAACGACGAAAGCATATGCTCCCGGCCGGAAAGGTACGGCGCTCATCATCAAGCAAAACCGGCCGATCGTTATTCCGGTGGTGATCGGCGGGTTCTGGCGGGCCTTTGATAAAAAGGGTCTAAAATTCAAAAAGCGGGGCGTGCAGCTGAGCGTGAGGTTCAAGGAACCGCTGGAGATTGACTATGATGCACCTGCGGAGAAGATCATGGAACAGATCATGGATTCGATTGAACAGAGCAAAAAATATATGATGCTTGGTGCGCATCACTGGCCCACGGAAAAAGTTGCTATCGAATAGCCGGCCAGGCCGTCTGCGGTGATCCCCTGAATAACTACCGCAAATTTCCCTTTGAGGTCGGAGGTATATAGCGGCAGTGTTGCTTTGCCGGTCGCGTCGATGTGGATGTTGGGAACCCACAGTAATTCATTTCGGAAGTCGGGAATGCTTGGAATGCCTTTACCGGAAGCGTCGTAAACGGGAGTATAGAATTCCCGATGCCGGTCCAGACCGTTATATTGGATTGCAACGGCATTCGGATCGAGCTCGTAGCCGGCAAATTCTCCATCGTAAGACCTGAAGCTCAGTACCCCATCGGTGATGGAAGGGCCGAGCACATATCGGTGGGAGACCACTTCTATCTTCTCAATTTTTGCGGGGTCGGCTGCGACCAACTTGTCCGCGTTGAATACCGGGATGCCATCAATCAGCATCAAGGGGTCATCATCAAAGAACAGGTTGAACAAGGCATTCCTGACACGGAAATAGGAGTGGCCGGATTTGAGACGGATCTTGACGTTATCCACGAATTCCCGGATCACTTCATCCATGGTGATGAACCGGACGTAGTCATCCAGATTGTAGTTCAGGTCGGCGGTCCCATAAAAGGCGACGGTGTCGGCTGCGAGGGCTGCGAGACGATGTTTCCGGCCAGTCAGATAGGCATTCTCGGCCTGAGCGTCAATTGTCCGCCGGAGCAGCTGATCCGACCAGCCGGTAGGGTATTGTACCGGTGGCAGCGGGAAAGGGGCGAACCGATCTGACCAGGGATTTATGAGATCTATGCGGCAATTGCTGTCCCGGAGGAAATTGGTGAGTGCGATCAGCGTCCTGCTGCCATAGAGGTTATCGAGATGAAAGTAAATGTTGCCGTTGGGCTGGGAGAGCGCGGCGGCAAGCTTGAAATGCTGCCCGGGCACGGAGAGGTAGGCGATCAGCGGGGCGGGGGGCTGCCCTGTCCTTCGATCGAGCGCTTTTGCGAGGATAATAGGGCCGTTGGTCTCGGGCAGAAATTCGAATGCCGGTTTCCGGTCAGTCAGGACGTCTTCCCAGCGGAAACGCGACCATCCGCGGATGAGCATGAGGTCATCCATTGCAGGGGCGGAAGCGGGGTCAGACATCCAGGAGGGGGCGGATGTCGGGGAGGTCAGAGAAGTGGCGTCGGTCGCGGGGTCAGTTGGCAGGGCGCTCGCTGGAATGTGAACGAGTTCGGACCTTAGCAGCAGCCATTCGGGGAAGTTGTCTGCGGGAATGGATTGGAACGAATCCAGCCGGAATACGGACATCGACAAGTCGGCCGGCAGCGGATTACCGGTGTCATCAGCGGCATGCAATCCTATGGAGACCGCGCTGCGGGTGGAGTAGTTGGGCGACAGGCTGGCGATGCCGATATGCAGCCGCTTGTTTGGCTGTTTGAAATAGAGCCTCTCGCAGACGGGTAACCGATCGCCATTGAAAACCGTCAGGTGCGAAATCCCGTCGCCGAGGCTGTCCTTATCCAGATAAAAGGTTGTATGGGCGTCGACAAGATTATTCATCTGCACCGCTTTGATTTGGCCCCGGGTATGGACAAAGAAATACACCATCGGGTTTTGTATCGGGCCTGCGGCGTTGACGGTAATCCGGATGCGGGGGCCGCCATCGTCTTCCAGGTGCATGACGTATCCCCGGTCATATCCCGCGGGCAGCGGCTGCGTGACGACCTCATGGTCGATCCTTGCGATGGCGAGATAGGAATTACCGGCAGCGGGGGTAAAGGTGAACCTGCCGATCCCCGTCGGGCCGCCATGAAAGCGGGCAACGGTGTCCTGGTTGTGATCGATGACGGCGCCGTCACAGGGTGCGCCTTTACCCCGGCGGTCGACTGCCTCAATGGCGATCAGGGAAGAAAGGCCATCCACGAGGTTGCCGCCTTCGGGGAATAAACGGATACCGGGTCGCCCGGTGTCGGCGGAAGGGAAGGTTATGCCGGCGGGACGGGAAGATGGGGTTGCGTCGCCGGGATGAGAAGATGGGGTTGCGTCGCCGGGATGAGAAGATGGGCCGGAAGGGGAAGCCGGGATGGTATCTGCTGCGGACTCATTTAGGGTATTGAGGATGGTTAGGGGTTGCATGTAATAGAAATCGGGGCCGAAGTTCTTCATCCAGCTCGTGTAGGCCCGGAAGAGAAATTTGCCGGAAGGGACCGACAGGGGGATGCTGAGCGACCCATCGCCTCTTCCGTTGCTCATCTCGACTTTTGCCTGGAGCACCGCGCTGTCTTCAAGGTCCAGCACTTCGATATAGGCAATATTTGAAAAGGAAACAGGGCGGTTAGAGTGGGCATCAAGGTCATATAGGCTGAACCAGATCGTCTCACCGGCCAGATAGAAGGACCGGTCGATGTGCACAAAAAGTTTTTCCTGCGGCGTTTGCGACTGATACCGGCTGAACTTCGCGTGAAGACTATCCCTTCCGGCGTCCTGCGCGGCCGCGGGAAGGCAGGCGGCGAGGGCGATCAGGAGCGGCATCAGAAGGGATATCGGGCGGGGTATCAGGAGGGGGATCGGGCGGGATATCTGGCGAGGTATCGGGAACGACATCGGGTGATAATAACGTGGCAGGGTCATTGTTGATTAATTTGGCATGAATGAAGGGCGAATGGTGGTGCCGCCGACCAGGGTACAGTTCAGGCAGACAGCTGAAACCAGCACCAATACGTAGTTCGATTCAAAATAATAGGGCGCCCAGTTGGGATTTGGATAGTTGTAGGCAAATGGGTTGGCAAACGTAGTAGGGATCGTCATCGTATCACAGTTGAAGCCGGGCTGGTTGTGGGTCCAGTTATGGAGGGAGGACTCGAAAATGTAGATCCGTTGCGCCTGAACGTTCGTAGCGCTGATAAAGCCGATAACGGGTTCGGCAGGATTGGTCGTGCAATGGATATTTCCCGACAGCTGGGTAGGCTGCACGTCGAAGAGGGTGCCTACATCCTGGGTCGTCTTCTGGATAAGCAGCCAATAGTTGTAGGCGTCAGCCGTCAGGGCGTATTGCCGGACGAAGATGCTGTAGTCTATGTCCACTTTCGGATCGCTGTTTGGGATGGTGACGAGGTTGAAACCGGTGATGGTGTCGGTCGCCACGGCGACGGAAGTCGCCAGCAGGATGTTGGAAGAGGTGTCGGTGGTCCAACAACGCCATGTCTGATTGCTGGAGTCCGTAGCAACCAGGTATCCATTCACCACCGTATAGACGGACTGGAGTTGGGAATCGTGTTCCCAGGTCTCGTTGTAATCATACCGGTAATAGTGGGTTTTGTCGGTGGGGTCATGCGTACTGGCATAGATACTGATGTCGGAGGGTTGCCGCCAGAAGATACTGTCGATCGGCGGGTTGGCCAGACAGGGAACCGGGTCGGAGGTGAATTGCTCCCCGGCCGTGGTCGTGATGGCAATGTGGTATTCCTGCGTCACATCCAGGGTCAGGGGGGCGCTGCTGTAAGTGCCGGTCCTGTTGAAGTCGACCAGTGGATAGGTGTTCCCATTGGAGCCGGCGAGGGAGACTTGTGCACCCAGCTCGGGAATACCGATGACGGTCGTGTCGTCCAGGTTGCGGGTCCGGTTCAGGTTGAAAGTGGTGATCGTGTTCGCGCCGGTATTGATAAAACCATCTACGACGAGGAAACGGTTGGGTTGGGTGATAGCGGGTGGAGCGTAGGGTTCCCGGCAGGTTGTCAGACCGGTTATTACCAGGAATATGTAAAAGGCGGTATGGTAACGGTGTGACAGCATGGTAGTTTATTGTGGCCAGAATGGTGGACGGACATTGGTGCCACCCGACATGGTGCAGTCGAGGCAATTGGTGGAGGCGAGCACCAGCGGACCAAACGTAATGAAATACCAGGGGGCGTAGTTGGGATTCGGATAATTATAAGCAAACGGGTTATAAAAGTCGTAGGAGATCTCGACCGTATCACAGCCGAAGCCGGCCTGATTCTTTGTCCAGTTGGAGACCTGTTCGTACAAAATAAAGATCCGCTGCTGCTGGACGCTGGTCGCGTTGAGGTAGCCGATGACCGGTTCGGCAGGATTGGATGTACAATGGATATTCCCGGTTAGCTGGGTAGGCTGCACGTCGAAGAGGGTTCCGACGTTCTGCGTGGTTGCCTGGATCTGCTGCCAATAACTATAGGCGCCTTCGGTCAGGGCGTATTGCCGGACGAGGATGCTGTAGATGAACTGTACCCGCGGATCACTGTTGGGGATCCTGAGCAGTGGGAAACCGGCGATGGTGTCCGTTGTCTCCGCCGCGGAGCTGGCGAGGAGGATATTGCTCGAGGTATCGGTGGTCCAGCAGCTGTCTTTCTGCGTGGAGGGGTCCACCGCATAGATCATTCCGTTTGCAACGCCCCAGTCTGTCTGGAGTTGGGCATTGTGCTGCCAGGTTTCGTTGTAATCATAACGATAATAATGTGTAGCGTCGGTGGGGTCATGGGTGCTGGCGTAGATGGTGAGGTCGTTCGGTTGCCGCCAGAAAATACTGTCGATCGGGGGGCTGGTCAGACAGGGTACCGGATCGGATGAAAACGTCTCGCCTGTCGTGGTCGAGATGGAAAGGTGGTATTGTTGGGTAACATCCAGGGTTAACGGGGCGCTGCTATAGGCGCCGGTCCCTATCGTCTCGGTCAGCGGATAAGTGGCGCCGCCGGAGCTGACGATGGAGATATTCGCGTCCAGTTCGGGAATGCCGGTAACGGTTGTGTCACCCAGGTTGCGGGTTCGGTTGAGGTTGAAGGTGGTAACGGTATTGGCGCCGGTATTGATAAAGCCGTCTACGACGAGAAACCGGTTGGGGCTGGTGATTGCCGGGGGCGCGTAGGGTTCGCGACAGGTTGAGATTCCGGTTGTCAGTAAGATCATGAGGTAGGGAATATAGTACCGAAGGTGTCGCATGGTTAGAACTTGACGGTATAGGTTATGAATGGGATCTGGGTCCCGAAGATGGAAAGGCTATAGCCTTTTATGGCCCCGGCCTGTTGTGTAAAGTATACCGAATAGGGATTCTTCCGACCGGTCAGGTTATATACGCCAACGGTCCAGAAGTTATGGGTTTTCTGCTTGAGCCGGTGATTGCCGTCAAGAATAAAGGACAGGTCTGTCCTGAAGTAATCCGGTATCCGGTACTGGTTGCGCTGGGAATAGTAAAGGCCTGGTGACCCATCCAGGTCAAAGACGGCGAGCGGGAGGGTGATGGGTCTTCCGGTGCTGTAAACAATATTGGTGGAGAAGCTGTAGCGATGGGAGAATCGGTAATTTCCGATTAAGTTGAAGTTATTCGGTTTGTCGAAGCTGGCCGGATACCAGTCGCCGTTGTTGATCAGCTGTCCGGCCAGGGGGTCATCCTGCCGCAGGAAAGTGCGGGACCAGGTATAGCTGATCCAGCCGTTGAATTTGCCGGTCAGCTTCCGGAGGAGGAATTCCACCCCGTAGGCTTTCCCTTTTGTCTCGAGTACATCGGTCTCGAGATGAGGATTGAGCAGCAGGCTGGCGCCGCTTTTATAATCGAGGTAATCATCGATCCATTTGTAGTAGACTTCGATGGAGGTTTCGACCGTATTGGCGGAGAAATTCTGGTAATAGCCGAGCGAGATCTGCTTGCCGTGCTGGGGTTTGATATGCGAATCGCTCAATTTCCAGATATCGGTTGGCGAGATGGACACGGTATTGGAGATCATATGAATATATTGTTCGAGCGTGTTATAGCTAACTTTGAGGGATGCGGTATTGGACAAGGTAAAGCGGGCGGAAGCGCGGATCTCCGGCGCCGACCAGGTTTTGATGACCTTACGGTTTCCATAGACACTGGTATCGACGATCGTGCTCAGCTCGCGGGGCAATCCGGACGCATAGTTGTACACGTCATGCGGGCCGAGATAATTGAAGACGGAATAACGAAGGCCGCCGCTGATGGAGAGCCGGCTGCTGACGGCGTATTGGTCGCCGAGGTAAAGCGCGGTTTCGAGGCCTTGTTCCGCTGGCACCACGGAATCGACTGCCAGGGACTCTTTACCTAACGGGCCGTAGGTGCCGGGATGCAGCTTATAGTAAATTGAACTAAGACCATAGCTGATCTGGTTCTTGTTGTCGGGCGCATAGGTGAATTCGGCACGGAAGTAGGTTTGATTGATCTGAAATCCGAGCTTGAAGTCATTCACGGAATCGCGGGTATCGGAGATATTGTACAGATAGCGGTCGATCCCGGCCGTGAAGAGGGCGTTGTGTCTGTTGTTAAAGATATGTTTCCATTTGATGTTGGCGCTGGCGTTGCTGTATTTGTAGGTTGTATCGTTGTCAAGGTTGAATTGATCGGAGCTGTAATAGCCCATTAGGTAGAGCGTATTCTTTCTGTCGAACTTGTGAGTGATGCGCAGGTTCCCGTCATAGAAATTCGCGGTACTGTTGTTGTAAGCGCTGCTGGCTGGGAGGCTGTTCAGGATCCAGTCGGAGTAGGTGGTGCGCAAACCGGCGACGAGGGTGGTCTTATCTTTTTGGAGGGGTCCTTCGATGGCCAGTTGGCTGGTCAGGGGGCCGATCCCCGCTACACCAGTCCATTGCTTGTTGTTGCCATCCGGCATGGATACGTCGAGGACGGAGGAAATCCTGCCGCCATATTTCTCGGGGATAGCGCTTTTGTAAAGTTCGATGCCCTTCACCACATCGGGATTGAAGGAAGAGAAGAACCCGAACAGGTGGGTGGGGTTGTAGATGGTGGCGCCGTCGAAGAGGATCAGGTTCTGGTCTGTGGAGCCGCCGCGGACATTGATGCCATTTGCGGCCTCACCGACGGAAGTGACGCCCGGCAGGGTCAGGAGGACCTTCAGGACGTCGGCCTCGCCGAAGACGACAGGAACCTGGCGGATCGTACCGATGTTGAGGCGGTTGACGCCCATCTGTACGCTTTTCGTATTGGATGTCTTATCAGCGGAAACAATGACTGCCGTGAGGGTCGTGACAGCCTCCTGCATATCGATGTTCATCTGACCGTCGGAATACAGGACAATTTGCCGTCGGGTATCCTTCATACCGGCGTCGGTGAACCGAATAAGATGCCGGCCTTTGGACAGGGTAAGCGAATAATAGCCGAATTGATCGGTGGCTACCGCGATAGATGATGTATCCGCGAAAACCGATGCGCCGACGATGGGTTCGCCGGCCTTATCGTCCTTGATATAGCCGGCAATGGTGGCTTTGCCCTGACCGGGGCGGGCGGTTCGGATGCCGATGTCATAGACCCGGTTCTCTGCCAGGAGCTGTTTAAGCCGGTTCTTCCCCGATTGCTGCTGGTCGTCGGCCAGGATCAGCTTTGAGTTGCCCGGCGGGGCCGAAGGCGCGGCGCCGCCAAAGCGGGCAGGCAGGGTAGTAACGATGGTCACGTGGCGTGTGATGAAGACGCGTTTTGCCGAATCGATCGAATAGTGGAGATCGGTATTCTGAAACAATTCGTCCAGGATCTGACGGATGGTCGCTTTGTTCAACGTCATTTCGATGGACATGCTGTCTACGTCCGCGGGGTCGTAATAAAAATGATAATCCGTTTCGGACTCAAGCCTGGCGGCGAGGCGGGCAAAGCTGTAGCCTTCGAAATTGCCGGTAACCCTCTTCTCTACTTGTCCCTGAGCTTGCAGGAAGAGGAGTAGCGTTAAGGTATGGGAAAGCATTCGGAAAGCTCGGCGGCGCATCATCAGGATTTAAGTTGCTGGTAATAGGCGATTGTTTGGGTTATTGATCCTTCCAGGTGATGTTTGAAGGAAACATGATTCTTCCGGATATATTTCTTCAACTCTTCTTTTTTGTCGCCGAGGACATTGAGGAGTTCCTTTTCGCTGCCTATCTTGTAGGAGTTACCGTCCAGAAGAAGGACGTAGGTATTGATCTGGACATATTGCGGTTGTTCTTCATTTGTGGATGGGAATACGAGATTCTTGTGCCGGCGGGCAAGGAGGGTCACGCGGTTGCCGGTAAACAGCTCCTGATAGAAACCGGGTTCCTGCGAATGGTTGGTTCCGGAATTGGATCCTGAGCTGATTTTGGAGTTGGTACCCGGGCTGAAGTAGCGGAAATGAAAGGGGCCGATGGAGAAATGGTTGGTCTTTTCGGCGACGAGGCTGATCAGGATGTTATCAGCATAGTTACGGATGACGAGCTGGTCCTGGGCAAGGTCATATTCGAGGGGGATATCATAGGAAATGCCGTCATAGATCAGGGATCCGGGTATTAAGCTATCCCATTCGAAGTAGGGGAAGCCTTTTGCGGGGGTGCCGTTACGGATATATTCACGGCCATTGAAAAGGCGGCTGTCCGATCCTATCTGCGCGCGGATATAGCCTTCCATGTTAGTTGTGGTCTGAGCGAACAGGGTTGTGGTCTGAGCGAACAGGGTGAAGTTCAAAAGCAGGCAGAAGCAAAGGATGGATGGCCTTTCAGCATGCATGAATACAATTTAAACCTAAGCGGGAGTTAAAAAAAATAAATGTTTTAGTCCTTTACGAAGAAGGCGCGCAGTTCGCCGGCGTCTTCAGGTTTCATTTTCCCGCCAAGGATGAGGCGCAGCTGTCTTCTGCGGAGGGCTCCGTCAAATAGCCGTTTTTCTTCCTCCGTTTCCGCGATCAATTCGGGGACAGGGCGGGGTTTTCGGTTAGGATCGAGGGCGACAAAAGTATAGTAGGCTTCGTTGCTTTTGTACTTATACTGTTGGGTATGGTCTTCGCCCCAGACTTTCATGTGCACTTCAATAGAGGTATTGAAGGCGCGGCTGACCTTTGCCTCAATGTGCACGACATTGCCGAGCCTGATCGGATTCTCAAAGGAGATATTGTCCACGGAAGCCGTAACGACGGGAGCGTTGCAATGTTTGCCGGCGGACAGAGCGGCGGCGATATCCATCCAGTACATCAGGCGGCCGCCCATGAGGTTTCCGAACACATTGGTGTCGTTGGGAAGGACCAGCTCGGTCATGATGATCAGGGACTCGTGGGCGGTTTTTGCTTTAGGTTTCATTTGGGTGTAAAGATAGGTTTAGATGGTGATTGTTTCGCACCTGCGGAGGAACGCGTTGTCAGCGTCTGCGCCGAGACCGGGCGTGTCGGGTATTTCAAGGAAATAGCCTTTATATTGCACACCGCCGGTGACGGGGTCGGCGGTATGGCCCAGCAGGCAGGTATCCATGTCATAGAAACGGATATTATCATGCGCCAGGGCAAAATGGGCAAAGGCCGTGAGGGCTACGCGGCTTTCGAGCATGCCGCCCATCATACAGGGGATATTGCTCCGTTCGCAGACGGTATTGATGCGGGTTGCTTCGAGGATCCCACCGGCTTTAGCGAATTTGATATTGACGTAGTCGCAGGCGTCGGCGCTCAAGAGTCTTTCGGCGTCGCGGTGATCGAAAACGCTCTCGTCCGCCATAATCTTTACCGGTGAGAGGCTGCGGAGGTCCGGCAGGCGATGGTCGTTCCAGGTTCGCATGGGTTGTTCGCAGAATTGGATGTCGAGTGGTCCCATGGCTTGCAAGGCGTGCCGGGCGGTCTCGAAGTCCCATCCCTGGTTCGCGTCGATGCGAAGGATTATGCCGGGCCCGACCGTGTCGCGGATGCGGCGGACGCGCTCGACGTCCTGCGGCCCGTTCTTTCCGAGTTTGATCTTAATGATGCGGACGCCGTCCGCTTTGAACTGCGCGGCGGTCTGCGCCATATTCTCCGGGGTGTCGATGCCGATAGTCAGGTCGGTCTCGAGTGGTTTTTTCTTTCCGCCGAGGTAGCGGTATAGCGGCTGACCGGCTGCTTTCGCGGCGAGGTCGTGGAGGGCCATGTCGAAGGCGCTTTTGATCGTCGCATTGAACGCGGTCAGGTTGTGCAGTTCCTGCATCCGGCTTTCGATATCCAGGGCTGCTTTCCCTTTCCAGCATTTCGCAAAGTCTTTAGCCATCTCGAAACAGGTGGCCTGGGTTTCGCCGACGATCATGGGAAAGGCAGAGCATTCGCCGACTCCGTAGTAGCCGGCATCGGTGTGGATGCGGATCAGGGTGTTCTGCGCAAAATCCATGGTGCCCGTGGCAATGGTGAAGGGGCGCATAGGGATACTGAACTTGTATATGTCGGTATGGAGGATACGCATCTCAGTTTCCTTTATAACCGGCGCCGTAAACGACCCGGCCGGGTTTTGAACCGGTGTGGATGCCTCCTTTGAGGACTTGAGTACCATTGACAAAAACGTCCGAGACACCGGTTGCCAGCTGGTGGGGTTTTTCATAGGTGGAGTTAGCGCGGATGTTTGTTGGGTCGAAGACGACGATATCGGCATAGTTACCGGTCTTCAGCTCGCCTCTTTTCTTCAGGTGAAGGCGCTCCGCAGGCATACCGGTGAGTTTGTTGATAGCTTCTTCGAGGGTAATGAGTTTTTCGTCGCGGACATAGGTCCCCAGCAGTTTTGCGAAGTTGCCGTAAGCCCGGGGATGACAGCTGCTTTTGAGGAAGACCCCTTCGGGGGCCATGCTGGCTTCGTCGGAGCCAAACGTCATGTAGGGCAGCCGGATCTCCTTCCTCACGTTGTCCTCGCTCATCAGGAAATAGATGACCTCTACGCGGGAGTGATCCTGGATGACGAGATCGATGACCGTCTCCTCCGGCGAGGTATGGCGCAGTTTGGCGATCTCGCTGAGGTGTTTGCCGGTGAGGTACTTTAGCGAGTCCTGTTTGAAGCCCGTGCAGATAATGTTGTCGGCGCCCGCGCCCAGGTAGAGGTTTTCCCATTTATCTGACGGTTTTTTCATTTCCTTGATGACCCTGGCTCGGATCGCCGGGTTTTTGAGGCGTTCGATCCATTTGTCGAGGCCGCCCTCCTGCACATCGGTAGGCATGGCGGCGTCGAAACCGGTAGCCCCGGCGGTGTAGGTATACATGCAGGCCGAGATATCCAGGCCTGTCTTGCGGGCGCTATCAATCTTGGCGATCAGGGTATCCATTTTATACCAGTTGCTTTTTCCGGCAGCTTTGAGGTGATAAAAGATTGCCGGGATATGGGCGTCGCGGGAGATGCGGATCAACTCGTCGGCCGCCTGCAGGAGTTGATTCCCTTCACTCCGGACGTGCGAGATATAGCAGCCGCCGTAGGGTGCTGCGATTTTACAGAGCTCGATGAGTTCGGGTGTTTTGGCGTAGCTGCCGGGTGCGTAAATGAGGGCGGAGCCGATACCGAGGGCGCCGTCTTCCATTGCCTGCCGGGTCAACGTCTTCATCTTTTCCAGCTGGGCAGGATCCGGTGTGCGGTTGTCAAAGCTGACCACGTTTTCCCGGAGCGTTGCTGCGCCTACGAAGGAGGCTACGTTGGTCGAGACGCCTTTCTTTTGCAGGGTCTGGAGATAATCCTTCAGCGTGGTCCAGGTGACGTCGTATTTGATATCGCCTTCGTTGCGTTGTTCCATGGCCTTCATGCTATCGGTATAGGGGCCTTCGGAGCTGCCTTCGCCGAATATTTCGAGTGTGACGCCCTGACGGATGGCCCCCATGGACCGACCGTCCTGCAGGAGGGACACCATGGACTGAGACTGCATATCGATGAAACCCGGGCTCACGGCCATCCCTTTGGCGTCGATGTAGTTGGTTGCCTCAGCGGCCGAGAGGTCGCCGATGGAAGCGATGGTATCGCTGCTGATGGCGATATCCCCTTTGTATGGGGTCTTGCCGGTACCGTCGTAGATCATCCCGTTGCGGATGATGGTGTCGAAGTGGGGTTTGTTCTGACAGGAGAAAAGAAGGAATAGTCCCGCCCAAGCGCAGTGGTATTTTCTCATGTGCCGAAGGTAAAGAAATTATTAGCTTTGCGGGCAAATTGGGAATTAATGGTTTCATTCGAGAATACGGAGAACGCGTTTGAATATAAATCGGATAAGGAGTTGAAACGGGCGGCGATGCTGTTCCGCAGCATGGGGTATACGCCGCTGGTCTGGCTGGGGACGCGGCTGACACCGTGGCTGGTGCGGTCGGGACTGCCGGTGAAGCGGTTGATCCGCAAGACCCTTTTTGCGCAGTTCGTCGGTGGCGAGACTTTGGAAGAGACGGCGGCAGTGGCGAAGAAGTTGGGGGAATATCATGTGCAGGTGATCCTGGATTACGGAGTAGAAGGTGGAAATGATGGTGAGGAAGGATTCGATCATGCGATGGGGGAATTCAACCGGGTGATCGATTATGCGGCTACCCAGCCGAATATCCCGTTCATGAGCGTAAAGGTAACGGGGATCGCGCGGTTCTCGCTGCTGGAGAAGCTGGATGCGGCGATGAACACCTACCCGGGGAGTTTAATGAAGCGGTATGAGCGGGTGTTGGAAGATCTTACCGAAGCGGAGCGGGCCGAATGGGCGAGGGTGGAGCAGCGGATGCGGCTAATCGCGCGGGAAGCGGCGGATCAGAAGGTCGGCGTGCTGGTCGATGCGGAAGAGACGTGGATCCAGGATCCGGTAGATGTGCTGACGATCCGGATGATGGATGAGTTCAACCGGGACCGGGCGGTTGTATATAATACGATCCAGCTGTATCGGGCGGACAGGCTGGCGTTCCTTAAGGACTCGCATGAGGCGGCGGAACAGCGCGGATTTATCCTGGGCGCCAAGCTGGTGCGGGGGGCTTATATGGAGAAAGAGCGGAAGCGGGCTGCGGCGATGGGATATGTTTCGCCCATCCAGCCGGATAAGGATGCTACGGACGACGACTACGATGCGGCGGTGGAGTTCAGTATCGACAGGCTGGACAGGATCGCGCTGATCGTCGCTTCGCATAATGAGCACAGTAATATGAATGCGGTAGAGCTGTTGCAGCGGAAGGGGCTTCCGCTCGGGCATCCAAACGTTCATTTCTCGCAATTGTACGGGATGAGCGACAATATCACGTTCAATCTGGCGAAGGCGGGGTGTGCGGTGAGCAAATATCTACCTTTTGGGCCCATAGGGGATGTGGTGCCGTACCTGATGCGGCGGGCGCAGGAGAATAGTTCGGTGTCCGGGCAAACGGGGAGGGAATTGGGGTTGATCAGGAAGGAGACGGAGCGGCGGGGGATATAGGGAGGTAATTTTATCCGGTGGTTTTTGGTAAATAGGGGAATTTGATTAAAATTTGCACTCCCGAATCCGAAGATTTGGGAAAGAATCCGGGTTTACGTGGTAAGGGTCTTTAGCTCAGTTGGTTAGAGCGCTTCCTTGACATGGAAGAGGTCGCTGGTTCGAATCCAGTAGGACCCACGTTGTGAAGCAAGAGCCCCCCTTTCAAGGGGGGTTTTTGCTGTTTGGGTCACGTCAAGGCATTCGAATATATTGTCCGCCGGGGATGATTCGAGCGGCACAGGTAAAATGGGGCAGGGTGAATCTGGTCATTACCGCAGTTTAACTTCGGTTGTCTATTTGTATACCCTTATGAAAGAACATAATCTTTTATCAAATACTCTTTTTGTGTCAAAGAGCTTCTAAATTTATTCCGGCAAGCAGATTTACTCCGTCATATACCGGCTTCCCACTCAACTTCACTTCATGTCACGAGTTCCACCTTATGCGAACTCTATCACTCCGATAGTCCAATCAATACCGTAGAATACTAAAGGCTTGTTCACAGGGCTCTTACAGGGAAATCTTTGTGTTCAATTTAATTAACCATAAAACCAAAAATTTATGACAACGCAAAGCCGAATGGCGTTTTTGCTAATTGCATCTGCAGCAATTTGTATGACGAGTTGCATGAAACATCAGGAAGCCTCCGTCAGTTCCAATCCAAACTCTTCCGATCATGGCGATCTAGTTCTTACTCCTGCAGGTTATATGAAAAAATCCAACGTCCATCGTCTTGACAACAAAAATTTTCGTCTGAGCGTGGTAGATGGAAGGTGGAAGAAAGTAAGTAAAGCCACAGGGGAAGTTGTCGAAGACTTCGGAGAAGCCCCCAGGAATGATCTTGGTGGCAAAAAACTTCCGTCCGAGCAAAAAATACCGAGAGTCGGGCCATCGGCAGTTGTGCCAGGGACCATTTCCAATGCCAACTGGGCTTGTTATGGATATCTGGAAAGCGCAAATTACGGCCAGAACAACCCCATTGAATCGTTCAGCACAACATGGTACGTCCCCGGTATACCCAAGTACGATACCCAAACGTTAATGTTGTTTGATGGGGCACAGAACGGTACGCCTGGCAGTGCCACTGCGATCCTGCAACCTGTTCTTCAATTTGGCCCCACAGCCGCAGGGGGCGGTGATTACTGGGCGATTACGAACTGGTATGTATATAACGGCGGCACAAGCGCAATTATCGGCGACTCCCTGGTGGTAGTCGAATCAGGGACGGCTATCACGGGTGTGATGCAGGCCACATATGCGGGGAGCGGGAATTATAATTACACCTCCCAATTTGTCAATCACCCTGGAACAGACATTACCATTCCGGATGTTTCACCGTTGAATTGGCCGGTCGAGGTTTTGGAAGTTGCCAATTTTCATGCCGCTCTTGACTATCCGCAGCCACCTTCGGAGTACGTAGGAATGCATTCGATGAACATTGAAATTGAGGGTAACGCGGGCTTTCTCCTCTGGCAAGTCGCGGATCAATTTGCGAATGCCAACGAACATGCTATAGTCTATAGCAATAGCCCTACTGCCGGCGAAATCGATCTCTATTGGCATGCCGCGTTCAGCAATCGTACCAATTCTATTGACTTCAGCTACGGGTATACCAACCAGTCCGGCTCGATTACTGCATTCTGGAAAAACCAGGTTGAACTATTGGCGTCGGTGACGTTGGAGCCTCCCGGAACGTATTCCGTAGAAATTGGGGTTAGTGGCGTGACATTTACTTCAAATACCAGCGGATCCAGTCCGGATGTCCTTACGGCAACCAGTAGTCTCAACAATACCACGGCGACTTTTAACATGCCTAACTTCTACGTTAATTGGTCGGGTTCCTTTACCGAATCAAATAATTATGGGAGCGGGATAATTTATGTAGCAGATTGATCCGTACGGTCGGTGCGGCAGATGATCTGACATTAAAACTGCTACCAATGCAGCCAAAACCAAAAGGCTTTGAAGGAGTCAATTCTTCGGGCCTTTTTTCTTATAAGACCTTAGGTCACTGTCTTTGACATCACCAGGCTGCATAAACGGTTGATGCGCGGGCGACAAACTTTACTATCTTTGGGTGGATGAAAGTTATTTTCGTATGAACAAGTATCTATGGGAAATAAGGCGGTACGGATAGGGCTTTTCTGTCTGTTGTCACTCAGTCTGATCAGCTGGGATAAAGTCTCCAAAGAACTGGCGAAGACGCATTTGCGGGATCAGCCGGTTCGGTCGTACCTGGATGATACTTTTCGGCTGCAATATGTCGAGAATACAGGGGCGGCGTTGAGCTTCGCGGATAATCTGGATCCGCGGGTGAGCTTCTGGCTGTTGGGGATATTGCCGATGGCGATATTGCTCGGGTTGTTTGCGTATGTGGTCTTGAACGTAGGAGAGATGCGCTCCGCCAGGATGGCGGGTTTCAGCTTAATCTTTTCAGGGGGTATGGGGAATATTCTGGACAGGCTTGTCTCTGACCGGCACGTGACCGATTTTATGAATCTGGGGATCCAGAATTTCCGGACGGGCATCTTTAATTTCGCGGACCTCTGGATCACGGCGGGCGTGATCAGTCTGCTGGTTTGGCGGAGGGCGCGATCTGCGAGGACCGATCATCCGAAGGATCCAACCGGGGAACATGCATAACACGGGCTTCTCAGGTAAGGCGGCGATCGTGACGGGGGCCGGCCGGGGCATTGGTTTTGAAATTGCCCGGCAATTGGCCGGGCAGGGGGCTGCCGTGGTGTTGAACGATATTGAGGGTCCGCTGGCGGAAGGAGCGGCTCAACGGATCACCGCGGAGGGCGGCATCTGCAAGGCGGTTGCAGGCGACAGCGCGGAGATGGCGACGATCGAGCGGATGGTCGGTTTGGCTGTCGCTGAGTTTGGCAGACTGGATATCGCAATTGCCAACTCGGGGATCACCTTGTTCGGCGAGTTCCTGACTTATCCGTTGTCCTCCTTTGAGGCGGTCGTCAGGGTAAATCTCAGGGGAACGTTTTTCCTGGCACAGGCGGCGGCGCAACAGATGAAGGAGCAGGGATTTGGGGGGGCGTTGTTGTTCATGTCGTCGGTGACGGGGCATCAGGCGCACCAGAACCTGGCGGCGTATGGAATGACGAAAGCGGCGCTGGAGATGCTGGCCAAGAGCCTGGTGATCGAACTTTCACCTTACCGGATCAATGTGAACACAATCGCGCCGGGGGCTACACTAACGGAAAGAACGATGGATGATTCGGCCTATGAGAAGACCTGGTCGGCCATAACGCCGATGGGGCGGCCCGCCAGTACGGGGGATATTGCTGATGCGGCGCTTTTCCTGGTATCGGATGGTGCGAGACATATCACCGGCCAGAACCTGGTGATAGACGGTGGCTGGACTTCAATCAGTCCTCCGCCCTATTGAGAGATCCCCATTGAGGACCTGGAATTGTCCTAATTTCGTTAAAGGCTGGCTAAATTACCACCCACAGGCAACAAAAACCCGTCTTTGCCCGTAAGAATTAGTAAATCCTTAACAAAAATAAAATAAACCGCGCGACGTTCTTTTATTCGAAGTCACCCGAAATCACCTTGTTATGAAAGTACTCTTCACTTTTGCAGTCGTTTTTGCCTGTATTTTTGTCGTTTCCTGTAGTAAGCATAGCACCGGACCCAATCCCGGGAGCGGTGCTAATTCCATATTTCCGTTGACCTATGGAAGCACCTGGTACTATATGGATTCCGCTTTTAGTGATTCGGTGGTGACGGCCGCCTATCTCGATACGATGACGGTCACTAAGTACACTTTTCAGGACGGGATGGGAACGGTCTACCTGGAGCTGAATGATCCTTATGGGTGGTTTGATGGCAGCTATATTTCCGTAGATCCGTCCAATGATGCGATCTATGAGGTGGACAGCCCCTATTTTTCGCCTTATGTTTTTTTCGCGGTGCCGCAGTCGGATGGTCAGCTGATTGGAACCGGAACGGATAACAGCAATCCGGCCTGTCCGTTGTTAAGTAATCAGTATGGCTGGGTAACGCCGGTCACCGTCGGGCAATGGCAATGTTTCGAGAATCTCGAGTATACGACAGACTGCAACAACAACCCGAAGGAGGAGATTGTTAGCTATGTTGCACAAGGGGTTGGCGTGGTGCGGATCGTTCATTACCTACCCGATTCCACGACAGGACCGTTGTATGAGGATTATTCCCAGACCCTGCAGTCGGCGAATATCGCAAAGTAGGGAGATCAGAATACTTCGCCGAGGTTGGCGAAGATGCCCTGCGAGCCGTGGAGGCCCCAGCCGTAATCCAGGCAGATATTTTGATGAGGGAATTTATTCAACTTTATTCTTATGCCCACTCCACAGCCCGGGGCAATAGCTTCAAAACGATTGGTTACGGGTTCCGAGAAGGATTGGCCGTTTAGGAACACGACTCCACCCAGAAAGCCATTGCTCGTAATGCCAAACCGGTATTCCGCTTCGAGGTAGAGCATGTCTTTTCCCCTAAACCTGCCGCCGATATAACCTCTGCCGGTATTTTCATAGGCATCAGATTGGGTTGACGGGAGCAGTAGATATGGGGTATGGTTGTTGAAGTTAAAGACGTTATAGGTCCAAAACGCCAGGGTGTTGTGGGACGTGCCGGGGAAATGCATATAGTGGCGCACATCGACCAACAGCGATTGCCAGTTGGAATCGCTTCCCAGAAAGGTAAAGTTGGGGCGAAATACGAAGTTGGCATACCAGCCCGGTTCGGGATTGATCTCGTTACGGCGGCCATCATATAGGATATTGAAGGTAGGGCCGGAAGAGACTGATTTGGAGGTAACCCCATAAGTTTGGAAAGCGGTCGGATGGCCCGGTGTTGGTTGGGACAGATCCTGGACATTGTAAAAATAATCTACATCATAACCGAAACCGAGGTAAAGGTCTTTGCCGATCGTCTTGTAAAAGGTAGTATAAAACCGGAGGTAGTCGTACGTAATGGAGTCGGCGTCAGCGTCGGTGGTTAAGGTCCCCAGGCCATAGGTGTTCTGCGGAAAAAGTTCGAAGCGGTAATCCGTGACGAAATTGTATTTATTACCTTTTGTCCAGATATCTGCCTGCAGGGGCAAGATGATCTGCTTCTTTATGGTAAACACGGAAGCCAGATAGACGTTGGAAATATTGTCGTCAGGCTGGTCTCCGGTATAGAAGGCCATGCTGGCGGTGAGGTCGAAGGCGATACTGGTCAGCAAGGTATATTCGGCGGAAGGAAGGAGCGCGTAGTAGCGTTTGCCGGGGATTTTACGGGCGGTGTCTTTGCGAAAGCCCGGATTCTTGAGGAAAATGTCCCGGGCGATATCGAACAGGTCTACCTTCTCATCGCCGGAGAACCAATGGAGGTGGTGGCGGATGGTGTCAGTGGACCGGTGGATCGAATCCCCGGGTTTGCGGGAGGTGTCGTATGGCTGATGGAGTGCGCCGGTGGCTGTCAGTTGTTTGGGGGAGGAGGTATCGGCGGCCGTTTGGGACCATCCTGTGAGGGCGATCAGGGAAAAGGAGGCCAGTAAAAATGTCCGGGTGGGAAAGGGCACTTGTTTTTCGCTTAAAAATAAGTAGTTATGCGGTATCGTGGTGCATCGGGTAAAAAGATTAATGCAACAAATATGTTAATAAATGTGCGAGGAATTCTCTTCCTGGCAAATTTACGAATTTCTCGCAAACCGCTAAAGTCTGACTTAACCGAGAGGTGTCCGCCAGTGGCGGGCGACGCGAAGGCAGGTGAGCCGAAGGCGAAACCCGCGAACGAACTCGTTCCGGTGGAACGAGCGAATTTCTACCGATAGGTCTGTCGAGCCGGCCTCCGGCCGGCTCAGGTGGAAATTAGTGGCCGGGAACCGGATCGGGCATACTAATTGGGGTTGAAATTCGTTTATCGGTCGTAGTCTGACATTTACGGTGTATTTCCGGACACAAAAATAGTAGCTATGTTAAACCGATCTGTCCTTTTAGTCCTTGTCATTTGCCTGCTTTTCTCCGTGGCTTGTAAGAAAAGTAACCATTCGGGAAATTCAGGACCGAATCCGCTCCTGGGTAGCTGGACCTTTGACGGCGAAACTTCCAATATCAATATCACTTCTTCCATCTCGATAGGTCCGATCACGGCACAAGTGATCAACCTGATCGATTTCCGGACGATCAACAATGCCGGCAGCCTGATCTTTACGAGCGATTCGCTGGAAGCGGTTGGAGTGGGCTACTCCATCGATACCTCCTATACAACCATCGAGAGTGCGGGCGGGATTTCAGATACGACGGTATCGTCGCTGGTAACAACGGTCAATCCGACCGATACTACATCGAGCTATCAACTGATCGGGCAGGACTCCATCTATTTCCCCAACGGATCTCCATTTGCGTTCAATATCGACAGCATACAGCCGCCCATTCAAATCAAAGGCGCGCATTTCACGATCAGCGGCAGCACGCTGACCTTTACTTCCACGATCAATCAGTCGGGAAATGAGACGATCAATGGGATCACTGCGCCGACGACCGGTACGATCACCAGCGTGATCACGTTATCCAAACAATAGGGGAAACGGGCGGCCGCGGGGCGGAAGTTCCGGTTTTTTTGTATATTCAGGGCATGAGCAATCGTCGGACTTTTATTCAACAAAGCTCGATCCTTGCGGCGGGTGCGCTTTTGCATTCCCGGCCGCTTGTGGCCCCATCCAATCAGGTCAATATTGGTGCTGTCGGGCTGAACGGGATGGGTTGGGCAGATTTGTCTTCCGCGTTAAAGGTACCGGGTGTCAATGTGGTCGCGTTATGCGATGTCGACCAAAATGTGCTGACCAAGCGGATGAGCGATCTGGCCGCAGGGAAGATAGATACGAGCAGGATAAAGCTATATACCGATTACCGGAAGTTGCTAGACCAAAAGGATATCGACGCCGTGCTCATCGGAACGCCAGACCACTGGCATGCGTTGATCATGATTGCCGCGTGTCAGGCGGGAAAGGATGTCTATGTTGAAAAACCCTGCGGCAATTCCATCGGAGAATGCCGCGCCATGGTAGCCGCGCAGCAGAAATACAACCGGATCGTACAGGTAGGTCAATGGCAGCGCAGTCAGGAGCACTTCAGGGACGCCGTGGGGTTCGTACAATCTGGACAGCTTGGAAATATCCGGACGGTGAAAGTGTGGTGTTACCAGGGATGGATGAAGCCTGCCCCTGTGGTACCGGATTCAGCGCCACCGGCGGGTGTTGACTTTGCGATGTGGCTGGGGCCTGCTCCAACCCGAACATTTAATTCCAGCCGGTTTCACTTCAATTTCCGTTGGTTCTGGGATTATGCCGGCGGATTGATGACCGACTGGGGGGTGCATCTGCTCGACTATGGGTTGATCGGGATGAAGGCGGGGGAGCCGAAGAGTGTGGCGGCGCTCGGAGGAAAATTCGCTTATCCCGACATGGCTGAAGAGACGCCGGATACGTTGACGACCCTATATGAGTTCGATGGCTTCAGTATGGTATGGGACCACGCGATGGGGATTGATAACGGATCTTATAACCGCGACCATGGGATCGCCTATATCGGGAATAATGCAACACTGGTGCTGAATCGGAGCGGGTGGGAGGTTATGGAAGAGAAATCCGGCAAGAATAAAGTCGCCAGGCCGCTGGCGCCTTCGACGGACAATGGAGTGGACAAGCACTGGGTGAACTTCATAGAAGCGGTAAGGACCCGCAAGGCGGGAATCCTCAATTGTCCGATCGATGCGGGATCTCATGTGGCTACGGTCGCGCAGATGGGTAATATAGCCTTTCGCAGCGGGAAGCGGCTTGACTGGGATACGGCGGCCGGCAAGTTTACGGATTCAAAGATAAATGACGACTATTTGATGAAGGAATATCATAATGGATATCAGTTGCCGGTAGTATAGGGAATATCAGATGCGGTGATGTGAAGGCGCCCCCCTTTTTGGCACGCAAAATGCCGGTGTGCTATTATGCGCTATACATGTAGGCTTATTGCGTTGCTGTTATTGCTTATCCCTTTACTGACTATTGCTCAGCAAAAGGATACGTTGGCTAAAAAACTGGATAGCCTGGCCAAAAACCCGGATAGCACAGGGGCCAAGCAAAAGAACAAGGTTAGCCCCTCCTTTTACAATGAGAATACAAGAATAACGCCGCATGTCTACCTCACATTGGTGGTGGATGATATCAAGCAGCAGTGGGCCTCTCCGTTGAGGGCAACGGGAAGCGAATGGCTTCAAATAGGGGGATTCGCGGCGGTGACGACCGGGGCGATACTTTTTGCTGACAAACCGGTCAATCGATTCACGGTTGAGCAAATCCGGACGAACAAATCGGTGGTGTCCGCCAGTTTGTATGTCACCAATTTCGGTGGTTTGTACGAGGCATATACACTTGCTGCCCTGGGGGCCTATGGCTGGCTGTTCCATAAGGACAAGGAAAAGACGACCACACTGCTTGCGACGCAGGCATATATAACGGGAGCGGCAATCGAGACGGTGCTCAAATACCTGACGAGCAGGCAGCGCCCATCGTACTATGATGCCGTGACAGGTCAGAATAGCCATGTGTTTCATGGCCCTTTCTACCACTTTCTGCAGAAGGACAATTCTTCCTTTGTCTCTTTTCCGTCGGGCCACACCACAGTGGCATTCGCTGCGGCGACTGTCTTTGCCATGGAATACAGGGAGTACCGGATTGTTCCGATCATTGCCTATTCGGCGGCTACTGCGATCGGGCTTAGCAGAATCGTACAAAACCAGCATTGGATATCCGACGTCATGGTTGGCGCCGCGCTCGGCTTCCTGACCGGAAGACAGGTCGTCAACAACTATCACCGGTATTCAAAAATCCAACTCGAAAAGGCAAAAAAGAAAAATACGGTCAGCTTTAATTTGAAGTATTCCAATGGGACTTTGATGCCGGGAATAATCTACAGCTTCAGATAAGCGACGCTATAGGTAATAACGACCCCGCCTTTGGGAGTCCTCCCAATTAAACACCACGAATATCCGTTGTTCAGTCTGCGTGTAGTGTAACGGAGGGAAGGGGGTCTGGTAATGGTCGTTAAAATAGATAATTTGTTCCAATCCGACACTCAGAGTCCTGTATATGTGTGCTGCGACCCGGGGCCTCAGCACTCCGATATGGTTGCTGCCGAGAGAATTAACGGGTGATTCGTCCTTGCCGGTATTATTAAATGCATGAGTGAAATAATAGTAATACCAAAGGCTTATGGTCCCGTATTTGCTTATACTGACGGCCGTTTCCAGTTTCCACTCCCACCCATAAGCAAAGCGGTAGTCCCTGTAAAAAGAAGTATCTGTGACCGGGCCTACGCTGCTTCCGGCGAAGGGCACCAGTGCCAGGTGAAGATTGAGATCGAGATTGGATGCTTTACCCAACGCTAACCTGGTAATCAAACCCGGTCCGAATGCGATTGTCGATAACTCGAAAGCCTTGGCATCATAATAGTCATAATGCTGAAAGCCGCCAGCAAATATGTTCAGTGTGCCCAGCTGAAAACTTTTCCCGAGCAGGGCTCCATATCCCGTGATATTGTCCACTACTTTTCTCCCCACGCCAAAGTTCAGCTCGGCTTTGAATTTGAAGAAATCATAAGGCTTTGTCGGACGGGTTTCGAATGGGTTTCCGTAATTGAGCTGGATATTCACCATTTCGTCGGTGTGCCCCGACAGCAGGGCATTTGTTTGGTTGTTGATGGAATGGGCGCCGATAAAGAAGGCAATGTTGACCGGCTCTTTCTGGTAAATCTCTTTATTGACCCGCCTTTTATACTTTCCGTCAAATAGCCTGTTTACTCCCCTTACGGGATCGACCAGTCCTGCGAAGATCTCCCTAAAAACCCGTTCCGGGCCGGTAGTTCGATCGTCCAGGATATTGGAGCTCAGGCGATACATAATCTCTCCCAGGAGTTCTCCGTCTACGGTCGTATTGATCAGATCTTCCCGCTCGGGCTTCCCGTTTTCTCCAAAGATCTTCCACATATAGCTGCCGGCAAATACGATTGGCGCTGATTGCCAGAAATTATACCCGTTTGTGCGGGCGGCACTAAAATAAAAACTGCCCATCATCGGATGGGAAAGGAAATTGTTGCCGAATCTGTCCTGATCCCACTCCCAGCCGTTCGTCCAAGGAAATCCTGCCTTCAGGTTCCTGCTCCAGGAGTGGATATCCACCTCTGCAAACTGCAACTTGAGCAGAGATCTGTCCGCGATATTCAGAATTGTATTTTCAACCACTACCTGTGCAGCAGGCCGCCAAATCTTACTCTTCCTGTTGTATTCGGGATCATCGTTCAGTAAATCACCGTACCTACTGTATTTTGTGGTATCCAGACCCGGCAATTTTCGGGGTTCTACACCCGCTGAGTCCGTATTCCAGGCAATCTTTCGTTTCCTGATCGCCTGTAGCTGACCTTCGATATTGCCTTTTGCCGGCACGATGGTATCCTGAGCAGGGTTCTGTGCAACGAGGATTTTTACCGGCAGTATCAAAAAAACAAAATAAAGAAGAATATATAGCTTTTTCATAGTAGACTGATGCGGCTGCAGACAAAGGAAAAAAGCAAATGAGAGAGGAAGTGACGAACTAACCTTTACAAAACATGGACCATTTAGGTTGTTGTGCTACAATGCGGGTATTCAAACAGGAACGTACAAACGACGCTATCCCCGAAATACAATATTTCTCCAGAATTCAATTACCCGATCGAGCAAGTTTGGGTAGAAGTTTCTACAGCGGCAACCGCGGGTTTATTTTTTACCCATAGCGTATTGGATTCCTGAGAGCAGGTGATGCAGGAACAGCGTATCGGCCCATGTCTGGTCGGTGTGACCGAGGGCGGTGTAGAATGAGCGGCCGCCGTCGAAGTCGTGATACCAGGACATCGGGTGATTGTCGCCGTTAGCTCCGCCGGAGTAGGAGGTCTCGTCGATCCTGATGAGGACATGGATGTCCGGATTGAGATATTTGAAATTGTATAATTCGTCAAAATGCGTCCAGGGGTTGGGGAAGCCCTGCGTGGCGACATTGGTCGTGTCGACGATAAAGAACCGGGCCTCCTGTTGTTTGGGGTGCGATTTGAAATAGCCGCCAACGAGGTCGCCGTACCATTGCCAGTTGTACTCGCAGTCGGTGGCGGCATGGATGCCGACGAAGCCGCCGCCGTGATGGATGTAGCCCTGCAAGGCGTCCTGTTCCCGTGGGCCAAAAACCTTACCGGTCGGGTTAAGGAAAATGAGGGCGGCGTATTTACGGAGGATCTTCGGGCGGAACCAGGTAGAGTCGACGGTGGTATCGACGGCAAATCCGTTCCGGGCGCCGAGCGCGCGAATGGCGGCGATTCCCGTGCTGATACTCGCATGGTGGTAGCCGTTCGTCTTACAGAAAATAAGCACTTTCGGCTGGTAGAAGATCTCGAGCGGAGGGCGGAACGAAGCGCCGGTGAGCAGAAGGAAACTGGTCAGTATTGCAATTGAAAGGAGTGGCTGGCGCATATTAGCTTTTCTTCAGCGAAAGGATGTAGGTGACCATTGTCCGGATGTCGTCTTCCTTCACGCCGGGGTGGGGGGTCATGATATTAGCGCCCCAGACTCCGGTGCCGCCGGTCTGAATCTTTTTGATGAGGTGGTTGACGATGGTGTCGCCGGCGTGAGCGTATTTAACAGCTACATCTTCATAGGCCGGGCCGGTGTTTGGTCCCTGGCCAACCCGAACGGCGTGGCAGGCGGTACAGTCGTTGGAACCGATCAGCTCCAGGCCTTTGTCGGCTGCAGCGGAAGCGGCGGGGGTAACGGTAGAGGAAGTGGTGTCTTTGGATTCGGCGGGTTTGGCCTGGCCGCCGCCGCAGGAAGCCATGAACAATGCGGCTGTAGAAGAGATGAAAATGAGCAATAAATTGTTTCGCATGGTTATTTGTTTGGGAACTGAAATTCGGGCACCAAGTTATCGATTTAAACCCAAAACTGTACGGTTGAATTTCTCGTCTTTACCCGTGCTGGCAAAGTCGTCGAAAGCTTTGTCGGTGACGTGGATAATATGGCTTTTGATGAAGGGTGCGCCTTCCCTGGCGCCGTCCTCCGAATTCTTGAGGCAGCATTCCCATTCGAGTACGGCCCAGCCTTTGTAGTCGTAGGCGGCCAATTTGCTGAAAATTGATTTGAAATCGACCTGGCCGTCGCCGAGGGAGCGGAAGCGGCCGGCGCGGTCGAGCCAGGATTGGTAGCCGCCGTAGACACCCTGGCGGCCGGTGGGATTGAATTCGGCGTCCTTGACATGGAACATGCGGATACGTTCGTGATAGATATCGATATATTCGAGGTAGTCGAGGCATTGCAGCACGAAGTGAGAAGGGTCGTAGAGCAGGCAGGCGCGGGGATGGTTATTCGTATGCTTCAGGAAAGTCTCGTAGGTGATGCCGTCGTGCAGGTCTTCTCCCGGATGGACCTCATAGCAAAGGTCCACGCCATATTGGTCGAATTCGTTCAGGATGGGCAGCCAGCGTGCAGCGAGCTCTTTGAACCCGGTCTCTACCAGTCCTGCAGGGCGCTGGGGCCAGGGATAGACGGTTGGCCAGAGGAGGGCGCCGCTGAAGGTGGCGTGTGCGTTCAGGCCGAGGTTCTGCGAGGCTTTGGCAGCGTATTTCAGTTGCTGCACTGCCCATTGCTGGCGCGCAGCCGGGTTGTTGTGAACGGCAGCGGGCGCGAATCCGTCAAAGAGGGCGTCATAGGCGGGATGAACGGCTACCAGCTGACCCTGGAGGTGGGTGGAGAGTTCGGTGATCTCCAAGCCGGCATCCTGGACGGTGCCTTTGATCTCGTCGGCATAAGTTTTACTCTCAGCCGCCTTTTGAAGGTCGATAACGCGGCTGTCCCAGCTGGGCAGCTGAACGCCGATATAGCCGAGACCGGCGGCCCATTTGCAAATGGCGGCAAGGGAATTGAAAGGTGGTTGGTCGTCCATGAACTGGGCCAGGAAGATACCCGGACCTTTTAGTGTACGCATATGGCAATTATTTTGATGAAGGAATTTCGTAGGAGGTCCATTTCTCAGAAGTATTGTTGCTGCGGATGAGGGTATCGATGAAGGCCATGCCGCGGACACCGTCTTCGACGCCAGGGAAATCCAGCGCTTCAATTGGCGGTGTGGTACCGTCGAGGCGGGCGGATAAGGTCAGGGCGAAGCAGCGGTAAAGATTGGCAAAGGCTTCGAGGTAGCCTTCCGGGTGGCCAGCGGGAGTTCGGGTGTTGAATTTGGCGATCGGCGAAAGCCAGGGGGTGCCGGCGCGGTAGACCTGCGTGGGTTGATCAAGCCATTTTACGAGGAGGGTGTTGGGCTCCTGCTGGGCCCATTCGAGGCCGCCTTTTTCACCATAGACGCGGATCTTAAGGGCATTCTCCTCACCTGCAGCCACCTGGGAGGCGACCAGTATGCCGGTCGCGCCGTTGTCGAATCGGAGCAAGACGTCGCCGTCGTCGTCGAGCGCCCGGCCTTCGACCATAATACTGAGGTCGGCGCAGAGTTGGTTGATGTGCAAGCCGCTGACATACTCCGCGAGATGGGCCGCGTGGGTGCCGATGTCGCCCATGGCGCCGCTCTTTCCGGATCGGGCGGGGTCGGTCCGCCATTCGGCTTGTTTGCTGCCGTCTTTCTCGGAGAGTCTGCTTAGCCAGCCCTGAGGATATTCAACATAGACCTTGCGGATCTTGCCGAATGCGCCTTCCTTTACCATCTGGCGGGCCTGTTTGACCATGGGATAGCCCGCGTAGGTATGGGTAAGGCAAAAGGGAAGGCCGGTCTGCTGAATTTTCCCTTGCAATTGTATGGCCTGCTCGAGTGTAAACGTCATGGGTTTGTCGAGGACGACGGGAAATCCCTTTTCGAGGGCGAGCATAGCCGGTGCGAAATGGAGATGGTTGGGGGTGACAATGGAGACAAAATCCATTCGTATTCCTTCCGGCAGCCGGCTTTCCCGTTCGATCATGTCCTCATATGAAAGATAGGTTCTGTCTTCCGGAATGAACAGCATTTGGCCGGATTCCCGGGCGTTTTCCGGATGGCTGCTGAAGGCGCCGCAGACGAGCTCGATGAGACCATCCATATTGGCGGCGATGCGGTGGACGGCGCCGATGAATGCATTTTTTCCGCCGCCGATCATGCCCATTCGAAGCTTTCTGTTCATGGATATATAGTTTGTGTCGGTTAAAGTGGGTTGCAATATACCGCTAATCCTTTTTAATGCGCGTCGGCGGCAAATTTATGGGCTTCTGTATTTTTTAATGTATCACTTTAATAAAATATTACGTAATTTCCCTTTTTCGATATGCACCATCAATCCTCACGACGAGCTGCCATTAAAAAGATGGTGGGTGGAACTGCTGCGCTGGGGGCGGCTTCCGTAATGTCGTCTTATAGTACTATGGCAAATTCAGACTTGGCAAATTCCCGTTTGAAGGGCAATATTCACCATTCCGTTTGCCGATGGATATATGATGATATGTCATTGGATGCAATGTGTGAAGCGGTGAAAATGATCGGTCTGGGGGCCATCGATCTTCTCGGGCCGAAGGACTGGCCGGTAATAAAACAGCATGGCATCTGGTGTCCCATGTGCAATGGAGCCGAGATCAGCCTGACCAAGGGCTGGAATCATACGGAGTATCATCCTACGCTGATCAATAATTATACGGAACATATCGACCTGGTCGCGGCGGCGGGGTACCAGAACCTGATTTGCTTCAGTGGTAACCGGGAGGGGATGGATGATGAGACGGGACTTGAGAATTGTGTGGAGGGGTTAAAGAAGATAATTGGCCAGGCGGAGAAGAAGAAGGTCGTCATAGTTATGGAGCTTTTGAACAGCAAGATCGATCATAAGGACCAGATGTGCGACCATACGAAATGGGGGGTTGAACTGGCAAAGCGGATCGGGTCAGAGAATTTCAAATTGTTATACGATATCTATCACATGCAGATCGACGAAGGCGACGTGATCCGAACGATCACGGACAATCATCAATATATAGCGCATTTCCATACCGGCGGAGTTCCGGGCCGACATGAGATCGATGATACGCAGGAATTGCACTATCCGGCGATCATGCGGGCCATTCTGGCAACCGGATATACCGGGTATGTGGCGCAGGAGTTTGTTCCGACGAGTGCGAATAAGATGGCTGCGCTGAAAAAATGTGTACGCATCTGCGATGTGTGAGCCGGAATGCGAGATTGAATTATTAACTGAAAACCAAAAATATCTAACGATTATGGCCGACAACACTTACGACGCGATCGTTATCGGTTCCGGGATCAGCGGCGGCTGGGCTGCAAAGGAACTGACCGAAAAGGGGTTAACGGTGCTGATGCTGGAGAGGGGGCGTCATATCGAGCACATGAAGGATTACCCGAGCGCCAACAAAGAAGCCTGGGATTTTCCGCACCGCGGGCGGGCGACGGAAGAAATGAAAAAAGACTATCCGGTCCTTAAGCGGGATTATCCGTTGAATGAATGGAATCTCGATTGGTGGGTAAAGGACAGTGAAAGTCCGTATACAGAGATCAAAAGGTTCGACTGGTTCCGTGGTTATCATACCGGCGGGCGCTCCCTCATGTGGGGGCGTCAGACCTATCGCTGGAGCGATCTCGATTTCGAGGCAAATGCAAAGGACGGGATCGGCACCGACTGGCCGGTGCGGTACAATGAGATCGAGTCCTGGTATACGTATGTGGAGAAATTTGCGGGGATCAGCGGGTCGGTGGAGAATCTTCCATATCTCCCAGATAGCCATTTCCTGCCCGCATACGATATGACCTGTGTGGAGAAGGATGTGGCGGCGCGGATCAAGGATCATTATAAGGGAAAGCGGCAGATGATCATCGGGCGGGTGGCCAATATCACGGTCCCGCATGAAGGCCGGATAGGTTGTCAGTTCCGGAATAAATGCTGGCTGGGCTGTCCGTTCGGCGGGTATTTCAGCACGCAGTCGTCGACGCTACCCGCGGCGCGGGCGACGGGCCGGTTGACGTTGAGACCGTGGTCGATCGTGACAAAGATCCTCTATGACAAGGATAAGAAGCGGGCGACGGGAGTGGAAGTGCTGGATGCCGAGACGAATAAAACGTATGAATTCAAGTCGAAGATCGTCTTTCTGAATGCCAGCACACTCAACAGCGCCTGGGTGCTGATGAATTCCGCCACGGATATTTGGCCGGATGGGCTGGGAAGCAGCAGCGGCGAACTGGGTCATAACCTGATGGATCATCATCTCGGGGTAGGGGCCGGCGGAATGGTGGAAGGGTATGAGGATAAATATTATTTTGGGCGGCGGGCGAACGGGATCTACATCCCCCGATTCCGCAACTTGTATGGCGAGAAGCGGGATTATATCCGCGGGTTCGGCTATCAGGGCGGAGGCAACCGGTCGGGGTATATGCATGATGTGGCGGAATATTCGATCGGAAAGGAATATAAGGAGGCGTTGACGGAGCCGGGGCCCTGGCAGATGAGTATTGGAGGGTTTGGTGAAACCCTGCCTTATCATGAGAATAAGGTAACTTTAGACAAGACGAAAACGGATAAATGGGGTCTGAACGTCCTGGCTATCGACTGCGAACTGAAGGAAAATGAGTTAAAGATGCGGAAGGATATGGAAGCGGATGCGGTGGAAATGCTGACGGTTGCCGGGGTCAAGAATGTAAAGAGCCGGAGTGACAATCCTTTTCTCGGCCGGGGTATCCATGAGATGGGTACGGCGAGGATGGGTAAGGATCCGAAGTCGTCGGTACTGAACAAATGGAACCAGGTGTGGGATGCGAAGAATGTGTTTGTGACGGATGGGGCTTTTATGGCTTCGGCGAATTGCTGTAATCCTTCGTTGACGTATATGGCCTTTACGGCAAGGGCCGCTGATCATGCCGTCAATGAGTTGAAAAAACAAAACATCTAATTATGAACAGAAGAGATGCATTGGCCCGGGTAAGTCTGCTCCTGGGTGGAACCATTCTCGGAGCGGAAGCTTTCCTGTCGGGCTGTACCAATCCGCCGGAGCAAAAGCTGGGTGGGACGGGGACCAATTTTTCGGCCGCCGATATCGCTTTCCTGGATCAGGTAGCGGAGACGATCCTGCCGAAGACGGACACGCCGGGCGCAAAGGATGCGCAGGTGGGAGCATTCATGGCCAGGATCGTGAAGGATTGTTATACCGAGGCGGATCAGAAGGTCTTCCTTGCGGGGATGCAGCAATTGGATGACGCCAGCAAGAAGAAGAACGGCAAGTCATTTATGGAGGCGACGCCGGAACAACAGCATGATCTGCTGGTCGATCTGGACAAGGAGGCAAAGGCATACGGCGCGACCAAGAAGAAGGATGATCCGCAGCATTATTTCCGGATGATGAAGGAGCTGACCCTGTGGGGGTACTTCACTTCGGAGCCAGGTGCGACCAAGGCGCTGCGCTATGTGGCGGTGCCGGGCAAGTATCAAGGCTGTATTGATTACAAGAAAGGCGACAAGGCGTGGGCGACCAGTTAAAATAAACCGGGCCGGCTTGGTCCGGGATCAGCTTTTTCGGTGCACGATGGCGAAGTCTTTTGACACGGTGCCGGCCATCATTCCCACGGTGTCGATGTTCTTCGACGGCACCTGCATTCTCACCTTGAACCGGCAGATATAGGCGGCTGTATCCGCGAAGAAATACACGTCTTTCACTTCAAACCGGACGCGGGTGGAGTCGTAATTCGGTTGATGCTTCAGGTAAGTAAGCCACGCTGCTTTCAGCGATCCGGGAATGTCGGCCGGAGGTGTTTTGCGCGCACAAGAGATAACGAAAATTAAAATGCAACCGATTGCTATTTGGATCCGTCTGTTGAATGAAACGCTCATGAAGGTCGAATGAGGCGTGAAATTAGTTAATGAACGGGCACTTAGTCAAAAAAAAGTTAAAAAACTTTTCAGCATTCAAAGAATTCTATATATTTTTATCCGTCAGTCGATTCTCACCATTCAAAACAAAAACTGCGCTATGCCATTCAAAACTAGCGGCTTAACAAGGGGTTATCTTGTTTTGTCCCTTCTGCTACTATCTTCCAGCCTATTCGCTCAAACAACTTTTACGGGTAAAATCATCGGGAGTTCGGATAAACAGCCGGTTCCTTTTGCTACCGTACAGGTGAAGGGTGAAAGAGGCGCAACCCAGACTGGTACCGACGGTACTTTCTCCATCCGGGTTGCCAAAAGTTCCGGCACATTGGTGATCTCTGCTGTGGGTTTCGAAACCTTACAGGTACCGGTCACCGGTAGTACTGCCGCCCTGGGCGTTATTACGCTCAATGCTTCCACTTCCACGTTGAACGACATCGTCGTGACTGGTTACACTGCCCAAAGGAAGAAAGATATCACGGGCGCTGTTGCCGTCGTTAATGTGGCCGACATGAAAGGCGTTCCCGGCACGAGTACGGAAGCCTTGCTGCAGGGACAGTCTGCAGGCGTTACGGTCATCAATTCCGGTGCGCCGGGTGGCGGAAGCCAAATCCTGGTGCGCGGTATTACCTCCATCGGTAACGTTTCTCCCCTGGTTATCGTTGACGGTATCCAGAGTAACATGCATGACCTGAACGTAAACGATATCGAAAGCGTCCAGATCCTGAAGGACGCCGGTGCGGTTGCTATTTACGGGATCCAGGGTTCCAATGGGGTTGTGGTCATCACTACCAAACACGGGAAAAGTGCGAAAGCCAGCATCACCTATGATGGCTTCGCCGGGACGCAACGGCCGTTGAAAGACGGGTTCAAGCTCGGTGGCAGCCAGAATTATGCGGACGTGCTTTGGCTTCAGTATTACAATGACGGCCTGGTGCCGGGCAATACCTGGTTTGGTCATGGGGGCCCTTCCTATGCTCCGCCTACGCTGCCGGCCTATCTAGAGCCCGCTCCCTACAGCAACGCCACCGGGACGGTGAATCCCCTTTACGTTGCCGATCAGAATCCATCCACCTATAATATCGTGAGCAACCAGATCACCAAAACGAATTTGACGGGTACGGATTGGTTCCATGAGATCTTCAAACCGGCGCCCTGGACGCAGCACACGATCTCTGCCAGCGCCGGCGGTGAAAAATCCTCTTATTTTGTTTCCTTGTCCTATCTGGATCAGGAAGGAACCCTGATCAATACATACAATAAGCGGTACAGCGCCCGGGTCAACACGACATTTGCTGTAAAGGACCATGTCCGGGTTGGGGAAAACCTCTGGGTTTTCTTTAGGCAAAATCCAGGATTACCGGCCGGGAATCAGAATGAAGGAAACGCGATCTCTTTGGCCTATCGCATACCGCCGATCATTCCGGTATACGATATCATGGGCAACTACGCGGGAACCCACTCCTTTACGATCAATAATGCCGGTAACCCGGTGGCCCAGCAACAACGCACGGCAAGTAATCTGAGCAATGATGTGCAGATCAATGGAAATGCTTTTCTCGACGTTGATTTCCTGAAGCATTTTACGTTCCACACCAGTATGGGTGGCGAGTTCGAAAACAACTATTATTACTATTTCAACGCTACTCCTTATGAGAATGCAGAAGGAAGTACGGCGCCGAATAGCTTTACCGAGGGTTCATTCTTTAACTCCTTCTGGGTCTGGACCAATACCCTGAGCTACAACCAGACCTTCGGGAAAATTTCCGTTAAAGCGCTTGCCGGTACCGAGGCCAAGGCGTATTATGGCAGGGGACTGAACGGTACGGAGGGCAGCTATTTCTCGAACAACCCCCTTTACTGGACCCTGAGTACGGGTACCCCTTCAACGGCTACCACTACCAGCGCTGTCGATGGTAACGGAGGTTGGCTGCCTTATCAAAACACCCTGTATTCCCAGTTTGGCCGGGTTGATCTGGCCTACCAGGACAAATACCTGCTCAGCGGTACCCTCCGCCGGGACGAATCCTCCATTTTCGCGACCGGCCACCAGTCAGGTGTTTTCCCATCGGTATCCGCTGCCTGGAGACTTTCCGGGGAAGACTTTATGAGCGGAGTAACCTGGCTGAAAGACCTGAAGATCAGAGGCAGCTGGGGTAAGTCCGGGAACCTTGAAAACGTTCCGACCACCAACCCCTACAACCTGTCCAGCAGTTCCGCTTTCAGTTCCTACTACGATATCGGCGGTAATTCCACGTCCTCCACGCTTGGCTTTTATTCCTCAGCGCTTGGAAATACGTCTACCACCTGGGAGAACGATATCCTGACCGACGTAGGTGTCGATGCCAGCATCCAGCACTTCGATCTGACGGCTGACTGGTTTCAGAAAAAAATCAGCGGGCTGCTCTTCCAGCCGACGTTGCCCAACACGATCGGGGGCGCCTCTTCTCCGTATGTCAACTTCGGGGACATCGAGAATACGGGGATTGACTTTTCGATCGGGTATCATACCCAGGTCAACCGGGACTTTAAGTTTGGCGTAACGCTTACGGGAACGCACTATGTGAGCAAGGTGACTGCCATTCCGGGTCTTCAATACTATTCGGTTGGCGCAAGCGGATCCAACCGGATCGGGAACTTCTCCAGGATGCAACCGGGAACGGCCATCGGCGAATTCTACGGGTATAAGATGATCGGTTATTTCCAGAATGCACAGGATGTAGCCAAGTCCCCCCAACAGCAGGGTGCTGCACCGGGAGCCTTTAAGTTTGCGGACCTGGATGGCGCGGCTGCCATCGATCCGAACGACCAGACCTATATCGGCAACCCCAACCCCAAGCTGACCTACGGGTTTAACATCAATGCCACCTATAAGAATTTCGATTTCTTTGCCAGCTTCTACGGGTCATATGGCAACGACATCTTCAATTATATCAAATACTGGACTGCCTTCCCGCAGGTGTTCGAGGGCAATGTATATGCGGACCTGGTTCAGAACTCCTGGTCACCGACCAACCTGAACCCCAAATATCCGCAGATCACCAACGCCGGTACCTTTAGCAATGCGGACGAAGTGAATTCCTGGTATGTTGAAAAAGGGTCCTACCTGAGGTTGAAAGCGCTGAATATCGGTTATACCGTTGATCCAGCCGTCCTGCACCGCGTCGGAATTGACAAAGTCAGGGTCTATGTTCAGGGGGCCAACCTGTTTACGATCACCAAGTATACGGGTCTCGATCCTGAATTGCAGGGTTCCAACCTGAACGATCAGACCAATTTTGGCATCGATCTCGGGAACTATCCGGCTAACCAAAAGACTTTTATAGTTGGATTAAATGTCACCTTCTAAAACAACCCCAATCTAAAATTGAACGTTGGTTTATATGAATAACCTAAAACTTTCAAAAACAACCGCTATATGAAAAGGATAAAATATAAATATTCCATTCCGGGTTCCCTTATTCTTATCTTCCTGCTATATGCTTGCGGTAAGAACTTCCTGAATAAGTCACCCATCGGAGCATTGAGCCCGGCGCTCCTCGCTAATTCGGCGGGTGTGCAGGGATTGCTGATTGGCGCCTATCACGATATTACCGGAGAGGGTACCGATCAGGGCGGCGCCTGGGGCTCCGCGCCGGATAACTGGGTCTATGCCAGTGTGGTGGCAGATGATGCCTACAAGGGATCCACCACCGATGACCAGCCCGATATCATTCAATATCAGCAATGGGCTGCCTTGTCCACCGGCGCTTACATCGCTCAGAAATGGGCGGCTATGTACGATGGCGTGCAGCGTGCGAATGATGTCATCCGGACCATGCGGCTAGCAAAGGACATCCTCCCGGCCGATACGGTGGAATACAAAGCGGAAGCCTTGTTCCTCCGGGCGTTCTTCCATTTCGAGCTGCGGAAGATGTTCTGGTATCCGCCATTTGTGGATGAGACGATCACGTACAACAACAATAACTACAACGTTCCCAACAACACCGGTGGTACGTACATTGAAATCTACCCGAAGATAGAAGCTGATCTGCAATATGCGATGGCAAATTTGCCCGCTACCCAGCCCAATGCAGGACAAGCTAACAAGTATGCCGCCGAAGCCTTCCTGGCCAAGGTGTACATGTACGAAGGCAAATACTCCGCTGCGTTGACGGCGCTGAATGATCTGATCGCCAACGGGGAAACTCCAAAGGGCACTAAATATGCCTTGCAGGCCAATTATGCGCAGAACTTCAATCCCAATCCGGCCGCCAAGAACTCTTCGGAATCCGTCTTTGCGGTACAGGAGTCGGTTAACGATGGGTCGGGTCCCGGTGGTGGGATCGCTTATGGAGATAACCTCAACTTCCCCTATGGCGCCGGTCCGGGAGCGTGCTGCGGATTTGATAATCCGACGCAGGATCTGGCCGATGCGTTCAAGACGGACGTGAATGGATTGCCTTTGCCGCTGACGGGAGCAGGTGCTTTCAACGGCGCACCCCATGTGAGCGATCAGTCCGCAACTCCTTATGCGGGCAACGTGGATCCCCGGATCGATATTACCATGGGCAGGTTTGGTATTCCTTACCTGGACTGGGGTCTTGAACCGGGAGACGTCTGGGTACGTAGCCCGTCAGATGACGGCCATTTCAGCCCCAAAAAGAATGTCTATGCCAAATCTGTCCAGGGCACATATTCCGATGCTTCCAACAACTGGGCGAACGTCGAGCTGGATGCAGTCAACGTCAACCTGATCCGTTATGCCCAAGTCTTACTGTGGGCTGCCGAGTGCGAAGTGGCTGTAAACAGTAACTTCGCCCAGGCCGAAACTTATGTAAATATGGTTCGTGCGAGGGCGGCTAACACGGTCTACTGGCCGCAGGTAAATGGCGGGGCTGCAACCGCTTTTAATGCCGCCAGCTATAGCTATGCTCCGGGTACGAATGCGGATAAATACATGGTAGGGCAATATCCTGCCGGATATTTTTCCACGGGTACGATTGCCATGCAGGCCATCATCATGGAAGCCAGGATTGAGTTCGCAGAAGAAGGCCAGCGCTTCTTTGATCTTCAAAGGTGGCAGCTGGTGGGTAACCCGGTCTATCCGGCGCCCGGTTCCAACTTCATGACCACGACGCTGAATACCTATGCTCAAATTGAAAACCAGTGGCATCCTGCCCAGTATCCCGCGAATTTGCAATTTACGACCGGGAAGTGCGAATATTACCCGATCCCGTTAGCGCAGATCCAGTCGGAAAACGGGTCAGGTACAACCAATCTTAAACAGATCCCCGGGTACCAGTAGGGAATGATGGATTGAATCTTCGACCGTAAAACATAACAGAAGGCAGGGCTTACGGCCCTGCCTTTTTTCTTTTATAAACAATCTTTATGAAAAAGATAAAATATAGCTATCTCATCCCGGGTACGCTTATTCTTATCGTCCTGCTATATGCATGTGGCAAGAACTTCCTGAATAGGCCGCCCATCGGAGCATTGAGCCCGGAGCTGCTCGCCAATCAGGCGGGTGTGCAGGGGTTGCTGATCGGGGCCTATCACGATATTACGGGTGAGGGTACCGATCAGGGCGGCGCCTGGGGCTCCGCGCCGGACAACTGGGTCTATGCCAGTGTAGTAGCAGATGATGCCTACAAGGGATCCACCGCCGATGATCAGTCCGATCTCATTCAATACGAGCAATGGGCAGCCTTACCTACGGGGTCCTATATTGGCCAGAAATGGGGGGCTATGTATGATGGGATCCAGCGTGCGAATGATGTCATCCGAACCATGCGGCTCGCTACGGGCATCTCCGCAGCCGACACAACGGAATACAAAGCGGAAGCCTTGTTCCTCCGAGCGTTCTTCCATTTCGAGCTGCGAAAGATATTCTGGTATCCGCCTTTTGTGGATGAGACGATCACATACAACAACAATAACTATGATGTTCCCAACAACATCGGCGGTACCTATATAGAAATTTGGCCCCGGATCGAAGCCGACCTGGAATATGCTTTCGCAAATTTGCCAACCACCCAGCCCAATGCAGGACAGGCGAACAAGTATGCTGCCGAAGCCTTTCTTGCCAAGGCGTATGTGTACCAGGGCAAGTATGACTCTGCTTTGACCTTGTTGAACGATCTGATCGCCAACGGGGTTACTGCAAGGGGCGCTAAATATGCCTTGCAGGTCAATTATGCGCAGAATTTTAATCCTAATCCGGCTGCCAAGAACAGTTCGGAATCGATCTTTGCGGTACAAGAGTCGGTCAACGATGGCTCGGGTCCCGCGGGCGGGATCTCTTATGGCGACAACCTGAACTTCCCATATGGCGCCGGTCCGGGAGCCTGCTGCGGGTTTGATAACCCCACGCAGGATTTGGCTGATGCTTTCAAAACGGATGCTAACGGCCTGGCCTATTTGGATGGTACGTGGCAGAATGCTCCGCATGTGAGTGATCCCACCACCCCCTGGACGGGTAATGTGGATCCGCGCATCGATATTACGATGGGCAGGGCCGGGGTTCCTTACCTGGACTGGGGTCCTGATCCCGGGGATAACTGGATTCGAAGCCCGGCAGATGACGGTCACTTAGTTCCGAAAAAGAATGTCTATGCCAAATCGGTTCAGGGTACCTATTCCGATGCTTCCAACAACTGGGCAAACGTCGAGCTCGATGCTGTCAACGTCAACCTGATCCGCTACGCGCAAGTCTTACTGTGGGCCGCCGAGTGCGAGGTAATCGTGAACAACAACCTGGCCAAGGCGGAAACATATGTAAATATGGTCCGGGATCGCGCAGCCAATCCGGGGGGCTGGGTTTATGATAACACGGCTTTCAATGCCAGTTCCTATTCGTATCCGGGCGGAACGGTGCCAGCGGATAGTTACAAAGTGGAGCCCTATCCGGCCGGGTATTTTACCGACGGTACAACTGCCATGAAGGCCATCATCCTGGAAACCAGAATAGAACTTGCAGAAGAAGGTCAACGTTTCTTTGACCTGCAACGATGGCAGCTGGTGGGTAATCCGGTATTTCCCACGCCTGGTTCCAATTATATGACCACGACGCTCGATACTTATGCTCAAATTGAAAGCCAATGGCATCCTGCCCAGTATCCCGCGAATTTGCAATTTACGACCGGGAAATGCGAATATTACCCGATCCCGTTGGCGCAGATCCAGTCGGAAAACGGGTCAGGCAAGAAGAACCTCATCCAGATCCCGGGATATCAATAAAAATTGACTGGACGAATTTGGTCCGGATTTTTTTTTATCCTTTTTTTCTCTGAAATTACTTCCATGATTGCACGTAAAAGGTGGGTGATGAGCTGTATTGCCGGATGCAGCCTTTTTTACCTGGGGGCCTGTACCAACCGTCCTACCCTGTTTCAGAAGATCAGTTCCGACTATTCCGGGATCCACTTTTCCAACCTGATCGTCGAGAACGATTCCATCAACCCGATGGATCTGACCAACATTTACAATGGCGGAGGCGTAGGGATTGGGGATTTTGACGGGGATGGGCGGCCGGACATCTACTTCGCGGGGAACCTGGTATCGAACAAGCTTTATCTGAACCGCGGCGATTTTAAATTCGAGGATATCACGGACCGGGCCGGTGTGGGCGGGCAAGGGGAATGGTGCCGCGGCGTGGCGGTGGTTGATATCAACAATGACGGCAGACCGGATATCTATGTCTGCGCTACAATCCTCAATGATCCGAACCGGCGGCGGAACCTGCTGTATATTAACCAGGGTTTGGACAAGGATGGGATACCGCACTTTAAGGAAATGGCCAAAGAATATGGCCTTGGAGACACATTGTATTCCACGATGGCTGAATTCTTCGATTATGATAAGGACGGCGACCTGGACATGTACCTCACCGTGAATGATATTCCGCCGCATACCAATGCGGCGTATTTCCGGCCGATCGTTACAGACGGGAGCTTTCGCAGTACCGGCCATCTTTACCGGAATGACTGGAATGATTCGCTGAAGCATCCGGTATTCCATGACGTATCAAAGGAGGCAGGGATTACGATCGAAGGCTATGGGCATGACGCGACGATCGCGGACGTCAATGGGGACGGCTGGCCCGATATTTATGTGAGCAACGATTTTGTGGGGAACGATATCCTTTACATCAACAATCGTGACGGGACGTTTACGGACAAGGTGCGATCGTATTTCAAACACACGTCTGCGAATTCCATGGGGCAGGATATCGAGGACATGAACAACGATGGTCTCCCGGATTTTGTCGTGATGGATATGGACCCGCCGGATAATTACCGGAAAAAGATGTTCATGGCGCCGAACAATTACCGGTATTATCAGCAAACGGAATATTTCGGGTATGAGTATCAATATCCCCGCAATACGCTGCAGCTTAATCAGGGGATGCGGGTGGGCCCGGGGGATTCCACGGGTGATCCGGTGTTCAGCGATATCAGCTATTATGCGGGGATTGAGGCGACGGACTGGAGTTGGACGCCGATGGTCGCGGATTTTGACAATGACGGGTACCGGGATATTATCGCGACGAACGGATATCCCAGGGATGTGAATGACCATGATTTTATCATGTTCCGCAATGAGGCATCGCAACTGGCGAGCAAGCAGCGGATACTGGACCAGATCCCGCGGGTGAAGATCCATAGTTTTGCTTTCCGGAACAATCATGATCTTACGTTTACCGACGCGTCGGAGGAATGGGGCCTTATGACGCCGGGGTATTCGAACGGCGCCGCGTATGCGGATCTGGATGGTGATGGCGATCTCGATCTGGTCGTCAACAATATCGATGATGAGGCGCATATCTATCGGAATATGTCCATGGAGCATGATCCGGAAAATCAGCATTGTCTGAACGTGAGCTTTAGGGGAGATACGTTGAACAAGGGCGGATTCGGGGCCCGTGTCGAGCTTCATTATGGCGGCGGGCTGCAGCAGGTCTATGAGAATACACCCTATCGAGGTTATTTGTCGACGATCCAGGACATTGCCCACTTCGGGCTGGGGAAGTTCGCGATGATCGACACGGTGCTGGTCAAATGGCCGGATGGGAAAATGCAGCAATGGCTGCGGGTCCCTGCCAATCAACCCCTGGTGGCGGATCACAGGAACGCCGGGTTGCCGTATCATGTAGGGAAGGCGGCGATTGCTTCGGGTGCGGTGTTCAGTGATATTACGGATTCGATCGGGCTGCATTTCAAGCAGGAGCAGCGCGACTATATCGACTTCAACATTCAGAAGATGCTGCCGCATAAATTTTCGCAATACGGACCGTCGATCGCGGTGGGGGATGTGGATGGGAACGGATTGGACGATATGGTGGTCGGCGGGGCGGAGGGGCACAGCGCCCGGCTACTCCTGCAGCAACCGGGTGGGCGTTTTATTCAGAAGGCGCTGCGAACCGATACGACTACCAAGCTGGCGGATGACCTGCAGGTATTGTTGTTCGATGCGGATGGGGATGGCGATCTCGATCTGTATATTGCCGCCGGCGGGTATGCCGAACACAGCAACAGCCCGGCGTACCGCGACAGGTTGTATATCAACGATGGGAAAGGAAATTTCACCTGGGATTCGCTTGCGTTGCCGGACAATTTCACGAGCAAATTCTGTGTCCGGGCGGCGGACTACAATCACGACGGGAAGCTGGATCTTTTTATATCCGGCCGGGTGGATCCGGAACATTATCCAAAGGCGGTCAGCAGCTTTATTTACCGGAATGACACGCGTGACGGGAAGGTCAGGTTCACGGATGTGACGGCGACGGCAGCTCCGGATCTGGAGCATATCGGGATGGTCTGCGATGCGATCTGGACGGATTTCGACAATGATGGCTGGCCCGATCTGGTGCTGGCGGGAGAGTGGATGCCGGTGACCTTTCTGAAGAATGAAAAGGGAGTTTTTAAGAATGTTACGGCGTCTTCGGGGATCGGCGATCACAAGGGATGGTGGAATAGCATCATCGCCGGCGATTTCGACAAGGATGGCCGGATGGACTATATCGTCGGCAATCTGGGCATGAATTCGTTCTATCGCGCGGATGCAGATCATCCTGTACGGGTTTACGGGGGGGATTTCGATAACAACGGAATCTATGATATGATACCCTCTCTCTATTTGCCGGACCAGAAGGGGAAGCTGAAGGAGTTCCCGGCGGAGTCGAGGGATGATCTGCTCAAACAGATCACCGCCATGCGAAAGAAGTTCCCGGATTATAAAAGTTACGCCGTTGCGACGATGGACAAGGTGTTGACGCCGGAAGAGCGGAAGAAAGCGCTGGTATTGGAGGCGAATGATTTCCGGAGCGTCCTGTTGAGGAACGAGGGGAACGGGCAATTCAGTATTCATCCGCTGCCGATGCAGGCGCAGCTGTCGGTGATCAATGGGATGGTGGTGGATGATCTCGATGGGGATGGCCAGCTGGATGTATTGTTAAGCGGAAATGACTATGGAGTGGAGCCGGTGGTAGGCCGTTCGGATGCGTTGAATGGGCTGCTGCTCAAGGGCGATGGGAAAGGAGGTTTCGAGGCGCTGTCAATCGATCGAAGCGGGATCTATCTGCCGGGGGATCAAAAGGCACTGGTCAAGCTGAGGGGGGCAGGGGACCGGTATTGGGTGGTGGCTGGTCAGAACAGGGGACCGCTGCGGGTGTTTGAGCGGAGATCGCCGGTGCGCTGCATCCCGCTGCGGGCGGATGATGTGAGTGCATTGTTTACCTATCGGGACGGGTCGGTGCGGAAGGAGGAATGTGGGTGGGGATCGTCTTTTCTGTCGCAGTCGGGACGGTTCCTGGCGGTGAGTGGTCCGGTCGTCCGAGTAGAGGTCATGGATGCGGCGGGGCGGAAGAGGAAGGTGTTATAAGGGAAAAATCTTTGGAGATCTTGCTGCTGATGATGCCGGTAGTATCGCTTCCATCGGGGCGGTGCAGTTTGATGGTGAACCGGCATTGATAGTTACTGTCAGTTTCCTGGTAGGTAACGTCGACCACATCGAAGCGAAGCGGCGGCATATTCGGCCGTTGTTGTTGACGCAGGTAGTCGCCCATTGCCTTTTCGAGGTCGGTTTTTACTTCCGTTGCCGAGAGTTTTCGTTGACAGCCGGTGGCAAGCAGGAAAAATACGGATAGCAGGAGCCAGATCGATCTCATGGTGTTAACGGTTAGGCGGTGGATCGTTTCAAGATACTAATAAGCGAACAAACCGGGATTGGAAAATAGGTAATGAAACGTTAAAGCCCGGTGGAATTTCGGTAGTTTTATGGCTTATGGTCAACGTTTCATTCAAGATGGGGCGGCTGTTGTGGGGACTGCGATTCCAGGGCCTTGCGCTAGGCCTTGCATTGCTGGCGGCTGGGTGCGGGCGTGATCCACGTAACCGGACGCATGCGCAGGTGCCGATGTCTTCTATCCGGCAGGGGGAGGGGCTGGCCCAGACTTATTGCGGCTCGTGTCATCTCGTGCCCGATCCTTCCCTGCTGGATAGCCGAAGCTGGGAGAAGGGTGTCCTGCCTGCGATGGGACCGAGGCTTGGGATTTTTGCTTTTGGGTTTCAGCTTTATCCAAACAGCCGTCGCGATACGAATATTGGTAAGGGTTATTATCCTTCGCAGCCACTGTTAAGCGCAGATGATTGGCAGCATATCCTGGATTATTATTCGGCTACTTCTCCGGATTCGCTACCCGGGCAGTCACGGCAGGCGCCGATCGCGTTGTCGGGGCTGACGTTGTTTGATGTGCGGGAGCCGGATTTGCGGTACCCGGTCCCGGCTACCACCTTTGTCAAGGTTGATACGAACGCGGGGGAAAGAGGGGTGGTTTGTTATGACTATGACTATCGGAGGCTGTACCGGTTCTCGCCGGAATTGCGGGTGATCGATTCGGTTGCGGACGGCGGGGGGATCGTGGATATGGTGCGGGATGGTCCCGGATGGGTCAGCTGTGATATCGGGGTGTTGAATCCAAATAATGGAAAATCGGGGAAGATGGAGCGGATCGGCGGCCAGTCGGGGGGCCGATGGGTGGGCGGCGAGACCGGCGGCCGATGGGTGGTAGATACGCCGGCCTTGTTTGCGCCACTGGCGCGGCCGGTGCAGATAGCGGCGGCCGATCTCAACGGGGATGGGCTGGAGGATTGGGTGGTGTGTGAGTTCGGGAACCTGATCGGGTCGTTGTCGTGGCTGGAAAACAAGGGTGGTGGCCGGTTTGAGCGGCATATTATCCGGGCGGTGCCGGGTGCGATCCGGGTGTATGTGAATGACTACAATCATGACGGGCGGCCCGATCTCTGGGTCTTGTTTGCGCAGGGGGATGAGGGGATTTTTCTTTTCACCAACGAGGGTAACGGCCAGTTCACGCAGCAGACGCTGCTTAGATTTCCACCGTGCTATGGCTCGTCCTATTTTGAGCTGGCGGATTTCAATAAAGACGGCTATCCCGACATCCTGTACACCTGTGGAGATAATGCGGATTTTTCGCCGGTATTAAAGCCGTATCATGGGATCTATATTTATCTGAATGACGGGCACAATCATTTCACCCAGCGGTATTTCTTTCCGATGAATGGGTGTTACAAGGCGATAGCGCGGGATTTCGACGGGGACGGGGACCTGGATATTGCGGCTATTTCGTTCTTTCCCGATTTCACTCATCAGCCGGAGGAGGGGTTTGTTTACCTGGAGAACAGGGGGGATTATGATTTCCGGCCGTATAGTCTGCCGGCGGCGGAGCAGGGAAAATGGCTGACGATGGATGTCGGGGATGTGGATGGGGATGGGAAGCCGGATATTGTTTTGGGCAATTTTTCCTTGCACTCGCCGGTGACCCGGGCGGGCGTAGATTTCAAAAAGGGGCCGCCGTTCCTGGTATTGAAGAATCGATCAAAATAAAAATATATGTCGAGTTTTCCTTACTGGCTGATATATGCCTTGTTATCGGCGGTTTTCGCGGCGCTGACCGCCATTTGCGCGAAAGTAGGGTTAAAGGATGTCAATTCCGATCTGGCTACGGCGATCCGCACGGCGGTGGTGTTGCTGATAACGTGGGGGATCGTGTTAATTCGGGGGAATGCGCGGGGGATACCGGGGCTGACGCGGAGCAATTGGTTGTTCCTGGTGCTGTCGGCGGTGGCGACGGGGCTATCGTGGGTATTCTACTACCGGGCGTTGCAGTTGGGGAAGGTATCGGAGGTGAGTGTAATCGACAAGGGAAGTATACTATTTACGATCCTGTTATCCTTTCTTTTTTTGCGGGAGCCGCTGACGGGGCGGGTGGTTATTGCGGGGTTGTTGATCACCGGTGGGATGATGGTATTGATTTGGAGGTAGGGGAATAATGCTTATTTTTAGATTGTGCCCTTTGAAGGCCTCCATAACGAAAGAGAACTGCTGGTGCAGGTGTCCCATGGGGATCGGGAGGCCTTTAAGACCTTGTATAGGGCTTGTTATCCTGATATCCAGCTTTATATTTCCTTGTTCGAGTCTTCCGCGAGGGTGCAGGATGAGCTCACGCAGGATGTTTTTGTGCGGATCTGGGAAAAGCGGGCGCGGTTAGCGGAGGTGGAATCGTTAAAAAATTATTTGTTCACCGTGACGAAGCATGTGGTCTTCAATTTCATCCGGGCGTTGAAGGTCCGGCGGAAAATCAAGGAGCTCGATGAGACGATGGACGGCGGGGACAATGATCTGGAAAATGAGCTGTTGTTCAAGCAATATTACGGCATGGCGATTACGGCCATGGAAAAGCTGCCGCCCGGCAGACGTAAAGTGTTGAAGATGAGCATTAATGAGGGACTCACACTGGATGAGATCGCGGCTGAGCTGGGGATAACGCGGTCGGGGGTGAAAAAGCAGCTTTATGCGGCGACGGCGTTTGTCCGGCAGTATTTGCAGGAGCATGGGGAGATTGGGCTGGCGCTGGCTATTTTTCTTTCGCTTTGGGAGGGGTAATTTTTTTCTTTCAAGGTGTCCTTTGACGTCCGGCGGGTGTCTTTAAGACAACGCCTAGCCTTATTTATGAGTTTAAGTTTACAGGAAGCCCAAAAGTTTGTCATTCAGTTCATCAAGGGGGAGTATACTCCTGAAGAACATGCGGCATTCCTGCAGTGGCTACAAGGGGCGACGACAGGGGAGTTGACGATCATCGCGGAGATGCATGAATCGATGCAAGGGGAGTGGAGGTTACCATGGGGGCCTTCCGCGGAGTGGGTGATGCAATTGGAACGGAAGTTGAATGAGTCCCATGAATCTGTGGATTCGCCGGATGAAGAAACACGGAGGGATGATCCGCAATTGACGCCGGTGATCTGGATGTTGCCCGTGAGGAAGTTGAGATGGCATTTCTGGATGGCTGCGGCGGCAGTTGTTATTTTATCCGTAACGGGCACGTATATATACGTGCAGAAGATGGGGTCGAAGTTGGGGAAGATTGGGGATCGGGAGAAGCTGTTGTCGATGAAGTTTGTTAATCCGCGGGGTGGAGCGCAGAAGGAGATGGTATTGGCGGATGGCAGCAAAGTGTGGCTGAATGCGGGTTCCGAGCTGAAATATCCGCCGCAGTTCACGGGTTCGGAGCGGTTGGTGGAGTTGTCGGGGGAGGCATTTTTCGAAGTAGCGGGGAGCGCGGACAGACCTTTCCGGGTGCGGGTAAAGGATGCAGAAGTGGAAGTTTTGGGCACTTTTTTTACCGTCATGGCGTATGAGGATGAGCCGGAGAATAGAACAGCGGTGGTGAATGGGAAGGTGAAGGTTACGAGTGATAAGGGGAGTGCGACGTTGAAACCAGGTGAAGAGGCGCAAGTTGTTTACACTCCGGAAGGAGCCGGAGGCATTCCGGTTGTTCGTCCGATCAATCCTCAGCTCATCTTAGCCAGGAAGAATGGGATATATCGTTTCGAAGCCACGGAGTTAAGCGTAGTTATGCGGGAGGTGGCGAGGGCCTATGATGTAACCATTAAGTATCAGCCGAATGTGGGGAATCCGCAGATCGGCGGGAGTTTGGATCTGAATAAAAGCCTGGACGTTGTTCTGAAACAATTGGAGGGCGCGACCGAGTCGTTCCAGATATATTTTAACCACAAAGGGAAAACAATTATTGCATCCACTATCTGAACCATCATATTGTCCATAGCCATTGAACCGAGTCCAACAACAGTTACAGCCGCGGTCATGGGTAGATAAGATAAATAAGTATTTATTTTATATTTACGCATGATTTGTAGGCTGTAACTTTATTGTACCAAACCTCGCTTAATGGGTCTCATTAAACCGGCTGTATCCATCCTATTAATATGCTTAATGCAAGGCCGGTTTGCGTTTTGTCAGACGCCCATACGGGTCACCCTAACCGAAGTTAACGCTCCCTTCTCCAAAGTCATGGATGACCTGCAGCTCAAAGCGGGTATCACTTATCTGGGGATGACCAGCCTGACACAATTGAGTCATCCGGTGAATTTCTCCGTCAAGGATGCCACATTAAAAGAGGTGCTGGACCTTTGCTTCAAAGGTCAGCCTTTTACGTATAAGCTGGTGGAAGGCGCCATCACGATCCTACCACTTGAAACGAGTGGCGGGACGATCCTCCATGGCCGGGTCGTGGATGCGAACAACGAACCACTATCGCGGGTAACCGTGCAGGTTATAGGAGACGCCGACGCTGCGGTGGCGACCGATGACTATGGCGAATTCCGGATAAGGACCCAAATGGCGGATCCGACCCTGATCTGTAGCAGCGTCAACTATGAGACGCAGGAGATCCGGGCAAAGGGGAGCAAGGAGCTGGTTGTTCAACTAAAGGATAAGATCAACCAGCTGACCGAGCTTGTCGTCCTGCACACGGGATTCCAGGATGTCCACCGGAGGACGGTGACCGGTTCATTTGACGATATCGATAACGAGTTGCTGTTCCGCCGGGTCAGCCCCAATATCCTGGACCGGATCGACGGGATCAGCAGCGGAGTGCAGTTCAATACGAATATTGCACAAGGCACGAATCAATCCACGATTACCATCCGCGGGCGAAGCACGATCTTCAGCAACCCCAACCCACTGGTCGTGGTTGACAATTTCCCGTATAGCGGGGACATCAACAATATCAATCCCGATGATGTGGAGACCATTACGATCCTGAAGGATGCGTCGTCGGCGTCGATCTGGGGCGCGTTGTCGGGGAATGGGGTGATCGTGATCACGACGAAGAAGGGGAAGCTGAATCAGCAGCCGAGGCTGGTCTTCAATACCAGCGAGACGGTTGGCGGGAAGCCCAATCTGTATTATTTGCCAATCCTTTCGACGAATGATTATATCAATGTGGAGCAGTATCTTTTTCATAATGGGTACTATAATTCGATTTATTCTAATGCGTTGCATGGAGCGCTGACGCCGGTGGTGAATCTGCTTTTTCAGGATAGCCTTAACCAGATCCCGGATGCGCAGGCGCAGGCGGCGATCAGTGCGCTGCGCACGCAGGACTATCGGCCGGGGCTGCGGAAATATTTTTATCGCCCCAGTCTGAACAGCCAGGCTTCGCTGAGTCTGAGTGGCGGCGGCGCGCATAACCAATATTTTCTTTCGGCGGGTTATGACCGGGATCTCAGTAACCTGGATCGGAATGAATACGACCGGGTGACGATCAATGGGAATAATACTTATTTTCTGCTGAATAACAAGCTCGAGGTGAATACCGATCTGGCGTTTTCGGCGAGTACGACGGTGAATGATAATCCGGGTGGTATCCTGGTCAGCTATCCGTATGCGCAGGTGGCCGATGGGCACGGCAATCCGTTAGCGGTGGCTTATGGATTAAATGAGCCATATATCGACACGGCCGGCGGCGGGCAGCTGTTGGACTGGCATTACCGCCCGTTGCAGGAATTACAAAATGCAGATAATCCAACAAAGCTGACGGATTATCGGATCAACTTCGGCGCGCGCTATACGGTCTGGAAGGGATTGGATATCCGGGCCTATTACCAATATGGGCGGGGTTCTTCGGATAATCCCGAATATATGAGCGAGCAGACCTATTATACGCGGAACCTGATCAATGAGTTTACGCAAATCAACAATGGGGTGCCGATGTATGTGGTGCCGCTTGGCGGGGTCCTGATCGAGAATACGGGTTCTTATACGGCGAACAATGTCCGGCTGCAGATCAACTATGCCGATAGCTTGTCCAAAAAGGGGTTGCTCAATTTGATCGGCGGCTCGGAAGTACGGGATATCGAAGGGGAGAATGCAACGATGCAATTATTTGGCTATGATCCTAATGAGGAAGTCGGAGCGCCGGTCGACTATGTCAATTTCTATCCCCAATATTCGAATGGCACAACTGCGCAGATTCCCTATAACGATACGAAGCTGGGAACTTCGGAGCGCTATCTGTCTTACTATATTTCCGGCAGTTATGGTTATCTGGGGAAGTATTTATTGAATGGGACCATCCGGCGGGATGAGTCCAATCTATTCGGGGTAAACGAAAATCAGAAGGGGGTGCCGCTGGGCGCGGTGGGGCTGTCGTGGCATATCTCGAAGGAGGGATTTTATGAGCGGTCCAGGGTTGGGAAGTGGTTTCCTTTTCTGAAGCTGCGGGTTACGGATGGCTACAACGGAAATGTGGACCGGTCGGTTTCGGCTTACACGACGGCGAATGTAAATCCCCAGGCAAACCCCTTTGGCGCGATCAATGCCAGTATTATTAACCCGCCCAATGCCGATCTGCGTTGGGAAAAGATCCACGTGGTGAACTTCGGCCTGGATTTTTCTACACATGATGACCGGTTTGGCGGGACAGCGGAATATTATTTGAAAACGGGGCTTGATCTGATCGGGGAAAGCCCGGTCGACCCGACGACAGGAGTGACGAGCTTTACGGGGAATACTGCCAATATCGAGGATCATGGGTTTGACCTGACACTGCATGCGAACAATACGTTTGGAGCTTTCCGGTGGAATAGCATTCTGCTATTCAGTTATGTGCGGGATAAGGTCACCAAATATGAACAGACACAGGCGGCGGTGAATGCCTATTTGAGCGTGGGAATATTGAACCCACTGATCGGTCATCCGCTATATTCCGTCTATGCTTTGCGGTGGAAAGGGCTGGATGATTCGGCAGGGAATCCAAAAGGATATCTCAACGGAACGGGGCAAATGCCAGGACAGGTGACGGAAGACTACAACTCGATCCTGTTTTCACCCGATCTTTCCAACCTGGTCTACAAAGGGCCGGTCAGCCCACCCTTTTTCGGGAGTTGGCGGAATAACCTGTTCTGGCGCCAATGGGGTATGTCTTGCAATGTCGTTTATAAGCTGGGTTACGTCATCCGGCGGGCGTCAATCAACTACACCACATTGTATCTCGGAACTTCGCCTGGGCACCCGGATTATGACCGGCGCTGGCAGAATCCCGGTGACGAGCTGCATACCAATGTACCGTCCAGGCCGGCCCCGACCCTGGCGACGATCCAATCGCGGGATAATTTTTATGAGAATTCGGAGGCGCTGGTTGAGAACGGCGACCTGATACGTTTGCAGGATGTACAATTGACATATGACTTCAGCCGGGCAGCGCATCCGAAACTGCCGATGGAGCAGTTGCGGATCTACCTCTATGCAAACAATCTTGGTCTTATCTGGAAAGCCAATCATTCGGGGATCGACCCGGATTTTGCTTCCACGCCGCCAAATCCCAGAACGCTGGCGCTGGGCGTCAAAGCCAGTTTTTAAAAGGATAAACATGAAACTGCTTTCTTTTATCCGAATGATTTTTCTCTTGCTGCTGGTCGGGGTAGCGGTGGGTAGCTGCCGTAAGACCTTTCTGGCGCAGAAGCCCAGCACAAACCTCCTGATCCCGAACTCGCTGACCGTTCTCCAGGAGCTCCTGGACAATCAACTGGTGATGAATGTCACTCCCGCGCTGGGAGAGGTATCGGCCGACAACTACTACCTGCTGTATTCGGCCTGGGTGCAATTAGATATCAAGGAATACAATGCCTATATCTGGGCGCCGGACCTGTATGAGGGGCAGGGTTTGGTATCGGATTGGGATATCCCTTATCAACAGGTTTTCTATGCGAATACGGTGCTGCAAGGTTTGGCGGATATCCAAGCGGATTCGACGGATCAGACACAATGGAATATGCTAAAGGGCTGGGCCTTGTTTTGCCGCGCCTATGCTTTCTTCAATATAGCCGAGCTATTTGCCAAGCCTTATGACAGCACGACCGCGGCAACCGATCCCGGCATCCCGATCCGGCTCAGCCCGGATATTAACGGGAAGACGACCCGGGCAAGTATGCAGGTCAGCTATGCGCAGATCCTGAGCGACCTGAATATTGCTGAAGAATTGTTGCCGACCGCTATCCCGGTGAACAACCTCAACCGACCCAGTAAACCGGCTGTTCAAGCCTTGCTGGCGCGTATCTATCTTAGCATTCGGGATTATACTGACGCTAGGAAATATGCGGACAGCGTGTTGCAGACCTATTCGTATTTACTGGACTACAATACCCTGGCTTCGGATTCGGGATATTATATCATTATACAAAAAAATATGCCCGAAATCCTTTACCAAAGTAATTTCCCGGATCAGGATAAGGGTAATACCCTGGTTGGAGTTTTTTGTTCCGGTTGTATTGTCGATACCAATTTGATCGCCTCTTATGCACCCAACGACCTGCGGCGGTCGATCTATTTTCAGCAGGACTCGCTGAATTATCAGCACCCTTACCTGGATACCTTTCTACTAAAGGGGAGCTATTCCGGAGGCGTGTTTCCATTCAGCGGTCTGGCTACCGATGAGATCTTCCTCATCAGAGCAGAATGCAATGCGAGGCAAGGGCAAATCACGAGTGCCCTGAGTGACCTGGATTCGCTGCTGATCCATCGAATCGGGACTGGGACCTTTATCGCTTTTAACCCTAACATGGGCGTCGCCGAGGCATTGGATACGATCTTGCTGGAACGTCGAAAGGAACTCGCCTTTCGTGGCATCCGATGGTCTGACCTTAGAAGACTTTATAAGGACGGATTGGCCGATACGCTATATCGGAATCTTAACGGGCAAGTTTATGCGCTGCCTCCCGGCAGCCCGCTCTATACACTTCCTATTCCACCAGACGTGATCAATTTCTCTGGGATACAACAAAACCCCCGGTAGGTCAGGAGACTCCCGGGGGTTTGGAGAGAATTTAGCTGGATTATTATTTTTTATCCTTCTTCGGTTCCGGTTTGGCTGCGGTCGTCGCTCCCAAGTTAACATAGGTGGATGACGTCTCGTAAGGGGTATAGACACCACCGCTGTAGGTATAGGTGCAGACGCTTGATGATGTTTCACATATGTAATTCACGCCCAATGTTCCGGCGGGTGCGTACCCTGAACCAGTCCAATAATAAAGGCTGCTAAATTGGGCTTGGGGACGGGTGGCAAAGGCGCTTCCGATGCTGCAGAGGATGGCGAAGGTCAGGATGGTCCATTTGATCTTGTTCATACGAGACTGTGTTTGTTGTTTATGTAATTGGGTTTAAGAGACTTACGTTGCTGTAGGATAATTCCGAGGACCGATATGAAGATATAGAAGAGGTTCAAGATGAGGTGCTGGCTCCAGGTGAGGTGGCGGATCACACCGCCGCAGGAGCAGGGGATATAAGGGAAAAAATGGAGCAATACGATCCCCGTATATACGGTAAATATTACCATGACGACAAGGGATGCGTATAACCCTAACAGTCTTGTATATTCGAATATTAGCGAAGTTGAAATGACGATCTCAACTAACGGGATAGACCACACGAGGAATGGCGTCCAGGCGTTGGGCAGGGGCTGGTTGTTCATCTCGTCGATAAACGTCTTAAAATCAAGAAATTTACTCATGCTCGCATACAGGAATAGCAGTATCAGCAAGGCGCAGACACACTCCAGCGTCACTTGTTTTTTGGACATAGTTTAGTTACAGTTCAATAATTAGATAGCTATCAAGGTTTAGGTAAAATAGGATTCGTTGCTGGAAAATTAAATAGTAGAAGGTGGGAGGACAAGATTTTGGCTTGCAGAAATCGTCAGAATAAATGTAAATCAATTTCGACGAAATAACAAAGCAAATGAAAAAATATTTTGTATCATTTATGCCTACCCGTAGTTGTGATTAAAGGAGTCCTATGTCGAATTGTTTTTCTTCTTTTCAAAACAATTTTCATTTGGCGATCACGTTAACATTTTTGTACTGTAATCTTTCCGACATGCGAAACAAGACACTGTTGATATTATTCTCGTTGATCATAACCTTGGGGGGCTATTGCCAGGATGGTCGAACGATCTATAAAGACACCGCGTTCATTTCGGCGATCCTGGGACATCATAATAATTATCGTTCGGCGTTGCAGCTGCCTGCCCTGGAATGGTCGCCCGCACTGGCGTCCGACGCTTTGGTCTGGGCACGACATCTGGCAGAAATTGATCAAGGTCAACATGACCATGACGCTATCGGGAAGGAAGGAGAGAATTTGTGGTGGGGGACGACCAATGCGTTTCCGATCGGCTTTATGGTTGATACCTGGGGCGCGGAAAAGAAATTCTTTCGCGAAGGTTTGTTCCCTGATTGTCGAACGAACAGATCTGCGGTCGTTGGTCACTATACGCAGATGGTATGGAGAAATACGCAAGCGGTAGGGTGTGCATTAGTCAGCAACAGTCATAATGATTATCTCGTTTGCCGCTATTCACCGCCAGGAAATGTAATCGGTCAGAAAGCGTATTAGATGATGCGCTTTGAGCGCCCCCAGAAGTTATTCTGTAAATGTCTTCCCTGGTCAATAAAAAAGGTTATCTATCGATAACCTTTATCCTAAGAATTTTTGGTAGAGCGGGGTATTAAGGGAACGGCACTAGCGCGCGCTACCGTATCCAACAAAGCCCTGGCTCATTTTGCAACCACCGCGTTCAGAAGTGCAGGACGCGAAAGCGGCAGCTACGGCCATAGCGAATACTAAGATTACAATTGTCTTTCTCATTTTTTGTGGTATTTAAGATGAATCGATAAATTGCCTGGTTAATGAGGAATGGACACCAGGTAATTCAAAGGAGGGACGGATCGAACCACGAGCTCAAAAGGCTCTCAGGGCCGGATTTCTGCTGTTTGTCAGGGGGACTTTCGAAAGGATAGAGAGAAAGATTAGAGGAACTGGTACAAAGAAAAGACAAAAAAACGAAATCTGCAAGCCCCTGTGGGTAGTTGACGGAAAGTTTTGCCTAATTATCTGATATTGAATACTTTTGAAGCGCTCAGGCGGAGTGAATATAACAAGACTATAACATGAAGGTACATTTCACTGCAATCGGGGGTAGCGTCATGCATCAGCTGGCTATTGCGTTACACCGGAAAGGCTATAGGGTGACGGGGAGCGACGACGAAATTTTCGAGCCGGCGCGGAATAACCTGGAGCGGGAGGGTTTGTTGCCGGCGACGGTGGGTTGGGATCCGGAGCGGGTGAGTGGGGATCTGGATGCCGTCATTCTCGGAATGCATGCGAAGGCGGACAATCCGGAATTAAGGCGGGCCGAGGAGTTGGGTCTTACCATTTACTCTTTTCCAGAATATATCTTCGAGGAGAGCCGGAATAAGGTGCGGGTGGTAATCGGCGGTAGCCATGGGAAGACGACTACTACTTCGATGGTCATGACGGCGTTGCGGTCGGCAGGTAAGGACTTCGACTACCTGGTCGGCGCCCGGCTGGAGGGGTTCCCGCAGTCCGTCAATATCACCCATGCCCCGGTAATCGTGTGTGAGGGCGATGAGTATCCGGCGAGCGCGTTGGAAAAAAGGCCGAAATTCCACTTCCTGTTCCCGCATATTGCGGTGCTTACCGGGATCGCCTGGGATCATATCAATGTCTTTCCGACCTTCGAGATCTACCTGGAGCAGTTCAGGATCTTCCTGGATAAGATCGAACCCGGTGGCGTGCTGATCTACAACCAGACCGATCCGGTGCTTGCAAGGCTGGTGGAGGAGCATCCCAAGCCTATCCGGAAGATCGGGTATGACGTCCCGGCCCACCGGATAGAAAACGGCATAACCCTTGTTATGTTGGAGAACCATGGGGGTCCATTAAAAGTTTTCGGCGAGCATAACCTCTTGAATCTATATGCCGCATGGCTTGTATGCAAGGAGCTAGGTATGGATGCGGCGGCTTTTCTAAACGGGATGGCCGGTTTTACCGGGGCTGCCAAGCGGTTGGAGCTGCTGGCCAGCACGCCTGTCCTAAATATCTATCGGGACTTTGCGCATGCGCCTTCAAAAGTGAAAGCGACCATCCGGGCAGTGAAGGCCCAATTTCCGGAGCGGAGGCTCATCGCGGTGCTGGAACTGCATACGTATAGCAGTCTAAATGAACATTTTCTCGCTGAATATCACGGGAGTTTGGCGGATGCGGATGCGGCCGCGGTGTATTATTCGCCGCATGCGCTCGAGCTAAAGCGGCTTCCGCCGCTGCCGGAGGAAAAAATAATCGCCGGCTTTGACAAGAGGGGTTTGGCCGTACTTTCCGAAAAACAAGATTTAGAAGATTGGCTTTTGAAACAATCTTACAAAAATGTTAATTTGCTATTTATGAGTTCGGGAAATTACGACGGTCTGGATATCCAGGCGCTTACCGACCGGATCACGCAGTAGGAGTTTTCTTAATATTTGCAGCATCATGTTACAACTTACACGCCCCTTAGCGATCATTGACCTGGAGACGACTGGGGTCAATCTTGGGACCGACCGGATTGTTGAAATAGCCATAGTAAAGATACTTCCGGATGGAAAAAAGCAGGTGAAGCGCAAGCTGCTCAATCCCGAGATCCCGATCTCGCCTGCGTCCACGGAGATCCATGGCATCACGAACGAGATGGTGAAGGATGCGCCGACCTTCCGGCAGGTGGCGAATGAGCTGAAGCAATTCCTTGACCACTGCGATCTGGCGGGATACAATTCGAACCGGTTTGACATCCCGATGCTGGCAGAAGAGTTTCTTCGGATAGGGATGGAATTTGAGGGTAAGGGGCGCAAACTGTTGGACGTGCAGAAAATATTTCATATGATGGAACAGCGAACCTTGAGCGCAGCCTACCGGTTCTATTGCAATAAGGAGCTTGAGGGCGCGCATGGTGCGGAGGCGGATGCGACGGCTACCTGGGATGTGCTTGTTGCGCAGGTGGTGCGATACCCGCAGTTGGGTAATAATGTAGACACGATCCTGAAGCATATTGGTGAGGAGCCGCTTGTGGATTTTGCCCGGCGTTTCGTGCTGGAAAACGGGGTGGAAGTGTTCAATTTCGGAAAGTATAAGGGGAGATCGGTCGCCGACGTGCTAAAAGCCGAGCCGCAGTATTACGACTGGATGATGAAAGGTGATTTTCCGCTACATACGAAGCAAAAGCTGACTGAAATTTTTAACCGGACAATGTTAAAAAAGGGGTGAGATTGGGGCGAGGCTGGCTAAAAATCGTATTTTTGTATATTACATAAAGCCCGGAAGGAGCACATACATATAAGAGGCCCCGGAAGGGCGGACATATATAAAAGCCATTTGGAAAAGATCGTCATCATACCGACGTATAATGAAAAGGAAAATATTGCCAGTATCCTGGAAGCCATATTTCAGCTGGGGCAGGGATATCATGTCCTGGTGATCGACGACGGCTCTCCGGATGGTACAGCCGGCATTGTCAGACAGCTTCAAGTGAAATACCCCAGTCAGCTTTTCCTGGAGGAGCGTCAGGGGAAACTAGGGCTTGGCACGGCTTATATCCATGGTTTCAAATGGGCGGTCCGCAATAACTACCACTTTATTTTCGAGATGGATGCCGACTTCTCGCACAATCCCAAAGACCTGGAGCGGCTATATGAAGCTTGTAAGTTTCAAGGGGGCGATGTTGCCGTTGGTTCCAGGTATGTTAGGGGCGGAGGAAATGTCAATTGGCCCAGGGACCGCATCTTATTGTCCCGCGGCGGGTCGATCTATACGCGACTGATCACCTGGATGCCGGTGCAGGATCCGACGGCGGGGTTCGTTTGCTACCGGAAGGAGGTGCTGGAGACGATCAACCTGGATCAGATCCGGTTTGTCGGGTATGCCTTCCAGATCGAGATGAAATTTGCTGCCTGGAAGCTGGGATTCAAGATCAAGGAAGTGCCGATCATTTTCGAAGACCGGAAGTTCGGGGTATCCAAAATGAATAAGGGCATTGTAAAGGAAGGGATTCTGGGGGTATTGAATCTGCGCTGGCAGTCCCTGTTCAAGAACTATCGCAATCGCGTTAAGAATGATATGGTGGGGATTGGGGCAAATTCCATGCGCCCTGCTAAATGAGGAAAGCATTTTTCCAACTCCATATTGCCGTGTTGCTCGCGGGGCTTACCGGGATACTTGGTAAGCTGATCTCCCTCAATGAAGGTTTGTTAGTATGGTGGCGGTTGCTCATTACTGCCGTATCGCTGTGGCTTTTGGCTGCTGTGCGGCGACAAGATATCCGGATTGACCGCCGGGACTTGTGGCGCATTATCGGGATCGGCGGGATTGCGGCGCTGCATTGGGTGTGCTTCTATGGGAGTATCAAGTATTCGAATGTAAGCGTGGCGCTGTTGTGTTTTTCGGCGGTAGGTTTCTTCACGGCGATCATCGAGCCGCTGGTGCTGGGACATCGGGTTGATGTCGTGGAACTGTTGCTGGGGTTGATGGTTATCGTGGGTATATTTTTCATTTTCCAGGTCGATCCGCATTATAAGACCGGAATTGCAATTGGATTGGTGTCATCGCTGCTCGCGAGTCTTTTCCCGGTGCTGAACAAACCCATGCTGCGGCGCGTTCCGCCGGGGACCGTCACCTTGTATGAACTGAGCGGGGGATGCCTGATACTGACACTTCTGATGCCTTTTTATTTGTGGCTCTTTCCGGCCCCGTCGCTCATGCCGGGGCTAACTGATCTGGGCTGGCTGCTGGTGCTGAGCTGGGCCTGTACGGTGCTGGCTTTTAATCTACAGATGCTTGCTTTGCAAAAGATCTCGGCGTTTACGGTAAGTCTTACTTACAATCTGGAGCCGGTGTATGGGATATTACTGGCGTTTGTGGTTTTCAGGGAGGATAAGTATCTTAATAAAGGGTTTTATGTGGGGTTGGGGATTATTCTGGGGTCGATTGTGCTACAAACTTTGCGTCTTTGGCGCAGAAAATTAAAACCAGAGGTATGAGGCTGAAATTGTTTTGGTGTCTCGCGTCGTCATTTGTTATTGGCGGCGCGTCGGCGCAGCGGCATTATGTCTGTTATTATGCTGCGGAGAAGCCGGTGATCGATGGGGCGGGGAGTGATCCGGTCTGGCAAAGGGTGCCGTGGACGGAGGATTTTACGGATATAGAAGGGGATATACGGCCCGCGCCAGCGCTGCGAACGCGGGCGAAGATGTTGTGGGATTCGGCCTGCCTGTACATCTATGCGGAATTGAGTGAAAAAGATCTATGGGGGACGCTGCGGGAGCATGATACGATCATCTATGATGATAATGATTTTGAGGTCTTTATCAATCCGGATAATACGACGCACCGGTATTTTGAACTGGAGATCAATACGCTCGGGACGGTGATGGACCTTTTTATGAACAAGCCGTACCGGAATGGAGGGAAGGCGCTGATGAGCTGGGACGCGCAGGGATTATTGAGCGCAGTAACGGTCAGGGGTACACTCAATCATCCGGGCGATGTCGACGAGGGCTGGTCGGTTGAAATGGCGATACCGCTAAAATCCATTAGTTTCTGGGGAGACGGGCCGGTACGGGATGGGGCGCAATGGCGGATCAATTTTTCGCGCGTGGAGTGGGACAGGGATATTCGTGACGGGCAGTATGTAGTGCGCAAAGATCCCGGGACAGGGCGACGTTTGCCTGAGCACAACTGGGTATGGTCACCGCAGGGCATCATCGATATGCATGCGCCGGAGAAGTGGGGTTATCTGCAATTTTCGGCACATGGCGGCGGCCCGGATACCGTGGCGTTCGTTGTTCCGGCGGATGCGGGGGCGAGGGAGATCTTGTGGATGATCTATGAGAAACAGCGTCAATACTTTCGGCAGCAGGGACATTATGCCACAACGCTGAAGCAATTAAGGCTGGTGGGCGGGGGCGTAAAAATGCAGGCTACGGACTCGCAGTTCATCGCAACAGTAAGCGAGACTGACGGTGAATTATCTATTGATCAGGATGGGGAAGTCGTAGGGAGCCGGTGAGGTGCGGTCGGTCTCCGGGGGCGGCGGATCAGGCGGCGTGTGACAGCGGCGGATCAGGCGGCTTTGCTGGTGATGTATCTTACCAGGCTTCGTTTGGCGATGGGCAGCAGGGTCTCGTCCACCGGGAATTTCAGGTCAGTTTCAATGGAGTAGACGGCCGGGTTCGGCATGCCTTGTTTAACGCGGATAAGCTCGGCTTTTATATTTTCATACGTATTTACGAGGTTGCGGGTCCAGCTGTCGATGTATTCGGTGCGGATGCTGCGATATTTTTCGTCGTGCTTTTCGAAGAAACTGAGACGATATTGATAAACCCGGGTATCGTTATTTCCGCCTTCGCTAAGAAAGAAATAGCCTTCATTGCTGTCGAGAGGTACGATGCCGACGGGGAAGATGACGAGTTTGTCTTCGACGAATTCATAGATCTCCGTCCCGTTGGTAATCGTCCGCTGAATCTCGCCGGTAGCGTAGTTGATGATCTCTTCGAGCTCCTGCATCAGTTCATCATCTTCGATCATCTGCTCAAAAAGGATCTGCAGCTTCTCGAGCTGTACGCCGCTGAGCTTTTTGGGGAACTGTTCCTGCAGGTACTTTTTGTTCTCGCGGAAGGCTGCCAGATTATTGTAGTGGAAGATAATGTCCGCCAGCTGCGGGTAGAGCTTGTTTTCGTTAAAATACTTATGGATTTCCTGGAGATAGGCGAGCAGGGTGTATTTTTTTAGCTCAAAATCAATGTAACCGTCTGCGAACCAGGTTTCGGATAGAGTCTTCATGTGGATCTACATTTAATGGGTTTGTAGGGGGTTAGCCTTTACCTAATGTACGAAAATCCTTCCAAATATGCAATAGGCTAGAATTCCCGGTTGGACGGGAAGTTCTCCAGTTCGCGGGCGACGGCAGAGAGGAAGGTGGCGCCGAGGCTGCCGTCTATGATGCGATGGTCGTAGGATAGCGAAAGGTACATCATGTGGCGGATGACGATGGCATCGCCTTCCGCCGTTTCCAGTACGACCGGTCTTTTCTTGATAGCGCCGACGGCGAGAATGGCTACCTGCGGCTGGTTGATGATGGGGGTGCCCATCAGGCTGCCGAAGGTCCCGACATTGGTCAGCGTGAAGGTACCGCCCTGAGTGTCTTCGGGCCGCAGTTTGCCCTGGCGGGCGTTGTCGGCAAGGGTATTGACCTGGCGGGCCAGACCGGTGAGGTTGAGCTGATCGGCGCTGCGAATAACGGGTACGATGAGGTTGCCGGTGGGAAGGGCGGTGGCCATCCCGATATTGATATCCTTTTTCAGAATGATCTTGTCCCCGTCGAGGGAGCTATTGATCAGCGGGTATTTTTTTATGCAGCGCACCACGGCTTCGATGAAGAGCGGGGTGAAGGTGAGCTTGGTATTTTCTCTTTTTTCAAATTCTTTCTTCACCTTCTCCCGCCAATGTACAAGGTGGGTGACGTCGGCTTCGGAGAAGCTGGTGACGTGGGGGCTGGTGTGTTTGCTGCGGACCATGTGGTCGGCGATCAGCCTGCGCATCCGGTCCATCTCAATGATCTCGACGTTCCCTGTGCTGTAGGCTGCCGGGGTACTCTCGATGCTGATGGTAGATGGCAGCGGCCGCGCGGGGGTGCCGCCGGTCTTGCGGTCGGCAATATACTGGAGGATATCTTTTTTGGTCACCCTGCCTTCGTTACCGGTGCCGGGGATGGATTCCAATTCGCTGAGGGGCACGCCTTCGCTGGCGGCGATGTTCAGCACGAGCGGGGAATAGAAACGGTTACCTACGCCGTTGGAGGCGGGTTGAATGGGTTTGTATGTGACTGGGGGCACGGCTGAGGTAACGGGCTGGGCCTGATGGGCCGGCGATTGGGTCGAGGAAATGGATTGGGCGGTAGATGCGCCATTCGTGCGGATCCTGGCTATCACGGAGCCGATTGGTACGACGTCGTTTACCTGGAAAAGGACCTCTTCGAGGGTGCCGGCGGTGACTGAGGGCACTTCGGAGTCAACCTTGTCGGTGGCGATCTCCAGCACGGTTTCATCCTGCCTGACGGTATCGCCGGGCTGCTTGAGCCACTTGAGGATAGTCGCTTCCATAATACTTTCACCCATTTTTGGCATAACCAGGTCGACGAGCGGCATAACGAATTGTTAGATTTGTGGCAAAGGTAGTTATTTATCGGAGAGGATAAATTTTCTCAATTGATTCAGTGCGTTGGTGGCCGTTAATTCGATATTGCGGGCCCGGTCAAAGCGGAAACTAAATTTTTGAGCCAGAATATTTCGACGGTTTCCAACTGCAATCCAGACGGTGCCGACGGGTTTTTCCGGGCTTCCGCCATCCGGGCCCATGATCCCGGAAGTGGCGATGACGTAGTCGGTCCCGAGCTGTCCGAGGGCGCCCCGGACCATGGCTTCGACGGTGGACTCGGAGACGGCGCCTTCGGCGGCCAGGGTACCGGGATTGACATGGAGCAGGTTGGTTTTGATCTCGTTTGCATAGCTGACGATGCTGCCTTTAAAATAACTGCTCGCCCCGGGGATGGAGGTGATGAGATGGGCGATATAGCCGCCGGTGCAGCTTTCGGCGGTACCAAGGGTTTGGCCGCGTTGTTTGAGGAGGCGGCCAACGGCCTCCTGTATCGGGATGTCTTCGTCGGTCACCATCCATTCGGCGACCAGGGACTTGAGGTCTTCAAAACGGGATTGAAGGGCAGCTGTCGCCTCTACCGGGTCTGTTCCCCGGATCGTCAACCGGAGTCGTACCATCCCGTAGTTGGGCAAGTAGGCCAGCCGGATCGAAGCGGGCAGGGCGTCCTCAAATGTCTTGATGTGTTCGGCGAGAAAGGATTCACCGATGCCGGCGGTAAGTAGGGTGCGATGCGCGATGAATGGCAACTGGAAGAGGCTGCGGATGCGGGGAATGACCTCATCGGTCATCATACCTTTCATTTCATGCGGAACGCCTGGCATGGACACGAAGATGCGGCCTTCTTTTTCGAACCACATCCCCGGCGCCGTGCCGCGGCGATTGGGGATGACCGTGCAGTTATCCGGTACTTCGGCCTGTTGCAGGTTGCGGGCGATCAAGGGGCGCTGCAGCCGCGTAAAGATCTTCTTGACGTTGTCAAGGGCGTCTTCGTCGACGACGAGCTTGCCACCAAAATAATCGCACAGGACAGGTTTGGTGATGTCGTCGGCGGTGGGGCCGAGGCCGCCCGTGATGAGGATAAGCCTTGACCGGCTGAACTCCGTGTCGAGGGCTTGCCAGATATCGCCGCGGATGTCGCCGACTGCGGTGCGATGGGAGACCCAGATGCCATTTCGGTTGAGTTCCTGCCCCATCCAGGCGCTATTGGTGTCTACCACTTGTCCGATCAGTAATTCGTCTCCGATGGTAATGATGCTGGCAACGATTTTTTCCATGCGATAAAGGTAGGGAAAGGGGCGATACAGGTAGGGAAAGGGGCGATACAGGTAGGGAAAGGGGCGATAAAGCCAGGAAATGAGGGGATAAACGCCGGGAAGGGTTCTATTCGAAATAGGGCTTGAGTATTCGCGCCATTTCTTCGGGCATATGGGTCTTCCGGAGGGTATCGGCTGTCAGAAAATACAGGATGACCTTCCCGGTCGTGAGCAAGTCGCCCTGCTCGTTGAGCACTTCCTGGTGAAACTCGATGCGGTGGTCTACCGGCCATTTCTTAAGGGAGGTGCGTATGGTGAGGAGATCGTCGTAACGGGCGGGCCGAACGAATTTGGCTGTCCATTCAATGATGGGCATGACGACGCCGGATGCTTCCATGTCCTTGTAGCTGAGGCCGAGCTGGCGGATGGACTCGGCTCGTCCCACTTCGAAATATTGGGCATAATTCCCGTGATAGACGACATTCATCTGGTCGGTTTCGGCGTAGCGGACGCGGATCCTGGTTTCGCTGGTGAACATCGGCTACGTTGTTTTGGATTCGGATTGGAGACGGGTGGAGAGGGTTTTCTCGATATAATTCGTCAGGGCCGGAGCAGCGTAGATCAGGACAGCGCCGGCGGTGAGGCGGATGAGGTAGAGGACCAGGTAATCCCGTTGGGCAGGCCTTGCCAGATTTAGTGCGCCTTCGCCGACCTTGTCCTTAAACTGGGAGATCAGCTGGTTCAGGACGAGCGGAATATACTGGATCAACGTGTACAAGCCGAGGCCGATGAAAAGGGAAAAAAGCACGGTTTTCCGGTCAAGATGCCACTGAAGGTCGTCGGGGTTTTCGTCAGTCGAGGGTGCGGGGGCGGGGGACGCTTCGTGCGTGGATCCGGTCTCATCTCCCTCGAGGAACTCCTCATATTCCGGCCGGTCATTGCCAAGCAGGGAAGTGGCGATCCTTTTGCTATTCCGGACGAGGATGATGCACGCGATTGCATATGCTGCGGCCTGGAGAAAGGTCGGAAGGATAGCCGCTCCCGATCGGTCATAGAGCGATTCCGTGTAGTAGACGGTAAAGTTGAGGATTCCCAACAAGGTCTGCAAGGCCGAGTAGCCGCAAAGGATAGCGACGATGAGGACGGTCGTATGGAGGAGGTCGATCTTCTTCATTTTTCCAACTTAAAATAGAGTATGCGTTTATTTGCCCATGGCGCCATCGACGCTGTATTTACCGGGGCCGCTCAGCAGCACGGCGCAAAAGGCGGCCAGGTAGACGAGAGGAAGTTCCCGGTGGTCAAGCGGTTGACCTTTCATCGCCATAAAGGAGGCGACGCCGAAATTGATGACCAGGACAAGGGCTGCGAGGCGGGTGAACAAACCCAGCGCAAGGAGACCGGCACAAACGACTTCGGCGAAGATGCAGAGCATAAGGGACCAGCGGTGGCCGATGTTTAGAAAATTGTAGAAGGTATATTCATATTCGCTGAAGTGGGTGATCTTGCCCAGGCCATGGTCGATGAGGAGCAACAGCCCGAAGGTCACGCGAAGGATGAGGGCGCTGAGGTTGAAGGCGCCGTCGGAGCATTGAGTGGAGAAGAATTTCATGTCGATTTGGGATTTTCATCTAAGATAGAGATAAGATGGATATTTGTTGCTATTTCTAAAGAAATGTTAATCTATGCGGTTTTCCACAGGTGTTTGGAACGATCTTTGGCTAAAGGCAAAATAATTAGAATCTTTAACACGTTCGGAATGCCGGGGATGGACACTAATATTTAAACATTGTGGGTGATAACTAATCAAACTGTTTTTCAGTGAAGCATATTGCATTCTTTCTTTTCGCATTTCTGCTCCGTGTCTCGTCATTTGCCCAGCAGACCCATTACTATGACGATCCGCAGGCCTACTTCCGGCAAGGGAAGGATTTCTTTGAACACGGATATTATAGTTTAGCCTATCCGATCTTCAGGGATCTGAAGTATTCGCTGCGGGAGACGGATCGCAGCAATAATTCGGTTGAATACCAGGATGTAAAATACTATTACCTGGTTTGTGCGCTGGAGCAGAACGACCGGGCGGCGGTAGTGGCGGCGGAGGATTATATCACCCTGGAGAATAATGCGCCGCGGATTGGGATGCTGAGTTACCACCTGGCGGAATATTATTTCCGGCAAAAGGACTATGTTGAAGCCGTCAAGCTATATGAGAACTCGGATATCGACAACCTGAGCAACGAGGAAATCGCCGACATGAAATTCCATCAGGGGTACTGCTATTTTACCCAGAAACAGTTTGACAAGGCCATTCCCCTGTTCAACACGATCCGGCAATTGCCGAAGGACCCGAATTATATCGATGCCAATTATTATTACGGGTTTATCTCTTTTTATCGAAAAGACTATGCCGGGGCCTTGACGGCCTTCACGGTCGTGCAGGATAATCCAACTTATGAGAAGGTCGTGCCTTACTATGTAGCGAATATCTACCTGGTGCAAGGGAAGAAGGATGAGGCCATTGCCTATGCGGAGGCACGATTGAAAAAGGGCAATCAATATTATGACGCGGAGCTAAGGCAACTGGTGGGGCACGGGTATTATGAGAAGCAGGATTTCGTTCGGGCATTGCCATTCCTGGAGCAGTATGTCGGCCGGTCGAAGAAAGTTTCACGGGAAGACCTTTATGAGCTGTCCTATTGTTACTATCAGACGAAGAACTGGAATAAGGCGATCGATGGGTTCAAGCAGCTGGGTGGAAAGGAGGATTCGTTGGCGCAGAATTCCATGTACCTGCTGGGGGATGCTTATCTCCGCACCGGGCAAAAGGGTAATGCCCGGAACGCCTTTCTGTTCTGTTCGATGAACAGCAGTAATCCCAAACAGGCGGAGATCTCACGGTTCAATTACGCAAAATTATCCTACGAGCTGGGCTACCAGGATATTGCGCTGACGGAATTACAGAATTTCCTGCATCAGTACCCCAATTCGGAGTATGCGCAGGAAGGGCGGGAATTGCTGATCAGCGTGCTGGCAGGAACCAACAACTATAGGGATGCCCTAACGTTGCTGGACAGCCTTAGCCATCCTTCGGACAATGCCCGTAGGCTGATCCCGCGGATCCTGTATGGCCGCGCGACGGAGCTGATCAATGACGGAATGTTACCGGAGGCAGACGGGCTGCTCGATAAGGCAATGAAAGACCCGAACAGTGCGAGCGTGCTGCCCTTTGTGGAATTCTGGAAGGCGGAAATTTCGTACCGGCAGAACAAGATCGATGATGCGATCCGGTATTACCTGGAATACCTGAAGAGCGGGGCAGTCGGCGGTGAGGTGAATCCTACCGATGCCCGCTACAATTTGGGGTATTGTTTCCTCAAAAAGGAGAACTATCGTCAGGCTCAGGGATTCTTCGAACAGGTTGTGCGAACGCCCAAGATCGGGTCTTCACCGCTGGAGCAGGATGCTTATATCCGGGATGCGGATTGCTATTACATGGAGCGGGACTACAAGACCGCGCTGTCCATGTACAACAAGGTGCTCGACCTCTCCTGGGCAGCCGGGGATTATGCCACCTTTCAAAAAGCCATGATTGCGGGGGTTAGCAATGGGCGACAAAAGATCGTGCTGCTGAACACGATCAGCCGGCTTTATCCGGCATCCGGTCTTTCGGCAGATGTCAATATGGAAGTCGCGGGGACGTATCTGGCCCAGGAGCAATACCAGGAGGCGCTGCCTTACCTGAAGAATGTGCTGCGTTCGCCTTCGGCGGATGCGTTGAAGCCAAGGGCGTATCTGCGATCCGGCATTGCGCTGTACAATCTGAACAAAAATAATGAGGCGTTAAACCAATATGATTCGCTGCTGCGGCAGTATCCCAATTCGCCGGAAGCGCAGAACGCGCTCGACAACGCGAAGGAGATCTATGTAGAGGAAGGCCGGAGCAGCGAATATGTCAATTTCGCCAAGGGGATGGGAGTGGAGGTCAGCGCGACACAGGAAGATCAGCTGGCTTATGAAGAAGCTGAAGTGCAGTTCAATAACGGGAATTTCGATGCTGCGATCCAGCGGTTCGAGGCGTATCTGGCGAAGTTCCCGGATGGCAAATATGTGCTGGAGGCCAACTACTATAAGAGCGAGATCTTTTTTTCCCGCAAGGATTGGGCGAAGGCGGTTGTCGGGTATGCGGCGGTTGCGGACAAAGCGCCGAACAAATTCGGGGAGAAGTCGCTGCTCCAGGCGGCCCGGCTGTATTTTTTCAATCTAAAGGATTATGCGAACGCTGCAAGATATTACAGCAAATTAAAGGATTTTACCACATCCGAGGAGAACAAGATAGAGGCGATGCGGGGCATGCTGCGTTGCCAGTATCAGCAACAACAATGGTCGGATGCGGTGGCGAATGCAAAGGATCTGCTGGGGCAAAAAGGGTTGAGCACGGATGACAAGGTGCTCGCCAATATGGCGATCGCGAAGTCCTATGAGGTTGGCGGGGACTGCGCGACAGCGCTGCAGTATTTCCGGATCGCGGCGGAACTGACGAAGTCGGCTTATGGGGCGGAAGCCCGGTTTGAGATCGCCAATTGCCTGTTCAAGGGCAATCAGCTGAAGGATGCGGAGAAAGCGGCGTTTGAGGTGGTGAACAAATCCGGGTCCTATGAAGAGTGGGTTACCAGGGCCTACCTGCTGCTGGGGGATATCTATTTCGCGGAGAAAGATTATTTCAATGCCAAAGCGACGTATCAAAGCGTCGCTGAGAATGCAAAGATTGAAGAGCTCCGGCTGCAGGCGCAGCAGAAGTTGGCTCAGGTGACGGCGGCGGAAAATCAAAACAGTAAGGTGGATAATAAGGCGGATAGTACAAACTAACCAAATCGGATTCATGGATAAGCGATCGAAATCTTTATTATTGTTGCTTCTTGGCGTGTGGTGCGCCGGATCGGTTGTGCGGGCACAGGATACGACGAAACGCAAGAGCATCGATATCACGTCTTCGTTCAAACCGGTGCTGCGGGAGGCGGTGAAGATCAACTTCAATGCGGCGCCGCCGGCGGTGGATACTTTACGGCCGCGGTTGAACTATACGATCCCATCGCAATATATGTTTCTCAGTTATCAGCCGGGGGAATTAAAGCCGGTGGCGTTACAGCGGGATACGCTGACACCATGGGAGAATTACAATTATATCAAATTCGGATTTGGGAACGTCGTGCTGCCGGTGGCCAACCTGGGGTTTAGTTTCGGAGACGGAAGGACGACCTTTGTCAACGTTTTTGCCAATCAGCTCAGCTCTCACGGGAACCTCGAATATCAGAAGAGCAGTCTTACGGATGTAAAGATCGATGGTACGCGAAAGACGGCCAACAACCTGGAAGAGACGGCCAGCATTGGGTTCAAGAACGACGAGTATTACCTCTACGGCTTTCCGGATACGGTCAAATATACGGCGGATCAGCTTCGGCAAACCTTTCAGACCTTTAGCGGTACTGTATCCCTTCGTAACACGGTGCCGTCGGAATTCGGGTTGTTGTATCATCCTAACCTGAAATTCTCGGTCTTCTCCGACAATCATACGCCGCAGGGGATGGAGACAAATTCGGTGTTGGATCTGCCGCTGGAAAAGCTGATCGGTAAGCAGTTCGCTTTCGATCTGGGATTGACGGCCGATCTGACGCACTACAATCTCCCAATAAAGTCCGCTGCTCAGAACAATAATTTATACTATGTCACGCCCGGGTTCCAGGTAAAGACGACCAATATATTCCTTCTGGCTTCGGTCATTCCTTCCTGGGATAATCAAATCTTTCATCTGCTGCCCAATTTCGTGGCGGATATTTCGACGCCCGATCGCCGGTTCACGGTCCAGTTAGGGTTCATCGGCTACTATGACAAGGGGTCCTATCAGCGGTACGAATCGATCAATCCCTGGCTCGGGCAGCCTGATTCGCTGCTGAATACGCGGGTCGATGAAGGGTATTTCGGGATAAAGGGATCGCTGGACAATCATTTCTCCTACGCGGTGAAGGCTGGATACTTTATCTATAGCAATATGCCGCTGTTCGTCAACGACAGCATCAACGGGGGAAAGGATTTCCAGGTCCGCTATGCGAGCTCGATGGACGCCTTCCAGGTGCATGGCGAGCTAAGCTATTTGTACGGGGAGCAATTCCAGGCGACGGTCAGCCTAAACACCAACCGGTATTTGAATATCAAGGATGAGCCGAAGGCCTGGGGGATGTTGCCGGCGGAACTGAAGGCGAATCTGAAATGGGAGGCATTCAAGGAGTTTTGGGCCAAACTGGATCTATTTGCCTTTCAAGGGGCGCCATACCGGGCGCCAAATGGGGTTGCCTTCACCGGGCCGAATGGGTTCGATATGAATGCGGGAGTGGAGTTCCGGATCTGGAGGCAGCTGAACCTGTGGTTCCAAATGAACAATATCTTCAATGACAAGTATGAGCGTTGGCACCAGTATCCCGTATATGGATTCAATGCGGTAGGGGGGATCGTTTTTTCGTTTGGGGGAAAATAGATAGTTTCGTGTCATGTTGCAGGTCTTGAACGCTTATTTATTCCAGCATAGGAGCATCAGTATCCCGGGTCTTGGCACGATCTACCTGGAAACTCACCCTGCCCATGTGGATGTGGCGGACCGGACGGTCCTGCCGCCGGTTTACCGTTTCCGTTTCGACAAATACTTCGATGCCCCGGAGAAGGAATTCTTTATCTATCTGGCGACACAGGCAAGGATGCTTGACTTTGAGGCGATCAAGTGGTACAACGAGTTTTCGTTCGACTTGCGGAACCGCATTCGGAGTGAGGACGAAGTGCAATGGGAAGGGGTTGGGGTGCTGAAAAAGGATGCGACGGGGAATATCTTACTTGAATCCGCGATGGCGCCGGCATTTTCCCTGCAGCCTGTGCCGGCCATGAAAGTGAAACACCAGGATGCAGTACATACTTTGCTGGTCGGGGACAGGGAGCGGACCAGCGGGGAGATGAACGAGTGGCTACAGGTGGAAGCGGCTTCCCGGAAGCGGTTATCCTGGTGGGTCGTAGCGCTGGGGCTGCTGGTGATCGGGCTGGCCATCCTGGCCTGGCACTTCTATACTCATGGCTTTTCCACGGCCAATCAATCAAACTTATAGGTTTACACTTCTTATGCCCCTGATACATTATACTGTCTGTCCCGCCTGTGGTTCGGACGATCTGAAAGCCGTACTCAACGCCGTTGATCATACTGTTTCCCAGGAGCAATTTGCGATCTGGCAGTGCCAGCACTGCGGTCTTCGGTTTACCCAGGATGTGCCGGATGCAGGGGCGATCGGGCCGTATTATCATTCGGAGGAGTATATCAGTCATTCGAATACGACGAAGGGGCTGGTCAACAGGTTGTATCACCTCGTACGCCGACAAACGCTGGAGGACAAACGTCGCCTGATCCAGTCGGCTACGCGGCGTAAGCAAGGTAAGCTGCTGGATATCGGGGCGGGTACGGGCGCTTTCGCGGGGTATATGCAACAGCGCGGCTGGGTGGTAACGGGGTTGGAGCCGGAGGCGGCAGCCCGGGAGCGGGCGCAGGCGGATTATGGAGTGCGATTATTGGGAATGGAGGAGCTGGATGTGTTGCCGGAGGAAAGTTATGATGCCATTACCTTGTGGCATGTATTGGAGCATGTGCATGATCTGCATCCCTATCTTGAGCGGCTGCGGTCGCTGATCAGCAAGGGTGGGCGAATATTCATCGCGGTACCGAATTATACTTCTTATGACGCCGCGGTATATGGTGGAGCTTGGGCGGCATATGACGTTCCGCGCCACCTGTATCATTTCTCTCCGGACTCCATGGAAGCATTGCTGGGCAGGCACGGGCTGCAGCTTCATTATAGCCAGCCTATGTGGTACGATAGTTTTTATATCAGCCTGATGAGCGAAAAGTACCGGAATGGGAAGGGCAATGCGCCCGCGGCGTTATACACGGGGGTGGTCTCGAATGTCAAGGCTTTTATTGACAAGTCGAGATGCAGCTCGCTCATCTATGTGGCCGGGAAGTAGGTTATTCGCTTCGCAGGCTTCTTACCGGGTTCGCCAGTGCCGCACGGATCGTCTGGTATCCGACGGCGACGCCGGTTATGAATATCGCTCCCCCTACGGTGGCGGCAAAGACCCACCAACTGATCGCAGTCTGATACGCGAATCCCTTTAACCATTGGTTCATGATATACCATGCCACGGGTGCGGCGATCAGGAAAGCGATGACGATCAGCCGAAGGAAATCTCTTGAAAGCAGGTACGAGATATTGACGATGGAGGCGCCAAGGACCTTGCGGACACCGATCTCTTTTGTCTTCTGTTCCACCATGAAGGACAGCAGGCCGACCAGGCCGAGGATATTGATCACGATGGAAATAGCCGTGAAAATATCGAACAGCTGCTGCGTGTGTCGTTCCTCTTTGTAGGTATTAGCGATCTCTTCATCCATGAAACCCGACGTGAACAGGTCGTTGGGATATACGGAGTTGAAAGCGGTTTCAATGGCTGCCAGCGACCGAACGGAAAGGTTGTTGGAGAAGCGGATGCCCACCGTATAGTACAAAAAGGGCATATTCACCATCAGCACGGGAGGGACAGTGGTGTGCATGGAGGCCACGTGATAGTCTTTGATCACGCCGATGACCGGAGCTGAAATATCATTAAAGCCGAAGGTGATGTATTTGCCGATTGCGGCCTGCGGGTTAGAGAACCCCAGGGTCCTTGCGGCGGTTTCGTTGATCACAAAAGCGAATTGTTGAAGGGAATCGGGAATGGAGCGTGCTATCTTTCGATCATCGGTCTCGTCAAACCAGCGGCCGGCGACTACTTGAAGGCCATAGGTCGATAAATAGCCTTTGCTCGCCGCCTTAATGGCAGCATTAAACTTCTCCGTAGCATATTTTTCCTTGAGGTTGAAATCTGTATTGGCTTGATCGTGTGATATGGGGGCGCCGAGCGAAAGGCTGGCAGCGGCGATACCGGGAATTGAGGACAGCCGGCTCAAAAACGCTTCGGAATGGTCGCGGTTATTGTCGGGAAGATCGATATTGACTACGTTTTGTTTATCGAACCCAAGTGGCGCCGATTGCATAAAGGAGAGCTGTTTGGCCACGACGATGGCTCCGATGATGAGGATCTGGGCCGTCAGGAACTGGAAAACCACGAGGCCACGTCGCAGCAAGAGCACAGAAGTTCCGGGAGTGGAGACTTTGCTTTTCAGTGCGGCAATAGGATTGAATCCGGAAAGAACGAATGCAGGGTAGACGCCTGAAAGCAGGGAAATGGTGATCCAGAGGCCCAGCAGGAATAGGGTGGTATCGGTGTTCAGCCAATCGGTCGGGATGTTCCGGCCCAGAAAATGATTCAGCGGCGGGATGAGAAGAGGGATGGTAACAGCTGCGGCGGCGATAACGAAGGCGGTCAGCAGGAAAGTCTCGGTCAGGAATTGTCCCATCAGTTGGGCACGGGTGGCGCCCATGGTCTTGCGCACACCGACTTCTTTCGACTTCTTGAGTGCCAGAGCGGTGGACAGATTGGTATAATTGATGCAGGCGGCCAGGACCAGGAAAAGGCCAATGGCGGCGAGAAGATACAGGTAACTGTTATTGATGGTATAAGAAGGATTACTGGCTGCGGTTCGTTGATCGGTATGAATGTCTTCCACCCGTTGAAGTTGGAAGGTAGAGTGGCGAGCCACTTCATCATTTGGGAGGTTGGATTTGGCGAGTGCGGATAGTGTCCTTTGTGTCCGGGCTACGGGTGCGTCGCCGGCGGGGAGGCCGATGTAGGTGAAGCCATTGGCGCGAAGGGACCATGTGTCCAGCGGGAAGCCGCCGATGATCTCCGGTCTGATGGAGGGGTAGGAGATCACCATTGAAAAGGGCAAGTGGCTGTTAGCGGGAGGATCGGCGACGACCGCGGCAATCTCGAGGTCCAGCAGGTTCTGATACCGGATGCGTTTGCCAACGGCAGGGTCGCGGCCGAAATATTTGGTTGCAAGGGTTTGGGTCAACACGGCGAAGCCCGGTTCGGCGAGGGCACGTCCGAGGCTGCCGGCTTTGACATCCAGTACGAAGAGACGGGGGAACACAGAGTCGGCGAAGACCACGTTTTTTTCATTGAACTTCCGCGTGCCCACCGTGACCAGCAGGTTATCCTTGTCGAAGTGGATCTGAGAGATGGCCTTTTGATCCGGGAGTGCGACGCGCATGGCTTTGGCCAGCGGATATGGCGTAACTGCGTTATAGGGAACATCGCCGTCGCTATTGCCGTTGAAACCGATGACGCGGTAGACGGAAAGACCGTCTGCGGATGCATGATCGAAGCTGGCTTCATGGAAGAGGAGGAGGGCAATGAGCAGGCAGGAAACAATACTGACGTAGAGGCCGAGGAAATTAAGGGCGAAGAAACCTTTCTGTTTCCGGATGCTACGACTGGCAGTCTTCAAATAGTTGCTGAGCATGGAGAATGGTTGTGACTGAGGTCGACACAAAATATGCCAGGGCTTGAGCTGTTGATTTTCAAATTTTTATGGGTTTTTGCGGGGATAGGATGTACGGTTTCGATACAGGTACTGTTCGGTTACAGGGCGACTTTTAGCTCGTAGATGTTTGGCCAAAGTTTACCGGTGACGTAGATCAGGCCGGAGGCAGGGTTATAGGCGATCCCGTTGAGTACTTCGGCGCCGGAGAATTTGTTGCGGGCTTCGGTGGCGATGGAACCCAGATCGAGCCGGCCGACGACCTTGCCGGAGCTGGTATCGATCTTTAGGATGTAATCCGTTTGCCATTGATTGGCGTAGAGATAGCCGTGGATCAGTTCGAGCTCGTTGACGTTGCTGACCGGGCCGTTGTTGTCGCTCACGGTGAGGGTCTTGACGACCTGAAAGGTATTCGGGTCGAGATAGGTGATATTGCTGGAGCCGTCGCTCATGATCAGGTTTGCGCTGTTTGTGGTCATCCCCCAGCCTTCGCGGGAGGGGAAGGTGAATTCGCCCAGTTTCCTGAAGCTGGTGGCGTCATAAATAAAGCCCACTTTTGTCTTGTAGGTCAACTGATAAATCTTCCCATTGAGAAAGGCGATTCCCTCTCCAAAGTATTTTTTCCGATCGATCTCGACTTTAGGTTTAAGCTTGCCGGTGATGGTATCCACGGTGCCAAACTCGGATCGGCGGCTTTCGGGCATGTCGTTGTCGGTACCGGTGCTTTCGTAGAGTTGGCCGTCGTGAAACAGCAGCCCTTCGGTGAATGCGGTAGTGTCATGAGGAATGATCTTCATGACGGAGTAGTCGATGGCGGGGGGTGTATTATCGGCGGATTCGATGGCCTGGGTATTGTTGCGGTCACCGGAATTGCAAGCTGTCAATAGGCTGAGGATCAGCAGAAACGAGATCGTTCTGTTCATAAATAGGCTTATAGAGGGGCAAATATAGGCTTCAATCGTCTGCGGCGGAGAGTTGCAGCGTTAAAATTTGTGCTAAAAGCTTGCATATTTCGGCCTTTTTTTGTTGTTTTACAGTTGCTTACGATTGAATACCGGCTCTTCACCTTCCGCTTTTTCTCTTTGCGGGCACTATTCAGCAAGCTGATTTCCACGATCCGGTCCTATTGATACCCATCCAATCCCTGTGGACTAATCTTTGCATAACCGTCTTGTTGCGGGTCCATTCCGTTTTTCGTTCAATCCAATTCTTATCGATCTGCCAGTCCGTACCCGGTGAACTACCCCTTAATACTAAATTATGAAATACGCTTTGTACGCACTGTGTATTTTGATCGATTGCTTTCCATGCCTTTCACAGCCCGTGTGCCGGTCAACCGACTACCGAAAACGGGAGTTACAAGCCAATCCCGGGCTTGTGCAGACCGTGGCTTCCATAGAGGCCTTTACAGCCAACACATTAAAGAACCGGCCGGTAATGGTTACCGGCGGATCAACCGGATCTACGACCACTTCCGAAAATAATAATAATACTGTTCCGCTGATCACGATCCCGGTGGTGGTTCATATCGTTTATCAAACTGCTTCCGAGAATATCAGCGATGCGCAGGTGAAATCGCAGATCGCCGTTTTGAACATGGATTATCAGAAGCGGAATGCGGATACTGCGAACATCCCTTCCTATTACCGGTCGCTAGCTGCCAATTGCGGATTTCGGTTTGGGCTGGCGCAGCTGGATACCAATGGGCAGGCGACGACGGGGATTGTCCGGCGGCGAACGAATGTTGCCGCTTTTACCATTGACGATGGTATAAAGCTCACGGCCAGCGGGGGCGATGACGGCTGGGACCGGGACCGGTATCTGAATGTCTGGGTTGGCAATCTGACCGGCGGTATCCTGGGTTATTCGAGTATTGTCGGCGGACCGAAGGCAAGGGACGGTGTGGTTGTATTGTATACTGCATTCGGTACTGACGGCACTGCGACCGCGCCATTCAACCTCGGGCGTACGACCGTTCATGAAGTTGGGCACTGGCTGAATATGATCCATACCTGGGGGGATGACAGCTGCGGAAATGATCAGGTGGGGGACACGCCGCCGCAGGAAGGACCTGACTATGGCGATCCCGGAGGAATCGTAATTTCTTGCGGCAATGAGCCTTACGGCAACCTTTACGAGGATTATATGGATTTTACGGATGATATCGGCATGCATCTTTTCACCTATGGTCAGCGGGACCGGATGCGGGCGTTGTTTGTGCCGGGCGGGTTCCGATATCCATTGTTGTCCTCTAATGTGCCGGTGGCGCTTGTGGATAGCGCGGCCGGAGTGGCGGGCAGCCTGGCGGGGATTAGCCTTTATCCCAACCCCGCTGTGAGCGCGGTTACCGTCAGCCTGACGGATAATGTATCCCTGGGCCAGGCGTTAACTATTTACGATCAGCTGGGACAACCGGTTATGGAGACGCAGGTGACAAGCTTGATCTTTTTATTGGATATTTCTCTCTTGAATAAGGGCGTCTATTACGTCTCGGTTAGTGATGGAAAAGGCAGGAGAATGGTAAAGCTAATGAAAATGTAGCGAAGGTGCTATTTGGCGCCTGTGAGTAAAAGGGCAACTTCTTCCCCAATAACGGGCGCAAGCGCAACGCCCATGCCGTGCATTCGAACGGCACAAAATACGTGATCATTAACGGCCCGGACGATGGGCATTTTTTCGCCGCCCATACCCATGATACCGGCCCAGCGGGTGTCGATGGTATAGTGGCGGCCGGGCAGAACCACTTCGCGCAGAAAACGTTCCAACTCCTGCTGGATTGTATCGGTCAGCATCATTTCCGTTGACGTCTCTTCTTCGAATGCGTGGTTGCGGGCGCCGCCGAGCAGTACCCGCTCTCCCAGGTTACGAAAATAGTAGAAGCCTTCGTCAAAATGGAAGGTGCCCTTGAACGGGAGCCCGTCGATGGGTGAGGTAACGAGGACCTGGCCGCGAGCCGGGGTAATGTCCAGCTGAGGGAGGAGCTGGCGGGCGAAGGCGTTGGTACAAACGAGTAATTGCCCCGCGATCAGCGGGAAGGGGTGTTGGCTATGCAGGAGCAAATGGCCGCCCGTTTTTTCGTAGCCGGTGATATCGATGTTATTGAGGATGGTAACGCCAAGCGATTGAACGAGACGCAGCAGGGCCTGGCAGAGAAGGCCGGAGTGCAGCTGGCCTTCCGTCCTGCTTTCCACGAGGTATTGGATGCCGGCGAAGCCAAAGGCCGGGAGCTTTTCATTCTGGAGCCTGAAGGTCTTCTGTTCCCCGGTAATCTTCAGGAGGCTCCGGTTCATCCGGTCAATAGCGGAGCGGAGGCCGTTGCGGTCGTTGAGCTTGCCGGCGGAGGCGAGTAACTCGTATGAGCCGAGCCGTTCGTAGCCGATCTCGGAGTTACGGAAGGTCTTACGGATCTTCCGAAGGCCTTTGAACCGCCTGGAAACGAGTTCCAGCATTTTATCTTCTCCCATGTGATCGATATCGGCGAGCAGTTCGGTGAGGCTGCCGAAGCAGGCGAAGCCGGCGTTGCGGGTGCTGGCGCCGGCAGGGATGATGCCGCGTTCGACGATGGTGATCTTTAGCGACGGGTGTTTTTTCTTTAAATAGTACGCAGACCAAAGGCCTACGAGGCCGCTGCCGGCAATGATGATATCGGCGGGTGCGAAGAAGCTCTCTTTTTCCCAGGTGGTCAGACTCATGGGCTCAAATTAGGGATTTTTGCTGATGGTAATGGTTATCGTCCGGCCTGCGAACAGGATGGCCGGGTCTCCCTGCGCGGTGATCTTACCGTTCTCCAGCAGAATGGTTTCGTCCGCGAGACGAAGGACTTCGGGCAGATGGTGGCTGACCAGGAGGGTAGTCAACTGGTAATGGCGGTGAGCCGACAGAATATAATCCTGTAATTTATTGCGCATCTCATCGTCGAGGGCCGAAAGAGGCTCGTCGAGGAGGAGGAGACCCGGTCTTCTGGCTATGGCACGGGCGAGCGCTACGCGTTGCTGCTGCCCGCCGGAGAGGAGGGCGGGTCTAAGGTTGTGTAACTCTTCCAGCTCCATGAGGGACAGTAGTTCGGCGACGATGGCTTTATTTTTGGGGTCGGGAAGTGCGAATTCCAACTGTTGCCGGACAGTGAGGTGGGGGAAGAGGGCAAAGTCCTGGAAAACGAACCCAATGGAGCGGCGCCGGGTGGGCAGGTTAATCCGGCGGGAGGTGTCGAGCCAGGTTTCGCCCTCCACTTCGATAAAACCAGAGTCAGTGGTGGTCAGACCTGCCAGGATGCGGAGGAGGGTAGTTTTGCCGGCCCCGGAGGGGCCGTAGATGGCCAGCAGGCGTCCCTTCTGCCATTGAAAGCCGATGTCCAGCATCTGGGGTCCGCGGGCGGTATGGAGCATTTTGGTAGCCCGGAAGATGGAGGCGGGTGGGTGGGGCAGGAAGCTGGAAGTAGGTGGGTGGGGCACGGTTAAGGGAGTGTTGAGGAGGTACTGAAATGATGATTGACGAGGTATACAAGCAGCAGGATAGCAAAGGAGAAGGAGAGTAAGGCGATGGCATAATGGTTGGCCAGCGAGTAGTTGATCGATTGGACTTCATCGTAGATGGCTACGGAGGCTACGCGGGTTTGGCCGGGAATGCTGCCGCCGATCATCATGACGACGCCGAATTCGCCGATGGTGTGGGCGAAGCAGAGCACTGCGCCGGTGATCAGCGAGGGTCGGATATTGGGGAGCAGGATGCGGATCAAGGTGGTGCGGTCCGATTTGCCGAGGGTACGGGAGGCGGCCCTGAGGTTGGGGGAGAGGCCGCGGAAGCCGGCGATGATGGGACCCGTCATAAACGGCAGGGAATAAAGCAGCGATGCGACGACGAGACCGGGGAAGGTGAAGACCAGGCGGGTATCCAGATAGTGGTCAAGGAAGCGGCCGAATGCATGGGAGGGGCTGAAGGCCAGGAGCAGGTAGAAGCCGAGGACGGTGGGGGGCAGGACCATCGGAAGGCTGACGAGTGCTTCGACGGCAACCTTCCAACGTTGCCGGCTATGCGCCAGCCAGTAACTGAGGGGCACAGCGATAAAGAAGAGCAGCAGCGTGGTTATCCCTGCGAGGCGGAGACTGAGCCACAGAGGCTGCCAGTCAATCATGGCTGGCTGAAGCCGAAGGATTTTAAGACGGCCCTGGCTTCGGGAGTGGTGATGAAATTCATGAACTGATACGCACCTTTATTGTCTTTGGCGTGGGGCAGCAGTACGAAGCTCTGTTCGAGGGGCTGATGGGAATCCGCCGGGATGAGCCAATATTTGCCTCCCGACTGCTGCATGGCGGGTGAGAGGGCGAGAGATAGTGCGATGATCCCGATGTCGGCGGCTCCGCTCTGGGCATACTGGGCCGTCTGGGCAATATTCTCGCCCAGGACCAGTTTGTCTTTGATCTGATCGTAAAGATCGTAGTGGCGAATTGCTTCTTCTGCGCGCCGGCCATAAGGGGCGTGGGCGGGATTGGCGATGGCGATCTTTTTGATGGTGGAGTTGAGCAGGGTATTCATTTGGTCGACGGCGGGGTCGATGGATTTGCTCCACAGGACGAGCTGACCGGTACCATAAAGATACGCGTCTGAAAGGGTCAGATGCTTTGCGGTCAATTGTCTGGGATAGTCGATATCGGCGGAGAAGAACAGGTCGAAGGGGGCACCGTTGCCGATCTGCTGGAAGAAATTACCGGAAGATCCGTAAACCACCTTGATCGTTATATCGGGGTTGTTCTTTGAGAATGTGGCGACCAGGGAATCCATGGCGAATTTGAGGTCGGCGGCTGCCGCGACGACGACTTCTGTTCTTTGAGGCGGGGGTGTAAGAGGCGGGGGTGTAAACGAGATGGGCATAGGTGTAAAAGAGACCGACATACCGAGCAAACAAAGCTGAATAAACGCTATTCTCATGGATGGTCGAATGGAATTATAGGTAAATTTATGACCTTAATCGCATTTTATCATGAGTCAATTGTTCACCCCCCTTTGGATCAGGGATATTTCGTTCAATAACCGGATCGTGGTTTCGCCCATGTGTCAGTACAGTGCGCGGGATGGGATGGCGGATGACTGGCATCTGGTGCATTTGGGCAGCCGTGCGGTTGGCGGGGCGGGGCTGGTCTTTACGGAAGCAGCCGCGGTTTCTCCGGAAGGCCGGATCAGTCCGGCCGACCTGGGGGTCTGGAAGGATGAGCATATCGAAGGGCTCAGGCGGATCGTAAAGTTCGTTCGGTCGCAGGGCAGTGAGATCGGTATTCAGCTGGCGCATGCCGGTCGTAAGGCAAGTGTCGCGGAACCCTGGACAGGTGGCAAGCTGGTCAAGCAGGGAGCGTGGACGCCGGTGGCGCCAAGCGCGATCAAATTCGATGAGGGTTATGGGGAACCGGTGGAGCTGACATTGGAAGGGATAGCGCAGATCGTCGAAGAATTCAGAGCCGCGGCGCGGCGGGCGATGAAGGCGGGGTTTAAGGTCGTGGAGATCCATGCCGCCCACGGCTACCTGCTGCACGAGTTCCTTTCGCCGCTCAGCAATCGGCGCACCGACAGCTTCGGAGGCGTGTTTGAAAACCGGGTGCGATTGTTGACGGAGGTTGTAACGGCGGTGAGGGCGGCCTGGCCGTCGGGGTATCCGCTTTTTGTCCGGATTTCGGCCACGGATTGGGTAGAAGGCGGCTGGACGATTGAGGATTCGGTCAGGCTGGCGGGGATGCTGAAGGGGTTGGGAGTTGACGTCGTGGATTGTTCTTCCGGCGGGCTGGTGCCGGGTGCGAAGATCCCGTTGGGTCCGGGTTACCAGGTTGAGTTTGCGGCGCGGGTCCGTTCCGCGGGTGTGATGACGGCGGCGGTGGGGATGATTACGGCGGCGGCGCAGGCCGAAGCGATATTGGCGGCGGGTCAGGCCGATCTGATCGTTATGGCGCGGGAGTTCTTACGCGATCCGTACTTTCCGCTACATGCTGCCGATGAATTAGGATTTTCGGCTATTCATTGGCCGCTGCAATATCTGCGGGCGAGAAAGGTGAAGTGAACCTTTTTCCGGGAAGATTGTTGCTCAACGCATGAAATTAACTTTTTACGGCCACGCCACCTTTTCCATCGAGGTCAATGGGAAGACTTTGTTATTCGATCCTTTTTTCACCGGGAACCCTGCGATCAAGAATGTCGATCCGGATAAGATAAAAGCTGATTATATTTTTCTCACTCATGGTCACGGCGATCACACGGGTGATGTGGTGGCGATCGCGAAAAGGACAGGGGCGGTGTGCGTGGCGGCTGCCGAGATTGCAGGCTGGCTGGGAAAGCAGGGATTAGAAAAGGTCCACCCGATCAATCATGGCGGTCCGATCACGCTGGATTTCGGCAAGGTCAGGGCGGTGAGTGCAATTCATTCCTCTTCGTTCAATGACGGCAGCTATGCCGGAAACCCTTTGGGTTTTGTATTTACGACAAGCTCGGGGAACTTCTATGTGGCAGGGGATACGGCATTGACGATGGATATGCAGCTCATCCCGCTGTGGACCAAGCTGGACTTTTCGGTCATGCCGATCGGAGGGAACTTTACGATGGACGTCGCCGATGCGATCCATGCCGCGGATTTTGTCAAATGTGATACGGTCGTCGGGATACACTATAATACGTGGCCGATCATTGCCGTAGATACAGAGAAGGCGAAGGCGGATTTCAAAGCGGCGGGGAAGAAATTGTTGCTGCCTTCCCCGGGGGAGGCAATTGAGTTGTAGGGAAAGGAGGGTTGGGGATCGGGCTGTGGGTCGGAGTCCTGTTATTTGATCTTCACGGCGATCGTTGGATAGGCCTGGAAAGTATTAGCGATCGTATTTATATGATAATATAGGTTAATCTTCGATCCCACGGCCAGACTCTTGCTGAGGTTGAACCAGATTTGGGGTTCGCCAAAAAAGAAGAATCGTTTTCCGCTTTCACCTGTGGTAGCAGCGTCGCCATGGTTCCTGTTCTCGGTCCAAAGATTGACATCCCCCGCCAGTTCCAGTTTGTAGTGCAGCAGTCCTTTCCACCAATATAGCGTATAGATCGGGTCGCTTGTAGGCCGGGTATAGGCGACATATTTGTAATCCAGAATGCTGGTAAAGAAGGCGCCTTTCCAGCGGAAGGGAATTTCGCCGCCGGTCTGGAAGGTATTGGTGATATAGTAGCTATATTGTTTGGGGTTGGTGATCCCGGCGCCACCGCTATAGCCGAACTGCCAAAAGATCCCGGGTTGCCAGGCCCGGAAGGATTGAGTGACCTGGCAAAAGAATTTCCCAATGTTGTCGCCGGCGCCCAGGAGGTCGGCTTCAGTTTTTAGCAGGAAGCTGCCGGCTTTGATGAAGGCGTGGCCGGAATCACGGGTCTTGAAATACTCGAAATAGAGGGTAGGAAAGTCGGATGGGTTTTCCGCGGGGTCGACGGTATGGCGGAGGTCGTAGTGGAACTGGAGGTTTTGTGCGTTGGTTGCGGCAGGGAGCAGGAGGAAAAGGAAAAGTAAGGGATGTCGCATTGATGAACCGTTTGGGGCAAGGTGCTGGAATGGAAACCGGAAGCGGGGAATTGACACGGAATTGTGGCGGAATTCTTCGATATTTGGAGACAAGCCCGTGATTATGAATGAAGTGGACTTTCACGTCTTCGATACGCTGTTTCGGGAAGCCTTTCTGAAATGTTTTGGGCATCCAATGGTTGAGTCGTTGACGGAGACGGAGAGCAGGTTGATGTATGCCCGGATCTTTGATGACACGGGTTTGGTCATTGGGTGGAAGAGTATAAAGAACTATTCAGTTTTCGTGTCGTCGCCCGGCACCGCCAAGCCGGAGAACCCTTCCGTCGCGACATTGGATACCTTGTCGCGGTATGTGATGGGCGCGCCTTACACGACGGAGCCGGATCGGAAGAAGGAGGCGCGTCACTTTCCCTACTGGTATGAATACAAGGCAAAATGGATGTTAAAGCGCGGGGCGCCTGCGGGGGATGAACCGGAACGGACGAAGTGGAGGTTTGCTTTGGGTTGCGTACTGGTAGCGATAGCTGTGGTGGCAGTGCTAATTGTGGGGACGGTTGGGGTGCGGGGTGGTGAAGGATTTACCGAGCGATTTGGAAATGTCGCGGGCGATTCATTGCGGAGCAGGGGATGGTGGGTGAAAAATCCGGACAGCAAGTACTGGAACCGGCGGGGGGAGACGCCGGGTTGTCTGACCTTGTTTACGTTGAGGGGGGACAATTGGCCAATTCCGGCGAACCGGCCAGAGGTATCCAACCTCCTGATGCATCGGATCGGTTGCGATTGCTGGACGGCGGAGGTCCATCTGGAGGGGTTTATTCCGTCACAAAATTGGCAACAGGCAGGTATTCTGCTGATGGAGGACAGTGGTTTCAGCGGGAAAAGCATGCGGCTATCGATCGCCTTTAATGACTATAATGGCGTCTATCCGCGGTCGGGAACGGTCCTGCTGCAGGGGATTGCCTCCCGGGGAACGCGGGAAGACAAGCCGGAAGAATTTGCACACATCGTTATCCTGCAAACAGACAGTTTGAGGAGCCATCCTGACTTGTATCAGGTCCTGGCCCATTCGGCCATTCGGATCGAGAAACAAGGCGACCTTTTCCGAATCCTTTATGCGGACGGCATCGCAGAAACCACTTCCTTTAAAGAGGTTGTCCGTTATTCCTTTAATTTTCAGCCGCGCTTTGTCGGGTTGTTTGCGTTGCGGGGGTATGTCGATTCATCGGCGGCAATTCCGGCGCGGTTTACCCGCTTTGAGTTGGATTGTTGCAAGCTTCGTTAGAAAAGTCTCTCATTTGGAGGCCGGATCCCTTCCAGGCGGATATAGATGGTCGTTTGGCCGCGGTGGTGGGTCTGGTGTTCGAATGCCTTGAGCAGCCAGGCGAACCGGGTGGCTTTGTTGCGCGTACCGGTTATCTCGCCGTATTTATTCGGGTCCAGGTTTTTTACGCTCTGGATGGCGAAGTCGTAGCTTTTGGTGACGTAGTAGACGACAGAATCTTTGGTTTGCGCGGTCGGGCTGGCCTCAAGGTTGCCGCCGGGCCAGTCGGTTTTTTCCCCTGTGGCGGTCTGGATCAGGAAGATGTTCCCTGTGGCGAGGTGGATCATCTGTTGGGCAAAACTCCGGATGCTGTCTACGGCTTTGAAGGAATATTTGTCAGCGGGCATGGTATTGAGGTAGTCGAGCGTATACGCCTTCGCGCGTTCCCAATCCTTTACAAATTGTTCTTTGATATCGTTTCCGGTGATAGGCTGGGCCAAGGCGGGGAGATGGGCTAACAATAAAGCAGTTCCAAAAACGAGGACCGTTTTAGTGAATAAATGGCTCATAAACAATGGTGATTAGTTGAGCAGCTAAAGTAACCAAAATTTCGGGGATGGGCCTATTTAAATCAGGGATGGGCCTATTTAAAATAGCCTTCCGGGATGGTCCGCCAGAGGTCATGAGAGAGGTGGCCGATCAGCAACTCATAGACCAGGTAGATGGGCCAGAAAATATAGTGGATGAGCAACAAGATCCAGTTGTGGTTATAGTGCCAGCTGATCATGAGGGTATAGAGGCCAAGAAGAAAATAAACGATGCCGGATGATGTTCTGTTGTCCATGGTCGGTAGGTTGATGGGTGAAATATATTATTTTTACGAAATGAACACTTTTCATCGGTTGATGCTTCTTTCATGGGTAGGATGTGTGATGCTTGGCTGCGATGCGCGGGACAAAAAAACCACGCATGCCGAAAATACTGAATTTTTGCGACCGGATGTCTTCTCTGCTTCACCCGATAAAGTGGAAGGCTGTGTCGGTCTGTATACTTACGATTCGTTAAATGTTGCCTTCGACAGTCTCGATGTGGATAAAGGGAAGAAGATCCTGGCTACCAAAACAACCGAATTTGCCTTTCTCCGGCTTCATCACAGGGATATCTATCTCCCTTATGACGGTGCAAAGAGCGGGCCGATTGATAAAAAGACCTTTAAAGAGGTATATCGGGGAAATGATTACACGGTGGTCCTGATCACACGTACTGTGCGGGAGGAGGGGGAGTCGTCGTGGTCGACAGGGACACTAGAGATCATTTTCAAGGACAAGCGCCTTCTGATCAAAGTCAGGGGGCTTTCGGGGTGTTAGGTTTGGGTTTGGAGGGACCGGTCCGAAGGACCGGTCCCGTGGACAGCTAAAGGTGGATCGCTTCGCCGTAGGCGGCTTCGATGGCGTCTTTGACAGACTCGCTGATCGTCGGGTGGGGGTGAATGCTGTCGAGCACTTCGTGGTAGGTGGTCTCGAGTTTGCGGCCGACGACGGTCTCAATGATGATCTCCGTGACGTTATAGCCGATCATGTGGGTGCCGAGCCATTCGCCATATTTGGCGTCGAAGACGACTTTGACGAATCCCTCTGTGTGGCCGACGCCGGTGGCTTTGCCGGACGCTGTCAGCGGGAACTTGCCAACCTTGACCTCATACCCGGCATCGCGGGCCTGTTTCTCGGTCATCCCGGCGGAGGCGATCTCCGGCGTGCAGTACGTACAGCCGGGGACGTTGCCATAATCAAGCGTTTCGGGCTGGTGCGCGTATTTCTTTTCCCCGTAAGCAATGTTCTCGACGCAGATGATACCTTCTTTAGTCGATACGTGGGCGAGGGCCTGGCCGGGTACGCAGTCACCAACGGCATAAATGCCGGGGACATTGGTCTGGTAGTATTTATCGACAACGATCTTTCCTTTATCCGTCTTGACGCCCAGGGTCTCCAGGCCGATGTTTTCGATGTTGGCGCTGATGCCGATGGCGCTCAGGAGGATGTCTGCTTCGAGGGTGACTTCGCCGTTAGCCGTTTTCACTTTTGCTTTTACGCCGTTACCGCTGGTATCGACACTGGTCACTTCGCTGCTGGTGAGGATGTCAATGCCGTATTTTTTATAGATCTTCTCCAATTCCTTTGAAATCTCTTCGTCTTCGACAGGTACGATACGGGGCAGGAATTCGACGATCGTCACTTTGGTGCCCATGCTATAGTAGAAATAGGCGAATTCGACGCCGATCGCGCCGCTGCCAACGATAATGATGCTGTCGGGCTTGCCGGGCAGGGTCATGGCTTCGCGATAACCGATCACCTTTTTCCCATCCTGTTTGAGGTTGGGAAGCTCGCGGCTGCGGGCTCCGGTTGCGACGATGATATGTTTGCCTTCGACAATCTGGGTTTTCCCGTCGGCTCCGGTCACTTCGATAGAGCCTTTCGCCTTAAGCTTACCGGTGCCCATGAAAACATCAATCTTGTTCTTTCGCATGAGGAACTGGACGCCTTTGCTCATCTTGTCTGCTACGCCGCGGGAGCGCTTGATCACGGCCGGAAAATCGGCGGTTCCGTTGGCTTCGATACCATATTCTTTGGCGTGTAGGATATCCTGGTATACCTGGGCGCTCTTCAGCAGGGCTTTGGTAGGAATACAGCCCCAGTTGAGACAAACGCCGCCCAGATTTTCTTTTTCAATGATTGCAACTTTAAAGCCCAGCTGAGAGGCACGGATGGCGGAGGGATAGCCTCCGGTACCACTCCCGAGAACGACTAAATCATATGCCATTTCTTATCGGTTTTGACCCGCGAAGCTACTGCACAATATGGAGATGGCCAAATGGGTAAAAGCTGTAGATTTGCGCCCGAAACAGTATAGAAATGAAGCTGGATATTTTAGCAATAGCGGTCCATCCGGATGATGTAGAACTAGGCTGTTCGGGGACTTTACTGATGGAGAAAGCGAATGGAAAGCGAACGGGCATAGTGGACCTTACCCGGGGAGAATTGGGGACGAGGGGGACCCCGGAGCTGCGGGCGGAGGAGGCGGCAAGGGCGGCGGAGATCCTGCAAGTGGATGTGCGGGAGAACCTCAGAATGGCCGATGGGTTTTTCCGGAACGATGAGGAGCATCAGCGGCTGCTGATCCGGGCTATCCGGAAGTATCGTCCGGAGATCGTGCTGGGCAATGCACTGGAGGACCGGCATCCCGACCATGGCCGTGCGGGTCATCTGATCCGGGACGCCTGTTTCCTGAGCGGGCTGAGGAAGGTGGAATCGAGGGACGAATCGGGGAGGCCGCAGGAAAACTGGCGGCCGAAGTATATTTTCCATTACATCCAGGACCGGTATATTGAGCCAAGCTTTGTATATGATATTTCGCCGGTTTTCGAGGCGAAATTGGATTCTATCCGGGCATATTCGTCGCAGTTCTTTTCCAGCGGTTATACGGCAGATGAGCCACAGACCTACATCTCAAGTCCGGAATTCCTGAAAGCGATCATCGGGAGGCACCAGATGTTTGGCAAGATGATCGGGGTGTCTTATGCAGAAGGTTTTGTGACAGAAAAGATGATTGGGATTAAGAGTTTCGATGCATTTATCCAAATGGACACCTGACGGTGCAATTTTAACATTTGGAGCGCGTTAAAAAGGGGTAACTTCGCAGCATTCATTCATTTATCAATCGGATTATCATGTCTTTGTCCGTGTCTTTGCCAAAGTTTTCGTCCGGCCCGCAGACTTTCCACACTGAGTTAAAAAAAAGGATCGCTAATTATTTCGAGGAGGTCGGTAAGGCGAAGACGGGGGATTATAGCTTGTTCATAAAGGCGGTAATCCTGATGGTGAGCTTTGTCTTTATTTACATCCACCTCGTTTTCTTTACGCCGAATGCCTTCTGGTGCATTGTAGAGAGCGTCTTGCTTGGCGGGGTGGTCGCAGCGATCGGGTTCAACGTCATGCATGACGGTGCGCATGGCAGCTTCTCCAAATATAAATGGGTCAATGGCCTGGCGGCTTTTTCCCTGAATATCCTGGGCGGCAACAGCTTTATGTGGAATATGAAGCACAATGTAGTGCACCACTCCTATACGAATGTGGAAGGTGTGGATGACGATATCGATATCCAGCCCTGGATGCGGATGACCGAGGCCCAGAAGCGGTACCGGCTCCACCGGTATCAGCATCTTTATTTCTGGTTCTTTTATAGCATATTGTATCTCTTCTGGATCTTTTTACTGGATTATCAGAAATATTTCAAGCATAAGGTCGGGTCGATGCCGTTGAAAAAGATGAGCCTGAGTGATCACCTGGTGTTCTGGGGGTTTAAGTTGTTTCATGCTTTTCTTTTTGTTTTCCTTCCGATCTACCGGCTGGGTTGGTATGACTGGATGATCAGTTTTACCATCTTCACGATGGTGGCAGGCTTTGTGTTGAGCATGGTCTTTCAACTGGCCCATACGGTCCAGGATACGGCCTTCCCCACGGCGGATGTCGTCACCGGCAAGATGGAAGACGAGTGGGCGATCCACCAGATTCGTACCACGGCCAATTTTGCCACCCGCAATCCAGTGGTCAGTTGGCTGGTAGGCGGGTTGAATTTCCAGATTGAGCATCATCTTTTCCCCAAAATATCACACATCCATTATCCGGCGATCAGCAAGATCATCCGGCAGGCCTGTAAGGAATATGGCCTGGTATATATCGAATACCCAAGGGTTCGGTATGCAGTGGCTTCACACGTGGCGTTCCTGCGCCAGATGGGACGGAAATAGTAGTATTTTCCTTAATTTTGCGGCTCACTTTATTGTATGAGCAAAGTCAAGATTGGTCTCGTGCAGATGAGCTGTTCGGCTGACAAGGCCGCCAATCTGCAGAAGGCGATGGACAAGGTCCGCGAGGCGGGTGCCGGCGGGGCGCAGATCATCTGTCTGCAGGAGCTGTTCACGTCCCTCTATTTCTGCGATGTCGAGGATTATGAAAACTTCAAGCTGGCGGAAGAGATCCCAGGTCCATCCACGGAGGCATTGGGTAAGCTGGCGGCGGATCTGGAGGTGGTTATCGTGGCCAGTCTCTTCGAAAAGCGGGCGCAAGGCATCTACCATAATACTACGGCGGTGCTGGATGCTGATGGAAAGTACTTAGGCAAGTATCGCAAAATGCATATCCCGGATGATCCGGCCTACTATGAGAAATTCTATTTTACGCCGGGGGACCTGGGATATAAAGTATTCAAGACCCGCTATGCCAAGATCGGCGTGTTGATCTGCTGGGACCAGTGGTATCCGGAAGCGGCGCGGATCACGGCGCTGATGGGGGCGGAGGTCCTCTTCTATCCTACAGCCATTGGATGGGCGACGAGCCAGGATGCCACCACGAATACGGAGCAATTTAATGCCTGGCAGACGATCCAGCGTAGTCATGCGGTCGCGAACGGCGTGCATGTGGTGAGCGTGAATCGGGTAGGGTTCGAGCAGGACGGGCTAATGAAATTTTGGGGTGGGTCGTTTGTCGCAAATCCTTTCGGCTCCGTACTTTATCAGGCTTCACATGACCAGGAAGAGGTCATCGTGGCAGAGATCGATACGGCGGCAACGGATCAGTATCGGACGCATTGGCCTTTTATGCGGGACCGGCGGATCGACTCCTATCAACCGATCACCAAGCGATATATTGACGAAGACTAAAATAGCCGGCCGGAGGCCGGTTCGCCATGACGCCATCCACGCCCGTTTCGCCCCGTCAGCAAGGTTATTTTTTTCCGGCCGAATTTGCTCCTCACCGGGCTACCTGGCTGAGCTGGCCGCATAAGGAGGCGTCGTGGCCGGGGAAGATCCATACGATCTATCCATCCTACAGTCGTTTTGTACGGGAGTTAACCCGTGGGGAGGCCGTTTGCATAAATGTCAAGGATGCTGCGATGCAGGCGTCGGCGGTTGGTCATCTCGAGGTCGCCGGAGCGGACATGGAGCGGGTGCAGTTTTATCATTTTCCGACGAACGATGCCTGGTGCCGGGATCACGGGCCTGCCTTCGTGATCAATCCGGCTGCGGCCGTGGGGCAGAGAAAGGCCATTGTGGACTGGAATTACAACGCCTGGGGCAATAAATATCCACCGTTCGACCTGGATGACGACATTCCCACACATATCGGGAAGGTGCTCGGGCTGTCCGTCTATTATCCGGCGATCATCATGGAGGGCGGGTCGGTAGATTTCAACGGGGCGGGTACGCTGATCACGTCGACCTGTTGTCTGCTGAACCCAAACCGAAACCCTTCGTTGGACCGGGACCGGATCGAAGTGTATTTGCGCGAGTATTATGGGATTGAGCAGATCCTGTGGGTCTCGGAGGGGATCGTCGGTGATGATACGGATGGGCATATTGACGATACGGTCCGGTTCGTGAATGCCGACACCGTGATTACGGTGATCGAGGATGACTCAGGGGATGAGAATTATCAGCTTTTGAAGAATAACCTGGCTGAACTGTCCCGGATGCGGCTGATAAATGGGAAACAGCTAAATATTGTCGAGCTGCCGATGCCCAGGGCAGTCATCTATGAAGACCAGCGGCTTCCGGCAAGCTATGCCAATTTCTATATTGCCAATGAGTCGGTGATCGTACCGACTTACCGCTGCGACAGGGATGAGCGGGCGCTTCGTATTCTACAAGATTGCTTCCCCCGGCGACGTGTCGTTGGGATCGATTCCACAGATATCATCTGGGGGCTTGGGAGCTTTCATTGTCTGAGCCAACAGGAGCCGGCGGTTTAACCGGTGATCGCTACCAGCGGCACGTGGCTGTGATACGCCAGCTTTATCGTGCTTGTGGTTTTGAAAACATTGGAAAGGAACGAATGCCTCCGCGGGAAGGTGAGGATCAGATCGATTTGATTATCGAGTACAAATTGATTGATCGCATCCAGGAAGTCGAACAGCCGGATGAAATAGAACTCCGGATCATAGTCCTTCAGAGATGCTTCCAGCTTACGCCGTTGGGTTTCATATTCTTCCGTCACCTGTACATAGTGTTCGTGATCTACATTGACGATGTGAAGCCGTGGTTTGAAGAGACCAAGGACCGATTTCACGGTATGAATGGGTACGGTAAAGTCGAGATCTTTAAAATCGGTCAGCAGCATCACATTTTTGGCGGAAGTGGATATCGCATTGGGGGGAACGATGATCACGGGTACGATCCGCCTTCTGACGATGTTTAATGTATTGCCACCCATCAGCATTTCGCCGAGCCGCGTGGAACCTGTTGTTCCCATCACGATAAACTGGACATCGTTGTTTAGAACGTAAGCCTCCAGGGCATCCAGAAAATGATTGTTTTCTTCTGCGACAACGGAAATCCCGGCGTTGGTGAGGTTAGAGATGTCTGTTCGGACGCTCTCGAGGCCGAGTTCGACTATTGACTTCCGGGCTGCGTCCTCTCCCCCTTCCGTGTCCAACGGGCTGCTGTCCGAGCCATACTCAAGCACGTCAAAAACATTGTACAAGATAAGGTTAGCATCCGGGAGGCCGTTGGAAATGTGGGCGGCATAGCGGGCTGCGTTCTTGGATGCGTCGGAAAAGTCGATAGGAACAATGAAATTATTCATATATGATGTTTTGGTCTGCTTACGTCCCATAACGGAGTAGTAAATATATAAAATTGTCGGGAAACTCCGCCTACTGATAGACTTTTATACATTTTGTCAACAGGTTGATTTTCCAGCGGCATGAGATTGGTGAAGATTAGCTATTTTACTGTAGGTTTGAGGTTTTAAATAAATGTACAGTGCGATTAAAGAGTTTGGATATAAAGGGGTTTAAGAGTTTTGCCGACAAGACGCATATCAGCTTTGATGAGGGGATTACCGGGATCATCGGCCCAAATGGCTGCGGAAAGAGCAATATCATCGATAGCATCCGGTGGGTGATCGGGGAACAAAAGATCAGTCACCTGCGCTCAGAGAACCTGGAGAGTCTGGTGTTCAACGGAAGCAGGACCCGTTCCGCTTCTGGTCTGGCGGAGGTAAGTCTGACGTTTGAAAATACCAAGAACCTGCTGCCAACGGAGTTTAGCACGATCACGGTCACCCGGAAATTCTACAAAAGCGGGGAAAGCGAGTACCGCCTAAATGATGTCTCTTGCCGGCTCAAGGATATCCAGAACCTGTTCATGGATACGGGGATCAGCACTGACAGCTACGCCATCATCGAGCTGGGAATGGTGGATGACATCATCAAGGATAAGGACAACAGCCGTCGGCGGATGCTTGAGCAGGCAGCGGGAGTAACGATCTATAAGACCCGGAAAAAGGAGGCCCGGCAGAAGCTGGATGCCACCGAACAGGACCTGGCGCGGATCGAGGATCTGCTGTTCGAGATCAATAACCAGTTGAAAAGCCTGGAGAATCAGGCCAAAAAGGCGGAGAAATATTACGAGATCAGAAAGGAGTACCGGGAGCTGAGCGTCGAATTGGCCAAGGCGGCGCTGGAAGGGTTCAATTTGACGTACCGGGAGCTTAATGAACAATCCGAGACGGAGACGGACCGCAAATTGCGACTGGAAGCGGTGATCGCTATGGAAGAGGCCGGGTTGGAGCAGGAAAAGCTGGGATTTATCGAGAAAGAGCGGGCATTACAGTCGATGCAGCATGAATTCAACGACCTGTTGGAGAATCTTCGTACCAAGGAGAACGAGAAGAACCTGGCCTCCCAACGGCTGAATTTCCTGCGGGAAAAAGAGGAGAGCCTGCAGGAGTTCCTGGGCAAGAGTGAGGGGCAGCTGAGCGGCCTGGAGGAAAGTATCGTTTTTACACAGCAGCAGATCAGAGAAGAGGAGAATAAGCTGACCGGTTTGCAGGAGCAATTGGAGAAGTTGAAGGATACCGTAGATGAGACGAGGCGTGTTTTCGATGAAAAGCGGGTGACCGTCGATGCCCTGCGGCGGGAAAATGCGCAAATTCAGCGGGATCAGTTCGAGGCGGAGAAGAAGGTAGCGGTGGCCGATACGTCAATCCAGAACCTGCAAAGGGGTATCCGGCAGCTGGAAGAGGAGCGGATGGTCCGGGAAAGCCAGCTCAAGCAATTGGAAGAGGAGCATGGACTGAAGGAACAGGAGCTGGAATCCAGGCAGGCGACGTTGAAGCAGTTACTCGATCACCAGGAGCGGACGAAGGAAAATATCCTGGAAGCCCAGGGCCAGCTGGAAGGACTACGGCAGCAACTGGCGGATGAATCGCGGAAGCTGGATGCGAAGGACAATGAGCATAACTTGCTGAAGAGCCTGATCGACAGCATGGAAGGATATCCGGAAAGCATCAAGTTCCTGCATAAGAACCCGGCGTGGAATCAGGATGCCCCGATCCTCTCTGACATTATTTACGTGAAAGAGGAGTTCCGGGCGGCGGTTGAGAATGTTTTGGAGCCGTACCTGAATTATTATGTAGTAAGGGATTTGCAGGAGGGGATGCAAGCGGTGCGGTTGCTCGACACTAATAAAAAAGGGAAGGCCAACTTTTTCCTGTTGGATAAGATCGGTGATCAGTCGGATCTTGGCGGTCATGTGCAGGAAGGTTTGATTCCTGCGATGCAGGTCATCGAGGTGGACGATGCGTATCGTCGGCTGGCTGAACATCTTTTGGGGAATGTCTATATCGCCGAGAATGAGCAGGCGCTGGAAAACAGTAACGGAGCTATCGTGCTGGAGAAGAGCGGAAAGTTCGTAAAGGGGAAATATTCGTTGACGGGCGGCAGCGTGGGGTTATTTGAGGGAAAGAAGATCGGCCGGGCTAAAAACATGGAGAAATTGCAGGAGGAGATCCGGCGCCAGCAGGTCGTGGTCGGAGAGTTGAAGTCTGCAATTCAGGAGAAGCATGAAGAAGTGATCGGGTACAATGAGCAATTAAAGGACCAGGCGATCCGGCAGACCCAGGATGATTGCAACCGGCTGACGAATTTCGTCTTTTCGCTGCAAAACAAGATTGAGAATCTACATGCGCTGCAGCATTCCTCCCAGGGAAAGCTGGAGGAGCTGCAACTCAATCTCGAGGAGACGATCGCGGGAATTGAGGACACTCGTCAGGCCTGGTCAGAGCTGGTCCGGGTGGTGGGAGAATTGAAGGAGAAAATGCAGTCCGCGGAAAGTGATTATCGCGGCGCAGAGGTTGCCTATAACGAGGTTTCGGCCAGCTACAATGAGTTCAATTTGCAGCTAACTCGGCAGCATAGCCGGATCAATGCATTGAAGCAGGAGCTTGAATTCAAGGACCGGCAGCTGAATGACCTGCGCAACCAGATCGAGGTGAATGCCTCACAGCTTAAGCTGACGCATGAGAGCATTGCGGAGAGCTCGGAAGTGCTGAGCCAGGCGGAAGGGGTCCTGGTGGGCTTGTTAAGGAGGAAGGATGAGGAGGAAAGAAGGCTTGGCGCAGCGGATCAGGCGTATTATAATTTGAGGAATGCGTTAGGGGAAAAGGAAAGCGATTTAAAACATAAGATAAAAGAAAAGGAACAGATCGAGCAGCTGCTGGGAGGGATCAAGGACCGCTTGAATGAGCTGAAGCTTCAGCTGGCGGGGATGAAGGAAAGGCTGAACGTGGAGTTCCGGATCAACCTGGATGATATCATTGACCAGCCGCGTACAGGGGACGTGCCGGTGGAGGAACTTCAAGAGAAGTCGGACCGGATGAAGAAGCGGCTGGAGAATCTGGGTGAGGTCAACCCTACGGCGATCGAAGCTTTCCAGGAGATGAAGAAAAGGTATGAGTTCATCCTGGAGCAAAAAAACGATCTCGTGAGTGCCAAGGACAGTCTGTTGCAGACGATACAGGAAGTGGAAGCCACGGCCAATCAGCAATTCCTGGACACGTTCAATAGGGTCCGGGAAAATTTTCAGCGTGTCTTTAAGGCCCTTTTTACTGAGGAAGATACGGCCGATCTCATCCTGGAGAACCCGGAGAATCTCGCGGAGACCGGGATCGATATCGTGGCTAAGCCGAAAGGAAAGCGGCCGTCATCGATCAGTCAGCTGAGCGGGGGAGAGAAGACGCTGACGGCGACGGCCTTGTTATTCTCTATCTACCTGATCAAGCCGGCGCCGTTCTGTATCCTGGACGAAGTGGATGCACCGCTTGATGATGCGAATGTCGGGAAGTTTACGAATATGATCCGGCAGTTCAGCGAGAATTCACAATTCATAATCGTTACGCATAATAAAATGACGATGAGTACTGTCGATGTGATCTATGGGGTGACGATGCAGGAGCCGGGGGTGAGCAAGCTGGTGCCGGTAGATTTCAGGGGGTTGAATTAGGGCGATGCGGCCGCGGGAATCAGAGCGAAAGTATGGCGATGCGGCCGCGGGAACCGGCAAGGAAGACGAAGTGCCCTTTTTTTGCCATCCGGCAGACATGGAACCCGGTAGTGGTGATGAGGTGCCAGTTCATGCCATTATCATAGGAAATATCTACACCGGAGGTTCCGCAGCAGAGAACCTTGTTACCGCCGATAAATTCTACGCAGCTTCGGTAGCCATGGGGAGGGGTTATCGGAGGAATCCAGGTCTTACCACCGTCATTGGTGAGGAAGCAATTCTTTTCGGTTAGCGTGTCTCTGGCGAAGTCGCCGCCGACAACGATGAGGTGCTGGCCGACATGGTTCGTGTTATGATCTTTAACGGCAATGGAGTTGGCGCCCGTGCTTGCCTTGCCCTGGAGGATCGGCAGGGCGATCGCTTTGTCGCGGATGAAAAGCCGGGAGGTTGGGCCGCCGCTGACGAAGCACGCTTCGGAGAGGTCGAGACTGCGGACGTTGGTTCCGCTGGAGGCGAAGCAGCCTTCACCGGAATCGGCTTTTGGCAACTCCTGGAAAGGGATATCGTGCCAGGTGTCTCCGCCGTCAAAGCTGCGGGTGACGAAAAATCGTCCGTTCACGGGGTCGCCGACTGCGATTCCGCTATTGATGTTCCAGAATTCCATCGCATCGAGGAACATGCCGGCGGAGGGGTTGTCGTAGACGAGTTTCCAGCTTTTGCCGCCGTCGATCGTCTTGAGGATGTCGGCCGGCGTGTCGATAGCCATGACGATGGCGGTCTTGGCGTCGAAGGCTTCGATGTCACGGAAGTCCCTTTTCTCAAAGCCGGGCACGGTCATCCAGGTCCAGCTCTTGCCGCCGTCGAGTGATTTGCCTACGGTGCCGCTGCTGCCGCTGACCCAGATGATCTTGTCGCTGACGGCGCTGAGGCCGCGGAAGGAGGCGGGTAGGCCGGCGGTAAGGATATTAATGGAGGGTCCCCCGCGCGCTGCGAAGGTGTCCGGGGGGGCGGGAGGTTGGAGGTTCAAGCGGTTCACCTGGCCGTACGCGCTGAGTGATACTGTGGCGAAAAAGCAACAGAAGTATAAGACCCGGAGGGCGGTCGGGCGTTGAAAGCGGGCGGGGGCGCGCGGGACGCGGACGAGTTTCATGGTGGAAAAGTAGCACAATATTGGTATTCATGTATATATGCCCAAAGTTTTAGCCGCCTTATTTTGCTGCATTTGCTCGTTATGTGTGCTGGCTCAAAACCCTACCGGAACGCTGGTGCCGCCCAGCCGGCTGGTAAAGGACACTTCAGGGCAACGCGACCTGATCGGAGTGTTTTTGCAGGTATCCCATATTCACCTTAAGAAGCCGCCGAGCGTGGAAGGGAGAAGGGTTTACTATTCCCTCGTGCCGCTCAGTACATCGGTGCCGGGGGGAGGTAATGCGTTGATCACATCGACAACGGCTGGGTTCTACCTGGGCGACCGAAGGACTACGTACTTGTCCAACGTTACTTTTTCTCCCGGTACCAATTTCAAAGGTGAATACAACTTGCCGATCCGGTCGAATATCTGGGAGGCGAACAATGCCTGGAACTATGGGGGAGACTATCGCCTGACGTTCTATCCGCAATATACCTGGGGGCTGGGTGGGAATACGGCGCCGAGCCATAAGATACTCATGCGCTACACGTATGTTCGGCTATACCAGAACAGGTTGAAGCGGATCAAACCCTATTTGTTTGCGGGGGTGGGCTACAATATGGACTGGCATATCAATATTCGTCCGGATAACGACACGCTAAGCCTCTCGAAATTCACGGGGTATCCGAACGGCACGGCCAACCGCTCCAATTCTTTTTCTTCGGGTCTCACGTTAAACCTCCTATATGATACGCGGAACAATTCGCTCAATCCTTTGCCGGGCTGGTTTTACGACATCGTCCTTCGGATTAATCCTCAAATCCTCGGGAGCCAGAACAATTGGTCGTCTCTTTACGTGGATGCGCGGAAGTATATCAGTTTTAATGAAGAGCATCAAAATACGCTGGCATTCTGGTCTTATTTCTGGACGACTTTGGGGACAAATCCCCCCTATCTGGACCTGCCGGCCATCGGATGGGATGCTTATCAACGATCGGGGAGGGGGTTTTACCCAAGTCGGTATACGGGCCGATCCCTTTTTGACCTGGAGGCCGAATACCGCCGATCGATCACGCCGGATGAACTGCTGGGGTTTGTCTTATTTGCCAATATAAATGCGGTACCGGAGGCGGGAACGGAGGATTTCGATTTCGTGCATGCGGCGGCGGGGGCAGGATTACGGGTCAAATTCAATAAACATTCGGGGACGAATGTGTGTGTGGACATTGCGGCGAGCAAAGGGTATTGGGCTATTTATTTGAATTTGGGTGAGGCTTTTTAGTGTGGTGGGATTTGGGATGTGGTGGTATCGACCTCAATCGAAGGGTTCTGAAGCAAATGAATTTTCCTTTCCAGACCGGCGAAATTGACGAGCGCCTGGCAGGCTTTGGTGAAGTTGGAAGTGTCAGGGATGCAGCTTCCCGCTTCGACATAGTTGTATTGATGGGCAGTGTTGGCTTCAAGGGAATAGCCCCAGCCGTCGAAGGGCCGTTCCGGGCATGGCATTTCATAAGGCAACTGCCAGTAACCGGATCGATTGATCAGGGAAACGAGGTGTTCGAAATCGCCTGGCTTCAAAAGTAAAGTCCTTGAAGTAAAGTTAAACCACGGTTTTACATGAGGAAATTCTCTGTTGCGAAGGGCGATATAGTATGCCGGGTCGTAGAGCTGGGGATAGAGGCGCCCCATTGAATCCAGATAATGTCGTCTTGCCTGGGAATGATGTAGACTGGTATCGTCGATGGGATAGTTTCTCTCCAGAAGCCCGATCAGTCGTCGCTCCAACGGGTTCAGAAGGCTGGTATCCGGGAGGTACGGAAACGCCTCTGTCGGAGTACCAATTCTAATGGTCATCTCTCGCGGTGTCATGCGAATGATATATGTCGTAGGATCAAGGGCCTGATCATAAGTGAATCGAAATACATCGGTTGGCATGGGTCCGAGACTGAGATTAGGTTCTCCGGTGTAGCGCCAGTCGGTGTAAGTCGAGGCGTCCGATATCGAATCCCGGCGCGATTCTACGTCTTTGAGGGGGTAGCGGTAAAGTTGGGTGTCTTTGGCGGTGGGATTCTTCGGATAGGGGTAGCCGCCTGGCGGGTAGGTTAGGCGGGAATGGCAGGCGGACAGGAGGATGCCTGATATTGCGCAGATAGTGTGGATGTGTCGAAGCATCGTCATGGAAATATGAAGATGCCGCAGCCGGCAAATTCCACACGGAGTGCCGCTACGCGATCGTAATCTCCTTGTCGAGGTAGACGTCCTGGATAGTATGGATCATTTCGACGCCCTCACTGAAGGGGCGTTGGAAGGCCTTGCGGCCGAGGATGAGGCCCATGCCGCCGGCGCGTTTGTTGACCACTGCGGTGAAGACGGCGTCGGCGAGGTCGGAGGCGCCTTTGCTTTCGCCGCCGCTATTGATCAGGCCTACGCGGCCGTTGTAGCAGTTGATCAGCTGGTAGCGGGTGAGGTCGATCGGGTGGTTATCGGGGTGGGTCAGCTTGGAATAGACGAGGGGTGAAGTCTTGCCGTGTTTGGTCGCGAGATAGCCGCCGTTATTCGTCGGCAATTTTTGCTTGATGATATCGGCCCGGAGGGTTACGCCGAGATGGTTGGCCTGGCCGGTGAGGTCGGCGGACGTGTGGTAGTCAACTCCATCTACCTTAAAGCCGGCATTGCGGGTGTAGCACCAGAGAATGCACGCCATGCCCAGCTCATGGGCTACTTCGAAGGCTTCGGCGATCTCCTTGAGCTGGCGGTCGCTTTCTGCACTGCCCCAGTAGACTGTTGCGCCGACGGCTACAGCGCCCATGTTCCAGGCCGTTTTCACGGTGCCGAAGAGGGTCTGGTCGTACCGGTTGGGCAGGCTGAGAAATTCGTTGTGGTTGATCTTTACGATGAAGGGGATGCGATGGGCATACTTGCGGGACATGATGTCCAGTACCCCAAAAGTGGAGGCGACGGCGTTACAGCCGGCTTCGACCGCCAGCTTGATGATGTTCTCGGGGTCAAAATAGATGGGGTTGGGTGCGAAGGACGCGCCTGCACTGTGCTCGATCCCCTGGTCGACGGGGAAGATGGACAGATAGCCGGTGTCGGCCAGTCTGCCATGGCTGATCAGAATTTGGAGGCTTCTCAATACCTGGTTGTTCCGGCCGGAATTCACCCAGATCTCTTCCACATGGTTCGGGGAAGGGAAGGCGCTGATGGTCGATTTATCAATGACCGGTTTGTGGTCGAGTAAGGAACCGGCCTTGTCACCGAGGAGATCGAGAATTTTCTTAGAAGCCATGGTACCTGATTTTTTTGGTATTGCAAGTTAGGCATTTCGGTTGAGGCAGTTGAGATCTTCAAATGCGACCTCCAGCCGTTTGCAGAAGCTCTCTTCTGCTTTGCGCAACCAGACGCGGGGGTCATAGAATTTTTTGTTGGGTTTGGCCGGGCCTTCGGGGTTGCCAAGCTGGCCTTGCAGATAACCTTCGTGCTTTTGATAGTAATCTCTGATGCCTTGCCAGAAAGCCCATTGGAGGTCGGTGTCAATATTCATTTTGATGGCACCGTAGCCGATGGCTTCCCGGATCTGATGCTGGGGGCTTCCGCTACCGCCGTGGAAGACGAAATAGACGGGTTTGGGGCTGGTCTTCAATTGGGTCACTATGTGATCCTGGCTATTTTTCAGGATGACGGGGCGGAGCTCGACGTTGCCCGGACTATACACCCCGTGGACGTTTCCGAAAGCAGCAGCCACGCTGAACAAGCGGCCTACCTTACTGAGTTCGGTGTAGGCATAAGCGACGTCTTCCGGCTGGGTGTAAAGCTTATGGTTTTCCACGCCGCTGTTGTCGACGCCATCCTCTTCCCCGCCTGTTACGCCCAGCTCGATCTCGATGGCCATGCCCAGCGGCTTCATGCGTTTGAAGAATTCGACGGAGGTGTGAATATTCTCCTGAATTGGTTCTTCGCTGAGGTCCAGCATGTGTGAGCTGAAAAGGGGTTGATTCTTTTCCTTATAGAATTGTTCACCCGCATCGATCAATCCGCTGACCCAGGGGAGCCATTTTTTAGAGGCATGGTCGGTGTGAAGGACCACGGGAACTCCGTAGTATTTAGCTACATTGTGGATGTGCAAGGCGCCGGAAACACCGCCGGAAATATTAGCCTGCAACTTATCATTGGGCATGCCTTTACCGGCTACAAATTGGGCGCCGCCGTTGGAGAACTGGATAATGACGGGAGAGTTGACGGAGGCTGATGTCTCCAGAACGGCGTTGATGGTATTGGTGCCGATCACGTTGACAGCGGGGAGTGCGAATTCGTTGTCTTTGGCGTCTTTGTAGAGTGCTTCCAACTCTTCACCGAACAGCACTCCGGATTTGTATTTACTCATTGCGCCGCGAAGATAAGGCACGGCGGGCTAATCTTCGAATTTGCTAAGGTTTTTTTGCAGCAGGGCGAGGTTCTTCTGGAGGGTCTGCTTCAGCTGGCGTTTGACGACCTGGCCCATCGACCGGCATTTGAGGAAAGCGGGGTTCGAAAAGGTTTCCGCGAGCCCGGTCTTTAGCTGGAGCAGTTTTTCAGGGGTCGAAATTTCGGGGTTGTGGGACATAATATTCAACAGTTCCATGAGACGGAACCGGGAGGAGGCCACCCGGAACGCCATCATGGTGCGTTCTTCCGTCTGGTACTGCTCAATGGAGTCCTTATTGAGGTGTCGGAGGCAGAGTTCGACGAAGGCACGGTTCTCCTTGAAGAACTGCGGGATATAAAGGCTCTTCCGGCCTTCATAGGACTGCTGATCGAAGTCGATGGCCCTGATCCGGTATTGATAGTCTTCGATATCCGGAGTAATATCCACCACAAAATTATAGGAACGCATGTCTCCCAGCAGACGGACAAAGCAGCGTTCGTTGAATTTAACGAATTCCTTGGAGAGACGGATCTTGTTAGTCTGGGGATCGTCGATAAAGCTCTTAATGAACAGGTCACCGGGGATGCCGGGTATGTGCTCTTCCACCAGGGTGGTGAGGAAGGTAAAATAGGTGATGCGGTTTGGGGAGAGAAGGTGTTCGAGCTCCAGGCCATAGATGCGGGAGGCGTCCGCCTGCTTGACATAATAGTGATCGTAGTTGTCGTTGAACTTGTTAACGATACGGATCCGGAACGGGTTGGAATTGGCGAAATGGCAATAGTCGATCCGGGCCACATCGAGGTGTTTGGTATAGCTCAGGTCGCCTTCGGTCTTCAGGATGGCGTAGATCTGCACAAGGCCGTCGCGGATAAAGTCCCAGTGGCGCATATCATAGCCGACGGATTCCCAGAGGGTGTCCTGCTGGTTCTTATCTTTCAGGGGGATAGAATAAGTGATATACTCATGGAGGTCGCGATAGCTGACCGGCAGCTTTACTTCACGACCGTGGTTCTTGAGGTAATTCCGCAGTGCATCGTTGACGGGGAAAATAGGTTTTTTCCGGGACGGTTTGTTCGCCTCTTCGAATGCATAAGAAAGGGGATCGATGAACTGCATGTGGAATTTGTAGGTTGACCTGGGTTAAAGATCGCATTTTTAGGTGAGAGTGGGGCCGGTGTTACGATCGGTCAGGATGGCGACGCGAGGCCGGCCAGCAGGTGGCGGAAGTAGAGGGGGGCTTGCAGGAGACGGCTGCCATACCAACTGAACAGTTCGCCGTCGACGAGCCGGACGATGACGCCGGGGAGCAGGTTTTGGATCTCTGCTATATGCTTGTCGCGGAAGGGGTAAGGTTCGGAGGAGAGCAGGACGAGGTCGCAATTGGTCAGGGCGGCCGGGTCGAAGGTGGGGTAGCGGGATTGGGTGGAGAAAAGATTGATGAAGCCGCAGCACTGAAGCATGTCGTGGATGAAGGTATCGCCGCCGGCGGTCATCCATGGGTTGCGCCAAATAAAGTACGCGATGCGAAGGGGATGAGTGAGCGGCTTGAGCTCGTTGAAACCTTTCTCGATGCTGGCGGCGAGAGCGTGGGCTTTTTGGGGTTTGCCGACCAGCTCTCCGACGGATCGGATCATGGCCAGGGCATCGGTGAGATTATGAACATCGCTGACCCATACGGGGTATTGAACGGCCAGCGCTTCGATCTGATGGCGGTCGTTTTCTTCCTTGTTGGCGATGATCAGATCGGGATGGAGGGCGGCTATTTTCGCTTGGTGGATGTCTTTGGTTCCGCCGACACGGGGCAATGCGCGGAACCAGGCGGCAGGATGGACACAGAATTTGGTGATCCCGACGACGTTTGCTCCGAGGTGATACAGCAGTTCGGTTTGGGAGGGGACAAGGGAAATGATCCGGAGCGGAGGGTGATCGAGAATAATTGTCCTGCCAAGCTGATCGGTGAATGATGGCATGGGGATCGAATATTACGCACCCAGGGCATGGATGACATCATATTTGGTAACGATATGATAGTTGCCGCTATCGTCCTTGCCCAGGACAGCACCATTTTCCCTGTTGATCAGGCTGCTCAGCCTTTCCACCGGCGTGTCGAAGCCGACAACAGGGTAAGGCTTCTCGAGCACTTCGGCGATCTTTTTGCTTTTCAGGTCCGGGGTACCTTTCATCATCCGGGAGAACAGGCCGCTTTCGCTGATCGCGCCGATCAATTCACCTTCACGGAATACGGGCAGGTTTTCGATATGGTATTTTTGCATCAGCTCGAAGGCTTCGGTGACCGTCTGGTCGGCGGCGGCGCTGATGAGCCTTGCGGTGCCGCGACTTGCGATAATGTCCTTGAAGGTCAAGACATCCATAAACCCTCTTTCCATCATCCACTGATCATTGTAGATTTTTCCTACATACCTGCTGCCGTGATCGTGCAGGATTACTACGACAATATCATCCTTTCTTAGCAGATGCCTGAGTTGCATCAATCCCTGTACGGCAGTGCCGGCGCTGTAGCCGCAGAACAGGCCTTCTTCTCTGGCGATCCGGCGGGTCATCAGCGCGGCATCTTTATCGGTGACCTGTTCGAAGACGTCAACGACGCGCATGTCATAGTTGAGGGGTACAAAATCTTCCCCGATCCCTTCCGTGAAATAGGGATGAACTTCGTTCATATCGATCTCGCCGGTGCGAAAATATTTGGTAAGAAGTGAGCCGAAGGGATCCATTGCCCATACCTGGATCTTAGGGTTCTTTTCTTTAAGAAACATGGCCGTGCCGGTGACCGTGCCGCCGGTGCCGGTGGCGACGACAAGGTGGGTAACCTTTCCGTCAGTCTGTTTCCAGATCTCCGGGCCGGTGGTCTCATAATGTGCGTCGCGGTTGGCCAGGTTGTCATATTGATTGGCATGGAACGAATTAGGGATCTCTTTTGCCAGGCGGCGCGCAATGGAATAATAAGATCTGGGGTCTTCGGGCTCCACATTGGTCGGGCAGACGATGACTTCGGCGCCAAGGGCTTTGAGGATATCGATCTTTTCTTTGGATTGCTTGTCTGTGGTGGTGAAAATGCATTTATAGCCTTTCACAACGGCGGCCAGGGCAAGGCCCATGCCGGTGTTACCGGATGTGCATTCGATGATCGTGCCGCCTGGTTTTAGCTTCCCTTCCTTTTCAGCCACCTCAACCATCTTGATGGCCATTCGGTCTTTGGCGGAATTTCCGGGATTAAAATATTCCACTTTAGCGAGTACGGTGCATGGCAGGTCTTTGGTCAACTGGTTGAGGCGGATGAGGGGGGTGTTTCCGATCGTTTCCAGAATGTTATTCTTTATATCCATAGTTGATTGGGCTCCGCCCGGTTTTAGTTGTTGATAATTCAAAATTAATTCTTCCCGGCGAAATTTTACATTTGCCCTCTGACCCCGAAGGCGGGGTATTAATCCGCAAGGAAAGGTATTAATCCGAAAGGAGGAGTGTTATTTATTATGGAACCGATTTACATCAGGAAGATTGCCGAAAAGTTAAACTTTAGTTTAAAACAGATCAACAATATTTATGATTTGCAGGCAGAGGGGGCCACGATCCCATTCATGGCAAGATACCGCAAGGAGGCGACGGGGAATATGGACGAGGTGCAGATCAACGATGTGGTAGAGCAGATCAAGTATTTCTCGGAGCTGGATAAGCGAAAGGAGACGGTGCTCAAGACGATTGAGGGATTGGGGAAGCTGACGCCGGAGCTGAAGGAGCGGATCGCCCAATGTTACAATGCGACGGAGCTGGAAGATATCTATCTGCCCTATAAGCCCAAGCGAAAGACCCGGGCTACGACCGCGATCGAGAAGGGACTTGAGCCGTTGGCTCATTTTCTGCTGGGACAAGGTGGGGGCGATCCGGTGGCAGAGTCGGCGAAGTTTGTCAATGAGCAGGTCAACGATTCAAAAGAAGCCTTGCAGGGAGCGCGGGATATCATTGCCGAATGGGTAGCAGAAAACGAACAGGCGCGGAATAAGGTCCGGCAGCTGTTCAATGCTTCGGCCGTGCTTCACTCCAAAGTGGTCCCTGCCAGGAAGGGGGAGGAGGAGGCGCAGAAATACCGGGATTATTTCGAATTCAGCGAACCACTGGCAGCCTGTCCGTCCCATCGGACCCTGGCGGCCCGGCGAGGGGAGAAGGAAGGATATCTTATCATGGACATTCAGATCGAGAAGCAACCGGCGGTCGATGAACTGGAACGGATCTTTGTGAAAGGCGGCGGTGCTTGCTCGGTAGAGGTGAAAAAGGCGATCGAGGATTCGTTTGATCGTCTGTTGAAGTCATCCATTGAAAATGAGTTCCGTTTGATCAGTAAGAATAAGGCAGATGAGGAAGCGATCCGGGTTTTCGCAGAGAACCTGCGCCAGTTGCTATTGGCTTCGCCGTTGGGTTCCAAGCGGGTCCTTGCGCTGGACCCGGGTTTCCGAACGGGTTGCAAGGTGGTTTGTCTCGATGCGCAAGGCAATTTCCTTCATAACAGTACGATCTATCCCCATCCGCCGCAGAATGAGGTGCAAGCCAGCGTCGCTACGCTCCGGCAGTTGGTCGATCGTTATGAGATCGAGGCGGTCGGGGTGGGCAATGGAACGGCTGGCCGGGAGACGGAGCAAGTGGTAAGGGGGATTGATTTCGGCCGGAGGATCAGCATCTTTATGGTCAATGAAAGCGGGGCTTCGATCTATTCAGCCTCTGAGGTCGCTCGGGAGGAATTTCCAGACCAGGATGTAACGGTACGGGGAGCGGTGAGTATTGGCCGGCGGCTGCTCGATCCGTTGAGTGAGCTCGTAAAAATCGATCCCAAGTCGATCGGGGTGGGACAGTATCAGCATGATGTCAATGCGACTAAATTGAAAGATGAACTGGATCGTATCGTGGAGAGTTGTGTGAACCATGTTGGAGTGGATCTGAATACCGCCAGCAAGCACCTGCTGATGCATGTCTCGGGGCTCAGCGCAACGCTGGCAAAAAATATTGTGGAATACAGGCTGAAGAATGGTCCTTTTGCGTCCCGGGATGAGTTGAAAAAAGTGAGCCTGATGGGGCCAAAGACCTTCGAGCAGTGTGCAGGATTCCTGCGGATCCGGGAGGCGTCCAATCCGCTGGACAACAGCGCGGTGCATCCGGAGACCTATCCGGTGGTCGAGCGGATGGCGTCGGACCTGCAATGTTCGGTGGCGGACCTGATCAAACAGGGGGATTTACGGAAAAGGGTAGAGCGGAAGAAATACATTTCGGAATCGGTGGGAGAGTTTACGATCGATGATATTCTGAAAGAATTGGAGAAGCCGGGGCGTGATCCGCGGGAGGTCGTTGAGGAGTTCCGTTTCGAAGAAACGATCAAGACAATGGAGGATCTGAAGCCGGGGATGACGGTACCGGGAATCGTGACGAATATCACCAACTTCGGGGCATTCGTTGATATCGGGGTGAAGCAGGATGGGTTGGTGCATATTTCGCAGCTCAGCAATACGTTTGTCTCCGATCCGAATTCGGTGGTCAAATTGCAGCAGAAGGTGATGGTGACTGTCCTCGAGGTGGATATTGCGCGGAAGCGGATCTCGCTGTCGATGAAAGGAAATGCTCCGCATGCAGGTCGTGGGGGACAGGCGAATGGCGGGGGACGCGGGCAAGCGCTGGTACAAAAGAAGCAAGTTCCGGCGCCCACGTCAAAACCGAAAGTCCAGCAGGAGTCGGCGGAGGATTTTCAGGCGAAGCTGACGGCGTTGAAGAAGAAGTTTAAGTAACCGACGTCTCTCAGGAGATCTGTTCTTTATGAGCCGGCCGGAGGCCGGCTCGACCGTTAGGTCAGACATTTGCGCTTTGCAGGAAACTCGCTACTTTTTCTCAAAGCGTGTTTCCTGCACATTTTTCCGACGTAAATAAAGATCCAGCAACACGAGTCCCATTATGACGGTGATCAGCATGAACAGAGTGATCGGCAGATTACCCGACAGCTTTCCATAGTCGACCTTGTCAAGGGCATTCAGGTCAACCGACGGCAATTTCACCTCCGGGCTATTGCTACCATGGCTTCCGCCAAGCGACGACCATTTCACGGTGGCAAATAAATAGACCAACAACCCGGTGATCAGGCTAAGGAAAAAGGCTCCGATACCGCGGATGATATTTTTGTTGATATAGGTTTTAGTAGCGGGGGCGACCTGGTGGCGGGCGATCTCTTCCATGACATTACGTGTAAACCGCATGGAGGGCTCTTCCAATTCGGAACCGGCCATCAGCTGATGGACGTTCAGCAATTCTTTATATTTCCGCTGCCATTCGATGTTTTCGGCGATCAGTGTCTCCAGGGCGGATCGCTCAGCGGGACTGCTCAGCCCATCGATATAGTCCCACAACCTATCTTCAATTGACGTTTCCATGTTCATTCGACTGTCATTAAAGGTATACAATTCCGGCTCATTTTGCAAGTCGGGTGAAAAGCGATTAATTCTCATATAATTCCCGTACGGCATAACTAAAATGTTTTTCCATCTTTTCTTTCAGACGATTCCTTGCCCGGTGTAATTTTACTTTTATCGTGTTGGGGTCCAGCCGCATTACCCGGCCGATCTCTTCCAGGGTTTGCTCTCCTTTGTAAAATAGAGTCAGGATTTGGGTATCGTCCGGGCTCAGCATTTGGATGGCAGCGTTGACCATGGCATGCTTTGATTTTTGTTCGATCACATTTGCGGTGAACCCCGATTCGCGGTTTTCGACTTGTATCGAAGTCCTTTCGTTATCCAGTGAGGTGGTCGCCAACCGTTTTTTCCGGAGAAAAGTAATACAGCTCGTGCGCACGATCGTATAGAGCCAGGTGCTGAATTTGGCGTCCCCCCGGAAATCGGCCAGCGAGCGATAAGCCTTTACAAAAACATCCTGGCTGATTTCTTCCGCGTCCTCCCGGTTGTCGGTAAAACGCAGCACAAGCGTGAACACATAAGACTGATACCGGTGGACCAATTGGGCAAAGCCGGCCTGCTCGCCGGCCAGGACTCGTTTAATGATCTCTTTATCAGTGAGTTCTATATGTGTCACACCTTATAAGACTTAGTAGGACCCAAGCAGGTTACATAGAAAGGTACAAAATAAATTTGCGCATATTCGGGGCAAACTGTGTAACCTCGCATGCACGTAAAGGGTCATAGGTAGCAAAAATCACTATTATGGAAGCAGGTATAATGGGAATAATCTGGTTGATTATCATGACAGTAACGATTTGTGCGACGGTCTTCGGAATCGTATATGTGCGCAGTCGCGAGAATATGGCGATGATAGAAAAGGGCTTCGATCCGAAGATCAAGCCGTTGCGTCCGCGGCCTGCGCCTTTCCGCAATCTCAAGTGGGGCTTGCTGTTGGTGGGTGCAGGGCTGGGACTTTTCCTCGCCTATCTCATGGACATCACGGTGCTTTACAATGTTGGTCATGATCACAACAAGTTCGGCAACGGAACCGACGACTATAATGGCGCGAACGTGGCCGTTTACTTCGCCCTGATCGCGATCGGCGGCGGAATGGGGCTGATTACCTCCTATCGGGTAGAGAAGAAGCAATTGCTCGATAAAGAGGATAAGAACTAAACCCGAAATCGGAGTGGCCGGGTCGTCGCGGAACGCGACGACCCGGCTTTATTTATTTGCTCACCACTTCCAATGCTTTGGCAAAAGCAGGATCGTAGTTGTTTGTGACCTCATAAAGCCCTTCGGTGCGCCAGATCAGCTGGGCCAGCAATCCTTTCAGCCGGTGTTCCAGGGTGATCTTTTCTCTTTCGGGGATCGAGCGAAGGTCGATGGAATCCTTCAGTGCGTAATGGATCAGCGCATCCCAGACCTTTTCCTCATCATGGAATTTTGCGTTAAAATCGGCCGGATTCTTAAAAGGCTGAAAGGCCGGTAAATGCTGAATATACCAGGAGTAGACGAAGCGGTTAAGTGTGCCGTTGACGTACAGCAGGGTAATGCTGCGGGACAGGGTGCTGGTATCGTAGCCGACGAAGATGTCCGGGGTAATGCCTCCGCCGCCATAAACCGTCCTTTTCTCCGGCCCCAGCGTGGTATAGGCCAGGCCGTTGTGGTGACTGGAGGTATCTCCGTGCAGAACTTCACCATCATGGAAGCGTTGCATGACCTCTTCGTTGTAGCTCTCGTGGCCCGATTTGCCATAGGGCTTCTGGATGCTGCGCCCGGTGGGGGTATAGTAGCGCTCGATGGTAAGGTGAAGGGAAGCGCCATTGGTGAGCTCGAACGCCTGTTGGACAAGCCCTTTCCCAAAGGTCCTTCTTCCGATGACGGTGGCACGCTCCCAGTCCTGTAGGGCGCCGGTCAACACTTCGCTGGCGGAGGCGGTTCCTTCGTCAGTGAGGACGGTCAGTTTGCCTTTTTCAAAGAGGCCATCCCGCTTGCAGCGGTAGTCTACCCTTGGATAGTGGGCACCGACGGTATAGACGATCAATTTGTCATCGTCCAGGAAATCGTCTGCGATGTCGATGGCCTCCTGGAGGACGCCGCCGCCGTTCTCCCGCAGGTCGAGGATCATGCGCTGCATACCCTGTTGCTGGAGTTTCATCACGGCCTGGGCGAATTCGGCGTGGGTCGTTTCGGAAAACCGGTTGATCCGGATAAAGCCAGTCTCTTTGTTGACCATATAAGTGACGTCGACAGAAGGCAGGGGAATGGTACCGCGACTGATCGAAACTTTGCGGGGGGTATTGGGTTCGCCTGATCTCAGCAAGGTCACCATCACCTTACTGGCCTCAGGGCCGCGGAGCATCCGTCGGATCTTGTCGTTGGTGATGGCGTTGCCAGCGACGAGGGAGTCGCCGACCTTTATGAATTTATCGCCAACCTTCAGGCCGGCTTTATCGGCTGGGCCATCTGCGAGGACATTCATCACATTCACTGTGTCGTCAAAAATCTGGAATTCGATCCCGATCCCCTCAAAATTGCCTTGGAGATCTTCAGTCACCTCGCCGAGATCGGCCGGCGGAATATAGGAAGAATGAGGGTCCAGGTGGGAAAGCATACCTTCAATGGCGTTTTCGGAAATGGTATCGGTCGAGACGGGATCTACATAGTTGTTCCTGACCAGGTCAAGTACTTCATCGACGGCATATGCCTTCGGGGTCTTGAAGAAGCCGGAGGGGCGGATATTGCCGCGTAGCCGAAAGCCGATGAACATGCCGACGATCATCACCATCGCGAATAATAAGGGTAACCAGACCTGTAATTTTTTCATGCGAAATTGAAATTTTGTGACAGCGGCGACTGCCGGAAGGCTGCAAATTACGCAATCATATTTAACTTGCGGTGGATATGAACATACTTATTGCGGACAGCGGCTCTACCAAGTGCGAGTGGTGCCTGCTGTATAACGGAAAGAAAAAAAAGGTAGATACTCAGGGCATCAGTCCTTATTTTCTGGATGTGGCCGGCATCGGCCAGGTCATTAGCAGGGAACTTTTGCCGGCGTTAGGGAAAGCGTCTGTGGATGTGGTTTATTTTTATGGTACGGGCTGTATGAGCGTCGATAACCGACGGATTGTACAAAAAGCTATCCGTCTGGCTTTTCCGGGAGCCAAGGCGCATGTGACTCATGACCTTATGGGCGCGGCGATCGCATTGTGCGGTTCCTCCAGGGGAATTGCGTGTAACCTGGGTACGGGCAGTTTTTCCTGTTATTTCGATGGGAAAAAGATGGCGAAGAGCAGCCCCGGACTTGGGTACGTCCTCGGAGATGAGGGCAGTGGCGCCTATCTGGGCAAGAAAGTGCTCCAATATTATTTGTATAGTACTTTTGACGAGGACCTGAGGTATAAGTTCGATGCCAAATACGTCACGAACAGGCAGGAGATACTGGAAAATGTGTACAAAAAACCTTTACCCAACCGTTACCTTGCTTCGTATAGCCTCTTCCTGATGGAGAACCGCGGGCATTATATGATCGAGAACATCATCGAGGATGGGCTCAATGATTTTTTCTTTCAGCATTTGTGTAAATACCGGGAAAGCTGGAAATTGCCTATTCATTTCGTGGGGGGGGTCGCGTATGGATTCAGGGATGTGATCCGGGAGTTGTGCAAGAGCTACGAATTTGAACTGGGAAATGTATTGCAGAAACCGATGGACGGACTGATCGGGTATCATCAAAAGGCAGCGATAAAATAGAAGAAATATGGATTTAGAAAAGGTGACGGAAGAGGAGAGCCGGTATCATGACCTCGAGAAAATGAGCATCCATGAGATCCTGACCGATATCAACCGGGAAGACAAGACGGTCCCGGAGGCCGTGGAAAAAGCCATTCCGCAGTTGGAGCAACTGGTGGCGGCGGTCACGGACAAATTGCTGGCGGGGGGCCGGTTGTTCTATATCGGAGCGGGGACCAGTGGCCGGCTTGGGGTATTGGATGCCAGCGAGATACCGCCCACCTATGGTATGCCTTTTGATCTGGTCATCGGAATTATTGCAGGAGGAGAGACGGCTATCCGCCGACCGGTTGAAAATGCGGAGGACAATGAGGATCAGGGCTGGCAGGACCTCCAACAATATGGCGTTTCCAACAAGGATATCGTAGTGGGGATTGCGGCCAGCGGGACGACCCCGTATGTGGAGGGCGTTTTGCGGGAGTGCGGGCGGCGCGGGATTCCCACTGGTTGTATTGTTTGTAATCCGGGCTCCCCGGTTGCGGCGGCAGCGGATTATCCGGTCGAGGTGGTGGTAGGCCCGGAGTTTGTCACCGGAAGCACGCGGATGAAGAGCGGTACGGCACAAAAGCTGGTGCTAAATATGTTGTCAACGGCGGTGATGATCAGGATCGGGCGGGTAGAGGGCAACAAAATGGTGAACATGCAACTGACCAACAACAAACTGCTGGATCGGGGGACGCGGATGGTGATGGAGAATTCCGGCCTGACGGATTATGACCGGGCGAGGGAATTGCTGTTGAAATCGGGCAGCGTAAGGAAGGCGGTCGAGGCGGCGAACGGATAAACGGGAACTTCTATGCACGAAATAGAACCATTCTACAATTGGCGCCACATTTATGTGAGTGAGGAAGACGAGCGATCGCCTTTCTATGGGAGGATCTATTCGGAGTTCGAGTTTACCCAGACGATCTATAACTATTATATACATCCGCAATGGGATGAGTTCGGGTCCCGGACCTTATATATGAAAGTGCTCATGGCGGATTACGATGAGCACTATGCGGTGATCGAGCTATTCGGGGAATGGAATGATGCGATCGAGAACGACATTATGTTCCTGAAACGGGAGGTGACCGATAAATTTTTCGAGGCGGGGATCACGAAGTTCATACTAATCGCGGAAAATGTGCTGAACTTTCATAGCGGGGACAAGGATTATTATGAGGAATGGTTTGAAGAGGTAACGGATGCCGGGGGCTGGATCGTCTGTCTCAACATGCCTGAGCAAACGCAGTATGATTTCAGGAAGGCGAAGCTCAACCGCTATATCGAGCTGATCGAGCTGGGGAACTGGCGGATTTATAAGCCGTTCCATCTGTTTAAACTGATCGACCAGCAGATCAGCAGCAGACTGGCCTAGCGGACAGCGGCCCGGATGGCGCGGTCGGGGACTAAAATAAATTTTGTTATTTCGGATTAGTGACTAATTTTGGACCATCAACATGATTACCACGAAGGCATACCGGTTTTTTTACTTTTATTTTTATTTCTACTTTACCAGTAGACCGGGATTGCTTTTGTTAACTAAATAAGAACAAAGAGATTAACACGAGAGGTCCCGGTCAAAAGCCGGGACTTTTTTTTGTGGCTTTTTGGGATGGTCGCCTTCGGGGTGTGCCTCTTTTCCGGAAAATTTTAACTGCGGCGAAATCGCCATAATTAGAATTTGTCGGCGGGAAGATGTCGGCGGGGGAGATGTCGGGGGGATGGACGATCGGTTGGCGGCAAATGGGCGGCAGGCAATAGTCTGGGGGCAGGCAGGCAATGGCAGGCGAACAACTGGAAAACTATCAGATTTATGCGAAAAACAACACCGACAACCGGCACGACAAGAGTTTCGATCCAGGGTTATGAGGGCAGCTTCCACCAGGTGGCGGCGGAGGGGTGGTTTGGCCGTGATGTGCAGGTCATCCCCTGCGCTACGTTCAGGGAAGTGGTCCGGGTGGCGTCGAGCGCAACGGAGAGCGAGGGGGGCGTCATGGCGATCGAGAACTCCATCGCCGGCAGTATCCTGCCCAACTACAACCTGCTGCAGCAAAGCAAGCTGCGGGTGGTGGGTGAGATCTACCTGCAGATTGGGCAGAACCTGCTGGTTAATCCGGGAGTGCGGATGGAGGATATCCGTGAAGTACATTCCCACCCCATGGCGTTGTTGCAGTGTATTGATTACCTGGAGCGGCAGCCGGGTTGGAAACTGGTCGAGACCGAGGATACGGCGTTAAGCGCGAAGCATCTGGCGCAACATCGCGGCCGGCATGCTGCGGCAATCGCCAGCAGGCGGGCAGCCGCGCTTTTCGGACTGGACATTCTGGCTCCCGACATCCAAACGATGAAGAACAACTATACCCGTTTCCTTATCCTTCAGCGGGAAGAAAATGCGCTGGCCGAGGCTCATCCGGACAAGGCATCGGTCAATTTCCATACCGATCATACGCGGGGGAGCCTGGCGCGGGTGCTGACCAAGATCGCGGATGGAGGGATCAATCTGAGTAAGCTGCAGTCCTTTCCGATACCGGGCAGCGAGTGGGAATATTCGTTCCATGCGGATATGGAATTCGAGGATATGGGACAGTTCGAACGGGTGATCGAAGCGATGCGGCCGGTGACCGCGGATCTGAGGATATATGGCATTTACAAAAAAGGCAGAACAGTATGAATACATCCAAGCGACTGGAAGGTATCGGCGAGTATTATTTTTCGCAGAAGCTGCGGGAGATCGACGAGTTAAACCGGCAAGGGAAAAATATTATCAACCTTGGAATCGGGAGCCCCGATCAGCCGCCGCATCCCGACGTGATAAAGGTCTTGCAGGAGGAAAGTGCCAAACCGAATGTTCATGGGTATCAGTCTTATAAGGGATCGCCCGTCTTAAGGAAAGCCGTATCGGCCTGGTACCGACAATGGTATGGGGTCGAGTTGGATCCGGAAAACGAGATACTGCCGTTGATCGGGTCGTAGGAGGGGATCATGCACATTTGCATGACGTATCTGAATGAAGGGGATGCGGCATTGGTCCCAAATCCGGGGTATCCGACCTATCGAAGTGCCGTAAAACTGGCGGGAGGCACCTGTCTTGATTATA
>Ga0210383_10000041_pt1 | contig 140880 bp, 130 predicted proteins | sample IncBWC14OmetaG_FD_160072 | JGI IMG/M metagenome (GOLD analysis project Ga0210383, IMG submission 160072) | Forest soil microbial communities from Barre Woods Harvard Forest LTER site, Petersham, Massachusetts, United States - Inc-BW-C-14-O ...
TGGAGCGTCGGCATATCGAGGTGGTCCTCGAGCAGGCGATGACGCTGGAAGAAGCGGCCGAGATGCAGGGCATCAACGTCGCGACATTGTGGCGAAAGCGCCGGCGATACGGCCTGGACTGACAGGCTTCGCCGGAGGTTGCTGGCGCGTCGCGAGGATAGCGGCGGTGAACTCCGGATCGGAAAACAATCGCTTCACCGCGTCCGCAAGTGATTGCTCAAGTTCGTGCGTAGCAGGATGCCACATCAACGCCCCGCTGATTGGGCTAGCTTCGCCTCCGACGACTTTTGAATACAGGACCTTCCCGGTTTGCGGACGGACCTGAACGCGCATCGAGAGGTAAGCGCGAACAGTGGCACGACCCCAGGGATCCTGTTCGAAAGTTGCCTCGAAATAGAGAAGTTGGATCGTGATCGATGCTCCGCCTCCGCCGATCTTGAAACCGCGCGCTTTCAATTCGGTCTCGGCCGCGCTCGTGATGGTGCCGACAGGATCTTTAACGCGGAAATAATGATCTTCTGGCTCAAATAAGTAGCGCGGCGACCAGTACGACCAGTACGCGGCGGATGGGGCAGCCTGTAGATCCTCTACTTTTACTTCTACCGGAATAGCGTCGGCCTCTTTAATTGGCAGCACACTTTCCTGCGGGACGTAGCTGATCGGCCGTTCTCGTACCGCTGCGCATCCAGCACTGAGAGTTGCGGCGAAGACCATGAGCGCAGCCGCGCGGATTTGGCGACAACGATCGGGAAGCATCAATTGATCAGTTACCAGTTTTCAGCGCGGCGAAAAAACTTCGAGCGAAGCCGGATAACAGACCGGCGCGCTCTGCATTTCGAGCGCGCCGGCATTCAAGGCATGTGACATGCGCGACTACTTTGGCTTCATCGCGCCTTCGAGGCGGCTGTGACTCTTCACGCATGTGCCGAGGCTCGTGAACGGATCGGGCCAGTCGTGCTTGACGCAATACGGCAGCGCGGCCATGTCGGTCTCAGTGTATCCGCGCGCCGAGAGATCCTTCTTCATGCAATCGCTATGCGGCTGGTTCGCACCCGCGACGCCGGCGGCGTCGTCGGCAGCTTCGGTGATGAGCGCGTCGCGCAACTCGATCTTCACCTGCGGATCGGTGCTTTTGCCGAGTGAGCCAGCGATGTTGCTCGACGGACCGCAAACCCCGACCGCGTCGATGAACGCCTCTTCAATTCCTACCGTGCTCAGGTCCTTTGCAAATCCGACACTCACGGCGGCCGTCAGGATACCGGTCGCGACCAGTGCCACAGCAAATCGTTTCATCGCAATCCTCCTCTCAGGTTTGAGATGTGACCCAGTGAAAACGAAAGCCACCCCGTCGTTCGCGCTGCTCTATCACTAGAATTGAAGGGTGCAAAAGTCCAGCGAGCCGCGCGCGGGTTGACGGAAACGGCTGCTTGATGAAAGTGTCGCTAGGATCTCCACGAAAGGAAAATCCGCAATGTCTAAAATCGCACTCGCATGCACGATTCTTCCCGACAGCCCGCCGGCACGCCTGATCGAATGGTCGCGCGCCGCAGAGGACGCGGGGTTTTCCGGCGTCTTCATGACGGAGGCCAACAACGACTCGCTCGCATGCTCGCTCGCGCTCGGACTCAACACCAAGCGAATCAAGCTCGGCACCGCGATCACGAACATCTACCTGCGCCATCCGAATCTGCTCGCGAACGAAGCCGCCGCCGTGCAGGAGTTCACCGGCGGACGATTCATCCTCGGCCTCGGCACGGGGCATCGCGAGGGCAATTCGGCGCTCGGAATCGAGATGGGCGTGCCGATGACGAAGATGCGCGAAACGGTGAAGACGCTCCGCGCCGCGCTCGATGGCGGCAAGACCGGGCCGCGCGTCAGCGCGAAACTGCCGCTCTACCTAGCGGGCGTGTCGCGCCCGATGGTCAAGCTGGCGGGCGAAATCGGCGACGGCGTCATCTTCAACTTCTTTCCACCGGCGCGCGTCAAGGAAGCTCTGGGCGAGTTAGCCGAAGGAGCGAAGATCGGCGGCCGCGACGTCAAACAGATCGAGCCGACGCTGTTCGCGACCGCATTTATTTCCGACGATCTCGAAGCGGCGCGGCGTCCGGCGCGCAAGTTGCTGTCACGCTACGGCGCGCTGAAATTTTACGGCAACATGATGGCGCATGCGGGATTCGATCGCGAAATCGCGGCGATTCGCGCGGCCGGCCGCGACGCCGACGCAGCCATCGCGGCGGTCAGCAACGAACTCATCGACGCAACGCTGCTGGTCGGGTCGGAGGCGCGCGTTCGCGAGCGATTGCAGGAACTATGCGCGCCGGGAATTGGCACCGCGATCGTGTTTACGAATCCGGTCAACGAAGACCGCAACGCCGCCGTGCTGCGAACGATCCGCGCACTCAAGCAGTAGCCGACCGCTCCGTTACGGCATGTCTTCCTGGTCGCCGGTGTTTTGATCGCTGGCGCTGCGAGCGAGCGCGACGCGATCGAAGAAGCGCTTGATGCGCCGGGCGTTGACGCCGAAGTCGCCGATTCCGTCGCGCGACTTCGAGCGCATCTCGATCAAGCTGGAGCCGTCGGGCGTCGGCCGAATCTGGATCACGATATCGTCGTTGAAGTGCCACAGCTTCGACGTCGCGACGGCCTCGAGCGTGTTAGTCGCCGGATCCGAATAGGTAATCGTCCACGTCGGAATGGCCTGGGCGACTTCGGTCACGCGCTTGAATGCGTCCGCCGGCGAAAGGTGTTCCTTGATTGGGCCGATCGGCCCGTAGCCCGCCTGTTGCCGATCGGCGTACTTGGCCTTGTCGTATTTCATGTCGCGATTCGGTTCGTGCTGCAGCTTCTGCGCGTTGACGAACTCCGGAGAATTGTCGAAGTCGGTGGTGATGTCGTTGATCGGCGGATACTTGGAACTTCGCAGCACCGTCACGATCAACGGCAGCGCGATCACGGCGCATACCACTGTCGCCATCAACGCCCGATTGCGCCCGGCTGCCACTTGAGGTTTGCGCGTCAAGAAAATCGCGAGGAGGCCGACGGCCAAGCCCAGGATGCTCAACAGAAAGCCGAGCGCGAACAGCTGGAATCCCATGAACGGCGCGAGGATGGAAAAGTGCGCGCCAATCATTCCCGCGGCGATCATCGCGATTGCCAGGATTGCATCGAAAAACGCGAGCCATGCAAAAGTCATTCAACTATCCCCCGTGCCGTTCGCTAGCGCTTGAAGCCGCGCACGACGAATTGCGGCAATACGAACAGAAACGATCCACTCGCGACGGCGCGATCGATATCCGCGAACCAACCGTCGACCTCGGCCGCAGCAATTTTCCCCGAGTCGCGCGCATACCGCGCAAAACTCGCCTTCAGCATCGGCAGCGAGCGGCCCGCCGTATCCGCGCCGGCGTGAATCTCGACTTTCACGTCGTCGAGACCGGACGCGCGAAACAGCCGATAGAGCTGGCGTCCGATCCGCGGCTCCCTGATTGCAATCGCCTTCGACGCGGCAATGATTCGATCACTGCGCTCGCGCGCCGCCGCGCCTATATCGAGCGCTAGCATATCCCAGTCGCTGTCGACCGCGACGACAATTCCGCCCGGCGCCGTCACGCGCGCCATTTCGGCGACAGTATCGGCCGCGGAATCGACATATTCAAGGACGTTTTTGCACCAGACACGGTCGAACGACGCGTCGGGAAACGGCAGCGGCGGGAACGGGCTGTGCACGAACTCCGCCGCCAGCTTTGTCTCGCGCGCGCGATCACCGGATCGCTCGACGAATTCGGCATTAATATCGACGCCCGTTACGTTGCCGTCCGGGGCAACGCGTCGTGCAAGCTCGAACGTGGTGTGGCCGGGACCGGAACCGACGTCGAGCACGCGCAGACCCGCCTTCAGCTCGAGTGGCCGCAGCAGCGGCTCCATCGCGGGATGATAGGCGAGAATTTCGTCGTACGCCGCGTGGCGATCGGCGTCGATATCGACCCAGTGCTGCTTGTAGTAAGGCTCAGCCATGGCCGGCGCGGTCAGACGAGGCGGAGTTCCTTCATCGCGATGCGTAACTTGTCGGCCGGACCTGCGGTCATCGGCACCAGCGGCATCCGCAACTCGTTGGCGCACTTGCCCATGAACGCGAGCGCTTGTTTGATGGGAATCGGGTTGGTCTCGACGAACAGCGAACGAATCAGCGGCAGCAGTCGATAGTGAATCTCGCGCGCCTTCGCGAAATCCCCGGCGAGCGCAGCAGCCGCGAGATCGTGCATCTCACGCGGAACAATATTGCTGCACGTCGAGATCACGCCCTTGCCGCCGAGCGCAACGATCGGCAGCGTAAGCGAGTCGTCGCCGGACAAAACTGCTATCCGTCCGCCGCACATTTTCAGAATGTCCGACGACTGATCCATCGAGCCCGACGCTTCCTTGATACCGACGATATTCTTGATCTCAGCGAGCCGCGCCACCGTTTCCGGCAAAATGTTCGACGCGGTACGTCCGGGAATGTTGTAGACGAAAATCGGCAGATCGACGGTCGCGGCGATCGTCTTGTAGTGGCGGAAGATGCCGTCCTGCGTGGGCTTGTTGTAGTAGGGGGAGAGCAGCAGCGCGCCGTCGGCGCCCATCTCGCGCGCCGCCGCCGTCAGGCGAATCGCTTCGGCGGTCGAGTTCGATCCGGTGCCCGCCATCACGGGGACGCGCTTTCGCGCCTGCTCGATTGTGATCTTGATCACACTGTCGTGCTCGGCATGCGTGAGCGTGGCGGATTCGCCGGTCGATCCGCACGGGACCAGCCCGTCGATGCCGCTCTGAATTTGCCATTCGATGAGGTCGCGCAACGCCGGAGCGTCCACCTCGCCGTCGCGGAACGGCGTCACGAGAGCGGTCAATGCGCCATTGAACATCGTTCGTAGCCTCCCACGTTTTTCATTTCACCGGCACCATCTCGTCGGCGCCGAGCTCAACCGCGCCGCGAAAAACCTCGACTGCGTTGCCGGTCATGAAAACGTGATTCGCATCGGCGCCGTCAGCGCGCCATTCGATTTCAAGATTGCCGCCGCGCAGCTCGACCGTCGCCGTGCGATCGGAGTGATTCGTCAGCACTGCCGCGACCACCGCCGCACATGCGCCGGTACCGCACGCCCAGGTCTCGCCGCTGCCCCGCTCCCACACACGCATCTTAAGATTGCTGCGGGACGTGGCCAGGATGAACTCGGTATTCACGCGGCGCGGAAAAAACGGATGATGCTCGAACTCGCGGCCCAGCGCGGCAAAATCGCGATCCTGCAGCTTGAACACGCCGTCGTCAGCGACGAACATGACGCAGTGCGGATTGCCCATCGAGATCGCTGTGATCGACTCGCGCCGGCCTGCAACCTCGAGCGGGTAGTCCAAAATTCTGCCGTCAGCCTTCACCGGTATGTCGCGGCCTTCGAGAATCGGCTCGCCCATGTCGACAGTCGCGCTGATCACGCGGCGCCCTTCGAGCCGCAGCGCGACCGACTTCAGCCCGGCATCAGTCTCGACGACCATCGGATTCGCGCGCACGAGGCCGCGCTCGAACGCCAGTCGCGCGAGGCACCGGATTCCGTTGCCGCACATGTCACCGCGGCTGCCGTCGGCATTGTACATCTCCATGCGGATGTCGGCGTTGCTCGACGGCGCGAGCATGATTAGGCCGTCGCCGCCGATACCGAAATGGCGATCGGAGAGTCTGACGGATAGTGCAGACGGATCGGCCGGACGCGCGCGCATCGCGACTATGTAGACATAGTCGTTGCCGCATCCATGCATCTTGGTGAATTCCAGCGTTGCCATCGCGGTCATGCGCACTCACGCCGTCTTCAGATCGACAATATGTTCGCCGTGAATCTGATCTTCGAAGGTGTCGCGCTCGCGAATCACGTGAACGTCGGCGCCATCGACCAGGATTTCCGGCGCGCGCGGGCGGCTGTTGTAGTTCGACGACATCACGAAGCCGTAGGCGCCGGCGCTCATCACGGCGAGCAGGTCGCCCTCTTTGGGCTCCGCCATCTCGCGCTCGCGCGCGAAGAAATCGCCGCTCTCGCATACCGGACCTACGATATCGGCCGTCACGGTCTTGCCGAGCTTGCGCCGGTCGACTGGAACGATCGAGTGATACGCTTCGTACAAAACTGGCCGAATCAGATCGTTCATCGCGCCATCGATCACGACAAAGCGCTTCACGTCGGTCTCTTTGTTGTAGAGGACCTTCGTCACGAGAACGCCCGCGTTGCCGACCATCACGCGTCCGGGCTCGGTGATTATCTTGAGCCCGAGCCCTTTGATTGGCTTCAGGAGCGCCTGCGCGTATTCCGACGGCGGAGGCGGCTGCTCCTGGTACGGAATTCCGAGACCGCCGCCGAGATCGAGATACTTGAGCGCGATCCCCGCACTGCGCAGGCGCCCGACGATCGCCGCGACCTTCTGTCCCGCTTCGGCAAACGGCGCCATCTCGGTTATCTGCGATCCGATATGCGTGCTGAGCCCGACGATTTCGAGCTGCGCCAGCGCGCTCGCTTCCGCGTAATATTCGTCGACCTGCGAGAGCGGCACTCCGAACTTGCTGTCGCGATGTCCAGTTGAGATGTGCGGATGCGTGCCGGGATCGAGATCGGGATTCACGCGCAAACTGACCGGCGCGCGATGCTTCATGCGGCCCGCGACCTCTGCGATGCGATGCAGTTCCGGGCGCGACTCGACGTTGATCATCAGGATGCCGGCTTCCAGAGCCGCTGCGATCTCCTCGTCAGTCTTGCCGACGCCGGAGAACACGATCTTGCGCGGGTCGGCGCCGATTCTGAGGCATCGCATCAACTCGCCGACTGAGACGATATCGAATCCCGCGCCCATCGAGTCGAAGAGTTTCAGGATGCTCAGGTTCGACAGCGCCTTCATCGCGTAGCAAATCAGATGGTCGGTGCCGGCGAAGGCTTCGTCGAACACACGGAAGTGCCGCCGGAGCGTGCGCGCGCTGTAAACGAAAAATGGCGTGTTGATGCGCCGCGCGAGGTCCGCGATCGGCACGTCCTCCGCGTAAAGTTGATCGTTGCGATATTCGAAGTAGTTCATTGTGATGATGTAGCGACTGGATGAAGTTTCGTTTCTATCATAGCGCAGCCCCGCGAATAAACGGACGCGCGGGCGCTGCGCTTTACGCTATCGCAGCGGAACGGGGGTCGGCACCACGAAAGTTTCCGGGTTCGGCGGCGCCGACGGCTTCTTGCGGACGACCGTGACCTCATTCGACGGCTCGCTGACGTAACCGTCGGTGGTGCTGGAAGTCACCTGGTAATGATAGGTCTTGCCCATAATTGTCGCGCCGTCGATGAACTCGAAGTTGTTCTGCACCTGGAAGCGCCCTTCGTCATGCACCTGGATGTCTCCAATTTTTTCGGCCGAGCCGCCTTCCATTGTGCGCGAGATTGAGAAACTGCCCAGGTCTTTCATCTTCGAGCCGCCGGCGTAATTTTCAGGGCGATCCCAGGTCAGCCGAATTCCCTCCTTCGCGTTGGAGGCTTCGAGACCAACGATTTTTTCGGGACGCGCGGCCTCAGGCGGTATCGGCTGCGACTTCACGCCGCACCCGGGAATCACCACGTTCAAGAAGGCAGCAATCGCGAGCGCGAGCGTCAACCACTTCGCTTCGTTGCGTTTCCCTTTCATCGACGTCCGAGCTCCTTGAGGCGGCGCTTGACTGTGGACGGCGCCGGACCGCCCTCGATCGTGCGCCGCGCGACCGAGTTCTCGGCTCGAAGAACAGCAACCGCATCGTCGCCAAAAACGCTCGAATGCCGCCGCAACTCCGCGACGCTCAAGTCTTCGAGCGCGCTGCCCGCTTCGGCCGTCTCGCGAACGATCGCGCCGACGATTTCATGCGCCTGCCGAAACGCCATGCCGCGGCCGACGAGGTATTCCGCAAGATCCGTCGCCAGCGCGAATCCTCCCGCCGCAGCGCGCATCCGCTTCGTATCGAAGCGCAGCGCCGGCCACAACTTCGCGAACAGATCGAGCGCCGGCTTCAGCGCGTCGATCGCGTCGAACGCGCGCTCTTTGTCTTCCTGCAAGTCAGAGTTATAGGCCAGCGGCAGACCTTTCAGAATCGTCAGCATCGCGACGAGATCGCCAAGCACGCGGCCGGTCTTGCCGCGAATCAGTTCGAGCAGATCGGGATTCTTCTTCTGCGGCATCATCGAGCTGCCGGTTGAAAATTCGTCAGGCAGCGCGGCAAACCCGAACTCGGTGCTCGTCCAGAGAATTATTTCCTCGCTCATCCGCGAGAGATGCACGTGCGTGAGCGCGGCGGCCGACAGAAAATCCACGACGAAGTCGCGATCCGATACCGCGTCCATGCTGTTGGCCGCGATCGCCTTGAAGCCCAACGCACGCGCGACCATCCGCCGATCCAGTGGCAATGTCGAGCCCGCCAAAGCGCCCGCGCCGAGCGGCATCACGGCAGTTCGCGTGGCCGCCTGCTCGAAACGTTCGCGGTCGCGCCCGAACATCTCGACGTACGCGAGCAGGTGATGCGCGAGCGTCACCGGCTGCGCGCGCTGCAGATGCGTGTAGCCGGGCATGATCGTCGCCACGTGCCGCCGCGCGAGCCGAATCAGCGTCGCGCGCAGTTCGGTGATCAGCGCGATCACGCCGGCAATCTCGTCGCGGAGATATAGCCGCATGTCCAGCGCGATCTGATCGTTGCGCGAGCGCCCCGTGTGAAGTTTGCGCCCGGGCTCGCCAATCAGCGAGATCAGCCGCCGCTCGATCGCGAGATGAATGTCTTCATCTGCGATGTCGAAATGGAACTGCCCGCGCGCGATTTCATTTTCGATTCTCTCGAGTCCTATGACGATAGCGCGCAACTCGGCCGCCTTGAGCAGCCCAACCTTCGCGAGCATTTGCGCGTGAGCGATCGATCCGCGAATATCGTGACGAAAAAGCCGCCGGTCGAAAGGCAACGACGCGGTGAACGCCTCTACCTCCGGCAGACGCCCGCGCGCAAACCTTCCGCGAATAAGATTTTTCTGGCTGCGACGCGCTTTCACTGTGATGCGAACGGAGCGATCCGCGGCGCGCGAATCAATTGAGCGGCCGGATTTGGCAGGAGCATCCGCGCGCCGCACAGCTCATCGAACCGTCGGGATGCGTGATGTGAACGTCCATCTTGTGATGGCAGTGATCGCAATCGCCCGTGCGCGGACGCGGCACCAGCTTGGGTTGCGTGCGCGGCGGTTTGAACTGAATGACCTTGCCCAACTCGATCAGCCTTTCGTGCTCGCGCGAGCCAGCGCGCGAAGTCTCACGCTCGCAAGCTTGATGAATCCGTCGGCATCGGCCTGGTTGTAGCCGCCCGCTTCCTCGAAGCTCGCGATCTTCGGATCGTAAAGCGAGTTCGGCGATTTGCGGCCTGCGATCCACACACCGCCCTTGAAGAGCTTCAGCCGCGCCACGCCGTTCACGTTTTTTTGCGTATCGTCCACCAACGCCTGCAGCGCCTCGCGTTCGGGCGCAAACCAGTATCCGTAATACACCATTTCGGCGTAGCGTGGGATAAGCGAGTCGCGCAGATGCATCACCTCGCGATCGAGCGTTAGCTGCTCAACCGCGCGATGCCCGTGGAAGAGGATCGTCGCGCCGGGCGTCTCATATACTCCGCGCGATTTGATTCCGACGTAGCGATTCTCGACGAGATCGACGCGCCCGATTCCGTGGCGCCCGCCGATTTCGTTGGCGCGTTCAATAATCTTCGCGGGACCGAGTTTCTCTCCATTGATGGCGATCGGGTTACCCGCCGCGTATTCGATCTCGACGTACTCAGGCGCGTTCGGCGCATCCTCGGGCGAGACGGTGAGCCTGAACATGTCGTTGTACGGCTCGCGCCACGGGTCTTCGAGAATACCGCCCTCGTAGCTGACGTGGACGAGGTTGCGATCCATCGAGTACGGCTTCTCGGCCGTCACGGTGAGGGGAATTTTCTTCTCGCTCGCGTACGCAATCATGTCGGCGCGGCCCACGAACGGCCAATCGGTGCGCCGCCAGGGCGCGATAACCTTCAAGTCCGGCGCGAGCCGCGCGAACGTCAGCTCGAAGCGCACCTGATCGTTGCCCTTGCCAGTGCATCCGTGAGCGACCGCGTCGGCCCCTTCATCGAGCGCAATCTCAGCCAGTTTCTTCGCGATGACCGGCCGCGCGATCGACGTGCCGAGCAGGTAGTAGCCTTCGTAAACGGCGTTCGCGCGCAGCATCGGGAAGACGAAATCGCGCGCGAATTCTTCGCGCAAGTCGACGATATAAAGTTTGCTCGCCCCGGTCTTGAGCGCCTTCTCCTCGAGGCCGTCAGTTTCCTCGCCCTGCCCCACATCGGCGCAATATGCGATCACCTCGCAACCGAAGTGATCCTTGATCCAGCGCAGCATCACCGAAGTGTCGAGTCCGCCCGAGTACGAGAGCACCAGTTTCTTTATTTTTTCAGTTGCCACGATTTGTATGCCGTCATTCCGGCGACGGCGATGTCTGCAAAATTTCAGGACGTATCAGCCAAACCATCACGGCCTTCTGCGCATGCAGCCGGTTCTCGGCTTGATCGAGTACCACCGAGCGCGGGCCGTCGAGCACGTCGTCGGTGATTTCCTCGCCGCGATGCGCCGGCAGGCAATGCATCACAATTGCGCCCTTGCGCGCGTGCTTCAACAGGGCGTCGTTTACCTGGAAGCCCTTGAAGTCGCGCCGCCGCTGCGCCGCTTCCTTCTCGCGGCCCATCGAGGTCCACGTGTCGGTATACACAACGTCGGCGTCCTTCACCGCTTCGGCAGGATCGTCCGTCAGAGTGCCAATCTCCTCGTTGCGCAGCCGCTTCAGGAATTCCTTCTCGGGTTCGTAACCCTTCGGGCACGCGAGCCGCAGCTCGAACCCGGCGAGCGCCGCCGCTTCGATCCAGCTCTGCACCATATTGAATCCGTCGCCGACGAACGCGACCCGCACCTTGCTCAGATCGCGGCCGAAACGTTCTTGCAACGTCATCAGATCGGCGAGCAACTGGCATGGATGAAGCAAATCGGTCAGCCCGTTGATTACCGGCACGCTGGCTTCGCGCGCAAGCTCGACGGCGGTCTCGTGCGAGAAGGTGCGAATCATGATCAAATCCACCGCCCGCGAAATATTGCGCGCGACGTCCTTGACCGATTCGCGCTCGCCGATACCGATATCGTTTGGCGCCAGATAAATCGCGTGCCCGCCAAGCTGTGCCATGCCTGTCTCGAACGTGACGCGCGTCCGGAGCGACGGCTTTTGAAATACCATCGCGAGCGTGCGCCCGCGCAGGTATGGATGCTCGAGTCCGATCTTGAGCTCAGCTTTCATCCGCGCGCCGAGCGCGAGCAGTCCGTTGAGTTCAGCCGACGAGATCGAGCTGAGATCGAGAAAGTCGCGCTTCATTTCGGAATCGGCGCAGTCTTGAATGCGTCTTCGATAATCGCGAGACCCGCGTCCGCTTCCTCGCGCGTCAGGTTGAGCGGCGGCAGCAACCGCAGCACGTTACCCGCGGTGCCGTTCACCAGCAGCCGATTCTTGAGACACTCCTCGACGATCGGACGCGCGTCATGCTTGAGCACGGCGCCCATGATCATGCCGAGTCCGCGAACCTCGACGATTCGATCGCACGTGCGTGCGAACTTCGCGAGCCGCTCGAGCATGTAGGCGCCGACGCTCGTCGCGTTCTCGAGTACGCCGTCCTGCTCGAGCGCGTCGATCACGGCGACCGCTGCCGCACTCGCCACAGGATTTCCGCCGAAGGTGCTGCCGTGGCTGCCGGGTGTGAAGCTCGACGCGATCTCGGCGCGCGCGATCATCGCTCCGATCGGAAGGCCGCCGCCGAGCGCCTTGGCCAGCGTCACGATGTCTGGTTTGACGCCGACGTGCTCGAACGCAAAGAACTTTCCCGTGCGTCCCATCCCGGTCTGCACTTCGTCGAGTATCAGCAGCATCTTGTTGCGATCGCACCAGTCGCGCAGCCGTTTCACGTAATCCGCGTGCGGCACGACCACGCCGCCCTCGCCCTGGATCGGTTCGACCATCACGCCGACCGTTTCGTCACGCCGCGCGCGATCGAGCGCCGCGATATCGTCGAACGGGATCATTTTGAATCCCGGCATCAAGGGCTGAAACCCCTGATGGTATCGCTCCTGGCCGGTCGCGCTCACCGTGGCGAGCGTGCGTCCGTGAAACGATCCGAGCGTGGTCAAAATCTCGAAGCGTCCGTTGCCCCATCGCCGAGCGAGTTTTAGAGCTGCCTCGTTCGCCTCGGCCCCGGAGTTTCCTAGAAAAACTTTGCCGTCACCGAAATGATTAGCGAGCTTCTCGACCAGTCGCGCAGTCGGCTCGGTGTGGAAGACGTTGGAGACGTGCGTGAGCTTTTCCGCCTGCTCCTTGATCGCGCGCACGACCCGCTGATTCCCGTGGCCCAGGCTGGTCACGGCGAGCCCGCAGAAAAAGTCGAGATAGCGGTTGCCGTCGGCGTCGTAGAGATACGCGCCATGCCCGCGCGCGAATGCAAGGGGCAGGCATCCATACACATCGACCATATTGCGATGCGTGAGTTCTATGATCTCGGCATTGTTCATCGAACTTTGCCGCCCTGTGCGCTGCGAGCTGTATCGCTCAGCGTCGACACCTTCGCGCGACGCTGCACCACCTCAGTGCCGATCCCGGACCGCGTGAAGATTTCCAGCAGCACCGCATGCTTGTTGCGACCGTCGATTATGTGCGTCTTCGCGACGCCCTTGTTCAGCGCCTCGATGCAGCATTCGACCTTCGGAATCATCCCTTCGTGAATCACGCCGCGCGCGATCAGCCGCCGCGCTTCCGGCGCGTCGAGCGTCGAGAGCAACTTGCCGTCCTTGTCCTTCACGCCTTCGACGTCGCTCAGCAGGATCAGTTTCTCCGCCTTAAGAGCGGCCGCAATCTCGCCAGCCGCCGTGTCGGCATTGATGTTGTAAGTCTGGCCGTCGCGCCCGAACCCGGTCGGCGCAATCACCGGGATGAAATTGTTCACCTCGAGCGTGCGCAGCAATTCCGGATTGACGCGATCGACCTCGCCGACTAGCCCGATATCGACGCGCGAGCGTTTGCCGTTGTCGTCGGTGACGACCATCCGCATCTTGCGCGATCTGATCAGATCGCCGTCCTTGCCCGACAATCCCACCGCACGGCCGCCCATCCGCGAAATCGTCGCGACGAGGTCCTTGTTGATTCTCTGCAGCACCATCTCGGCCGCTTCCATCGTCGCCGGATCGGTCACGCGCATCCCGCGCACGAAACGCGACTTCAGCCCGAGCTTGCCGATCAGTTCCGTGATCTGCGGCCCGCCGCCGTGCACGATTATCGGGTTGATGCCGACCAAGTCGAGTAGCACAACTTCCTGCGCGAAGCTCTCGCGCAGTTCCTCGGTCTGCATCGCATGCCCGCCGTACTTGATGACGAACGTTTTTCCGCGAAAGCGCCGAATATATGGCAGCGCCTCGATCAGCACGTCGGCCCGATTGTGTGTGCCCTCTTTCACGCCTCAGGAAACCTCATAGACGCTTCGCTGAAAAAGGAAATCAAAACAGTAATACACGCGCGGCGCAATGCATCGCGTGCCCGGTCGTTAATACAAGTGTAACGGTTGCGCGGAAGCTACAGAATATAGCGGGACAGGTCTTCGTCCTTGACGATCTCGTCGAGGCGGCCGTGAACGTACGCGGCGTCGATGGTCAGCTCGCGATCCTGCATCTCGGGCGCGTTGAAAGAGAGCTCTTCGAGCAGCCGCTCGAGCACCGTATGCAGGCGTCGCGCGCCGATATTTTCCGATCGCGCATTCACCTTCGCAGCGATCTCCGCCAGCGCCGCCACGCCGTCCTCGCTGAAGCGCATATGCACGCCCTCGGTCTCCATCAGCGCGACGTATTGCCGCGTCAGCGCGTTCTCCGGCTCGGTCAGGATGCGAATGAAGTCTTCGCGGGTCAGCGCCTTGAGCTCGACGCGAATCGGAAAGCGTCCCTGGAATTCGGGAATCAGGTCAGACGGCTTCGACGTGTGAAACGCGCCCGAAGCGACGAACAGAATGTGATCGGTCTTCACCGCGCCGTATTTCGTGTTGACCGTCGATCCCTCGACGATCGGCAGCAGGTCGCGCTGCACGCCCTCGCGCGAAACGTCCGGCCCGTGCGATTCGCGCCCCGCAATCTTATCGATCTCATCGATAAACACGATGCCCGATTGCTCAGCGCGCGTTATCGCCTCGTGCGCGACCGCCTCCATATCCACCAGCCGCGCCGCCTCTTCGGCCGTCAGCAGCTCGAGCGCCTCGGGGATTTTCACTTTGCGCGTGCGCGTCTTCTTGGGCATGAGCTGATTCATCAGCTCCTTCATGTTGAGGCCCATCTCCTCCATGCCCTGCGGCGTAAGGACTTCGATGTTCGACGCGGCGTTGGCGCTGACTTCGATCTCGACCTCGCGATCATCCAGGTGCCCGCCGTTCAGCAGCTTGCGCAATTTCTCGCGCGTGTCTTTGTGCGAGTCGTTGTTGACTACCTCGACATTCCCCTCGGGCGTGATACCCGCCGGGCGGCGAACCTTGGTCGGCGCAGGGAACAGGATGTCGAGCAAGCGCTCCTCGGCATTCTCACGCGCTTTCACTGCGACGCGATCGCGCGCCTCGTCGCGCACCATCTTGACCGCAATCTCGGCCAGGTCGCGAATCATCGACTCGACGTCGCGGCCGACGTAGCCGACCTCGGTGTAGCGCGACGCTTCGACTTTGATGAACGGCGCCTGCGCCAAGCGCGCGAGCCGCCGCGCAATTTCAGTCTTGCCGACGCCGGTCGGACCGATCATTAGAATATTTTTTGGCGCAATCTCGTCACGCAAGTCGGGTGCGACGTTCTGCCGGCGCCATCGATTGCGCAGCGCTATCGCAACCGCGCGCTTCGCATCGTGTTGCCCGACGATATAGCGGTCGAGCTCCGAGACGATCTCGCGCGGCGTCATTACCTGTGGAACTGCCATCGGTGGAAACTTCCTGGAGGCTATAATTCTTCGAACACGAATTCGTCGTTGGTGTAAACGCAAACTTCCGACGCGATCTTCATCGCGCCTTCCGCGATCTGCCGCGCCGTCATGCCAGAGCCGTGGCGAATCAGCGCGCGCGCCGCCGACAGTGCGTAATTGCCGCCCGATCCGATCGCGAGGATTCCGTCGTCAGGCTCGAGCACGTCGCCCACGCCTGAAATCAGCAGCGAGCTCTCCTTGTCCGCGACTACCAGCATCGCCTCGAGCCGCCGCAGGATTCTGTCCGTGCGCCAGTCCTTAGCCAGCTCGACCGCGGCGCGCCGCAGCACTCCATTGTATTCCTGCAGCTTCGATTCGAACTTGTCGAACAGCGTCAGCGCGTCTGCCGTCGATCCCGCGAATCCCGCCAGCACTCGATCCTGATGCAGCCGGCGCACCTTCTTCGCCTTGCTCTTCATGATCGTTTGTCCGACGCTGACCTGCCCGTCGCCCGCGATTACGACGTGCCCGTCGTGGCGCACGCTCAGAATTGTCGTGTGGCGGAACTCGGCGCCCGGCTCGATACCCCTGTCAGACTCGTGGGAAGGCACGTCGATAAACCTCTTTCAAATGATTCACGCTGACATGAGTATAGCGCTGCGTCGTCGCCAGGCTCGCATGACCGAGCATCTCCTGTATCGACCGCAAGTCCGCTCCATTTCCAAGCATATGCGTCGCGAAAGAATGACGCAGCCCGTGCGGCGTGACGCCGGCGCTCACCCCCGCAGCCTCGATTCTGCGCTGCAGGATCATCTCGACGCTGCGCGTGGTCAGCCGTCCGCCGCGAAGATTCGTAATCACGGGACCGTTATGCTCCCACGCGACCGGCATCGCCGTCTTCCACTTTTTCAACGCGTCCAGCGCGGGCTCGCCCAGCGGCACCAGCCGATCCTTGTTGCCCTTGCCCGCGCGGACCATCACCATTCCAAGTTCTTCGTCGATATCGCGCCAGTTGAGCCCGACCAACTCGCCGACGCGGAGCCCCGACGAGTACAGCGTCTCGAAGATCGCGCGATCGCGTAGCGACGCCGGCGTCGATTCATCGGGCGTCGACTCAAATTCGATCAGCCGGCGAACTTCGTCTTCCTGCAGGATCGACGGCAAGCCGCGCACATTCTTGGGCGATCGGATCGTTCGCGCCGGACTCGCCGCGCCAACCGTCGTTTCTCGATAACGAAAGAACGCCTTGATCGCGCTGAGTCGGCGCTGAACGGTTGCGCGAGCCGCGTTGTTCTTCATCAATTCCGCCAGGTAGCTGCGGACGTGATCCGCCGTGATGCTCGCGACGTCGATCTCATCGATACGTTTGCCAAGAATCGCCGCCCGCTCGATCAGAAAACTGCGGAACGCGAGCAGGTCGCGGCGATAGTTCGTCACCGTATTGTCCGCGGCGCGCGACGCCTTCTTCAGCGCCGCCGCAAATGCGTTTACCTCCGGCTCCATCATCTCGCGCGCGTCCATTTGAGCGGCTATGCTATCAGCGGCGATTCGGCCGAAAAAGCGTGCATTGTTAAGCCCTTCGCATTCCAGTCCCGCGGAGCACCATGCCGCACGAACGACCCGCCGCCCCGCTATGAACTGTTGGAATTGCGCCCGGAAAATCGAGATCGTAACCGGCGACCGCGTCGGCTTTCGCGACGAATGCCCCGGATGCGGCCGCGCGCTCCACTCATGCCGCAACTGCAACTTTTACGATCCGTCGTACAACAACAGTTGCCGCGAGACGATGGCGGAGCGAGTGGTCGACAAGGAACGATTCAACTTCTGCGAATATTTCATCCCCGGCGACGCGGCAGTTAAGCCGCCCGCCAAGACCGGCGCGCAGGACAAGCTGGAGGCTCTGTTCAAGAAAAAATCATGACACGCAAATTCCAGCTTCCCGATCGATGCGCCGAGCTTCTTTTTGTCGCGGCGCTCGCTTCGATTGTCGCCACCGGATGCCATCCCGCGAACAGCGCGCGCGGCGTCGTCGATAACTTCATCGATCAATATTATGTAGCGATCGATCTGAAAGCGGCCGAGCCGTTCTGCACCGGCCTCGCGCTCGACAAGCTGCATCACGAGATGCAGCTGATAGGCAATCAGAAAATCGACGCCAACACCCGCAAGCCGGTCGTGCACTACAAGCTCACCGCCGAGCGCGACGCGACCGACCACATCGAGTTCCTGTTCCGCGCCACAATCGATGTGCCCGAAGGCGGCACCTTCAACCGCAACTGGCTGATCACGGCGCGCAAGGATGCCGACACCTGGAAAGTCTCGAACTTCGATGACTACGAGTAACATCGCTGCGATTATCCTCGCCGCCGGGATGGGAACTCGGATGCGCTCGAAGCGCGCCAAGGTCCTGCACGAGCTTGGCGGCGAACCGATGATCGCGCGCGCCGTTCGCGCTGTCGCCGCAGTTAACCCCGATCCCATTGTGGTTGTCGTCGGCCATCAAGCGCGAGAGGTTGAAGCCGCGGTAGAATTCGACAAGGCGCGCTTCGCGCTCCAGGAGCCCCAGCGAGGCACCGGAGACGCCGCGCGATGCGGCCTCGATCAGCTTCCCGCGAACTTCTCCGGCGACGTGCTGATCACCTACGGCGACATGCCCGCGATAAAGTCCTCGACCCTGCGCGCCTTTCTGGACGCGCATCGAGCGCACCGCGCGAAGCTCTCGTTCATCAGTATCATTCTCGAAGATCCCGCCGTGTACGGCCGCGTGATTCGCGATGCGTCCGGCAACGTCGACAAAATCGTCGAGTTTCGCGACGCATCGCCCGCCGAACGCGCCATCAAGGAAATCAACACCGGCTGTTACATCGTCGATAGTGCGTTGCTGCGCTCGGCGCTCGCGGAACTGAAACCTTCGAATGCCCAGGACGAGTACTACCTCACCGATATCGTCGCGATCGCGCGCGCGCGTGGGAGCAGTGAAAAGGAAAAAGTTGAAGCGTGGGTTGCTACAGACCCGGCGGAGTTCGCCGGAATCAACTCGCGCGAGGAGCTGGCAAAGATGGAAGCCGAAATTCGTGCAACCGTTAATCGCAGGCTGATGGCGTCGGGCGTGACGCTGGTCGATCCTGCGACTGCATACATTTCCGAACAAGCGGAAATCGCGCCCGACTGCGTGATCGGCCCCAACGTCCAGATTCTTGGCGCGTGCAAGCTCGGCGAGGGCGTGCGAATCGACGGCACCGCATGGCTCAGCAACGTCACCGTCGGCCCGCGATGCCATCTGAAGCTCGGCGTGCGCGCCGAGGACTGCGTCATCGGCGAGGAATCTGAAATCGGTCCATTCGCCCATCTGCGCGCTGGCACCGAACTCCTGGGCCACAACCGCATCGGCAATTTCGTCGAGACCAAAAAGGCGCGCCTCGGCCGCGGCACCAAGGCCAGCCACCTGAGCTACCTCGGCGATGCCACCATCGGCGCCGACACCAACATCGGATGCGGCGTCATCACCGTGAACTACGACGGCTACGACAAGCATCACACCGAAATCGGCGACCGCTGCATGGTCGGCTGCGACACGCAACTTGTCGCGCCGGTAAAAGTCGGCAGCGACGTCTACGTCGCGTCCGGCACAACAATCATCCGCGAGGTCCCCGACGGCGCGCTCGTAATGTCGCATCACCCGCAGCGCGAAAAATCCGGCTGGATGGCCGGTTGGCGCAAGCGCCACAACGACAGCCCCGACGGCAGCCTGCGCCGCAAGAAGGATTAATCGCCTGACAGAGATGCCAATCCCAAATCCACCATCGGCAACCATATACGAGCCATCGGCGAGCGATCCGCGCATCGTTGCGGCGCTCGCCGCGAGAAAGCGTCTCGGCGAGGTGATGCGGGCGCTCGACATCGCAGGGATCGAAACCCTGATGGCTCCGGATCTTCTGGTCAACGCGCCGATCAACAAGGTTGTGGACCGGAAAAACGTCATCGAAAGACTCAAGACGAACCAGATTAGCTACGACGCGGAAGCGGCGGAAACGATCGATTTTGTCGGCGTGCGTGGTGACATGGTCGTCATCATGGGCGAAGAGGTCGTGCGTCCAAACAAGGCAGCGCCCTATGCCGGAAAAACCGAATATCGCCGGTCGACGGACGTGTGGAAGCCCTTCGATGGCGCCTGGAAACTCTGGATTCGGCAGGCCACGATAACAAAGATCGAGTGATGGGAAACCTGGCGACGCGCGCGGACTTCAAATCCGGGTTTGCACCGGCGGACGGTGCGAAGATCTATTTCGAGAGCGCAGGCGTCGGTCCGGCCGTGGTCTTCATCCATTCGGGCGTATCCGACCGCCGGATGTGGGATCCGCAGTTCGACTATTTCGCGGACCGCTTCCACGTCGTCCGCTACGATCTCCGCGGCTTCGGCAAGTCCGAGATGCCCGACCTTCCCTATTCCAATCGCGCCGATCTCGGAAAGGTTCTGCAATTCCTCGGGATCGAGAAGGCCGCACTCGTCGGATGCTCGATGGGAGGGTCGGCCGCGATCGATTTCACGCTCGAAAATCCGGAGCGAGTTCTGGCTCTGCTCACCGTCGGGTCGGGCGTCAGTGGATGGAACGAATGGTCCGATGAGGGAATCCGTCACTGGACCGAGTTCATGCGGCTTGCAAAAGCGGGAGAAATCGAGCGCGCTCGAGAGTTGGAGGCCGTTCTGTGGCTGGACGGACCTGGTCGCGAACTTTCGCGGATCGATCCCACCTATCGACGCCGTGCGCGGGAAATTCACAAAGACAACTTCTCACTCGCGCGGGAGGCGCATCCCGAAGAGGAGCTTAGTCCGCCCGCGATTCGGAGGCTCGGCGAGATCAGATGCCCCACACTGGTTTTAGTGGGCGACTCGGATTTGCCGGAGATCGTAACGGTCGCGTCTTATCTCGCGAAGGAAATTCCGGGGGCGAGACTCGCAACTGTCGCTAACGCCGCGCATCTGCCAAACCTCGAACATCCGGACGAATTCAACGCAATTGTGAAAGAGTTCCTGACCGCAATGCTGTGAAATCTAAACTTTCCTCCGAGTTCTGTTCGCCGTAGCGGACGCTGCTGCTGTGATCGGTCAATCGTTTCTTATAAGGCCAGTGACGCCCGCGAGAAAAATTCCGCTCAGCAGCCAACCCGCGATGATCTGCAGCCATAGGTAGTGGCGCAGCATTCGCCCGCTGATTGTGATTCTTCGACCCAATACGCTTACACCCCCCGACTTGGTTGCGTCGGGCCACCAATAGTTTTCCTGATGGAGATCGACGACGGGCAGGAAGATGTCGAGGGAGTACAGCAGCGGATGCAATTCTTCGTGGGATTTTGTCGCCTCTACGGGTAGGTGCTCCGGCCAGCTTGGCGCCACCACACCGGCTCGCGCGCCGATTGACAGCATCACCCATCCAAGGACGACGACCCCGAGCGACCAGAACAGCGCTAGCAGAGGACGGTGACCGTACCCTATCGTGTACTTCAGGAAGGTTCCGATCAGGCGTCCTGGCAACGCCATCTGTCGGTAGCGACTGTCGCCTTCGGCGATCAGCACTTTCACGGCGCCTTTCTCGTCGCCCATCTCGCGCAGAACCTTCGCGAGCTGCCGGTATGGCTGGGGATGAAAGTTAGGTTGTAGAGCGAGCCATTTGAGCCTTGTATCGGCGTCTACTGGGGCAAATCCCGGTTGGAAACCGGAATAAGTCAGCCCGTCGATTATGAGGTTCCCCGGTGCTGGCCAACTCCGCTCCTGGTCTCCCAGATATCCGATCGATGCTCCGGTCAAGTCCAGTTGCGTACCGCTATCGAGGGTGACGTTGATCCAGAAGAAAACCGCCGAGGCACTCATTTCGGGTCCGAAGAACCCATCAGAGGTGCCCGTAGATCCCGACAGGACAGCGTCCCAGACTAGTACTCCTGAGGTCCGAGTGGCTCGAAAGCGCAGTTCACCGTTTACCTTCGCCGGCCCGCCGCGTTCGAATGAAAGGCCCGTAACGCCCGGGGACTCGGCACCCATCAGGTAAAAGTATCCGCCAATTTCGGCACCGACGGCATCAATTGCCACTTTGCCCGGATTGAAGAAGTGTCCCGAGATGCAGATTAGATCGCCGCCGATCCTCGATCCGTTCACGCTGACTCCGCCGTCGGCCTCGAAGCCATCAGACAAATTGACGCCGCCCTTGATTGTCGCGGACGCCAGGTTCAGCACGGTGCGAGACGGGGCCCACGCGTAGCCGGGTTCTGCCGCAAATTTCAACCGAGCACCGACGGCGTACAACGTGCCAATCGTGGCTTGCTGGAGATCTACGAAGCCCGTCAAATGAACCTCATTGAGCGAAAGTCCGCGCGGGACGTTTATCACAGCAGCGTGAATCGAACTGGTATGACTACCCGACAAATTGAGCGCCGGGATCTCCGCCTCTGTTATTTCCAAAACGTCGGGAATCGCGCATTTACGCAGCGTGATCGCGAACGGCACATGTACCTGCGACAGATCGAGGCTGCCAACTATCTTCCCACCCAGGACTCGTATTCCTTGGGGATCGATTTGCCGGATGGCGTCAGGATCGACACTCATCCAGCGGATCAGCGATGCACGAATCTCGCGTTGCGGGTTCCATTGGGAAGCATTCGCGGGATCATTCGAAGGATCGTCCGGGTTCGAACTAGGCCCACTTACCGCATACATCGCGCGCACGACATTCTTTACGTCTGCATGCTCCAGAAGCGAGACTTCTGCGCGAGTAAGATTAGGGAAAACGGCGGCCGCGAGCTGGACCAACTTGCTCTTCGCGCCGGCATTCTTCGTTCGAAATTGCGCTCCGGAGGCCGGGTATGTCGCGCCGATCACCAGGCCGATCAGCAGAACCAAGGCGAGCACGGGCTTGCCGAACAAATCGCGCCCGACCGGTTGTTCCGTCGCTCGCATCAAGCCTCTCTTCCCGGGCATAAGACATTGGTTCGCGCGTGAGTTCTATCACAAGCCAACATCGAGCCGATATCCACTCGGTATTTAAATCGGGATTCAACTGGCGAGGCCCAAACCTTTTTGTAAACCCAAGGTTTGCGGCTCACTTGACAGAAACTTCAAGCCGATCCAACGGGAGCATCTCTTGAACTGACACGCGCATCCGAGAATAATCGCAACAACGAGGTGACGGGCGACGCGATAGAAAAAATCGAGAGTAGCGCCAGGACTCGCGGCCATTTCGGACGCGAGTTGACGAGGTGGAAGCAGTATCGAAAGATTCGGCGGATGGCTTCCCGGCTCCACAGTCGATAGAGGCGAAAAAAACCGAGTGGGCGACCGCTCGACAAAACGCGCCTCGAGTGGCAGAGCATCCGGCTCTGACGTGATTTTCTAAACTCTCCTGCACAAATTTTCTCACTGTCGTTTCGCACCGTTGTGCGTTCGGAAAACTCTGTAACGTTCCCTGCTGACGCGGGGAAAGGAGCGAACGACTATGTGCGGAATAATCGGATACGTCGGGCCGAACGAGGCCTACCCAATCCTGCTCGGCGGTCTGAGCCGCCTCGAATATCGCGGCTACGATTCAGCCGGCGTCGCCACGATCGTCGATAGCGGCCAGCTCGAAATTCGCCGCGCCAAGGGCAAGCTCGAAAACCTGCGCCACCTGCTGGCAGAGGCGCCGCTGCAAGGTCATATCGGAATAGGGCACACGCGATGGGCCACGCACGGCCGCCCGTCCGAAAACAATGCGCATCCGCACAAAGCCGGCCCGGTCGCCGTAATTCACAACGGCATCGTCGAGAACTTCGTCGATCTGCGCACCGAACTATTGTCGCGCGGCCACAAGCTGCTCTCCGAAACCGACACCGAGCTGATATCGCATCTGATCGAAGAGAAGCTCAAAACTGGCCTCGGCCTCACCGAAGCTGTGCGCGAGGCCGTCCTGCGAATCCGCGGTTCGTTCTCGATCGTCGTGCTGTCGGAAACCGAACCCGGCAAGCTGGTCGCCGCGAAGACTGCGACGCCGATGGTGCTGGGTCTCGGCGACGGCGAAAATTTCATCGCTTCTGACATACCCGCGATTCTCGAGCACACCCGCCGCGCGATGGTACTCGAAGACGGCGAGGTGGCCGAGGTCACCGCCAACGAGATTCGGCTGATGAAGTTCGACGGCACTCCGGTCACTCGCGCGCCGCGCCAGGTCGAATGGGACGCCGTCGCTGCAACCAAGACTGGCTTTCGCCATTACCTGCGCAAGGAGATCAACGACCAGCCGCAGGCGTGGATCGACACGATGGCGGGGCGCGCGGACGGCGCCTCATCGACCGTGCGTTTCGAGAGCGATCTGCTGCCCAAGGGCGGTCCTGAATCGATCGGACGAATCGTGATGCTCGGCGCGGGCGCATCGTGGATCACCGCGCAGGTCGCCAAGTTCATGATCGAGGAGCTCGCCGGGATTCCGGTCGAAGTCGACTACTCGTCCGAGTTCCGCTACCGGCGCCCGCCAATCGACGATCGCACGATGCTTATCGCCGTGTCGCAGTCGGGGGAGACTGCCGACACGATTGCCGCGATGGAAGAAGGGCGCGCGCGCGGCGCGCATCTGCTCGCGATCACCAACACTGTCGATTCGTCGATCGCGCGCAAGGCCGACGCGCAGTTGTACACGCGATGTGGTCCCGAGACGAGCGTCACCACCACCAAATGCTTTCTCACGCAGCTCGAGGCCTACTACCTGTTCGCGATTCATCTGGCGGCGCGGATGGGGCGCGTGTCCGATGCGGAAGCGGGCAAGCTGTTGCAGCCGGCGTTCGCGATTCCCGGACAGATCAAAACTATCTTCGAGAGCGAGCCTAACATTCAGCAGATCGCGCGCAAGTACGCGCAAGCGCGGGACTTCCTGTTCCTCGGCCGCGGCATCAACTACCCGATCGCGCTCGAGGGCGCGCTTAAACTCAAGGAAATTTCATACATCCACGCCGAGGGCTATTCTGCGGGCGAGATGAAGCATGGGCCGATCGCGCTCATCGACGACAAGATGCCGGTGGTGGTGATAATTCCCAACGACGACCTGTTCGAGAAGTCGATGTCGAATCTCAAGGAAGTCGAATCGCGCAACGGCCGGATTATCGCGGTGACCAATCACGCGACCGCCGAACTGAAGAGCGTCGCCGCGGAGACTATCGAAGTGCCGGAGACCAACCGGATGCTGACGCCGGTCCTGATGACGGTGCCGCTGCAGTTGCTCGCCTATCACATAGCGTCGGAGCGCGGCACCGACGTCGATCAACCGCGCAACCTCGCAAAGTCGGTGACGGTTGAGTAGCGCTAGCCCTGAAGGGTGTTGAGAATGAACTGATATTCGATGGCTGTCTCGCGAAGCCGCTCGAAGCGGCCGGACTTTCCGCCGTGACCCGCTTGCATGTTGACCTTGAACAGCAGCGGGTTGCGGTCGGTCTTCTTTGCGCGCAACTTTGCCACCCACTTGGTGGCTTCCCAGTAGGGCACTTGTGAATCCCACAGGCCACTTGTTACGAGCATCGCAGGATAGGACTTTGTCGCCACGTTGTCATAGGGCGAATAGGACAGCATGTACTTGTAGTAGGCCTTGTCCTTCGGATTGCCCCATTCGTCGAATTCGTTGGTAGTCAGCGGAATCGATTCGTCCAGCATCGTGGTTACGATATCCACAAAGGGAACATGCGCGACGATTCCGCGGTAGTCCTTTGGCGCAAGGTTCGCTACCGCACCCATCAGCAGCCCGCCTGCGCTACCGCCCTGCGCGAAGACCTTGTCGCGAGCGGCGTATTTTTCACGAACCAGATGGCGCGTAACCGCGATAAAATCAGTGAATGAGTTTCGCTTCTTGAGCAGCCGGCCGTGTTCATACCACTTGCGACCCAACTCCTGCCCGCCTCGGACGTGAGCTATAGCCACGACAAATCCGCGATCCATCAGGCTCACCCAATTGCCGATAAAGACTGGATCGGTAGATAGGCCGTACGCGCCGTATCCATACTGGTATAGGGGAGCCATCCCATTGAGCTTTGTACTCTTCCGATAAGCTATCGAAATCGGCACCAAGGCCCCGTCCTCAGCGGGGGCTTGCAGATACTCCGTCTTGTAGTTGGCCGCATCGAAACCTCCAAGCACCGGCTCGACCTTTAACGTCGTCTTCCGGCCGGAATGCATATCGTATTCATAGGTCGTCCGGGGCGTTGTCAATGAAGTATAGGTGTACCGAACCTTGGTCGAACCGATCCCGGGAGTCGGTATCAATTGTGTGCTGTACGAAGACTCTGAAGAACCGATCAGAAAGTTCCGCTTCCCATTCCATGACTTCACGCGCAGCTTCATCAGGCCGCCGGAACGCTCGTTCACTGCTACGTAGTCTCTGAACACCTCGAAGAACTGGATAAAGGCCTTGGCGCGCGCAGGGATCACGTCCTTCCAGGTCGTTTTGTCGGCTACCCTGGCCACAGGCGCGCGGACGAGCCGGAAGTTCGGCGCATGCCAGTTAGTCCGCACGATAAAATCCCTACCTACATGACTCAGCTGATACTCATGATTGGCTTCGCGGGGAATCGCGGTCTTGAATTGTAGTTTGGGATCTCCCGCATCCGCATGACGCCATTCGCTTTGCAACGTGCTTCTAAGTGCTATGAACAGGTACCTATCAGACTTACTCCTGTGAAGTCGCATGTAGTAGCTATGATCGGGTTCTTCGTACACCAATGGATCCCGGGCACTCCGCGAACCGACCACGTGCTTGCGAACTCGCACACTTAGCAGCGTGACAGGATCCTTCTCGACGTACAGGAGAGTCTTGTTGTCATTCGCCCAGACCAGGTTAGGCTCGATATTGGCCACCCGATCGGCAAGCGTTGCGCCTGTGTCCAGATTCTTGACTCTAAGCGTGTACTGGCGGCGTCCTACAACGTCTTCAGCGTACGCGAGCATCCGCCCGTTGGGGCTCACACTCCACGCACCGATCTGAAAAAATGCTTTGCCGACGGCTAACGCGTTACCATCGAGCATCACTTGCTCCGGCGCACTCATCTTGCGCCGGCGTCGCGCGTAGATCGGATACTCGCAACCGGTTTCATGCCGCGTGTAGTACCACCAGCCGCGCCGCAGTACCGGCACCGACGCATCGTCCTGCTTGATACGTCCGACGAGTTCCTCGTATAGCTCGTCCTGGAACGCCTGCGTCGGCGCGAGCATCGAGTTGGTGTAATCATTCTCCGCGTTGAGATAGTCCAGGACTTTTTTCGACTTGCGAGTGTCGTCGCGTAACCAGTAGTAGTCATCCTTACGCGAGCCATTCGGCGAAGGGACTAGGTGTGGCTTCCTCGCAGCCGCTGGCGGCGAGAGGACGGCCTTCGCGATCGCGACCCTATGCTGCATGGACTTCTTCTTCATTGCTCACGCAGCATTCGAATTCCGAACAACAAGCGTTGTGTTCCTGTCACGATTTCCAGCGCGGCCATCGCATAGCACAGTAGAGGCCCAAGCGCGCGCAGGATAGGCGTTGCTTCGACGGTTCCCAGCACTATGAAAAATATGATTGCTTCGGTGCGTTCCAGGACTCCGGGTGGATACTCGATCAATTTCGCACTCGGTCCTTCGAGCGCGGCGCCGACTGCCAGGAATATCGTGATGTTCACGTACCACGTTGCCACCAGCATCAGTGCCGGGAAGTAGAGCGCGGGTGCGCGCCACGCGATGCCGACAATTACGCATGCCTCCACCACGCGATCCGCCGACAAGTCGAGCACGCCGCCGAGGCGGCTCGGCGCGGCACACTCGCGCGCGATCGTGCCGTCGAGTGCGTCGAACGCCGCGCTCACCGTCAGCGCGACCATGGCCCACATTACGTCGCCGTTCGCAAACGCGACGCCGGACGCGATGCCCGCAAGCGCTGCAACAATCGTCGCCGTGTTCGCGCCGATGCCTGCTCGAAAAAGCGCGCGGGCGCATTGCGATTGTACGCGCTTGATATCCGGGTTCGCGCCGAGGATTGAATCAAGCATCGCCGGGGTTGTTTTGCTCTCTGGTCACAATGGACAATCGTAGAGGAGAATTCTGAGACGCGACCAAGGTTCCAAACGGCGCGCGCGTTGGCAAGGGCATGATTGCGCTACGGAAACCGAGATTGATTGTCGCGGCGCTTGCGATGGTCCTGACTGTCGTGCGTACGCGGCCCGCGCTTTCAGCGGACGCGCTCAGCTTTCCGCCGACCAATTTTTCGATTCTTACTCCAGCTTCCGGCGTTGTGATCGGTCGAGCACGTTACCGCTTGGACACTACCCCGGAAGGCGCGATACTGCGCGGCGAGAATGGATATTTTGACGGTCAGACCGACGTCGAGGTCGCGCACATTCAGGCGGCATCCGGCGGACTGCCGAAGCTGACCGACTTCGATCACACGTACTACAATGCCGACGGCTCGATTCTGAAACGTTCGCACCTCGATCTGAAGTCCGGCGCCGGAACTTGCATAGACAACTCCATCGGGCAGAAAAGCGATCAGTCCGAGGTATTGACCATCCCCAAGGACACCTGGGCGGGCGCGAGCATCGTGATTCCGATCCGGAATTTTCTGCAGGCGGGCGACAAGGGCATGAGCCGTCCGCTACACGCTTTCAGCTGCGCGCCGAGCCCAAAGATATTTGCGATCAGCGTGAATATCGATCCGGGAAACGCGGTGTGGACGACCTATGGCGCGGAGGCGATACGCGTAGAAGTGCAGCCGGACTTTGGCTTGCTCAACTTTGTGATCGCGGCCTTCGTGCCAAAGCTGCACGCATGGTTCGATCCGAACGACCGGCTCGCGTTCATCGGCGACGAAGCCGCGCGCTTCTACAAGGGTCCGCCGATCATGCTCGTAAAGACGCACGCACCGACGGGACCGGCGCATCGCGCAAAATAACGAAACGGGATTTTTCGGAAAAGCTAAAAGTGGACGATGCCCTCGCCCTCGGGATGACGCGCGGTCTTCGACGCTTTGGGCTTTTGATACAGAAACAAAATTTTGCACTGCGGGCAGGTGCCCTCGGGTTGCTGGCCGGCGCGGCGGACCAGCCTGACGTAGCGCACGATTCCGTCGTCGCACAGATGACCGGCGACGGGGAAATCGTACACGGTGCGAACAGTGACTTTCTCTTCCACTCTTGCGTTAGCGCTCTTCAATTCAGCTACTCTCCCGCCTTTGGATACGCACAGCGACTATTTTCGTTTCAACCGATCGCTCGCGCCCGCCCCCGAACCAAACTTCGGATTAAACAAGATAGTGAAATTGCGCTGTCGATCAATCCCTTTGACGCCAATTTTCAGAAAATATTTTCAATTGATCCTTGCACGCCCGCGCACCTCGAAGGTGACGATCTCGAACGGCTTGAGTTCGATCGTGATCGCGCCGTCGCGTGATCGCTTGAGACCGGCGCGCTTGACGGCGCGTCCTGCCAGATCGACCAGACGCGCGCGCCCACTGGCGCAGAAGGTGAATCGCGCAGTCTCCGGCGTCGGCGACGCGCTATATGCCCGAACTTTGTAGGAGTTTGCGCGGGCTAACGGGCGCGCCGTCGAAAAGATTACCTGCGGATTGTTGCAGCCCAGCAACATCGGCGTCGCGTCGCGCTCGTCGCGACGACCTGAGAAAATCCGCGGCGGCGACGTGTATACCTCGACGCGTTGCAATAGATCGCTTTCCAGATAGCTTCCGCGGAAGGTCGCGACCGCAAATTCGAATCTATGCGCGCCCAACTCCTGCGCGTCGGGCGTCTCGAGCTCAGGGCCGGCCCCGCCGCGGCGCGTCGCGAGGTCGGAACGCGAGAGCCACCCGACGCTTCGCAGCAGCGTCAGCAGAATCGTCGTGCCCGCGGCCTCGGGCCGCGCCTCGACTTCGAGAATTCCGCGGCTCGCGAGCGCCGCCGAGAATTCGCCGCTCTCGACTGCAGTGAATGTGCGATGCGGCACGGTCGGATAGATGTCCTCGGTACCGCGCGGCTCGGTCGGCGCGAGCGCTCGTCGGATCACGCCGAAGCTGGTGTCGTGCACCGCATCCGTGGCGGTAACCGGCGTGCGCAACGCGGCGCGAAGTCGATGGTCGCGCGCGCGATTCATCACATTGGCGAGGAAATCGACGCGGTCGAGGCCCTGGTACAGCGTCGCGATGAGCCCTATGTCGAGTTGTTCGCGATTCGCCGAACGCCCGCGCCGATCGGCTGTGAGCGCGGCCGGTACTTCGAACTTCATCGACAGCTCGACGCGCTTGCGCACCGGGCCGTCGTCGACCACGCTCGCGGTGATCGACGCAGGATTTGCGATCGACGCGCCATCGCCGACCGGATCGTAGTTGTACTCGTCGCCGCGGTCGCCATCGTCCTCGAAATACAATTCCATCGCGGCGTTTCGCGCCAGATCGCGAATCTCCAGGCCGCGCGCCGTCGGCGTTAGGCGAAAGAATTCATTCTCGATCGACGCAACCGCATCTGCATTCGCCGGGACCACAGCGGAATCCTCGCGCACGAGGCGATAGAAGGTGAATCCCGTTTGCGCCAGATCGTCCGCGACGAAACTTACCGCGCATCGCGGGGCGCTGGTCGCGTGAATGCGCACCATGCCTGAATCCGGAATGCGAGTCCGAACCGCTTGCTGAAATTCTCCAAGATTCAAATCACTGAACGCGGCGCGGCTCGTGAACAGGTTCACCTGCGGGCGGCCATCCGGCGCCGTCGCAATCTCAAAACCGGTCAGGGTGCGGCCGAACGCGGCCGGCTGGCCCAGGCCGCCAATGATCGATTTGAACTCCGCAGCCGGCATGTCGGAATCGATCGCGCGCTGCTCGCGAGCGTCCTGCAGCGCAACCGGGATCCGCCGGCCGTCCGAAGTCTCGACGGCATAGCGCGCGCCCTTGCCGGCAACCTCGGCCTCGCCGCTCACAAGCGCGACCCGCGCGAACGACGGATTGAACACGGCGATTTCGGTCGGCGCGGCGCTGCGAGCGTCGACGCATGCCGCGGCGCCGCGGCGCACGGCGGTCTCGGCAAGCATCGCAGCCTGATCGAAGCGGTAGCGCATGTCGACGTGCACCTGGTCGACCGAGCATCCGCAAATCGAATCATGCGGATGGTTCTGAATTTCGGTGCGCCACGCCATCTCGAGAAACGCGTCAAGGCCGGGGCCGCGTCCGATCGCATTCGCAAGCGCCGCTAGCGGATCGGCGAATCGTTCGAGCTCGCGGCAATTCTCGAAATCGCGCTGCTTGATCCACGTGCGCGCGGACGTGACGCCGGGCAGCAGATGCGATCGCAGCGGCGATCGCAGTTCGCCGCGATGCTGCGGCGTGCCGTCGATCGGAAGCTCGGCGAGACGTCGCACGTAGTTCTCGAGCGATCCGGTCTCGAAGGTCATCGCCGAAATCTCGCGCGCCTCGTTGATTCGCGCCGCCAGCCGCGCGTCCGGCTCGGCATGATCGGTCCCGGTCATCACCAGGATCGGCGTGCCGGCGGCGAAGTCGCGCTCGCGGCTGGCGATCCGCTCGGCGCGCGCGACAAAACTGTCCACCGATTCGAGCGGCAGATTCGCGCCGTTGGAATATCCGTTGGGCATGTACACCGTCAGAACCGAACTGCCGTCGAGCGCTTCCCACGTGAAGCGATTGAGCGTCACGTCGGCGCCGACGCCGCGCCACAGCGCCGCAGTCGTAAACCCGAAGCCCGCGAGAATCTGCGGCATCTGCGCGATATGCCCGAACTGATCCGGCAGGTAGCCGACGTCGAGCGGCCGCCCGAAGCGCCGCGCGATCGCCATGCCGATTTCGAGATTGCGAATCAGCGACTCGCCGCTCACCAGGAAGCTGTCCGCGAGCACGTACCACGGCCCGACCTGGATTTTGCCCGCGCGAATCAGGTTGCGCAGACGCGCTTCGGCGCGCGGCCGCATCTCGAGATAATCGTCGATCACGATCGTCTGGCCATCGAAGTGAAACGACGGAATTGTGCCCCGCTCGACCAGCGGGATCATCCGATCGGCCATCGCGACCAGCCGCGCGCGCATCTGCTGAAACGGCTGATACCACTCGCGATCCCAATGCGTGTGAACGACGAAATATAGTTGGTCCATAAAACTCAGGCTGGCCTGCGTGGAATAAGAATTTTGCGGCGTAGGATCATTATCTCTTCGCCGCGTTGATTGAGTCCGCGCGTCTCGACGTAGATTACGCCGCGGTCGCCCTTCGATTTCGACGCCGTCGTCTCGAGCACCTTCGTCTCCGCATACAGCGTGTCGCCGGCGAACGTCGGCCCCGTGTGCCGCACCGATTCGTATTCGAGGTTCGCGATCGCGTTCTCGCTCACGTCCTTCACGCTCATGCCGACCACCGTCGCCATCACCAGCAGCCCGTTGACGAGCGGCCGCCCGTGCTGCGTCGTCGCCGCATACGCGGCGTCGAAATGGATCGGGTTCGTATTCATCGTCATCAGCGTGAACCAGGTGTTGTCGAACTCGGTGATCGTGCGGCCCGGCCAGTGCTTGAAAGTCTGCCCTGCGGTGAAGTCTTCGAAGTAGCGATTCATGCGATTGCGGCGCCCTGTCCGGAATTATACGACGGGCGCGCCGGTTGCAATTGATTGTGCTAGCTTCGTCGAGTCGATGGCGCCGCTAACGAAATTGCTCGTCGCAAATCGCGGCGAGATTGCGCTTCGGATCATCCGCAGCGCGCGCCTGTTCGGCCTCAAAACCGTCGCAGTCTATTCTGAAGTCGACGCGCAAAGCGCTCACGTCAGCGCGGCTGACGAAGCGATCGCGATCGGACCGGCCGAAGCGTCGAAGAGCTACCTCAATATCGCGGCGATAATCGCGGCCGCGAGGAAATCCGGCGCCGACGCGATTCATCCCGGCTACGGATTTCTTTCCGAGCGTCCCGAGTTCGCGCAAGCTGTCGCCGACGCGCACATCGTATTCGTCGGACCGCGGCCTGACGTGATGTCCGCGCTCGGCGACAAGGTCGCGGCGCGGCGAATCGCAATCGCAGCGGGAGTCCCGGTCGTACCCGGAATCGAAACCGCAGAAATTTCCGCCGCGCGCGAGTTTGCCGTCCAAGTCAGCTATCCGATTCTTATCAAGGCCGCCGCCGGTGGTGGTGGACGCGGGATGCGCGTCGTCGCGGAAGCCGCACAGCTAGAAGCCGCTCTGGAAGCGGCTTCGCGCGAGGCCAAATCCGCATTCGGCGACGGCCGAATTTTTATCGAGAAGTATCTCGCGAATCCCAGACATATCGAAATCCAGATTCTGGGCGATGAACACGGCGCAGTCGTCGCGCTCGGCGAGCGCGATTGCTCGATCCAACGCCGGCATCAGAAAATTGTCGAAGAATCGCCCGCGCCCGGGCTTTCCGACGCGATGCGCGCGAATATGATCGATGCGGCCCTGAAACTCGCGCGCGCAGCGCACTACACCAACGCAGGCACCGCCGAGTTCCTGGTCGAGGCCGATAGCTTCTACTTCCTCGAGGTCAATGCGCGCCTGCAGGTCGAGCATCCGGTGACCGAGATGCGCTTCGGATGCGACCTCGTACGCGAGCAATTGCGAATCGCGTCCGGCGGCAAAGTCTCGGAGCCCGCTGCGCCCCGTGGCGCCGCGATCGAATGCCGAATCAACGCCGAGGATCCCGAGCACGACTTTCGTCCCGCGACCGGAACCGTGCTCCATCTCCGTGTCCCCGGCGGCCCCGGCGTGCGCTTCGATTCGCACATGACCCGCGGCGCTGAAGTGACGCCATGGTACGACGGCCTGCTCGGCAAGCTCATCTGCTACGGCGCGTCTCGCGAGGAAGCGCGCCGCCGTCTCGTCAACGCTCTCAACGAATTCGCTCTGCTGGGTGTGACGAACAACGCCGCCTACCTGCGCGACATCCTCGCGAGCGATCAGTTCCGCGACGCGAAGCTCTCGACGCACTTCATCGACCAATTTTTTTCGAATTGGAAAATCGATGCGCACGAAATCGACGCGGCGATCGTCGCCGCCGCGATCACCGCGAGCGATGCGCCAGCTGAAAACGCCGCGCCTGCGGCGAATTCTACTCGTCACTCGCCGTGGGAGGGCCTGAACAACTTCGAGCTGTGGGGATCGCGCCGATGAAGCTCACGCGCGCGGGCGATTCGCGAGAGATCGACGCCGAAGTGATCTCGCGCGACGGCAGCACGATTCGCGTCCGCATCGGAGACCGGGAACTCGTTGGGGAGTTCACTCCCAATGCAGACCGCGGCGGAGTCCTCGCGATCGACGGCAAGCGCTACGCGGTCTTCGCCGCGCTGCGAAAGGATTCTATCTTCGTTTCAGTCGGGCCTGCGTCCTTCGAGTTCAAGCCGGCCGAAGCGGCCGCGCGACGCCGTGCGCGAGGCCTCGCAGCGACGGAAATACTCGCGCCGATGCCCGGCAAGGTGCTCAAGGTGCTGGTGCGCGACGGTGATCTGGTCGAAGCGGGACAGCCGCTAGTCGTCATCGAGGCGATGAAAATGGAAACGACGCTCGCCGCTGAAGGTGCCGCGCTCGTCAAGCACGTCCGCGTCGAAGAGGGCCAGGCTGTCGATCACGGCGCGGTGCTGATCGAGCTTAGTCCTCCGCCGGCTTCATCAGCTCGCGAATCCGCGCCCCGAGATTCGTGATCCAGTCCTCGAACTCGCCGTCGCGCTCGACCACAATCTCCAGCTTGCCGTTTTTCAAAATCGAAACCCGCCCCGGATGCTCCGTGCGCAGCGGAATCTCGACCGCCTCGCGCGAGATTCCCATCGGATCGATCACCGCAAAAATTCTCTCGATTTCTTTCAGTGTGACGGCCTTGAGCATGTGCACTCCTCACGCGCGCACATCTTTACTTAAATCGTCACAGTCGTAAGCTCAAGGCGCGCACAATTTTTGTTCGGGGGAGGCTCGCGTGTTCGGAACAATCAAGAAAGTAGTCAAGGAAAAGGGCTTCGGCTTCATCATCGCGGACGACGGCGGCGACGAAGTTTTCTTCCATCGCTCGGCGCTAGCGCCCAAGCTTCAGTTCGACGACCTGCGCGAGCGCGACGAAGTTCAGTTCGACGTGCGCGCCGGCGAGAAGGGACGCCAGGCTTTCAACCTGCGCCTGCGCTAGCGCCGCGACTGAACTCAGTCATCGCGTGAGCGCGAACCAGCGCTTCATCAGTCCCGCGACGAACGGCGTCAGCCGTGTGCGCGAGTACAGTCCCGCGGCGCGCCGAATCGCGTCGGCCTGCGTCGGGTACGGATAAATCACGTCGCCTAGCGTGCCGAGTCCCACGCCCGCCTTGATCGCGGCTGTCAGCTCCGAGATCATCTCGCCCGCATGACTCGCGACAATCGTCGCGCCAACGATCTGATCGCTCCCCTCCTTCACAGTCACCTTCACGAAGCCCTCGGTTTCACCGTCGAGCACTGCGCGATCGACCTCCGCCATCTCCTGCGTATACGTCGTCACGGCGATTCCGCGCTGCTTCGCCTCCGCTTCGTACAGCCCGACGTGCGCGATTTCAGGATCGGTGTACGTGCACCACGGAATCGTCAGTGAGCTGGCGCGCTGGCGGCCGAAGAAAAGCGCATTGCGTATAATGATGCGCGCGTGCGCGTCCGACAGATGCGTAAACTTGTACGGTGACGCCACGTCGCCGCCCGCATACACGAGCGGATTCGTCGTGCGCAGGTGATCGTCGACCTTCACCCCGTTCTGCTTGTCGTATTCGATCATCGCCGCTTCGAGATTCAGTCCTTCGACCGCCGGCACGCGCCCGACGCCAATCAAAATCTCGTCCGCGTCAATCTCGCGGCGGACGCCGTCGCGCTCGGTCGCGATTATTTTTTCATTGTCGCGCTTCGCCACGCCCGAAATTTTACATCCCGTGATGATCTCCACGCCGTCGCGGACGATTGCGCGCTCGACCCGCTCGGCCGCGTCGCGATCTTCGCGAATCAAAATCTGCGGCGCGACTTCAAGCAAAGTGACCTGAGCGCCCAATCGCGCGAACGTCTGCGCAAGCTCGCATCCGATCGGCCCGGCGCCGATCACCGCGATTCGCTGTGGCAACTCGGTCAGCGAAAAAACCGTCTCGTTCGTCAGGTAGCCCGCCTCGGCCAGTCCGGGAATCGGCAGCGACGCGGCCCGCGCTCCGGTCGTGATAGCGGCCCGCTTGAACTTCAGCCGCTTGCCGTCGAGCTCGACGCAATCCGGCGCGACAAATCGTCCGTCGCCGACAAACACATCGACGCCCAGCCCGCGAAATCGATTCGCCGAATCCGTGGGACTGAGCTCCGCGCGCAGCTTGCGCATCCGCTCCATCACGGCGGGAAAATTGATGCGCACGCCCTGCGGCACCTCGACGCCGAACCGCCCCGCATCGCGAACCGCCGCGGCCGCGCGCGCCGATCGAATGATCGCCTTCGACGGCACGCATCCGAAGTTCAGGCAGTCCCCGCCCATCAGGTCGCGCTCGACCAACGCGACTTTCGCGCCGAGAATCGCCGCGCCCGCCGCTGTCACCAAGCCCGCCGTGCCCGCGCCGATCACCACCATGTTGTAGCGATCCGCCGGCGTCGGGTTGACCCATCCGCTGGGATGCAGATTCTCCGTCAGCGCAAGGTTGTAGGTGTCAAGCGGCTCATGCTTCAGCGCGTGCGCCATCGATGTGTCCTCATGCTCAAGTCTTTTCGCGTAGCGCCCGCGCGCCGATTCGCGTCGCGTACACTGCCACCGCCACCGTCGCGACGAATCCGACCGCCGTCAGCGCCCAACCCGCTGGCGTGCGTTTCGCGCTGCCGCCCGCCGCCTGCGCGAGGTCGCCGCTGATCGATCCGATATAGACGTAGAGAATCGTGCCGGGAATCATCCCCGCCCACGACGCAAAAAAATAATCGCGCAGCGTCACCCGCGTCAGCCCGTACGCGTAGTTGAGAAGGTTGAACGGGAACACCGGCGACAGGCGCGTGAGGATCACGATTTTCCATCCTTCCTTGCCGACCGCCTCGTCGATCGCTTTGAACTTCGCGTTGCCCTCGAGTCTCGCGCTAACCCAATCGCGCGCAATGTAGCGCCCGACCAGAAACGCCGCCGTCGCGCCGAGCGTCGCCGCAATCGAAACATAAATCGATCCGCGCACCACGCCGAAAATCACGCCAGCACCAATCGTGAGGATCGATCCCGGCAGAAACGCGACGCACGCCGCGATGTAAATCGCGATGAACGCGATCGGCGCCAACGCACCCAGCCCGCGAATCCAGTCGAGCGCATTCGTCAGCCACGGCCCTGCACCGATCCGATGCCCACCGTACAGAACAGCGATCACCGCGACCACGATCAGTAAAACTTTTGGCCTGAAGAAAGTGGAAACTCTGCTGGCGGCGGTGGTCATCTTGAGCTTCCGCTGACGGCGAGCATAGTAAGCGCGGACTGCTTATAATGCCATCGAGGATTGTGTAATCCTAATTCGCATGTCGGTCCACGATCACGAAAAACGTGGGCGCGCGAATCTCAAGATCGGCATCATCACCGCCAGCGATTCGCGCACGCCCGAGAACGACGAAAGCGGCAAGCTAATCGGCCTCTTGCTCGAAGCGGCCGGCCATCGCGTGGACTTCTACGAAATTCTGCCCGACGACGGCGAAAAGATTTCCGCCGCGATCGTCAACAACCTCGACAACCTCGACGCGATCATCGTCAACGGCGGCACCGGCATCACTGCGCGCGATGGCACGACCGAAGTCGTGAAGTCGTTGCTGGACAAGGAGCTCGAAGGTTTCGGCGAATTGTTCCGGATGCTCTCGTTTCAGGAAATCGGCGCGGCCGCCATGATGAGTCGCGCGATCGCAGGCGTGCGCCATGGCAAATTCATCGCCGCGCTCCCCGGCTCGACCGCCGCGTGCCGCCTCGCGATGGGGAAGCTGCTGATTCCACAACTCGGCCACATCGCCTATCTGCTGAGCAAATGAATTCTTTCACGATCAAGCTGTTCGCGACGCTGCGCGAGCGCGCCCACACCGCCGAATTGACGCGCGAGTTTCCCGACGGCGCAACCGTCGGCGACATCTGGCGCCAACTCGTCATCGAATTTCCCGATCTCGCCGGCCATCACGATTCGGTCGGCTTCGCCGTCAACCAGGAATACGTCGAGAGCAACTTCAAGCCGCGCAAGGGCGACGAGATAGCATTCATCCCGCCCGTCAGCGGCGGCGCCGCGACGCCCGCGTACGTCGGCAAAATCACGATCGGCCGCGACCGAATCGACGTCGCCGCACTCGAGCACGAAGTTGCCGACCCTGCCGCCGGCGCAGTCGTGTCGTTCACCGGCACGACTCGCCGCGACAATGCGGGCCGCGTGGTGCTTCGTCTCGAGTACGAGGCTTACGAACCGATGGCGCTCTCCGAGATGCGCAAGCTCGCTGTCGAAGCTGGCTCACGATGGAAAATCACGCGCATAGCAATCGCGCATCGCATCGGCGTCGTCGAGATCGGCGAAACGTCGGTCGCGATCGCTGCCTCCGCGCCGCATCGCGCCGAGGCCTTCGAAGCCTGCCGCTTTGCAATCGATCGCCTGAAAGAAATCGTCCCCATCTGGAAAAAAGAACACTTCGAAGGCGGCGAACTCTGGATCGGCTGCCAAACCTCGCATCCCCCCGCGCTCGAATGAAGCATTCGAGGAAAGCCGGCCTGAAGGTCGGCGACAAGATACGAATCGTCAAACTTCCCGAAGGACTCATTGACGACGAGAAGCTCCAAACGAAGTCTCTGTTTGAACTTTGCCTGGACCGAGTGTTCCCGGTACGGGGAATTGTCCCGGTGGTTGAGACTGGCGCTGAGTTGCTGGAACTTCATGTCGGCAAAGTCCTCGGAAGGCGCACGTTCGAGCACAGCATATGGATAGAGTCCGAGCTGGTTGAACTCGTCAAAAGTTCGCGTTGACAGCATCGACGCGCAACACCTCATTGACCGTCCGGACAGTTACCAGTTACAAATGTAAGATGCCCTTGAGCGTTACCTCCGTCGAAAAAATCATCCTCGCTGAGCCGCGCGGCTTTTGCGCCGGCGTCGATCGTGCCGTCGAGGCCGTCCGCAGCGCCCTGCGCTCCTACGGCCGCCCCCTCTACGTGCGCCACCAGATCGTGCACAACCGCTTCGTGCTCGAGGCGCTGGAAAAAGAAGGTGCCATCTTTGTCGAAAGCCTCGACGAAGTGCCCACCGGCCAGCGCGTCATCTTCAGCGCCCACGGCGTCGCGCCCAACGAATGGGATCGCGCCAAGGATCGCTCGCTCCGCGTCATCGACGCCACTTGCCCGCTCGTCACCAAGGTCCATCTCGAAGTCGAAAAGTACGACAACGAAGGCCGCACCGTCATCCTCATCGGCCACGCCGGCCACGAGGAAGTGAAGGGCACGCTCGGCGTCGCGCCCGGCAAGGTCGTTCTCGTCGGCAGCGTCGATGAAGCGCGCAAAGTCGAAGTCCAGAATCCCGATCGCATCGCCGCCGTCACCCAGACCACCCTCAGCGTCGACGACACGCGCGAAATCATGGACACGCTCAAAGAGCGTTTCCCCACAATGCAAGCGCCAAAGACCGACGACATCTGCTACGCCACCCAGAACCGCCAGAACGCCGTCAAGGAACTGGTGCAGGTCAGCGACGCGGTGCTGGTCGTCGGCTCCAAGCAAAGCTCCAACGCGAACCGGCTGGTCGAGGTCGCGCGAATGCGTGGTGCGCGCGCCTTCCTCGTCGATTCGATCGCCGACGTCGAGCCCGCGATGCTCGAAGGTGTGCGCGCTCTCGGCCTCACCGCCAGCGCGTCGTCGCCCGAATGGCTGGTCGAAGAAATCATCGGCGCCTTCGCCCGCTCCGGCGCCGTAGTCGAACTCCTGAGCGTCGCCAAAGAGCGCGTCCACTTCCCGCTCCCGATGCCCACCGACTGAACTGCGGATAAAGCTGAAGGGGGAACGCGCATGGACCCTGAAGCCGGCCAGGCGATTGTCGAGCAGCTTGAGCCGGACGAGACTATGCTCTGGGCAGGTCGACCGGATAGGGCCCTCACACTTTTCTACCCGCTCTTACTCTCCTTACTTCTTTCCGGCCGTTTGTATCTTTCTCGATTTCCCGGTCCGACGAAGTTTCACCTGTCCATAGGCTTATCGGTTTTCTTTTTCTTGCTCACCTGGTTGTTCAACCGGCGTATCTTCTACGGCCTCACCAATCGACGCGCCATAACGGTCGCATCGCCTTTCGGTCGGACCAGGTCTAGGTCTGCAAGTCTGGTCAATCGTTTGGAAGAACCCATACCTATTCGGCGAGGTTTCCTTGGAAAGGTTGTCTTCGGTACAAGCGGCAGAAATACCGGCAACTCTCGCGACGATCCGGACGTGGGATTGGTCTTTTACTCAATCGCAAACGCCGAAGAGGTTTTCCGGCAAGCCCTGACGGCGCAGCAGCATATGCTTGACGAGATCGATGCGCGCACGAAGGCTCGCAGCACCACCTGAGGTGCCGCCCTCGCCTTGACAATTCTGCGCCATTGCTTGCAGACTCATCCGGATTTCGCCGATCCCCGAAAAGGAATATTCCGATGCGAACAGCTATCGCGCGCGCGCTGACACTTGTCGTCTTGCTGGCAGTCCCGCTTGCCAGCGGATGCCAGTCCGAGGCCAAGAAGCATCTCTACAAGGCCGAAGACCTGTTCGAAAAGCGCGACCTCGACGGCGCCAAAAAGGAACTCGAGCTTTCCATCAAAGACGACCCCAGCGGCCTCGACGCCCACAAATCGCTCGCGCACATAGATGAAGCCCTCGGCGATCAGGAAGGCGCCGCCAAGGAATACATGGCCGCCTCCGCGCTCGATCCCACCGACGAAAAGCTCCTCGACAAGGCCCGCCTCTACAAGCAGCTCGAGGATATGGCGAATTCCTCAGGCCAGGCGCTCGACAAGATCAAGGCCGGCCAGGTCGCCGACGGCGTCAGTCAGCTCAAGGACATCATGGTCACGACCAAGATTCCCGCGGCTCGCCAAAAAGCCGTAGCCGCGCTCTCCGACGCAATTCCGATCATCGAAAAAGTCGGCGACCAGCAGATGACCGACAAGAAATACGCCGACGCGATGGCTACCTATGAGCAGGGCATCCGCGCCGCGATGCTCCTCTCGCGCGCGCACAAGAGCGACACACTCATCCCCGACGCCGACGGCATGATGCATAAGATCAACGACGCGGCCAAGGCCGCCGGCACGCCCGACGCCAACTTCAAGCTCTTCAACGACGTGATTGCCGATTATCCCGACGACAAGACCGCCAACCTCGAACTCGCGCAGGTTTACCTGAGCGAAAATCCGCCCAACTACGACAATGCCGCCGACCTCGAAGAGCGCGCCGGCGCACCCGACGACCAGGTCCGCAAACTTCGCGACATGGCCAAGAAGCATCACAAGTGATCGACGCTCCACGTTCGCGACTGCGATGAGCTAGTGCCAGAATCGAGCCCCGATGCGGCGGCGCGGCTATATCGCAGTCGAAGGCCCCATCGGGGTCGGCAAGACCAGTCTCGCTCAGGCGCTCGCGCGCGAACTCGGTGCGCGCCTGATGCTCGAAGACGCCGACAACAATCCGTTCCTCCCGCGCTTCTACCAGGACCCCGACAAGTACGCCTTCCCCGCGCAGCTCTACTTCCTGCTCACCCGCCACAACCAGCAGCGCGATCTCAATCAGCAGGATCTCTTCACGCAGGCCACTGTCGCCGACTATCTGTTCGCCAAGGATAAAATTTTCGCCGCGATGAACCTCGCGCCCGACGAGCTCAAGCTCTATGACAACGTCTACAAACTGCTCGACGCTCAGATGGCGAAGCCGGACCTCGTCGTGTACGTCCGCGCCACCATCGAGGTCCTCGCCGAGCGCCTGCGCAAGCGCAATCGCGATTTCGAGCGCCACATCAGCTTCGACTACCTCGAGCGAGTGTCGTCGGCCTACCGCGATTTCTTTTTCTATTACGACGAAGCCCCGCTGCTGGTCGTCGACACCTCCGACATCGATTTCGTTGCCAACCCCGAAGACCTGGGCGCCCTGATCCGCGAAATCGACCAAGCCGGGCCCGGCACCCAATACTTCGTCCCCCGCAAGAGTTGAGAGTCTCGCGCGAGCGAAGCCGCTACCGATTCCAAGTCTCTGCAAGCCTATCCCGCAAGCAATCTGGTTTACACGAGTCCCTTGACATAAGCGAACAAATAGCGAAAATAGGCCTCTCCAAGGAGGACAAATCATGGCGACTTGGAATGAATTCGAAACTGATGCGCCCGACATCGCAGCGGCCGGAAAACAGATGCTCTATCAGTTCGGCGTCGGCCTCGCCTTCCTCGCGACGCTCCGAAAGGACGGCGCGCCGCGCCTTCATCCGGTTTGCCCGACCATCGTCGACGGCCACCTCTACGCGCTCATTGGCCCAAGTCCCAAGCGCGGCGATTTGAAGCGCGACGGCCGCTACGCGCTGCACACCTTTCCGCCGGTCGACGTCGACGACGAGTTCCTCGTGATGGGCCGCGCGACGTTCATCGAGGACAAGGCGATCGAGGAAAAAGTTCGCAACGATTGCGTCAGCCGCGGCATGACCTCGACCGGCGACGACCTTCCGTTCGAGTTCCGCATCGAAAGCGTGATGCATGCGAAGTACCCGGGCGGTCACGGCACCTGGCCGCCGAAGTATTCGATCTGGAAATCCACCTGATGCTATGAACGCAAGTCGATGGCGTCGAAGGACAAAGCGCCGCAGCTCGCGATCGGCTTTCGCGTGAAGACCGGGCGCGCGACTGCGATTGTGATCGCTGGACCCGTGTCCGCTCCGCGCGTTCTGTCCCGCCACGATCTGCAACTCTGGGATCCCGCGGTTCCCGCGTCGCATCAACCGTGGCATGCCGAGTTCGAGCTTCCAGCCGAAGAAAGCGCGCGCATCGTGCCGATTGCTCTGAAAGCCGTCGATCGCGCCTCATCGAACGCTTTGCGCAAACTCGTCGAAGAGGTGAGCGCGCACGGCTCGATTGTCGGCATCGCGCTCGTCGCCGGCAGCTCGACGGATCCTGAATCGATCCACAATCCTCACATGCGCGCGCACGCCCGCGAGGGCCAACTCTTCCCGCAAGCGCTCGCGACAGCCGCGCATATCATCGACATCCCGGCGCAAATCCTCGTCGAGCCCGAAGTCTTCACCCTCGCCGCTGCGAAGCTCGGTAAATCTCCCGCCGCCATCAAGCTCGCCGTCACTGAAATGGGCCGCGCCGTAGGCAAACCCTGGGGCGTCGAAGAGAAAGCCGCTACGGCAGCAGCCTGGATAGCCTTGGCCCGATAGTCGCTCACGCGTCGCGATCGTTGAACGCGATCTCGATATTCTCGGCCAGCTTGAAATCCTTCTCGGTCACGCCGCCCGCATCATGCGTCGAGCATGAGAACGTCACGCGCGTGTAGTTGATCGTGATGTCCGGATGATGGTCCGCGGCCTCGGCAATCTCGGCGACCTTCTGCACGAACTCGATCCCGTGCAGGTACTCCTTGAACTTGAACATCTTGCTGATGGCGTTGTCTTTGTATTCCCACCCGGCCAGCGCCTTCAGCCGCTCCGTGATTTGTTCCGTGCTTAACTTCGCCATTTTCCGATCCTCCGTTCCGCGCCTGCTGCCATCCTAGTCCCGCGCATCCCGATCGCAAACGACGCGGCGTTGTACGATTCGCGCGCGCCTGTGGTAAAAAGGCCCAAGCGGAACCAAAACGTAAACTGGAAACGGTAAAAAGAGAATGGCCAACAAATACGTTACCGACGAAGCTCGCAAGCAAATCGGCAAGACCTCCGAGCCCCGCACCTACGACGTCGAGCGCGGCGCCATCCGCCGCTTCGCCGAGGCAGTCGAGGATCGCAACCCGCTCTTCAACAGCGAGCGCGACGCGCGCCAGACCCGCTTCGGCAGCATGATCGCGCCGCCGACTTTCTGCCGATCGATGGGATCGCCGATTCCCGACATCAAGCTCGACATGCCGACCTTTCGCGGCCTCGACGGCGGCTCCGACTGGGAATACTTCCACCCGATTCGCCCCGGCGACCGCATCACGGTGCAGTCCAAGCTCGTCGACTTGCGAGAAGCCGCCGGCCGCCTTGGCCCGATGGTCTTCACGACGGTCGAAACCACCTACACCAACCAGTTCGGCGAAGTCTGCGTCGTCCAACGCTCGACCGGAATCCGCTACTAGGGGTATCCATGATGGCGAAGCAAATTTATTTCGAAGATGTCGAAGTCGGCGCCGAGATCGGACCGCTCGAAAAAAATCCGACCACCCAGCAGCTCGTGCGCTACGCCGGCGCGTCGGGCGACTTCTATCAAATCCACTACGACAAGGATTTCGCGCTCGGCAACGGGCTCCCCGGCGTAATCCTGCACGGCGCGTTGAAGAATGCGTTCCTCGGGCACCTGATGACCGACTTCGCCGGCGAGCTCGGGTGGCTGCGCAAGCTCGGCGTGCAGTACCGCGGGATGGATCAGCCGGGCACCAAGGTCGTCGCGCGCGGCAAGGTCTCGAAAAAATACACCGACGGCGGCTACAACCTGGTCGATTGCGAAATCTGGCTCGAGAACGCCAAGGGCGAGAAGACCACGCCGGGCAGTGCCACCGTAATCCTGCCCTCGCGCGCCGCGAGCCGCTGAGGCTCGGAGGTAACCACGCGATGCCGATCCGGCGCGAATTTCCGCCGCGATCGCTGAACGCCGAGGCTCTCAACGAGGGCCGCGTCGATCCGCAGTACACCAGGGTACTGATCCGTCTGCTCGCCGCGCATGCGATGGCTGAGAAGCTCACGGCGATCGGCTACCAGCGCGCGCTCGCCTCGATCGAAAATCCCGACCTGCGACCGATCATCGAGAAAAACTTCGCCGAGGAAAAAAAACACGCGCGCCTCATCTACGACGCGCTCGAAGAACTCGGGATGAGTCAGCAGGCCGCCGATCGCTCGATGATCATGGTGCTCAAGGCGCCGTCCTTCGACGCGCCCAGCTACTTCGCCTCGAAGGCTGAAGGCGAGCTCGACCTCCTGATGGCGTCGCTCAGTCTCGACACCACCGGCCTCATCATGATTGGCGAGAACTACCGCGAGTCGAGCTACGCGCCGCACGCACGCGCCGCCGAGATAATTCTCGACGAGGAAGCCGACCACGAAATCTTCGCGTCGCGCCAACTCGCCGACGCCGTCGATCGGTTCGGCGTCAAGTCGGTGAACACCGCGCTCCGCCGATGGATCCCGCGCGCGGTAAACTTCTTCGGCCCGCCCGGCACCGGCTTCACCTACGACTGCATCCGCTACGGCCTGAAGTCCCGCGACAACGAAGAACTAGCCGAACTCTACGTGACGATGCTTTCCCGCCGCTGCGAACAACTAGGCCTCGAATTGCCGACCCTAACAGCCACCTACCCCCACACTCTCGCCTAACTCTCCGCGATTGTTTTCCTTCCCTCGAGGGAAGGGGTTAGGGGTTAGGTTCCTTTCACTCGTCCCCACTCGATTCTCGTCCGCACATCAAACGTGATCATCCCGTCGCGGGCATATCGACTCAGAATCGCCGTCATCGCAGCATCGAATTCCGCCGACGCCTTCTCTCCAAGGTGATCTTCCGACCACGTCGCGCGCGAATGCTGACATCGGAGGTAGTCGCCGATACTCTGCGAGAACGCGACCGGCGCCGTGATCCGATGCCCAATGCTCTCGAACCCCGGATGTACCAGCACCGGCTCGGCGAATCTCTCGCTGACTGTTTTCCACCATGCCGGACGCTTGCCCTCGCGCGCCGCGACAAAGTCGATCATGAACGTTGTCTCTTCGCGCTCCCATGGCGCATCGACGGGAGCGTCACCATCCAGCACCGCCAGCATCGCGCCGTCAGCCAGCGCATTTGCAAAGCGCGGCAACGTTCGCTCGAGATCCATCCAATGGATACTCGACGCCGCCACAATCAGGCCATACGGCGGCTCGAGCGGCGCATCCTCGATGCTCGAATGAATCCATCGGATCTTCGGATTGTCGGCACCCGGCAAAGATCGCGCGACTCGCAGCATCGCGCTCGAGGGATCGACCGCATCGGCGCGATCGATTTCATGGATCAGTTCAAGCGTGATCTTTCCCGTACCGCATCCCGCGTCGAGGATCACCCGCGGATGCGCGCGCATCAACTCCCGCAGCACCTCGTGCACTTCCGCCGGATACGGCGGTCGAAACCGGTAGTTCTCGGCCATCCGCTCGGCGGAAAAGCGCCGCCCACGATCCCGAAATGATCCAGTCGCGCCGCTCACGCTTTCAAGTCGACTTTGAAAACATTCACATCGTGATCATCATCGCCGCGTGACGCGGGCGCAATCGCAGCCTAGCTGGTCAGATGAACCGACTTCGCCTTACTCGGCGGAATCCATCGTTCCGATGCCGCGTACTGCGATAGATATCTCGCCACCTGATCGCTGGTCTCGCCTGCCAGGTACTCGATCTGCGAGGCATAGATTTTCTGGCCGCTCGAGAGCGCATCCTCGATGCCGACCATCAAGGTGACGGGGCCAAGAAAGAGCTCGCCAAAGCCCATCGATTCCGCGACTCCCGGCATCTTCCCGCTGTTCGCGCGCGTCGTGAAAGTCAGCACTTCCGCTCGCTCACCATTCACAACCCGGAACACGTGAACCTCGGTCGCGAGACGCGACTCTCCGGCGCCGAGGCCAACCGCGACGCGAGTGAGCCGATTGCCTTCGTCAACATCGATGAGTCGTCCGGTGACGAGCAGAAAATTTCCTGACAGAGAGATGTCTTTGTCAGCGGAAATTCGCGTCGCCTGAAGGCCCAGCTTGTCCAATCGCTTCGCCGTTTGTTCCGAAAGCACTGCGGCCGCATCGCGACCAATTTTGATTCGGCGCGTATCGGCCGAATCGCTGCGAACCAGATCGATGGCGCGATTTAACGGCGCTCTGTTCTCGATCACCGACGAAGGAGAGAAGGCGAAATCGCTCACTGCTACTTCTGCGGGAGGCGCCGGCTCTGCTTCGATCGCATTCAACGCGACTGAAGGATCAGGCGGCCGCACAGGTTGAGGTGTGACTGAGACTGTCGCGCAACCGGCGATTGCCAGCGATAGCGCGCCTATAGCTGAAACTCGAGCACAAATTTTCCGCATAGGACACCCCGCCACAAAAAACCGCGCCGCCGGATTATCGGCGGCGCGGGCGATAGGCCTTCATAGTTACTGGTTGGCGTCAGGTGCGTTATTCGGGTTCATGCCGTTGTTGACGTTCTCGCTTTCGGTGCGCTTCTGGACGTCGACTTGCTCGTGCGTAGTCGGTCCGAAAGCGCCGCCCTGTACGTCGCTACGCTTCTGGATGTCCACTTGCTTTTGAGTCGTGTCGGTACCGAGCGCGTCGTTGTGCACGTTCTCGCTGCGCTTCTGCACCTCCACTTGTTTTTGAGTGCTCGCACCGAGGTCGCCGCTCTGTACGGTCTCGCTGCGCTTCTGCACATCGACCTGCTTGCTCGTCGCCGCGCCGGGAGCGCCGTTTTGATAGTCCTGTACCGTCTCTTTGGTTGTTTGACGGTAGCTGCTATCGCCGGGAACCGAGCCGGCGTCGTTGTTCATGTTCTGCATGTCCTGGGCATGCGCCATTGGAAGTGCCATCAGCGCTCCAAACGCGCCCGCCACCAGTGTAAGTGCTAACCGCTTCATGGGAGTTCTCCTGCAGCTTTTACGGGCGCACGCGTGCCGCCGATTTTTCGACGGCGCGCGCATGCACGGTGTCAGAGGTTAATCGTTGTCGTCATCGTGATGATGGCGAGCGTATTCGCTCTCATTCAGATCGTTGTTGAGATCTTGCTTGGTCGCGTCTTCTCTCGCGCGGTCACGCTCGATATCCATTTGCTCGCCCGCCGCCGCCCCAAGATTCCCATGTTCCAGGTCCCGGCGCTCTTCCCGTTTGTCCTGATGGATATCGCGCTGGTCCTGGTGGATCGCGTTCGCGTCGTGGCTCATGTCCTGGTAGTCCTGCGCATGCGCGATCGGGAGCACCAACAGCGAACCGAATGCGCCTGCTACCAACGTGAGTACTAATCGCTTCATCGAATTCACCTCCAAGTTTGGCAATTTTTACACGGGCACACGCGGCGCTCGCTGATTGCCTTTCGCACTAACGTTGCAGGGGCCGTGCCACAAATAATCGCGCACGCCAACGGTGGAAACTCGCGGCGCACAGTCCGCGATAGGTAAATGTTTCTGCAAAACGAACTTGGAGGCTTTCGTGTATCTAGTCGGTCGCGTCGAGCGCGCGCAGTGCGAGGCCGCGCGCAACGGATGTGAACTCGTCGCCCATGCGGATTCGATCGGCGCCGAAGCGCTCGATGAAGATGCGGCGCACGGCGGGCACGAACGACGATCCTCCGGTCAGGAACACGCTGTCGATCGCATCGGGTTTCAGCTCAACCGTCTTCATCAACCGATCCACACACGCGGCGATCTGTTCGAGATAGCGCGCGATCCAGTTCTCGAAATCCGGCCGCGCCACTATCTTCTCGATCGACACCGGAGGATCGGAAAATCTGAAGTCGCCCGCTTCCAGCGCCGACAACTCGAGCTTGGTCTTCTCGACCGCGCGAAACAGGTAATAGCCGAGATCGTTTTCCACGATATGAATCAGCGCCGCGACCTTCTCGGGCTCGAACGATTCGCGTTTCAGCTCGTCGAACTTGAGCATCGTCGCCCGCGCCTTGAGGAACGACAGATGGTGCCAGCGCTCGAGATTGGTGTACGGCCACGTCGGCGCCGGCAGCACCATTCCGTATGGCGATCGATACTTCGTGCCGCGCCCGAGCGCCGGCGCGACCAGGTGACGCATGACGCGCCCGTCGAAGGCGTCGCCCGCGATGCCGACGCCGTCGTTGCCCAAAATTTCGTAGCGCGCCGCTCCATGCTTCGCCGCGCTTCGCGGCTTCAGTTGCAGCACCGAGAAATCACTTGTGCCGCCGCCGAAATCCGCGATCAGCACCGTCTCATCGCGCGTGATCCTCAGCGCGTAATCGTATGCCGCCGCCACCGGCTCGTACTCGAAGACAACATCCGTCCATCCCGCGCGCCGAATCGCGATATCCAGCCGGCTGCGCGCGAGCGCCTCGTCCGGATTGCCCGCGGCCGCGAAATGCACCGGGCGGCCGACGACGATTCGCGGCGGCAACTCGCCGAACTGCGCGATCGCTGCGTCGCGCAACGCCGTGATGATCGGAGCAATCAAATCGCCGAGGGTGTACGTCTCGCCCATGATGTCGGTGGACTCGAAACTCTTGTCGGCGAGAAAGGACTTGAGCGATTGCACCAGCCGCCCGTTGCCCGCGGCCGCAAGGTAGCGCCGAATCGCGTCGTTGCCGACCGCGACGGCCGCGTCGGTGCCGCCGGTTTCCTCGACCGCCTCGAAAAACAGGATCGATCGAAACGTCTCGGTCGCATCGCCGCTCTCAGCCGCGGGAAACCGCGCCAACTGCGGCGCCCCGTCGGCGCCGACGATCGCGATCGCGCTGTTGGTGGTGCCGAAATCGATCCCGACCGCTTCGACCCTCGCCGCGCTTCGAGCGCTGGATACGTTCTGCATCATGCGTCTCACGATCAGTGCGCGCCGAACGCTTGTCAACGTTGAGGATCGCGCATATACTCGCCAAACCCTCAGGATGTGGATCGCGATGCGTGCCGCATCCGCTGATGCCCGAGACTCAAAGCCGCCGCACAATGAATCGCTCGCTGACTGGAATTCTCGCGGCTGCCTTGTGCGTGACGCTTTTTGGATGCGGCGTGGAGGGTGACTATCAGACCCGCCCGACGCCGGCGACCTCGAGCCTCATCTACATCTACCGCCCCTACAAATTCCTCAGTTCGCAGGCCGCACCGATGATCACCTGCGGGCACGAGAGCATCGAATTGGAACCAGGCTCCTACTTCGAATTCGAAGACGACACCGAAACGCTGACCTGCACGGTCGCCGCCGGCGCGAATAACGAGTACAAGTTCGATACGCACGCGGGCGAGCGATACTTCATCAAGGAGGAAGTCGAGATCAGCGGGCTCACCACCCAGGCGCGCCTGGTCCTGATGGATGCCGGCGTTGGCGCCGACGAAATCAAAGAATGCAACCGACAGGGAATCAAAAATTGAACGGAACGCCACGAATCGTGACCCTGCTGCCGAGCGCGACCGAGATCGTGTGCGCGCTCGGTTTCGAAGATCGGCTCGTCGGCCGCTCGCACGAATGCGATTTCCCGCGCTCAGTCGATCGTCTTCCCGCGTTGACGGAAGCGAAGTTCAATCCCGAGGGCACCAGCGCTGAAATCGATCAGCGCGTCAAGAAGATTGTCGGCGACGCGCTCTCCGTCTATCGCGTCGACGCCGCCAAACTGCGCGAACTTCGTCCCGACGTCATCGTCACGCAATCGCAGTGCGAAGTGTGCGCGGTCAGCGAGCGCGACGTCGAAACCGCTGTCGCCGAATGGCTCGGCGCGCAGCCGAAGATCGTGTCGCTGGCGCCGTACGGCCTCGACGACATCTTCTCCGACATGCAGCGAGTCGCCGATGCGCTCGACGCGAACGCGCGCGGCACTGAGCTGGTCGAGCAGTTGCGCGCACGTCTCGGCAAAATCGCGGACAAAGCGCGCGGCGCGTCGAATCGCCCGAGCGTCGCGACGATCGAATGGATCGATCCGCTGATGGCCGCGGGCAACTGGATGCCGACGCTGGTCGAGATGGCCGGCGGCGCCAATCTTTTCGGCAAGGCGGGCGAGCATTCGCCGTGGATGAAGTTCGAGGCTCTCGCCGCGAAGGATCCTGATCTAATCCTGATCTCGCCTTGCGGCTTCAGCATGGATCGCGCGGCGCAGGATCTGCCCGCGCTCACGAATCGCGCGGAATGGCGCACGCTCAAGGCGGTGCGCAACGGCCGCGTCTTCATGGCCGACGGCAACCAGTATTTCAACCGCCCCGGTCCGCGCATCGCCGAGTCGCTCGAGATTCTCGCCGAGATCGCGCACCCCGAACTTTTCCATTTCGGCCACGAAGGCACGGGCTGGCGCCAGCTCTAGCTGCGGCTACTTCTTACCGAGATACGTCATCCCGACGTGCGCTGGCGTCAAGTTGATTCCGAACTCGGCGACCAGTGGCTTGATGTCACACGCGTTGTCGGCGGTGACGAACGTGACCGCATCGCGCGACAGCGGTGGCTTCGGCAATTTCTCCAGCATGCCGCCGACAGCGCGCATGATGTTCTCGGGGATGTGAAACAGCAGGCGGCGATGTCCGCTCGCGTCCATGATAATCCGCATCATCTCGTCGAACGTCATCAAGTCAGGCCCGCCGACATCGTAAGTTCCGTTGCGCCCGCGCCCCGACACAGCGAGCATCACGCACGCCGCCAGGTCGTCGACCAGCACCGGCTGAACTTTTTGTCGCCCCGTGCCGGGCACGCCGAAGATCGGCGCAAACCGGATCGCGCGCGCGAGCCCGTTGACGACTTTGTCCTCCGGCCCGTACACCAGCGACGGGCGGAAGATCGTGTACGTCAACCCCGACTCCCGAATCGCTCGCTCGGCGCGTCCCTTCGCGCGAAACGCCGGATGCGTACTGTTTTCGTCCGCCGCCGCGCCACTTATGTAGATGAACTGCCCGACGCCCACCCGCTTCGCGGCCTCGATCAACGCGACGGTGCCGCCGTAATCGATTCGCTCGAAGGTGAGCCCGCGCCGCGGATTCTCAACCGGGTAGCCATCGAACTGGATCGTATCGACGATCGTGCTCACATCCTTGAGCGCGTCCTTGAGCGATGCGGGCTGAGCTATGTCGGCTGCAACAAACTCGACGCCTGGGATATCTAGCCGCGCGCGCGCCGACTCGGGATTGCGAGTGAGTACACGCACCTTAGTTCCGCCGCCCGCGATCAGTCGCCGCGCGATCGCGCGCCCGATGAAACCTGATCCGCCCGCGAGCGCGACGATTTTTGCGTCCATGCTGTGATTCTGTGCTTGTTCCCGCGGCGACGCTATTGGCTGCGCCAGTGCGGCGAGAAGCGTCCGCGCGCAATGAACTCTCCACGTCCCGCCGCCGCATCGACTTTGCGATCGGTGACGATTGGCACGCCGCGCGAGATTGTCATCGTCGGCCAGCCGGTGACTTCGAATCCTTCGAACGGGTCGTAATCGGCTCGCGAATGCATCTCGCGCGCGTCGATTACGACTTTGCGATTCGGATCGAACACCACCAGGTCGGCGTCCGCGCCTTCGACGATCGCACCCTTGCGCGGGTACATCCCGAAAATCTTTGCCGCGTTGGTCGCGATCAGTTCGACCCATCGCGAAATCGAAATGCGACCCTTTGCGACGCCTTCGGAATAAAGCATCGGCACCAGCGTCTCGAGGTTCGACATTCCCGGCGGCATTCGCGTGAAACGATCAGCTGAAATTTTTCGTTCGAGCGACCAACTGCAATGGTCCGTTGCGACGACATCGATAGTGCCGTCCTCGATCGCCGCCCAAATCGCGTCGCGATGCTCGCCGCTGCGCAGCGGCGGATAGCCCACGTATTTCGCGCCGTTGGATTCGAGAAAGCGCTCATTGGTCAGGTACAGGTAGATTGGCCGCGTCTCGGCGATCACGACGCGGCCGAGCGAGCGGGCGCGGCGTATTTCGTCGATCGCCTCGCGGCTCGACAGATGCACGAAGTAGGCGGGCGCGGCTGAGACTTCGGTCATCGCGAGCGCGCGCCGCACCGCGGCAGCTTCGGACAACGGCGGACGGCTCGCGGCGAAATGCGTCACGTCGCGCTTGCCGGCTGCGAGTAGTCGCTCGGTGCAAAATCCGATCACGTGCTCGTCCTCGGCGTGAATCGCGAGCAGCGCGCCGCATTCGCCGGCGGCCTTGAACGCGCGCATGTAGTCGCGCGCGCGAGTCTCGAAACCCTGCATCATGAAGATCTTGATGCTCGTGACACCGCGCTCGACGACGCGTGGAATTTCCGCGATCGCGTCAGGCGTCGGATCCAACAGCGCGACGTGAAAGCCGTAGTCGATAATCGCACGGCCGCGCGCCTTTGCCTTCCACTTGTCGATCGCTTCCGAAAGCGAGCCGCCCTGCGCCTGGAATGCGTAGTCGACGATCGTCGTCACGCCGCCGGCGGCCGCAGCAGCAGTGCCCGACTCGAAGTCGTCGGCTGTGTGCATTCTGAACATCTCGGCGTCGAGATGCGTATGCGGATCGACGGCGCCAGGAATCAGGATCATCCCGTGCGCATCGACCGTGCGATGCGCCGAATCGATGGCGCCCGGCGGGGCGATGCTCGCGATCTTTCCCGCCGCCACGCCAACATCGGCGCGAGCGACGCTCGCGGGCCTTACTACAGTTGCGCCGACGATCGCGAGATCGAGCATCGCGGCGACTCCAGGCTAGACGTGCTTTCGATGCGGTCGATGAGAGACGGGACGCGGCGTTCTGCGGCGGCGTACGCGCTTCAACGGATGCAATTTCCCGCTCGCGGCCGGTTTCTCGACCGGAGCCGCATCCACCAGTGGCGTCAGCGAGAAGCGCGATACTTCAGGCGGGCAGTTGATCCGAATCCTCAGCCAGAACGTGCCGAGGCCGCGATTGGTGTAGATATAAAAATCTTCGTAGCGATTGAGACCCGAATAAAATTCCTTGCCGATGCGCAAGATCGATTTCAGCGGCGACCCGTAGAAGGGAATTCGCACGACGCCGCCGTGCGTGTGTCCCGACAGCATCACGCCCGGCCGCAAATGACGCGCATACAGCGCAGTGTCGGGATTGTGCGCGAGCACGATCGTGCAATCGTCGGCGCTCACCTCACCGAACGCGCGCGCAGGCTCCGCGCGCCGCGACCACAAATCGTCGATTCCGACGATCGTCAGCTTCTCGTTGCGGATGAACAGCCGCCGGCTGTCGTTCGCGAGCACGTCGGCGCCGGCGCGTTTGAGCGCTTCGGTGATGCGGTCGGCGGACGACCAGTGATCGTGATTGCCGAGAATCGCGAACAGGCCGGACTGCGGGCGCAGATTCTTCAGCGCATCGCGGAACGCGCCGAGATAGCGATGCATCGTGTCGGGTCCGGAAAAATAATCGCCGGTGAGAAAAATAAAATCGGGCTGCTGCTCGTTGATCGCCTCGACCGCGAGCGACAGGCGCTCGAGGTCCTCGTCGCGATCGACGTGGAAGTCGCTGATCTGGCACGCGACGATCCCGCGCAACGCCTCGGGCAATCCGCGCACCGGCAGGTCGAGCGCCGACACCTCTATTTCATCGATCGTCTTGCGCCACATCCGATGCAGCGGACGAAACGCCAGCGGCGGCTTCGCCTTCGCGCGGCCGGCAGCAGCCGGCTTGTGCGGCGGCAGATCGTCGATTAGTTCGGCAGTGGACATCGGATCGTTGATACTAGAATACTTCGACCAGGCGGCGAAAGGAGGTAAGTTCGATGATCCTGTCGCCGGCGTCATTGATTTCTTCGTGCTCGAGTTCCCACGTGTGCGGATGCGGAATGAAAACGGCGCGCAGGCCGGCCGCGACCGCGGGATTGATATCCGATCGCGGACTGTTACCGATCATAAATGTTAGCGACGGATCGAGCTCCGCATCGCGCACGAGCCGTCGATAGGCGTCGACGTCTTTTTCGCGCGGCGTCTCGACCCTGACGAACAGCGGACCCAGCCCCGATCGCGCAAGCTTCTGCAACTGCTCGTCGCGCTGACCCTTGGTGAACATCAACAAACGGTGACGCTGCGAGAGTTCCTGCAGCGTCGGCTCGACGTCGGGCAGCAGCGCGCACTCGCGTTCGAGCAAGTGCGCACCGATATTCTCGATCGCTTCTCGCAAGCCCTCGTGACCTGCGGGCGCGAGTTCACTCGCCGCCTGATGCAGCGCTCTCACATAGGGACGGCGCCCGTAGCCATGCGTTTTGATCAGCATGATTTCGGCACGGCGAACGGCGGCATGAATATCGACGCGCGACAGGCCGAGGCCTGCGTCGCCTACGGCCGCAGCGAACGAATCGAACGCCTCGAGAAAATGGATATTCGAATCCCACAGCGTGTCGTCGGCGTCGAAGATGAGATTCAAGGACTCAGTCGCGGAAGATGACATCTACCTACAGCGTACCGGCCCGCACAGAGGCGGGCAATTGGCCTTAAGTCGTACGCGGCCCCAATCAACGTGGGTTGGGGAGCGCGGCAGGCAACACAATGAGCGCACCGGTCGACGGATTGCGCCCGACGTAAACGTCGGTCTCGTAAACGCGGCGAAGATTCTCGGCGGTGAGAACTTCGGCGGGAGTTCCATACGCAACCGCGGCGCCGCCGGCGAGCAATAGCACGCGGTCGGCATACAGCGCGGCGGCGTTCAGATCGTGCAGCGTCGCGACCACCGCCATCCCGCGCTCGACGCACAGCTCGCGAAAGCGCGCGAAGATTTCGGCGACGTGCTTGAGATCGAGAAACGCAGTCGGCTCGTCGAGTAGCGCGACCTTCGGCTCCTGCGCGAGCGCTCGCGCCAGGAACACGCGCTTGCGCTCGCCACCTGACAGCTCCTGCACATGGCGTCCCGCGAGTTCGCTGAGATCGAAACGCTCCAGCGCGGCGGACGCAATCTCCAAATCGTGCGGACTCTCGAAACGAAAAGCGCCGAGATGCGGCGCGCGTCCCATCAGCACGATTTCCATCACCGTGAAGCGAAATGCGACCGCGTTTTCCTGCCCCACCGACGCGACGGTCCGCGCGAACTCGCGCCGATCGATCGAATCGAGCGGTCGGCCGAAAAGCTCGACGTTGCCGGCGTCGGGTTTGATCGATCCGCCGAGTACTTTGAGCAGAGTCGACTTGCCCGCGCCGTTCGGCCCGACGATCGCGAGCATTTCGCCGGCCGCCACTTCGATCGAGACTCCATGCAACACCGGCACGCCAGGATATCCCGCATGAATCCCGCTCGCTCGCATTGCGACAATACTTGCCGCTGTCGCCGTCATAGCGAGAGTGGCCTCCGGCCCTCGCGGCGCAGCATATAGATGAAGAAGGGACCGCCGCACAGCGCGGTGATCGCGCCAACTGGAATCTCTGCCGGCGCGATTGCGACGCGCGCGACCAGGTCCGCGGCAACCATGAACGCCGCGCCGCCAATCAGCGACGCCGGCAGCAGCAGCCGATGATCGGCGCCGAAGATCAGTCGCAAGGTGTGCGGCACGATCAATCCGACAAACGAAATGATCCCGCTGACAGAGACTGCCGCGCCAACCATCACCGACGTCGCAACAAAAATCGTGCGCCGAAGGCGATCAACGTCGACGCCAAGCTCAGCCGCCGACTCGTCGCCAAGACTGAGCAGGTTCAAATCGCGCGCGCGATACATCAGTACGCCGAAACCCGCGAGGCCGAGCACCGCGACCATCGCCGCTTCGCGATACGTCGGCGCCTCGAGACTGCCCATCAGCCAGAACAGGATGCTGTGCGCGTAGTAAAAGTTGACGACACTGTTGACGAGCATGATCGCCGCGCCCCAGAACGCGTTGAAGATCACGCCGACCAGTAGCAACGTGAACGGCTCGAGCTGCCCGTCCACCATCGCGAGCCGATAAACCGCGACCGTCGAGAGCAGCGCCGCGCCGAATGCGGATAACGGGACCAGCGCCTCGCCACCGCCGATCTTCGCGGCCATCACGAGCGCGACTATCGCTCCGAGCGCGCCGCCGCCGGAAATGCCCAGGATGCCGCCCTCGGCGAGCGGATTGCGCACGAGCGCTTGTAGAGCCGTTCCGACCGCCGCGAGCATCGCGCCGACGATCACTCCCATCAGCACGCGCGGCAGTCGTGCGCCGAAGAAAATCGCGTGATCGGGACTGTCGGGATCGGCAAAAGCACGGGCGATGCTAATATGCGCAGTGCCGAACAGAAGGCCGGCGATCGCACATGCAAATAACAAGATCGTCAGCGCGCCGAGAATCGAGAACAGCCGCGCGCGCGTCAGATGCGCGGCGGGCGCGGTCTTTCCCACGGAGGCACTCACTTGTCGGCTCCGCGATCCCATGCCTCTGGATGAACTTTACGCGCAATTATTTCGAGCGACTGTCCCACGCGCGGCCCCGAATGCAGCATGGGATCTTCCGCATAGCCGAAGACTCGACGGTCGCGCACGGCGGGAATCGTAGGATATTTATCCCAGAAGTCATCCGACGATTTCTGATCCGATCCCATCGCGCCGTCGAGGATCACTTGCGGACGCATCGCGATGATGAACTCCATGCCGAGATGCGGCCACTGCTGACCGGCCGCGTCGGCGATATTGTCGGCGCGCGCGATACCCATGAGCTCGTCGAGATATGTGCCGGTGCCGACCGCAACGATCGGCTGATGACCGACGAGCATCAACGCGCGCAAGGGTTTCACATTCACCAGCCGATTTTGCACCGCTGCGATTTGCGACTTGATCTGCGCGACCAGGCGATGCGCCTCGTCAACGCGATTTATTCGCGCCCCGACCTTCTCGATGCTGTTTTCGATTTGTTGCAGGGAGTCGTCACTGACCAGTAGCACCGGGTAGCCCATCGAATTCAACGCGCGAATCTGGCGCACGTCCGACGACAGTTCAAGCCCGACGACCAGCGTCGGCCGCAGCGCGACGATCGCTTCGAGATTCGGCGTCAGAAAAGATCCGACCCGCGGCAAATCGCGCACCTGCGGCGGATAGTCGCAATATTGCGAGACGCCCACCACCTGGGCTCCCGCGCCCAGCGCGAACAACGTCTCGGTCACACTCGGCGCGAGCGACACGATTCGCATCGCGGCCGACGCGTTCGCCACAGATGCGAGCGTCAGCGCGCACACGAAAGTCATCGCGACCGCAACTCGATGCATCACCACCTCGCGAAAGTACCTGATCGGACTCGATCCCGTAAGCACCCCCGTGCTTTGTTGCATCGACGCGCCGCGCTCAACTAGCCTCGTCGGCACGAGGAACCGCGCCGTGCTCAAGATTGCCGTTTGCATCAAGCAGATTCCGCTGATCGAGGAAGCCAACTTCGACGCGACCACCAAAACCATCAAGCGTGACGGCCCCAACGTGATCAGCGCCTTCGACCTGCGCGCGATCTCGCTCGCCGTCGATCTGAAAAAAATCCACGGCGCTGAGTGCACGGTCGTCACCATGGGACCGCCGCAGGCGCGCGGCGCGCTCGTCGACGCGCTGGCGATGGGCATGGACCGCGCGGTGCACCTGGAGGATCGCGCGTTCGCCGGTGCCGACACGCTCGCGACGGCGCGCGCGCTCGCACTGTGGCTGGCGCGCGAAAATTTCGATCTCATCATGCTCGGCAAATATTCGCTCGACGCCGAAACCGGGCAGGTCGGTCCCGAGATCGCAGAACTGCTCGGCGCCGCGCAGATCACCGGCGCGCGAAAATTGGAAATCGCCGGCGATAAACTTCACGCCGAGCGCGAGAGCGACGAAGGCTTCGACGAGATCGAGGCTGAGATGCCCGCGGTCATCACATGCGCCGAACGCGTCGCGCAACCGGTCAAGGTCAAGCCCGGCGCTTCCGACGAAGCCGCGACTAAGCCGATCCAGGTCGTGCGCGCAGCCGACCTCGGCGCCGACGCAAAAGAATTCGGCCTCGCAGGCTCGCCGACGTGGGTGCAGGAAGTTCGCGTCGTCGCGACGCCGAAGACCGAATGTAAATTCATCGACGCGACCGACGCCGAGCGCGCCGCCGCCGAAGTAATCTCGGCGCTCGAGTCGCTCGGCGCGCTCAAACCCCGTGTCCACAATCGCCGTCCGATCGGCTCGGCGCGGCGCGCGAGCAAGCGCGGTCGCGACGTCTGGGTTGTCTGCGAGACTGACCTCGAAGGACGCATCACGCGCGGCACGCTCGAGCTCCTCTCGCGCGGCGACGAACTCGCGACGCGTCTCGGCGGCGCGCTCTTCGCCATCGGATTCGACGCCGGCCTCGCCCGTCACGCCGGCTTGCTCGCGAGTTTCGGCGCCGACAACGTTATAGCGCTCGAGAATCCCGCGCTCCATTCCTACACTCCGGAAACCGCCGCCGAAGCTGTCGCGAAGATCGTTTCGACGCACGCGCCGTGGGGGATTCTGCTTGGCGCCACCGAGCGCGGACGCGATTGGGGACCGCGGCTCGCCGCGCGCCTCGGCCTCGGCCTCACCGGCGACGCGATCGACATCGAGCTCGATTCCGAAAATCGGATGGTCGCGCTCAAGCCCGCGTTCGGCGGCAATATCGTCGCGCCGATTTACTCGAAAACTTTTCCGCAGATGGCGACCGTGCGCCCCGGCGTGCTCGAACTCGCGGCGCCTTCGGACACGAAGCAAGCTGAAATTCAGAATGTACGCGTCGAACTGAGTGCGCCGAAGAGCCGGCTCGTCAAGGCCCACTCAACGATCGACACCACGCTCGTGCCGCTCGAAGGTGCCGAAGTTGTCGTCGGAATCGGCACTGGCGTCGGCGGTCCCGACGGCGTCGCGCGAGTTGCCGCGTTTGCGCGCACCCTCGGCGCCGCGATGTGCGCGACGCGCCGCGTGACCGATCAAGGATGGGTGCCGCGCCAGTTGCAAGTCGGCTTGACCGGCAAGTCGATCGATCCCCGCCTCTACATCGCGATCGGCGTGCGCGGTGCGCCCAACCACACCTGCGGTCTCAAGCGCGCGCAGACCGTCGTCGCGATCAACAACGACGCGGACGCGCTGATCTTCGAGCGCGCGAACATCGGCCTCGTCGCCGACTGGAATTCCGTGATGCCCGCGCTGCAGGACGCTTTTCAGCGCCGCCTGAATTGATCGCTACACGCGAATCTCGTACAGCGCCGAAAACAAATCGTCGATCGGCAGCCGCCGAAAATTCTTGAATCCCGCGCCCGCGACCAGCTCGCGCGCCTTCGCCTCGCCCATGCACGCGCCGATTCCCGCGCCCCCGTGCGCGAGCGACGTCGTCATGCAGTAGAGCGTGCTCATCGAATACATCATCCGCCCCATCGGGTTGATATTGTCCTCGAGCTTCGACGACACGTTCACTTCCACCATCAGATAAGTTCCGTCCGGCTTGAGCGCGCCGCGAATCGACTTCAGCAACGCGTCAGGATCGATCGAGTCGTGCACGACGTCGAAGGTCGAGATGAAATCGAACTGCGCCGCGGGCAGCTTGGTGCAATCGACTACTTCGAATTTAATTCTGTCGCCGAGCCCCGACTCTTTCGCGTTCGCACGCGCCCGCTCGAGCGATCCGCCATGCGCGTCGAAGCCGAAAACCTTGGCCTTCGGAAATGCCGACGCGATCGCAATCGCCGCACGTCCGCTTCCACAGCCAACGTCCAGCGACGCTCCGCCTTCCGTCAGCTTCGCGACAACCTGCGGCATCGTCGGCAGCCACTTGCGCACCAGTTGATGCCGGTACATCGACGCCGACGATCGCTCCATCGCCTCCCACGTCTCCGCCGGATACTCGCTCTGCGCAACGCCGCGCCCGTCCTTGAAAGATTCGAGAACCCGCGGTGCGATCGACATCTGCGGCACGATCATCTCGATAAATCCGCCGGCGAAAAACGGCGAGTCGTCGCGCGCCAGCACCATCGCATGCTCCGCCGGCATCGCGTAGGTCTTCGCCGCCGCGTCGTAGTTCACGTATCCTGCCGCCGTCATCGCGCCGAGCCATTCGCGCAGGTATCGCTCGCTCAACCCGGTTTTTTCCGCGAGTTGTACGCTCGTCACGGCGCCCGCCTGCGCCAGCGCGCTGAAAATCCCGAGCCGGTCGCCGATATAACTCAACGCGCCGAGCATCGCCGCGCCGATATCGTTCGACACCTGCTTCGAAAACTTTTTGATCTTGTCCCAGTCGAGCTGCTGCTTTTCGTCCGCCATGATTTCCTCCGCAGACGCGCAGTATCGATCAATTCAGGCGTTCGCGGCTAGGCCTTCAGGCCTCTGGCTCCACATTCGGCTCTGCGGATTTTGTTTGCGGCGCGCCGAACAGCGACAGCTGATTCGGATTGTCCGCGCTCTCGTCCACTGGCACGAACAGCCCCGGCTTCTCGACGAAGACGCGAAATTTCTCGTACAGGTCGGCGAGCTTGTACTGGTAGTACTCGACGTTTTCGTCCGGCTCGTTCGGATCATAGTCCGCCGCCATCTTCGCCAACGCGTTCACGCTCGCCGTCGCGCGCCGCCCGGTCACGTAATATGAAATTTGATCTCCCGCCAGATACGGCCGCTCCGCCTTGAGCGCGAGTTCGTAAGCCGCCGCCAGGTTGCGGCTGTTGTCGCCAATTTTATTTCGATACGTGTCGAGCGAATCCTGTAGCGTCTCCGTCTTCATCAGGTCCGCGATTCCGATCTCATGCCGCGCGAGCCGCGCCCGGTACTCGTCATGCAATTTCGGAATCTCCTCGCGCCGCTCTTCGAGCAACAGCCGAAACATCTCTTCCATGAAGCGCCGCTGAAAACGTTCGAGCCCGCGCGATCGCAAGCCCGATCCGCGAATCGTCATCTTCCCGCTCGCATCCTGCAGCACGTAATTTTTCATCTTGTACGAGAACATCGCCGCGTAGCGCCCGTCGAGTTCCAGCTTGATTCCCTCCGGCATGATCGCTCCGACCTGCTCCAGGAGCCGTTCGGCGCCCTTGTCGTCGGCGGCGTCTGCCGGCGGCACGAAATAGATTCCGTCGGTGTCGACCTCGATAACCTGCGCGCCGCGATTCTCCAGTTCCGCCACCGCGCGCTGAATCAGGTCGCGTCCGCGCTTCGTCAGCGCATTCGCCTGATTGAAGTCGTTGAAATGCCCGAGCGAAAATCCCAGGTAACCGTAAAACGAATTGATTAAAATCTTGAACGTCTGCTGCAACGCGTTCGCGTTGCGGCTCTCGCTCCCCTTGAGTTCCCGCGCGAGCGCCTTCGCCTGCACGCGAAAGCTGCGCAAGTCGCCGAGCAATTTCAGAAAGACGCCCAGCCGATCCGCCGCCGGCGCATGCCGGTACTGAAGCATCAACGACGGATACAGCGACGTCACGTCGCAGTGCAGCACGTTATGCGCGACGCCGCATCGCCGCACCTCCGTGTATCCGCCCGCGACCGGCGCCGGTGGCGACGGCTCGGGAATCGAATGCCCCGCCGCCAGGTACGCGCGCATCATCAGCGCATCGATCTTGGTCGCGTTCCCGCGCAGCACGGCGCTCTGGTACGAGTACGGAAATATCTGCGCCTGCACGAAGTAGCTGGGCGACAGCGTCTCCGCCAGCGCCCGCGTCTCGCGCGCGTCGTCGAGCGCGTACTCGTACAGCTTCTCCGGCTCATGCTTGAAGTAGTGGCTGATCTTCGACGCGTCGATATAAACGCGCTCCTTGCGCGCCAGCCCGAAATGCTGCGCCAGCTGCTTCAGCCCCAGGCTCTCCAGCTCGCGGCTCGAGATGTCGTAATGCTGCGCGAGAATCCACGTGTCGATGATGTTGCGCCCCGGAATGTCGTAGCGGCGGTACGCGATCGATCGCTCCGCAATCTGCATCCGCGACGGCCGCGCCCGCAACTCGCCGCCATCGCGCCCGAGCCTGAGCGGCACGCGATGCCGCCGCGCGCGCGTCTCGAGATATTCGAGGTCGAAGCGAAACAGGTTGTGCCCCTCGACCACGTCAGGGTCGCGCTCCTGCACGACGCGCACCATCTCCTCGAGCATCGCCCGCTCTTCCATCTCGCTGCCCTTGAGCAGCCGCTCGAAGCCGGTCGAGTCGGTGATCGAAATCGCAATCACGCGATCGCCCTCGCGCGCCGCCGACGGAAACTCGAACCCCGGCGAGATGTAGGTCTCGATATCGATCTGCATGCGGCGCAGGTCGCTGAAATCCATCCCGATAAAAAATGTCGTCCCGGTGAGCATCAGATGCTGCTCGACCGGATCGGCCAGCACGAGATACGGCGCGTCAGGCGCGTTCGGCGCCTTGTCCGTGACGTTTCTCAGATGCCGCCGCGCCGCGTCGAGCGCGTCGATCGAGTTAAAGGTGACAAGAATCTTGTAGCGGAAATCGCCCTCGAGCACGCGCGTCTCATGCGGCGCATTGAGGCCAGCGATCGTCGCCGCATTCTCAACGATCGCGAACAGCCGAATCGCCCGCCGCTCGCGCACGAGCTTGCCCGCGATGCGTTTGTACACATCGATCTCAGTCTTCGATGCAACCTCGACCGCAACCACCCCCGCATCGGCGGGATCCCCAAACAGCAACCGGTTGCTATAAAACTGCGCCGAAATTTCCTGGTAGGTCGTCATCGCAAGCCGATTGTGCACCCGCGCGCTCGCATCTGACAACGCGCCCACGCGAATAGATTCAGAGCACGTCCGGGTATCCGAGTCCGGCTTGGAAAATCGCAGCGAGTCCGACCGCTGTATAAATAGCCGCGGAATCGCGGCCCTTGAGCAGCGCGACCGCCGGATTAAATCTCTGGCAGCGGCACTGCCAAATACTTCAACCGGCGGCCGCTTCGCTCGATGGCGCTACTGCGTCATCGTGGGAGGCTGAACTGCACCAAGCGCGGGAGCGCTCGAGCTTGCAATCGAATTTGGCGCCACCGCGTTTATGAAACATCCATTGATGCTGGTGCTGGTGGTGGTAGCCGCCTCCAGGTAGACCATCGCAAACCCCTCGATAGTCAAAGCGCAGTTCCCGTTGCAGCCGTGGTAGTCTACAGCCGGTACGACTACCAGGCACGGGTCGCCAGCCGGTATGTCGTGGGGGTTCCCGCTGTCAGCGCATGGATCGGTAGCTAGCGACTCGCAGCTGCTCAACCTGGCCGCCAAAGCACTTTGCACAGGACCTGACTTACCTTTGTTACCGGGCTCTGACTGAATAGTGCCGCCGAGAGTGAATGAGGCCGACGAGCCGTACTGTATCGCCGCCGACAGCGCGGAATCGCCACCGCCAGATCCACCCGTTGGGTTCAGCCACTGCCAGTTGCCAGGTGCGAGGCCGCCGACGAACTTCGCGCCGAACGACACCGATTGACCCGGGTCAAGGCTCGCTGTACTGCAAGGGGCCGTGCATTGAAGTCCGACCGGGAACAAACCCTGCGTGACGGTCCCGGACGGGCCAGCAGCGTGCGCGGATGCGGTCGCCGCCACACTATAGGTGTTTAGCCCAACCACCTTTCCGAAAAAGTAGGGCAGACCGGTTTCCTGCACCACTACTTGAATCGTCGATGTAGTCGGCTCGGTGATCGAAAGGTTTGCGGCGCTTATTCCATTGTTAACCGCGTAGGTACAGGCGACTTCTGTCGCGTAGTCGGGCTGCCCGCTACATCCGGAGGCGGCGGTACCTGAGAAGACATACCCTCCCAGATAGTTCGCGCCTGCGAGTACGGCGGCGTCGGCCGTCTTCTGCGCCTGTTGCCAGTTCACATACATCAACGCAACGTCAGAGCCGAGAGCGACCGCTGCGAGCAGGGCCGCGATCATGCCGGCGTACAAAAAGGCTACTTGTCCTTTGGGTTTGTCGAACATTTTGTTCATAGTGCCCCCTATTCGTTTTGGTACCTTCAATCCCGCGGGGCCCGCCGATAAACGCGGCTGACTGGTGAACGCTTGGGAAACACCAGCCAGCGCCCCTCTTCACGCCGCCGGAAAATGCCTCGCAGTGATTTCGATTTCTGGCGCCGGAGCGGCGGAAACGGTCCCGCCACCCCGGTCTTCGGCCCACTCTCTTAGAGTTTGCCGTCCACGGTAGTCAGCAACGTGGTAATCGTCGTGCCCATGGTCTGGTAGCCGACGAATACAACCACCGCTACTGCCGCCAGGATCAGCGCGTATTCCGCCATTGTCTGGCCGCGCTGATACTCGCGCACTTTCACAAACATCCTGGTGATCTTGTCCATTGTCCGTGTCCTCCTTAAGTCCGTCATTTGGCCGAATTTGGCCATTGAGTAACCGAAAGTAGAGCATCCTGCGTGCCATATGAACAATTTGTAGGGTTTTGAGTCTGTTATGTAGTGCTAAAACACAGTTACGCAATTTGCAAGATGTATTAAATATCTATCAAAATGTAATATAGCCTAAAAGAAGTATACGCATCGCGACGGCTGGTGGCGGATCGAGCCTCCAAATCGAGTAGCGCAGGTGCTACGGACGGTTGATGTAGCTGCGCTGCTCAAATTGTTGCAGGCCTGCTAACAAAAAGTAGATTTCAACGTTCTTTTCGTTTTTGAAACATTTGGTAGACACGGGCGGTCGAGTATTCGTCGACGCTATGCCTGCAGAGCAAAAACGTCACCTGTGCCTACATTTTGTTCCACTGCCAGGTTGGCTCGATCCATTTTCGCCGTTCAGAAATTCACACGCTTACACGCGGACCCCAATCGGGTGAAGGTCGACCGTGTGGCCGAAACTCTGATGGGTTCGTACAACGGCTGCTGGACGCTAGATCCGTGCACCGCTGCGTCTGGGAATCTCACGGAATTTTGAAGAAGACGACGCTGGAAGCGAGCAGCGCGAACCCGCACACGATGAGTACGGTTCGCATCGTGTGGAGCTTCTCCCAGCGATCACGAAGCGATGCCCACTCCGGCGGCGGTGCTGCCACCTCCCAACTTTGCACTTGCTTGTTGATGGGCACGTTGCCGGCGAGCGTGATCGCCATGTCCCCGATGATCAAGATTAGCGCCGCGAGCGAGAGGGCAAAGGCGCCCGGGACCGCTCTCGCGAGGACGACGCAAGCCGCGACCGAGAGGATTGCCGCATTCTCGAGGATCGGCATGACCCGGGCGGCAACCCGATCCCTCCCCTGCTGGACTTCGATGAACAGGGCGCCCGATTGGGTCTCCCGCAGCGGTGCCTCTGTAAGCCAGGTGCCAAAGTGGACGCCCAATGCTGAGCGAAGTCAAAACCAGCGCCGCGAACTGAACGATCTCGATCATCGCGCATCCTCGACCGCATCAGGTTTCTACCAATCTGCGCTTCCCCGGCTCATGGCCGACCGCGTTTGCCGCCCCCGGAGCGGGCGCCTAACTCGATTTGCGCAGTTCCGTATACTTCGACAAACGCCGACCAGCCTAGCACGCAACTACGCGCTGCCAATGCTGATTCGGAAGCCGAGACCTGCACGATGCCCCAGAGTCCCCTCGCGAATATTCGAGACCCGCGGGGAGTTATGACTACGCTTTAATTTCGCCCGCACTGGAGAATAGACCTGAAAGGTCGTGCAGTTCGTTTGCCGTGTGACAAAATAGAATGGCAAGATGGCGTTCCCGAAAGAACCGGGAATCCTATGAGCGTTGTTGTTGCTGCAAACTTCCCTGATGGCGTGGTTTTGGGGACAGATACTTCTGTACAGCTTCCGGGACCTCCGAGCGGTTATGAGGGGGCTGTCCCTCCGGGAATCTTGCAATTTGGTAGCGTGATAAAAGTGTTCGAGGGAAGGGAGACGCTATTTTCGTTCGGTGAACGTCCTATCGGCGTAGCGGTATATGGGACTCCGCAGATCGGAGGTCGGAGCGTTGAAAGCTACCTTCATGAGTTCATTGTCCGCGACCAAGACGGCGTTATCAGTGGTGAAACCACAATTCAAACGATAGCAGAAGCACTCCGAAAGTTTTTCGCACAGTTGCATGAGAGTATCGTGCTTCCGTTTCTGCGGGACTTTCGTAAGATGCCTTACGACCAAATTCCAGAACTAGAGCGCCCCGCCTTCGGGTTTGTGTTAGGCGGCTATTCCCCACAGTCGTACTTAGGGGAGATTTGGCAAGTATATGTGCCAACGTCCAAAGAGCCGATTCAGCTTAGAAAGCCGGGAGACTATTCATTCAATTGGATCGGGACCATTGATCAGATCAATCGGTATTTAAAGGGCTACTCTGATGATATGCTAGCAGAGCTTCGCCAGCATATTTTGAAGAACCATCCGGATGTCTTTTCGCCTGAGGAACAGAACGAGATCAACGCGATCGTTGCGAAAAGCGAATACGTTGTGCCGACGAGCGTAATGCCTCTTGCTGTGGGCGTCGAATTTGTTCGGTTTTTAATAGACCTCACAATCAGTCATCATCGCTTTGCGATGGGACCCGCGTATGTCCTTGGCGGGCCGAAAATCGGAGTGGTGACCTATTCGGGGAAGCCCTTTGAGATTCTGGAGAAATAATGAGCTATCCAACCAGTAGCGCTATGTCACATGACGAGTTTTTGGGCGCTTTGCTCATGAACGTTCACAATTCGTCAGGTGAAGCCGCAGCCAAAGGTTATCCTCAAGGCTTCGCCTATGTACCACGGCCGTTCACTATTCAGCATACGGACGAAAATGACGATCCAGTTAAGTGGGTCGCAGACAACTTGAGTGAGCTTCTAAGCAAATTTGCAGATAATTGGGTGGTGGTGAAAAACGCGCATGTTCTTGTTCATGCATCAAACCTACCCGAACTATTGCGCTTGGCGGCTGATGCAGGAATCAAGAACCCGTTTGTTTTGAAGATTGAGCGGCCTCCGGCAAAGACCTGGAGAACGGCCTTTGGCTATACTCGTTAAACGCTTCCCTTCTCTCAGAATCTTTGAGCTAACGATCCCGTTTACCCCGATTGGCGGGGCGTTGTTTCCACTGATCGATGTTAGTTTTTTGACGATCCATAGGGAGTGGTTCACGGTGCCGCTCATTTTCGACACTGGCGCAGAGCATATTGTACTAAGGCCCGACTATCAGCACGTGTTCCCCGCAGGGAGGGTGGTCAGCCTTGGAGGTATCGGAGGCAAAAAAGGTCACGATGCGATGGAAACGCAAAGTGACGTAGAGTGTTTCGGTCGTCGTATCAGCAAATGCCCAATCTTAATAGACGAAGTTCCTGCGTCCTCTCTGATTGGTGGGGTCGCGGGCAGAGAAATATTCAAGTCTTTTGGTTTCGGTTTTTGGGAGAACGCGCGCGAGCTTTACGTGTCCTTGAACCCATAATAGCAAGACGTTGACGCTCGTCGGGAATTCCCGCCGCCTGACTGACTCTCTAAATCACAGACGATGAGTGTCAACACAGGCACAATCCCGTCAACTGCTCCTTTCTGGGGCAGTAGCGGTGATGCTGCCCGGTCGAGCTTGGCGACCGCAGTTGCATTTACGACAGTGCCGATTCAGAGCGCGCCGAGATATCCGAGGCCTGCGATAAACACCGCGTAGGCCGCGCCGCCGATCATCAGCGTCGGCGTGCCAAGTTCCGAGTCGCGCACATTGATGTACAAAATCGCCGACGACACCAGCGCGATCGTTCCCGCCAGCAGCTCCGGCTCCGTCAGATGCCACGGCGAATACGCCAGCCCCAGCGCAACCGGGATACACGACTGAAACACCATCGCGCCTGTGATATTCGCGAGCGCCAGATGGTCCTTGCCCTGCCGAATCCAGACCACCGAGTTGTATTTCTCGGGCAGTTCGGTCGCCAGCGGACTAAGCATCAGTGACAGCACGCCGGGATTAAGATGCGCATGCGCGGCAAACAGGATTATCTGATCGACGAACTCGATCGCGCCGACCAGGATCGCAAGCACGCCGACTGTCACCTGTACGGCGATCGCCCATCCGCGCGGCTTCAGCGGCGCGCCGCGAAAGATCGACTCGGCGTAAAGTCCATGCTCGACCTTCGCGCCCTCCGCCCGCCTAAGGCGCAGCATCACAACCGTGTAGCCCGCGTAAACGATCAACAGTCCGGCGGCGAGCGCGTGGCGAACGACCGCGCCCATCTCGATCGTGCCCGCCAGCACCAGCACCGCAAACACCGGCAAGAAGAATGCGATATCGCGGCGCGCGTCCGCCCGCACCACCTTGAGCGCGATACGTCCACGGCGCTTGCGAAACCCAATCGCCGCGATTCCCATCACGAACAGCGCGATCGTCGAGAGCATCAGCGGCGCCCCGACTATCGCCCCCAGCCCGACCGCCGTATGCGCCGCCGGCGACTCCTTGCCCGTCAGCAATGCGACCGCCGGGATAAATGTCTCCGGCAGCGCCGTCCCGACCGCCGCCAACAGGCTCCCGACGGCGGCCTCGGCAATCCCCAGCCGATGCCCCGCCCACTCGACTCCATTGGTAAATAGTTCCGACCCGATGAGGATTATCGCGAAGCTGATCGCCAGGATTGTCGCGTGGGATACCAAAATTCCGCCCAGGAGCCGCAGAAAAATGCGGCTCGCGATGCAGCCAAACTGCCAAACGATGCGTATAATATTTGTAGGCAGCAGCGATAGCGCGCGGAACCGGATGATTCGCCCGATGATCGCGCGGCCGGGAAAAATAAAATTTGACTCCGATTACGGCGATCTTTAGTATGGATCTTTGGTGTCGCTCACTTGCCTTTGTATTCTCGTCTGTATAAATGAGGCTACTTGATTCCCGGCTCGCGGCCGCGACGACGGCCGCATTGCGCGCCCTTTTTTCACGCATCGCATCGGCGGCCAACGTCCGCGCAAAACGGAAGCAAAACGAATGAAGCAGAAGTACGAAGGTAAAGACCTACAGGGGCTGGTCGATCTCGGCCGCGAGCAGGGCTACCTGACTTTCGAGCAGGTCAACGACTACCTGCCGCAAGACGTCGCCTCCCCCACCGACCTCCGCGCCGCGCTGGACAGCTTCGAAGACCTCGACATCAAGGTCCTCGAAGAAGTCCCGGCCGAAGGCGCCGACGAAGTCGAGGTCGATACCAAGGAAGAGGCCGAAGAGGCCCCCGAAGCCCCGGCCCCCGCCGCCGATTCGCTCGGCGAATCCTCCGACCCCGTCCGCCTCTACCTGAAGGAGATGGGCAACTTCCAGCTCCTCTCGCGCGAGCAGGAAGTCGAAATCGCCAAGCGCATCGAAGCCGGCGAAAACGAAGTCGAAGAAGAAGTTCTGGGCTCGCCCATCATGCTCGATTTTGTGATTCGAGTCGGCGAGCGCGTCGAGGCCGGCGAAGCCGACCTGCGCGACGTCTTCGAGGACGCAGCCGAAACTCCCGACGATCCCGACGAAGAGCGCGGCCCCGAAGCGGACGAGCGTCAGCTCAAGAAATTAAGCGTCGCGACCAAGAAGCTCACCGACCTGCGCGCGAAGATCGAGGAAATAGAAGAAGAGCTCCGCAATAAACCCGGTCCGCGGCGCAAGCCAAAACTCGACAAGAACCTCGTACGTTATAACGAACGCGTGAAGAAAGAATTGCGCGGGATGGGATTGTCGCGCCGCCTGATGGAAGCAGTGATCGGCGAGATGCGCGACTTCCTGACTCAATATCGCATCGCGCATCACACCATCGCGAAATATGAGGAAGCGACCGGCCGCTCGCGCACCCATCTGCTCAAGGAAGCCGCCGAGGCAGAGGATCGCCGCCACGTTCTGAAAATCAACGACGTCCGTGAGAACCTGCTCGACATCGCCTCGCGCATTCGGCAGGCGCAGAAGACTATTCGCGAAGTCGAGAAGAAAGCCAAGGACGACGGCGAGGATTACGCGCGCAAGCTCGAGACCATCGCCGCCGGCCAGGACAAGAGCCGCCGTGCGAAGAAGGAATTGACCGAGGCCAACCTGCGCCTCGTCGTCAGTCTCGCCAAGCGCTACACCAATCGCGGTCTCGGCTTTCTCGATTTGATCCAGGAAGGCAATATCGGCCTGATGCGCGCGGTCGACAAGTTCGAGTACCAGCGCGGCTACAAATTTTCGACCTACGCGACGTGGTGGATTCGCCAATCGATGTCGCGCGCGATCGCCGACCAGGGCCGCACCATCCGCATCCCGGTGCATATGGTCGAGACCATCAACAAACTTCTGCGCGTCACGCGCCTGCTGGTGCAGCGCCTCGGCCGCGAACCCGGACCCGAGGAAATCGCCGAGCAGATGGAAATGCCGCTGGACAAGGTGCAGAAGGTGCTGAAGATCGTCAAGGAACCGATCTCGCTCGAAACGCCAATCGGCGACGAAGAAGAAAGTTCGCTCGGCGATTTTGTCGAGGACGAACTCGCACCGTCACCGGTCGAGGCCGCAATCCAGGGCAACCTCGGTGAGCAGACGCGCAAGGTGCTCGCGACTCTGACGCCGCGCGAGGAGCAAATCCTGCGCATGCGCTTCGGCATCGGGCAGAAGACTGACTACACACTCGAGGAAGTCGGCAAGCAATTCGCCGTCACCCGCGAGCGCATCCGCCAGATCGAAGCGAAGGCGCTGCGCAAGCTGCGCCAGACCGGCAGATCGCGCAGCCTCGAAGGCTTCCAGGAGCGCGAGTAGCGCTTCGCAATTTCAAGAACCTGATTTGAGGGCTCGGTGCTATCGCAACCGGGCCCTTTTTTTGTGCTACGACTTCGGTCGATGCTTGCGCGCCCGAACATCATCCTCATTCTCGCCGACGACATGGGTTACGGCGACTTCGGATGCTTCAACTACGGCGCGTCGCGCACGCCGACGCTCGACCATCTCGTCAGCGAAGGCGTATCTCTCACACAGCACTACTCCGCGTCGCCAGTATGCGCGCCAGCGCGAGCCTCGCTGATGACGGGCCGCTATCCGCATCGCACCGGCGTGATCGATACGCTCGAGACGCGCGGCCTCGACCGTCTTGCGCTGCGCGAACTGACGGTTGCCGAACTGCTGAAGCGCGCGGGCTACGCGACCGGCCTCGTCGGCAAATGGCATAACGGCGCGTACGATTCGCGCTACCATCCGAACCAGCGTGGCTTCGACGAGTTCGCCGGATTCTCCGGAGGATGGCAGCCGTACTACCAGTGGAACCTCGATCGCAACGGCTCGATGTCGCGCGGCGACGGCCGCTACCTGACCGACGTCTTCACCGATGAGGCGACCGAGTTCATGGGGCGTCATCGCGGCGAGCCGTTCTTCCTGCACCTCACCTACAACGCGCCGCATTTTCCGTTCGAGGCAATCGAGGCCGACGCCGCGCCTTACAAGGCGAGCGGCAACTTCACAACTGCGGTCAGCCAAATCTACGCGATGATCGAATGCATGGATCGCGGCGTCGCGCGCGTGCTCGACGCTCTCGACAAAACCGGCTTGGCCGACAACACGATAGTGATGTTTTCGAGCGACAACGGTCCGCAATTCGGCGGCAAGGGCGAGATCTGCACCGACCGCTTCAACTGCGGCTTCGCCGGATCGAAGCTGCTCGTGTACGAGGGCGGCATCCGCCTGCCGATGGTGATCCGATGGCCCGCCAGTCTCGACGGCCGCCGCCAGGTGCACGACATGATCCATTTCACCGACTGGCTGCCGACGATCCTCGCGATTGCCGGCGCCGAGCCGCCGCGCGATCTCAAGCTCGACGGAATCAATGTGATGCCGACGCTGCAAGGCGATCGCGGCAAGGTGCCCACCGAGCGCTTCTGGCAATGGAACCGCTACACGCCCGACGGCGAATGCAACGCCGCGATGCGCGACGGCCGCTGGAAGCTGGTGCGCCCCGCGATTCGCGAACTGATGCAGGTATCGAACGAAGACCTCGCGATGGACATCCAGTCGAAGTACAACCCGGAAAATTTCCACGACATCTCGCACGCACCCGAACCCGAGCGTATCAAACCAACGCCGCCGCCCGCTCAACTCTTCGACATCATCAACGATCCCTTCGAGCGCATCGATCTCGCCGCGCATGAACTCGACCGCGTCTCGAAGATGACCAGCGCGCTCGCATCATGGTTCGAAGACGTCGAGCAGGATCGCCTCTCGATCCATGATTGACCGTTGTTTCGGTGGATTGAATTCATGCGCGGTGGTCTGATTTAAGAGTCTGCACAGGCACCTTTGCCACCGGCTTTTCCGATGGAGCGCAAATGAACGAGCAAGTCACCCGCCAGATCCTGTGGAACATCCCAGCTGCTTTCATCGTGCTGATGTACGGGCTGCTCGTGCTGCTGATTGCCGGATTCGTCTACGCCGGACTCAGGTGGTACCGGCTCGTGAGCCTCGGCGTCGCCGACGATCGCCTCGACCATCCCATCGAGCGCCTGCTGCTTTCACTGCGCGACTCGTTCGGCCAGGGCAACGTGATTCGCGAGACCTGGGGCTGGATGCATTATGCGTTCTACGTCGCCTTCGTCGGACTGTTCATCGGCACGACCATCGTTGCGATCAACAGCGACGTGCGCGACCTGTTCAACCTCTTCGGCGTCGACCTCTACTTCTACTACGGCGACTTCTACCTCTACTTCAAAGCCGCGATGGACACCTTCTTCCTCCTGCTGATCGTCGGCGTGCTGATGGAAGGGATGCGGCGATCCGTCCGCAAGCCGACCGTGCTCAACGAGCCGCCCGCCGACAAGATGCGCGACAATCTCGAGAACCGGCTCGGCTACTGGTTCCCGATGTCGATGATGGTGCTCACCGCGATCACGGGCCTGATGCTCGAAGGCGCGCGCATCAACGCGTCGCATCCGGCGTTTACCGAGTGGGCATACGTCGGACGCGTGGTCGGACGCATGGAAGGCGCGCTTGGCGCGGGCGTCACGTACCATCGATGGCTGTGGCTGGTGCACGTGCTGTGCGTGTACGCGCTGCTGTTCTGCTTTCCGTTCACCAAGCTGCGCCATTTGATTTTCGGGCCGCTGAATCTGTTCTTCCGCAACATGGGTCCGCGCGGACGGCTCGCGCCGATTAAGGATTTCGAAAACGCCGAGACCTTCGGCGTGTCGCAAGTCGAGCAATACACGTGGAAGCAGTTGCTCGACATGAGTTCGTGTCTCGAATGCGGCCGATGCACGATCAACTGTCCCACCGTCAACACCGGCAAGACGCTGAATCCGAAATATCTTGTGATCGAACAGCGCGAGCATTTGCTGGACAAGGCGCCGTTTCTGCTCGCGGCCAAGGCCAACGGCAAAGCTGCCGAAGGCGCCGAAGCGCCGGCGTGGAACGGCCCCGACATGATCACGCAGGTCGCGACCGAGGAAGCGGTGTGGGGATGCACGTCGTGCGGATGGTGCGAGGAGGGATGCCCGGTCGGCATCGAGCACATCCAGCGAATCGTCGACATGCGGCGCTACGACGTGCTGATGGAATCGCGCTTCCCGACCGAGTTGACGGGCGCGTTCAAGGGAATCGAGAACCAGGGCAATCCGTGGGGCCTCGCGCAAGAGAAGCGCGCCGAATGGGCGCAGGGTCTGGACATTCCCGAAATGGCCGAGGTCGAGCAGCCGGAAGAACTGGACGTACTCTACTGGGTGGGATGCGCCGGCTCATACGACGAGCGCAACCAGCGCGTCAGCAAATCGTTCTCAGGCCTGATGAAACAGGCGGGCGTCAAGTTTGCGATCCTCGGGCGCGAGGAAGCATGCACTGGCGACCCGGCGCGGCGTCTCGGCAACGAATATTTGTATGCGACAGTCGCGGCGCAAAACGTCGAGACGCTGAATCGTTACAAGCCGCGGCGAATCGTCACTCAATGCCCGCATTGCTTTCACAATCTGAAAAATGAGTATCCGGACTTCGGCGGCAACTACACCGTTCTGCACGAAGCGGAGTTTATCGACGAGCTAATCCAGGCCGGGCGACTTAAGCCGCGCAGCAAGATCGACGAGCGCATTACCTATCACGACCCGTGCTACATGGCGCGGCACAATCGCAAATGGGACGCGGCTCGCAGCGCGCTCGGCGCGATTCCCGGCGCCGAAGTCGCGGAAGTCGAGCAGTCGAAGAATCGCACGTTCTGCTGCGGCGCAGGCGGCGGATGCTTCTGGAAAGAAGAGCACGAGGGCACGCGCATCAATCAAAAGCGCTTCGATCAATTGCAAGAAGCCAAGCCGAAATGCGTCGCCGTCGGATGCCCATTCTGCATGACGATGCTCGAAGACGCAGTGAAGTCGCGCTCGCTCGAAGAAACAATGCGCGTGCGCGACTTGGCCGAGCTGGTAGCAGAATCCACCGGCGTCACCACGAAGTGATTGTTGTCGCGCGAGGCCGAACGATGAAACTGACCGCGGTATTCAAGAAGGTGCCAGAGGGATACATCGGATTTGTCGAAGAGTTGCCAGGCGCGAACACGCAAGGGGCGCATGCTGTCCGAAACTCGAGCGAATCTAAAGGAAGCAATGGCGCTCGTGCTGGAAGCGAATCGCACTCTGGCCGAAGAATAGCGCGCTACTTTTTCATATCTGACAGAAAATCCAGGATCGCCCTGTTCACCTCGGCCGGTTTCTCCTGCTGCGTCCAATGACCTGAGCCCTTGACCAGCACGGTCTTGCGCAGGTTCGGCACCCAGGTATTCATCCCCTCGGCCATCTCGGGACGCAGCACGACGTCGAGCTCGGCGGTGATCATCAGAGCGGGCTGCTCGATGCGATCGGTTTGACCGGCACTTTCTTCCCAGTTCTGATCGATACATCGATACCAGTTCAGGCCGCCGCGAAAGCCGCTCTTCTTGAAGCCGCGGACGAAAACCTCGAAATCCTCGTCGGTGAGAAATTTTCCGTGCGGGTGATCCGAAAATCGATCGAGCAGGCCGCCGCCCGCCGCTCCCCACACGCCGGGCGCCGCCTTGCGAATCTCGGCCGCATTCGTTTCCGGCGGATCCTGGTAGAAGCCGCGCAGCGAGCGCGCGACATCGCGTTCGAGTTCCTCCTCCGCCACGCCCGGCGTCTGAAAATATAGAATGTAGTGGAAGCCGCCGGCCGCCATCGCGCGCATCGCATCAGTCGGCTTCATCGGCGCGCGCGGGATGAACGGCGTGTTGATGCCGATGACGCGCTCGACGCTGTCGGGCGCCATCAGCGCGGTGTTCCAGGCGACCATCCCGCCCCAATCGTGACCGACGATCACGCACTTGCCGATTCCCAGCGCGTCGAGCATCCCGACTATGTCGCCGACCAGTTTGCGCTGCGTGTATGCCTCGATCGGCGCAGGCGCTTCGGTCTCGCCGTAGCCGCGCTGGTCGGGCGCGATCGCGCGAAAGCCGGCGTCGGCCAGCGCCTTCATCTGATGCCGCCACGAGTACCACAGCTCGGGAAATCCGTGGCAGAAGACGACCGGGAAGCCCTCGCCGGCCTGCGCCACGTGCATGTTGATACCGTTGGTCTGGACGAAGCTGTGCTTGAATTCGCTCATCGCGTCCACCTCAAAAGAGCCGTGTCGGCATCGCGCATCATGCGGCAATAGTCGCATCGATGCCAGCACGCGCGGCTCGTAACAAAACTGCAATTGACAAAATCGCGGACGCCGACTTATGCTCTAGGTCTCAACACTGAACGTTCGTTTAATCGGAACAGTCACACGAAATTCGGAGGATCACCCCATGAGTCGCGATTTTGAATTCAAGCAACTACTGCGCGCCTATCGCAGCGGAATTATTTCCCAATCGACGTTCGAGTCCGAGATGGCGTGGCTCGAAGCCGGTGCGCCAACGACCAACGGCAACGGCGGCGCGGGCTTCAAGGCATTCGGCCGCACCTACAAATCCGAGCGCGCTGCCGTCGTCAGTTTCCTCGACAAGGTTCGCGCGGGCGAGGCCAACGGCGGCGAGGCATTCGCGGCGTGGGCGGAAGTCTGCAAGACCGATTGCATCCGCACCGGAATTCGAATCGTGGCCGAGCGCGAGGCCTATCATTCGCGAGTCTTCGCGCAGCGTCTAGCGGAACTCGGCGGTGAAGCGCGCGCGATGGTTACCGAAGCCGGGCGCAAGGCAACCGCGTACCTGGGCGATCCGTCGATTCCCGACAATGAAAAACTGCTCGATTTCACCAAGCGCGTCGGCAAGCCCGAGGATGCGATCAAGCCGATCTGCGAGTTCGCCGCGCTGCTGACGGAAGATCTCTCGACCAAAGAGGCGCTGCGCCTGTTTGCCGAAGACGAGCTGTCCACGGCGAAATGGATCTGGGATTCTTGCGCCGCACTCAACGCGCCCAAGCAGCAGGATGCGTCGGCGTCAGCATCGATGTAGATTTTTTTCGGAGTATCGAACGACGAGCGGGGCCCACGACGGACCCCGCTCTTTTTTTGTCTTCAGCTCGCTTCGATCAATGCGCTGCCGGCGACGCACCTGCAGCCGGTGCGCCGGCAGGCGGCGCCATCTTCATTGCACCCGGCTTCATCATCATCGATCCCGGTCCCGGTAGATCGCGCTTGGTGTAATCCGACGGGACAGTGAAATCGGCATCAGCCAGTTTCTTTGTTTCGATCTTCTCGACCTGCGTGCTGGTCAAGACCGGCGGACGTTTCGCCATCATCTCGTTAATCTTCTCCGCCTGATCAGCCGCCATCCCCGGGATGTTGACCTTGCCCATCTTCATCGACGAGTCGAGCGCGAGCGGCACACCGCCCGGAACCTCCCCGCTGCCGGTAGAAGTGCCCGAGTTCTTGAGCTTGTCCGCCATACTTTTCTCGAACGCCGCGAACTCCTGGGCGCCGGGCGCCGTCGTCGAGAAGCATTCCTTGACCGTGTAGTCGCCGTTCATCATATGGCCGCCGCCGTCGTAGTCAGCGCACTTGTAGCCCGCAATGTCGCGCGAGGTGCCGGTCTTCTTGAAGTTCATCGCCGCGTTGGTGCTCGCCGCCATCATCGCGGCCATCTGACCCTTGGGCGGAAACTCGATTTCGAAGTAGGTCTTCGCCTTCGGATCGAGCACGTACATCATCCCCTTGTCGAGGTCGGTGATGATCGTGTGCCGCTCCGACACCATCTTCTGCTTGTTGCCTTGAACCGAAATCGTTTGTTCCGTGTCGCGCGAGTTGGTCCCGCTTGTCACGTGCTGCTTCTGCGTGATGACGACCCCGGCGGCCGCGGGCAGCGCGGTCATTGCGAGCGTCATCCCCGCAACCAGGGCGGTTAATTTCCTCATAGCGATTGCTCTCCTTGTGCTCGTTGCATTTTCACCACTGAGTCGCGCCTTGCAGCCGAGTCGTTCTTGGTCTCGACGCGCTGCCGCACGACCGTCCGATGTATCATCAGGGCTATCAGCCCGAACAACACCCATACCATTTCCTTGATTCGTCGCAGAAACCCAACCACAAAGCCAATTCCCGGCGGATAACCGAGCATCCCCAGGATCAGCGCCTTGCCGCCCTCCTGGCTTACCAGCTTGCCTGGAATCAGAAAGGTCGCGCGTTCGATCAACAGCCCGACTGCCTCAACCAGCAGCGCGATTTGTAGCGACGCCGGCTGATGCAGTAGCCGCAGAAGGATGTAGATTTCGAGCGGCCCGAGACTCCACGCGATCGCATAGCAGAGGCACGACGCGACGAAGCGGCCGCGATGACGCGCGTAGAAGTCGAGGATCACGGCGTCGGCTTCATCGGCCGACTCGCGGATTTCGTCGGTGTTGATTCGCGCGATATCGAGCTTGGTCGCGGCGCGAAAGAGATGCGAGAAAGGCCGCTTCATCTGAACGAAAAAGAATCCGCCGGCCAGCGCCACTGCCAGCGCGAACCCGCCGACAATCGCCCAGTAGAGGCTCGCCGCCACTGGAATCAGGCGCAGCGAAACGACCAGCGCGATCGACATGAACGCGATTTGCCCGATCGCTTCCGCCAGCGACGCGACCACCACCGTCGCCAGCCCGACCGGCATGCGCAATTTCTCGCGCACGTCCACCGCCATGACGAATTGCCCGCCGAGCTGCGCCGACGGCGTCACGTAGTCGATCGCTTCGCCACCGATTCGCGCGGCGAAAAGTTCCAGAAACTTCAGCTTCGGTGGATAGTCCTCAATCGTGACGCGCCAGCCGAGCGTGTTTGCGATTCGTGCGATCGCTTCCAGCGAAATCGTCAGCGCCAGGCCCCATCCGGCCATCCGCACGTAGCCAAGCACCTGTCCCGGACCGTAATGCGTCAGGAACCAGGCATAGAACGCAATTGCTATAACGATGAAGAATGTCTCGACGCGGCGCATCGGCAGGTGGCGCGCCACCTCTATGGACGGGCGGCAACCGATGCATTCTTTCAGCAGCGCCCTACCTGCGCAACCCGTTAATGACGGGTTATCCGCCGCCTGTCGGCGGGCAAAACAGCACTCAGCCTTTAGCGCGAATCAGCCCTGCGAACTTGTCGAGCTCCAGCGGATTCAAATCCGACACCACCCAGCAATTCATCCCAGCCACGATCATCTGCTCGACGTTGTACCCGTGTTCCGTCTCGATTCGCTCCGCGCCCGTCGCGGTGCCGACCGTCGGCCACATGAAAACGTTGATCACATGCTTGCCATGCTGATACACGAGCGCCGCCACCGGCCGGTTATCGATATAATCGAGACGGCCGCCCACCAGCGGAAATCCATCCTTGGCGAAATCGTTCACCGGTGGCGAGAAATCCAGCTTGCCGTTGAACCACGGCTTGACCGTATGTTGATCGGTCGAGATCACGTCCATCATGTGCGTCGCCATGAGCGATCGCACGTGACTGGAGACCACTTCGCCCGCCAACTGCTGGTCGACTGAGGGGCCGATCGCGCGCGGTACGATTGCCAGCGCGAGGACCGCGCCAATCGCCATCGGCACCGCGAAGCGGACTGCGCGCGGCGTCCACGCACCGCGCCGCGACGGGTATCCAGCCGCACGCGGCGCTGCCGGCTGCGGCGACGCGGGAATGGCGCGGCGAATCTTTTCCTTCAAGGCGGGCGGCGCCTCGAAGTGAAACGCCTCATCTTTGAGCCGCGTGCGCATCGCGCGCATCGCGTCGTATTCAGTCGCGCATCGCGGACATTCCTCGATATGCCGCTGGACTTCCAGGTCGGTGGCGAGGTCGAGTTCGCCGTCGAGATGCCCATGCATCAGCACTCGCGCGTCGTCGCAGTTCACGCCGGCTCCTTGGTGATTGGAGCTTTGCCGATTCGCTCCTTGAGCGAACGTGCGAGCTTGCCGCGGGCGCGTGCCAGCCGCGACATCACGGTCCCGATCGGTACGTCGGCCGCGTCGGCGATTTCCTTGTACGAGAGTCCCTCGATATCGCGCATCACGATCACCTCGCGAAACTCGTCCGTCAGCTCATCGAGCGCCGCTCGAATCGTCGCGCCATCGGCCTTGCGCACGGCGTCGGCCTCCAGGCCGCTATCCTCGGTGGACCCGCCATGCATCTGCTCGTCGAATTCAACAGGTGTATCGGATCCCCGGTTGCGCTTGAGCCAGGTGAACGCCGTGTTGCGCACAATTGTGAGAATCCACGCACGTGGGTCGCCGCCGCGGAATCCACCGACGAAGCGGAACGCGCGCAGGTAGGCCTCCTGCACGACGTCCTGGGCGTCGTGGTCGTCGCGGACCAGCCATCGCGCGAGGTTATACGCAGCATCCATATGCGGCAGGAACGTGCGGTCGAAATCGACAGCTTTGGATTCGTCAGGCAATCGCTTTTCTTTCGCCCGCTTTGTTCCCGTTTAGTTCCAGACTGCGAGCGGCACGATCTTATTCCCGGCAACCCTTACGGCTCAATCGTGGGAATTTTCTTTCACCGGTCGAGTCTTGTTCGGTGAAAGCGCACATCAGCGCGAGGTGATTCATGAAGGAAAACAAATTTGATCGTAGATCGTTCCTGCGAGTGACGGGAACCGCCCTCAGCATCGGCGCACTCTACAGCGTCTTCCCTGGGCTGACCCGCAAGGCAGGCGCTCAAGGGATGATGCGCACACTCGCCGATCTCAACGGCGAAGCTCCCGCACCGTTCTCGTTCATCCAGTTGAGCGACACGCACGTCGGGTTCAACGGACCGCCCGACCCACTCGGCACCAAGGCCTTCGAGAGCGCGGTCGCCACAATCAACGGGCTGAAGACTCGCCCTGAGCTGGTCATCGTCACCGGCGACCTGACGCACGACGCCGATTCTCCCGACGAACACGCGAAACGCTTCAAGCTGTTCAAGGAAATCTCGAGCAAAATCGGCGGCGCGCAAATCAAGGTCGTGCCGGGCGAGAATGACGCCGCGCTCGACGGCGGCGACATGTTCCGCGAATACATGGGACCGACGCACTACTCGTTCGACCATCGCGGCGTCCACTTCGTCGCGCTCGACAACGTCTCGGCCGGACGGCCCGAGGTCGGAGCTGCGCAGCTCGCCTGGATGAAGTCCGACCTCGCGCGCTTCCCGAAGACCGCGCCCATCATCGTGTTCACGCATCGGCCGCTGTTCGACCTGAAGCCCGAATGGGAATGGTTCACCAGCGACGGCGACGACGTGATGAACGCGCTGGCGCCGTACGAAAACGTGACGGTGCTCTACGGCCATATTCATCGGGAGAACTTTCACCAGACCGGCAGCACCAAGATGTACGCGGCGCGCTCGCTGATCTTCGCCTTCCCCGACCCGGCGACTGCTCCGGTGAAAAAGCCGATGCCTTTCGACAAGGCGGCGCCGTTCAAGGATTTGGGACTACGGCGAGTCAACGGCACCGCCGACGGCAACGATTTGCAACTCGAGGAAATCGCGCTCGCGACCGCCGAATTCTCGGGCACCGTCGGAATGGATCAAATGCTCAAACACGGCAACAACGACGCAAAGGACGAATAAGGACAATGTTCAAAAACAAGTTACTCAACACAGCCCTTTTGGGGGCGACGGCCGCGATCGCGCTTTCCACACAACAGGCGTTCGCGTTCGGAGCGATGGGCGGCGGTACCGTCGGTGCACATGTCGGTGGGATGGGTTCAGGACGGCCTGGATTTGTCGCGATGAACACCGGAGCCGCACGCACATCCGGTGCGGTCACGATGAACGGCATCACAGTATTGCCGAACGGAGCGCTAATCGTCCCGGCGGTGACACCGCGCGTGGCGCGATCCCTTACGGACTCGGGTCTCACACAGCTGGATCCGCAGCAGAATACCGGGGCTCCCTGCCGAACGAACGCCGACTGTGCGCCCTACTAGAAAGCAACAACACAAAGGACAACCAAGAAAATGAAAACTACAATGTTCAAAAACAGGATCGTCAACACGATGCTACTGGCCGGCGCGCTCGGAATCGCGTTCGCCTCTATCGCACCGAAAACCGATGTCGCGCGCGCGGACAATCCGAAGGTGATCGAAATCACCGCAAAGAAATTTGAGTTCACGCCGAGCGAGATCACTCTCAAGAAAGGCGAGCCTGTGATCTTGAGACTGACCAGCTCGGATCGCGTGCACGGCTTTATGTCCAAGCCGCTGAAAATCGATACCGACATCCCTAACAACACGACCAAGGATGTCCCGGTCACGCCCGACGCAGCCGGCAACTTCACCGTCATCTGCGACCACTACTGCGGCACCGGCCACGGCAACATGAAGATGAAAGTCACGGTCGTCGAGTAAGGGTGAGTCCATGTTTGCGCAACTGGTCAGCACGTATCATCTGCATCCAATCGTCGATCACTTCACGATCGCGTTGCTGACCTTCGGGATCGCCGCGGAAATCTTCTCGGCCGCGGCGATCCTGCTCTCTCGCGGGCGCCCGGGCTTCCTGTCTACATGGGGCCAAAAGCTGCGGAGCACTTCCTTCTTCCTGATGGTCGCGGGAGCGGCCGCCAGCGTCCTGTCGTACTTCACGGGCGATGCGGAAGCCGACCGGCTGTGGGACTCGATGTCGCCCGCGGCGCAGCAAATCCTGGCATCCTCAAGCGGCGGCGCTCGAGACTACCTTTCCCACGCGGTTCTCGGGCAGTACCTCATGTACACATTTCTGATCCTCGCCGCGTGGCGCGTGATGCTCGAACTATCAAGCCGCCTGGAACGCACCCGAATCGCCTTCCTGTTCGTGGCAATAGTCGCGGCGGGCGCACTGCTCTACCAGGGCAAGACCGGCGGCGAGCTGGTTTACGAACACGGCGTCGGATCTTCGCACGCAACAGTTTCATCCGGCGGAGCGATCGCCCCTGATCCTTCGGCGCGGCCGGAATGATGCGAAGACGGTATGAACGAGTTTCTCCGCGCGGGCGCCGGCCTCAAGGCGAATTTTAACCTCGTATCCCAGCTAGCGATGGGTGTTGCGCTGATCGGCGGTGGACTTCTGGCACGGGCAAAGCGCTACGCCGCCCATGGTATCTGTCAGTCCGCGGTCTTGCTGATTAATTTGATACCGATCGCGTTTGTCATGTGGCCGTCCTTCCAAGGTCAGGTGCTGCCGGCTCTCTCCAAACACATGGTGGATCGCTATTCCGGTGCGGCAGCCGCCCATGGGTTTTTGGGCGCTATCGCCGAACTGCTCGGACTCTACATCGTGCTGGCGGCGGGAACGGAAATCCTTCCACCGCGGCTGCGCATCAGCCGCTGGAAGCTGTGGATGCGAATCGAGTTGGTGTTGTGGTGGTTGGTAATTGTCACGGGAGTCTTGACCTACCACGTCTGGTACGCCGAGGCTCCTTGATTGACTAGAAGCAGTTAGCTGACGTTACTCCAAAGGGGAGTAGTTCACGCCGACCGAAAAAACGGCGTCGGGGAGATCGACATACCAGCCTTCGGGCTCGGTCCCCCACCTCGATGAGGCGAACGAGACCTTCGGACCAGGTAAAATCCTGGCCGAGGCTCGTTCATCCGATCCCCGGCCAGCAAGAGGCCGGGAATGTCACAAGTTCCGATCGCAACAATCTGCCGGCGTGCAATTGCCGTCGTCCTGTTTATATCCGCGATGACTGTGGGCGCATCGGTGATTTTCGCTGCCGACGGGTGCCCGAACAGCGCCTCCGAAATCTCCACTGATCGGCCCGACGTCACCAATTCGAGCGTGGTCGTTCCGTATGGAAGCCTGCAGATCGAGAATGGCGTGGATTGGACAAGCCGTCGGCAATCCGACGTCATCAGCGGATCCGAAACCCGGTTGCGCCTTGGAGTTGCGCCCTGCACCGAGCTGCTGGCCGACGTGCCGATGTATTCGTACTCGCTCGACGGCCGCGCATCTTCCGGATTTTCAGATCTCGTCGTTTCTGTGAAGCGCGAGCTGCCCGTTCCATTCGGCTTCGAGTTATCCGCGACCGGCGGTTTGGGATTCCCAACCGGGGCATCCAAAATCTCGAGCCACGGATACGATCCCTACATCCAGGTTCCGTGGTCGCGACCAATCACCGACGACTGGTCGCTCCACGGGATGTTCACGGTCACCTGGTTTACGAGCCAGCAGGCGATCAATCCGACCTTCGAGCCGACATTGTCGCTGGAACGCGAATTTGGACCAACCCGCGATCTATTCGTGGAGTACGTCGGCGACTATCCGAATCACGCGAGACCCAGCCAAATTCTCGACGGCGGCGGTTCCTGGCGGGTTACAAAAGTCGCGCAGATCGATTTTCACCTCGGCTTGGGTCTGAACAGCAGTTCTCCCGATCACTTTTTCGGCGTCGGCTATTCATTCCGCCTCGACGACCTCTTCGGCGGATCGGGAAACTAGCTCCTTGAATCAGTTCCATCGTCTCACTGCGGTTCCCCGCCCTGCTGGAACAATCGCATCAACTCCTCGACCGTGGCCGGCGGCTTGCTCGCCGTCTCGAGCGTGTCGCGAACGTGATCGAGCGACTTCATCCCGACCAGCGCCACATCGACGCCGGGTGTCGAGCGCACGAACTGGATCGATCGCTGCGCATCGGTCGCAAAGCCGCCGAACGCATTCGCGACAATCGGCGGCAGTCCGCGCGACAGCTGCCCTTGCAGCAGCGACGCGCTCGCACAGACCGTGAGCCCGAACGCCTTTGCCGCCGCCAGCGGCGTCGCCTTGCCGGCGTGCACAAATTGGTTCGATCGCGTGACCGCCTCCGGCATCGCGAGGTTGTACGGCAATTGGATCGCTCGAAAATGATGCGCGTCGCCGGCCACCTCGCGCGCCGCGATCATCAACTCGTCGAGCGACAGCCATCCGCGCTCCGTGGGCGCCGCGCGGAAGCCGTTCCACGTCGCGGTCCCGTACACGCCGATCTTCCCGTCGGCCACCGCGGTTTCCAGGAACTCAAAGATTGCCCTGATGCGCGCGAGGAACTCCTTGCGCTCGATCGCTTCGAGCTGCGTCTCGGGATTGTGGATGTAGTAGATGTCGATCGTCTCGAGATTGAGATTCCTGCGGGACAACTCGAGCATCGTGCCGATGTACTTCGGCGTCATGCAATGCGATCCGTCGACCAGGTCGCTCGGCGCAACGATTCCCGTCTTCACATAGTGCTCTTCGAACCACGCGCGCGGGTTCGGCGGCACCTCGCCGTCGAACGTGATGTACCCGCCCTTGGTCGCGACGACGACCTGCGCCCGTGCGATCTCGCCCGCCGCGACCAGCTCGCCAATAGCTTTGCCGATATTCCGCTCGCTGCGCTGGAAGCGGTAGTTCACCGCCGTGTCGATCAGATTGATCCCACCGCGGATACTCGCCTTGATCGCATCTTCGTATTCGCGATCGGTCTCGTCGTCGGGTTCGCCCAGGTAGGTGCCGATTCCAATCGATGAGACCGATACTCCGAGCGCCTGCCTGAAATTCCCCGGCAGCGCAGGAAACCGGCTCGCGTATGCGGCAGTTGCTTCGGCGGTCGCGCGCCCCTTGAGCATCATGCGTTTTCTCCCATGAAAGCTACGACGAAAATGATTGCGGACTGATGGCGGGTTCGTAGAGCGCCTGGATCACGTTGCCATCAGGGTCCCGAATGTAGAACGAGACCGAGCCGTCGCGATGATGCTTGAGCTCGTGCACGATCTCGACGCCCGCGCTCTTCGCCCACGCATATCCCGCCTCGACGTCGGCGATCGTCGGCACGATAAACCCGAAATGGTCGAGCCGCTGCGCGTCGCCGCCATAGTCCCCGCGATGCAGTGCGAGATTGTCGCATCCCGAGCTCAGGTAAGCGTTGTCCGGGTCCGGCTGCCACACCAGCTTCATCCCGAACACGCGAGCATAGAAGTCCTTGGCGCGCTCGACGTCGGAAACCTTGAGCGCCAGATGTCGCATGCCGCGATTTTTGATCAACTCTTTGCCTCGCGCGGTTTGTAACCGACCACCGCCCAGATCGGATCCGACGGCGGCGCGGTCGGCGCGCTCCGATCGATGAAATCTATATTCTCAAACGCGCCGCACTCCATAAAGTAGCTGCCGACCAGCTTGCCGTGGTCGTAATCGTCGAGACTCTGCCAAATCGCAATGGCCTTCGTCGGGAACATCAGGTTCGAAAACGTTGCGACAAACGGCGCGCCCGGCTTGATCACGCGCGCAACTTCCGCAAACGTCTCGAGCGGCCGCGTCATGTATTGCACCGAGACCGTGACCACAGCGCCGTCGAACTCGTCGTCGGCGAACGGCAACCGCGGCGTGCGATTGAGATTGTGAATGACGACCTCGGTCAGCGCCGGATTGTTCTCCATCTCGTTGCGATTCATCCCGAGTCCCACCACTCGCGAGGGACGGATATGCGCCGGCAGATGCGACCGCCAACTGCTCATCAGGTCGAGAATCGCGCCGCCCTGCGGCAACAGTTGCGCATAAATCTCGCCGACTTTCGCGATTGCACCGTCGTCGATATGCGTGACGAGCCGCGGGACTGAGTAAAATACCTCATCATCGTCGTCATCGACGCGCCTGAAGAAATCGCCGGGAAATTGCCTTGGCATGATGAAATCCTGTTTTGACGCCCTGTTGATGGGTTGCTTTTATCTTTTAATATCGACTACTTAGCGCGATTTTCCGATAATTTCCGGAGCATCGTTGACACACTTCGACCGCGTCGTCTAAATTAAAACACTTTTACATACTGCGCTGAACGAGGCTTGCGAATCGCCAGCGTAGACAGTGAAAAAATGGTCCGACGCGACAAAACCAATTACGTAATCCAATCCGTCGCGCATGCGCTCGACGTGCTCGAACAGTTTTTCGGCGACGTCGACGAACTCGGCGTCACTGAACTTTCCAAGCGCCTCAAGCTGCATAAGAACAACGTCTTCCGTCTGCTCGCGACGCTCGAAGCGCGCGGCTACATCGAACAAAACAAGGCCACCGAAAATTACCGCCTCGGCATCAAGTGCCTCCACCTCGGCCGCCGTTACATTCATCATATGGGCCTCGTGAGGCAAGCGCGCCCGATCCTCGCCGACGTTGCGAAGAAATGTCGCGAGAGCGCATACGTCGCGATCGTGCGTCGCGACGGCGTCGTCCCGCTCGAGGCCGCCGAGGCCGAAGATCGCGCCGTGCGCATCACGCCGCCAATCGGAATCACGCTCCCGCTTCATTGTACCGCGGCCGGCAAGGCGCATCTCGCCTTCGACGCCGAGGAGCAGCTCAAATCCGCACTGCCCGAATCGCTCAAGCGCTTCACCGACCGCACGATAATCGACCGCGCAATCCTGCTGGCGCAACTCGAAGCAGTCGCGCGCGACGGCTATGCAGTAGACTCCGGCGAATTCATCGAGGAAGTGTCGTCAGTCGCAGTCCCGATTCGCGACTACACCCGCTCCGTCGTCGGCTCAGTCGCAGTCGCCGGCCCGACCTACCGCATCGGCCCCGAACGCATCACCGCCGAAATCGCCCCCAGCCTCCTCGAAGCCAGCCGCGAACTCTCCCACCGCCTCGGCTACAACGAGTAATCAGGCCGCCCGAGGTAAGTAACGTGAGTGATCCGACCGGATTCGAGTATTTCCGGCGCGGGGCCTCGTACTGGGCGAAACAAAGGCCGCCGAGGCTTTCAAGCGAAGCCCTTGGATTGATGATTGCTTGGTTTGGTACTCTTCTGTTCTCTTACCTCCTGATCGGTCCGATTATGCTCACTCGTCCGGGTCTGATCATCTGGGCGTGCGTGATGGCTCCCGGAACGATCCTAAGGATTGTTAAGTTCATCAATCGATGGAGGCGGAACGGACCTCCAGTTTAGCCTCGCGCGCTCTTTGCGCACTGGCCTCCTCCATTAGTATCGTTTGACTGACTGGCCGTCCGCTGTTAGAAAATTTCGTTTGTCGGCTCTATTCCCTGGGCAACCTAATCGTTCCAGATCAATCGATGCATGAACGAATGCGTGGAGTTATAAGGCTTTGAAAATCCTGGTTCCAATCAAACGAGTTCCCGATCCCGCCACCACTATCCGCGTGCTGCCCGACGGCACCGGCATCGCCACCGACAACGTCAAATGGGTCATCAACCCGTTTTGCGAAATCGCGATCGAAGAGGCGCTGCGCATCAAGGAGAAGCAGACCGGCGAGGTCGTGCTGATCACCGTCGGCCAGTCCACCTGGCAGGAGCAGTTACGCACTGGGCTCGCGATGGGCGCCGATCGCGCGATCCTCGTCAAGACGGACACCGCGCTCGACTCGCTGGCCATCGCGCGAATCCTCGCGAAGATTGCCGGCGACGAAAAGCCTGACCTCATCATACTGGGCAAACAGGCGATCGACGACGACGCGAACCAGGTCGGCCAGATGCTCGCCGAGATGCTCGGATGGCCGCAGGCGACGTTCGCGTCGAAGGTCGAAATCGGCGCTGACAAAACTTCGGTCACGCGCGAAGTTGACGGCGGCCTCGAGACGATCGCGTTCAAGCTGCCCGCCGTTATCACCACCGACTTGCGCCTCAACGAGCCGCGGTACGCGTCGCTGCCGGGAATCATGAAGGCGCGCAAGAAGGAGCTGAAAGAGGTCGCGGCCGACAGCCTCGGCGTCGATCTCGCCCCCAAGCTGAAGATTAAGACGATGGCTGCGCCGCCGAAGCGCCAGGCCGGGCGCAAGGTCGCGTCGGTGCAGGAGCTGGTCGCGGTTCTTCACACCGAAGCCAAAGTTATTTGACGACGATTTTTACGAATCGCGATTCCGGAGTGAATTGAAATGGGTGACGTTCTGATTTTCGCGGAGCATCAGGGGGGACACTTCCCCAAGACAACGCTGACAGCGATTCACGCAGGCCTCGACCTGGCGAAAAAGCGCGGCGGCAAAGCAATCGCCGTCGTCGCGGGCGACGCGCCCGAGGCGGCGGCCGGCGAGATCGCCAAGTACGGCGTCGCCAAAGTGATCGCACTGGCGCATCCCGCGCTGAAGAACTATCTCGCCGATGCGCACGCCCAGGCGCTCGCCGCGCTGGCGAAAAAGGAAACCGCGGAATTCGTACTCGCCACTGCGACTGCGATCGGCAAAGATTTGTTTCCGCGGCTGGCCGCGCGCCTCGGCGCTCCGATGGCTTCCGAAATCACATCAATCGGTGACGATCACACCTTCGTGCGCCCGACGTATGCCGGTAACGTGATGGCGACCGTCGAGCTCGACGGACCGATCAAAGTCCTCACCGTGCGCGGTACTGCGTTCGACGCGGCCAAGGCCAGTGACAGTGCCGCTCCTGTCGAGAAGCAGAATGCCGAGATCGACGCGGGCGCGCTCAAGATGGAATTCGTTTCGTTCAACGCGACCAAGAGCGATCGTCCTCAACTCACCGAGGCGCGGATCATCGTGTCGGGCGGCCGCGGCCTCAAGTCGGGCGAAAACTTCAAGACTGTGCTCGAGCCGCTGGTCGACGAGATGGGCGCCGCGATGGGCGCGTCGCGCGCAGCCGTCGATGCGGGCTTCGTGCCCAACGATCTGCAAGTCGGCCAGACCGGCAAGGTCGTCGCGCCGGAACTTTACATCGCAGTCGGCATCTCAGGCGCGATTCAGCATCTGGCAGGGATGAAGGACTCGAAGGTCATCTGCGCCATCAACAAGGACGAAGAGGCGCCGATTTTCGCCGTGGCCGACTACGGTCTGGTCGCCGATCTCTTCAAAGCAGTCCCCGAGATGGCCGAAGAAATCAAAAAGCTCAAGCATTCGTAGTTCGCGATTCACAAAACCCACGATGCATGACGTCGATCCCTCGGATCTAGATTTTTGTAGAAAAATATAGTAATCCATTTCGATGCAGATCTCGGCGCAAATTTCAAAGGAAACCAAGACCCGCCTCGAGCGCTACTCACGGGCTCATGGAATCAAGAAACAGTTCCTCATCGAAAACGCGTTGCTGCATTTCCTCAGCGCTCTGGACGAACTTCCGGCCAATGTCATCGTGCCAGCCCGCTTGATTCTGACCGAACACAGTGGCCGCAGGGTGGCGAGCTTGATTTCCCGCAAGCGGAAGCCCACCCGCGCTCTCGTGGAACTTATGCGCGGTGACGATTGAAATACGACTGCTTGAGCAGGCAGACGATCGGAAGACATTTCACTCGGGCGACGTCGATCTAGACAGCTTTTTCCAGAAGTATGCCTGGCAAAATCAGTTCAGGCATCACATTGGAAACACCTACGTCGCCGTCGACCGCCAGAGCATCCTCGGTTACATGACGGTATCTGTCGGCAGCATGGAATTCGAGCGTCTCCCCGCTGATCTCAAGAGAAAGCTGCCAGGGTATCCGATTCCCATTCTGAGAGTGGCGCGGCTCGCCGTCGGCGAAGGTACACGGGGTCAAGGGATCGGAAGGCGCCTGATGCGAGCGGCGTTTGCGATGGCAATCGATCTTCGAGAGAAGCTGGGCTGCGCTGGAGTCGTCGTCGACGCCAAGCGCGCCGCCGAGAGCTTCTACTCGAGCTTTGGCTTTGAAGTGGTCGACACCATACAAGGCCGGATCGAAGAGCGGCCCGCGCCAAAACCGATGTTCCTTGCGATTCGCGATATTGAAGCCGCGATCAGGATCGCGTCAGTTGGATAATTCATGTAGCTTCCCGGCAGAGGAACGCAGATGTCCGAACTGCAGCACAAATTCGTCAACACCAACGGCATCCGGATGCACTATGTCGAGCAGGGCAGCGGACCGCTCGTGGTGCTGTGCCATGGATGGCCGGAGTCGTGGTACTCGTGGCGCCATCAGCTTCCCGCGCTCGCGGCGGCGGGCTTTCGCGTCGTCGCGCCCGATCAGCGCGGCTATGGACAGACCGACGCGCCGGCGCCGATCGAGTCCTACAACATCCTGAACCTCGTCGGCGACATCGTCGGACTGGTTAACAGTCTCGGCGTCGATTCCGCGACGATCGTTGGCCACGACTGGGGCGCGCCAGTCGCGTGGAACTCCGCGTTGCTGCGCCCCGACATTTTTCGCGCGATCGCATTGCTCAGCGTTCCGTATTCTCCGCGCAGCCCGATGCGACCGACTGACGGCATGAAGGCGCTCGCCGGCGATCAGCATTTTTACATGCTCTATTTCCAGGAGCCCGGCAGAGTCGAAGGAGAGCTCGACGCCGATCCGCGCCGCTCGATGGCGATGGTCCTCTACTCGGCGTCCGGCGATGCGCCGCGCGACGGCGAGTTCTCGTTCCTGTTCCCCAAGACCAAAAGGTTCATCGAGACCGGCACCGTCCCCGGCAAGCTGCCGCCATGGCTGACGGAAGCCGACCTGGATTTCTTTGCCGGCGAGTTCAAGCGCGCGGGTTTTCGCGGCGGCGTGAACTGGTATCGCAATACCGATCGCAACTGGGAGCTGACGCCCTTCCTCGATGGCGCGAAGCTCCTTCAGCCCGCCGTGTTCGCCGCCGGCGAGCATGACGTAGTCGGCAAAATGATCCCCGGCGGCTACGATCTCGCCGGAGCCTTCACGCCGAATCTCAAAAAGAAAGTGATCATCCCCGGTGCCGGCCATTGGATACAGCAGGAGCGCCCCAAAGAGACCAACCAGATCCTGATCGAGTTCCTGAAGAGTCTTTAGGCGAAATCTTCCGATCCGCCGCGCGGCGGACAAGCGAGACGGTATTGAGCTAAGATCCCGCGGGCTGTGCGAACGATTGCGCGCAGCATCGCGAGGACAAGCTTGAACAGATTCGATCGGGTCTTCTGGCGCAGAGTCTGGTCCCTCACCAGGCTTTACTGGTTCTCAACCGAACGCAAAGCCGGCTTGAAGCTGCTGGTGTGGGTGGCAGTGCTCAGCGTTTCCGGCATCGCCCTGGGCGCTTATAGCACCTATCTAAATCGCGACTCGACCAACGCACTTGTCGGAAAGCATCTCGGCGAATTCTATCATCTCATGTTGATCTGGGTGGCGGTGACCGCGGCGACCGTGGTGATGACGGTGCTCGTTGTTTACCTGGGGAGCCTGCTCTACATCGAATGGCGAGAATGGCTGACGCACTACTTCACCGATGCCGGATTTGCGCATCGCGCGTTCTACCGGATGGGACTGCTCGGCAAAGTCGACAATCCCGACCAGCGAATCAGCGAGGACATCGGCTCGTTCATCGCGTCAACCGAGACCTTCAGCGTGACGCTGGTGTTCGCGCTCGGAGGGGTCGTCACCTATTTCGCAATTCTATGGACGATTTCGCATTCACTCGCGCTGTTTCTGATCGGGTACGCGGTGCTGGGAACATATTTTTCCGTCGTGATCGGAAGGCGGCTGGTGGGCCTCAACTACTTCCAGGAAAGATTCCAGGCGGATTTCCGGTTCGGGCTGGTTCACGTGCGCGATAACGTCGAACCGATTTTCATATACGGTGGCGAACAGCACGAGAACCAACAATCGCGTCGTCGCTTTTCGAAAGTCGTCGAAAATTTCAAACAACTGATCCTCTGGCAGCGCAACCTGGGCTTCTTCACGGGATCATACGGCGGCGTGGTCGCGCTGGTGCCGTACTGGTTTCTCGCAGGTACTTACGTCGCCGGCCACCTGCAATTCGGGCAGGTGGTCCAGGCCGCCACCGCTTTCATGTCGCTGCATAGCTCACTCTCGATCGTCGTCACCAGTTTTCCGTCGCTCGCCGACTACGCCAACCAGGTGACCCGGCTGGCTGAATTTCTCGACGAAGTAGAAGCCGCTCGCGAGGCCGACACCGACGGACGCGAGAAAATTGAAATTGTCGAGAAGCCGGAAGTCAGGCTCGATCACGTGACGTTGCTCACACCCGGCGGCGGCCGGACCTTGCTCTCCGACTTGACCGCGGACGCCAGCGCGCTCGAACCGCTGCTCGTGCAGGGTCCCAGCGGCACTGGAAAGACGTCGCTAATGCGCGCGCTCGCGGGAATCTGGCGCGAGGGCAGCGGCACCGTCACGCGTCCCGCGCTGTCGGATGTGATGTTCCTCCCGCAGCGTCCGTACATGATACTCGGCTCATTGCGCGATCAGTTGACCTATCCGCGGGCTGCAGGACTCAACGACGGTCAACTGCTCGATGCTCTAAGCGCAGTGAACCTTGCCGACCTCTGCGATCGCTTCGGCGGACTCGGCGCCGAGATGCATTGGGCCGACGTGCTTTCGCCCGGCGAGCAGCAGCGGCTCGCCTTCGCGCGGCTCTTGCTCAACCGTCCGAGCTACGCGTTTCTCGACGAGGCGACCAGCTCCCTCGACGTCGCCAACGAACAGTTGATGTACGAATTGATGAATAAGCAGCGGATTCCGTTCCTGAGCTCGGGCCATCGCCCGACCCTGCTCAAGTTCCATCGCAACGTCCTCGAATTATCTGCCACGCGCTGGAAGGTCGAGCCGAGCGCCGAGTTCCAGACCCAGCGTTAGGATCAATCTGCCATGCGAATGACTGCTCTCATTGGCTTCGTCCTGATTGCGACCGTGTTGCTGGCGCAAAGTGACGTGCGCGCACAGCCTGCCGCATCGATTTCGCCGGCCGCCTCATCGAGTCCCGCGACCGCCGCCGAACTAAAACCTGGCACTGTCATCGACGCGGACAATGTCGACCAGTACGAGCGCTACGTCCCTGCGGCGGCGAAGTTTGCGGTGACGCATGGATTCCGCATGCGGATTTTTCCGGAACGGCGCGTCGAGTGGTCACAGGGCTTTCAGCACGCTACCGAGAAATATGCCGCGCAGGTCACGCTCGACAGCGACGGCTACATCAAGAACTACGTCGCCGGCATGCCGTTCCCGCTGATCGACGCGACCGACCCCGCGGCGGCCGCGAAGATCGCTTACAACTGGCACATGGGACCGTTCATGCCCGACGATTTTTCGATCGCGCCATGGAGCAGCAACGCCTACGCCGCCGATCCCGCCAACGCGATGAAGATCGTGCCGAACCCCGACGCCGACTACGCTTGCGAGCAGTTCGACTTCCTGCGCTTTGCTCATCGCACCGACGTCGATCCGCGCCCGACGCTCGGCGACAACGCGATGGGCGTCGAGTGGAAGGCGCGATGCTCTCGATGGGTGACCGACACTAGCGGCACGACGAGCGAAGGCGCCGGTATCTGGGTGCGCTATCTCGCCGCCAAGCACCCCGACGAATTCTTCGGCTTCAATGAAGCCTCGCGCCGCATCCGCCGCAGCTCCGTGAACCTCGCCTATCCGAACGAAGCATGCCGCGGATGCCATCAACCATTCTGGGCTTACGCGCTGCCCAAAACTGAGAACTATCAGTATCGCCTGCTCGGCAGCACGGTGATTTTTGCGTGCCTGGCGGCCACCGATGAGCCCGCGGGATTCAAGACTGGCAGCTCCGGGCTGACGCTGAGCGAGGAGCCGTTCGAACTTCGTCACGCATACATCCTGGAGATGCGCCCGCGATTTCCCGAAGGCGCCGACGCGGCGCAGCGGACCGTCGTCTATGTTGACAGCGAAGTGTACGTCTGGCTGGCGGCTGAATTTTACGACGCGAGCGGCCTGACGGCGACGGCGATCCCGCTGTGGCGGATGCGGCCGTCGTCAGAGGGCGGCAGCCTGTTCGATCTCGCCGGCAGCTTTTACCATCCCACGAGCCGCGGATCGTTCTTCCGCTCGCTGGTCCCGGCGCACAACGAATTCCAGCAGACGATCAACAGCAACGGCGTCACCGAAGGCGCTTTCAACCCGCTGATGATGCACTGAAAGTAGGGTTAGTCGTCTTTAGTTGGATTTTTCTGCGAAGCATTGTGCACTCGCGGTGAAATTTGAGCTTGCCGCATCTTCGCCGTGAATATATAAGCTCTCTAGCACGCTAGGGGGGTTGTAGCGGCATGGCGTACGAATATCCGTTTGCTTCAGCCGACGAGCGGCTGAAGCAGAGCGTTTGGGCAAAGGGCAAAATCTCCGAAGGATACAACGGCAATTTCTATCGCCGCGATGCGTTCGGGACCTGGATGCAGTACAGCGCCCACGGTGACACGTTGTCTTATTTCGGTTGGGAGATCGCTCACATCAAGCCGGTCTCAAAAGGCGGGACTGATGATCTTTCGAATCTTCAGCCGCTCCAGTGGCAGAACAACCGCAGCAAAGACGACAAGTGACCCCAGGCCCTCCCTCGATTCCCTGAAACTGCGACCGCCCGCGCTTCGATCCGCATGATCAAGATCGCTATCCTCGACGACTACGCGAAGGTCGCGCTTGAGCTCGCCGACTGGTCCGCGCTCGACGGCAAGGCCGAGATAACCGTCTTCGATCGCCATCTCACCGAAGATGAGGCCGCAGTCCTGCTGAAGCCGTTCGACGTGCTCTGCACGGTGCGCGAGCGCATGAGCCTACCACGCAGCCTGTTCGTGCGACTGCCCAATCTCAAGCTCGTCACGATCGTCGGCATGTCGCTGCCCAACCTCGACATGGATGCGGCGACCGATCACGGAGTGATCGTCTCGCATTCCAATTTTGCCAATCCGCTTTTCGCCAACATGACCGCCGCCACACCGGAGCTGACGTGGGGATTGATGATCGCGACGGTGCGTCACATCAGCTTCGAGGCACGCCAGATGCGCGAGGGCGCGTGGCAAAGCACGGTCGGCGTGAACCTCGCGGGTCGCACGCTCGGGCTGTTGGGTCTCGGACGCATCGGCTCGCGGATGGCCGAATATGCGCGCGTCTTCGGCATGCCGGTGATCGCATGGAGTCAGAACCTTACCGACGACACGGCCAAGTCGGTCGGCGCGAAGCGCGTCTCGAAAGACGATCTGTTCCGCCTCTCGGATATCGTGTCAATTCATGTCCGCCTGAGCGATCGGACTCGCGGTCTTCGTGACCGCGCGCGAACTCGCACTGATGAAGCCCGACGCGTATCTGATCAACACTTCGCGCGGTCCGATCGTCGTCGAGGACGCCCTGATCGCCGCGCTGCGTGAAGGCAAAATTGCCGGCGCCGGCCTCGACGTATTCGACGAGGAGCCACCGCCGCCCGCGCATCCATTCCGCACGATGGACAACGTCACCGTCACGCCGCATCTCGGATACGTGACGCGCGAAGCACTGACAGCCTTCTATGCCGATACGGTAGATGCAGTATTGGCATTCGCGAACGGCGCCCCAATCAGGATCGCAAACCCCGACGCTCTGGCGCGACGAAAGAACTGACAGGTTGATTCGCGCTCGTTGCACGGATATTTTCCACACATCCCTTACAGGAGAAACTAAAGGCGTGCGGAAGTAGCTACTCCATCGTTGGTGTCTTCGGACAACCGCTCGCGCGGCCAGTTCTGCGCGCGGGCTTTCTTGTGGAGCAGCTATTTATGTTCGTGCGACTTTCAGGTCTCGCTTTTTCGTATACCGATTCCGTTGCCACTCTCACCGGCGTAACGCTCACGCTCGCCACCGGATGGACCGGCGTCGTCGGCTCTAACGGCAGCGGCAAGACGACATTGCTGCGGCTGATCGCGGGCGACCTCGAGCCGGCGGCCGGCCACGTCAATCTCGATCCGCCGCGCGGAGTGATTTGCGCGTGTCCGCAGACGGTCGAGGCGATGACGCACGAGATTGCCGCGTTCGCGCGCGCGACCGACGGCGGTGCGCGGCGAATCCACGGCGAGTTGCGCCTCGACGCCGCATCACTTGAGCGATGGCCGACGTTGTCGCCGGGCGAGCGCAAGCGATGGCAAATCGGCGCGGCGCTCGCCGCCGATCCCGCCGTGCTGATGCTCGACGAGCCGACGGATCATTTAGATGTGGAGGCGCGCGAGCTGTTGATCGCCGGACTCGAGCGCTTTCGCGGCGTCGGCATAATCGTTTCGCACGATCGCGCGCTGCTCGATCGCATCACCAGCTACACGGTGCGCGTGCATGACGGCGGCGCGCGCATCTGGCGCGGCTCGTACAGCAACGCCAAGTGCGCATGGGAGGCCGAGGAGCGCGAACACTTCGCCGAGTACGAGCGGCTCAAGCATCAGCGCGAGAACCTCGCGCGGCGGCTCGCCGACAAACGCCGGCTGGCGATGTCGGCCGAGGCCGAGGCGAACGCCGGCACGCGTAAGCGGATGAAGTTTCGCGGCGACCACGACGCGACCAGCGCGCTGGCCAAGGGCAAGGCGCGGATGGCGTCGGAGAGAATCTCGCGCGACGCGGCCGTGCTGCGCGCGAGTGTCGATCGCGTGTCGGACAAACTCGGCGAGTACAAGTTTCGCCGGCAGAAGGGGCGCGCGATCTTTGTCGACTACGTGCCCGCGCCGGTGGCGAAAGTCTTCACGCTCGACGAGTCCGCGATCTTTGCGGGCGAATCGCGGCTGCTCGAAGACGTTCACATGGCGGTGCTGCGCGATGCGAAAATTCGCATTGCCGGCCCCAACGGAATCGGCAAGAGCACGCTGCTCGCCGCGATGATCCGCGGTGCGCATATCGCGCGCGAGCGAATCCTCTACCTGCCGCAGGAACTCACGGCGCGCGATGGTGTCGCTATGCTCGACGCGGTCCGCGAGCTCAACGCCGGCGATCGCGGCCGCGTGCTCACGCTGGTCGCCGCGCTCGGCGTCGATCCCGATCGCCTGCTTGAGTCGGCCGCGCCGTCGCCCGGCGAAGCGCGCAAGCTCGCGATGGCCTACGGCCTCGGCCGGCAGGTGTGGGCGATGGTGTTGGACGAGCCGACCAACCATCTCGACATGCCGGCAATCGAGCGGCTCGAGGAAGCGCTGGTCGAGTACCCGGGCGCGATGGTGATGGTGACGCATGACGACACGCTGGCGCGCCGGTGCACAAACATCAAGTGGATGCTGGAGTTTGGGCGGGTCGAGGTAGAGTGAAATACTCTTTTTCCTCGTAAACTTTTTGAATATTCAAAGATTGGACTATCAACATTTCGGCCAGAGCGGCTGAGATTGACGGTGGCCGAAGCTGGAGCACCCTCGCGATGGGCCATGCCCGACGATAGTGATTGGAGAAAGGGAGGGTGTGCGAAAGAAATGAAGACAATCATCAGGCCCCTGTACATTGCGCTGAGGTTTTTGTTCTATCCGCTATTGCTGCTTTTTCGACCGACCGGAATACGGCCAGAGTCGATTGTTTGTTCCGCCACCGTCTCCGTGTTCATTTTCGTCGTTCAACCAATGAGCGCAGCGCGGCTTGGGGGCGGCTATGCGATTGCGTTGACGACGATTGGGGAGCTCTAGGCTACGCATTTCTCGTGTGGGGCAAGGAAATCGAGAAAAGCAGTCCGCCCTCATCGCGACAAACTTAGGACACTCGCGAAGACGAGGAATTTTGAGTCGCGCGAGGCGCTCTGGATGATGTCCCTCACCTTAAATCCTCTCCCTTCGGGAGAGGGGAGAAAATCCGGGGTTCTTCGCTCCGATCGAGAATGACGCCAGCAGCAGGAACGCGGAGCAGAATCTTGAGTCGCGCGCGAAAAAGCGCGCTGGATCACCCTCACCCGCTCCTAGGGCGCGGCCTCTCCCGCAACCAAGCGGGCGAGGCGAATAATCGGGGGCGCGGAACGCGACATCCTAACTTGGACCCTCACCTTCATCCTCGCCCTGACAGGGCGCGGAGACAGAACGGGCTGCACCGGAACGCGTCCTGCGGGTGTGACGGCGGGGTTGCTCCAAATCGGGGTTGCGCAAGAATATAGGCAGGATCGGAGAGTTAACTTGCCCAGCGTTCGACCGCCAAACGCGGCGGCGATTTTCGCCGCAATCGTCGAGTCCTCTGACGACATCATAGTGAGCAAGACACTCGACGGGATTATCACGTCGTGGAATCCGGCGGCGGAGCGGATACTCGGCTACCAGGCTGAGGAGGCGATTGGAAAGCACATCACGCTAATCGTCCCTGACGACCGGCTTGAAGAGGAAACCGAAGTACTGGCAAAGCTCCGCCGGGGCGAAAAGGTCGATCACTTCGAAACGGTTCGAAAGGCAAAAGACGGCACGCTGCTGAACCTGTCGATAACGGTTTCGCCGGTGTGCGACGAACAGGGGAAAATCATCGGAGCGTCGAAGATTGCTCGCGACATTTCGGAGCGCAAGCGTCTGGAGGAACAGCGCGAGAAATTGCTCGCGCTCGAGAAGCTGGCGCGCACGGAAGCCGAGAGTGCCAGCCGCTTGAAGGACGAATTTCTTGCGATGGTCTCGCACGAACTGCGGAGCCCGCTCAACGCTATCAGCGGATGGGCGACGCTGCTCCAGTCCGGAAATTTGAGCGAGGAGCATGCCGCGCACGGTCTTTCCACGATACTTCGCAGCGTGCGGACACAGGATCAGCTGATAGAAGATCTGCTCGACATTTCAAGAATTGCTTCGGGCCGATTCAGAGTCAACATGCGTCCGTTCGATCTGATTTCGACTGTCGAGGCGGCGGTCGCAATGTTTCGTCCCGCGGCGGAGCTCAAGGGACTGCGTCTTCAGACGATTTTCGATTGCGACGGGGGAGCGGTCGCCGGAGACCCCGAGCGTTTGCTGCAGGTGCTGTCGAACCTCTTGTCAAACGCAATGAAGTTCACGGCCAAAGGCGGGCGAGTGCAGGTTAGTCTCGAACGGAGAAACTCTGACGTCGAGATAAGCGTCAGCGACACGGGCGAAGGGATTGAGCCGGCGTTGCTACCGCATGTGTTCGAGCTGTTCCGCCAGGGTGAGAGCGGGACCACGCGCCAATACAAGGGGCTCGGACTGGGACTCGGGATAGCGCGCAGCATCGTGGAACTGCATGGTGGAACGATCACGGCCCATAGCGAAGGGAGGGGCAAGGGCGCGCAATTCGTCGTCCGTCTGCCGCTTCTGATTTCTACGCCGCAGCATTCGGAGGGTCCGCGCTTTTACCGTAAAGCCGGTGAACCGATGTCAGGCGAACTGCCGTCGCTTGCAGGTATTCGAGTGCTGCTCGTCGACGACGAAGCGGATGCGCTCGAGGCTGTCGCCCCGATGCTCTCGCGGACGGGTGCGGAGGTGTTGACTGCGACCAGCGCGGATGAGGCCCTTTCAATCTTCATGTGCCGCAAGCCCACGATATTGGTTTCCGATCTCGGGATGCCCGGCACGGACGGCTACACGCTCCTTGAAAGAATACGGGCGCTCAAGCAGGAAGGGGGCGCCCGAGTACCCGCGGTTGCGTTGACAGCATTCGCGCGCGGGGAAGACCGGAAAAAAGCGCTGGCGGCGGGCTTCGAAGTGCACCTCGCAAAACCCGTGGATTTTCTCGAGCTTGCCACGACAATCAAGATTGTTGTTGAAAAGTCGACAAACTCTCTCTCACCGACCGGCCCGACGCGATTTGATCAACTTAGACACCTTGCGACGTCAAAGGTGCCGAGTAGGAGTTGAGAGCGAAAGGACTATCGAGAAATTCCGGGCGGCAAAGGTGCTTTCAGGCGATCGTGCCGGAGGTGCGCAGGCGGTGCAGATCTTCGGGGGTGTAGCCGGAGGCTGTGAGAATTTCGTCGGTGTGCTCGCCGACCAGCGGCGGGCGTGTGATCTTGCCGGGCGTCGATTCGAGCTTCGCGGCCAGTCCAGTCGTCAGGTACTCGCCTAGTTGAGGATGCGGCAGTTTGAGCAGCATCTCGCGGGCGGCGATTTGCGGATGCTTGAACATCTCTTCGACGGTGAGGATCGGGCCTGACGGGATGCCTTCGCGGTTGAGTAGCTGAATCCAGTGTTCGGCGGGATGCGGTGCGAGGGCGCGATTTATTTCATCGGTGAGGGCGGCGCGATTTTTTATGCGGCGGCCGCTGCTGCTGAAGCGTTCGTCGGCGGCGAGTTCGGGGCGGGCGATGACGCGGACGAACTTTTTCCACATCGCTTCGCTGCCGCATGCGATGTTGAACGGGCGGTCGGACGCCTTGAAGACGCCGTGGGGCGACGACAGCGGATGGTTGTTGCCGGCGGGCGCGGGGGTCTTGCCCGTATCGAAATAAATTCCGGCCGACCAGGTGAGGATGCTGACGATGGATTCGAGCAGCGAGGTTTCGACGCGCTGGCCGCGGCCGTCGCGATGGCGCGCTTCGAGCGCGAGCAGAATGCCTTGCGCGGAGAAGATGCCGCCGAGCAGGTCGCAGATGGCGATGCCGACGCGGGTCGGGCCGCTCTCGACGGTGCCGGTCACGCTCATCAGGCCGGACATCCCTTGGGCGATTTGATCGAAGCCGGGGAAGTCGCGCAGCGGGCCGGTCGAGCCGAAGCCAGAGATGGAGCAGGTGATGATGCGCGGGTTGCGTTGCGCGAGCGTTTCGTTGTCGAGGCCCATCGCCTCCATAACGCCGGGGCGGAAGTTGTCGACGACGACGTCGGCGGTGTCGATGAGGCGCATGAGGATTTCGCGGCCTTCGGGTTTCTTGATGGCGAGGCGGATGCTTTTTTTGGAGCGATTGGTGGAGAGGAAGAAGTAGGTGTCGGGGCCTTTGCCGTCGCCGAGTTCGCCGCGGGGATTTTCGACGGGCTCGATTTTGAGGATTTCGGCGCCGTAGTCGCCAAGGATTTGGGTGCAGAAAGGGCCGGCGAGGTAGCGGGTGAGATCGACGACTTTGATTCCGGTGAGGGGCGGGGGTTGGGGTTGAGATTTCGGCATGGCAGTCAGGTTAGTCGGGTCGGGGGAATTTGCTCAAGTGGGGGGGACGGGCGGAGTTCTAGTTTGAATTCAGGTTCGGGTCGTCAATCGAAACGCAGCGCGAGTGGTCATAGAGATTAGAAAACTGCTTCGCGCGCTCAGCAAACTGAGGAACAGGATAGTGACGTGCTCTTTCGCGCAAGCGTTCGAGAGCTAGTTCGCACTCGTTCTGAGCCGGGTAGTTGTGCGTGTCCGCGGGAGCAACAATCCATTTGGAGAGTGGTGCGGTTTCGTCGGGGGTTGGGTACGGTCGCCCTTCTATCTGCGGCGGTTGCATGATCTTCCATTCGGGTAGTTCAGGCGATGCGACGGGCATGTCGGCGGCGCACCCAGTGAGCAGCAGCATGAGAGCGAGCGTAGCTGCGCGGTGAGGCTTCATGTTGATTTTCTATCGCACAATTTTGCGAGGGTGAAAGGCTGCGCGGCTTGTCGGTGCCGGTTTGCGATCGCGTGGCGGGCGCGGAGGGGAGAAGAGCGGAATCTGGAATCGCGCGGTAGCGCTGTCATTGGACCCTCACCTTTGATCCTCTCCCTAACAGGGAGAGGGGAAGAACGGAGCGGTGCCCCTTTGCGCTGAATCGCCTTCGCGCGAGGAAAGGCGGACCCCGCCACGGCATCGCCTCGCTCCTCCTGCCGTGTCATTCAATCTGTTACCCATCCTGCCGGTCTATTTTGTTACCGATCCTGCCGGTCTGTACCTTCGCCGACCTCTCCTCGGACAAGGAGAGGTTAGGAGCGGAATCCTGGAATTTGGACCCTCACCCGCCGCTCACGGTCGAGCGGCGGCCTCTCCCTGAGAGAGAGAGGCTATTGGAAGGCGGAGGCGCACGCTTGGGGCGTTCTTTTGGGGCGAAACCTTCGGGGCGGGGGTTCGTCTATCTGGCTGAGTCTATGGAAAGTTGGGAATGAACGGGATGATAATTGGGCGCCGGACATGAGATTTTCGAAAAGAAGCGCTTGGATACTGGCGATTGTCGTCGTTGCAATCGTCGGGGGGTGGTATTTCTTCGCGCCGAGCTCGGCGGGCGTGCGAATCGTCACCGCTAAAGTTACCGAGGGGCCGATCGTGCGGTCGGTCACGGCGACCGGGACGGTGAATCCGGTCATCACGGTGCAGCTCGGCACTTACGTGTCGGGACCGATTATCGCCATATATAAGGACTACAACGCGCCGGTCACGAAGGGGCAGCTGATTGCGAAGATCGACCCGAGCACCTACCAGGTGACGGTCGATATCGCGCACGCAACGCTGGCGAATTCGCAGGCGCAACTGGGCAAGGACGAGGCCGACCTCGCGTACAAGAAAGTTACCTACGAGCGCGACCTGGCGCTGTACAAGGCCGACGCCGTGTCGAAGGATACAGTAGATTCGGCGTACAGCGCGTGGCAGATGGATGTCGCGCAGGTCAAGCTCGACCGCGCCAATATCCAGCAGCAGACGGCCAACGTGAAGGCGGCTGAAGTCAATTTGAACTACACCAATATCGTGTCGCCGGTTGACGGCACGGTGGTCTCGCGCAACGTCGACGTCGGGCAGACGGTGGCGGCGAGTTTCCAGACGCCGACGTTGTTTCTGATAGCCAAGGACCTGACCAAGATGCAGGTCGATTCGAACGTCAGCGAGTCGGATATCGGCTACGTCAAGGCGGGGCAGAAGGCGACGTTCCGCGTCGACGCGTTTCCCGACCGCGATTTCGAGGGCGTCGTTGCGCAGGTGCGGCAGGCGCCGATTACCGTGCAGAACGTAGTGACCTACGACGTGGTGGTGAGCGTCGAGAATCCCGAGCTGCTGCTGAAGCCGGGGATGACGGCGAACGTGAACGTCGTGACGGCGTCGAAGCCCAACGTCGTGCGGGTGCCGATCGACGCGCTGCGGTTTTCGCCGCCGGGGCAGCCGCCGGCCGATTCGGCAGCGCTCGATGGAGCGCCGGGGCGGCAGACGCGCGTGTGGGTGCTCGAGGGGCGCAAGGTGACGCCGGTCACGATCACGACCGGGCTCAGCGATGGGACGTGGGTCGAAGTGGCTGAAGGCGACCTGCAGTCGGGCGAGCGCGTGGTGACGGACGAAGTCCGCAGCGCGACGGCGCACGGAACGGCGGCGGGATCGCATGGCGGAGGTATGGGCGGAGGCGGCGGGATGCCGCGCATGCCGCATTAGGGTGAGCGCGACTATTCGACGGAATAAATTCCGTCCTACTTTCCCATGAAGACTGTTATTCAAATTGTTGGGATGACCAAGACTTATGTGCTTGGCGATATCGAGGTGCATGCGCTGCGCGGGGTCGACCTGACGATTTTGCGCGGCGAGTTCGTTGCCGTGATGGGTGCGTCGGGGTCGGGCAAGTCGACGCTGATGAACATGCTGGGGTGCCTCGATCGGCCGACGAGCGGCCGGTACATCCTGGAGGGCGAGGACGTCGCGCAACTGGACGAATCGGAACTGGCGACGATTCGCAGCAAGCGGATCGGATTCGTGTTTCAGAACTTCAACCTGCTGTCGCGAACTTCGGCGCTCGAGAACGTCGAGCTGCCGCTGTTCTACTCGGCATGGAGCGCCGACGGCGAGCATCGCGCGTCGGACCTGGTGAAGCTGGTCGGGCTGGCGGGGCGCGAGCAGAATCATCCGAATCAACTTTCGGGCGGGCAGCAGCAACGCGTCGCGATTGCGCGCGCGCTGGTGAATCGGCCGTCGATACTGCTGGCGGACGAGCCGACGGGAAATCTCGATTCGAGCAACTCGGCCGAGATAATGGACGTGCTCACCGACCTCAATCGGCAGCAGGGAATCACCGTGATCGTCGTGACGCACGATCCGGACGTGGCGGCGTACGCGGATCGGACAGTGACGTTTCGCGACGGCGTGATTATCTCGGACACGCGCAAGGAGGGATCGGCGGAACGCGAGGAGGCGGCGGTGAAAGCGGCCGACGCGATCGCGGCGGCGACGGCCACGCCGCAGCAGCCGGTGGCGTCGATGGTTGACGAGGTGTGGACGTTTGCGAGCATGGCAGTGGTTGCGGCGGGGCGCGCGATAAGGCGCAACAAGCTGCGCGCGGCGCTGACGATGCTCGGGATTTTTATCGGCGTCGCGGCGGTGATCACGATGGTTGCGGTGGGCGACGGCGCGAAGTCGTCGGTCGAGGCGCAAATCAACAGCCTCGGCACCAACCTGCTGATTGTGCTGCCGGGCGCGACCACCGCCAATGGCGTGCATGCGGGTTCTGGCAGTACGTCGACTCTCACCGTGGGCGATGCGCAGGCGCTCGCGCGGCAAGGAGGGCCAATCGCGCTGGTGACGTACATGGACCGGCAGCTGGCGCAGGTGGTCACGGGCAATCACAACTGGAGCACGAACATCCAGGGCACGACCTCCAACTACTTTGCGATCCGCGATTGGCAGCCGTCGATCGGGCGCATCTTCACCGACTCTGAGGAGAAGGCGGGCGCAGCGGTGTGCCTGCTCGGTCAGACGGTGGTAAACAACCTGTTCGGTGAAGGACAGAATCCGGTCGGCGCGACGATTCGCGTGAAGAACTTTCCGATGAAAGTGATCGGGGTGCTCGCCGTGAAGGGGCAAACGAGTTACGGGCAGGACCAGGACGACGTCGTGATCGTGCCGTTCAACACGGCCGAGCGCAAAGTGCTGGGCGTGTCTGCGCCGCAATCGACAGCGGCGCCGGCGGCGGTTTCAACCGCGACCACGTCGAACTGCGCCACCTGCGTTTACCAATCGGTGCCGACCACCAACTCGGTTTACAGCTCGACGACAGAAGCGACCAACGCATACGGCGCGGCGGCGAAAATCACCGGCGTCGTGAACACGATGTTCGTGAAGGCGAGCAGCTCGGACGAAGTAGACAGCGCGATCACGCAGATCACGCACACGCTGCACGACCGGCATCATATACAGGCAAAGCAGGACGACGACTTCACGGTGCGCAACTTGAGCGAGATCGCAGCAGCGTCCGAGAATGCCACGCAGGTGATGACGATGCTGCTGTTGTCGGTGGCGTCGATATCGCTGCTGGTCGGCGGTATCGGGATCATGAACATCATGCTGGTCTCGGTGACGGAGCGGACGCGCGAAATCGGGATCAGGATGGCAATTGGCGCGCGGCGGATGCATATCATGCTGCAGTTCCTGGTCGAGGCGATGCTGCTGTCGGTGATGGGCGGCTTCGCGGGGATCGTGCTGGGGATCCTTGTATCGAAGATAATATCGGCGTGGGCGGAATGGCCGACGCTGGTGTCGCCGGTGGCGGTGGCAGGCGGATTTATCTTTTCGGCGGCGGTGGGAGTCTTTTTCGGGTATTATCCAGCGCGCAAAGCGAGTTTGCTGCATCCGATCGATGCGCTGCGCTACGAATAGTTTGGCTAGTCCCTAATGGGCCGCATCGCGGTTGAAGGTCCATTTTAGTTGAGAAATCGGACACTTAGGCTATTAACCGCGATGGTTCTTTGAATTACCATTTCTAATATCTACTGACTGCGGATAAAGGCGAATTAATCATTTGTTCTTGTGTCCGGGGAACATATGTGATGCGGTAGAAGTTCTAATTCTGTCAGGCCTGCCCCTTTCGCAGTCGCCAGGAGGTTTCCCAAGAATGTTTTCCCGTTGTAGCCGCATCGTATGGAAAGTAGCGGGTGTCGGCGCGCTCGTAATGAGCGTCGGACTGTTTGCCGCCACTGCCCGGGCTGGAGTTAAGCCCGGAGATGTAATCAATCCGCAAAACGCGTCGCAGGTCAAAGACCTGGTCTCGCCGGGCGTCTACTACATGGTGACGCACGGGATGCAGATGAATATCGTGCCGTCGGAGCGAATCGATTGGCCGCCTCCGTACAAGGACGCGACCGAAAAGTATTCGTCACAGGTGCGCCTGACCGACGACCACAAATCGCTGCTCGGCTACGTCGCGGGGCAGCCGTTTCCGCTGATCGATACCAACGACCCGCAAGTCGCGACCAAGATCATGTGGAACAACGTGTTCCGCCCGATCAGCACCGACGACTACGATCTGCGCTTTTTCGATTGCCAGATCGAGTACGTCAACCCGGGTCACGATCAGAAAGTCGTCAACGACATTCAGGTTGGCCACTATGCCGGCTACGACCTGGTCGGCCGCACGGAAGTAGAGCCGCTGCCGGTCGATCCCGATTTCAAGAAGACCGGACGCCTGTGGCTGTTCGGTCTCTATCCGCTGCTCGCGCCGCAGGAAGCGCGCGGCCAGGGCCTGATTCGTTATCGCTATGCGGCGCCCAAGCAGGGTGACGACACGTGGTCGTGGAATCCGGGCAGCCGTCGCGTGCGGCGCCTGAACGAGTCGCTGAACAGCACGGCGACCGGAGCGCAGAGCTTCGATCCAGATCACTACTCGGGATTCAATCCGAAGACTGAAGAATACAACTACAAGTTCCTGGGCGAGAAAGAGATGCTCGCGGTGGTACATGCGCGGCATTCTCCGGAAGTAACCTGCCCGACCGACGGCGGCGCGTCAGCATGCCCTGAAGATTGGGAGATGCGCCACATGTACGTGGTCGAGGCGACTCCGGATCGGAACATCGGCCAGGCGGGCAACGTGCTCGACAAGGACACCGTCGTGTACATGGACTCGGAAGTGTGGTTCGAGCCGTACGTTGACGGATACGATCAGAAGGGCGCGCTGTGGCGCACCAATATCTTCTGGGCGGCGTATCGGGATCGCCCGGTGCCGGACGCGAAGGTGGCGATATATCCGTTCAAGCGCGAGTTCATCGTGGGCTCGGCCCGCTATGACGTGCAGTCGGGTTTCGCGACAATGTGTTACTTGCCGGGACAGAATACGCCGGAACGCGAATGCTGGTACATCAACATGGGCGCGGTGGACAAGGATTTCTTCACCACGCAGTCGATGGTGAAGGCAGCACCGTAAGCGGATTAGCTAAATAAATCAGGGGCTTAGGTCCCGATTAACCGCGTCGGGGCGGTGCAGCGAGAGAGTTGCACCGCCCCGCGCTTTTTTTGCGCCGAGAACGTCAATATGTAGAATTAAGGAACAATTTGATGATATATGGGCGTGGATACTTGACTCCGTAAAAAATCGCGACCCAGAATTGGAGTCCAAATGTCGGAGGGAGGTGGCCAGGCAATGGTCAAGCAGGTTTTGGGGAAGGCGATGCTAAGCGTGGGGACGCTGGCGATAGGCTTATGTCTAATCACGGCTACCGCTGATGCGGTGGTCAAGCCGGGCGACGTGATCGCTCCGAGCAACGCGGCGCAGGTCAAGGACCTGGTGTCGCCGGGCGTGTATTACGCGGTCACTCACGGGATGCGGATGAACATAATCGCGCCTGAACGGATCGATTGGCCGCCGCCGTATCGCGAGGCCACGGAAAAATATTCGCAGCAGGTGCGGCTGACGAACGATCATCGGAGCATGGTCGGTTACGTCGCGGGGCAGGCGTTTCCGCTGATCGATCCGAACGACCCGTATGTCGCGACGAAGATCATGTGGAATAACGTGTTCCGCCCGATCAGCACCGACGACTACGATCTGCGCTTTTATGATTGCCAGAGCGAGTACGTTCGGCCGGGGCAGGACCAGAACATTATCAACGACATCGAGATCGGGCATTACGCGGGATACAACCTGGTCGGCCGCACGGAAGTCGAGCCGTACCCGGTCGATCCGGACTTCAAGCAGTCGGGGCGCCTGTGGGTGTTCGCGTTGTACCCCGTACTTGCGCCGCAAGAGGCGCGCGGCACTGGCTTGATCCGTTATCGCTACGCCGATCCGGGCCGCGGCGACGACAGCTGGGATTGGACGCCGGGCACTCGTCGAGTCCGCCGGCTGAGTGAAGCGATGCTCTCAACGGCGACCGGAGCGCAGAGCTACGATCCCGATCACTACGCGGGCTTCAATCCGAAGACCGAGCAATACAACTACCGGTTCCTGGGCGAGAAGGAGATGCTCGCGAGCGTGCACGCGGAACATTCGCCGGAAAACACCTGCCCTTACGATGGCGGCGCGACGGCGTGTCCCGAGGCGTGGGAGATGCGGCATCTGTATATCGTCGAGGCGACTCCGCGGCGCGATATCGGCGAGGCTGGCAGCGCGCTCGACAAATCGACGAACGTTTACCTGGATACCGAACTGACTTTCGAGCCGTACGTCGACACCTACGATCAGAAGGGCCATTTGTGGCGGACGCATATTTACTGGCTGGCGTTTCGTGACCGCCCGGTGCCGGATGCCCGCGTAGCGATCTACCCGTTCAAGCGGGAGTTCGTGGTGGGCGCGGCGTCGATCGACACGCAGGGAAACTTCTCGACGATGTGTTACCTGCCCGGCCAGCATACGCCCGAGCGCGAATGCTGGTATATCAACATGGGCGCGATCGACAAGGATTTCTGCACTGTCAAAGCGATGGTGGCAGCGGCTCCGTAAGCGATCGCAAAACTGATTGCGCTGAAACAGGCGCGGAGCAACGCGGCGGAATCGTCGTAGGGCTCCGCGCCTGACTTTTTTGGACCGCGCGGTTTTCCACAGGGCGGTAAACGGAAGCGTTTACATTTGGCGCCGCACAGCATATATTCTCGGGCGTATCGCGTGATGGCTGTTTTGGTTGCTACACGCGGTCGCTGACAAAAGGTCCCGTGTCCGAAGCCGGCGCGGGTGCGCCTCGCAGGTCCAACGAGTCGCTCTGCGCCGGCAACTTTTTCCGCCCCCCAAGAATTCAGTTCACCGGCGTGCGTTGACAGCGCACGCTCCGGTCCACGACAATCGGCGCATCGCGGAAGCAATGGCGCTGGCAGGATTCAAAATTATCGACGCGGACGGTCACGTCACCGAGCCGGCGTCGCTGTACTCGACGCACATCGAGCCGAAATTCCGCGCGGCCGCCGATGCGCTGCTGTCGCGAGTTGGCGCGGGCAATCTCGGGATCGTTCCGGCGTTGTATCCGAAGTGGCGATCGGCAGAGCGTCCGCTGGGCGAGGCGAACGAAGTGCCGGGCCTCGGCAAACTTCCGTCGGGGCGTAACCATCCGCTGGCTTCGCCCGCAGGCGGCTACGATCCGGCAGAGCGAATCCGCGACATGGACAAGGAAGGAATCGACGCTGCGGTGTGCTTCGCGACGGTCGCGACTTCGGTGTGCGCGGCAACGGACCCTGCGATGGAGGCCGCACTCGCGCGCGCGTACAACCGGTGGGTCGGCGAGTACTGCAACGCGTACCCGGCGCGGATCAAAGCGGTCGGGATCGTTCCGCAGCGCGAGATGAATCGATGTGCGGCGGAGGTCGCGTATCTTGCGCGTGAGCCGTGGGCGGTCGGGATCATGACGTTCGGCAATCTCGACGGCATGCTGCCGGACAATCCGTACTTCGATCCGCTGTATCTAGCGGCGCAAGATGCCGACCTGCCGATCTGCTTTCATGGCGGCACCGACCGGCCGCCGTTCGCGCCCGGACGCGAAGACGTCGGCAACAACATGTTCATGATGCATCTGACGGGGCACGTGTGGCATCAGATGCGCGTGATGGCGGCGGCGGTCGGCGGCGGACTGTTCGAGCGCTATCCGACACTCAGGCTGGGATTTTTCGAAGGCGGAATTTCATGGGTGCCGTGGTGGGCCGAGCGGATGGACGGGCACTACAAACATTTCGCACGACACACGCCGCATCTGACGCGCCGACCGTCCGAGCACATGCGCGGAGATCGATGCTTCTTCACGTTCGATCCCGACGAAGCGATGCTGCCGGAGGCGATGCGTCAAATCGGCGTGTCGCGACTGATGTGGGCGTCGGACTATCCGCACTTCGATGCCGAGTTCCCCGACGCCGCAGAAATCGTCGTGAACAATCCGCGATTGTCCGCCGAGGAGAAGCGCGCGATCCTGGCGGACAACGCGCTGCGATTTTTCCGGCGCATCGGCGCGTAGCGAACAAAATGCGGGTCTTCGTTTCCGCAGAATGGCGTGACCTCGTGATGGTGAATTACGAAGTCGACGCAAAACTCTTGAATGACTACGTCCCGCCGGGGACCGTGCTGGATTCATTCGACGGAAGAACATACGTCAGCCTGGTGGGCTTCCGGTTTCGTCGCACCAGGCTCTTTGGCGCCATTGCCGTTCCCTTTCATGTCGATTTTGACGAGGTGAACCTGCGATTCTACGTCCGCCACAAGGAAGGCGATGAGGACCGAAGAGGAGTGGTCTTTATCGCAGAGATCGTTCCCAAATGGGCAATCGCGAAGGTCGCTCGCCTTGTTTACGGCGAGAACTACATGCGCATGCCTATGAAGCATCGCATCGACACGATGGGCGCGACCATCACCGCCGAGTATGAGTGGCAACTCAACGGCACTTGGTCCAAGATTTTTGCGCATACATCGGGCTCTCCCGCGCCCGCCGCAGACGGCAGCCTCGAGCAATTCATTACTGAGCACTATTGGGGCTATTGCAAGCAGCGAAACAGTGGCTCCGTGGAATATCGCGTCTCGCATGTGCCTTGGAATGTTTGGAAGAGCAGCGCGGCCGGATTTGAAGGGGACGCCACCAGCCTCTACGGCGTTGAACTCGGAAGAGTTCTTCAACGCCGTCCTGATTCTGCGTTCATTGCAGACGGTTCGCCGGTCTCGGTATTAACGGGGAAGAAAATCCGGTGAACAGCTCCGGAAGATCTCACTCGCAGGGGAAAATGTCGATCTCGTCGCGACCCGAGCGACAAACTCCTGAATCTCTGAAGTCGAACCCGCCGCCTCAGTCAGACTTTGAAGCGGATGTGGATCATGTCGCCGTCGCGCATCACGTAGTCGCGGCCTTCTAGGCGGAGCTTGCCGGCCTCTTTGACCTTCGCGTCGGATTTGTGGATGGCGAAGTCTTCGTAGCTGACAACTTCGGCGCGGATGAAACCGCGTGCGATGTCGGTGTGAATCACGCCGGCGGCGACGAGCGCCGATTCACCGCGGCGCAGCGACCATGCGTGCGCCTCGGGCTCGCCGGCGGTGTAAAACGTGATCAGCCCGAGGTGATTGTAGAGCGCGCCGATCAGGCGGTCGCGAGCGGGCGCGTCGAGGCCTGCGTCCTTGAGCATTTCCCTTTGTCCGGCCTCATCGAGTTCCCACAGTTCAGACTCGAATGCGGCCGCGAGCCTGAAGACTTCGAGTCCATGCGCGCGCACGGCCGCATGCTCGGCATCGGTGACGTCGGCGGATGCGCGTTCCATCTCGCAGTTGACGGTGACCAGCGCCGGCTTGCGCGATAGAAAGCCGAAGCTGGAAAACGCCTGCGTCTCCTGCACGGTCAGCTCAAGCAATCGCAGCGGCTTGCCCTCGCCGAGCCATGCGAGCACTTTTTCGAGTGCGGCGCGCTCGAAGTCGCTGCCTTTTTCTTTCTTCAATCGTTCGAGGCGGCGCTCGGCCTGATCGAAATCGGCGAAGACCAGCTCGCCCTCGATGCTGTCGAGCGTCGCGACCAGATCTTTTTCCATCCCGGCGAACTGCGGAATGACGATGAGCAGCGCGTCCATATCGCGCACGAGCGGCAGCAGGCTCGGGTCGAGCGCGGCGCCCTCCTTCTGTTCTTTTGGGTTGGGCGCGAAGTCGATGATAGTGAGCTCGACGGGAATTTTTTTCTTCGAGCCGTAGGCCTCTTCGAGCAGATCGAGGCGCGGATCGGCGACCTTGATTTGCCCGGGGCGCGCGCGATTGCGGCCCTCGGCTGTGCCTGGAATCGGCGCGAGTCCTGTCAGTGCGTGAAATACAGTTGATTTTCCGGCGCCGCGAGCGCCGATGATGCCGGTCTTCAAATTACGCCACCTTCGATCTACGGAATTCTACACGAGCGCCGCGTACGGGAGTAAGCCCCGGACGCCACGCGAAGGTCGGCGAGTTGTATTCGGAAGGGATTGAGGCGGCCGCGAGTGATTTGGACTCGCGGCCGCCCCTGGTTAGACGATCAGAACGCCACTACGACATTCTGGGTGAAGGTGCACTCGTCCATGTTGACGCGGACGACCTTCTTCATCAGTTTCTTGCCGACCTTGAGCTCAACCTTGACGCGATAGGTGCCGTCCTTGAGCTGGATCGGATTGCTGACGCCGCCGAATTCCGCGTGGAACTGGAACGTCGGACACGGCGCCACGCCGGTCACCGTTTGCAGCGTCGCTTTCTTTACAGTCCGCAGCGTAAAGATTCCGAATTGCTGCTCGGGTCCAAATGCCTCCTGCAGCAGGATTCTCTTGACCGGCCCCGCGACCGGGACGCCGCCGAGAGTTACCAGAATTCGCATGCCACGGAGAGTGGCCTCGCCGCAGAACGGCACGTGAGTCGTAGTGGTCGCGCCGGTGATCGGATCGTTGACGAAGTTCACGTCGACGGTGCCGGTGCTTTCGCGCGCGATGGTGAACGGCGCGAAGTTCAGGTCGAGATCGCCGGAGCCAAGCTGCTGGCCGCCGCCCAGGTTGATCGGCAAGCCGGGTACGCCGGACAGCGCGTAGTCAGGCGGCGAGCTGGCCTGCGTCAGACCAATCGAGTTGATCTGGACCGGGCACGAGCCGCCGTTGGTGACCGGCACCGGCGGCTCCGCCGAGCATGCGCCGCTGGCCTGAATAACCGTCGGCGGGAAAGTCAGGCCGCCCGGGAAGGTCAGCAGCGCGGTGCCCATCGGCGTGGTCGCGTTGAGAGGAATCACGACCACCGGATTGTTCGGGTCATCGCTGTTGATCGTAAGCGTGCAGGCCTTTGGCCCTGCGGAAGTCGGGGTGAAGTTCACGCCTACATCGAGACTCGAGTCCGCGCTGATGGTCGCGGGGAACTCAGCCGGGTTCACCAGCGTGAAGTCGGGGCATGAGATGACCGCCGACGCCACGTCGAGATTGCAGGTGCCGGTGTTGTTGATCTTGAGCGTCTGCGCGGGAGGCAAGGAGCCGGCGCATACCGACGAGCCGAAATTTCCGCTGCCGGTTACGTTGATGGTTCCGTTGCCTTCGCTGCCGGTAGCCGTGAGAACGGTTGAGGGCGCGCCCGGATCGTTGCTGTTGATGGCGATGGTCGCCGATTGCGGGCCGACGATCGTCGGCGTGAATTGAATCGTGAAATCAACATGAGCGTCGGGACTGATGGTCACCGGTGTCGTCGGGTTCGGCGCCACGGTGAAATCGGTGGAACCGGCCTGCCGCAGCACGCTGCTGACGATCAGGTTGGTGGTGCCGACGTTGAAGACCTCGAGATTCAGCGAAACCGTGCTGCCCGCGCAAGTCGGTCCGAACTCGAGATTGTTCTGCGCGTTGACGGCTATCACCGGACCAGTGGCGGCGGCGAATTCGAAAACGCCGCGGCCGTAGGTCGAGGCACGCAGCACGCCGGCAGTCGGGTTGATCTGCAAGTCGGAGACGACCGCGTTGGGGAAGTGCAAGGCGTCCAGCGTCGTCCAGGTGACGCCGCCGTCGACCGAGCGCATCACGCCGAGGTCGCTGCCGGCGTAGATAGTGGTCGGGCTGCTGGCGCCGTCAAGCGCGAGGCCGTCGAACGGGACGTCGATCGGAGGTGAGACGTCGGTGATCGAGACGGGCAAGACCATCGGGCCGGCCACCACTGAGAATTTGACCTTGAAGACGTGGCCGCCCGGGAATCCGGAAAATCCCGCCGTGACGAAATAGAGAACCGTCGGGTCGTTCGGATCGAAAGCGAGCCGGGTGATCGCCAGCGACGTCGTGCCGGGTATCAGGAAGAAGGAGGGCGTTGCGGCCAGGACGTTGGGAGTGATGTAGAGCGAGTTGCCGTCGATGACCGCGAGGTAGTTGGAGTTGGCGGGCGCGACCGCGGACGGTCCGACGTTGGTGAACGCGGCGAAGTTGGTTATCTGCGTCCAGGTGGCGCCGAAGTTTTCGCTCTGGAACAGCTGACCGGGATTGTTCACTGCCGGCATCGGCGGCGGCACGCTCGTGTTGGCCGCGCCGCTGAAGTACAGGAAGCCGGCATTGTTGGGATCCACCGTGATCGCGTTGGCGAACGTCTGTATCTGATTGTTGGTGTGCGGATCCTTGGGGATGTTGTTGGTGATGTCGGCCCAGGTGCTGCCGCTGTCAGTGGAAATATTCGGGCCGCCGTTGTCAATCGCGTATGCGGTGGCCACGCTCTGCAGATCGAAGATCACGTTGAGACCGTCGCCGCCGAGCGTATTGACCCATGCGGGAGCGCCGGTCCATTTGTTGTCGCCGTTGTCCTGAAATGCGCCGAGGGTGACGTCGGCGGTCGCATTGCGTTTGATATCCATGTGATAGAGGAGGCCGGTCTGCAAGCCGCCCGCGTTGATCGTCGCGGGTGGGCCGCCGGTACCCGTCCAGATTGCGCCGCCGTCGATGCTGCGCCAGATGCCGCCGTCGTTGCCGGCATAGACGATTGACGGCGTGCCGGGCGCGAAGGCCCACGAATGACTGTCAGCATGGATGCCGTTGGTTATGTCGGCGAAAGAAACTCCCGAGTTGACGGATTTCCAGGTATCGGTGCCGCCCCAATACAGGATGTCGTTGATGCCGTCTCCCGGAGAGCCGGGATCAACGGCGAGAGTGTTGGTGTAGAAGCATTGGCATACGCCGCCAGCGAGGTTGGGGCCGGTTCCCTGGAAGGTCCAGGTTACGCCCTGGTCGGTGGTCTCGAAGATGCCGAGGATGTTGGTGTACGGATCGTTGGGGATCGGGAAGTCTCCGCCAGTGCCTTCGATGGTGGCGTAGACGACCTGAACTCCCGCGGCATTGCCGACAGAAGGAGCGAGCGAGACCTGGATCTTGCCGATGCCCGCGCCGCTGTGAGCTGCCAACTGAGTCGCGACCGCAGGCGTCGTGGTGTTGAGAACCTGTGCCCAGTTATTGCCGCCGTCGATCGAGCGCTTGATGCCGACGCCGTTGACTCCAGCGAAGAGCGTGCGATTGCCGACGGGCGAGGACGCGTCAAATGCCAACGATTCGGCCTGCCCGCCGCCACCGCCGGTACCCAACGTCCAGTTCTGGCCCGAGTCAGTCGAAAAAAACAGACCAGTGCTTGCGGCGAGATAAAGGTTGGCGCTGTTGGCGGGATCGACGGCGATGCCAAAGATGCTCTGGTTGACGAATTGATTTGCGTTGCCGTTATTGCCTGCGGGAAATCCGGAGCCGAGCACGATCCAGCTTGCACCGCCGTCAGTGGTTTTCAGAATGCCGATAGTGGTGTTGAGCTGTGTGCCCTGTGCGCCGGTGACTTTCAGAAAGGAGGAGGTACCGACATAGACGGTGTCGACATTGTTGGGATCGATTGCGATCGCGCCGGGCTCGCCAATCGCAAGCATCGGCTGATGGTCGGTCAGCGGAGTCCAGGTAGCGCCGGCGTTGATCGTTTTCCAAATGCCGCCGTCGGTCGCGCCGATGTAAATCACGCTCGGGTTCGTCGGACTGATCGAGATCGAGTCGATACGTCCATTCCAAACTGTCGAGCCTGCGTTGATTCCACTGGGACCGATCGGCTTCCACACCAATCCGGTGACACTGCCGGAAAGCGTCTTCGATTTGGGCGAGCCGAGAGAGGTCACGGGCGCACCGGTCGAAATGGCGGCCCACTGTTTCATTGCGTTCTCATATGCGTCGGGAGGAATCGGCCCGCCAGAACTGCGTTGCGCACTCATGATGCGGGCAAGCGCGGTGGCGTCGCTTGGGACATGCGCCGGCGTCTTCGAGCTGACACCATCCTGAGAAAACGAGGCGCTCATCCATAGTGTTGGAACTGTCACCAGCACCAGCGCGAAGATGAGCGCACGAACTCGTAGCCCCTTAGCGAACGATGCGAAGCGAGTTTTCATGATCCCCTCCAGAAAATTAGGACGGCTCTTACTACTGTCGGCATCGGATGCGCGGCGATACGCGCAAGCCAATCTCCGAAATCACTGCGTGATGTCACCAACGCTCATGCAATATCCACTGACGTGGTAAACGTCAGCGTTCCTCACCGCAAAGAGAGTTGTGCTCGCCGCTACAGTCATCTTCGGTCGAGACTAAGTCAAATTTTTTTACGGATTGTAGGAATCAAAGAAAAATAATGAGACACCAAAATTCCCGTCGTAGCTTGGATTGGCGAATTGAAACGTAAAAAATGTCGCTAACGCGGAGATTTTGGCACCGTTTTTTATCAGCAACTGCGGTACTTGGCGGAACATTTACGAAAGTTCACGCGCGCTTGTTGACGTTTGCGCGCGAGTGCGCGAGATCCGAACATGCCCAACGCACCAGCCGACTACCAAATGCGGTATCCGATCGATTTCGGGGACATCGATCCGTCGATTCGCCCACGGCCCGTGCAGCTTTACGCTGCCGACTTCGGCAAGTCGCGCGGCATCCTTTATATACCGGCCAACGGCAAGCCGCGCGCCGTCGTGATGATGGCGCATCCGCGCGCCGACTTCAGCACGCACTACTCGATTCCATACTGGGTCGACGCCGGGTTCGCGGCGTTCGGTTTCAACACGCGCTACCTGAACAACGACGCGATGATGATCCACGAAAATCTGCTGCTCGATCTCGCGGCGGGAATTCGATGGCTGCGCGATGAAGAAGGCTTCGAGAAAATCGTGATGCTCGGAAATTCCGGCGGCGGATCGCTGTTCGCGTACTACGACGCGCAAGCGCGCACGCCGGCGGGAGATCGGGTGAGTGCGCCGCCCGGCGGCGGTCCGCCAGATCTGAACAAGTTCGATCTACCTACCGCGGATGGATACATCGCGCTCGCCGCGCATCCGGGACAGGGGATGGTGCTGATGACGTGCCTCGACGCGGCGGCGGTCGACGAATCGGATCCGATCGCGAGCGATCCTGCGCTGGATATGTACGACGAGCGCAACGGCTTCAAGACGCCGCCGGCCGAGAGCCACTATGCAAAGGACTTCGTCGAGCGATACCGCGCAGCGCAACTCGCGCGATGTGCACGAATCGACGCGATCGCGCGGCGCCATATTGCGGAGACAAGTCACGGCCGCGCCGCGATGCGCGCGCAAGACTTCGCAGCGTCGAGCGCGGAGAATCGCAACTATGCGGCGCGGCGGGCGATGGCGCCGAATTACATGGTCGTGTATCGCACACAGGCGAACCTGAGTTATCTCGACCTGTCGATCGATCCGTCGGAGCGCGCGGTGGGATCGATCATTTCGCCGCGGCCCGATCTTGCGAACTACTCGGCGTTCGGGCTTGGCCGAATCGTGACGCCCGACGCATGGCTGTCGACGTGGTCGGGACTGTCGTCGTACGCGAAGATGGCGTCGAATCTGCCGAAGGTCACGGTGCCCACTCTGGTGGTGGGCGCGAACGGCGACCAGGACATTTTCAATTCCGACGTGCGCGCAGAGTTCGAAGCGTCGGGCGCGAACGACAAGACGATCGCGTTCGTCGAAGGCGCCGATCACTTCATGCGCGCCGGCGGCACCAAGGCGCATCTCGGGGACCCGCGGCCGCGTTTGATGAAAGTGCTGACGGAGTGGGCGCGCGATCATTTCGCGTAGGAATCGACGGTGGAACTTGGTCCCACACCTTCCAGGGAGAAACCTCTGAACGCGGTGATAAGAAATCGCGAAGTGTCGAGGACGACCTGACTGCGGACCCTTTCTCGGCATCGCGACCTTCGCTAATCTGCTATTCCGTCGGCACGCGCACGATGGAGAGCCACCCTAGCTCAGTTGGTAGAGCAGCTGATTCGTAATCAGCAGGTCGCCGGTTCGAATCCGGCGGGTGGCTCCAGAAATATCAATCAAAACCAGCATTTTCTCTGAGACCAGAACGGACATAACTCGCTCGTTAGGTCGAATTGTCCGCGAACTGTCCGCTTTTGTCAAGGATGGTCGCCGTCCCTGGTCCTTGCACGCAGCAACGACTGAGCAAGAAGACGTCTCCGCTATCCTCCTGCAACCCGTGCTATTTCATTGCGATCAACCAATTGCTCTTCGCGAAGAACAGCGTGGATCGACGGGCAAAAATCTTCGTCCGTCGACGGGGTTTCTAAGGCCTGTCATGTGCTGCAGGCCACTCGGCCTTGCTCTGGATTGAGTGGTAGAATTGGATTGGGTATAGCCTCTGAACAGATACGAGTGGAAATCCAGTGAAACGATTTTTGGACCAACTCGCTGTTGGGCAATCGGCTCATAGAACAAACTTCAGACTCGCGCTGGGAACTCGTAACGGAAGAGGTCCAGCAAGCTGCTGAGGAGCTTCCGAACGATTGCTGCGGCGTCATTGGCTGAGGGGGAAAATGCTCAAAATCAAGGAAGCACGGCGCCGAGTCAAACTTCAGAATCACAGCAAGGACCACCTTCAAACCACTCTTTCGAGCCAGAACCGGATTTTCACGCTTGTTCTCGTCACCTGTTCCCTAGTTGGGATACTTTGTGTTCTCGGATCGATTGTCTGGAAGCACGAATCTTACGACAGCGCAGAGAAACTATTGATTTTTCATTTAGGGCAGAACGTTGCCCAGAATGCGTTAATAGTGGACAAGATTGAGAAGCTCATCACTGATTTCGGGCAGCAGGACCTCTTAGGACCGGACCTCCTACGTGATTTGGGTATTGCGTTACTGATTTCAGCGTTTGTGACATTCTCGATCGAGAGGTATTCTAGTAACAGGCTGCGAGAGCATATTGCGTACGATGTCTTATCCGCGGCCTACGCCAAGGTCGTCCCCGACGAAATCTATACTCAGGTCGCTGACAACGTGTTTCGTTCCGACGTGATTCGTAGAAATTGGGAAGCCCATATAGGCGGCGAGTTTGATTCTAAGAACGGTAAGGCAGAAATCACAGCCAGCTATTCTTATCAAGTCTGGAATTTGAATGGACATGTACTGAGCTTTCCTGTGACCGGTTCGATCGATCTTGACGTTCCTACAGACAAGAAGGACATTCCCAGATTCAAGTCTTTCGCCGTAAGTGATCTAAATAAGAGCCCACTAATAGATCAAAAAGATGTAGAAGCCCTTTTGAGAGGGGACGGCAAACCAAAAGGGAACGTATTCCTTGAACGCGATCCAGAAGAGATACGCTTCACCGCGCTCGTACAAATACCGGCGCGGGGGCATATAAACGTGTCGTTTGAAGTGGTCAGAGAAATTCGCGTCCCAGGCAGCTATATTTTACACGCACCTGTCCCTGCAGATGGTATTAAAATTATCGTGCGAGGTGTTACGGGATTCAAGCTGAATGTACGCCCTCTGCATCCTGCCGGCCGAGAATTGGACCATAGTGGGCAGGCGGATACTTGGGAATTTCACTGTGGTATTTTACCTTGGCAAGGGTTCAGGCTTATGACTGAAGTTGACCCAGCATAGACAGGAGAGAAAACAAACTGGCATGCGATTACTCCTAATTGGTGCTACCGGTACGCCGTACTTCGAACATTGCCGACAGGAGATTATTGATTTTCTCGGATCTGCGAAAAGTCTGGGGTTTGTCTCCGCGGCGAACCTGTTCGATGAAGATGCGTACTTCTATGCAATTCAGACTCAATTGATTGAAACGGCCCGGCCGATCTCAGGACAACTAGTTCACATCCGCTGGGACTCGAATTGGCGCGATGGCTTGGCTAGAGTTGACGCTGTGCTTGTTGGTGGGGGCAACACGTACGCGCTCTTGGGGCGGCTACGTCAGTCGGGGTTGCTACACGATCTCAGAGAAAAGGTCCGGAACGGACTCCCGTACATAGGCTCTAGTGCCGGGGCGAACATTGCTGGACCGAATATCCTGACGACGAATGACTGGAACGTCGTTGGTTTAACTGATTTCGAGTCACTTGAATTCGTGCCATTTAACATAAACCCTCACTACATCGAAGGTACTGAGCGGGGTGCGCCACATAGTGAGACGCGAGATTTACGAATCCGCGAATACCATCAAGTGCGTCGAAATCCCGTTGTAGCTATCGAGGAAAAGGCTGCACTAAGGGTTGAGCGGGGAAAAGCGCGCATAGTTGGCAAAGGTAATGTGAAGGCTTTCTTATGCGATGCAGAGGATAGGGTTTTCAAACCGGGAGATGAGTTGGTGTTGGAAGACGCGAGGGACTCAGCTGCCGGCGAAAGAGAAGCTCAGGTTAAAGATTGAACGTGCGGTCGAGGATCAACCATATGCGGCAAATTGAATGTGTGTTCGGCGGCTTGTGCCGCAGCGACGAGCGCGGAGGGTAGCCACCCTCTGCGGCACTCGAACCGGACTTCTCACCCGGCATGCGCGATAAGCCCGTCTGTTCGCTCGCGCTTCTATCTTAAGAGAGCTGTATACCCTCAGGCAGGTTTCAGCGAGATGATCCGTATGAGCCCCAGCTTCGAGCAGTGACCTGAGTCCAACAATGATCGAAGGCAAACTTCTAGTGACACGCGGATCTGCTGTTCGCTATTGGGCAAGGTTTTCAACCACGTCTCCTTCGAATTCGGGAAGGGGTCTATATGATTGGCTATTGGATCCCGCACGCGAGCCTTTGCGAATTCATGGTAGCGGAAATGGATTGTCTGTGGTCAGTCCACAGGCAGTGCCCACAGGAAAATGGAGATCGAGAAGGGCTCTAAATGCAACGAAGGCGTCTTTTTGACCGGTCAAAAGAGGTCCTCCAACACGTTGATACGTTTCGCCAAGAGTGCTTCCTCCCGCCTGGCAGATCTTATCCCACCCAACTTTTAATTGACGATTTAGCCAATTCAAAAAGAGTACCGCGCATCCATTCGAATATGGGCTTCTATCTGTTTGATTCGTGACGTTCACCCAGTCGCTGCGGAGATCGTCGAGCCAAGCTGCAGCAGTCGGATATCCTAACGCATCGAGCACGCCCGGGTGGCATTCGGAAGACAGAACTCGGGACAGACCCTCCCCGTTACTTGCACCGCAAGCCCATCCAGCCCCTTGTTTTGCCTCGAACGCCTCGACTGCCTCAGCTACCATCAATGCTGCACTTACAACTGGATCGACGGCAGGATTTAGCCGCACATCGCAGTAGAGGTCCGTGCTCGCACAACTAGCGTGATAAGCTCCTCCGGTTCCATCTACAAATTTCGAGAGTTGCGCTAGCGTTACGTTGAAATGCGGAACTTGAATACCAAACCATTGACACAGTTTGTTGTAATCGGTTTCACATACTGATTGTACGCCGGCAACGACTTGATCTCCACCGGCTCCTAGCCCTGGCATCGCAAAAATCCCGAAATGCGGGGTCATTTTCGACAACGTAGCGTTGGTTGTCGCCAGCTGACCAACCGCTCGTAGGAGTGTATCATCCGCACCACTCTTAGTAGATATAAATACATTCATGCGTTTTTACCCTTGCGACTATTATTCCGACTTGACGATTGAAAGCATATCGGCGAAGAGCGCGCGCGCTTGAGACCGTTTTCGACTTCAAAATTAACGCGGCGGTGGCGGTGGCGGGAGCACGGCCCCCGGAAACACCTGTGCTTGGGTCTTCGCGGCAGCGCCGGAGGCGCTAATCACCTGCATTACAAAGTCACCGAATTTCGCGGAATTTTGATCTTTATTATCCCCCTGCTTTACCCACACAAAGGTAGTGCCGTAGTGACCAAACGGGAGCCCGCCCGGCACGTTACCAAAGGCTAACCAAGAACTGCAGTCAGAAAGAGAAGAGATGACGCCGGAGTCTTTTTGCTCGTTTCCTGGAAGGTTCTTGACTTCGTTGAATGCGACAGTACCTGGGCGAAAAGCTTTACCTTGAGCGCATGTTCCGTACATGTCCCTGAGAGTCTTCAACGTGGCGTAATCTGATATTGGCACCACGGTCCAACTCTCCTGCCAAGTCCGACTCGCGTTAATTTCGAACACTCTGGAAACCATCGGCCAAGTGTACATGAACGACGGGTTTGCAAGATCAGTTATTTGAATGGATCCCTGAGTAATCGATACTTGCGCCGGTACAGCGTAGGCATTCTGCCTGAACATCGCTAGGTTATTCAGGACGACTTGCGATGTTATGTCAGACAGCGTCGAGGTCTGGCCCGCGGTGCTGTGTTCAAGCTGAACCGAAGTGCATCCGGCGATCGCGACAAAAACAATTGAGAAAACCAATAGTCGGCCGCGGCGACAGGTGCGACACAAACTTATCAAGGCGTCGCAATGCAATGTTAGTTGCGCCATCCCCCCCTCCATTCCGCGTGCGGTCAAGCGTTTTTCGACGACGCGGTGACGCTCTAGCAGTCAGGTTCCGACTGCTGTTTTTGTGTGAACGAATTTAGTCTCTATGTCATACTGAAGCTTCGGACGTGTTTACACGTTTTTGCGCCATAAGTCCAGCGCCTATTCTAGTCAAAGTTAGCTGGGCGCCAACTCGTTCGCAGCGCACGTTTTGGAGGTTCGAATCGTTTTCTCGCTGCAACCGAGACATAACATCCTGATTCGGCATCATCGGGATCATTTGCCCAGTGACTCCTGCTTCGCCGCAGAGACAGGCGCTCCCCATCTCTGCCCAGCCGTCCTACTTGTGATGGCCGGGCCAACCTAACGATAACGTGTCGCTGACCGATCCCGCGCAACACGCTTTGGATACCCTGTGCGATGCTTCACCTCATGCAGATCGGTCTCTGCAGACAAACACCGTCTAGAAATGCGATCGAAGACCAGTCCACGCGAAATGATGACAACTCTGACTCAAGATGTCTGGTGGAATACGTCGCGTCCAGTGCGAAAATGCCTTTCTAAGGGTCTGGCAAAACTCATGGTCTGAAGGAGACGCACTCGTTACGACTCAAGAAAACTTGCGCAGACGCATTCTGGTGCGGTGCATTCGCCACGAAACGGAGATTCTTCCTTTTGCCGAGCGTTAGGCGATGATTTCTGTAGCTTGTGCTGAGACTCTGGGTGTCCGCATCGCTTGCACTTCTTTTTCGCCTCTTGCATGGGAATCTCCTTTCTTGCGGTGTTCTGTCCAAGTGGTACAAACGTCCTCTGTCCAATATACTCAGTCTCTATCGACCGACTACTGATAACTCTCGTTCGGAAATGCTGACCTTCTTGCGTCCGGCGTGCCTGTCATTTTGTCCTCAGTCAGGACATCCCGCATTGATCCAATCTTCGATTTCTTGAATCTGCGCGTCTGGAATGAAAGGACCGCCCTGGGGCATGCGTGTGGCTGGTCCGCTTATGCCAGTACGCAGATCAAGAACAAGGTTGGCTTGGCTCCCATTTCCGTTGCCAATCACTTCGGGCTGAATTAGCCGCCTCCCATGTCCGACAGCCGCGAGCAGAGCGGGCTTGGTCGCCCATGAAAAAGTACTGCCATGACCCGAAAGATCAGCAGGGTTATCGTTTCCGGGAGCAGTCTGCCAAGTTGCTATGCCTTGGTCGAGAATTTCCTTGACACGCGTAAATCCCATTGAATTCCTCTCTTATGATTTAACGAACAACAGACCCTTACTCTACTGGACTTCGCTCAAGAATTTGGAGATCACGTGGCTAACATTTATGCGTTTCGGCGGTATTATCGTAGTCCCTGTTTTGTCATCCGTAACGCGGGTTGTATTGTGGCAGCTAAAGCAGTTTGGGCGGCCATCGTCCGCCTGCGTGAACGATTCCATTGCCGTGCTGGACAACCTATCTTCGCCTGCAACCATTGCTCGCGGCGTGTCAGTGGTTTGTCCATCTTGATTCTGGAAGAGAACTTTAGATTTAAAGTCACCAGCTGGATTATCCAACCAAATGGCCCCTACTAACTGGTAGTGCTGACGTCGATCATTTGGGTTTAGATGGCTCGCAGCGAATAGCTGGCGCATACTACCATTTACCGCAACGACGTCGTCGTCTTCCGCCGTGTCGCTGGATTTAGAGGCCGGGAACATTCTGTAAACGGAACTGGAGAGAACGCCACCTCCCTTGCTGAAGTTCTGAGTAGACCCATCAAATTTATTTGCCCTATCTTGAGTACTATTTGGTAAATTTGCGGTTGAAGCGAACGTGTTCGCTTTGTATAGAGGCCAATCAGAACTCGAAATCTTCGTGCTTCCTGCCAACGGAGGATTTGCAGTAGCTGCCGGAGCATTGTCGCGGACGCCATTGGCATTCACGTGTTCAAAAGTTGACCAGATGAATTCCGGATGGCCTTTCAGAACGAAGACCACGTGAATTGCAATCAAAGCCACATCGACTTCGCGGCGTGAGCTGTCGATCACAACATCGCCATCTTTAACCTTTAGGTTAGGTACGAGAGCTTTCGTTACAAAGTAATCGGATCGACGAGTGGTAGGCGTTACGATTTGCCAAGCGGACTTTAGTTCGACTGCCCCTTCGCCAAACTCTATCTTATCCGGATCGGCACTCAAAAGGGCAGCCTTTGTCTTCAATCCTTTTTCTTTGATGAAATCGCTGTATACTCCGTTGACCTGGATCGCATAAAAAATGGGATTGCCATTTTGATCTATCAGCAATCCCCTTAGAGGCCCAGCCTGATTGACTCCGGCATCGATACCCGGAGGGTCGCCCGGAGTATGTAAAAGTTTTTCATTTGGAAATTCCGCTATACGCGGCGCTAAACTCAAGAACCCTGTTCGTTGCTTTGCGAATTGCGGTGCCGCGTCCGGACCGAACAGATCCGCGATAGTCGCGTAGGACGTGATGAACCGCGGCGCACCGTCCGAACTAGGCTGCATGACATACAGAAAATTCTGCCACGCATCTCTATAGAATGGACAATCGGGAGCCGGATGTGGAGGTGGCGTATCGTTAGTGGGTAGCGGAGTTGTTGGCAGCCAGTCACTAGGAACCGGGCATGAGCTCTGCGCTAACGCGCTGGTTTCAAGACACGCTACTAAAACAATGGCAAGCGCAGTGAAAGAAAATGAGCCGCGAGTCATCGGTCCGCCCCTTGCGGTATTGTACCGACGTGATGATCCCGTCGGCGAAGATCGCTTCGGATCAGTCAAACGCTAACGCCGGATACGCAATATCAATTTGGCCGTTTAGGAGCAATAGGACGACCACCTGGGGTTTGCTCATAACCTCGCAGTCGCCTGCTGCTGAGGAGATCCTTTTCCACGGAGTAAGAGGCAAAAACTACCCCGAAAGTAATTGCCTTCGTTGAAGTTTCTTCGCCCTGCTAAACCTATTGCGCGACGATCTGAACCGGCCAACCTTTAGATGCGATACCATTTGCGATTACAAATAGCTTATATTTTCCAGCAGGGACATTCTGGTAGACAAAGAAATTGGTCGATTGGATAGCCTTACCGGTTGCGACAGCCATGGTCGAGTGATCGTGGGTGCGGCAGTAGTAGACCCTCGGATCGGAATAGCCGGTATCCTCTTCGAGGCGGACAATTGGATAGTTTGTGGCCATTGAAGCGTCATCTCCGTATGAGCACGCTTGAGACAGCCCGTTAAGTTGGAGACCGCTGAGACTGTAATCCTTTCCCGGCGCCATAGTTTTTGGACAATCAGTGATTGTCGGGCGCCATTCGTCTTTGGGATCGCCGTCGGCTTTCCCTGGTGTATATATGAACAGGTCTTGCGACTGCTCTGAGTAAAGTACTTGACCGGTAGGGAGCAGGAGCATCCATCCGTTGGAGCTCGAGTCGTCAATCGTCATTGCGCTTCTGGGCGGAAGAACTTCAACAAGCCCGTTACCGTCATACTCGAAGAATCTAGCTGGTCCCGGAAAATCCAAATCACCCGAGCCCTCGTGGGGCGGTTCTACACTGCATAGGACTCTCCCATTCGGAAGCAAACAAGCTGGGGCGTCTTTCGCTTGTAGCGGTTTTAGTTTGTTTCCGTCGCCGCTGTCTGAAGCCTTGCAAAAGACCGGTCCCTTCTTCCATTGCCCCGACTTGGGATCATAGAGTGCTGTATATCCTGTTGCTCCAATTGCGAATACGTGGCCTGAAGGAAGCAGAATTGCTGGACCAATCTCGTGAGAGCTATCTTGCACGAGACCTATGTACTGCCCACCCTCATCTGTAATATTTGCCAGGGTGCCCGCATCTATCCATTTATCAGGGACTCCAGGTTTACTGGGGACATAGCGCTTCGCGTGTGGCGGATTGTAGCACTCTATTGTTAGTACACTACCATCGGGAAGTAGTGTCCACGTCTCTTCGTTGTTAGTGGAACCTTTCGCGGCAGCATCTGCAAAGCAATTTCCGGCCAAGTCCGTCTTGGGATTAAATATCACTGTGGCGCCAATATCAGAGGTTGCGCTTCCGATTAGCACTCTTCCATCCGCAAGCACACAGCAAGACGCATCGCCGAAAGCCGCAAGGTGTTCCGGCGGCACGAGATCTATCCATTCATCGGTTACCGGATCGTAGAGTTCGCAGGTGTTCGTATCGGCGCCCTTCGGATTAGTCGGCGTCCGCGCATCGCTGTATTCACCTCCGGCTACGAATAGCCGGCCGTCGGCAAGCACAGTGGAAGCAAACCACCGTCGGCTACGATGCATACTTTGAAGCGCGGACCACGAGCCTGTCACATAGTTTCCGAGTTCGTCTGGGTAAAGTTGGAATACACGCCTCCCTGGCGTGGCTGCTTCGCCGGAAAACGCTTCAAAGGCAATCACGCTTCCATCAGTTAGGAGCAGTGTGCCGCCAATCACAAAGTCGGGCCTTTTCGTCAGTTTGCTCCAAGTTCCTGGCATTTCCTCAAACTCCTCTTCTTTTGATGGAAGGCATCGCACGCAGAAGGTCGAGCACATACGGTCGCATCCTGTTCTGCCATTTTCCGTCTGCAATTCTGTTAAGTAAGGCACGGTGACTACTAGGGATAGCCGGACCAGACACGCGATCTTTCTTTCGATGATTGGCCGGCAACTTTGCGATCGGATTCGCAGTGCTCGCCTGGAGGGGTGGTTCAAAAATGCGGGGCGCGACGCTGGCGCTTCGAGGAGCCTTCACGGGCCATTCGCATCCGTGCTGACCGCAAGAGTGGCCGGTGCGTAGAGCGTGTAAACCAATCCCAGCGGATTTTTTTTGGCGAGCAATTCTCGGCGTACGTCCAGCAAAGCCTCGCCCGCTTTTTGGCCGCTAGCAAATCGTTCGATGAAGAAACGCGCCATTTCGCCTGCCAAGATTTCAGCGACCGGCACTTCGGTGCCAAGCACTCCAGCTGCCCCGCGTCCATCCACCAACGTCTTGAGAAACGGCGAAAGCGCATCAGGACTATATCCGAGCGTTCCGCAAGCGTTCAGGAAGATCAGCGGACCATGGTCCCAAGCCATGTTGTCTGACAAATCCTGCGGCCGGATCGCGCGGGCGATACCGCCTAAGGTCTGAAACTCAAGGTAGGGAGGATCGATCTTTGGGTTCGCTTCGCCACCCTCTGCGTGACAAAAGAAGTAGATGAAATCAAGCTCCCGGTTTCGCAAGAGATCCAGGATCCGATCGCGATCGTATTCGGGGTTTCCCCAATTGCGGATTTTACAGAGGCTCTCCCAGTGCTGCGTGCACGTCGGCAACGTCTCATTCAAGCCAGCGGCTAGTTGGAGACTGCCCTTCGGGACGATGGATACCTTCTCTTCATGCCCTGTGTCTGAGTCGTCTTCTACTTGTTGAGGCGGCACCTCAATGATATGGCGGAACCCCCAAAAGTGGAGGGGACAGGCAACCGTTCGCTCCGCGTAGAGTGGCGACCCCTTCTGCTTTCGTTCGGCTTGCCGTTCCGGATTCAACAGACAGTCTTGATGCAGAGCGCACTCAGTGGCACGAAAAGAGTTGCCCGCCTCCGGCAGTGCCGCTAGACACACTCCGGCGGCGACCTCCTTGCCCTGCAATTTCTCCGTGTCCTCGTCGTACAAACGGTCGTACACGAATGTCCAGGGTATCATCTTCTTTCTTAAGAGTTGGGCCACATGGATCGTTTTGCGTTCCCCGCTCAAAATCTTGGCGAGAACATCTCTTGTCTTAGGGTCCGGGACTAGATTGTTGAATAGCCTAAAGCCGGCAGAAGCGAGCTTCACCAGCGCCTTCTTGAAGCGGTCGTCTAGCACTCCCGGAGCAACATAGGGTCCAAACTGGTATTGTTGCTCTAAACCGGGCCCCTGTGTATAGGCTATGTCGTTAAGTGTGTCGCGAATTTGGCTCACGATCATCGGAATCTCGTCGTCCGGACGCACGACGACCGAAAAAAGATCAGCTCCCTTAATAGTCAAGACGTCTTGGCCATTCAGCTTATTGGCTGTAATAGAGAGACAGCGCCCAGACTTGGTATGTAGCCGGTCTAGCAGAGAAGTGCGCGAATACTCGAGCCGCGCCATATAGCCAGCGTTGGCAATTCGATATCGCGGGACGCTTAGCGCCTTGGCCAGCGCGCTAGTTCCGTCTGCGGGACCGTCGCCGGCGCCATGAGTGAGAGCGGCCATCCGAAATGATTGAATGAGATTCTGCTGGAAATAGATCCCAAACCGCAGTTGCGCGACGCCGGCGACTCGTGGTGACACGGCGAAATACAATGGCTCGGTGGATCCATACTGTGGAAGCCACAGCTCTTGGACAGGGTCGCCGATCACGTCGAAATCGATGCCCGTGACACCAACCTCCACCCAAACTCCGGGTTGGTCTGGTGTCCATTTGAACACCTCTTCGAAAATTGCGGTGGTATTGATGGTATCGATCCGTAGATCTTTTGGGCCGAGAGCGACCGCTAGCTGATAAAGCGAGCCAGTTTCTAACACCGCAGACGATTGCTCAATCAACCTTAGGTTCCCGTCCCCCTCTGACCAGATGCTGGCATTGACAAAGCGCTCTGCCCGCGAGCGCGGCGGGGGAAAAACCTTCGATGGCAGGAGCACTTGTCGCAGCCCTTCCAAATCATTCGCAAGCGGCAAGAGCCCGTCGGACTCGTGCAGATCGAACTGGAACGAGTTCCATTTCCCCTCAATTTGAGTGAGCCCTTCGCGGAACTGGATCGACTGAATCGACACGTTAGTGGGATGAACAGAATAACGGGCCGCGAGGTCAGTCAGTTTGATTTCGGCACTGCCCTCCGCAATCTCCTGCGTGGAGAAGGCAGTCGCTAGCTCAATGAGCGCGAGACCCACATTCGAGACGCGAACTCCATCCTCGCGACCTCCGCCAACAAACAGTGTCGCGGCCGCCGTCGCTTGAGTCTCGGCTGTCAGAGCAACGTCGATCCCGCTATCGTGAATCAGACCGTCGTATAAGTGTCTATAGAAGGACTCCATTATCGAGTTTGGGCCTCCGGCGACGAGTATCGCGGGCCCGCCCTTGTCACATAGTGCGCGAGCCAGCAAGCGTGCCGTGGCGCGATCGTTAGGCATCGGGCTATGTAAGATGACCAGCCGCGTCTGCATGCGGTCCGTCCAGCGGACGAACCATCCGAGAGTTCCTGGCCGATCCGGCTCTACGGTCGCTAGAAGCTCTTCCGGCGCATTCAGGTAGGGAAGGCTGTCGACGTGCAGGACGTCGACTGTGGCCCAATCGGACGGCGCGGTCCACCCGAACGTGCTGTTAACGACCACCGCCTGCTCGACTTGCTCATGAGGGCGACTACCAAACAGGGACCGAACCCACTGCGGAATTGAGTGTCCGAGACGCGGGTTCAATTGCAAGATTCGAAGCGGCAAGGTTAGAGGCAGGTTCAAGAAGCGAGGCCTCACGACAGAGGCCCGCACGATGATCCATGATGGCAAATAGTTTTTCAGGTAGCCTGGGAGCCCAATCACCGCGGTGGCGGGTCTCAAGAGAGCTTCCCAGTCAATCATAGAGAGTTCGGCGTCGTGGATGTTAAGGGTGAGGCGTAATACGATTTGTTTTATTTGTTTTGGGTCAGGAAGCGACTGGTGCCATGAGAACGCACCGATCGGCAGATCCACAAACAGCTTATCGATCATCTCTTTGGGAAAGCCCTTCTGCAGAAGCTGCTCAAATTGAATCGAACGCTCTCTGACATGGGCCGCGGCACCCACCCGGACAATAATCCCGTGACTCGATTGCGTGATCGCAACCGGCAAATCGCATCGCTCGTATTCTACTCGTGGCACGGTCTACTCCGTAAGTTGTTTGGTAATTGCGGACACCCCTTCGAATCCAGCGCCTCCTACTTGTTGCAGACCGAGTCCCCAAAGAAATGCTATGGAGTAGGAAGTCCATCCGCCCCATACTGGATCACCTGACCACAACAGTTTCATACCGAGTACCGTCGCAATGAGTAGTATGCCTAGGTTAAGTAAGAAGTCGTAACGACGGATGACTTCGTTTAGTCTGTCGGCGGTCGAAGGTTTACGCGCGGGTCGAGATTCAATTTGCGGCGAAGCACTAAACGTGAGCCGACGATGCACGAGTGCAAGTAGCTCGGCCGGAGCGGCAGCAATCGAAGTGCCCGACAGTCTTTCACCTCCTCCGGACGCTAGACCCTTTGTTACCGAAGCAATGTCACCTGCGCATTGCTCGTATTGCTTGATTACGTTTGCTGAATTTCCAGCGACGAGCCCATCTTTCACGCTCTTTAAAGTCTTGATCGCTTCATCAAGTCGATCAGCCATCTTCTTCTTCTCGTCATCATTATGTGTGCTGTCGCCCATCAGCGCGTTTTTTACCTTTGAACCTTGTCGAGTTGCCGCATCTAGAACCGCCTCCAAATATTGGGTATTGACTTCATTATAGAGAGAAATCGCTTTCTGGGGATCGGTTTCGTTCGCTATTCCCGCCACTTTGGGTTTAAGAAGATTCGCCAGCTCAGTCCATTCCTCCGGCGAGAATCCAAGTGGGGGAGCAGCCTGGAGCAGGACCGTCATTTTGCTAGCAAGGAACCTAGAGTATTTGGCCTTGGCCTTGGCCAACGCTTCCTCGCTCGGCTGCTGCTTGGCTGCGTCCAGCGAATTGCCTATCTCGGTCTCGAGGCCTAGTACATCTTCGGGATTGGCCTTCTTGTACTCGTCAATCTCACTTGCGAAAGTGTCTATGCGTTTGATCAGGTCGGCTTCGATAGCTCCATCGAGGTCTTTGTCGATCTTCTCGAGACTCGCATTGAAGGCTTCGTCCTTCCCGGCGAGCGTCAGAAAGTAGTTGTCAGCGAGGATATTCCAATCTGTTCGGATGCTTTTCACATCAATGGACGATTCGATGTTGGTAAGCCTGCGACCCTCGTTAAGCCATTTCGGGAGCGCCTCGATTCTCTTTCCGAGAGCATCCAGCGTCGCCGGAACATCCTTCGCGCTGCTTCGATCTAAGTCGCGCTTTGCCTTCTTCAAGAGGTCGCCGAGACCGTCGAATACTTTTGCTTCAATCTCAGAGAGGGTGCCTGCGGTTGTCTTGACGGTATCGAGATCGTCTCCAAGATCAGCAATACGGCGGAGCAATTCCAGCTTCGGGCGCTGCTGATTTGTCCAAAATCGGATTGTCCACGAAGCGCAGACCCCAAGGAAAATAAAGGCGAAGGCAATCCAGCCGCTTTTCTTTACAAACACGGTCACCGTCCTATCGACGGAGCTACTGTCTCGATTCGATACCCGAAGGATACCGGTGTATTCACCCGCATTCGTAATTCCAATCAAGTTCAGCAGAAACTGTCGGTTGTCGCGCGGTCCAAGCGTAAGATCGGTTGATTCCGTGCCAACGCGGTGTTTTTCTCCGCTTTTAGGATCGACAACCTCTAGGTCGATTCCTTTGTAGGTCGCCTGATTGAGGGTCTTATCACCTTCCTTCAACGCAAAGTCGACAAGGACAGGCGTATCGAAGCTTACGCTGTGGCCCGCGTTCTCCTGAACAAAGAAGCGGATTTCAGCATCAGCAGTCAAAAACGCCGTCGCTCGCCGCGCGTCGACAGCATCTATTTCCACTGACACTGCGTTGCGTTGCCGTGTTACGATCAAGGGAATCGATGGCCAGCGTTTCCCCGAATAGAAGATGACGATTCGACTTTGATAGTCACCGGCAACCGGAAAGTTGCCATCCACGCGCAGAACAGGGCGATCAAGCTGATTGATGTTGAGCTTAGAATCGGTGCGCTTGCCATCGACTGTCACTGAGACGGGCATCAAGCGAGAATCCGGCGCTAGAAAATTATCCACCTCTACTGCAAAGTCGTTGACGCTGCCTTGATCTAGTTCCAACGGAACGAGGAATGAAGCACTTCCAGTCGACGTTGTGAACTTCAAACCCGCCCGCGGATCAGCACCGACAAGCGTTATAGTCTGCGCGAGAAGCGGAACAGCGGTCACCAGTCCGACTAGCATCACGCAGACACAGAGTAGCTTCGCTCCAGGTTGACGTCGTCGTATCATTCGATCAGACCTCGACCTCGTGTTGCCCTGGGGCCTTCAGAGCTCACGTCATGGAAAGACTAAAATCGACTGCCACTTCAACCGCGACCAACGAGAATCGCCGGAATCCAGCGGTAGAAGCGGCGATCGTTAACGGCGAGCGAATCAGAAAGTACTATCTGAGCCTGTCGGATCTGAATCGAAAAACGCGCTCTCTCGGCGGGCGTCGCAAGAAATGCGAAACCGAGAAATCGAAGCCGAACTCGTGAGCTTGTAAGCCGGACCGCCATGGCACTCCCCTTAAACCCGGCGACGGAAAGATTTGTCTGCTGGACTCTGCGGGTTTGCTGGCTATATGTCAATGGAGCTATGTATGACTCGTACATGGACGGCTCTGCCGACTGAAGGAGGACTAACCACTCGAAGCGCACATGATGGACCGCTGATTTTAAATCAGCAGGGCTAGACGCTGAAAGCTAGGAAAATCAGGTGTTTACAATTGTGAGATCGGAATTTGTCAGCAAATGCGGTTCGTAACCAGCAGGTCGCCGGTTCGACTCCGGCGGGTGGCTCCAAAGAAATCAAGCAAAATCAAGAGCTTTTCTGGGACCAACGCAAACATAAAGTCGCTTACTTGGTCGATTGTCCGCGAACTGTCCGCATTTGTCAGGCGGCGCAATGACACCGCGAGAGGGCGGACGATCCCTCGACTTTCGGAAAGCTTCTTCGCTTACTCAGAAGCACGTGGACAGACTCTAAAAAACAATCGAGCGACCTGCGATGCGTGCAGCAAGTATTGAAAGTCGCTACCCGCATCTCGATCTGCTACTGTTTTTTCAGCAGGGACGAGCGTTCGGTGTGACGAGGAGGTGACAAGCCGTGAAGAGAAAAATCAAAAAATTCGAAACTCCAAAAGCGAACGCACTCGTTCTGAACAGCACAAAGGATCCTCGCTCGCTCGAAGACCTCATTCAGAGTTTGGAATCGCAAGTTCCCGGCGCGACGGTTCGTGAGACGGTTTGGGACTTGATGGACCAAGGCAAGATTCGCCTAACGTGGGACCGGAAACTTGTTGCTGGGTGAGGAACCCCCCTCGAAGTGTGGCACTCCCAGACTCCCTCGCGTCTAGCTATTTCGAAAGCGATCTCTGACACCGCGAGCGGCTGACCGGCGGATGGCTCTCCCCAAGCGGGAAGACCGTTTCTATTCTGATCGCGTTGAAGACCAACGAACGAGATTTCAGCGCGACAGAGATCGGATACTTTACACATCAGCGTTCCGTCGGCTCGCTGGCGTAACACAAGTGGTCTCGGCGGCTGAGGGCCATATCTTCCACAACAGACTCACGCACACATTAGAGGTCGCTCAAATTGCGCGACGAATCGCAGAGAAGCTTCTCCGAGAAGAAAGCGAGGAAATAGTTCGTGCGGCTGGAGGATTGGACGCAGACGTTGTTGAGGCAGCGGCTTTGTCGCACGACCTCGGGCATCCTCCCTTCGGTCACATAGCCGAGGAAGAGTTGCACAATATTGCTTCCGCTGAAGGCTTGAAGGATGGCTTCGAAGGCAACGCTCAGTCCTTCCGAATCGTAACGAGACTCGCGCGCAGGAGCACTAAGTTTCCTGGTTTGAATCTTACGCGCGCAACGCTGGATGCCATTCTGAAATACCCTTGGCTCCATCGTTCCGGCTTGCGGAAATGGGGTGCCTACGCCAGTGAACGCAGCGATTTCAGTTGGGCGCGAGCGTCGATCTCTGGCTCTGTGAAAAGTGCGGAAGCCGAGCTAATGGACTGGTCCGACGACGTCGGCTACGCCGTCCACGACGTGGAGGACTTCTACCGGGCGGGATTTATACCGCTTGATCGATTGTTGACGGATGAGAGCGAAGTAGATCGATTTTTGGACGATGTCTACCAACGCCGAAAGCGGCAAGACTACCTGCGGAAGTACTCTGAGAAACAGTTGACGTCGGCGTTTCAGGAATTGCGAAAGTTCTTCGCTGGGGTAGTTCCGGTGTCGCTGCGACAACCTTACTCCGGGACCCTGGACCAACGATCCGCGCTTCGTACACTGACCTCTATTCTTATTGGACGATATGTCACGGCTATTCGTCTTCGAAGTCCAAAATCGAAAGATCCAAAGCGCGTTTCAATCGAGCCAGCCGCGGAGTACGAGGTTCAAATTTTGAAGCAACTGGCGTGGACATACGTCATCGAGAATCCGTCACTTACCACACAACAATACGGCCAACGAAGGGTTATTCGAGAACTCTTCGAAATGTTCGCCGAAGCTGCGCAGTCAGGTAACCGGGCGATTTTTCCCATCCCCTATGTTGAGCTCTTGGAAGATGCTGACCGAACGGCAAAGAACAAGGATGTTGGACGGATCAGGGCAGTCGTAGATATGATTGCGGGAATGACTGAACAAGCAGCTATAAATATGCATCGGCGGCTCACGGGCGCGTCCCTCGGTTCAGTTATGGATGTCATCGTTCGTTGAGTTCCCGCCTGATTGCTGAACTGTGGCGTGAAGCCATCGGCCAGTGCTAAACACCCCCTGCTGCGGGTTTCTCAAGAGTAAGTGTAACACGTTGCTCAGGGAGGCCCCGTCCCGCCGCTATTGTATGGATCGGGTGCACAGCGGACAGTGCGAAACGCGCCATCGGACCTCGAGACGACCGCGACTCCAGGTATATGGAGGGCAAGCCATTCCGGTCTGTACTCGCTGGAAGTAGCGTCAAAGATAGCTTCACCGAGCACCGGCGACGTACCGGCCGCTCTTCTACGCCGGTCAATCGCTTCGGCCACCCAAACAAACCGCGAAAATCTTGCCATCCGGTATTCGCGACAGAGCGCATCGTCAACTCGTCCTTTTAGAGCGAGCTTGAAGGCGTTGGACGCGATAGCGTACGTGCGAAGAGTGATTTGCTTTTTTTTAATTTGTTTCAAGAATTCGGCAGCCTCGGAAAAACTCACTCGACGTGCGAGGCCTTCCAGAAGGGCGGCGGCTTCCCGCTCCACGGGATCGGGTGGCAGCCAGAGCTTGTCTGGCAGCGGAACAATGAGTGACTGCCAGGGTGTGTACTGGTAACCATCCGTGGGATCACGATCGGCGAACACGTTGCTCACTGACAAGTATGGCCCGCGCTGGTCGTCATGCCGGATGAATTCAATCCAATCGCCGGCGCCCCGACGAGGGCGGCGCCTATAACCGCACAAGACGAAAACGTGATCTTCGGTCGTAACGAGGAATGGAAACCCCGAGTTGAGGTAACGACAACATATGCCGAAAATCCTAGAGTCCCAGAACCCAGGATGTCTTCTACGGGTGCTGCGAGGAATGTTTGGCGCGGGCGGTGCCCAAGGTGCACCTGAGTTGGGAAGGTTTTCTATGTCGTAAAATATCGGCGGTAGGCCGAAAATTCGCAGAATTTCCAATAATTGCTGAACGGTCAATCCGCTAGAGGGTAAGGGGCGTCCCAATCCAAGACCAGGATCTGCGGAAAGACTGACCTCCGCCATCGTCTTCCGCTCGACATCCCCGCGCCGATAGGCGAGGTAGTGGCACATCCAAACGGCGGCATGCGCACATCGACCCAATTGGCTGTCTTGCTCGACGAAAGGCATCCCGTCCACGATTAGATTTTGGCCGAAGAAGTTAACGGGATCTTTAGTCCTCGCTCGAACTGCAGCATCGAGACCTGGCGGCGGCTTGAGCACAGCTCGCCCGACTCTTCCCAGTCTCGATGGACGGATGACCACGTACCCGATGTATCCGTGGTCGGGAGGTAATTCCCAGAGCTGGTGTTGTGCAAGAGGCGAGCGGAAAAAGTGTAATCGATGTGCAGTGTCGGGCACGTTCCCAAATGTGCGCGAATAGAACGCAGAAAACTCGCTCCGGTAATCCCGATCGAGGTATCGGGTTTCTACTACAACGGTCGACGCGCCGCCTAAGCGGGCGACCTCGAGACAGCGCTTTAGCGGTAGCGGGTTGGCACAGGGATAGTCGTTTAGGAGCGATTCCCAGTCCGAAGATGAGCCAAGAAGCAGAAGCTTGGCCGGGTCAGGCTCTTCCCAACTCTCGATATGAGCGTCAGCTCAATTTTAGATTCCCGGACTTCGATTCGGCCCGTCGGCGGACTTTTGCCATTTTATCCAGATCTTTTTGCAAGGCAGCGCGTTGGGCCGGCGTGAGCAACTGAAGCGGCTTGTCGAGATCCAACCCTTCTATGGGCGTCGGCGGAGGAAGAAGCGTTTTCTTCTGGTTTTCATCCATGTCTTCCTCGAATCGAATCGACGCGATCGGTCGAGCGCTTTTAAACTCCAAAGGCTGTCTTGCTGTCAAGAGCGGTCGTTTCGCAAGGAAGGGTCCATCGATTCGCTCGTTACCAGAGCATCGTAAATGAATCGCCATCTCTGCTCCGTCTGCGGCTGAAGACCTCGCACTCTCAAACCTGCAAGAACGCGAACCTCGGACTCAGGAATGTGCCTCTCACGTGCAACAGCGCGCAATCCAACAGGCACTGCAGTATTTCCGAGCCGTTCCTGCTCAACAAGCGGCCCGAGTGCATCTTCTAAGCGTCGTAGGACGTCCGCGCCTGGCCGTTTTCCGCGGCCGAGTTCCAGGGCGTTTATGTAGGCTCGAGAAAGGCCGGTGCGCCGTGCGACCTCGGCAAGACTCCAACCCAAACGCGACCGTGTTGTTCGGAGCCGTGCGGAGAACGATCCATTTTCAGAAGACGGTTTTGTCTGCAACTCTTGACACCCTATCTCGTTTTAGTGTACATTTCTGTCAGTAATTATAGACACCATCAGGAGGTGTATCAATGAGCCAAGTTGTCAAAAGCCACCACGAACTGTCAGTTTCGATCCGCGCTACGAATGGCGCTACATGGAATACAGACGAATTCCGTTCGAATCAGAAGGCCGGGCATGTTTTGAAAGTCGCAGTCGATCACTTCGTTAAAGAACGGGCGATGTCGAAGGGAGATTACTTACTCGCACTGGTAGCTCAGGGACAAGCCAAGGATCTGGTCGATTCCCAAACCTTGGCAGAAGCCGGCGTCGTTAGTGGTTCTTCGCTCGCGATTCTAGCCCGCGGTCCTCAGGTAGATGGCTGATGCAGCAAACCTTATTGGCGGAAATGCTGGATGAGGAGGTCGACCTGTGCAAGCAAGACGATCTACTGTCGACGAATGGGACGGTGGTCTGGAGAGAGGGTTCGAATATTTTGGCGAAGTTTGCACGCGGTCGGGACGGGAAGCCTGGTTGTTTCCGCCTAGGATGCGCATATTTCGACGCTCAACCGCCTTCCGTAGCCATGGTCGATCCCGATAGTGGACTGGAGCTCCCTTTGGATAAATGGACCCCAGGTGTCGCACACGGGCTTCATCCTGCAACGGGGAAACCATTCGTCTGCATACAGGGTATAGCCGAATATCATAGCCATCCTTCTCACTTGACCGATAGCTGGGACCGATATCGAAATCGCTACCGGATTCCGCAAACGGCGAAACGTCTCCTCCAAAAGGCTGGGGCCATGCCATGAAGCTTGCGATTGGTTCTGATTGTCTGGATCAGGCGCGTGAATTCTTCGAAACCGTAGGCGCGCACGGCAGAGAAGGAACCGGGTTCTTCTTTGCGAAGCCTCAAGGCGAGAGTCTCCGGGTAACGCAATTCATTGCGCCTGATCAAATCACTGGGCGCGATTCATGCTGGGTAGAGGTTACCATGAAGGGAAAACTGGAGATCGCGGCTGCACTCGCGCCTGACGAACTGATTGTCGCGAGGATCCATTCACATCCATCCGAAGCTTTTCATTCACCAGTCGACGATCGAAATCCTGGTCTTACTGCCGAGGGCACTTGGTCGATCGTGGTCCCGTATTACGGACTGGGGCTGCGGCGAGGAATTGGCGCATGTGCAATCTATCAACGCGAAAACGGCAAGTGGCGCGAACTCATGTCCTATGAAATCGCCACAGGGATATCCATAGTTCATGTCAGTTGATGCGAGAATAGAGTTCATCGGAAGGACTCTAAAATCCTCGGACGTCGTGCGCGTAGCTGAACGCCTCGACTCGTTTCGCATCCATGTTCGTGGGACGGCTGCCAGCGCGCCGTTGTTGCTCAACATTGTCAATCTGATTGCACGCATTTTCCCGAACATCACCATCGAAGCACCGTGTGAAAGCGTCAGCGTGCCGGTCTTCGGCCATGGAGAAATTCCAGAACTAGGGAAGAGACTTCTTAATAGTCTCCGGCCATCCAGAGCGATCGACCCGAGTCGAACACTCGTGATCGACACAGGAACTGGACGGGATGGAGCTGACATCTATATTACGGCGGATACATGGACAGTCGGCATGAGCCGCACCCCTCTAGATCATCTGGAAGGAAGCGGGCCAGCTCAAACCGCTGCCGCAGCGCTAGCCGCATCAGAAATCTTCCGAGAGGCTTTACCGGAGTTTCCCGGTGTCCGGCTGGGCGACCAACCTTTTTTCTGGAATCTCATAGACTATCGTACTATCCAGGCGGCCGAGCGATGTCCTGTTGGTGCCGTCGACGCGATGTGTTTTGGGGCCGGATCCGTCGGTTCCTCGATTCTTTATGCTCTCGTTCTCGGCGATGCCTCGGGTAGCCTGGTCTTTGTCGACCCCGACCGACTGTCTCCGAGAAATCGCTTTCGATATCCACTCTGGCTCGCGACCAAAACAGAACCAAAAGTAAGTTGGATACGAAGAATGGCATCTGGAACGCAGATGCGAGTCCAAGCCTATGCAGAGTCCGCGGCGGATTTTATCTATCGATATACGCAGCCAATTGCCGTGGCTATCGCCGCAGTGGACAATATCTCTGCACGACGCGACATCGCTGACGCTCTGGCCCACACTACATTGAATGTCGGAATCGACGGTATGAAGTTCCACGTCAGTCGTCATCACTTTGACGACGGATACTCTTGCGCGTATTGCCAATACGTAAGCGTTGGCCAAGCGATGGACGAGGTGGCCATGTACGTACAGCTGACCGGCTTGGAAGCCGGCCGCGTTCAAAAGCTATTAGGTGGCGAACAACTCCAGCCTGCCGATCTCCAGTGCATAGTTAAGAGTGGCAAACTGCCATACGAAAAAGCTTCACGCGACCTCATCGGTGGACGTTTGCAAGATGCCCTCAGACTCCGCCTGTATGAACAAGCCTCGGTACCGGTCACCTCGGGAGCTCTGGCAATTGCGGCCCCGTTCGTGTCCGCTTTGGCGGGCAGTGTTCTAGCAGCAGAATTGCAAAAGCTTGGCGCCGGGCGAACCGACCTCCTAGTGAATCGTAGAATTGATCTTGACTGCTCAGGATTTCCTACGGGCTTCCAAAGCCAGCCGTTGCAGGAGCAGCTCGGTCGGTGCCTCTGCCACAATGATTTTCGAAGACGCCAATACAAGGCCCTTTGGAACCGATAGTTCTCTCACCGCTTTATTAGTTCAACCTTCGACCCCGTCGGTTGATTTCTAAGATGTGCCTGCAAGCGCTCGGCGGCTTGAGATAGGTCGGCCTCGCTGACGATGTTGTAACGATCGAAGATGCTTCGCGTCTTGTGCCCGGAGAGGGTCATTGCGACGCGATCCGAAATTCCCGCACGGACCATGTTCCGCACGGCTGTGCGACGGAGGTCATGGACCAGAGTGGGATGCAGCCCCGCCGCCTTACACGCTGTCGACCAAGTTTTGCGAAAGTCTCCGATAGGTTCGCCGTCGCGATGGAATACGAAGGGACAATCGGGCCGGCGTTTTGCGTGCGCTCGATCCATGATTTCAAGCAACTCACCCGAAAGCGGTAGGAGCCGTCCGTCCTTGTTCTTGCTGATCTCAGGTCGGAGATGAACAACCCGGCCGGCAAGGTCCACGTCGCGCCATTCCAGAGACTTCATCTCGCCGAGACGCCAGCCTGAGAGATATAAAAACGCTATCGGGTCTTGCAGGTATTCTGCCAAGTGGGTTCTGAGGGAAACGAATGCGCCATGGTCCACAAAGCCTTGCCGAGCGTTGTCCTCTTCGAGCGTAGGGATATAGGGGCTGTGGCTTAGTCTGCCGTCCTCGACGGCAAGGCTAAACATGCGCTTGAGGGCTGCGAGTTCCCGATTGATACTCGCGTTTGCCGCCTTCGCCTTTTGCCGATCTGCCGCGTACGCCTTGATACGATCGGTCGTGATGTCGATGGCGCGATCGAAGCCAAAAAATTTCCGTAGATGGCTAATCGAGAGACGCGCCGAGCGCGCCGAACGCCGGCCATTGATCTGGTAATCGGCCAGAAGTGCCTGCGCCAGATCATCGAACGTCGCTCGCTCTTGATTCGCTCCGCGGAGTCGACCCTGGGCAACTTCGCCGATCCGTTTTTTCAGCAGCTTCTTCGCTGTCGATTCACTATCTGACTCCGAGCTCTCTCGGAATTCCTTGCCTCGATGATAGTAAGAGATCCAGTAAACCGAGCCGCGCTTGAAAATTCGGCCCATCCCTCTCATGGATCAGTGCCCTCGTTGTACTCTGTTCGTTCGTCCAAAATTTCGTCCCCGGCTTGCAGGGTGATTTTTCACGCTGAGGTTTGATCATCGACGATGATGACATTCCTCGCAGGCGAGTCTCGTCTTTCAAAATAGATCAACGTTTTGATCGGCGCCGTGTCAACGACATAGCAAAGAATCTTTCAAGTGCCCTGTCGCTTCCGAATGAACTCGTCGAGGCCATTCTCAGAAAAGCGCGGCACTGTACCGAGCGGCACTCTGAACGGCAGCTTACGTTGATTGTGGTAGACCCAGTCGATGCCCATCCCCAACCGCTCCGCTACTTCTTTCGCTTTTAGAAGCCGATCGGGACGGCGTGCCTGGCTTGCCAGTCTCGCCTCTGCGGCCAGCATGAGCTTTCGCTTGCGAAGTGCGCTCAGGGCCGCGATTGCAGTTGTTTCGAGGAGATCAGTCGTGTGCGCGTCTAGCACCTCAGCCGTCCGATCATCAACAGCCACTTCCTCCAACTTCGGGACAACGAACAACCCCGCCACCCCCGACCTGCGCGGCACACGAGCCCCACCATTGGTGCTCGCCTTGTTCCGCATAACTTCTTCC
>Ga0210383_10000042_pt1 | contig 136917 bp, 107 predicted proteins | sample IncBWC14OmetaG_FD_160072 | JGI IMG/M metagenome (GOLD analysis project Ga0210383, IMG submission 160072) | Forest soil microbial communities from Barre Woods Harvard Forest LTER site, Petersham, Massachusetts, United States - Inc-BW-C-14-O ...
GCGTTCTCATGCACCAGAGAAATTTTCCTCCTACGCGAAAATCAATCTCGCAAGCGGGGCAGCTAAAGCCTTTCGGCCCCCACCACTGCATCACATATTTCGGATCTGTCCACGCCTTCCAAACCAATGCGCGTGGGGCATCAAAAACTCTAGTGACAACCATCCGCTCTTTCTCGTTAGCCGTGTTTTTTGTCATCTCTGATCTCCGCTTTTTTCATTTGATTCACAACCACATCCAACTTATCGAAACTCTCTTCCCAGAATCGGCGATAGCTAATCGCCCAGTCGCTGACCGTCTTTATCGCCGCTGGCCTAAGCGTGCACACGCTCTCTCTTCCGCGCTTCGTCTTGATCACGATCCGCGCCCGCACCAGGTAGGCAATATGTTTTGAAATCATCTGCTGCGAGAGGGCAAACGGTTCCGTCAATCCATGCACAGAGGCAGGCCCATGGGAGAGTCGTTCGATCATCGCCCGGCGGGTTGGATCAGACAGAGCCGTAAATGTTGTATCTAACTTATCCACAACCATATGGTAGTGAATTATCCGTCGATGTCAAGTCTGAATATTGGAGTTCCCGATTTTTGCTTCCTGATCTCTGAACCCTGTGACACCTGCGCTAATTTATGCTTCCCCCATGCCTGGTGCCCCATACGCCGGCGTTGCGTCTGGGGGTTCTGACCGAGGGGGACATACAGGACGTTTACCCCCTTCAAATAACGAGTGCGGCTCAATCCCGCGAAAATGTAGCGCGTCAGCCTTATGGCCGCGGAATTTCCGGGTGTATACGGATGGCGCGAACCGTCCGTTCTTTGATTTCGCGATGGCTCGGGACGCGGCCGGGTGCTACAGGCGATCAGCGGCTTGAACCATAGATCGCTGCCCGGTCTATCACGGGCTTGAGTGTCAGCGCGGTTGCTCCTATTCCAATCCCGACGAATGCGATCAGCGCAGCCAGGATCGTATGCCCTTCGGCCATCCATACCGCCATACTTATTGCCAGCGCGCCATCCGCCAGCCCGAACGCGCGAAGCCAAGGTGCGAACTTTCGCGCCTCGCTACGAAGGAATTCTCTGTCCAAACCGCCCACAAAGAGCAAAACCGCGGCCATGAGGGATTGAATCGTGCCGCAGAATAAGATCGCGAAGAACAGCGCCAGACTCCATGCTCCGCTGGTCACGTTTTTGAACCGCCAGGCCAGATACAGGAGCAACGCACTGTGCAAACAGATCTTGATGTGGAGAATTTCCCAAACTCGGTACGGTTTGGGGCTCGCCGATCCGAAAAGCTTCCGCACCAACGCGGGCTGCTCTTCGGGTTTCGTGGTCTTTACTGAATCCGAATCGCGGGCAGGGGTTTGGTCGCTGCCCTTCGAGGCCGGCGATTGCTTGCCGGGCGTAGAATCATCCCGTAGTTCCTCCAGCGCCAGCTTGACATCATCTATGTGCTGCGTGCGGCGGTCCCGGTCCTTGCGCAGGCAGCGTAGGATGATCTTCTCGAGCTCAGGCGGCAGATTCGGCGCTAAGCCGCCAGGTGGCGGCGGCTCCTTCTGCAGGATTGCCGAGATTGTGGACATTTTGGTTGCGCCTTCAAATGGCCGGCGGCCGGTGACCATTTCGTAGAGAACCGAGCCAAAAGAAAAAATATCGGAACGCGCATCCACCTTCGTGCCTTCGGCCTGCTCGGGTGACATATAGGCGACGGTGCCGACGATCGAGCCTTCTTCTGTCAGCGGGGCGTCCGCAGCGGTCATCGTCGCCGTGGCGCCCTCGAAATCGACAGTTTTCTCGGTCAGCTTGGCCAGGCCGAAATCCAGCAATTTCACGCGGCCGTCCTCGTCGATCATAATGTTGGCCGGCTTGAGATCGCGATGCACGATTCCGGCCGAGTGCGCGCGGGCCAGGGCGTCGGCGATCTGGATCGAATACTTCAGTGTGTCTTTCAAGGGTAGGTCGTTCTTGCCGATCAACTGGTGGAGCGTCTTGCCCGCCACGAACTCCATGGCAATGAAGTCCGTGTCCCCAGATGAGCTGATGTCGTAGATGTGAATGATGTTGGGATGATTCAGGGCCGATGCGGCCTTGGCTTCCTGCACGAAGCGGCGTTGGCGCTCGAGGCTGGTGGTAGCATCAGCGCGCAGGATTTTGATCGCTACGGGCCGGTCGAGATGAGTATCGAAGGCCTGGTAGACCACCCCCATGCCGCCCTCGCCGAGTTTTGCTTCGATCCTGTAGTGGCCCAGCGCCTGGCCGATCATGGGGTCCATATCAGGACCTCGCGCTCATGTTAGGACCTCACCCATGAGCGAGTCAACGGAGACAGAACCCTGAACGCCAATACCTGTTTCGGCAGCACGCCGGCGGCGCCCGTAGACGCGCCAGGATGCTCTCCTACAATGGAATTAGGCCACTCCGGATGCGCTGCCCCAAATGCCAATTCGATCATCCGTTGCAGACCACCGAGTGTCTGAAGTGCGGAATCGTTTTCTCGCGCTACCGGGCCGCGCCGGAAAGCGTTGCGAACCAGATTCATCCGGACGTCGCGGTGGCCGTGTCCGCTCCTCCCGCACTGGCCGAGCCTGTTACCGTTGCCAGCGACTCCCTTAGCCTCGCCGATGCCCGGACCGAGTTGAAGTACCGCATCCTCGCGCTTCCGTTGGCCTTGCTTCTGGCGCGCCTGGTCGCGGGCACGCCTCTGCGCATGGCAGCAGCCATGCTTGCCATGGTCCTGCACGAGAGTGGGCACGCCATCACCGCGTGGCTCACCGGCCGCTGGGCCGTTCCGCTGCCCTGGGTTACCCCGCACGGCCAAGAACGCTCTTGGGCAATCGTTCTGCTGGTAACGGCCGTCATTGGCTTTGCCGGATTTCTGGCATGGAAAATGGAACGTCTGGGATGGCTTTTCGCCGCCGCCGCGCTCCTCGTTCTGCAAGTGGTCGCTCTGCCTTCGCCGGCAGAAGCGATGATCATTTTCTTCGGCGATGGCGGCGCACTGGTGCTGGCCACTCTGCTGATGGCAACGTTTTACGCGCCGCGCGAAAGCCGCCTATATAAGAGCTGGGGGCTGCGCTGGGGATTGCTGGCCATCGGGGCGCTCAGCTTCATGCACGTTTTTCTGATGTGGAGAGGGCCGCTCGAAGATCTTCCGTTTGGCGAGATCGAGGGTGTGAACCTCTCCGATCCCAGCCTGCTCACAGAAATGTACGGCTGGACGGTTCTGCAAATGGTTGATCGCTACGTACGCCTCGGCACTTTCTGCCTGCTGGCTCTGCTCGCGCTCTACATTTGGGGCCTAGTCTCCGCCTATCTCGAATTGCGACGGAGCCCAGCTGCGTAAAAGCGCGGGCGCCGCATTGCCAGTTGAGAATGAAGTCCCAACGGGTACTCACTACCCACCATTCCCTACTCACCACTTACTTTTCACTGCTTCCTTTTCCACAGAACAGTTACCTCTGCGCGTCCTGTACTTGCGGGCAGGCGCTTTTCGCGTCCACTCTAGGGGATGATGGAGTTCGCCCAGCAGCGGTTCACCACAAGCAAGCCGGCAATGAAGGCCCGTTACACGCGGCTACTGTCAACCGTAGTGTGAGCGCCACGAATGGCGAAAGGGCCGCATCCTTTTGAGTGGGGGAAAGTCTCAAGATGCTCGCGGGAATTCACGATTCGCAGAACCAGCTTGCCGATCCAGCGTCTCTCGAGCAGGCCACTGGGCAAATTTCGCTACTCGATCTGGCGGAAATTCTCGATCAACACAAAATGTGGGTGGAATCCGGCGGAGAAACCGGCGTCAAAGCCGATCTTTGCGGCGTAAATTTGTCGCACGCGGACTTGACCGGAGTCAACCTCGAAGGCGCTTTTCTCCAGCGCGCTACTCTGATCGGCGCGGATTTATCGATGGCAAACCTCCGCGGCGCCAGCCTCGTGCAAGCCGATTTGCGCGAAGCCAACCTTTTGGGCACTGAGCTCCGAGGCGCCAATTTGATGGGTGCGAATCTTTATGGAGCCGAGGGCGTTTGGGTCGGCCGTCTTGGTGGAACGAATCTTTTCGACGCTATTCTGCCTGAGACCATCGCAGCCTTCGACAGCACCAAAGCGATCGCCGATGCCTCAAAAGTCGCACGCTGGTTTTATTTCCTAATTCTCGGCGCAAGCCTTGCCTGTATTACGTTAATTGGATTGACCACCGATGTGCGTCTCATTGTGGACGCCTCCGCGATTCCCATCACGCGCTTCCCCAAAATCATTTCCATGACCAGCTTTTATTTGGGCGCGCCCCTCGTACTTTTCATTTTGTATCTCCGGTTTCATTTCTTGCTGCTGCGCCTGTGGGGCAGCATGTCCGGCCTGCCCGCCGTTTTTAAAGATGGCCAAACGCTCGAAAAAGACGGCCCGTGGTACCTGATGGGCTTGGTGCGCCGCCACTTTCGCTGGATGCGCGAAGGCCGCTCGCCCTTTTGGGTCCTCGAAACCATCGTGGCCACCGTGCTGGCATATTGGGTTGTACCTGCAACTCTATTTTTGTTTTGGCTGCGCTATCTCGTACGCCAGGATTTTCGCGGAACACTTCTTCACGCCTTTCTCCTGACGCTTTCCGTAGCCGCAGCGACGTGTGTTCCGACAATAGTTGCGCGCGTCCTGCAACCCGGCGATTTGTTGCGCCAGAAATCCAAGAATTTGCTTCGGCTGAGTTTCGCAACCGCGAGAATCGCCCTTCTAACCGGCTGCACTCTGCTGATTTTCTCGCTGGGCATTAACCGCGGCCTCCCTTCCGACCGCAACGTCTCAACGCAGCATTCACCGGAAAGCGTGCTGCGATGGGCTTCCGAAGCGATGCAATCGATCGGCTACCGCCCGTATGCAGAATTAACGGAAGCGACGCTCTCCGGTCCGCCGCCGCACGGAAACTGGAGCGAAGAAGCGCTCGCTTCGGTTCCCGGAGCAAAACTGAACGAAATGAATTTGCGATTTGCCCGCGCCTACAAAGCTTATCTCGTAAACGCCAAACTCTGGCGCGCAAATTTGGAGGGAGCTTACCTTTCCGAAGCCGACATGCGAGGAGCCAATTTGCGCGAAGCCGTTTTACGAGACGCGATTCTAGATCGCGTCCTCGCGTCCAAAACGGTGATGGTTTCCGCGGACGCGACCCGCGTGAATTTTACCGGCGCTGATTTGCGCGGCGCGGACATGTCCTTCGCGACGCTTGAGAGCGCCCTGCTTTCGAACGCCCGGCTCGCCGGCGCTTCGCTCTATGCCGTAAACCTCCGCAACAGCCAATTGTTGCGAGCGGACCTTACCCGCGCGGACATGAGAGATACGAAAATGGAGCACGCCATCCTCTCGTTCGCCAATTTGGAACAGACCGATTTCTCTTCGGCAAAATTGATTGAAGCCAACGCGACGGGCGCCCAGTTTAAAGGAACAATTTTGATGGACGCGGACTTGAGGAATGCAGATCTTCGCGGCGCATTTTTTGGCGGAGCTATTTTTCGCGGGACGGAAATTACAGGCGCAAGTGTGGCTGGTGCTGACCTGCGTGGAGCCCTGGGTTTGACGGCGGATCAAGTTTGCTCGACCCACGGGTGGCAGGCCGCCCAGCTGGACGCCGACGTCCTGGCACAAACCCGCAACCTCTGCGGGGCCAGCCACTAATCTCCGAAATCAGTCAGCTCCTGGCTACGGGATGTAACGTATTTTACTCCGTGTTCTACTTTCTTTCCTGTATGGCGTGAGCCTGCCTATCCACTTACTCTTCCGTTGAGAATGAACGGTGATGCCGTTCAGCAGGGAGGTCGCTGACTGATGCCATTACTAAATATAGTGATTGTCTTGATCGTTGTAGGAGTCTTGCTTTGGCTTGTCAACCGCTTCATACCCATGCAGGGAACGATTAAGTCCATTTTGAACGCGGTCGTTGTGATCTGTGTGGTGTTGTGGCTTTTGAACGTGTTTGGACTTTTCAGTTCCTTTTCGCATATTCGCGTTGGCGGGTAACCGAACTGCGAAGGTTTCTATTCGCGACGCTGGGTAGAACTACTCTGTTTTCGACTGGTTGCGCAGCGCGGCGAGAATCCATTTCTGCAGGACGACGCGGCAGTGCGGTTTCAGTTCGCGAAACTCCAAGCCCATCCCTGCGGCCGGCTTCACGTAAACCACTGTTCCCTTGGACTCGAAATATTCATTTTCGTAAAAAATCTTGACAAAAACCGGCGACAGTTCCGCGAAGGGCGCAGGAGTCTCGAGGTAACAGCCATGCAGGCTGATTTCCGTGACGCGCACGGATACTGTCGCGCTCGGCGAACCTTCCGGAGCAACCTCTGCTGCAGCGCTCAAGGAAAACCTAAATCCGCGGCGGTCTGGGTTCATGGCTGCTAGCCTAGACTATTCCGATTGCGGTTGTCGCTCGCTGGATTGAGGCGCCGTCACGAATCACATAACAGCGCCTTCGAGACTCAGACCTGGAGTTTGCGAAGGTAGGGGACGCTGGCTTTCATGAAGTCGAGATTCATTTCGACGAAGTAGTTTTTCAGGCCGCCGGTTTTTGCGGCGGTGAAGATTTTCTTCCAATCCAGAGTGTCTTGGCCAACCGGCGCTATCTTTTTTGTAGTCGCCGACCAGCCCTGCACGTGCATCGAGAAAAAACGGCCAGGATATTTCGTGAAATATTCGGCGGCGTCGAAGCCGTCGCTGATCGTGGAAACTTGGAACTGGAAGTTGACGAATTTCGGATCGAGAAGGCCGATCAGAATGTCGTAGGTACGCTTGCCGTCAACCGAAGAAGTCTCGAAGCCCTCGTTGTGAAGGCCCTGCCGGATGCCGGCAGCCGCCGCCTTTTCTCCCATTTTGTTGTATTCGTCGGCGGCGCGTTTCACGTCATCCATCGTTGGGTTTTTGGGGCCGTCCAGACTGGCGACCAGCATTTGCTGGAGTCCCAAGTCCTGGGCCCAGGCAATGCGGCCCGCCTGATCTTTTCGAAGTTCTTCCATGCCAAAGTGCGAGCTGACGCAGCTGACTCCCCAATCGCTAAGCATTCTTTTGAGTTCGGAGCCTTTGTATTTGGCTAAGCCGCCGAAGCCGGAATCGTCATAACCAACAGGAGAGCAAAGTTCAATGTTTTGAAAGCCGGCGGCAGCCAGACTCTTGATTGTACCGGGGAAGTCTTTGGCGATGCCTTCTCTTACCGGCCACGTTTGGCAACCGATGGGCAGGCCAAGCGGATTAGCGTGGAGTTCGAACGCGCTCGAAGCGAGGAGGCTCGTCGCGGCTGCCGTTGTTGCGGCGGCTTTTAGGAATTCTCTTCTTGGGATTTTGGGCATTTTGGGCTCCTTGAGTTTGCTCGTCAGCGTTGCAATTGTTGAAGCGGGCGGGGCAAGCCCCGCCCCTACAGAGTCTTGGGGGCTACTTTTCCTCGCCGAAGAGTTTGATGTCTTCGGGGCCTTCTTGAAGAGGGCCGGTGTTTCGCCCCTGCACGAGCTCGCGAATTTGCGCGACGATGTCCGGATTGGCAAGTGTGGTGATGTCGCCGGTGTCCATGTGATTCGAGATAGCGGCTAGCACGCGGCGCATGATTTTTCCGGAACGCGTTTTTGGCATGTCCGGGACGATGTGAACACGCTTGGGACGGGCGATTTTTCCGATGATGGTTTCGATGGTGGAGATGACTTTGTCCTGGATGGCCTTATTTGAAGGAACCCCGGGCTTCAGCGAAATGTAGACTTCCGGCACGCGCCCCTTGATTTCATCGACGACGGGAACGACGGCAGCTTCGGCGATTTCCGTGATGCTGAGGCAAGCGGACTCGACTTCTTTGGTGCCGAGTCGGTGGCCGGCAACGTTGATAACGTCGTCCACGCGGCCGAGGATGCGGTAGTAGCCGTCCGCGGGAAGCACGGCGCCGTCAGCGGCGTAGTAAGGCCAATCGCGCCAATTCTTACTCTTCGGATTTTTGCAATATTTTTTGTAGTACTGATTGACGAAGCGATCCGAGCTGCCCCAAATCGTTTGCATGATGCCCGGCCACGGATTGCGAATGCAGATGTTTCCCGCTTTGCCTGCGCCGGGTTTGACTTCTTCACCGTTCTCGTCCCAGATCACGGGATAGATGCCCAGAACTGGCGGGCCTGCACTGCCAGGCTTCATGGGATCGAGCGCGGGTTTCGTGCTGCAGAGGAATCCGCCGGTTTCGGTTTGCCACCAGGTATCCACGATCACCGCTTCTTTTTTTCCAACCACATCGTAATACCAGCGCCACACTTCGGGCTCGATCGGCTCGCCGACGGTGGTCATGTGCTTGAAGTGATAGTTGTATTTTTTCGGCTCATCCCCACCGGCTTTGCGCAACATGCGGATTGCAGTGGGAGAGGTGTGGAAGATGTTGACGTCGAGCCGCTCGGCGATTCTCCACGGGCGCGCAGCGTCGGGATATTGCGGGACGCCTTCATAGAGCACGCTGGTAGCGGCGAGCGCCAGCGGCCCATAGACGATGTAGGAATGCCCGGTGATCCAGCCGATGTCGGCCATGCACCAGTAGACGTCTTCCGGATGAATGTCCTGGTAATACTTTGAAGTGCCTGCCGCGTACGCGAGATAGCCCCCTGTGCGGTGCTGGCAGCCTTTGGGTTTGCCGGTTGTGCCGCTGGTATACATCAAGAAGAGCGGAGCTTCCGCGTCTTGAGAGACGGGCTCGACGATCTGGCCGCTGTACTCCTTGAGAACGTCTTCCACGAAATAGTCGCGATCCATGATCATCGGGGATTCAGAACGGTAGTGGCCTGCGTAGCGCTGCCAGAAGAGGACTTTGTCGATGTGCTGGCCTTCTTTTTTCGCGGTTTCGACGGCGATGTCCGCGCTGGGTTTGTGGTCCACCCATTTTCCGTTGCGGTGATAGCCGTCAGCGTAGATGAGGACGCGGCTGCCCGAATCGGCGGCGCGCAGTCCGCAGGCTTCTCCACTGAAGCCGCCGAAGACGACGGAGTGAATCACGCCGAGCCGCGCGCAAGCGAGCATGGTGATCGGCAGCTCGGGAATCATCGGCATGTGGATGGTGACGCGGTCGCCTGTCTTGAGTCCGGCAAAATCGCGGAGCATCGCGGCAACTTCATTCACGCGCTTGTAGAGCTCCTGATAGGTGATGACGGTGGCGGATTCATTTTCCGGTTCGGGGACGAAGATCAAAGCGGCTTTGTTCTTATGTTTGACAAGATGGCGGTCCACGCAGTTGTAGCAGGCGTTCAGTTTTCCGCCGACGAACCATTTCCAGAATGGAGGATTCGAGGTGTCCAGAGTCTTGCGCCACGGCTTGTCCCAATCGAGCAGCTTGGCGTAGATGTCGAAACACTCAGGAAAATTTTTCTCGCTGAATTTTTTGACGAAAGTTGGGTCGGCCAGGTTGGCTTGCGCTTTGAATTTCTTGGAAGGGTAGAAGTACTCCTCTTCTTTCCAATGGACGGCAATTTGCGCTTCGGTTAGCTTGCTCTTGCTCTTCGATGCCTTCGCGTTTGTCTTTTGGCGAGCTTTGGCCACGGTGACAACTCCCCTTCAAAGATCGTTTTCGGTTGTGACTCTACAAAGAAGGACTGCCCGCCAAAAATGATGCTCTCACGCGGGCGCGGGAGTCAATCGGCGCCCCCGGCACTGGCTTGTTAGTCCTACTTCATCCCGCCCACTTCGTCCCAAATCTTGTGGCCGTAGGTTTCCTTTAGCAAGATGCTTCCGAAGACCAGAGTAATGCTGGCGACAATCATCGGGTAGTAGAGACCGGCATAGATGTTGCCAGTAGCCGCGCATACAGATAGCCCGATGAGAGGCACCAAGCCTCCAAAGACGCCGTTGCCGATGTGATAAGGCAGCGAGAGGGATGTGTAGCGGATTTTGGCTGGGAAGGCCTCGACCAGATAGGCCGCAATGGGCCCATAAATCATGCAAACGTAGACAACTTGAATGAACACGAGCAGCACGAGCAGGGGGACGTTCGGATTGGGAGCTTCCTTCGCGGCAACCAGCGCACCGTTCGCATCAGTGGTCATGGGCGTCAACGCGATCGCGCCGGTAACTTTGTTCTTTTGCGATTTGACTGTGACGATGTTGTTTCCGGCTGCGACAGTCATCGCCTTATAGATGGGAATATAAGTTGTTATGGCTAGCAGACAGGCGAGCATCATGAGCCATTTGCGCCCGACCTTGTCGGATAGCGAACCGAAAAGCGTGAAAAAGGGCATGGCACACAGCAAAGCGATAGCGACGATGATGTTGGATGTTTTGCCGTTCACTTTGAGCACGGTCTGAAGGTAAAAGAGCGCGTAGAACTGGCCGGTGTACCAAACGACGCCTTGACCGGCGGTAGCTCCGAAAAGAGAGATCAGAACGCGCTTCAGGTTTTCCCATTTTGCAAAAGCGTCTGTGAGTGGCTGCGTGGATGTCATTCCAGCACTTTTGATCTGGCTGAAGATGGGCGATTCCTTCATCTTCAAGCGAATGTAGAGAGAGACGGTGACCAGGACGATGGAGATGAGGAAAGGAATGCGCCAGCCCCAGTTCTTGAAGTCGTCTGCGCTCATGGCTTGCTGGGTGCCGAGGATGACGAGCAGCGATACGAAGAGGCCGAGCGTCGCCGTGATTTGGATGAAGCTGGTATAGAAGCCGCGCTTGCCATCGGGGACATGCTCGGCGACATAGACAGTTGCGCCACCGTATTCGCCGCCAAGCGCCAGCCCCTGCAAGACGCGAATGAGCAGAAGACTGATTGGCGCGAACCAATGGGCCGTCGCGAACGTGGGGAGGAAGCCGATGAGCGCCGTTGCACCACCCATGATCGAGAGAGTGACGATGAACGCGTATTTACGGCCCACAATGTCGCCGATGCGCCCGAAGAAGAGCGCGCCAAAGGGACGGACCAGGAAGCCGACGGCGAAAGTCGAAAGATAAGCGATCAGAGCGATGGTGTCATTGCCAGCCGGATAGAATTTCGGAGAGAGAACGGCGGCGAGACTGCCAAAGATGTAGAAGTCATACCACTCGATCATGGTGCCGACCGCGGAGGCGAGAATTACCTTCGGGATGCTGTCGCTCCCTGCTCCGCTAGCCGGGACTACATTTGCCTGACTGGCCATGCTTCCTCCTGTCGAAATGCAGTCCGCCTATTAAGTGCAGGCAGGGCGCACACGAACGCCCTTCCAAGCGGCTGCGAGACACACTTTTACCTGAGTTGTGATTCCTTCCTTTTGAATCCCCCCTGTGACCCGCAAAGGATGCGAGTCAGGCATTCAGTGGCGGAAGGCTGGTAAATCTGACCGTTCATATACGGCCCGGCGCGCGTTGTCAAGAAATGACTTAGGCGCAGCACATGGCACGCCAGCCGTGCATCTGCCTCGAGGGAAGAGAAGAGAGACACAAAGAGCTGCCGCTGGAGTGGGAAGTGGTAATCGTGATAAAAAGTCTGCTTGAACTTTCACAACGCAATGTTTCTCTTTTTTGCCGGGGCACTCGGCGGGGCTATTAACGCCGTCGCTGGCGGCGGCAGCTTTGTGGCGTTTCCGGCGCTGTTGTTTACCGGCGTACCGCCCGTACCGGCTAACGCTACCAATACTCTGGCACTTTGGGTGGGAACGACCGCGAGCGGCGGCGCGTACCGGATGAAGTTAGACATTCCGCGGCGCGTGATGATTCCGCTGATCGTGACCAGCGTGATTGGCGGGTTGGCTGGCGCGATCTTGCTGATCAAGACGCCGGCTCAGACTTTCTTGAGGGTGTTGCCGTGGCTACTGCTGGGCGCGACTTTGCTCTTCGCGTTTGGCAAGCATTTGACGGGGCGGATTTCGGCGGGGATTTCGCACGATTCGAACAATGCGGCGGTCGTTGGTGCGTCGATCTTCGAGTTGCTCGTCGCGGTGTATGGCGGATATTTTGGCGGCGGGATCGGCATCATGAATCTGGCGATGCTGGCCGCCATGGGCATGACGGATATTCATGCGATGAATAAATTGAAAGTGCTGCTGGGCGGGGTGATCAATGGAGTCGCGGCGGTGACCTTTGTGATTACTCGTGCGATTTTTTGGCCGCAGGCGCTGGTGATGACCGCGGGATCGCTGATTGGCGGACTTTCCAGCGCGCACTATGCGCAGAAATTGCCGCAATCGTGGATTCGCGCTTTTGTGATTTTGGTGGGAGCGGCTATGACGGTTTACTTTTTTGTGCGCGGATATCGTTGATGGGCCTGGGGCCAAAGAGAGAGATGGAAAAGGAGTGAGCGATGAAGACGAATTATGCGGCGGTGTTTGTTTCGGCTTTGGCTTACTGGATACTCGGGGCGGTGTGGTACGGATTTTTGTTTGCGAAACCGTGGATGGCACTTGAGCAGATGACCGTGGAGAGAATGAAAAGCATGAATCCGGTGATGCCTTATGTCATCACGTTCGTTTTGGATTTGCTGATCGCTTTTGTGCTGGCTCAGCTTTGCACCTGGCGGAACGCGAATACCGCGGCACGCGGGGCGGCGCTGGGCATTTTGCTATGGATCGGGTTTGTCGGGCCGGTGACGTTTACGAATTACATGTTCGAGATGCGGCCCATGCAGTTGTTCGCTATTAATGAGTTTTATTCGCTGACGGGATTGTTCTTGATGGGTGCGATCCTGGGGGCGTGGACGAAAAAGGTCGCGTAGCAGCGGAACGCGGCGGGAATCTTTGCGAGTGTTGCACGAACCCAAGACGGGCACGGCGTGCCGTGCCCCTACAACGGCTTGCTGTGGATGGAAGCGTCGATGAGTTGGATGGTGTGGACTACCGGCGTCGCTTGACCTTGGCGGGCTAGCGAAGATTGGAGTTGCAGCAGGCAGCCAGGGTTGCCGGTGGCCACGACTTCGGCGTTGAGCGGAGTGATGAGCTGAGCTTTGCGATCGCCGAGGGCGTTGGCGGCATCGGGCTGGACGAGATTGTAAATGCCGGCAGAGCCGCAGCAGATGGCGGCTTCGGGGATTTCCGTTAGCTCAAGGCCGGGAATGTTTGCGAGCAATTGGCGGGGTTGCGAGCGGACGTTTTGGGCATGTTGCAGGTGGCAGGAATCGTGGAACGCGACGCGCATGCGCAGGGAATGTCGCGTGGCGCGCGGCGGCAACTCTGTGAGAACTTCGGTGATGTCCTTGCATTTTGCGGCGAAGGCTTTAGCGCGGTCGGCGTAATTGGGATCGTCGCGAAGCAAGTGGCCGTATTCCTTTACATTGGAGCCGCAGCCTGCGGCGTTGGTGACGATAGTGTCGACGTTGGCGCGTTCGAACGCGTCGATCGTTTTTCGGGCGAGCTCCAGAGCGCCTGTTTCTTCTCCTGCATGAACCATTAGCGCGCCGCAGCACGGCTGATCTTTTGGCGCGACGACTTCGCAGCCTTCGGCTGCCAGGACACGAGCGGTGGCGGCATTTACCTGGGGAAAGAATTCGCGCTGCACACAGCCTAGTAAGAGGCCGACTCGCCGGCGCTTCGCGCCTTGCGCTGGCGTGATTTCCTGCACGTGCTCGTTCTTTTCGAGCTTCGGCATGAGCGCTTCCATTGCTTGCAGGCGCTTTGGAAAGAGCTTCAGGAGGCCGATGCCGCGAACTAATGCTTGCAAACCGGATTTTTGAAAGGCGAGCAACGGCCAGCGCAGCAGGCGAAGACGGTCTGGTCGCGTGAAAATCGCAAAGAGAAATCGGCGATGGAGTTTTTCGGTGAAGGTGCGCGGATGATGGCGTTCGATCTGCGCGCGAGTAGCCTCGATCAATTTTCCGTAGTCGACGCCGGAGGGACAGGCGGTCATGCAGGCCATGCAGCCGAGGCAAGAATCGAAGTGGCTAACCCATTGCGGGTTCATCGTCGCGTTACCTTCGCTGGCGAGTTTCATCAGGTAGATGCGGCCGCGGGGTGAGTCCATTTCTTCGTTCCAGAGGAGGTAGGTGGGGCAGACGGGCAGGCAGAAGCCGCAGTGGACGCAGTTTTCGATGATTTCTTTGGATGGCGGATGGCGCTCGTCGAAGGCGCTTGGCAACGGATTAGTCTCGGGAACTGTAGTCATGAAAGATCGCTGATCGGTGTCACTCGTGAACATAACCGAATGGCCGTGCTGCTGGCAAACGTCGATTGCGGGAAAAAAGCGTGAGAAAAGAAAGAAAGACAAAAGATAACGCAGAGATGCAGAGGACGCAGAGCCGCGCAGAGCAGGATCCGAATCATTTTGGCGGCGTGGCCGGTGGGAGAGCGGCTTGGCGAAGTTCTTCGATGTCTTTAAGGATCGTGGAGACGAGGGATTCGGTGACGGCTTGGCCTTTTTCGCGCGTGGCGAGAGTCGGATCGCCCCAGGCGCCTGTTGGGGAATAGGTGCCTTTGCCTTGAGGATCACGTGTGAGGCCGCCAGGTTGATTGGGATTGAGATCCTTCGCGGCTTTTTTCATGCGTACCGTTTCTGGCGCGATGTAGAGCATCATCGAGGTTTCGATTTCATCGGCGTGCGTGCCTCCGGATTGGCGGACTTTCTTTTCGATAGGATCGTCTTTCGTGAGGTCGGTATAACGCAGGACGATGCCGTCTTTGGCGAGATCGGTGGTGGCTTGGGCAAGCGGACGCAGCGTGGAGATGCCAGTGTTGAGAATGTAAAAGCGGCGCGGGCCGTAATGCGCAAGGGAATGGATGATGTCGGTGAACATGGCGCGGGCGGTGTCCACGCTGAGCGAAGTGGAACCAGGGTATTCGAGGAAGGCGGGATAGTAGCTGTAGTTGATCGTGGGAGCGACGACGGAGTTTTGCGGGGCGGCGTCGAGAACTCGTTTCTTGAGATATTCCGCCATGAGGAAATCGTTGTTGAGCTGAAGATGGCGACCGTGTTCTTTGGATTCGGCGCCGAGGGCGATCACGACGACAGTGTCGGGTGTAAGGACTCGTTCGGCTTCGTCCCAGGAGAGAGTTTCGAGGAGAACGGCGGGGTTGGCGTGCTCGACCGGCGGCGGCGTCACGGCGGGCGACTGAGCTGAAGATAGAGTTGCCACAGCTAGCAGAGACAAGCACCAAGCAACCGAGCGCAGAGCCAATTTTTCAAGATGCCTTGAAGCTAGTACGAAAGTCATTGGTGTACCTCGTCAGTGTTGGCTAAAAGGGCGCAATGAATTGCGCCCCACAAGCCTTTGGTTGAGATTATCGCGCGATAGGGCCGGTTTTGATGCCGCTGTTGAGATCATAGACACCGCCAATGGTTCCGACGAGACAGGTTTGGCGAGTAAGGCCGAGAAGTTCGCGAAGGCGGTAGACGCTTTCGATGCCGGTGCAGTGCGCGCCGAGAATGCGGGCGGTTTGGTATTCCTTCAATTTTGAGGCGGTCCAAGCGAGCTGCTGGTCGGTGGCGGCAAAAAGATGGAAGCCGCCGATGGCGGCATCGACAGGAGCGGGGCGGAGGAAACCACGGGCGTATTGCAGCGTGTTGATGATTCCGGAATGGCCGCAGCCGGAAAGCAGGACGAGGCCGTGCGGAGTGTTGAAGACGAGAGACTGATCATCGGGCACGGTATCTTCCACCCATGCGGTTTCGGTGTTGACCTCGGTGCCAGCCGGATAATTCTTTTCGGGGTAGACGCGCGGAACCGGGCCGCTAAGCCAGATGCCGGGAAAAATTTCTTCGGGTTTGTCGTGGACGATGAAGACGCCGCCGGTGGCTTCGTAGTCTTTTTTCACCTGGATCATGGGATTGGGATTGTGGCCGCGGCGTTCGAGGAAAATTCCTTGCGCGACGTGAACGCGAGAGAGTGCATTCGGATTCGATTTGGAGAATTCGCGGCGGAGAGTCATGAGACCGGTGGTGTGGTCGTCATGAAAGTGGCTGAGAATGACGTCTTGAACGTCGCTGAGGTCGATTTTTAGTTCGCGGGCATTCTCGAGAACGGTGTTGGGGCGCGCGCCAGTATCGAAAAGGATTTTGTGGCCATCGGCCTCGACGAGGGCGGCGAAACCCCATTCGCCGATGCCGTCGTCGGCGAGCATGGTCGAGAGAATCGTAATTTTAAGAGCGTGAACCTGCGGGTGAGAATCGGCTGCTGCAGCTGTTGAAGCGGCTTGCGCGGAAACGCGATTTGGGGCGGCGATCAATAAAATAACGATAAGCGGAAACGCAAAACGGAATTTTTTCATGAACGAAAGCTCCTTGATCAGATGCCGCCGACGAAGCGGCCGGGATTCAGCGTGTTTTTTGGATCGAACTGATTTTTTACCGCGCGCATGAGTGGAAGAGAGTCGCCGGGTTGTCCCCAGGCGTCGAGATGCGGCATTTCCGATGGATGATGGCACAGGGCGAGTGAGCCGCCATTATGTTCGAGCTCAAAGCGAAGGTCGGAAAGTGCGGCATGGAGATTTTCTGGCGCGGCATCCAAGCGCAGCCAGCCAATGCCTGTGGCTTGCATCGTTAACTTCCAATCCGTTTTGCGGGAGCTTGCTGCGCGCTGGACAGTTTCGACGGTGCGCGAGATGGAGGCCGGAAGCGCGGTGATTTTTGCCACTGCGGCTCGCGCGACGTTCGCGGAGTTCCATAGTTCTTGCGACGCGGCCCAGACAGTGGGCGGAGCCTCGTTCGCGGAAGCGGGGCGGGCCAGTTCGCGCAGTTGCGCTTCTTGTGCAGTGATGCCCGCTTCGGTTCCTTCAAAGAGAATGTCGACTATGGGTTCGGCGCCTTGCGCCATGCGGGCTTGAAGCGCGGTGTGAGCGAGTTTTGAATCTTGCACGGCGAGGATGAATCGCTGCATGTCTTCCAGAGTGCAGCCGGAGATGGACAGCGTCTTCGCGTTTCGCGGCAGCGGATGAAGGCGGAAAATGGCGCGGGTGATGACCGCGAGCGTGCCAAGAGCACCAGTAACGAGTTTGGGGAGATCGTAGCCCGCCACATTTTTGACGACTTTGCCGCCGCTGGAGGCAAGCGTGCCATCAGGGAGCGCCAGCGTGACGCCGATGATCAAGTCGCGGAGCGCGCCGAAGCGGAGACGCAGCGAGCCGCTGTCATTCGTGGAGAGAATGCCGCCGATAGTGGCTTGCGCTGGCCAGAGAGGATCGAGGGCGAGTCGCTGGCCATGTTGAGCGAGGGCGGATTGCAGCTTATGGATGGTGCAGCCAGCTTCGACGCTGACGGTAAGGTCAGCCCAGGCGTGCTCGATAATTTTGTCGAGCCGAGCCGTGGAAAGAATGATGTCGGCGCGCGCGGGAGGATTGCCCCAGGAAAGCTTTGTGCCGCCGCCACGAGGGATCACGGCGAGCCCCGCGTCATTTGCTACACGAAGAACAGTGGCAAGTTGTTGTTCGTTGGTGGGCTCGAGAACAAGCCGCGGCTGAACGCCGCAAACTGCGTCAGCTGGAGTGGCGGCGCGTAGCGAATCGGGCGCCAGAATCGCGCGGAATTCGTTTTCGATGTCGAGCTTCGGCGTCGGCATGGGAGAGACTCAGTACATTACAACGGTGAACTGCCGTCAAGCTGCGCTGCGCCAACAAGAGTCGCAAAGCAGGCGAATGCCAGCGAAGCTATATCTGGGTGTTCGGGTAACTTCCAGCTTCTAAGTTGATTCGGAGTTGGCTATTGGTTTTCTGCCGATGGCACAAATCCACCCTTTGTCGCGTTCCTCAATTACCTCTACATCCGAGCATCCGGCGTTTGTGCAGAGTTCGCGATGTTCATCAATGCTCAGGAGTGTCATGCTTGTTCGCGCCGCATATTTTTCCGCAAGCCTTGCGGCCATCGTGTTCGCTCCCTTATAGATTTCCGCGATGAGGATGAGCGTGCCGCCCGGTTTTATGACTCGGAAGACTTCGCGCATGTCACCGGGCAAGCTGGGCCACCAGAAATGAGTTTCCACGGCCGTAACGAGATCGAACATGCCGTCGGGAAACGGCAATTGAGAAACAGAACCCTGCCGGATCTCGACGCGGCCGGCATCTATCCATCGTGCATTCGTTTTCTTTGCTACGGCGACGCTCTCTTCGGAATAATCGACGCCACAGACTTTTCCCTGGGTGGCGATCATTGCTAATTTATTGACTGTCCTGCCGCCGCCACAACCTACATCAAGGATCGTGTAGTCGTCCTCTACCGAGATATGCTCCAAGCCCCAGTCTGTTAGCTTGGAATGACTCGCATTCATTCGCCACAAAGTGAATCGGCCGAGCCACCCCGTCGGCTTGCTGCATTGATTTTCCACTTTGTTCCTGCTGGCCACGGTTTTTTAGCCTGTTAGACAATCTAACGTTAGCATGAGCGGCGACGCCAAATTATTCGCGCGTCCGATTTCCGCGTTTAACACCCATCGCCTTTAGGTTTCCTAAAGCTGATAGCGTTCGTTTTCGATATCCAGCAGCGGGGTTGGCATTGGAGAGACTCAGTACATTACAACAGCAAGCCGGCTCATTCACAGCGCAGGGCCGTCGCCGGGTCAATCAACGAGGCCCGGCGAGCGGGCAAGAGGCAAGCTAACGTGGAGGCACCAGTCAATAGAAGAGCAACGAATAGAAGCAAGAGAGGGTCACGCGAACTTCCTTCTGTCCACTGGGTGAGCATCTTTGTCAGTGACAGGCTCAGAAAAATTCCCACTGCAAGGCCTGTGCCCACACTAAACGTGGTGGATGAGAAGACCAGCCACAACACGTCTCCCCGCTGCGCACCAAGCGCCATGCGAATCCCAAACTCGCCCGTCCTTTGGGCAACGCTGTAGGACACCACGCTGTAGAGCCCGACGAGCGCCAGCACTAGCGCCACGAACGCGAAAGCGCCAAGGAGCATCGATGTCAGATGCCCCTGCTGCCACTCCGGCATTCGGGCGAGCAGCTCTTCCAGGCTGAAGCTCTGTCCCTCGACTTGCTGATCGGGATCCACCGAACGCACTTGTGCACGAACAGAGCGGAATAGGGAAGCGGGGCTGTTTTGGCTGTGCACCAAAATATGCGAATAGACTCCCAACCATATCGTGTAAGGCACGTAGACGGCGGGCCGCACAGGATTTGCCAGGCCATCATTTCTTGCGTCCGCGACGACTCCAACGATCTGGAACCACTCGTCGCTTCCCGGCGCCACAAGACGAAAAGGCTGGTTCTTCACTTGCGGCATGCGGATCTGCCGGCCCAGAACATCGCCGTCGGGCCAATACTCCCGCGCCATGGTCTGGTTAATCACCGCCAGGTGCGCCCCCCGCATCGTCTCGGATTCGTCCCAAGTTCGTCCCTTTAGGAGCGCAACATGGAGCATGGAGAAATACTCCGGGCTAACCATGCTTAGGCGAATCTGCTGCTCCTCGGCCAGACGCCTGCCCATGATTTCCAGTGTTTCGTCGACTCCGTTCATCGGTGGCGTCGCTTCCGTCGAAATGGCGACTGAAATCACTCCAGGAATCGCGGCCACGCTCTCCCGAAGCTGATGGAAGTACGCCGCTCGTTCTTCCCACTTCATATAGGTGTTGTTATGAAGCGGTATGCCGGCGACCATGGTGTTGTGCGGATCATATCCAAGCGGGGTATTCATCAAGTGGAGAAAGCCCTGAATGGCTGCTGCTGCGGCAGTTAGCAACAACAGCGTTAGCGCGATCTGCCCGGCGATCAACAAACTATGAGTGCGTTTCGCGTGCGCTCCGCCTCGAACGGTGCGGGCGCTGGACTGCATCACGCGGTTTACGTCAGGGCGGCTAAATTGAAGCGCAGGCGAAAGCCCAAATACAAGCACCGTCAGAAGTGCAACTCCAACACTAAAGCACAATACTGGCACATTGATTTGGATGGCGGCTTCGTAGGGATAAGACCACCGCGGGAGCCACCGCACGATCAAGATTAGACTGCCATAGGCCAGCAATATTCCGACCGCTACGCCGCTCAACGATAGCAGTAAGGATTCCGTGAGCAACTGACGGAGGATGCGACTTCTGCTCGCTCCGACAGACGCTCTCACCGCCAGCTCATGTTGACGCGCGGCGCCTCTGGCCAGCAGCAGGATCGAGACATTCGCGCAGCCGATGGCTAGTAGCAGCATGACTCCACCAAATAAAAGATAAAGCGTGCGCTCAAAACTCTTGCCATGTTCGTCCATCAATTGGGCAAGCTGAATGCGAAAGGTTCCCGGAAAGTTCTTCGGGGTCTCCTTTGCAAACTGCTCCAGTAATGACTGGAATTCCGCCTGCACCGCGTCATGGCCGACGCCCCCCTTGAGCTTCACGCAAGACACGTAAACGAGATCTTTGGGGTCGTTTGTGATTTTCAACGGAAGATAGACGTCGGCAACGGTCCAGGCAAACCGTGGAGGGAGAACACCCACAATTGTGTAGTTTTTGTGGGCCAATCCCAGGGACTTGCCCAAGACATCGGAGCTTCCGCCAAAATGCCGCTGCCAAAATGAAAAGCTAAGGACGACTACCGGCTGCGGGTCTTGGCCATCCGGCGCGTCCGAGGGAAGCAATCCGCGGCCTAGCAACGCCGGCACTCCGAAAAAGCTGGATGCGTTGGTCGTTAGGAAAACTGCTCTCACATCTTCGGGCAGATCGCTGCCAGTGGTTGGCAGCTCCCAGTTTGTTTGTGCCAGTACACTTTCGACCGAATTCGCTTGCCGCAACTGTTGGAGTTGAGGGCCGGTCAAGAAAAAAATTCTCGGAACTCCCGCTTTGTCCTCAGCTTGAGGGCGGACCATGCGGTCGGCGCCCACATAGGGATAAGGATGGATCAGTACGGCATAAATAACGCTGAATACGGCGGTGGTGGCACCAATGCTTAGCGCTAGGGGGAGAACTGCGGCGAGTGCGAATCCCGGACTCTTCTTGAGATTCCGCGCTCCATAGCGAACGTCTTGCCAGAGGATTGGCATTGGAGAGACTCAGTACATTACAACGATGGCGCGGCGTCAAGGTGTGCGCCAGAAACAAGAGTAGCAGGGCACGACCTAGTACAAGGTAGGATTCGTACCTAAACAAGCTGGGAGGAGCGTCTATCCTGTTAGGGCCTCAGTGATCCAAGTCAACAGCCGGTTCTTGCTTGGACGGAGGGAACGGATGTTCATCAACGCCCGACTTTGCTTCTTCTTACTCGTCTGTATGTTCTACGCCACGACTGGCTCAGCGCAAGATCTCAGCCCGACAACTCCGGCCGACAACGGCATGATCAACCTCGACGTGGTCGTGACGCCAAAGTCCGGGCCGCCGGTTGGCGATCTTCAGCAGCAGGATTTCACTATTTTGGATAATAAGGTTCCGCAGACCATCGCCTCGTTTCGAGCTGTGCGAGGAAAAGAGGCGCCGATCAAGATAGTGCTTGTCGTCGACGATGTAAACACTGGTATAACGAACATTGCATACGAACGTTCGGAGATCGGTAAATTTCTGCGAGCGGATGGCGGGCAACTCGCTAACCCCATCGCGCTGGCTTTTCTTACGGACGACGGTATCAAGGTCCAGGACGACTTTTCGAGCGACGGCAAAGCACTTAGTGCGGCGCTGGATCAATACAGCCTGGGATTACATTCCATTCACCGCTCCGGCGGCATCTACAGCGCCATAGAACAATTCGAGATTTCCACGAAGGCACTACTTCAGCTTGCAACGCGCGAGGCTGCCCGCCCAGGACGCAAGATCATTCTGTGGGTTTCGCCGGGATGGCCGATCCTCTCCGGCCCGGGCGTCGAGCAACAGATGGACGCAAAACAAGAGCAACGGATTTTCAACGACGTCGTGCAGGCGTCGACGCTGCTGCGGCAAGGCCGCATCACTCTTTACAGCATCGATCCTCTAGGCAGCGCCGACTTTGGCGGACGCGCCATCCGCTGGGAGTCTTACGTCAAGGGAATCAGCAAACCTAGCCAGACCGACTGGGGCGACCTAGCGTTACAGGTAATCGCCACGCAGAGCGGCGGTCTTGCTCTCATCGGCAGTAACGACATCACGGCATCTGTAAAACAGTGCCTGGCCGATACGCAGGCGTACTATGAGATTTCATTCGCTCCACCTTTGGACCAAAAGCGAGACGAATACCACCATCTGGAAATCCACCTGGCAGATCGTAAGTTAACGGCGCGCACTCGTCAGGGGTATTACGCGCAGCCTTCGGTCCATTGAAGCCACGATTGCGGCGCTTGTCACCATGGTGCCAGCCCGCTCGGTAGCAAAGAATAAAGTGGACTTCGTCAAGCTCACGGCATATGCCGAATAACAGGAGACTGCGTCGTCGGAGTAGCCGCCTCGGGAAAGAGATTACGCGTTCGCGCGGCGGGCTTTGCCTTCGGGTGCGACTTGTGCATTCGTTGCCGGCAACGGGATACAAACGTGTATTTGCGTCCCCTGCGATAACTTCGATTCAATGGAAAGCTGTCCTCTAACCAGGCGAACCCTCTCGCGCAAACTGTTTAGACCCAACCCGCTCACCCCTGCGACTGAATTGATGTCGAACCCTCGGCCCGAATCGCGAATGCACAAACTGATTTCATCCGCGTAGCCTGAAAGCTCGACCACGGCCTCAGCTGCGCCGCTATGCTTCACCACGTTGTGTAGAGCCTCCTGCGTGATCCGGAATAGGCAGAGAGTCACATCCTTCGGAATGAAATCCGGAATGTTGCTGGAGACGAATTCGACCGCCAGCTCGTGCTGGGCGGAGAATTCACTGCAAAGCCCCTTCAAAGAGGCGACCAGACCCAGGGTTTCCAACTTCGCAGGGTGGAGCTCGTGCGATAAGCTGCGAATGTCGGAGGACACTTCCGTCGCTAATCCCTCAATAATTTCCAGATGCTGCTGCGCCGGCGAAGAGAGCTCGGGCATGCTCTGCTTGAATTGCTGAAGGCTGATTTGGAGGAGGGCCAACCTTTGGCTCAAGTCGTCATGCAACTCTCGAGCAATGCGCGAGCGTTCTTCCTCTTGTGCGGTGATCAGACGCCCGCTCATGGCAATAAGCGCTGCTTCGGACAGTTTGCGATCCGTGATGTCTTGCGTGGTGCCCCGCAGGTAGAGCGGACGGCCGTTGGCATCCATCACGGCTTCACCCCGGGTAGTAAGCCAAAACCTTGTGCCATCTGAACGTATTGCTTCCAAGTCCAACTTATAGGGCACTCCCGTTTGCATCGCTCTCTCGATGCCTTGCTTCAACAGAGACCAGCTCTCTGGAGTGAAGAGTTTTTTGTGCTCTTTAAAAGAGGGCGCGGGCAGTTCGGGATTGTATCCGGCCAGGCGATAAAGTTCGGCGGACCAAGTGACGGTGTTGGAACTGGCATCCCATTTCCAGCTCCCGGTTCGTGCGACGCGCTGGGCGTCATTCAACTCCCTGTCTCTCAGTCGCAAAGTTTGCGCGACATCCTTGGTCTCTTCTACCAGTGCTGCCAAAACCATGAAGGGCGCGGCCATGAAAAATAAGAACATTTGGAGCGAGAAGACATTGATATGAGGTCCGGGTGCAATGAAGGGGCCTCTGCCGTGGACAGCATTCCAAATCGCGATAAAGGCAACCGCAATCATCGAAGTACTGACTCCCGTCGATCCGAAACGGAGAGTGGACCAGATCAGTAGCGGCACAAGAGAATAGAACACGACAGGAGGAGTGCTCTGCTGGGGAGCGGTGATAGCGAAGTATGCGAGAACCGCCATCGCTGCGAGCAGCGAGAGGGCTTCCAGGTAATAAGCGCGTGGTTTTTGCGGCAGAACCGGAATCACTCTGGCCCAGCCCAGTATGGCAGGCATCAGAGTAAGGAAGCCGATCGCTTCCGAGAGGAAAGCCACCTTCCAAGTTGCCCAGTAGTGACCGGTTGTAGTAAAGGCGCCGAAGAACGCTCCAACAAAGGGAGCCAAGAAGACTGCGTAGAAAGAATACCTTGCCAGAGATTTGACGTTAGTCAACTGGGGGACGCCGTCAAATGAAATACGCAGGAACCAAGCGGCGATGAGAACTTCTACCGCGTTAGAGACAGCGAACCACACGAGAGAACGAATAGGCTCGCCTACTGCCAGATCAAAGAGGAAAAATCCAGCCAGGCCCGCGGGTAGAAATGCCGGCCAGATCTTTCGTCGGGTCAGGACCAAGATCGAGGCTAAAAGCACGTTTCCCAGCCAGAGTGGCGAAACCATTTCCGGCCGCACTACGAGCGCACCGCCTATTTCCGCGGCGAGGTAACAGAGACCACACACCAGAAAGGCCAGAGGCACCAAGCGGCGCATTGGGTACGGATTCGGCGAGTTTAATAAAAGCCGACTACGTTCGTTTTCGATGACCTGCCTCCGGTGCATCGGGCCGGTATGGTGATTAGTTAGCTTGCGAACTAACGGCACTTCCAAGGCTGGTACTTGGAGGTATCTATACTACACGCACCAGGAGTGTTCCGTACATCGAGCTGCGACTCTCGTGAAACCTGGCTTCAGCGCAAAACTGGCATGGAAGAGGTGGTAGTTCGTGCGAGAGGCTGGGGCACCCGCGCCAAAACGGTGGGTCGGGCTGCGGTTAGTTTTTCTGAGGAGGCTCGAGCGGTGGCGGCGTGAGATCGGGATGATCTCGCAGATACTGCTCGAGGGGTTCGCTACGCATTACAACTCGGAATCCGCGGCGCGAATTCACATCGATGGTTTTCTGTACGTCCAAATCATCGAAGCTGATCACTTGCTCGACAGATTTCGTTGCACTTTCATTGAGCAAGGTGAAATGTACCTCTTTGTCGACGAACCAGTAGTCGTTGACGCTGTACGCTGTGCCGTCTTTCAGATAGAGCTGCACGAGCTGGTGCCCATCCATGCTGTAGATGTAAACGGGACTCGCGTAAGTGAGGGGCGGGGCGAGATAGTGTTCAGTGGTATGCGCGGAATAGAACAAATCATCGCAGCCGGAGTTCCAGCCCCAGATGGGACCGCAGTAGAGCCACCAGGAAGAGTTGAAAGCCTGCCACGACCAGAGAAACGGAGCGCGGAGGAAGAAAGGGCGGCGAAGAATGAGAAGGGGTCTTTCCGAAAAGGCGTTCGGAGAGCGCAAAGACATGGGGCGTGAGGCTCGCGGAGCAGCTACACGCGGCGCGCCTACAGGGACTGCAGCTCGGGGGTGGACGCCTCCGCCAGCGTGGCCGACGCGTTGGGCTAGCGCAATCGGGGGCTGAAACCAAGCGCAAGCCAGTGCGCAGGTGGCAACCATTAAGATTTTCGTGGATGTTGAAACGCGGGGCACAGCGAGCGGCATAAAGTTACCTCCTTGCAGCGTTGATGCCGAGCTGCGAGGATCGCGCGAGTGCGCGATAAGCAAGTCTAATACTTTGAGGCGTGAATTGCACCGCAGTTCGTGTCGAAAAGGATTCTGCCAGGCATTCGGATCAATCTTTTCGCAGCCCTCCTCAATGGCACGCGACATGACATCGAGATCGGCTGGATTAATGCAACCAGCAAAACGCATGAGATGCTCACCTGGCGTTCCGACGGGCTCTGTCGATCGGCGCGCGAAGTCCAGCACTTTGCGCTGGTGAGGGGTATCGAGACGGTCGGCTTGCTCGATAACATCGTCTTTGATGGTCTTTGTCACAATGAAATCAATGTAGGTAAGCGCAACTTTGATGTCAAAGGCGATATCCTTGCCCATTTTGCCGTTTGTCGCGAAGGCGGGGAAGGTAGTCATCTTGAGATTCCATTAGAAGCGGTCGGCGGCGCCGGAGATTTCTGCGGCATGGGGCTTGTACTCGCCCGGTTTTTCGCCGCATAGGCGGGGCGTTGGAAAAACCTTTGTGGGATTGCTGAGATTGAGTGGGTCGAAGGCGCAGCGGACTCGTTGCATGGTGGCCAGGTCGGGTTCGGCGAACATTTTGGACATGGCGTATTTTTTGTCCTGGCCAACGCCGTGCTCGCCGGTGATGGAGCCGCCGGCGGCGATGCAGAGGTCGAGGATTTTGGCGGACAGGGTTTCGGCGGAGTGTTGCTGGCCGGGGATGCGTGCGTCGTAGAGGACTAGCGGGTGGAGGTTGCCGTCGCCGGCGTGGAAGACGTTGGCGACACGGATGCCTGCTGCGGCGCTGAGGCGCGTGATCTCGCTCATGACTTGCGGGAGGGCGGTGCGGGGGATGACGCCGTCCTGGACGATGTAGTTGGGGGAGATGCGGCCCATGGCGGCGAAGGCGGCTTTGCGGCCTTTCCAGACGAGGGCGCGCTCGGCGTCGGATTGGGCGACGCGGATTTCGGACGCGGCGTGGGCGCGGCAGATTTCGTTGACGTGAGCCATCAGGGATTCGACTTCGGCGATGGGACCGTCGAGCTCGACGAGCAGAAGTGCGCCGCACATCGGATAGTTGGCGTGGACGGCGGCTTCGGCGGCCTGGATGGCGAGCGTGTCCATCATTTCGATGGCGGCGGGAAGCATGGCTGCGGCGATGATGCTGCTGACGGCGGCACCGGCTTCATTGGTATCGGGGAAGGCGGCGAGGAGAGTTTGCACGCATTCGGGGCGCTTGACGATGCGGAGAATCATTTTTGTGGCAATGCCGAGCGTGCCTTCGGAACCGACGAAAACGCCGAGGAGATCGTAGCCGGGGGTGTCGAGAGTTTTTCCCCCGAGGTGGACGAGCGTGCCGTCGGGGAGAACGACTTCGAGGCCGAGGACGTGTGTGGTGGTGAAGCCGTATGTGAGGCAGTGAGCGCCGCCGGAGTTTTCGGCGACGTTCCCGCCGATGCTGCAGATGGATTGCGATGATGGATCGGGAGCGTAGAAATAGTTTTGCGGCGCAACGCGATTGGTGACGTCGAGATTGATGACGCCCGGCTCGACGACTACGCGGGCGTTGGGGAGATCGACTTCGAGGATGCGATTCATGCGCGCGAGGCTGATGACGATGCCGTTTTCTACGGGGAGCGCTCCGCCGCTTAGGCCGGTGCCGGAGCCGCGGGCAACGAATGGGATTCGCTCGCGATGGCAGAGGCGGAGGATGGCTTGGACTTCGGCGGTGGAGGAGGGGAGAAGGACGGCTTGGGGCATGGTGCGGAAATTGGTCAGGGCGTCGGAGTCGTAGGTGTGGAGTTCTTCGGGGGACGTGATGACTGCGCGTGGGCCGGTGATGGCGCGGAATTCGGTTAGGAGTGAGGAGTTCATGGGTGGAGGCTCAGGGAAGGATAGTACGGGAAAGGAGTGAGTAGTGGGTAGTGAGTAGTGAGTAGGGCAGCAGGGGACGGCCCCCTCCCCCCGGTTTTTTGTAAGTGCGGATTCTAAAGAAGATGGGGGACAGGAGGTTGACAGTCGACAGTTTAAAGTCGAAAGGCAAAGAAAGAGAACTAAATACCCCGAGCCGCTCGGGGTGAACTCCGATACCCCCACCCCCGGTGTTTTTTGTAAGAGTGGCAGACAAAGGACTTAGGCTTGACGCGGCGTCAAGAGCGTCAAGATTCGGAGAGCCGAAGGGAGAGACGCAGGGTTCGGAAACGGGGGCGGAGGCAATTAAGCCTGGATCCTTCGCTGCGCTCAGGATGACAGACTCGGCCCAGGGACGGACGCTCGGCAGTCGGTCAGTTCGGCAAACCTCTGTGCAGGCAGGATGACAGCTATAGGAATCGAGCTGGTGGAGGTGTGAGGAGCAATTCGGCGCGGAGGCGGATGGAAGGGCGGTGTACGAGCCGAACATGAGGGATTATAGCGCTATAGTTACCGATTGTCAATAATTTTCTAGATTACTGAGTTGGTATTCGAACAGGAGTGGCGGAAGTTGAAGGATTTGAAGGGGTTGGGCGGGGGCTAACTCATTTGATACGGCTGTGGGAATCTGTGGAAAATTCAAAAGCCCCAGACGCAAGCCCGGCGTCTGGGGCACCCGGCCAAAGCTGCGAGTGCGGCTGGACAAGAGAACGTGAGTAATCAACTCAAGGTTGCACCTTCGAAATAACTGCGCAGAGTTCGCTGACGAGGGATGCGTTCATGGTCGGCTTGGGAAGAATACTGAAATTCGTTGCAGGCAAGCAATTTCTTTGCAACTGGCGAGTTCAAGCGATAGGCTTCTATCTATTCCCAAGAGTGATTCTAAGAAAATCAACCACCTGCGCATGACTCGCTACGACGAACCATGTCCATCCTGCGGTGAAATGATTTCTCCTGGCCAGATTTCAACATGGCAGGGAGGCGGCTTCCGTTGTCCGGCATGCGGTCGATTATTGCGCACCAATACAGCATCTCTGAAATGGGCATGGTTAATCACACTCTTCCTATCAATTGGTGCCTGTCTCTTGTTTGGCATTCGGAGTGGGACTGCAATCGGTATTTTATTGATAAGCTCCGTGCCTTTGTCTTTTGTCGTATTCGTGATAATAGGCTTGTTGTCCTCAGTACCGCTTGAATTGGTTCCCAGCAAGAGCAAGCTTCAGCGCCATTTGGCTCGATTCGATAGAAAATGTCCGGCTTGTAGTGAAGTTATTTCACCTAAGCGGATTCCGACATGGGAATCGGGCGGATTTCCATGCCCTTCATGTGGTGAAATCTTGAAGAGCTCAGTGTTGCCCGTCAAATTGACACTACCCGTGACCTTCGCTGCGTCACTGGTAATGTGCTCCTTCTTCGGTCTCAGGGGTTTAACTTTCATTCTGGTTTCATCGATTACCGTAGTGCCTTTGTATCTCATCGTCTACGCCCTCATCGGTCTAATTAACCCACCGGGACTTGAACTGGTCCCGAAGAGAACGAACCGACTCGACAAATAGTCTCGTGAATATGTGAACCCTATGGATGACACGCACGATGTGTCGTGCCCTATTTCGGAAAATGCGACAGCGCGCTAGTGGATGAAGTTTAGGCCGTTGGGGATGAATTGGGGGAAGACGTAGGCGTAGAGCATGACGATGACGCCGACGATGGAGGCTAGAGCTACGGAGTGCCAGAAGACGAAGCGGAAGATGGAACCTTCCTGGCCGACCTGGTTGGTGGCGGCGGTGGCGATGCAGATGGATTGGGCGTCGATCATTTTGCCCATGACGCCGCCGGCGCTGTTGGTGGCGCACATGAGGATGGGGCTGAGGTTGAGCTGCTGGGCGGTGATTTTTTGCAGGCCGCCGAAGAGGACGTTGGAGGAGGTGTCGCTGCCGGTGAGAGCGACGCCTAGCCAGCCGATGAAGGCGCCGAAGAAGGGGAAGAACCAGCCGGTGCGCGTGAAGGCGAGGCCGAGGACGGCGTCCATGCCGGAGTAGCGCGTGACGTAGCCGAGGCCGAGCATGCAGGTCATGGCGACGATGGCGAAGCGCAGGCGGAAGAGCGTGCCGCCGAAGATTTTTAGAATTTTGCCGGGGCCGAGGCCGAGAATTAGGCCCGAGAGAAGAGCGGCGAGGAAACAAGCGGAGCCGGTGGCGGTGAGCCAGTTGAAATCGAAGCGCGCGGCTTCAGCGGCCGGTTTGGCGACGACGGGAGCGGTGCGGTAGACCTTGTTGTGAAGCGCGGGCCAGTCCCAACCGGCGGGGCCGGGGCGAGGTTTGCCGTCGGGGAGCTTGACGGTGAAGGCCGGAGTGGTGGCTTTGTTCATGGCGAGCTTGATGTTTGGAAGGCCCCAGGCCAGGACGAAGAGAGAGAGGATGGCGAAGGGTAGCCAAGCTTTGGCGATCTGGCCTCCGGTGTAGCGAGTGCCCGCGAGGGACCGTTGACGGATTTTCCATTCGTCGCCCATGGTGTCGGTTACGGAAGCCTGGACTGCTGCGGTGCCTTTTGTGGCGTCGGCGTCGCGCTCTTCGGGGAAGCGCCAGATGTTTTTGGGCTTCCAGAAGCGGAGGAAGATCATGGTGGCGATAAGGGAGACGACGCCTGCGGCGATGTCGACGAGGTTGCTGTCCATGTGATTGGCCCAAAACCATTGGGTGCCCGCGAAGGAAATGCCTACTACAAGAATGGCAGGAAAAACTTCCCACGTTTCGGACCAACTGACCATTGCGCGGACCAGCCAGAAGGGGACGATGACCGCGGTGATCGGCAGGATGCGGCCGATCATGGCACTGAGGTCGCTCTCGTTGAGGGCGGTCACGGAGGCGAGGGCGTGGACGGGAGTGCCGATCGCGCCCCAGGCGACTGGGGCGGTGTTGGCGATGAGGTTGAGCGCGGCGGCGTGAAAGGGTTTGAAGCCGAGGCCGATCATGAAAGCGCCAGCGATGGCGACGGGGGCGCCGAATCCGGCGCAGCCCTCAATGAAAGCGCCGAAGCAAAAGGCGACGAGGAGAAGTTGGAGGCGGCGGTCGGGAGTGATGGCGGCGACGGACTGCTTCATGATTTCGAATTGGCCGGTTTCGACGGAGATGTCGTAGAGAAAGACGGCGGCGATAACGATCCAGACGATCTTGAGAAGGCCGTAGGCGGAGCCGTACAGGAAGCTGCTGAAGGCCATTTGCGCGGGCATGTGGAAGACGAGGACGGCGCAGAGAATGGCGGTGGCGGCGCCAGCGACCGCGCAGAGGTGTGCGCGGACTTTGAAGCCGGCAAGTAAGCCGAGAAGAACGACGACGGGAAGAGCAGCGACTAGCGTGGAGAACCACCAATGGCCGAGGGGATCATAGGTTTGATTCCAGGTCACAGTTGGGCCTCCAGAACGAACCGGTATTTCAGTTTAATTGTCATGAACTCCGCCGAACGCTTTGCGGGAGGCTGTGCCGATAATCGCCGATGCCGCCCGGACTGGAAAGCGAGCATTTCGGGTGATGAGTTACGCTGTTGGCACTCTATTGTCAAGAGATAAGTCGGAGTGCGCGCAGCGATGAGTGTGAACGAACATTCACAAAACTTTGGCATTTGCCCAGGCGGCGAATCTGTGTACGCGAAGATAGCCCTGAGGCAGAGCTTCATAGACCAAGCTTCGGCTGGGAACTATACTCTGTGCATGAGTTCGGAGAAAGATCTGCTCGGTCCGCTGCAGAAATACTGGGGTTACGACGCGTTTCGTCCTTTGCAGGAAAATATTGTGAAGAGTTTGTTGGGCGGGCGGGACACTTGCGTGGTGATGCCGACGGGCGGAGGCAATCGCTTTGTTACCAGTTGCCGGCGGCGATTTTGCATGACAAGACCGTGATCGTGGTGTCGCCGCTGATTGCGTTGATGCAGGATCAGGTGGCGCAGCTCACGCAGATGGGAATTCCTTCGGCATTATTGAATAGCACGCTTGCGGGAGACGAGCAGTCGCGCGTGCAACGCAAGGCGATCGAAGGAGCGTACCGGCTTTTGTATCTTTCGCCGGAACGGCTGGCGCGGGAAGACACGATCGGATGGTTGAAGCGCGTGCCGGTTTCCTTTTTTGCGATTGACGAGGCGCATTGCATTTCGGAGTGGGGACACGAGTTCCGGCCGGAGTACCGGCAATTGAGTTCCCTGAGAAAACATTTTGCGGAGCAGCCGATTGCGGCGTTTACGGCGAGCGCGACGCGGCGAGTGCGGCACGACATCATCGCGCAGCTCGCGCTGCGAGATCCGGATAAATATATTGCGAGCTTTCACCGGCCGAATTTGAATTACATCGTAAAAGAGTGCGTGGGTAAAACGCAGGATGAGCTGCTGATACGCGCGATGCGGAAGTACGCGGACAGCAATGTGATTGTGTATGCGCCGACGATTGCGCGGGTCGAAGAGACAGTGGATTTTTTGGCGGAGCAAGGATTTGCAGCGATTGGTTATCACGGCAAGATGGATAGCGAGACGCGGAGGCAGAATCAAGAGCGGTGGATGTCGGATGAGGTGCGCGTTTTGGTAGGGACGGTTGCGTTTGGACTGGGAATCAACAAGGCGGCAGTGCGCACGGTGATTCATTTGTCGCTGCCGAAATCGATCGAGCAGTATTACCAGGAAGCGGGGCGGGCAGGGCGCGACGGCGAGCCGGCAGATTGCATTTTGCTGTGGCAGAAGCGCGATGTGGGATTGCTGACGTACTTTGTGGAGCAATTGAGCGATCCGGCGGAAAAACAGCGCGCCTGGACGCGTTATCACGAGATTCGGAACTTCGTGGAAGGGAAAATCTGCCGGCATCATCAGATTTGTTCGCATTTTGGCGAGAATCGAAAATGGAATTCTTGTGGGGCTTGCGATGTGTGCGTGGGAGAGCCGGACTGGCTGGGCGCGGCGGTATCGACGACAAAAGGTAAGAAGCGCTTGGCTGCGGCGGTAGCTGCTTCTGGCGGGCAAGGGCTTCCAGTGAAGGAAACACGACGAGAGCCAACGCGGATTTCAGGCGGGGATCCGAGCGCCAAGCGTCTCGTTGCGGGAATCGATCCTGAATTGCGCGAGTATCTTCGAGAGTGGCGGCGGACAACCGCGAAGGAACGGGGAATTGCCGCATTCATCGTGATGCATGATACTTCGCTCGATGAGCTTTGCCGGGTGCGGCCTCGTTCGTTGAGCGAGCTTAGGGGAGTTTCGGGGTTTGGGGACAAGAAGACCGAGTTGTATGGCCAAGGAATTCTGGACGCGCTGGCGGAGTATGGACGCGGTGCACGGACCGCGATGGTGGAGGAGAAAAAGCCGAAGCCTGTGGAAGAAACGAAGCAGCTGCTGACGGAAGGGCGGACATTGGAAGAGATTGCGCAGACGCGCGGGCGACAATTTTCGAGCGTCGTCAATCTGATTGTCGGGCTTATGGAACGCGGAGAAGTGGAGTTTCAGGCGAGCTGGGTGGATGCTGATAAGCAAGCGCAAATTGAAAAGGTTTGTTCGCTTCTTGGATTCGAACGAATCAAACCCTTGAAGGACGCGCTGCCGCCGGAAATTACTTATGAAGAGATTAGACTTGTTGCGGCGCGGTTGCGGCTTGAGAAAGAAAATGGATCTCAAACGCTACCTAGCGGCGCTGGCGAAAACTGAAATAATTGAACCTCGTCTGGTACAGAGTCGTGCGAGTTACTGGGAAAAGCGGCAGCAGAGCTGCCGCACTCCACGGAGTTATAAGGCTGAGGAGACGGACGTGCCGGCGGCGGCGAAGACGGTATCCATTTCCGCTTCTGCGAACGATAGGAAAGACTGCACAACGATAGGGTCGAATTGCGTGCCGCTGCATTGAATTAGGCGGTGGACTGCTTCTTCGTGAGGGAGGCCTTTGCGGTAAGGACGGGAAGAAACCATGGCGTCGAAGGCATCGATCACCGTCACGATGCGCGAGACGATCGGAATTTCTGTTTCCTTCAAGCCGGCTGGATAGCCTTTGCCGTCAAAAGATTCGTGGTGATGAAGGATATCTAGAGCGGCGCGCTCGAATCCCGGTAGCATCCGCAAGACAGCCCAGCCGTACTCTGGATGCTTTTTCATCAGGGCGTATTCTTCGTCGTCGAGCTTTCCGGGCTTCTTAAGGATGGCGTCTGGAATACCGACCTTGCCGATATCGTGAAGAAGGGCGGCAACTTCGAGGTTCTGGAGTTCCGCTTCGTCGAGACCGAGTTCTTGCCCGACGCGCATGCCCCATTCCGCCAATCGAGTGCTGTGTACGCCAGTGTTGAGATCCTTCAGGTCGAGAAGCTGATTGAAGGCGCAGATGACTGAGGTGCGAAGGGCAGAGACTTGTTCTTCCACTTGCTTGATGCGGAGGGATTCCGGTGTCCACAGAGAATTTGAGGACATGGTGAGCACCGGAATCCGCTCGTTCGACATACTAATCACTTAGTGTCCGCTCGAACTGTTCAGCCAAGCCGAGAGGGCTTGATAGACGTCCAGGCGACCGTGGTTGAGGTTAGGAGTTAGTTGGATGGCGTGAGAAAAGGCGCTCGATGCGCTCGATTGGTTGAGGGAAGGCTTCGCGCTCAGAAGTAGGTCGGCAGAGCCGGCTACGAGCGGGGAGCTGAAGGAAGTTCCAGAGGCGCTGGCGTACGTGCCGCCTGGGTAGGTGCTGATGACGTATTCGCCGGGTGCGGCGATCCAAACGTCGATGTCACCGTAGTTGGAGAACGTAGAGAGAGTGTCGGAGTTCGACGTGGAAGCGATGCCCATGACACTGGAGTTGAGAGCGGCGGGGTAGACAGGCGCGCTGGTGCTTCCGTTGCCGGCTGCGGCGACGAGCACGACGCCGGACTGGTTCGCGTAGGAGATTGCTGAAGACAGTGAGGCTGAGGGCGTGGACACGTCAAAGCTCATGTTCACGATATTGGCGTTGTGCTGGACGGCGTAGTAAAGAGCCGCGACGATGTTGGAGACATAGCCTTGGCCGTTGGCGCTAAATGCTTTTAGAGGAAGGATTTGCGCTTTCGGCGCGGCTAAGTGGATGAGTCCAGTGGTCATCGTGCCGTGGCCGAAGTCCGAGTACGAACTGCCCCCGCCGTCCAGAATGGCTGCCGAGGACTGATCAAGAATCGCGGCGCTGGATTGCTGGACGATGACCGGCTGCTCATCTTGGGAGCCGGTGCTGAGGTTTCCGTTCTCCAACTGGGGAACGTCGAGCCATTCAGATGCGCCGGGCTGATTGCGAGTGAAGTCGTAGCCGGGCAGAAGGACTGGGTAGAGAACAGGGTGGTTTACATCGACGCCCGTATCAATGACGGCCACAATACCTGAACCGGCGACGTTAAACCCATTCTGAGCATCGGCAAGGCGGATGATCTGGGTGGCGGGCTGGGCCACATACCCGTGGATGGTAACGGTCCCGTAGTAGTTCACCGGGGTGAGGTCATAGAGACCCGCGGGGATCGTGGTAATCGGCTTTTGCGGCAAGCCCAAGAGCTGGTCGGCCTCGACGCTTTCGATCCCAAGCAAAGACTCCAAAAGATTCCCGACAAAGCCGAGAAGGTTCGCGATGAGGTTTTGCGAAGAGGTCACGAGATAGGTTTTGCCGATTGTGCCATCAAGAGCGCCCTGGACTTGGCAATTCGCGGACAGACAGAGCTTGAGGACGGAGCCGAGGCCGCCAGATGTGCGGACGATGTAGCGGTTCTGGGCGGATGCTGGCGTCGAGGCTAGAGCGAAAAGAGCGATAAGAATCACGAAGATGCAAAGGTTGCGTTTCATAGTTTATGTTTAGTCCCTTTCGGGTCTCCTGCTTCCGAACCAGCCGTACATCCGCACAAAGGGCTACCCGCTAAGTCTTGCGGAATCTTCCTTTTGGGCAAATAGTACGGGTGGTTTCGAGGTGCCAATCAAAAGCTACAAGGGATTTTGGTACTTCCGTACCAAAATGGGACTCCCTTGTAAAAGGTGTGCTGGCGGCGAAGTTCATGGCTTGCCTCCGGGCAATTTGCCCAAGGCGTTTCGCAGTGAAATGACGATTGGCTGCTCGCCATGGCCGGGAATGGAAAGCTCGAGATCACCAGAGTTTTCGATCTCGCCGGAGAACTCGCCGAATTGATTTGTGGCCGCGATTACGCTGTGTCCGCGATGGTTCGAGAGGGTCACTTGAATGTCGCGGCCGATGACGCCGGGGTTGCTTAGATCGAGCAGCTGGCCGGTGATTACAAGGCGATTGCTGCTTGGCTTGGGCTCGATCTGAATGTCGATTTGATAAGGGTCGGCTCTATAAAGCATTTGTCTTGTTCCTATTACGACCGAACGGGCTCCGGCGACGGCTGGCTGCAAGAAGCTGTCGAAGAGAACTTCGATGAGGCATTGCTTCGATTCCTTGCTGGCTTGCCCCATGCGCGCTGTTGCGAAGGCTGCTTTGGCAAGTCGCACAGTGTCGGCTGAAGGCTGATAGCTGACTTCTGCGGATGCCGTTCTGCTGACCTTTTGCCATAGCGAGACTGTCTCCGAGCAGCGTTTGCAACCAGTTGCCAAGTGCTTTTGCATTGCTTGCTTTTGGCCGCCTGTAACTATCTGGTTCACGAAGTCGACCCATTCCTCTGTTGAAAAGTGCTTCATATCTCTTCCCCCCACTATCTTTCTTTGCCCTCGCTCCCCAGCGGGGGCAACGATTCAACATCCCTCGGTGCATAAGGGGAGCATTGGGGCGCAAAGATATAGGCGTGGTAAATTTAGTTAAGTCTTTTATTTACTGTAAGTTGACCGACTAGGACGAAGGGGGCCCAGAAGTAGGGGTGTGGATTTTGCTGTCGGAGCTGCTTCATGGCGGTTTGTAGGGAGACGGCCATGTCGCCGGTTTGCATGTAGCCCTTATAGAAGGATTGCATTAGCTGGGAGGTGCTGCGGTCGTGGACATCCCAGAGGGAGAGCAGAAGGGAGGCTGCGCCAGCGCAGAAGAGGCCGCGCTGAAGGCCGAGGAGTTCGTCGCCGGCGGCGACGAAGTTCATGCCGGTGGCGCAGCCGCTGAGGGTGACGTGGCGGGCGGAGAGACGCATCTGGTAGAGATCATAGAGGTTAAGGTAGCCGTCGCCGAGGCGGATGCCTGAGAACATGGGGTTGTCCTGGCGATAAGTGCCGTGGGTGGCGATATGGAGGAGGGCGCTTTGCGCGCCCTTTTTCTTTAGGATTTCGGTTGTGGCTTGGTCGCCGAGGAGGAGATCAGCGTTTGGAAGAATCGCGGCTACAGATTGCACTTCATCCAGGATTTGGGGGGCGCGCTCGTCGGGGATTCCCATGACTAGGGAGGCGGCCATGTTGCTGGGGTCTTTCTCCTGGCAGAGAGCAAAGACGGTGGCGCTGGGAGCGTAGGAAACGGTGTGGGTGTCGCAGAGATAGGTGTCGCCGTTCTTGAGGGCGTGGAAGGGCAGGAAGTGAAGCGGGCCGTGGGGTATAAAGATGAGATGCTTCGCTTGAAGATGCTGGCGCAGGGGGGCAATAAGTTCCGCATAGAGAGCTTCGAGGTGGCTTTGTGTAGCTTGAAGGAGAGGTTGCTCGAAGCGTTGTGTGTAAGTGGCACCCATACGGAATTTCGAGAGTTGGAAGCGGAGAAGGTGCAGGAAATGGAGGACGCGGGAGAAAATGGTGATGGGAGCGATATCGATGGAGTTGCGAGTGACGACGGCGGCGACCAAGCGATCTCCGGTTGAGTAGTACTCGATGAGCGCAGCATCGGCGGGTATGGCAGCTTGTAGTTTTTCGAGAGAAAAATCCGCGGGAGTTTCGAGAGTGGCGTTTTCGCGTTCGTGGGCGGGCAATTCACGGAGGGTGCGGAGAAGTTCGTTTTCGTGGGAGAGTGCTTTTTCCTGGAGTTGTTGAAGGCGTTGGGAGGAAGTCTCTTCGGGGCGGAGTTGTTCGAGTTCGATGCGGTGGTAATACCAATTCAATTCTTCGCGGAGGTCGCGAATTCTGCGGACGAGTTCGCTTTGGCCCGCATCGCCTAGGGGAAGGCTTTGGCCGCTCTGGAAAATCATTTCGGTCATGCTGCGGGATTTTGCGGATTCGATACAGGCAAAGGCTTCTGCCGCGGAGGAATCGCCGCTATCGCCGCTGAGGTGCAAATCGACAAGAGCTTCGTAGACTTGCAGACGATTTTTTACGAAGGAGATTTTCAGTTCTTCGGCGTGGAGACGGCTGCGCAGGGCTTCCAGGGATTTGCGAGCATCTTGATAAGCCGCGAAGGCAGTCGGACGGTCGCCGCGCGATTGGGCGAGCTGGCCACGGAGGAAATGGGTTTGGTAGGCGAGGACAGGTGCTTGAAGACCGGAAATTTTGGCGATGGCGGCGTCGGTTTCCGTTTGCGCGGCGGGGAGTTCGCCGACCTGCAATGCGATGCGTGCGAGCAGGAGATGCGCTAGAGCAGCTTTACCGGGAAGCGTCGATGGATCAAAAAACGCCGCAGCTCCTGCGCAGAGCCGGCGGGCTTCAAAGTAGCGGCCTTCGTGGAAGAGAAGGAGGCCTTGATAGAGATCGAGGAGCCAGGGCCAGACGAGGTTTTTTTCGGTGGCGAACATGGCGCGGGCTTTTGTGAAGCGTTCGAGGGCGTGGACGGTTTTTCCCTGCTGGCCATAGGCGATGGCTTCGTTGGCGAGAGTTTTGGCGGCTTCGTAGCCCATACCGAGTTTTTCGAAACGAAGGAAACCCTCGTGAGCCATTTCGCGGGCTTCTTCGCTGAGGTTGAGCTCGAGATAGATTTCCGAAAGATCGAGATGACAGAGAGCGAGATGGTAGGTGTCGCCGGTGACTTCGCAGGCGCGACGCGTGGCGAAGAGCATTTCGATGGCGCGGCTGTATTCGCCGCGGAAATAGTAGAGATAGGCGATGTTGTAGTCGGCCTGGTCGCGAAGACGGGGCATGTCGAAGCGGACGCAGAGTTCGCGAGATTTCTGGTAACAGTCGAGTGATTTGGCAAAATCGTTAAGGCTGATGAGGCACATAGCCATGTTGTGGAGGGTGATGGCGGCGCGCTCCCAATCTTCGTATTGGGAGAGCGTTTTGTAGGCACTCTCGTAGTGGAGCATGGCTTCTTCGAAACGGTCCTGGCGGTGGAAGATGTTGCCGACGTTGTTGTCGAGATTGGCGATGCGCCTGGTTTCGCCGATACGGATGAAAGTCTCTCGCGCTTTTTCGGAGGATTTAAAGGCGCGGTCGTACTCGCCGAGCAGAATGAGCGGTTGGATCGAACTGCTGAGCGTGCGGGCAGCTTCTTTCAAATTACCGAGGGCTTCGTACATTTCTATGGCTTGTTCGTGATGCTCGACGGCGGCGCGATTGTCTCCGCAGGCGTAGAGAGCGTTGGCCTTGGCGCGTGTGGCGAGGGCGATGTCTTCTTTGCGGCGCAGCTTGCGGCCGATAAGAACCGCGGTTTCGGCGAGGCGCAGAGCTTCTTTTGTGTCCACGCGGATTTTTTCGAGGACCAAGTCCGCGAGTTGCTTCACGACTTCGCTGTGCATTAGTTCTTTGTGACTCGAAAGAAATTTGCGGCGGCCGGGATCGGTCTCGACGCGGGCCAATTGTTGCAGGAGTCCTTCCATGGGAATCGTATTGATTGCGGTGGGCATCAGTCGAATCCCAATTCGCCGAGATGCTTGCGGAGGCGATCCATGCATTTCTGGCGCGTGAAGCCGATGGAACCGACGGCGAGGCCCAGCTCGGCGGCGACTTCAGAGTAGGGGCGCGCGGGAGTTTCGAAGAAAAGAAGTTCGACCAGGCGGCGGCATTGCGGCGACAGGGCGGCCATAGCTTCGCGCAGCATTTGCTCTTCTTGCGTTTGCTGCACGAGGGTTTCAGCTATAGCGGGCGTCTCTGGGACTGGCAAGTTCGGATCCGCGTCGCGGCTGACGAGTCGCTGCTGTTGATGTTTCCACCGGTAGCACTGATGGTGCGCGACCTGCATGAGCCACTTGGGAAGCGCGCGCGGCTCGCGGAGTTCGGGGAGACGGTTGAGAAGCTCGACGCACGTGGCTTGAAAAACTTCGGCGGCTTCGTGAGGAGGCAGTCTGTATTTGACGGGGATTGAGTAGATGAGCGCTTTGTACTTTTCGATGAGGAGGGACCAGGCTTCCTCGTTGCCGGAGAGGCATTCTTTAACGAGGCGTTCGTCAGTCCAGGTGCCGGGCGCCTTTTTCGTTCGCTTGGTAAGCACCGGGCTCATCGGCTGGCATTCTCCGCGCCGCTGCGGAAATAGAGTTGCTCGACGTTCCATAGGACATAGGGCTCGAGAACGGCGGGGCGAAAATTGGCGATGGAATTTTTTGCGCCCAACAGAATGTCGGGGCTTGCGAGAAAAATCATGGGCTGATTTTCCGCGAGGATTTCCTGGACGCGGTCGTAAAGTTTTTTGCGCTGGTCGTAGCCGGGAGTGACGAGCTGCTGTTCCATGAGGCGGTCGATTTCGGCTTCCCAAGGCGTGGCTGGATGCGATTGCGACGGGTTCCAGAGATGCGTGCCGCCGCTTGAAAGCCAGACGTTGAGATCGGCAGTTGGATCGGCGTCGAAACTGGCTAGGCCCAGGAGGCAGGCGTCGTATTCTTTGGTTTGCGTGACACGATCGATTAGCGAGCGGAATTCGAGGGGGACGACTTGTGCGTGCATGCCGAGCTGCTTTAGATCGTCTTGAATTAACGTGGCCATTTTAGTGCGGTCGGAGTTGGAGGAGCTGGTCAGGATGGTGAATTCGACGGGTTTGCCTTCGGAGTCTACTAGCGTGGATTCGCCATTCGGCCCCGTAGAGAAGGAAAAGCCGGCTTCCTTCAGAAGGATGCGTGCGCGATCGAGCGAATGCGGTGTATGCGGGATGGCAGCGTTGACCCAGCGGCGATTTCCGGGCGTGACCGGTCCCCAGAGCGCGGCGCCGCGGCCTTGATAGACGAGGCGGACGATGGCGTCGCGATCGATGGCCGCGGAGACAGCTTGGCGAAATTTCACATCGCGAAACCATTTTTGTTTGCGCGCAAGGTCCGCCGAAGATTTGTCGCCGAGGTCGTTCAGGTTGAAGAAGAGGAAATTGTATTCGAGGCTGGGGCCGGCATCGGCCATGGTGTAGTTGCGCTGCTGGCGCGACAGAACTGAGAAATTCTCCGCGCCAAGGCGGGTGATAATGTCTGTTTCGCTAGATTGAAAGCGCAGAACCTGGGCGTCGGCGCTTGGGACGAAGAGAAAGTCCAGTTCGTCGAGATACGGGAGACGATTGCCATTCGCATCGGTTTTCCAATAGTAAGGATTACGTTCCAAAACTAATTTTTGGCCAGCGACGTACTCTTTCAGGCGAAAGGGGCCGAGACCGGCCCATTCGTTTGGCGGCGTGGACGTAGTCCAGAGCTGCCCGAGTTTCCCTTCCTGATAGGGTTTTTCGAGGAGATGGCGCGGCAGGATGGCCAGGCCGTCGAAGAGTCTTTCTTCGACGCCGTCGGGCCTGGCGAATTGGAAAACGAGCGTTTGTGCATCCAGTTTGCGGACGGTGATGGGCTTGCCGCCAACGATCAGCTGATCGCGCTGCGTCGCATGAACACTTTCATCGAGGTAGACGCGAAAGGTGAAGAGCACATCGTCGGCGTCGAGAGGATGGCCGTCCGAGAAACGCAAGCCTTGGCGCAGAGTGAGCGTGTATTGAAGGCCGTCGGCGGAGATTTTCCACGATTTGGCGAGAGATGGCTCCGTGAGCTGTGTGGCGCGATTGATGTGAACGAGGTCGGCCTGCATGGTGCCGATGACTTCGCGAGAGGGAGTATCTGCGGCGGTCAGCGGATTCAGAGTTTTTGGTTCAGAACGGAGCGAAACGACGAGACGTCCGCCGGAATGGCCGATTTCTCCTGGCAACGCGAGCAGTTCTTCCTTCGCATTTGGCTGCTGCGGGTGCGGTACCGCATTTGCAGCTAGCGAAATAATCGCGGCGCAAGCCAGGAGGAGGCTCAAGGCGAAGCGGCGGCGCCGTAGGGGGAGGCGATCTTTTCTCACGATAAGTTCCAGCTAGTCTTCTCTTCCATCTTGTACGGGGAGGTGCGCTCCTGCAATGCAGTCGCGAGACTGAGGTATCCGAGAAAGAACGGGACTATTGCCAAGGCGGGTAGGTACATCCACCAATAGGAGACGAGGACGTTGTATTGCTGGAGCGTGGCGAGGAGGTTGCCCCAGCTGGACATGGGTTCGGGGACGCCGAGGCCGAGGAAAGAGAGTGTCATTTCGGCTAGGACGAACTGAGGCACGAGGATGGCGGCTTGCGTGAGGAGCACGCTGGCGGTTTCCGGCAGGATGTGGCGGCGTAGCAAATAAAAATCGGAGGCGCCGAAACCGCGCGCGGCGCGGACAAAGTCGCGTTCTTTGACGCTAAGCACAACTCCGCGGACCAAACGAGCGGGACGGGCCCATCCGACCATGCCGATGACGACTACAACGAGAAGGAAGGCTTCGAGAGGGCTGACGGCGAGCGGCAAGAAAGCGCGAAGGGCAAAGAGAAGATAGAGCCACGGGAGCGCGAGGAAAAGCTCGGCGATGCGCATCAAGAGTTCGTCGCGCCAGCCTCCGTAGTAGCCGGCGGCCATGCCGATGAGCGCGCCGAGGAGCAGGGTGACTCCGGCGCCGAGGAGGCCCGCGAGGAGAGAGACTTGACCGCCGTAGAGAATGCGCGAGAGTTGGTCGCGGCCGTAGGCATCGCTGCCGAGTAGATAGATTCGGGTGCTGGCGGTGCCAATCAAGTGCAAACGGGAAGGTATGAAGCCCAGCAAATGGTATCTGGTTCCGCGTTCAAAGAATTTGATGGGGACGATTTGTGCTGTGTCTTCTTCGTATTGGTCGAAGGAACCCTCTCGCAACCGAAATGGATAGAAAAACGGGCGGAGGTGTAAGTGGCCTTGGGCATCCATTAAGTGAACGTGCATAGGGGGAAGATACGGGCGCTCACGGTCTTGCTCGGTCGGATCGTATGGGGCAAAGAACCCTGCGGCGGCGACGATGCCGTGGAGCGCCACGAGGACGACGAGCCATTTCGTGAGTTTGTGGCGCTGTTTCATTTTGCGCTCGCCGCCGTGCGGATGCGTGGATCGGCCAAATAGAGCAGAACGTCTGCAAAAAAATTTCCGCCGACGAGGAAAATCATCGAGAGAAGGACGCCGCCGATAACTACGTAAAGATCGCGCGCCAGAATGGATTCGAGAAGGAGCGGACCGAGGCCGGGCCAGCTCATGACGACCTCGACGAGCAGGGAGCCGCTTAAGAGTGTGCCGACGCTAAATCCGAAAAGAGAAATGAGGGGATTTGCCGCCGCGCGAAGGGCGTAGCTATAGAGAAGTTTGCGATGAGAGATGCCATGACCGAGAGCCGCTCGTAGAAAGGGAGCATTCAGAACTTCGGCGACGGAGGCGCGAACGTGGCGAACCAGCATTGGCAAAGTTGAGAGGACAAGCGCGAGGACAGGGAGCGCCATGTGCATGGCGAGGTCACGGAGCTTTTGGAGGACGGATAATTCGTCAAAGCTGACGGAGACTAGGCCTCCCGTTGGGAATCGACCGGTACGGACGGCGAGAATCAACAAGCCAAGAGCTAACACAAGATCGGGAATAACCAGGAGTGCGGCAGTGGCGGATGAAAGAACGCGATCGGGCGCACGGCCGAGTTTGGCGGCGCTCCAAACGCCGAGAGGAAGGGCCAGGAGCCAGGCGAGAAACGTGGCTGTTACGGTGAGGAGAAGAGTGTTTCGCGCGCGAGCCCAGAGGAGCGGGGCGACGGGGCTGTTGTACGCAAAGGAAAATCCCAGTTGCCCGTGCACGACAGCGTTGAGCCAGTGGGCATAGCGGATGGGGAGCGGGCGGTCGAGCTGATATTGCGCGCGAAGGGCGGCGACGGTTTCCGGGGAGATCTGCGGATTCATGCGCATCTCATCGAAATAGTTTCCTGGAGTTAGAGCGGAGAAAAGGAAAGTGAGCAGGGATACACCGAATAGGAGAAAGACGGCGTGGAGCGCTCTGCGAAGGAAGTAGAGCATCAGGCGTGTACCAATTCGCTGGGAGATTCGCTGAAGCGCGGAGTGGCCGCAAGGAGTGTGCGGGTGACTTCGTGGGTTGGCGAGTGCAGAATATCTTCCGCGGGACCGCATTCCACAATGCGGCCACGGTCCATTACGGCGATTTGATCGGCCAGGTGGGCGGCCATTGCAAAATCGTGGGTGATGAAGAGATAGGTCAGGCCGAGTGAGGATTGCAGCTCGAGCAAGAGATTTGAGATTTGGGCCTGCACGGAGCAATCGAGGGCAGACAGCGCTTCGTCAAGGATGATGAGCTTTGGCTCGAGGGCGATGGCGCGGGCGATGGCGAGGCGCTGCTTTTGACCGCCGCTTAGTTCGCCGGCTCTGCGGCTGGCCAGCTTGCGTGGGAGGGCGACGCGATCGAGAAGCTTGAGCGCTCTAATGGCGCGGTCCGGCTTCGTGAAGCGCCGCTGTATGAGGAATGGTTCGCTGACGATATTGAGGACGGTCCAACGCGGATTGAGCGAGCTTGCAGGATCTTGAAATACGAGCTGTATTTGCGGGCGGAGCAGGCGGAGCTGATTTTCGTGGAGTGCCGCGAGATCGATTCCTTCGAACGAGATGCTTCCGGACGTCGGAGATTCCAGGGAGGCGATGCAGAGTGCGAGCGTGCTTTTGCCGGAGCCGGATTCGCCGACGAGGGCCAAAGTTTTCCCAGACGGAATGGACAGGGAAACTCCATCGAGCGCGACCAGTTTGTCCTTCGAACGGGCAGAGCGCCCGGACGCGTAGTGCTTCACGAGATTTTCGACCTTCAAGAGTGGCTGCATGTCATCGTTCCTGCACAAAGGTCAGCCAGCAAATTTGAAACAGGAGACTTCGTGCAGCTCGCTCACTTCAGCTGCAGAAGGCTCGTCGCGTTTGCAAACTTCCATTCGTTCTGCGCACCTGGGCTCGAATTGGCAGCCGTTTTTTTGCAACGTCAGGTCTGGTGGTTCTCCCTGAATGACGTGCAGCGTGGCTTTGCGGGCGCTTTGAGCTCCGGCAAAATGCGAAGGCAAGCACTCCAGCAACGCCGCGGTGTAGGGATGCTGAGGTGAGTAAAGCACTTGCGCTGCGGGACCAATTTCGGCGATGCGGCCGGCGTAGAGGACAAGGATGCGATCCGCGAGGCCGGCGAGGAGAGCGGGATTGTGGGTGATGAGAATCATGGCGAGGCCGAGCTTCTGCTGGAGAGTCCGAAAGAGTTGGAGGATTTCCTGTTGGGTGGTGGGGTCGAGCGACGCGGTTGGTTCATCGGCAACCACCAGGGAAGGCCTGCACGCTATCGCTTGCGCGATGAGTACGCGTTGGCGTTGGCCTCCGCTCAATTCGTGAGGATACGAGCGGGAAATGCGTTCAGCATCTTCGGGAAACATCGAGGAGAGAAGGTGGCTGGTTTTCTCGCGTAACGTGCGTCCATCCAGAGTTTCGTGGGCCGCTAGAACATCGCTGACCTGTTGGCCAATCTGCATCGTCGGATGCAGGGAGGGGGAAGGTTCTTGAGCGATCAGGCCGATGCGTCCGCCGCGAATTTTTCGCAGATCCTGCGCAGAAACTTCAAGCAGATTTTTTCCTTCGAAGAGGACTGAACCCTTTTGGAACTTCCCGTTGGATGGCAGCAGTCGCAGGATGGCGGCGGCAAGTGTGCTTTTGCCAGAGCCGGATTCGCCGAGTACGCCGAGGATTTCTCCGGGGGCTAGATCAAAATTAACGCCCGCGAGGGCATGGCAGACTTCGCCCGTGCGGGCGGAGTACGAGACGTGGAGATTTGTAACTTCGAGAAGCGGCGTCATTTCTCGGACCTTGGGCGGCCATTTCCCGCCCATTATTTATGGTCTGTTATGGGAGGCGGACGGACAAGACTGACATATTTCCACGCGCAGGAAGGTTATTGACGAGTAGGAACTTACTGGCCTTTGGTACAGGAGGGTGTCGCCCCCGGTGAAACATGTTCAAAAGCGTCGCTACTCGGCGGTATAGGTGATTTCGAGCCGATGGATCAGGAAGCAGGAAAGGGCAAGAATTGCGACAGTAAGACAGAGCAAGCCGAAGACGGCGATGAATGGTGAGACGGGTTCGGCGACGATGGTGAAGATAGCCATGGGACCTTCAATGGGCAGTTTGACGGGGCAGAGGTGCTTCAGATAGAACGCGACGCTTAGATGTTGGGCCCAGGAAGGAAAGATTGGAGCGATTGTTTCCCATCCCAACAACATAGCGCCGGGGATGATCGGATTTTTGAAGAGAAGACTGAGAGCGAGAAACACGGCACCGTAGCCGAGGCAGGCGAGAGCCGTCACGAGGAGATAAGAGCCCAGTTGGCCGAGGCCGGGGCCCTCAAAGACGTACGATCTGCCTTCGGAACCGAGGCGGCTGTAAACGAGGCAGAAGCAAGCGAGAACCGCTGCTTCGAATACCGCAATGGAAACAACCGCACCAGCAAGAAATTTTCCAACCACGAGGACTTCTCTTCTGACCGGAACTAAGAATTGATAGTGAAGAGTGCGCTGGACCATTTCGCCGCGGAAAAGCCACGTAAAAATGCCCATGCAGGCGAAAAAGATACCAAGCCGGAGGTAATAGAGCTGGAAGGTAATTCCAGCGAAGAGATACGAATCATCTTCGAGTTGAGAAGGGCTGATATTTTTGTCCAGAACATAGCGGAGCAAGAGAATGAAGACCGGTATCCAGGCGAGCAGATGAAACCCAATCCTCCGGCGAGTAAACAAGTTACGGCGAACTTCGTTGCGCAAAAGGACGGAGATCTGGCTGGCGAACAGGCGCCACGGTTGTTCCTTCAGAGAGCTTTGGGCGCGGGATACTGATTCCTGAATGCTCATGTCGGGCTGCCATCCGATCCGATGAGATATTGGTAGATGGAATTCACGTCGTCGTCGGCGGGAGCGACGGCATCGACTTCGACTAAGCCTGCGGAAACGATTTTGTTGAGGAGCAGAGAAAACTGTTCTGCATCGCGAGTGCGCACCAGGACGCTTTGGCCGTCACTCAGAATCTTAGCTTCGACGACGTGATCGAGCTCGAAAGCCGCGGAAGCCAGCTTGGCAGCGTTGGAGCAGCGGACCAGGATTTGCATCGGATGATCGCGGACTTCGCGGCGAACTTCCTTAATTTGGCCTTCGGCGACGACGTAGCCACTGCTCATGAGCACGACGCGGTCGGAGATGCGGTCGACTTCTTCCAAAATATGACTCGAGATGATGACGTGCATTCCTTGCTTGGCGATGGCTTCAAAGAGCGCGATGGATTCGGCGCGCGCCATGGGATCGAGACCGTTTAGCGGTTCATCGAGAACGAGCACCGAAGGATGATGAGCAATGGCTTGAGCCAGGCGAATGCGCTGGCGCATGCCTTTGCTGTAGCCCGCAACTTTGCGGCGGGCGACTTGCGCCATGCCGGCGCGTTCCAGGGCTTCGTTCGTGAGCTTGGTGGCTTGATCGTGGCCAAAACCGTGGAGACGCAGCGGCCAATAAATGAAGTCGTAGCCGTTGGTGCCGGGGGGGAAGGAGTCGAATTGTGTGCAATAGCCGACTTGCCGAAAGAACTCGATGGGTTGCTGGGGTGTGAGGCCGAGAACGTAAATCGCGCCGTGGGAAGGCTTGATGAGGCCAGTCAGCAAATTCATTAACGTGGTTTTGCCCGAACCATTCGGGCCGACCAGGCTCGTGATTCCCGGGTCGAGAGAGAAGTTTACTTTGTTGACGCCGAGAACCTCTCCGTAGAACTTGGAGACGTTGTCGAAAACGATTTGGCGGGTGTCGGGCGTCATCCGCGCACGGTCTCGCGGGCCCGCAATCGGGCATTCAGAACAAACAACGCGAAGATGCAGACAAGAACTAGCATTGTCCAAGTCATCGGAAACGGAATCTGGGACTCACGCGTGAAGGCGCCCATCATCGACTCCTCACGAAATGAGTGCACCAAGATTCGCCTGAAAAGAGAAGAGAAATTCAGGAGTTCGCCCCAATAGGTGCCCATGATGGCGTTGAACATCTCGCCGAGACCCGCAGGGATGAAAAATGCGACGAAGATTATGCCCGTAGCGACAATTCGCAGCTTAACCCACGCCGACACAGCTAAAGAAATGAGCGAAAGCATCAGGATCCAAATCGCGGAGCACAACACGATGGGAACAACCATCCATAAGTGCGACCATATCCAGCCATTTCTCGCCAGTCCGGCCTGAAGGCTAAACAAGAGCAAGCAGGGAATCCAAGTGACTGCAGAAAGAAGCAGGCCGAGGACGGCGAGTTTTCCCAATACATAATCGCCGCGGCTGAAGGGACGGCTCAGAAAAAGAGGGAGCGCGCCATTCGTTAGATCGCCGGCGATCAGAACGGGGCCGACCCAACAGTTCAAAAGAAACGCCGCTTGCGTCTGCACCGTGAGGATGATGATGAAATACTGGCTTTCCACTTTGAAAAAATCCATATCCGGGCGCAGCTGCATCAGCAACTGTAAAGTTTTGTTATTGGCGACGAAAATGAATCCTGCAGAGAACAGGCAGGGGATGATGCAAAGAATTAAGAGAAGAACGAAGAAACGAGACTTGAACAGGTCGGCGAAGGCAAAGCGCGTGAGGACGAAAAAGCGCGACCATGTGGGCGTCAGCGAACCGGTGTAGGAATTGTATCGGCGTTTATAGACGGCCATCCGGCGCTCCCGTCTGTTCCATGGCATTAAGGAAGATGTCTTCGAGCGAGTCGCGCCGGTGATTCATGCGGCGAATTTGTACGCCGCGATCCGCAGCGACTTTGAACACTTCGCGAATTTCAATGCCGTCCGGCATGACGACTTTGATTCGTCCGCTGGTAAAAACCGCGCACTCGCAACCGATGCTTTCGAGCGCAGAGGTGAACGACGCCTCGGCGCCGATTGTTTCCAGTTCGAGGAACTTGCGATTGGCTTGCCGCTCTTCTACGAGGTTGCAAATGGAAGCGATTTGCCCGTTACGAAGGATCAGCACCTCGTCGCAGGTCTCTTCCACGTCGCGCAGAAGGTGGGAAGAGAGCAGCAAGCAAATATCGCTGGCTTCGCGGATTTCGCGAATGAGTTCGATCAATCGTTTGCGCGCTGGCGGATCCATGCCGTTGGTTGGTTCGTCCAAAATGAGAACTTTGGGGCCATGCGCGATCGCCTGGGCCAACTTCGCCAGTTGCTTCATGCCGAGAGAATAAGTTCCCACAGGGCGATAACGAGCTTCACCGAGGCCGACGTAGACGAAAGCTTCGTGGGCGCGCTCCATTGCTTGTTCAGAGGGAAGGCCGGAAATTTCCGCCATATAGCGAACGAAACGGATACCGGACATTTTAGAAATAAAAGCATCGTTCTCGGGCATATAGCCGACGAGAGAACGAAGCGCTTTGCCGTTGGCGTGTGAATCAAGTCCGAGTACGCGAGCACTACCTTTGGACGGGATATGAAAACCAAGCAGAGTATTTATGAGAGTGGACTTGCCTGCGCCGTTGGGCCCGAGGAGGCCAATGGCGCGGCTCTTCAGAACACCGGTGAGACCGTGAAGAATTGTGCGGCCGCCGAGTTTAACCTCAAGACCGTTGAGCTCAATCGTGGGAGTGGTCATCTAGAAGTCAATACGGATTAGACTATCGTGAAGTTCCATGATCGGACAAGCCCAGCAAGTGAAGCAGCGTTGGAAAAGCTGGATTCAAGTCAAGAAGCTTGCCGCTGCTGGCCACTTCGATGCGATCGCTTTCTCCGTATGCGCACATCACGCTCGGTTTGGAGTCAGCTGCCAGTTGTTGAAGCATCGCTAACTGCCCGGAGTTGAGCTGGGAGGCGAGAGGTTTCAGAATCGGGCTGAGATTTTGATAGAACATCGCTGAAAAGTTGGCCTGGTTGTCGCTGGGCAGGAGAGCGCGGAATGAAGCGGAGCGAGCGAGTGATGTGCCGTTCGCGTGGGTTTCCATTGCGGCGATGAGCAGCGCACGAGAAGGCGCTACGATCATGTAACCGTCGGCGAAGGTGTAGTCATACTCGGATGTAACGGCCGCGAGTCCCGGAGATTGCGACTGGATCGTGTAAAAAGTTCGGCCACCGACTTGTGCTTGATTGAGCGTTAGACCAGGCTGATTTGATTTTTGCGCTTCGCGGTTTGCAGCCTGAACCAACTTCTCGATGGCAAGCTGGAGAGCCCCCGATTGGTTGACCTCAATGATGGCTTTCCACGATGGCGTGGGAAGGACGGGGCCATCGAGAGCAATCGTCACCTCTCCACCGAGCGCGCTCACTAAGTCATTGCGGATATCCAAGCCGAGACCGGCATTTGCCTCAGCCAAGCCCTTGTCGAAGTTCGGCTCCGCGAGGCCGATAGTGCTGAAAAGATCATCGAACATGAGTGCCGGCTGCTTCCCTACAAAAGAAACTGCAGCGCCCGCGTTAGCGGAAACATAGTCGAGCGAACCTACTGGAGCGGGAGCGGCCAGCCAGGAAGCGATGCCATGCCTCGGTCCGCTGAACTCCACGGTTATGCGGTTGTCTCCATGATTGGAGGCTTCGCGGCGCGTGGCGATCAGATACTTTATTTCATTGAAACCGCTATTTTGTAAGACATTCGATTCATGTTGCTCGGTGTGCGTAGAATTCAGAATCTGGCCGAGATTCGCGGCGACCAGCGTTTCCGTGCCCTGGCTGTAAACGTTCAGAATTCTTTGGCCGAAGTCGGTAGCCGCAAATTGAGTTGCTCCCGCGTCGAGTTGCGCGCTCATCTGCTGAACGGAAGCAGCATCGCCACCAACAACGAGCATGTTCTGCCTGACGAGCATGATCATTCCGCGCTCACCAACCGTAAGCGAGGAGAGCGACTGAGGATCCACGACGCGCAGATTGGATTTGCCTTGCGCATTCGACAAGGTGGCCGCCAGGTGATTCTGCAAGTAGTCCTCCAGGCCGGCTTGCTTCACCTCGGCAAGCAAGACAGGTCCCTGGTCGCGGGCGGCGGGGCCGGATCTGAACGTAATCACCACTTCGTCCCCCAGGTACTGGCTGATAGCTTGAATTTGTCCAATCAACTCTTCGGGAGTCGGATGCTGATTGGAGTTGCCGCTCTTGTTCCACCAGTCCTGCAGAACTTTGCTCTGCGCCAACTGCTGCTGGAAGATCTGATTCGCCTGTTGAAGGGCATCTCCAAGATTGGGAATGCCGATATAGAGGATGGTATCCGGCGCCAGCATGGGAAGAATCTTGCTTTCATAGCGTGGTCCGGGCGTCGGGATGGCTTCGAGTTTTTCGCGAAGTGTTGAAAACTCCGCAAGCAAAGCCAGTTCGTGATTGAGATCATTGCTCCAGCTGATCTCCTGGCTGACGGGAACGGTCCCAACGCTCTGCGTTGTCGCGACTTGATCGCCAGAGTGCAGGATGGATTCGACGCCCGAGTGCTTTACGTGAACTTCTCCCTCTATCACGGAGACGCGAGAGCCTTTCGTGCCGGAGTTCACGGAAAAGACCGTGCCGGTGACCGCTACCGTGCAGTCGGGAGCGCTGACATACAGGTGGCCCGTCTTACGATGTGCGGCTTGGACAATGATACTGCCCTGATCGAGATGGATGGTGGTGTTGCGACGGTCTGCGCTGACTGCCAATTCCGCACGCTGATTCATTTCCACTTTGGAGCCGTCGAAGAGCCGAACGGTAGCGTGGGAATTTGCGGCAGTGCGGATGAATTCACCCTGGGAGACGCTGTCACCCACTTTGAGTACTTGTTCACCTAATGAGCCAACGCGAAACGCTTGTCCAGCGATGGAGTCAATCTGCGCGCGATTGCCTGGAGGGCCTGCGACATACCAATCGCGGCCGGTCCAAAGCAATGTGACCAACACGGCCAAAGTAGCGGCCGCGAAGGAAAGTCTGGCAAAACTCCATTGAAAACCGCGCGAAGCAGGCTCCATCAGCCAACTGGCGCCCGTGTTTCCGCCGACCGCACGGCCATGAGCATAGGAACGGCAGGAAACGCATTCCCGCAGATGATCTTCCACGATGAGAGCGCGAGCCGGAGGCAGTTCCTGCTGATGAAAAGCGGGCAACATGGCGCGAATATCGGCGCAACCACGGATGGGCTGTAATGCGATGGCTGCGTGTTCCTCGCCTAACCCTGCTTGCAGCTTTTGCCACACGTGTTCGGCGGACGCAGACAGTGTCTTGGCGTCGGGCTGTTCCGCACGGAGTTCGGAGATCGCTTGATCCAGGCGATCGTCTTGCTTCGACCGAAAAAATTTCATGATGCACCTTTTCTAAAGCCACGAAGGCTCTTCTTCAGCCGCGCACGAGTGCGATGGAGAGTGACCGCGACCACAGCCTGCGAGGTGTTCATCATCGCGGCGATTTCGGGGTTGTCCAGGCCTTCGATATAGCGCAGCGTAAACATCTCTGCAGTACGGGGGCTGAGCTTGGCGAGTTCTTGGCGAAGCCAATTCTTGATTTCCATCGAGGAATGCGCGCGTTCCGGGGACAAGCTTGGATTCGATTGCAGCTCGTCGGCCGTTTCCACGGGCACGACTTCGCGATGTCCTCTCGACCGAATGAGGTCCAAGGCGGCGTTCACAGCTGACCTGTGCAGGTAACCCTGAAGATTGGAGATTCGGCTGTGATCGACCGAGCCGCGGGCCAGCCGGAGGAAGACGGATTGCGCGACGTCCTCGGCATCTGCCATGCTGCCGGTTACCCGATAAGCGGCTTTGAGGACACAAGCCTGGTGTGCGCGAAAGACTTCCTCAAGCTCTGCCGCTGCCTGCGTAATCATGATGTTTTCTATCGCGGCCGCCAAGCTGCCCTCCTCGGCTCTTCTACAACCTAAGACGCGATAGCTGGCAACTTCTTAACACACAATTTGCGATGGGAGGCAATTTGCTTGGTGCGGGAGCCGAGACTTGCACCCGCCGAGTATTCTGGGTCTTCGTGCCGGGCCGGCCGTCAACTAGCAGTTGAACCTTTGCGACTGGTTCAACTTGCGATGTGCATGCCCGCAGCCGCGCCAGCGATTTTTAAAAGGCGCTTTGGAGAAAGATTCGGAACCGCCGCGAGCGCGAGTGATGGCGAAGCTTTCGGAGGGCCTTGGCTTCGATTTGGCGGATGCGCTCTCTGGTAACTGCGAACGACTGGCCTACCTGTTCCAGCGTCAGTTCATTGCCGTCTTCCAGGCCGAAGCGCATCTTGATGATTCTTTCTTCGCGCGGCGTAAGCGTCTTCAGTACGGAGGCCAAATGTTCCTTCAAATTCAGATGAATGGCGGCATCCGATGGCGACACGACGCCCTTGTCCTCGACAAAGTCGCCGAGGTGGGACTCTTCGTCCTCTCCGATAGGCGTCTCGAAGGACACAGGTTGCTGCGCAATCTTTTTTGTTTTGCAGACCGCGTCGATGGAAAGATCCATGCGCCTCGCAATTTCTTCGGAAGTAGGTTCGCGACCTAGCTCTTGGACCAATTGCCGGCTCGTGCGTGCCTGCTTGTTAATGGTCTCGATCATGTGCACCGGCACGCGGATGGTGCGCGCCTGGTCGGCGATCGCGCGAGTAATGCCCTGGCGAATCCACCAGGTTGCGTAGGTGGAGAACTTGTACCCGCGGCGCCACTCGAACTTGTCGGCCCCCTTCATTAGGCCGATATTGCCTTCCTGGATCAGATCCAGGAATTGCAAGCCGCGGTTGGTGTATTTCTTGGCGATGGAAACGACAAGGCGGAGGTTAGCTTCGGTTAGTTCTGTTTTTGCTTGCTCGGTTTCCGCTTCGCCGAGACGGATGGCCGTGAGCGCGCGCTTCAACGAGTCCAAACCAACCTCGCTCGATTCCTCTATCTCCTTCCGTTCGGCCCGGCGCGCACGCAATTCCTCGCGCGCTCCAATTGCGCTTTCGCCTCGTGCGGCGTTCACGCGCCGTTCGAACCTGGCAATCTCGCGTTCGAGGGAGTGCAGCCGCTCGACCGTGGCCCGCAATACGTCAATCAGACGCCTCTTCTCTGCCTCACTGAAATCGATGGAGCGAACCAGGAGCGAGATTTCAATGCGTGCCCTGGCCATACGGCGCCGCGCGCGTAGGTGCGCTTGCTTGTCGGATCGAGCCGTGTTCTGCAACTTGAGCGACTGCTTCCTTGCCGCGAGGTGAAGCTTTTCGATCTGGTTGATGGTGCGCAGTGTTTCGCGCAATTTTTCTTCGGCCTTCTCTTCAGGCAGTTCTTCCTCTTGGAGATGCACTATTTTCTTGATGGAAATAGCGCCCTTACGAAGCTCCGCGCCCACTGCGATCAATTCCTTGGCCACGAGCGGCGAACGCGAGACGGTCTTCATCACGCGCAGCTTGCCGCGTTCCATGCGCTTGGCGAGGGTAATCTCCGTTTCACGATTAAGAAGCGGCACCACGCCCATTTCACGCAAGTAGGTGCTGACCGGATCCGTGCTCTTCTGCACAGAGTGCACGGGCCGCTCGATCTCGGTTTCTTCCTCATGGATGGCATCATTTCTGATGCCGAGGTCTATGCGTTGTGTGACTTCCAGCGCGGTGTGCGCTGCTTTCGCGGCGGAAATATCTTCGAAGATTTCAATGCCGTCGCGCTCGAAGGTGGAAAAGAGATTGTCGATCTCTTCCGTGGTGTGTTCTTCGGAGGAAAGGACTTCGTTGACTTCTTCATGGAGCACGTAGCCGCGGCTTTTGCCGAGGTTGATTAGGTTTCCGGCTAGATCGTGTTTTTCCTGAGTGAGTAGCGCCAAGCGTTTTCTCCCTGAACGGTATCTCGCGAGACTTCCGGTCCTGCCCGCACACCACACCCTGGTTAAAGAAGAAAGAGACCATGAGCTTTTTTGTGGCAAACGGAAGGCAGGGACTCGAACTGCAATTCTGGCGGTAGATTCGCCGCGGCCACCGTCATGCAAACTTCGTTCATCCCGACGCGCTCGGGTGACGGTACCTTTGTTCTGGAAAATGATCTCCCCTAGTATACGCTATTCGGCCTCCGTACGGGTCCCATCAGCAAAGCCCTTCATTTACGCCCTAATTCGCAACTTTGCGGAGTTCTTTGCCATTGCAACGACCTGTCATTAAGTACAGGCGGCCTCGGCCAACCCGCACACAAAATTAGATGTCACTTAACTTTTTAGCGACAAATCCATGGAACTTCCCACGGAGGGATTACACAACTATTACAGAAGCCGGCGGGCCCTCATGCTACGTTTGGATTCATGAGCATCCTAGGCCACGACAAAACATTTTCTCAACCCATTAATTGGACCACATCCTTTTTTATGTTTGCATTTCATATCGGCGCGATTGCCGCGTTGTTCTTTTTCACCTGGAAGGCGCTGGCGCTGGCCGTTGTTCTTTGGTGGATCGCCGGAAGCCTCGGCATTGGCATGAGCTACCACCGCTTGCTCACGCACCGCGGCTACAAAACGCCAAAGTGGATGGAATATTTCCTGACCGTCTGTGGGACGCTGGCACTTGAAGGCGGACCAATCGCCTGGGTGGCCACGCACCGGGTGCATCACCAGAATACGGATAAAGAAGGTGATCCTCACTCGCCGCAGGATGGCGGCTTGTGGGCGCATATGGGTTGGATCATGACAGGGCAGGCCATGCACAACAGCGTTACCCAACTGCTGCCCTATGTCCCCGATCTGCGAAAAGACAAGTTTCATGTTTGGATCACCAAGTGGCACTGGGTGCCGCTCACTGTACTTGGAATTGCACTGTTTGCGATCGGTGGCTGGCCGTTTCTCTTGTGGGGGATATTCGTGCGAACCGTGTTCGGGTTGCATTCCACCTGGCTCGTAAACTCTGCTACGCACATGTGGGGATCGCGGCGGTTTCTCACCGACGATACTTCCAAAAACAGCTTTTGGGTGGCCATACTTACCTTCGGCGAAGGCTGGCACAACAATCATCATGCTGTTCCGCAGTCGGCGCGTCACGGCCTCGCGTGGTATGAGTTCGACCTGAACTGGTACGGGATTTGTGGTTTGCGGGCGCTCGGACTTGCGTGGGACATCAAGCGTCACAAGCTTGCACGCCCCGGCCAAACCGACGAGCGGCACGCGGTCATTCCTCAGGACGCTACGCAAACAGCCGCTCCCGTTCTGGTATCCAGCGGCGACTGAGCAACGCCCGCGTTAATGCTGTGCGGCATCAGCGAACGACAAATCTGCAGCCTATCATCGCGCGCCTTCTTAGCTGGCGCTAACTCCGCACTGGCGTAAACTAAGACGCTATGCGCATCACGCGCCGCACCAAAGCCATCGCGTTCTTCATCGCCCTCGGGGCTTGTCTTGTTGCCCTGACGATCGTCCTCAATGTTAGTTGGATCATTTTCCACTGGCGCCAAGTGGTGCCGCTCGTCCTCGGTATCATTTTCTTCGGCGTGTTGATTGCCGGCCTAGTCGTCAACACCATCTTTCTTGTCCGCGAGATTCGGCGAAACGAGCAACAGGACAGCTTCCTCAATGCCGTCACCCACGAGCTAAAAACCCCGATCGCCTCGATTCGTCTTTACCTGGAAACGCTGGCGAGCCGGAATCTGGACGAAGCGAAGCGCCGCGAGTTTTACCGCATCATGCTGGATGACACCGACCGCCTGCTCGGAACCGTTGAACAAGTATTGAAAGCGGGCGAGGTGCGGCACGCCAGTGAGCGAAAGAACTGGCAGGAAGTGCAGTTTTCCGCCATTGTGCGCGAGGTCCTGGCGCTTGCGCGACTGCGCCAAAATCTTGCGCCCGAGGTTTTGTACCTGGGGTCAACACCGCCTGCTGAAATCGTGGTGTTGGGCAATCCTGAAGAGCTCCGCACAGCGGTATTCAATCTGCTCGATAATGCCATCAAATATTCGGGAGAAAAGAAGAACATCGTCGTGGACCTGCTCACGCCCAATATCGATACGGTCTTGCTGCGCGTCCACGATCGCGGTATCGGCATCCCGCAAAACGAAATGAAGCGCATTTTCAAACGTTTTTACCGGGCGTCGAATTCCAAGACGGATAAAGTGAAGGGTACTGGCCTTGGTCTCTTCATCGTGCGCTCGATTGCGCGCCGCTATGGCGGGGACGCGTTCGCCGAGAGTGCCGGAGAAGGGCAGGGCAGCACGTTCACCATTCGTCTTCCCAGGGTCTACCAGGCATGAGCCGCATTCTTATCGTCGAAGATGAAGCACATCTGGCCGAGGGTCTTCGCTTCAATCTCGAAGCCGAAGGTCATTCCGTGCAGATCAGCGACAATGGCGAAGATGCCTTGAAGCGGCTGTTGAAGGAGCGCGAAAGCTTCGATGCTCTGGTGCTGGATGTCATGCTTCCAGGTAAGGATGGATTTCTGGTCGCGCGCGAACTGCGCAGGGCGCAAAATTTCACTCCGCTGCTAATGCTCACCGCTCGCGGGCGTCCGGAAGATGTTCTCAAAGGATTTGAATCCGGCGCGGATGACTACCTACCGAAGCCTTTCAATCTCGCGATTCTGATAGCTCGCATCGAGAGCCTCCTGCGACGCAAGAATTGGCTGGCCTCGGCCAATTCCACGTTTGCACAGCGCGCTGCAACGGAGGACTCTCCGACAACCGCAGGCTCAAGTTCGCTGGAAAGCTTCCGCTTCGACGACAAAGTCGTGGATTTTCAAAACCTGCAACTGCGTGTGGGCGACCAAGTCATCCCGCTTACCATGATGGAATCCGACCTATTTCGTTGCCTGATCGACAACAGCGGCCGTCCCGTTTCTCGGAAACAACTCTTGCAGGAAGTTTGGAATTTGCACGAAGACACCGACACAAGAGCCATCGATAACTTCATCGTCCGCCTGCGTCGCTACATCGAAGACGAACCCGGCAAACCTCGCTACCTTCTCACCGTTCGCGGGATTGGCTACCGATTCGTGCCGAGACCCACTGGCAAGAATTCAAAGTAGGAATGGTCGGGGCGCCCGGATTTGAACCGGGGGCCTCCTGCGCCCAAGGCAGGCGCGCTACCAGGCTGCGCTACGCCCCGACATCGTGACACCTTCAATTCTACTGTACCATTCGGATTTAATTCTAGTTAGGGCAATCGTTACGCTGCACAGTTTTTTGCAATATTTGCCAGCGGTCTTGCCATACAACGCCGCGCCTTGCACATATCATGGAGCAACACGCGAACAAGAGCTCTTCTGAAGAGCGCCGATTGTTCACCAGGCTGAATAGTCGGCTGGGAGTTGAAAAAACATGCATCCTCCTGCTTGCCGCAAAACTCTAAGCTAAGTACGAACAGAAGGTGAAGTGTGGCCATGAGATCCGGGTTTCGCTTGAGGGCATTTGTTTGGATTGCGGCGTTCTCAGGTATTGTCTTTGTCGCCCTTCAATTCATTCGCCCTGAGCTGGCAAATCCCCCCGTTACGGCGGACATTGATGCGCCTCCGGAAGTGCAGCAGATCCTTCGCACCTCTTGCTACAACTGCCACTCCAATGAGACTCGCCTGCCCTGGTTCGACCGCATTGTTCCCGCCTATTGGATCGCAGTAAGAGATGTCAAAGCGGGCCGCAAGCACCTGAATTTTTCGGAGATCGGCAAGCTGCCAGCTGCGCAGCAGAAAGCCGCTCTTTATGAGTCTGTTAGTCAGATCGAGTTAGGCGCGATGCCGCTCCCGGCGTATAAACGCGTGCACCCGGAATCGGTCATCACCCCGGAGCAGTTGGCGCTCTTGAAGAGGTATCTGACTCCACCCAGTTTGAACGTTCCCTCAACACTTGCTGAAATCGCCACAGCTGACGCGCAATATGACAAATGGATTCACGCAGGCCACGCTGCGCCGGAAGTGGCTGCTGCGCCTAACGGCATAGCTTTTCTGTCCGACTACAAGAACTGGAAAGCCATCAGCAGCACAGAACGGTTTGACAACCACACGATGCGGCAGATCCTTGGAAACGATATCGCGGTCAAGGCCATCGCGGAAAACCACATCAATCCATGGCCGGACGGTACAGCCTTTGCCAAGGTTGCCTGGTTTCAGCAAGTTGACGAGAAAGGTTTGATTCGGCCAGGCGTGTTTTTTCAGGTGGAGTTCATGATCCGGGACAGTAAGCAATATGCATCGACTCTAGGGTGGGGATGGGCCAGATGGCGCGGCGCGGATCTGAAGCCGTATGGAGAAAACGCCACGTTTACGAACGAATGCGTTGGGTGCCACAAACCCTTGCTCAGTACGAATTATGTCTTCACGCTGCCGATCCGAGGTCAACAGTGAGGGCGCGCGGGGAAGGTTTCTTCCTTGGCGGATTGGCTCTATCGTTGAGCCTCTTAGGTTGCGCCGCCGATGAGCCCAAAATTTCTGCCGTGTTCAATCAGAGTGCATCGCTCGCCGGGCAGCTTCGGGCGAATCCACTGCAATGGAAGGTCATCACCTCCTCAATCGATCGAGCCGGCTCTACTATGTCCACCCTGTACGGCAACGACCTCGCCGTCGAATATGCAAGAACGAGTTCTCCGCACGACTACCCGGTTGGTGCGGAGCTTTCCTTGGTGACATGGACCCAGACGGAAGACGCTCGCTGGTTTGGCGCGAGGATCCCGGCTCAGGTCATGTCTGTGGAATTTGTGACAGTAGAGTCCGAGCCGGGTGGCAAGCGGTCCTTTTCCTACCGGGAGTTTACAGGTACACCACTGAAAATGTCTTCGACTCAGCAAAGCCTCACACCAAGTGAACGCTCGGCATATCTTCTTTCGCAACGCGCCGCCGTCATGCCCTGATCGCTTCCCTCAAAAAGGGCCGCAAGCAGACTCTAGAGCGACCCCAATCTTTCCATATGCAAACCCCATGGGCAGGCTTGTCAACGCGTGGTTGTGTATGACGAAGAGAACTTGAATGTCGAAGGCCTCGCATGTCGGAGGCCGCATGCTTGTTTTGACACGACGGTGAAGTCCGCAGTCTAATGTTTTCTTTAGTCTCAGGAGGGCGGTCATGATGCCAACTCTCGACAACGGAATGCAGCACCTGAGCAGCCCCTACTCCGTAGCGGAAACTCTCCAGCGCGTCGAATCTATATTAAAACAAAAGGGGCTGACCATATTTTGCCTCGTCGATCACAGCGGCGAAGCGGAAAAGGTCGGCTTGAAGATGCATCCCACGCAGCTCATTCTTTTCGGAAGTCCCAAAGGTGGCACTCCGGTCATGGTTGCTTCGCCCACGATCGCCATCGATCTTCCGCTCAAAGCCCTCATTTGGGAAGACGCCGGCGGCAAAGTTTGGGTTTCCTACAATAGCCCGGAATATCTCCAGCAGCGCCACAACGTTCCCGCCGATCTGGTAAAAAATATCAGCGCTGCCGGGCCGCTTCTTGAATTGGCGGTAAAATAGCCCAGTTGCACAATGTAAGCTTTTCCCTTGAGAATTTATGCCTGAAACATCAGCGAAGGATTCTCAGCCATCGACCGGCAGCAATCCAAACCTTGCCCGCGATCATCTCGCCAATGAACGTACGTTTCTAGCGTGGGTGCGCACCGGTGTTGCTATCGTCGTCTTCGGTTTTGCGATTGGCCGTTTTGCCATCGCCATCCGCCAATGGATGCAGCTGGAGGGGCAGGGACATGTCGTGCCAACGTCCGGACTTTCTGTTTGGTTCGGCACCGCGGCCATCATTGGCGGAGTGCTGGTTTGTGTGGCGGGGCTGGTACGTTACCGGCGAACGCGCGAACAAATTGACTCGGGAGACTTCCAGCCCGCGGGTTTCATCATCGACCTCGTTGGAATAGTGACCGCGCTCTTCGGCTTGGCCCTGGCCGCTTACCTGGTTTACATCGACCTACACTTCTAGTGTCGCGTGTCGAAAAAACTCTGAACAATCGGGTATGCAAAGCCCTGTAGGTGCCGGGCTTGCCCCGCTCGCGTTGAGCTAGAGCCTGCAAATCAGCAGTTCGCGTTCGTAAACCATTTCCTTGGGCAAATGGTCGTGAAGCCCGATGAACAACTCTTCGTGCTCAATCACTTCCTTGCGCCAGGCTTCACGATCAAATTTTTGCAGCTCCTCGAACTTTTCCTTGGAGAGATCCATGCCTTTCCATTCCATGTCTTCGTAACGCGGCATCCACCCGATGGGAGTCTCTCTCGCAAGGGCGCGGCCCTTGGTACGGTCCACAATCCATTTCAACACGCGCATGTTTTCCGAAAATCCCGGCCACATGAACTTTCCATCTCCATCCTTGCGGAACCAATTCACGTGAAAAATTCTCGGCGTCAGCGTCAGCGACCGCTGCATTTTGATCCAATGCCGGAAGTAATCGCCCATGTGATAGCCGCAGAAGGGAAGCATGGCCATCGGATCTCGGCGGACTGTGCCGACCGCGCCTGCTGCGGCTGCGGTGGTTTCCGATCCCATCGTCGCGCCGATATAAACGCCGGAGCTCCAATTGAAAGCCTGGAAAACGAGCGGCATGGTAGTCGCCCGCCGTCCGCCGAAGATAATCGCGCTGATAGGGACGCCGCTAGGATCTTCCCACGCTGGATCGATCGTCGGACATTGCGAAGCCGGTGCCGTAAAACGCGCGTTTGGATGCGACGCCTTCGCGCCCGTCTCTTTCGCAATTTCCGGAGTCCACTTCTGGCCCTTCCAATCGAGGCATTCCGCCGGAGGAGTGTCCGTCATGCCTTCCCACCAGACGCCGCCGTCGGGAGTGAGCGCGACATTTGTGAAGATCGAGTTTTTTGCGAGAGTCGCCATCGCGTTACGATTCGTCTTTACGGAAGTCCCCGGCGCGACTCCGAAAAATCCGGCCTCCGGATTGATTGCCCGCAGAAGCCCGCGTTCGTCCGGTCGAATCCAGGCAATGTCGTCTCCCACGGTCCAAACTTTCCATCCCTCAAATCCCTTGGGTGGAATCAGCATCGCAAAATTGGTCTTGCCACAAGCGCTGGGAAACGCCGCGGCCACGTACGTTTTCTCGCCAGCCGGATTCTCCACTCCGAGAATGAGCATGTGCTCCGCCATCCAGCCTTCGTCGCGCGCGATGTTGGAAGCGATTCTTAGTCCGAAACACTTTTTGCCGAGCAGCGCGTTTCCGCCGTAACCTGAGCCGTAGGACCAGATTTCCCGGGTCTCCGGAAAGTGCACGATGTATTTCTCTTTGTTGCACGGCCAAGGCACATCCTTTTGACCTGCAGCGAGCGGCGCACCCACTGAATGCATGCACGGGACGACGCGGGGTATCCCGGTGTCAATCTGTTGAAAAACAGGGAGCCCAATCCGCGCCATGATCCGCATGTTGACGACTACATAAGGCGAATCTGTGAGCTGCACACCGATCTGCGACATCGGCGAGCCGAAAGGCCCCATGCTATAACCCAACACGTACATCGTGCGCCCGCGCATGGCGCCATTGAAGAGACTCTTCAGCTTCTTCCGCATTTCGTACGGATTTTCCCAGTTGTTCGTGGGGCCCGCGCTGTCTTTCGAGAGGGAACATATGAAGGTACGGTCTTCCACGCGCGCGACGTCGTTCGCATCGGACCTCGCGTAATAGCAGCCGGGCCAAAGCTTTTCGTTGAGCTTGGTGAGCGTTCCAGCTCCAACCATTTGCCTGAGCAAATCTTCGTTTTCTTCTTGCGAGCCGTCGACCCAATGGATCGCCGCTGGCTTCGCCAGCTCCGCCATTTTTTCCACCCAGCGCAAGAGGTGTTCATTCTTGCTGAGTGGCACTGCTGGATTTCGGCCGTGCAGACGTGTGACGTTCATTGCCGCTGCTTCGTGCATAATAATAAATAATCTCCACTATCAACTTTACTAGGACCGTAGCTGAAAGGGAACTGCGGCCACAGCTTTGGATGGGTTCGTGTGCCGAGAGTTCTACGTCGCTTTTGAAGGTTCGGTCGCGATTGCTGTGTCCCGCTGCAGGAAGTAGTTAATCGCTGGCGTAAACACCAGAGACAAGACCATCGAGCTCAAAAGTCCGCCGATTACGGTAATCGCAAGCGGCTGAAGCATCTGTGATCCGGCGCCGATGGCCAAAGCTAGTGGCAGCATCCCAGCAATCGTAGCCAGTGCGGTCATGGCAATGGGGCGAAGCCGCCGGCGGCCCGATTGCAGCATCGCGTCTGCGGCGGAAAATCCCAGCCCGCGAAACCGCTGTTCCGCGTCTAGCAGCAAGATGCCGTTTTTCGCGACGATGCCGACGACCATGATCATTCCCATGAAGGAGGCAACGTTGAAATTCGTTCGCGTCACTAGCAGCGCCAGGAAACCGCCAAACGTGGAAAGCAGCGCCGATGCAAGGATCGCCACTGGCGCAGAGAAAGTCCGGAATTCGAAGAGCAGTACGACAAAAAGGAGCGCGAGCGCCAGAAAGAGGACCATTGACAAATCTCGGAAAGACTTTTGTTGCTCCTGATATTGGCCGCCATATTCGATGCGGATGGATGGGGGCAGATGAAGATCAGCGATTCCTTTTTGTACAGCGGCAATTGCCGTTCCCAGCCCCATTTTGTCCAGATGGGCTGTGACTTCGACCAGTCTCTGCAAGTTCTCTCTGCGGATTTCCGTTTCCCCTGGGTTCGTTGTGAGCGTAGCTAGGGAACCGAGGGTTGCAGTACGGTTGGTCGAACTAACAATCAAGGTATTCGTCATTTGCTCCAGGGAACTTCGGCTGCGATCTGGGAAACGTACTCGAATAGGATAGGCTCGATCGTTCAAGATGACAGGGGTAGCGGCCGGCTCGCCTTCGAGGAGCGCCGCAGCGTCTGTACTGACCTCCTCTGCAGTAAATCCCGCACGTGCCGCAGTCGTCGGATCGATCTGAAACGTAACCGCCGGACCACTAACGGTATTCTCGATGCCGTCGAGAACGTCGACTACGCCGTGGATTTTTCCAATAGCCTCGGCCACTTCCGGTGCGGTCTTAAGCAATAGTTGCGGGTCTTGCGAATACAACTTGATGACGACAGGTTCCGGCTCGTTTGAGAGGTCGCCGATCATGTCTTGCAGCACTTGGACAAACTCGACGTCCGCTCCTGGTTCGCTTTCCTTTATCTGTCCGCGCACGTCGTCCATGATCTCGTCGATGCCGCGCTTGCGGTCACGCTTGAGCCGCACCGTAAAGTCCCCGCGATTTGCCTCCGTGACCGATGCCAATCCCAATTGAAGTCCCGTGCGGCGCGAAGTATTTTCCACTTCCGGAGTATCGCGGAGAATTTTTTCGATGCGCTGAAGAATGCGGTCGGATTCGGCCAGGGAACTTCCCGCTGGGGTGAAGTAGTCCAGAATAAATCCGCCCTCATCCATTTCCGGCAAGAGATCCGTTTCCAGAAGCTTGTAGCAGACACCCGCCAGAACGACGATCACCGCGGAGCTGGCAATCAGCAGCACGGGCCGCTTCATGATGCCCTTCATACACCGCACGTAGAAATTCACGATCCGTCCGAATGTCCCGCCGATGTGCGATTCCTCCGCTGCAACAGCCTCGTGAGCGTCCCCGGGTTTTTGCTCAACTCCTGTCGGCTCTGTGGCCGGCGACTCTGCCGTCGACGTCTTTCTGCGCACAAAATATTGGCTCAGAGTGGGCGTCCACGCGAGCGCCAGCAGAAGCGAGCAGAGCAGGGAAACCGTCATGGTAATCGCGAGCGCCCGGAAAAAACTTCCAGTGACACCGGCGATAGATACCAAAGGCAGAAACACCACAATCGGAGTGATCGTTGAGCCGATCAACGGAACCGTGATTTCCCGTAGCGCACTCTGAATGGCCTGTGCGCGTCCTTCGCCCGCATCACGGTGCAACACGATGTTTTCGAGCACTACGATCGCGTCGTCGATCACCAAGCCAACAGCCGCCGCCAGACCTCCCAGCGTCATCAGGTTGAAACTCTGTCCAGTGAACTTCAACACGATAAACGTGAGCAGCAAAGTCGCAGGAATCACCAATCCGGCGACCAAGGACGTCCCCCAATCCCGCAGAAACAAAACGAGAATCGCGGATGAAAGAACGAGTCCGAGGAGCACGGCATCGCGGACGCTTGAAATCGAGTCGTGCACAATTGTCGACTGATCGTAAAAAGGCTCGAGATGCACGCCTGGAGGCAACGTGGATGCGAGTTCTTCAATCTGCGCATGAACTTCGTTCGCCACCGCGAGCGTGTTGCTTTCCGGTTGCCTGTTGATGCTGAGCAGCACCGCCGGTTTCCCGTTTGCCGTCACGATCGTGTACACCGGCGCGACAGATGGTCCTACCGTCGCGACGTCTCCAATGCGTACCGGAACACCTGCCGCCGTGTTCTTCACCACAATCCTGCCAATCTGTTCGGGGGTGCGCACTTGTCCGCTTACGAGGCCAAGGACAAGTTGATGATCGTGTTCGAGCAATCCGGGTGAATCGATCACATTGGTTCGTCGAATGGCCTCCAGCAAATCCGTGACAGTGACTCCCGTCGAGAGCAGCCGCGCGGGATCGGGCGAGACCTGAAACTCCGGCACTCGCCCTCCCTGGATTAGTACAGAAGCGACGCCGTCCAGCCGGTTGATCCGCGGCTTGATGTCGTATGTGGCGATTTCCCATAACTTGTCCTGCGAAATCGCGTCAGAAGTAAGGCTGTAGCCAAGAATCGGAAAAATCGCAAATGTAAGCCGGTGCGTCTCGAGCTTCGCGGTTGCTGGCAATTCACTTTGCAATCGTGCAACAACTGCGTCCACACGCTGCAGTGTCAGGATCATGTCGCTGCCCCAGTCGAAAAACAGATCGACTTCAGCCGAGCCGCGGCTCGTGATCGAAACGACTCGCTGCAATCCGGGAACGCTGTTCACCGCTTCTTCAATGGGACGCGTGACCGTCACCAGCATCTGATCAATCGGCATTACGCCGTTGTCAACGCCAATAACGACGCGCGGAAAATCCGTATTGGGAAACACAGAGACGGGAATGCTGAATGCCAAATAAGCTCCGGCCAGTGCTAGGCTGATGACGAGAAACAGAATCGGGCGCGAGAGGCGCTCAAACCACGGCACATTTTCTGCTCCGGGCGCACTCGAACGGAAATCCGCTTCGGAGGGCATTTCCTCTAGTCCTTAGCCTTTTCCGCGGGCTTCGTTTTGTCATTGCTCTTGTTATCGGATTCGTTTGCGGAAGCCCCGTCTTTTTCTGTAGGCGTTGGTGCTGCAACTTTGATACTCGTGTTGTCTGGCAGCGCGTAGCCTCCCGAGGTGATGACGGCCTCTCCTTCTTTGATCCCGCTGAGAATCTGGACATCGCCTGCACCTTGTAAGCCAGTCTCGACTGTCTTGAGGTGGGCCTTTTCATCGGTGCCTGCGACTAGTACAAAGCTCGCGCCATCCGCGTTTTTAAAAACCGCCGAGGCAGGAACCGCAAGCGCGTCTTTGGCAGTCGCCGCCGCGATTTGAACTTGCACGGTCATTCCGGGTTTCAGGACGGAGTCAGGCTTGGTGGTCTCGACCCACACCTCGATGGTCGTGCTGCCTGGGTCCAGAGCCGGACTCACCAGGCTCACTCGTCCTTTCACGCTCTCACCAGATCCGGGTAGCTGAAGCACCGCCGGATCACCTGCCTTCAGTCCAACAGCCTCGGTCTGCGCGATGTGCGCCTTCGCGATCAGCTTCGAAAGATCCATTACCGTAAGCAGTGGCTGATTCGCCGCGGCCAATTCACCCGGATATTGCGGCCGTTCCGTCACCACTCCATCGATAGGACTCTTAATCTCTGAGTAGCTGAGCTGCGCTTGTGCTCCGAGAAATTTTCCTTTCGCCGCAGCGAGCTGGCCGCTTGCCGATTTCAGCGCTTGCTCTTTTCCAATCTTATGCAAGTCGTCGAGCTGCTTTTGCGCCTGCTCATACTGACTGCGCGCTTGCATTAGCGATACTTGCGCTGAGTCAAAGTCTCGCCGTGGGATTCCCCCCTGCTCGAATAGTTCCTTGCGGCTGTTATAGACCTGCTGCTGTGCATCAAGCGCACTCTTGGCGGCCGCGGTGTCCAATTCAGCTTTTTGAATTTGCTCCGGCAGGCTCGCGCCCGTAGTCGTGGCGTAGCCCGCCTCCGCTTGCTCAAATTCTCCCTTGCTTTGCTCGGCCGCGGCGGAAAGATCGGCATTCTCTAAAATCGCGAGCACTTGTCCTTTGTGAACGCGGCTGCCGCGCTGCACGAGAAACGTTTTGATCGTCGATGTGATCTTTGGCGTAAGCACAGCCTGCTGTAGCGGGAACACCACGGCGTCCGCCGAAACTGTTTTCGAGATTGTGGTGCGGTGAACCATAGTGGTCTGCACCGTGACGACTGGGTCCTTTGCTTTCTCTTCCGATCCGCATCCGAGTCCAGCGCATGCGATCGCGCACAATACGGCCCAAATGAGTGAACTATGCCGCGCACCCCGCAGTTGGCCGTTGCTCATGGTGTAGTTAAAACTCCGGTGAGTGTTTGCAAATTGGCAAGCGCCACGCGATAACGCACAGCCCCATCCTGGTAGCTGGTATTCGCCTGCGCGAAGGAATTCTGCGCATCCACAACTTCCAGCACGGTTGTCTCTCCTCCCTTGTATCGAAGTGTCGCCAGCCGCAGTCCCTCTGAAGCCAGTTCCGCGGATCGCTGCAAACCTGCCAGTTCATTCAAGGCCGTTTCCGCTGCAGCGTAGAGCGACCGCATCTCCGCGAGCAGCTTGCGCTGCGCCAAGGAGAGTTCGCGTTGTGCCTGAGCGCGCCGAAGCTCGGCTTGCTTCACTCGGCTTTGTGTGGTGCCCCAGTTCCAGATGGGTATGTTCAAAGTTGCGGAAGCTGAAGAGCCGAGGTTGGGGATTTTCTGGCCGTCGATCACGCTGTTCGTTGCGAATTGCGCCGAATCGATCCCGTAGAAATAATCAAGACCCAGAGAAGGGAAGTAGCCGGCGCGAGCATTCATGACGTCATGCCCTGCTTCCTCCACCCCCACCAGAGCCGCGCGCAGCTCTGGATTGTCTCGTGCCCCCTGTTGCTGCACCTCCTCGATCGACGGGAGTGGAACGCTCGCATGCAGGTCGTCGCCAATCGCAAAGTTCTGATTGAAATCAGGAAAAATGAGCACAGCCAATTCCAGTTTTGTGTTTAGAAGTTCGAGTTGCGCTTCCTGCAATTGCCTCCGCCGGTCCTGCATTTGCAATTCCGCCCGGATGACGTCGGAGTGCGCCACCTCGCCGCCCTTTTCGAGCGCCTGCGTCAGCTTGAAAAAATCTTCCCCCTGTGACGCTCCTCTTTGCGAAATCTCCAGCTTGCTTTGTGCCGCGGCAACACGGAAATAATCCTGCACGACCGTCACAACGAGCCCGCGCGAAGCAATCTCCGCACGCGCTTTCGCCATCGCCGCCGCGGCCGCCGCGCGTCTATAGTTCGCCACTCCTGCGAGGTCAATCGCTTCATGAATGTTTCCCTGACTGATGTATTCGTGCACAGCATTATTGGCGATGTAGCGAACGCCGCCCGCGCCGTTGCCCTGCGTGTAGAGGACTTGATTGTTGTACGCTGCCGTGGGCAGCAATGCGTCGCGCGCCTGCTTTCGGTCTTCCGCCGCAATGGCGGCATCCGTCGCGGCGGCTTGGAATTCCGTGCTGTTTTTCTTGGCGCGAGCGAGGGCGTCCTGAAGCGTCAACTGCAAAGGGGTTGTCGTATTAGCCGCCGATTGTGCACCAGGTGACGGCGGAGCGGACTGAGCCACTTTGGGAGCGGGATTATCAGACTGCTGGCCCGCGCCAGGAAAAGGGAACAAAGCAAATGCGGTGGCTGCAAAGAGTGTCGATCGATGCCAAAAATACCGAGTGTTCACGGGCTTTCTCTCAAGCGGCTTAGGATCTTTACGTTCCGCTAATGTGAATGTAGCGGCCACGAGATAAACAGATGATTAATCCATTTCCGTATGGGCAACACCAAGTCTCGGCAAAAACACCGCGAAGTGACTTCCCGTCGCATCGGAGCAGACCAGTTGCAGCCGGCCATGGTGCGCCTGAGCAATCCAGAGAGCTATCGAAAGGCCCAGTCCGGCTCCGCCCTCGCGTCCCGAGCGTGATCGAGCGGGATCAGCGCGGAAAAACCGCTCGAAAATGCGATCGCGCAGTTCCAGCGGTATACCCGGTCCCGTGTCGGTGACGTGCACCTCACAGGTCGTAGTTGTGGTGAGACAGGCAACATTCACGCGGCCACCTGCTGCTGAGTACTTGATCGCGTTGTCCAGGAGATTCAAAATCATTCGCCGCAGAAGTTCTCTGTCCCCGCGAACAAGACATTCCGAGGCAGCATCGACGCTTAATTCAATGTTCTTTTCGCGGGCCAGCGTCCGTGCCGAATGCGCGCAGTCCGCTACCACTTCCTCAAGATAAACGTCTTCTTGCGAGATAGGATACTGGCCGGAGTCGGCTCTCGTCAGAGTGAAAAGGTCTTCCACGATTTTTATCAACCGCGACGTTTCTTCGTGCAGAATCCCCAGCGATTCGAGATAGTCTTCCGCCTTTCGACCTTGTTGCGACATGGCAACTTCGGCCTCTCCGCGCAAAATGGCTAATGGCGTCCGAAGCTCGTGAGATGCATCTGCGATGAACCTCCGCTGGCGCTCAAACGATTGGTCGAGGCGATTGAGGAGATCGTTGAAGATGGTAGCCAACTGTCCGAGCTCGTCGTTGGCATTGAGCACCGGAAGCCGCTCGTGCAGGTTGGTCGCCCCGATGCGCCGTGCGTGCGCACCCATTGCAACTACCGGAGCCATACTCCTTCTTGCCAAAAAATAGCCGCCGGTTCCCGCAAGTAGCAGACCGACAAGAATCATCCACGCGAATGTCAGCCGGATCGTTTCCAGAACCTCGTATTGCGCGTGCAGCGAATGCAGAATAACGAGCAAATAGTTCTGGCCATTCGCTTGAAACTGGCGCGAGTAAGCTCTAAATCGCGAGTGCTCCGCACGAATTGTTTCCAAACCTACTTCTTTGCTCTCCCTGATTTTCGTGAAACTTTGAAAGTCGCTCGATGCGAGTGCGGAAGCGACAGACCAGTCAGACCGGGCGCCAGGAGAAAAGGTATCGTTTGAACTCGCAATTATCTCTCCGCCCGGGCCTAGCACAAGGAAAGTATCGTTACTCGAGCGATGCTCCACCATGGACTGCCGTGCAGCCGATAGAATTGCCGAACCTTGCGTGTTGGACGCGTCCGGAAGCTCAGCTTGAAACGTCACGAGGAACGAGTCCGCCAGAACCGTCAGGTCCCCGTCCGTCCTCTGCATCGACGTTTTTCGAACGATAAAATACGTGGTAGCAGAAACGAGCACCAACACGACGGCAAGCACTGCTGAGTACCACACTGTCAGTCGCACGCGAACGGAATCAAACATGTTTCTTGCGATCCGAGGCGTTCGTTTTGCCTTGTGTGCGCCCAGTGACTTCGGCATCCTCGCCGGCCTTCAAAATGTAACCGGCGCCTCGCCGCGTCTGTAAGAGTTCCGAGCTCCCATCCGGATCAATCTTCCGGCGCAGCCGGTTGATATAAACCTCGATCAAGTTTGAAAACGGATCGAAACTCTCGTCCCAAACGTGCTCAGCGATGTCCGCTCTGCTTACCACTCGTCCCGCGTTCCGGACTAGGTATTCCAGCAGCGCATACTCCTTGTGTGTCAGCGAAATCGCATGTCCACGGCGAGTTGCGTTCTGGGCCGCCGTGTCCAACTCAAGATCTCCAACGCTCAGCCGCGGCGGATGCAATTCCGTTGAGCGCCGAAGCAGCGCGCGCAGTCGCGCCAGAAGCTCGCGAAACTCAAAAGGCTTTGTAAGGTAATCGTCCGCTCCGCGATCGAGTCCGCTTACTCGATCCTCGACGGCATCTCGTGCGGTCAGCATCAGGATTGGCATGCGCTTCCCCGCTTTGCGCAGCCTGCGGCAAACTTCAAACCCGTCTGGCGCTGGGATCATGACGTCAAGAATGATCAGGTCGTATTCGTTGATCTCCGTTTGATAAAGGGCATCTTCACCGGTCGTTGCCGTGTCCACCGCGTAAGCCTGTTCGCGCAAACCTTTAACCACAAACCGGCGCACTCCGGGATCGTCTTCGACCAGCAATATCCGCATGGCTGCATAATACGTGAAAGCATAGGCCGACGTGCAACCTCATCGATCTGCCCAGACCCTCGAGCCCTCGCAAATGGGTGGAAGTGAGATAGTGCCGGAATAGATGAGAGAGGCTAGCTGCTTGCGCGCTTAAATTATCTTGTCTTTCGAATAGCAAATCTTCTCGAGATTGCATTCTACGCACTTCGGTTTGCGCGCGTGGCATACGCGCCGTCCGTGCCAGATGATCTGGTGCGAAAAAAGAATCCACTTTTCTTGTGGAATCACTTTTACCAAGTCCTGCTCGATTTTTTTTGGATCCTCGTTCCGCGTTAAGTCCAGCCGGTTCGAAATGCGAATCACGTGTGTATCCACAACGACTCCTGCCGCAATACCGAAGGCCGTGCCCAACACCACATTCGCCGTCTTACGGGCTGCACCGGGCACCGTGAGGAGCTCTTCCATAGTGCGCGGCACCTGGCCGCCAAATCTCTCGATAATCGCCTTGCTCGCTCCCATAATCGACTTCGTCTTGTTCCGAAAAAATCCCGTAGGCCGTATCTCTTGCTCCAACTCGCTCGGGTTTGCGTATGCGAAAGCCTCCGGAGTCGGATATTTCTTGTATAGGGCCTCTGCAACCTGGTTTACCCGCACATCTGTGCATTGCGCGGAAAGAATCGTAGAAATCAGCAATTGGAAAGGGTTGTTGTGCTTTAGCTCGCAAGTCGCGGCCGGATACGCTTCATCAAGCTTCGCCAGGATTGCCGCAACGCGCTTCGGGTCAGTTCCTTTCGCTGCCGCGGCTTTCTGAGCAGCCGCGGCCTTTGCTCCTCGCGCCGGCTTTGCCGTCCTAATTTTCTTGACCTTGTTTTTTTTCTTTTTATTTATTTTTCCCGTTGGCATGACGCGCAAGAATATCACATTGGGTGTGCCAGACGTTCCCGTCTGTCTCCCTCGTTCAGGAAGGTGCTGCGAGAGGATAGAAAGAAGCACAGCAAGCCGCCACGCTATGCCGTTCTCAAACCTGCGAGCAACTTTCGAAACGCCTTACCGCGATGGCTTATCCGATTCTTCTCTGCTGGCAAAAGCTCCGCAAATGTCTTCTTAAGAGCGGGGTAGTAAAACACGGGGTCATATCCAAACCCGCCGCTCCCTTGCGGCGATTCCAAAATCTCGCCATCCACGAGAGCTGTCACAATGGCAATGGCGCGTCCCTGCTGCGCCAAGGCGATGGCGCACACAAAATGCGCCGCCCGCTCGGTTTCCCTCTTTCCGCGAAGTTCGCCAAGCAACTTCACAATGCGGTCCTCGTTGCTGGCGTCCGGCCCTGCGTAGCGCGCGGAATACACGCCGGGCGCTCCTCCCAGGGCGGGAACCACCAAGCCGGAATCGTCCGCAAAAACGATGCCATCCCGAAGCTGTGAATAGTGCAGCGCCTTTCCCGCGGCGTTTTCCGCAAACGTCGGCGCATCTTCCTCAAACGCCGGCAAGGAATCGAATCCCGGCAACAACTCGATCTCCACACGGGCGTCAGACACATCGAGCACATCCGTGTCATCCGCGCTTTCTACGAGTGCGCGAAACTCTCGAAGTTTTCCAGGATTGGAAGACGCCAGAAACAACTTAATGGCCGACTGCATCAACGCGCGCGCGCACTGAATTTAACCGGCAGCACCGCGCGTTGCTCCTCCGTCAGCCGGCGAATTCCAGCCGCCGCCAACGCAAGGAGGTCTTGCATCTCGCTGCCACTAAACGGCCGCCCCTCCGCCGTCGCCTGAATCTCAACAAAATGTCCGCTGCCGGTCATTACCACATTCATGTCCACTTCCGCGCGCGAATCTTCCTCGTACGCCAGATCCAGCAGCGCACGGTCATCCACAATCCCCACGCTTGTCGCGGCCACGGTATCAATCAACGGCGAACGCTTCAACATTCCCGCCGCCACCAACCGTTCGAACGCCAATGCCAGCGCCACGAACGCGCCAGTAATCGAAGCTGTCCGCGTCCCGCCATCCGCTTGAATTACGTCACAGTCTATCCACACCGTCCGCTCGCCCAGCGCTTCCTGATCCGTCACGGCGCGCAGCGACCGCCCAATTAATCGCTGAATCTCCAGTGTGCGACCGGACTGTTTGCCTCTCGTAGCTTCACGTTGCGTGCGCTCTTCCGTGGCCCTCGGCAACATTCCGTATTCGCTCGTCACCCAGCCTTTGCCGGTGCCTTTCATAAATCCAGGCACGCCGTCGTCCACTGTCGCCGTGCAAATCACGCGCGTGGTTCCAATCTCTATCAGCACGCTACCTTCCGCTGTCGAAATAAAATCCGGCGTCATCTTCAACGGGCGCATCTGGTCCGGGCCGCGTCCATCAGCTCGCACTCTTCCTCCTGCTGTCATCGCATTTGCCATCAGTGCTCTTGCCGTTTCCGCGCAAGCTGCGCCAGTTTGCCGGGCGCACTCGCCAGTGTCAATCTTCAAACGCGCTTGGGCGAACTCGGTTTTGTCGCCGGTGCGGCCGCAGGTTTGTCAGCCGTAGGAGCGGGAGCCGCCGGCTTCTCCGCGTTCGGTGGCGTTGGTGGTGTCACGACTGGCGCCGTCGCGACAGGCGCCACCAGTGTACCTTTCGTGTTCACCAGAAAAGTTCCAGTTAGATCCAAATGCCCCGCCAGCGTTTCTACTTCCTGCCCATGAATCAAAATCTTTAGCCGCTGGACCTTGGGCACATTCGCTTCCAATGTTCGCGTAATTGAATCCACCGCCATTTGCTCACTCTGAATTCCCGATGGCGTCGCTGTCGCCAGCGGCTCAGAAAAATCCGCAATGGCCGTTCCGTTCGGCAGCAGATAAAGCGCCAAGAGCACCGCATCCGGTGGTAGCGTGCGCAGGTCCGCGTCCACCGGCCCTGCCAGCAAGGTATTCAGCACTTGTTTCGAACGCAGCACCGGATCGCTCGAAAGCGGCAACTCCACCGTCGAATCCATCAGTGTCCCATCGCCGTTCCCGGAAGCCCAAAATAATTTCGCTTTTATTCTTGGCTCGCCCGGATCCACCTGCGTCAATTCTCTCCGCGCCTGCTCCGCGGTTTGCTGCTGCAACTTCGCCGCGGCTCGCAAACGCCGCCGCAAAATCGGAAAATAAATCGCTCCCACGATCACTAAAACGCAGAGTATGCCCACCACCCACCGGATCCAGCGCGCCATTACGGTGTTCCTCCGCTCGTCGTCGGCACAACATACGACGGACGAAACGCTGCAATACCGGTGGCGATCGCGTCCGCCACGCCCGGCCCCATGCGGTCCAGGTCCGCGCGGTTTTCCACCACAACGCTCGATATCTCCACCGCAATCGCCGGCGCCGCCGTCGTTCGCAACTGTCTCACCGCCGCGGTTTGCGCCGTACTTGGCGACCCTTTGAATCGCTGCGCCAGCAAACCCTGCACCAGATTGCCCAGCCTCCTGCTCAATCCTTGAAACGGTGTCTGCGCGCGGTCCCACGAAATCAACCCGGCCAGATCCGCCGCCACCGGCAAATCGGAGTTGACGTAAACTCGCGCCGTCCCCGGCAGGCCCGTCGAAGCAATATGCAGCGTTACAAACACCGCTCCGCTCTGTGCGTTCGCAAGCGCCGAGCGATCGTCAAACGACGGATCTTCATTCCCCTGCCGCGTTTGCACGACTTGAAATCCCTGCGACTCCAGGGCACGGCGCACCTGTGCTGCAAAGTCGAGCACGATTTCGCTTTCGCGAATCCCGCCTGTTCCTCGCGCTCCTGGATCCGTCCCGCCATGCGCGGGATCAAGAACCACGACATTCAATCCTGCTCGTGGCACGACCGGTGGAACAGTTTGCGGAAGGCCTTGCGGCGTTGGCGTGGCCGGCGGTGTCGGCAATGTTTGGGGTACAGCCGATTGCGGTGCAGGGGCAGCGGGTGTCGTTTGCGAAGTCGAAGGCGAGGAGAAACTCAGCGCCACTGCTCCCGAAACTAGCAAGAAAGAAAGAGCGCCAATCCGAAATCCATTCCGGACCAAAGCGCGCCGTTTCATTCGATCGATATTTTCCACGTCGAGCAGCATACCAAATCTAGTTGTCATTCCGTGCTGCCCGAATCTCCTCCTCTACGAAAAAGGGACGGTCCCTTGGACCGTCCCTAGATGAATCGCGTTCACAACCTTGATTCGGCCGATGGAGTCTTCATTCCAACGAATCGTACCGCCCCACGGCTGTCGACCCAATCAACCCTGCGGCTGGGCCTGTGGCGGCTGTTGCTGCTGCTCTCGACGAGAAGCGCGCAAGGCGCGAACATTGGCTCGCATCTGTTGCCGTTGTTCGGGCGTCAAGAGTTTCACCATCTGCATGCGAGCGCTATGCCGCAGCTGATGAATCTTCGCTTCTTTCTGATCCGCTGCTAGCGACTCGTCCTTATTCACGGCATCCAATTGCGCTTTCGTGGATTCGTGAATCTTCTTCATTGCCGCTTTTTGATCGTCGGTCAGGTTCAGTCCTTGCATTGCGCCATGCTTTCTTCCTTGTTGCTGCGCTGGGGCGGCAGGTGCCGCCTGGCTCTGATCCTGCGTCGGAGGCTGTGAACCGCTTTGTGCGCGGCTGATTCCCGGCGCAAAAGTCAGCGCCAGAAATCCGGCGGCAATCGCGAGCTGTTTTGTTGCGTTCTTGCTGATCATTGGGGTGTCCTCATTCTCTTCTGGGCTGGCGTTCTTTCTTCTTACCTTCATATAACCCGCCTCTCTTCCGAATGTCGCGCTACCTGTACTTCAGGAATTCGCCGCCGCTACTCCTTGATTCTGAAAGACATGCTGCGATTCCTCGCTCTTTATAGAGCTCGCACCGCGCGTTCCATAAAAAAGCCGCTCGGCCTTTGCACAGCCGAGCGGCATAGTTCGTTCGTATCAGGTAGCTGGTTCGTCCGGTCTATTGCACTTTGAGCGGTTGCAAGTGCACCTTCTCCAGTAGCGAATTTACGCTCACGAGTTCCTTGGCTTGAATCGCTTCCCATCGCGCGAGCGTGCTCTTTCCCGCCGCTTCCCATTTCTCGGTGGCCGCCGTCGCATCCGCCGAAGGAGCAACATCCGCGCCCTCGATAATGCCCATTAGCGTCCCCAGCGCCGCCGACACTTGTCGCAACGTCGCCGGCTCCTTGCCCGGTACCGTAAATCCAAAACCTCCGAAGCCGCCACCGGCCGCGGAACCAGCCACTGCCCCAATCTTTTTCTCAAGGTCCGAAAGGGCTGTTATGGCCTCCGCATTTCCCGCAGCCTCCTTTTTTCGCGTCACAATTTGCTTTTGCAAATCATCCGAACGCGTGACCGCTGCAGAGAACTCTCCCGCGCTTGCCGCCAGTCTCGAAGCCACTTGGAACTGCCGCTGCAAATCCGCCGGGCTCGTCTTCACGCCAGGATCCATCTTGACCACCAGCGGCACTGAAATCATTTTTCCCGCCGCCGTCAACTTCACCGTATACCGACCCGGAACCGCTAGCGGCCCGCCGCCTCGTCGAGACCGCCGCCGCGCTCCCGCAAACGCATACCGCAAGTCCCACACAAACCGATGCATCCCGGCCTCAGCCGAGAGCGGCTCAGCGTCATGCACCCAATACATCGGAATGTCCAGTTCGTCCGGATTTGTCTTCGGCATCTCGTCGGTGCTCGCAAATCGCCGCACCGATTTCCCTCCCGCGTCGAAAATCTCCAGCTGAACAGCCTCCGTCTGTTTCTCCTTCAAGTAGTAGTCCAACACTGCTCCCGTCGGCGCATTCTCCGCTTGCGGCTCATCGAGCGGGATCGGTGTCCCCTGGTCCGCGCCAGGCCGGACGCGATACGCCGTCTGAGGCTCAAACAGCCAGGCATCCGCACTCGCCACCTTTGCGCTCCACTGCCGCAACGGCGTCACATCATCCAGCACCCAGAACGACCGCCCAAATGTGGCGATCACAAGATCATCATCATGCACCACCAAATCGCGCACCGAAGTCGTCGGCAAATTGAATTGCAGCGGCGTCCACTGCTCTCCATCATCAAACGAAACGTACACGCCCTTTTCCGTGCACGCATACAGCAACCCAGCAACCTTCGGATCCTCCCGCACGCAATTCAGAAAGCTTCCTTCGGGAATCCCGTTCGAAACGCGCTGCCAAGTCTTCCCAAAGTCCTTCGTGCGATACAGATACGCCTGCAAATCTTCCAGCCTGTGCCGATCCACTGCGGCATACGCTTCGCCGGAGTGGAATCGCGACGCCGAAATATGCGTCACTTTGCTCCACGGCGTCAGCTCTTTTGGCGTGACATCATTCCATGTTTTCCCTTCGTCACGCGTTAGTTGCACCAGCCCGTCATCCGTCCCCACCCAAATCTCGCCCGCCTTCAGCGGTGACGGCGCAATCGTATAAATCACCCCATGTCTTTTTCCCGGTGGGATATCCGCCGCCGTGGCCGCATCCAAATTCGCCGGAATGCCGGGATCTTCTCGCGTCAAATCGGGACTGATTTTCTGCCACGAGTTTCCGCCGTCCGCCGTTCGAAACAAAACCTGCGCGCTGAAGTACAGCACATGCGGCTCGATCTCCGAAAAAACCAGCGGCAGAGTCCAAGTCCGCCGGTAGTCGCCGGGATACATCAGCGTCGGCGGAATCTGCTGCACTTCTTCATTGTGAAAATCCTGCCGCACGACGGATCCGCCGTAGATAATCTCGGGATTCACCGGATCTGGCGCCACGTAGTCGCTCTCGCCTCCCGCTTCCATCGGCCGCCAATCTTGAAAATTCAACGCTCGCCATTTGCTACGGCTTGGTGTCGCCGCAGCTCCACTATCCTGCTGCGCGCCATACACCCAGTAAGGAAACCTATTGTCCGTTGCCACGTGATAAAACTGCCCGGTCGGCTGGTTATACCAGGAACTCCACGTCTCGCCGCCGTTGCGCGTCACGATCACGCCTTGATCGCATCCCAACACCATGCGCTGCGGATTGTCCGGATCGATCCAAAGCTGGTGATAATCGTCTCCGCCCGGCGCACCTTTCACGGCCGTAAACTTTTTTCCGCCGTCGCGCGAACGGTACATCGAGGTATTTGGCACATACACTGTGTCCGGATCCAGCGAATCCACGCTCACTTCGCAGAAATACCATCCGCGTCCCCAAATCCGCGCATCTTTCGAAACGCGCGCCCAATTCTCCCCGCCATCATCCGAGCGGTACATCCCGCCCTCTTTTGCATCCGCGATCAGATAAATCCGCTCCGGATTGCTTCGTGCAAACGCAATTCCCATCCGCCCCAATTCTTCCGAAGGCAAACCATGCCCCGTCAACTGTTCCCAATGCTCTCCGCCATCCTTCGATCGATAAAGCCCCGTGCCTGACCCCTTTGACGGCGGATAAATGCTCCACGGCGGCCGCCTCGTTTGCAGTAAAGCCGCATAAAGAATCTGCGAATTTCCCGGCTTCATCGCCAAGTCAATCGCGCCCGTGTTTTCGTCTTTGAAAAGGATTTGCTGCCAAGTCTTCCCGCCATCGTTCGAACGAAATACGCCACGCTCCTTGTTCGGCCCATACGCATGCCCCAGCGCTGCCACAAAAACTTTTTCTGGATCGTCGGGATCTACCACAATCCGAGCAATCTGGCGCGAGTCCTCCAGACCAATGTGCGCCCAGGTTTTGCCCGCGTCGGTCGACTTATACATTCCGTTCCCATATGAAATGCTCGAGCGCATGTCCGCCTCGCCCGATCCCACGTAAATCACATTGGCATTCGAAGGCGCCACGGCAATCGCCCCAATGGAACCAATCGGCTGCGAATCAAAGATCGGGTTCCAAGTCCGCCCCGCATCGTTCGTCTTCCAAACGCCGCCATTCACGGACCCGAAGTAGTAGACGTCCGGCTGCCCGCGCACACCCGTCACCGCCAGCGACCGTCCCGCCCGAAACGGCCCAATCGACCGCCACTTCATTTCTCCAAGGAACTTTTGGTCGAATTTCGGCGCCGCATCCGGCAAAGCCGCAGCCGTCTTGTGCACAAACAGAGCTACGACGGAAACTAGCAGGAGTAGTAGGAAAAGCCGCACCTTATTCACAGTCTTGTCTCCAGTTGGAAAATGAATTCAGAAATGAATCGTGGAGTATAGCAGGAGCGCCGCTTGGGCGCGGAGCTTAGTCGCCAGTAACTGCGTTCGGCGTGGCCGTCGGCGCAATCAAGGACCGTCGCAGCGGTTTGGTTGCAAGATAAAGAAGAAACCCGGCGGCAATGATGATCCCCCCAAATGCCAACCCGTTGATGCCTAGAATACTTTCACTTTCGCTCTCGACCATCGCCAGGCTCATCAGCAGCAGCGGAAATATTCCGCAGGAAATTGCCCCAACCAACCCTCCGGGCACCTTGAACTCGCGTTTCAATTCTGGCTCGCGTATTCGCAATGCCACCAGCGTCACGAACTCCAGCATCAAGCTGGCGCCATAAAGCATAATGTCCAATGTAATGAGTCTTCTGAATCCCAGACCCAGGCATAGCGCCCAGCACCCCGCACAAACCAGGATCGCCAGCCACGGCGCTTGCGTCTTCGCGCTCGTTTTCGCAAAGACCTTCGGCAGCATGCCGTCGCGTGCCATCGCCAACGGAAGCCTCGAGTAGCTCATCACCAGCGCGTTGAACATCCCAAACGCGCTCATCATCCCGCCGATCACGATCAGGAAGCGCAGCCACTCAAATCCCAAAATCTTTCCACCGATTAATCCAGCAATCGTCGCCCAAGCGCCGTCCGAGCCGAACGTCGCCGCTGGAATCCCCGTAAAGTACACCGCCAAAAACGGCAGCACGTAGGTCAGCGCAACCAGAATGACTGCCGCGATCATCGCCCGCGGATAAGTCCTCTGCGGCCTTTCCACCTCTTGCGCGATCGTCGAAGCGTTGTCCCATCCCATGTAATTCCACATCGCCACAAGCACGCCGCCCAGCAAACCTAATCCTGTCGCTTCCGCCGCGCCATGTCCGCCGCTACTAGCGAAAGCTCCCACTCTAAAAGGCGCCATAACCACAATCACCGCAAACGGCGCCGAAAGAAAAAAGAACAACCACAGCGAAGTGATGCCCACCACGCGAATTCCAAGCACATTCAGCAGCGCGCAAGTCACAACTACAAATAGCCCGGCCATCACGGCATGACTATTGGAACCAAACCAGGGCGACATCTGCTTCAAATAAAACACAAACAAAGTGGGGTAAATCGCCATATCGAAGATGCTGGCAGCCAAAGACAGCCAAGCCTCTTGAAATCCCCAAAAATTGCCCATACCCCGCCGCACCCAAGCGTAATACCCACCTTCAGCGGGCAGCGCGCTAGAAAGCTCCCCGATCATGAACGCCGTCGGCAAGCACCACAGCACAGGCAAGAACAACAAAATTAAGATCCCATGGCCGTATCCCGCGCCATGCACAATCTCTTCCGTCCCATACGTCCCGCCCGACACCATGAAAAACGTCGCCGCCACAAGTGGCCAGAGCGTCAGCTTTGCGACCTTTTTTTTCGCTGTGGAAATGGAGTGGGAAGGAATCTGGGCAGGAAGGGATAAAGAACTCAATTTTTACTCTCGTCCTCCTTAGCGATTCTCACTCGCGCGCTGGGTAAAGTGAGTTCGCATTCGAAGAATACAAGGTTGGCCCCTGCATGCAACAAAAAAATGCATCTCGCTGAATGTTTTTTCATCGCGCAAACTGTCCCTTTGCACAGGCCCTCGCGCCTCTCGATCCCGCTCCCTGCTTGTCTTGCGCGGCTCGGCCCCGGCTCGGTGCCTGTGTTAAACTCCGCCCTTTGGTTTCTCACTCATTTTCGTCTCAGGAGTCGACTGCATGAAGGCTATCTCAGCCACCCGGTCTTTACGTCTTTGCGTACTCTGTCTATCTGCGCTTAGCTGCTCTTTTTCCGCATCCGCTCAATCTTCTCCGGCAACACCTCGCCCCGTCACCATCGACGACTATTTCCAAATCCTAGCCGTTCACGACCCCCAGCTCAGCTCCGACGCCCAATGGGTCGCTTATGCCGTCGACAAAGCTATGCTCAAGAGCGACAAAAACGAAACCCGCATCTGGATGGTTTCTATCTCCGGGGGCGATCCGCTCCCCATGACCGCCGAAGGTGTCTCCTCCACCCACCCTCGATGGAGCCCCGACGGCAAATTCCTCGCCTTCCTCTCCGATCGCAAAGAAGGCAATACCCAAGTCTGGCTCCTCAATCGCCAGGGCGGCGAAGCTCAGCAACTCACTGAAACGCCTCAAGACGTAGAAGATTTCGCATGGTCTCCTGACGGCCGCCATATGGTTCTCGTTCTGAAAGACCCCACGCCCGAAGAACTGGCCGCTGCCAAAGAGAAGCCAGCAGCCGCTTCTCATTCCGCTGCATCCTCAGATTCCGACTCCGACGACAAAAAGTCCAAATCCAAAAAGCCCTGGGTAATCGACCGCCTTCAATTCAAGCTCGACGAAGTCGGCTACCTTGACCGTCGCCGCACCCACCTCTACGTTTTCGACGTCGCCAAGAAATCTCTCACCCAAATCACCAGCGGCGACTTCGACGACTCCGAGCCCGCCTGGTCCCCCGACTCCAAGCTCCTCGCCTTCACCAGCAACCGCTCCACTCCCGACCCCGACGCCACCTACAACTCTGACATCTGGGTAGTAGACGCCGCCAACACCGACAAGGGCGCTCATCTCACACAGGTCACCACAAACCCCGGCATCGACATGTCCCCCGCATGGTCCCCCGACGGCAAATCCATCGCCTACGTCACCATGCTCGACCCCAAGCTCTTCGACTACGCCACGCGCCATCTCGCCATCTCCCCCGCCGCCGGTGGCCTCGCCAAAGTCCTCACCCTCTCGCTCGATCGCATGGTGACCAGCCCCCACTTCTCTGCCAATGGCAAACTTATCGAGTTCGTCGCCGACAATGACGGCGCTCTCGTCCTCTACACCGTGCGCTTCGAGACGGGCGTAGTCGCGCCGCTAGCCACTCCTCGCTACCTATTCCCGAAACCCGAAAACATCCTGCTTACCGTGAATGGCTACTCTGTCAGCGCTGGCTCTGACCGAGTAACCATCGCCCAGATAGCCACGCCCGAACGCCCCGACGAGCTTTTCTCCATCATCGACGGCCGATACACCCAAATTACGCACGTCAACGACGCCCTCTTCTCTCAACTCAAGCTCACCCACGGCGAATACGTCCACTTCAAAAGCAAAGACGGCACCCCAGTCTTCGGCTATCTCTACAAACCCCTCGACTACACTCCCGGCAAAAAATATCCCACTCTTCTCATCCCCCACGGTGGCCCCGTCTGGGCCTATTACGCCGAGTTCTCCCATCTCGCCCAGCTTTACGCCGCCAACGGCTACGCCGTCCTCTTTCCCAACCCCCGCGGCTCCTCCGGCTACGGCCAGGACTACTGCAAAGCCATCTTCGCCGACTGGGGCAACAAAGACTTCCAGGACGACATGGCCATGGTTGACTACGCCATCGAGCAGGGCATTGCTGATCCTGACAAACTCGGCGTGGGCGGCTGGTCTTACGGCGGCATCTCTACCGACTTCATCATCACGCAAACCACCCGCTTCAAAGCCGCCATCTCCGGCGCGGGAGCCGCCGAGTTCTCCAGCCTCTACGGCCACGACCAATACCAAAAGGACTATGAAACCGAGTTAGGCTTCCCCTGGGAAAATCAAGCCGCTTGGAGCAAGGTCTCCCCGTTCCGCAACGTCGCCAAAGTTACCACCCCCACCCTCTTTATGGGCGGCAATATCGACTGGAACGTCCCCATCCTCGGTGGTGAACAAATGTACCAAGCCCTAAAACGCCTGGGCCGCACCACCGAACTAGTGGTCTACCCCGACGAATTCCACGAGTTCTCTCTCCCTTCCCACCTCAAGGACCGCCTCCAGCGCAACCTCGCCTGGTACGCCCACTTCGTCAAAGCCGACGGCACCCCGGCCCGTCCCGCCGAGCCCGCGCCAAAATCCTCCGACTAAGTGTAGAGTCGTGCTCCGGAGGACGACCGATGTAACTTTCTCTGCAGCGATCTCAACTATGATTTTGCTTCTTAGGTAGGTTCGGCACGCGACCTCATCCCATGGAAAGCGGCGGCCCAATAAGCTCCATACCGTAGGCGCGGTAAATCTCCGACTCATTGGCATAATTGCCGCCATTGAAATGCTTGGCGTTGTCCCGAAAGAACGCCTCCATCTTGTTGGCAGGCGCAAAGGCGATCAGTACCTTGCCAGGAGTGTCGCCGGTGAACGCCCAAGCGTGGGGCACCTCTCGCGGACCGAGAATGGAATCCCCGGCTTTTAGATGGAAGCGGTCGGACCCCACCTCCAATGTGTAATCCCCTTCAATCACGTAGAACCACTCATCTTCGTTGTGGTGCAAATGACGTGGCGGACCACCATTCTTATGATTGGTATGCTCGAAGAGAAACAATGCGCCGCCGCTGTCTCGCGTCGTGACCTTGAAATCAGTCGAGCTGATTCCAATGCTGTGGTGCTCGCCTTCCCGGTCCTCGCCGCGAGGAACGAGTACACCCTTAGCCTGCGTTGACGCCGGCGCTTGCGATTTGGCGGACTGCCCCAGCACAGCCAATGGAAAAGCAGTCAACGCTGCCCCAACAAACGACCGACGGTTTAAATCGCTCATTCCTATAATCTCCTCGTCTCTTCAGCCCCGTTGCGCAATTTCCAAGGCTTTCATCGCGCTGGAGTATACATTGCCCGGCTGCAAAACCACTTTTCCCTTCACGTGGTCAATCAAGAGGTACGCGGTTGGGGACAGGAAGCCGCACTAGTCGGAATTTAATGCCTTCCTCCCCTACTGGGAGAAAAGTCATATACAATCTGCGCGCCGTGACGACGGACCTGCACGGGCACGGGCGAATTGTGCGTGGGAGGCTATCGTGAGACCTTCGAGGCGAGAACTTTTGATAAGCGGCAGCGGGGCTCTGCTGGCCACGGCATTTGGGTTGGCTAGACCTTCGCAGTTGTTTGCGAATCCGTTGGGCAAGCCTATTGGGTTGGAGTTGTACACGGTAGGGGCGGAATTGGATAAGGACTATGACGGAACACTACGGCAGATCGCCGCGATTGGATATACGGAAGTCGAAACGGGAGTTTCTCAGAAGCGGAAGGCTGCAGACGTCAAGAAGTCGTTGCAAGACGCCGGATTGGGGTGCCAGGCCATTCACATGGGCCTTGGTGGAATGGAGGAAGCGATCCCGTATGCCAAGGAAATTGGCGCGAGATATGTGATCTCCTCCGTGACCTTGCCCAAAGTCCCCGAGCCCGGCAAGTTCGACACGAAAGCATTTATGGCGCAACTCTCCGCGCTGACGCCGAGCGACTTCAAGAAAATCGCGGCGCGCTGCAATGAAATGGGTGAGCAGGCGAAGAAAGCCGGCCTGCAGTTCGGATATCACAACCACAATATTGAGTTCAAGCCGCTGGACGGCGGCGAAATCGGCTACGACGTCGTGCTTCGCGAGACCGAACCGTCGCTCGTCAAATTTGAGCTCGATTGTGGTTGGATGGTTGCAGCCGGGCACGATCCGGTGGCCTATCTGACGAAATATCCGAGCCGCTACCGGTTGCTGCACATTAAGGATTTTCACCCGACGGCCAGCCCATCCACAGGACTAGACGAAAGCGTGCGGCCGAAGCCGGCGGAGTTAGGGCGCGGGCACATTGATTACAAACCGATTTTCGCTGCGGCGAAGAAAACTGAAGTGGAGCTCTATTACGTTGAGCAGGAGCCTCCGTTCACTACCACGCCTGCCATGGAAGCGATCAAGATCGACTATGATTATCTCCACGCGATGGCCTGACGAGTCCTTGCACGAGTTCGCGTGACCGGTCGTCGAACTTGATCTTCGGTTTGATGTAGACTTTCGGTGGTAATCACCGCTGGGAGCGAGGAGTTTTCATGAAACGACGCGAAATGTTACGAGCAAGTGTTCTTGCCGGTGCGGCGGCGGCGTTGCGCCCCTCGCTTTCCAATGCGCAAAGTGCAGCGCAAAGCGCGGCGCAGCCCTCCGAGTTGACCCCGGCGCAAAGCGGGATCGACGCCTCAAAAGATCTCTCAGGTCCCGGTTGGAAGCCGCTTTTTTTGGATGAACACCAGAACGAAACGCTCATCATCCTCAGCGACCTCATCATCCCCGCGACGGACACTCCCGGTGCGAAAGAAGCTTTCGTGAATCGCTATATTGATCTCGTCCTGGCCGCCGAAACGCCCGACAAGCAACGAGCCTTCTTGAATTCGCTTGGCTATCTGGATGGCGAAAGTATGAAGCGTTTTAAGTCCGCGTTTCGCTACCTGGCCGCGGACGATCAGGATCTTTTGCTCCACGCGCTCGCGTATCCACGCACAGGCGGCGGCTGGGCTGAAGACACGGGCCCCGTCGCCGATCCCGGCCACACTCATTTTGAAGCGCTCAAAGAGCGCATCATGACGGCCTATTACAGCTCGCAGATCGGCGAAAAAGAGTTGGGCTGGGACGGTGCATTTGCGCACGGCCCCTTTCAAGGCTGCGAACATCCAGAGGGGGAACACAAGTGAGCGGGACCTATATCACTCTCAAGGCTGGAATGGGACAAGACCCTCTGCAGCAAACCTACGATGCCATCGTTGTAGGCTCCGGGGCCACCGGCGGCTGGGCCGCGAAGCAACTTTCTGAGTCAGGATTGAAAGTTGCGTTGCTTGAAGCGGGCCGGGCCATCAGTCCAAAAGAATTCACGGAGCACATGCCGGCGTACAAACTGAAATACCGCGATCATTCGCCCGAAGTCGTTCGCACGCGGCCCGTCCAAAAGCAGTGTTACGCGTGCATGGAATACAACTACGAGTGGTTCGTCAACGACCTCGAAAATCCCTACAGCACGCCGCCCGGCAAACCGTTTACGTGGCAGCGGCTGCGCATTCTCGGGGGCCGCTCGCTCGTCTGGGGCCGCCAGAGTTATCGCATGAGCGATAACGATTTGAAGGCCGCGAGCCGCGACGGCTACGGCGACGACTGGCCGATCAGCTACGCCGATCTTTCGCCGTATTACGATATTGTCGAGAAATACGTAGGCATCAGCGGAGCGGCCGAAGGGAACGAGATGCTGCCCGACGGACAATTTCTCCCACCCATGAAAATGAGCTGCGGAGAAATTCAGCTCCGCGATCGCGTCAAAGCGAAATTCGGCCACACCGTCACGATCGGCCGCACAGCGATTCTCACGCAAAATCACAACGGCCGCCTCCAGTGCCACTATTGCGGGCCGTGCGAACGCGGCTGCAGCACGTTTTCGTACTTCAGCAGCCCGTTTACGACCGTCAAGGACGCGATCGCTTCCGGCAACTGCACACTCATCACCAACGCCGTCGTGAGCCACGTGGATATGGACACGGCCGCCAACAAAGCGCGCGGCGTAACCTACGTCGATCGCCTGACGCGGCAAGTAAAAGAAGTTCGCGGCAAATCGGTGATCCTCTGCGCGCAAGCTCTCGAATCAACGCGTATTCTGCTGAACTCTTCCACTCGCGAATATCCCAATGGGCTGGCAAATTCGAGCGGCGCACTTGGCCACTATCTGATGGACCACGTCGTTGGAGCGGGAGCTTCGGGCCGTCTGCCAAATTTCAATCCTCTTCCCAACGCCAACGAGCCCGCACGGCCCAATGGAATTTACGTCCCGCGCTTCCGCAATACGCCTTCGAGTAAGAAACATTCGCAGTTCATTCGCGGCTACGGCTATCAGGGTGGAGCCGAAGCTGGCTTCAACTTCAACGCGGAGGGCTACGGAACGCAGCTCAAGCGAGCCGTAAAAGAGGGCGAGTACTCGGTATCGCTCGGAGCTTTCGGCGAATCGCTGGCTCGTTGGGACAATTACATTGAGATCGATAAGGACCTGAAAGACGCCTGGGGCATTCCCGCGCTGCACATCAACATGTCGCACGGCGACAATGAAGCCGCGCTCATGCAGGATGCCGGCGCCATGGCGGCGGAAATGATCGAAGCTGCGGGTGGAAAAGATATTCGTGTGCAGGCCAACGTCGAAATGCCTGGGATGGCCATCCACGAGCTGGGAACGGCGCGCATGGGGAACGATCCGAAGAAATCCGTGCTCGATCCGTTCAACCAGGCGCACGACGTGAAAAATTTGTTCGTCATGGACGGCGCAAGCTTCGTGTCATCAGCGTGCCAGAACCCGACCCTCAGCATGATGGCCGTTACCGTTCGCGCTTGCGACCACCTCGTTGGCCGCTTCCGTAAAAACGAGGTTTAGAGAGAACGATCCGGCCTTGATGAAACGAATTCCAGGTCGCTGCCGTCACACACCATGCAAGCAGCACCCTGTGACGGCTCCATCAAGAATTTGAATAGGAAGACTTAATACGGAGGAGATTGTGCGTAAGCATGCGAGTGTGTTTGTTGTTTTAGCTTTGCTCCTGGCGGTCGCTCCGGGCAAAGCGCAGGCCCCTGCGATCAGCCAGTCCGACCTGGCGGCCATTCATCAAATTAGGGAAGAAGGCTTTGGCGCTAGCACTTCCAAGGTCATGGAAATCATCAGCTATCTTTCTGATGTTCACGGCCCGCGCCTTACCAACTCGCCCAACGTCAAGGAAGCCGCCAAGTGGACGACTGACACGATGAACGAATGGAAACTCGCCAACGTACATCTCGAAAAGTGGGGACCATTCGGCCGCGGCTGGTCTAATGAACGCACAAACGTGCAGGTCATCGCGCCGCATCCGTTTCCGCTGATCGCTTACGCGAAAGCGTGGACTCCGGGCACTGGCGGCCCAGTCACCGCCGACGCCGTCTTCGCTCCGATCACCAAAGAAGAAGACTTCGCCAAATACAAAGGGCAGCTCAAAGGCAAATTCGTCCTCACCGCTGCCATTCCGGAAAGCCCTGAGCGCTTCGATCCGCAAGCTCATCGCTACACCGACGCCGAGCTAGCAGACCTTGCCACGCAGCCCGTCCCCGCAGCTCAAGCGGGCCAGGAAGATCGCATCGCGCAGTTCCGCGCTCAACGCGAATTCCAGCTCAAAGTCCAAAAGTTTCTGATCGATGAAGGGGTGGCCGCGTGGATCGAGCCTTCCCGCAGCGACGACGGCACCGTCTTCGTTCAGCAGGGTGGCGGACGCGACAAAGAGAAAGATCCCCCTGCTCCGTGCCGTGTAGCCGTTGCCAACGAAAACTACGGTCGCATCGTTCGCACACTCGAGAAGAAGGTTCCCGTCAGCATGCTCGTCGATATTGAGAATAAGTTCTACGACGACGACCTCGACTCTTTCAACATCATCGGCGAGATTCCCGGCTCCGATAAAGCCAAGGCTGATGAAGTGGTCATGCTCGGGGGCCACTTCGATTCGTGGCAATCCGGCACAGGCGCCACCGACAACGGCGCGGGCTCAGCCGTGATGCTCGAAGCCATCCGCATTCTGAAAGCTACGGGCGTCAAAATGCGCCGCACCGTGCGCATCGGCCTCTGGACCGGCGAGGAACAGGGCCTCCTCGGCTCCGCCGCCTACATCAAGCAGCACTTCGGCGATCGCAACGTCGAAGATCCCGCCACACATCTCATCAAGATTCTTCCCGAGCACGCCAAGCTAGATGCCTATTACAACATCGACAACGGCACCGGCAAAATTCGCGGGGTGTATCTACAAGGAAATGAAATGGTCGCGCCACTCTTTAACGCTTGGATTGTCCCGTTCCACGATCTTGGCATGACCACACTTACCATTCGCAACACCGGCGGCACCGACCATCTTTCGTACGACGCTGTAGGCCTCCCCGGCTTCCAATTCATTCAGGACCCGATGGACTACGACACTCGCACCCATCACTCCAACATGGACGTTTACGAGCGCATCCAGGAACCCGACATGAAGCAAATGGCGGTCATCGTCGCGAGCTTCGTCTACCTAACCGCGAACCGCGACGAAATGATTCCGCGCAAACCGTTGCCCAAGGCACAGCCCGTACGCGTTTTCTGATGGCTCATCAGCGCCGCGATTCGCGAACAACTCTGTCGTAACTTCAAGTGGAGGCAGACTTTAGTCTGCCCCCCTTTCTGCACGTTGCCTTCGGTCATTTCGTCCCTGGATCCGACGGAACCTTTGGCGGTTTGCTTCGTCTTATCTAGCCGAGGGGTGAAGTATGACCAATCTCTTGCGCGACCTTCGCCATGCATTTCGCCTTCTTCGGTTAAGCCCAGGCTTCACTATCGTCGCCGTCCTCACCCTGGCTCTCGGGATTGGCGCCAATACTGCTATCTTCCAACTAATTGATTCCATTCGCCTCCGCACCATCCCGGTTAAGAATCCTCAAGAGTTGGCCACTGTGCGCATTGCGGATTTTCACTGGGGGCAGGGCAATTTCTCGGGGCAATATTCGCAGCTGACATTTCCTCTTTGGGAACAGATTCGCAAACGGCAAGAGGGATTCAGCGAAATCGCCGCGTGGGCCGGCGACCGGTTCAATCTCGCGACGGGCGGTGAGGTCCGCAGAGCCATTGGCATTCGCGTCAGCGGAGATTTCTTTCATGTGCTTGGGATTCAGCCGATTCTTGGGCGGCTGCTTGGTCCTCAAGACGATCAGCCGGCTTGCGCTCTTTCTGGAGCGAACATTAGTTATGCGTTTTGGCAGCGTAATTTTGCGGGCGACCCGTCGATCATCGGCAAACGGCTTACTCTGGATGGCAATTCATTCGAGGTCATCGGGGTCACTCCGCCGGGGTTCAACGGCGTTTCCGTGGGCGATACGTATGACGTGGCAGTACCGCTGTGCGTCGAGCCCATTCTTAATCCACGCGATAATCGTCTGCCTCAGCGCGCTAGCTGGTGGCTAGCCTCGATTGGCCGGCTGAAGCCCGGATGGACGGTGGAACGCGCGAATGCACAGATGAATGCGGTCACTCCCGCGATACTGCAAGAGACGATTCCGCCCAGCTATGATGCCGTTGGTGTAAAGCATTATCTCGACTACAAATTTGGCGCGTTTTCCGCCAGCACGGGATTTTCCGGGCTACGTCGGGATTCCGAAACGTCGCTTTGGCTGCTGCTTGGAATTTCCGGTTTGGTTCTGCTGATTGCATGTGCCAATCTGGCCAACTTGATGCTTGCTCGCGCCGGTGCTCGCGAACGGCAGATCACCATTCGCCGCGCATTGGGAGCAACGCGCTGGCGGATGATTCGCGAACTGCTTTCGGAAAGCTTCTTGCTCGCTGCCGCGGGAGCGATTTGCGGATCCTTCTTGGCGTTCGCAGTCAGCCGGTTGCTCGTGGCGTTCATTAGTACGTCAGAGAATCAAATTTTCTTGGATTTGGGAATGGATTGGCGCGTGCTTGCTTTCACGACCTCACTGGCCGTTCTCACGACGGTTTCTTTTGGACTGGCTCCGGCGATTCGCACAACTGGCGCCGAGCCCGCGACTCTGTTGCAGTCCGGCAGCCGCGGATCGACTGGAGGCAGGGAACGCTTCAGCCTTCGGCGCATTCTCGTTGTTTCGCAAGTGGCGCTTTCTGTTGTGCTCTTGATGGGCGCGTTACTTTTTGTAAGAAGTTTGCGCAACTTGACGACGCTTAATGCGGGTTTTCAGCAAAGCGGCATCTTGGTTGCCGGCGTGGATTTCGAGCACTTGAACATTCCCGAGAGCCGCTTCACCGAATACAAACGCGAAATCGTGAAGCGTGTGCAGTCGATTCCGGGCGTGGAATCTGCGGCGGATGCGCAGATGGTGCCGTTCGGCGGCAACTCCTCGAATCAAAATGTAATTCTCGAAGGATCGGATCAAGACGCAGGCGTGGCTTGGCGGAACTCGCTCGGACCCGGCTATTTCAAAACAATTGGCACTCCGATGCTTGCCGGACGCGATTTCAACGAACAAGACACCGCTACATCCGTCAAAGTTGCTATCGTCAACGAAGCTTTCGTTAAGAAGATTCTCAAGAGTGCCGACCCTTTGGGAAAACGGTTTCGCGAGCACGAAGCTCCGGGAGAGCAGCGTCCGCTGTATGAGATTGTGGGAGTCGTCAAGGACAGCAAATACCAGGACATGCATGAGGACTTTCTTGCGTTCATGTATTTCCCTGCAACCCAGGAAAAAAAGCCTGGGCCTTACGACCAAGTCCTGGTCCGCTCGTCGTTGCCGTTGACGAGCCTGCTCGCTTCGCTGAAAGAAACGATCGGAAACATGAATCCCGGCATCGATCTCGATTTCAAAGTGTTGAAGACGAGCATTCACGAGTCGCTTTTGCAAGATCAACTGATGGCGACGCTTTCGGGATTTTTTGGATTTCTGGCGGCACTGCTAGCGGCCATTGGCCTATACGGCGTCATTTCGTACATGGTCGTCCAAAGAACGAAGGAGATTGGCATCCGCATGGCTATCGGCGCGGAACGAGTCGACGTTCTGAAGTTGATTCTCAACGAAGCAACACTTCTGACGGTCACAGGACTGGTGATCGGCGCGGGTTTGGCGTTAGGCGCGGCCCAAGCAGCGAAGTCTCTGCTCTACGGGCTGAAGCCCCGGGATCCGATCACGCTGGTTGCTGCGGTCGTGGTTCTCAGCGCGGTAGCCGCCTTCGCTAGTTTCTGGCCGGCGTATCGCGCCTCGAAGCTTGATCCTTTGATCGCGCTACGGTACGAGTGACAGTTCTTCTCTTTTTTGAGGAAACCCGATACGCCGCCTTACGCAGTCACCGAAAAATCGACTTCAATTGGCTCGATCAAAGGCATCAGCCAACTCAATAATTTCTGATGAACGGGATGCGCGCCATACGCTTCGCACGCAGCTTTGTCCGCAAATTTCATCACGCCGCCCATCTCGTAGCCTTGTCCGCGCGGCGAATCGTTCATCCCCACCCAGGACTCGAGCACCTGCGGAATCTCGCTCTGCAATTTCCATATTTCCTCAACGACGTCGTCCTTCTGAGCCTTCGTCACTCCAGCCTTAAACCGAAACGCAAACATGTGGATGTACATGACTCTCTTTGCCCCTTCAAGCAGCGATCAAGCTTCCGTTGTTACGTCTCCCAGAAATGAAACGCTTATGAACACAAAGATTTGCCGAAGTTTGAGGCCAGTTTGACCAGACGACCTTTTGCTATCACAGATCGAGAGCCATCCGCAGTGCGCGATCCAGTTCCGACATTTTCGCTGCGGGAAGCGAGCTCACATATTGAGTAAGATCTGCCTTTCGCACGCTCACTAGGTTGTCGCACATGATCCAGCTTGGGTGTTTCATGCCCTCGTCCGGACCAATAGCCACCTGAGTCGAAAGACCCTCCCCGCTAGTAAAGACTGGGGCGCATACGACGGTTGAGAATCTCGAATCGATGAGTACCTGCCTGCTTACCACCGCAAAGGTGCGGTGTTCCTTCGGATCACCCGACGGCTTGTGGACGCGATATAGCTCCCCTCGGGTCAAGGTAACTCCTTCACTATTCTCATCACGCTGGCTTGGTCACGTCGAACGCCTGGTACTCGAGGACTTCGGCAGCCTCCCGGTTGAGACGGTCCGCGGCCCGATTGATGCGTACCAGATCTCTCGCATGTAAGGTCGCACGCTTTCGTTGGCGCATGTATCTCCGCAACACCCGTTCGATGAACGCTGACCGGGATTCCTTGGACCCAGCGAGTTTATCCACTTGCGTGATGACGTCCTTGGATAGTGTGATAGAGGTCTTCTCTTTCATACTACCAAGATACTACTGCACAAAATCTCCTGCAACGCTTTTTCGCGGTTTCCGTCGCCCTTCGAACAAACCTTGAAGTTTCGCAAAGATTCTACACTCTGCTACACTTCGCCCGATTTATGTATGGATGACATCTGGAGGAATTTACGGCATGAAAATCGCCCGAAGCTTTGCCTTTGCTTTGATAATGCTAGCGTTCTTGTTCTCCGCGCGGCGCGCGGAATCGGCGCCGCCACAGTCGCGCACTCCCTCATCTCCTGCTGCTCGCAATATCGCCATTGATGACTACTTTCAGATTCGCGACGTTGGCCAGCCGGAGCTAAGTCCAGACGGTCAGTGGGTGGCGTACACCGTTCGAACGAAGATGCTGAAGGAAGACAAAAACGAGACGCGCATCTGGATGGTCTCGACACACGGCGGGGAAGCGCTTCCGATGACGGCGGAAGGCGTTTCTTCGGGGCATCCGCGGTGGAGTCCTGACGGCAAATTCCTCGCGTTCACTTCTTCCCGCAACGGAGGGAAAAGTCAGGTCTGGCTTTTGAACCGTCTTGGCGGTGAAGCTGTTCGGCTCACGGACATCGCGCAAGGCGTCGGCGACTTCGAGTGGTCACCGGACAGCACACGGCTGGTATTGGCCCTTCAGGATCCCAAACCGGAAGACGCAGAAGCGGAAAGAGATAAAGACAAGCCAGCTCCCGCGAAACCGAAAACGCAGCCTCCGTTTGTGATCGACCGCCTTCAGTTCAAGGAAGACACGGTCGGTTATCTCGACAATCGCCGCACGCACCTCTACGTGTTCAACGTGGAAAAGAAAACCGTGACGCAAATTACTTCTGGCGCCTTCGACGATGAGCAACCGGCGTGGTCGCCGGACGGAAAGCAGTTGGCATTTACCAGCAACCGGAGCATGCCAGACCCGGACGCGTCGCGGGACACCAATATCTGGGTGGTGGCGGCGGACAACACCGATAAAGGCGTGCATCTCACGCAGATCACCACCAATCCCGGCGCTGACGGTCAGCCTGCCTGGTCTCCCGATGGCAAATGGATCACTTACGTCACGATGCTTGACCCGCACCTCTTCTGGTACGCGACGCAGCATCTCGCGATCGCGCCTGCCACCGGCGGCGAGGCGAAAGTGCTCACGCTCGCGTTTGACCGCAATGTACGCCGGCCGCGATTCTCCGCCGACGGCAGCTCTATCTATTTCATTGCTGTCGATGATGGCACGCAGAATCTTTGCCGCGTTGCGGTTGCGGGCGGGGAAATCAGCCGCGTAATCGGCGGGCGGCTTACAGTGGGAACGTATTCGCTGGGCAAAGAGGGCGCGGTTGCTGCGCAAATCGGCACAACGGATCGTCCCGACGAGATTTTTCTGCAGAACGGCGGAGAACTGACGCGTTTGACCAAGACCAATGACGCGCTGATTTCTCAATTGCGGCTGGCCAAGGTCGAGTACGTACATTTCAAAAGCAAAGACGGAACGGCGGTGGCAGGGTACCTCTACAAGCCTGTGGATTTCGACGCCAGCAAAAGGGTTCCGACGCTGCTGAATCCCCACGGTGGGCCGGTCAGCGAATATGAAGCATCGTTCAACCATCTTGCGCAACTTTACGCGGCGAACGGTTACGCCGTTCTGTTGCCGAATCCGCGTGGCTCTTCCGGCTACGGCGAGAAATTTTGCGCCGCCATTTACGCGGACTGGGGCAACAAAGACTTTCAGGATGACATGGCGATGGTAGATTACGCGATTGCTCAAGGCACCGCTGATCCCGATAAGCTCGGTGTCGGCGGCTGGTCCTATGGCGGGATTTCGACGGACTTTATCATCGGACAGACCACGCAGTTCAAAGCGGCCATCTCCGGCGCGGGCGTTGCGCTCCTCACGAGTTTTTATGGGCACGACCACTACCAGCGCGATTATGAAACAGAACTTGGTTACCCCTGGGAACATCAGGCGCTTTGGGACAAAATTTCGCCGTTCTATCGAGTGAAAAACATCACAACGCCGACGCTTTTTATGGGCGGTGAGATTGATTCGAACGTTCCGGTTCTCGGAGGCGAACAGATGTATCAGGCCATGAAGGCGCTGGGGCGTACAACCGAGCTCGTAGTGTATCCCGGCGAATACCACGGATTCACCATTCCGTCGCACATCAAGGACAGGCTTGAACGGTATCTTGCGTGGTACGCGCATTATGTGAAGGGCGATTCGACGCCAGCGACGCCGCCGGCGCGAACGGCTCCGGTGGTGAAAGCGGAAGCCGGCTCCGGAGAGTGATTCGGGCCTGAAAAAACATTTTAAGATCGCGTCACACTAACAGCGAAAGCTTGTGTGGTTTCAGAATTTTTCTCGGACATCCACGCTTTGGAAGCCGGAAGATTCATAGCGCGTGCTGATTTTACCTTCGCGAAGGCTGACGACGGTGAAGCCTTCGGGGAAACCCATACGCGGGCCGTGCCACCAGTTGCCGCAGACGGCTCCGCTGGTGATGAATTGTATGTTTTTGTATTCGACGATTTCATTGACATGGGTGTGGCCTTGCAGGACGGCAATGAGGTTGCGACCTTCGAAAGCCTTTAATACTTGGGGAGTGTTTGCGACCGTGAGCGTGCTGTATTTGCCTGCGGGGCGCGTTGGGTCCGCGCCGAAGGTAGCGAAGCTGGTTACGAGAGGAACGTGAACGACACCGATTACCGGCGTACTTGCCGCTGTGTTTCGCAGATCCGCGGCGAGCCAAGTCATTTGGGCGTCGTCGATGCGTGCTTCCCATAGGCGGTCGTCTGTGGGTTGGATGGAATCGAGGACGACGAAGTGATAGCCCTTGTGATCGAACGAATAATAAGTCTTGCCGATTCGGTCTTCATACATTTTCTTGCCGTAGACGGGATCGCTGGAAGGCACGCCGCTCTTTTCGATGATGCCGAAGGGATCGTGATTGCCTATGGCATGGTGAATGGGCATTTGCAATGACTGCTCGGTCTTTTTGTAAAGGTCAAAGATTGCGTTTGCGCGATCGGCCCCCACTGAAGTTGCGTCATAAACGTGGTCGCCGCCCATGATGGCGAATTCGGGTTTGAGCGCAGCGATTTTCTTGAAGCATAGGTCGCAGCCGTGCGGGGCGTTGAGTTCTGGCTCAATGTGCGTGTCGGTGAAGAAAACAAAGTCGAAGGAACCGGGTGCTTTGGCGTCTGCCACCAAATCGAACGTTGCCGCGCCGCCGAACGCCGCTGCGGCGCCTGTCACTGCCGCCGTTTTCAAAAACTTTCTTCGATCGAGAATCATGTGACGCTCCTACAAAGGACATTCTCAAGCGCAGCGAATTTTACCACCGCACCAGTCCAGGTGGCGCGTTTCGTTCACTGCATGCGACAAGCTGGAGTTGAGGCTGCTGTTGCCGAGCAGCTTCGCTCGCGTTATGCTCACTCGCCCTGAGGTTGCCGAAGGGTTCGCTTCGAGGAGGCCTGATGTTTCGCTCCATTCGTTTCGCACTCGCGCCGATCCTGGCGCTGGTGTTTCTGTCATCCCACGCGACTGCGCAGCGCGCGTCATTTAGTGTTGGAACGGCCACCGCCGCTGCGGGGCAAAAAGCGAACGGCTATATCGAAGTACCTGCCGGAGTGGACGCGACGACAAATATTCCGGTAGTGGTGGTGAACGGCGCGAAGCCGGGTCCGGTTCTGGCGCTTGTTACCGGTGCGCATGGTACCGAATACGTCTCGATCATCGCTGTCGAGAAATTGATCGGCGAGCTGGATCCCGCGCAAATTTCGGGCACAGTTATTCTCGTGCCGCTTGTGAACGTGCTTTCCTTCGAACAAAAAGTGCCGCACGTGAATCCTATCGACAACAAGAGCATGAACCGTTTTTATCCCGGCAAAATGGATGGTACCCAGACAGACCGGGCTTTGTTCCTGATCACCAAGGAAGTTGTGGACCGTTGCGACTATTTGATCGACTACCACGGCGGAGATTTGGATGAGAGTCTGCGTCCTTACGCGTATTGGGGAGCGACGGGAAAGGAAGCGCAGGACAAGATTTCAAAACAAATGGTGCTCGCGTTCGGACTCGATCACATCATCATTTGGAGCGAGCGGCCGACCGATCCAACGGCGACTCGGTACCTGGACAACACGGCCTCCGTTCGCGGCAAACCTTCGATCGTGGTGGAAGCGGGGCATGCGGGCACGGTCGAATCGGATGACGTGGCGATGCTGGTGGATGGGACACTAAGCACGATGCGCGCTCTGAAGATGATTCCCGGCGAGCCGCACTACATAGAAAACCCGGTTTGGCTGGGGAAAGTCGTCGACGTGATTTCAGATGGACCGGGCATCTGGTATCCGATCGTCAAGCGCGGGACGTATGTTCAGGAAGGAATGGTACTTGGGCACGTGACGGACTATTTTGGCAAAGTTATTCTGGAGGCGCGCGCTCCAGCCAGCGGAGTGGTGCTTCACGTGAACGCGGTTCCTTCGTTGAAAAAAGGCGACAACATCGCGGACATTGGCGTTGTCGCCGTTAAGGCTCCATGAAAGGTGCAATGATATGGCCACAGACTATCTACTTAAGACAGAACCTTCGGAATATTCGTTTGCTGATTTGCAAAAAGACGGCGTCACTGTTTGGGACGGCGTGTCCAATCCGACGGCGGTGAAAAATCTTCGCGAAATGGAGCCAGGCGCGCGGCTGGTGATCTATGAGACGGGCGATCGCAAAAGCGCGGTGGGAACCGCCACGGTTGTTTCCGTCGATGCTTCTGATCCCAAGAATCCGGCGGTGAAGATTAAGGTGGGAAAGGTGATTGCGAAGCCCGTGTCACTCGTGGAGATCAAAGCGAAGAAACTCTTCGCCGATTCACCTCTGGTGCGCATCGGCAGGCTGTCGGTTGTCCCCCTCACCAAGGCCCAATATGCAGCGTTAGCGGGCAACTGACAATTCCAATCTAGCGAGGAGATTCTTATGCGTCGCATTCTTCTCATTTGTACTTTGTGCATCTTGGAGGCTGGGGGGCTTTGTGCGCAGCAGGCGACGGAGATTCGGTATACGTCGGTTCCGGATTTTCTGAAAATGCCCGCGGATGTTTATTTAGGAGAAGTGGCCGGGGTGGCGGTCAATTCGAAAGGGCACGTATTTGTTTTCTCGCGGGGAAATACGACGGGGCCGGCTTATGCAGCTGCCGGCGCGCAGTTGTTGGAGTTTGATGCGGACGGGAAATTCCTGCGGGAAATTGGACACAATTTGTATGCGTGGTCGTATGCGCACGCTGTGAAGATCGATCATCAGGACAATATTTGGGTGACCGACAAAGGGTCGGACATGGTGGTCAAGTTCAACTCGGAGGGACGCGTCCTGATGGTGTTTGGGCGGAAGCAGGAAGCGTCAGACGAAGGAACGGCCCCGCTGAAGCACGTGAAGCCGCCACTGCCTCCGGTGGATGGAATGTTTCGGCAAGTGACGGACGTCGCGTGGGACGCGGCGGGGAACGCGTTTATCAGCGACGGGTATATCAACTCACGAGTCGCGAAGGTAGATAAGGATGGTAACTGGGTGAAATCCTGGGGCGAACCGGGGGATGGGCCCGGACAATTTAACGTGCCGCACAGCATTGCCGTCGATGCGGCGGGAAATGTGTACGTGGCGGACCGCGGGAATCGGCGAATTCAGGTGTTTGACGGTGATGGCAAATTTTTGCGGCAGATAACGATTGATGTGCCGGCTCCAGCAGATGCGCGCGCGGCCATAGGGAATAAACCGACTGCGACGACCGGCACGATGGCACCGGGAGCGCCGTGGACGGTTTGCATTACTCCTGGGCCGAAGCAGGTACTCTACACGTCGGACGCATTTCCGGGCCGTATTTACAAGCTCAGCCTCGACGGAAAAGTTCTCGGGATGTTTGGCAAAGCAGGAAAACAACTCGGGCAATTCGGGTGGATTCACGAGATCGCTTGCCCTTCGGAAAACGAACTATATGTCGCGGAAATCCTGAATTGGCGTGTGCAGAAATTAATTCTCGAGCCTGCGCACTAAGAATTCTCTGAGAAGGGCTCTATTGAGGGCCCGGTGCCGCGTTTGGGCGGACGGTAGAATTACCCACCATCCGGTGCCCGTCTGGACAGTTTGTGTAGCCAGCGCTTTTGCAGATACCAGAGAGCCATGCCAACTACAACAGAGATGGCCCATCCGGTCAAATGATCCCGCAGATAAAGACGAGAGTCGGAAGCGTCCATTGCAAAAGACAATATCCATGGGAGTCGCCGCTGATACCAAAGCGAGGTTACCATTTCTACGCCGACGGCCAGCGCGACCGCCAATAGCCGTAGTGCGCTCTTCTTCATTGAATATTGGGTGCCGGCTTCAGGATGATTCGCACGACGTTCCACGAGCCTGCGTATAGTCAGCCAGACAAGACAAGCGCAAGAGAAACAAACAGTCCAGTATCGCAAACGGAGAGCTTCGAGATACCAATAGTCGAAATGTGGATTTGGCAAGGCGTCAAATGGAAGGCCGCTCCAACAAAGGAAAGATGCTACGACTTCTGCTACCCACAAGAAGGCAGCTACCACGCATACGCTCGCTATTCTTGAGCCCACAGTCATTATTCGAGTTACTTTGGTTTGGGCTTGGTTGCGGCGGGTGCGCGCAGGTTGGCGTCGAAGAAGTCGTCGACACGATGCCACGCATCGAGGAGGACGTGCTCGCGCGTGAAGTAGTGAAACTCGCCGGGATAGATCATGAAAGAAACCAGGTCGCCTTTGTGTTTTTTCAGAGCTTCGTCCATCAGCCAGACGGATTCGAGAAAGGGAACGTTTACGTCGGCGGTGCCGTGGAGAACCAGCAGAGGCCGCTCCAAGCGATCAATGTGAGAGAGCGGAGAAGCGTTGGCATAGACTTGCGGATTCTGCTCAGGAGTGCCGATGCGGCTAGCAGTCCAGTCGCCATGGTAAGGATCGGAATAATACATCGCGTAGTCGGTCACGCCTGCGACGTCGACGCCGGCGCGGAAGAGTTTGGGTTGGTCGGTCATCGCGATCAACGTGAAAAATCCGCCGTAGCTCAACCCCCATACGCCGATGCGATCGGCGTCCACGTAGGGAAGAGTTTTTAGATAGTTCGCGCCCATCCACGCGTCTTTCGCGTCTTTGCCGCCGACATCCATGTAAACGCCGGTGCGCCAATCGCGGCCATAGCCAATGCTGCCGCGATAATCAGGCGCGAAGACCACATAGCCCTTCTGTAGAAAATACTGATGGATGCTGTAGTAGACGGCGTAGTTGCGCTGGACGTGCCAGCCGTCATAGTTCTGATTCACGCCGTCGCCGTGGATCCACATGATCGCAGGATGCTTGACGTTCTTATTGATGTTTTTTGGGACGAAGAGCCAGCCGGGAACTTGCTGGCCGTCGGGACCGGGAAAATGTACGAATTGCGGCTCGACGAATTGCGAGCGGTCCATGCCGGCCGGCATGGAGTCGGTGAGGCGCACGGGGGGCGCGCCGGGGTTGGAGCCGATGGTGTAAAGGTCGGCGCTGTTGTGCGTGTCCGTGTGTTGATAGACGAGCCGGCCGTCACCTTCGGACCAGTGCGGCTCGATATTCGTGCCAGGCGTCGCGGGAATGTAAGTGACTTCGGCGTGTGTGGGATCATCGCCGATTTTAGCGATGCCGAGGACACGGTCGCCTGGACGATCCTCTAGATTAGCGTCGAAAGCTATGCGCGTGCTGTCGTGGGACCATGCCGGGCGCCAGGCTTCGAATTTGCCCTTCGTAATCTGAACGGCGTCGCCGCCGGCTGCGGGCATGACGTAGAGATGGTCCCAGCCGTCTTCATCGCTGAGGAAAGCGATCCACTTGCCGTTGGGAGAGGGCCAAGGCTGCGCGCCTGCCTCTCCCCAGTCGGGGATACTCCAGAATTTTTCTTCGTGAATTTCGTGGAGCGATTTGACGTTGCCGGTCGCTGCATCCGCAAGAAAGATGGAATACGTTTTGAAGTCGCTCGACTGGCCATCGAATACCAGGTGCGCGTTGTCGAGCCACGCCAATCCACCGTATTCGGCGGGCTTGGCGATTGGGACGGGCTTCGCGTCGGCAAGTTTGATCGTGTAAATCTGGCCGGGGACATACTCAGAAACGCGATAGATGAGTTTTGCGCCAGAATACGACGGCGATTCATCGTGATGAATAATTTTTGCGCCGGCAATGTAGGCGAGAGATAAACCGTCGGGCGACCACAAGATGTCGCGAATGCCGACGTCGTCGTGCGCGGTAGTGGCCTCGGTGCCATCGGAGAGCCAGCGAATGATGAGATCGCTTGAGCGAGGACCGTCATCGGCCGCCGCACGCTTGCTGCGGACAAAGGCAACACGCTTGCCGTCAGGCGACAGGACGTAACCGCTACCGGGATCGGGTTTAATCCAAACAGGCTTGGGAGCGCCGCCTGCCACCGCGACCTGCCAGAGATCGCCCTCATACGGGAAATAAACGGCATCGCCCTCCTCGCTCCAGAACGCTCCTCCCACTTGACCCTGGGGGAACGAAGTAAGCGCCCTGGGCGCGCCGCTGCCATCGGCATTGGCGACATAAAGATTGGCGACGCCGGCGCGGTCCCACACGAAGGCAACAAGTTTGCCGTCGGGCGACCAGATAGGTTCCGACGGATGCTTGATGTCAATCAATTGCTCGATGGTGAGCTTTTGTTTCTGGCTGGAGTTTTGCGCCGCTGTGCTACTCGCGCCTGCCAGCAGAATGATTGCAACTCCTACCGCATGGACCGCGTGAATTCGATTCCGCATTGCGCCCCCTAAAGAGCGAAGAAAGAAATTTGAATGCCCGAAACCAGACCGGCGGGTGGGGCGAAAGTATCACCCAACCCGCCGAGCAGGGAAGACATGATTTTGGTTTGTTCGAATGCGCCGGTGCTAGAAGCTGACCTTGAGGCCGATCCTAGCCAGGAACGGATTGACGGTATTGCTCGGAGCGAGGTAAGCCGAGCCGAAAGCTGAGTTCTCGGATACCACGGTCTGAGCGTTTGTGATGTTGAAAAGATCGAGAATAGGCTCGATGCGGTAGCGATCGCGGATTACGAATTCGCGAGCGATCCGTAGATTGAGCAGATTGACGCTGGGGTAGCGAACTTGACCGGCCGGGAGGAGAGCGACGGTTTCGCTGCCTTGTGCGAGCTCTGGACCCGAGAAGGTCTCCGTCGGTCGAATCGGAAAACCGGTGTAGTGCTGGAAGTTTACGCTGGAGGTGAATTTCCAGGGAAGATTATAGGTGCCGTCGACCTTGAAAACGTAGGTGGCGTCCATGTTGAGGACGTTATTCTGGCGGTTGATGTTCAAATTGGGGTCATTGAAGTTGTCGCTCAAGGCTTCGTCTGCACTGCCGTTGCCGAAGACGCCTTTTTGGCTCTGAATGGTGAAGCCCGCCAGCAGCATAAAGTTATGGGACAAGCGCTTGGTCGCAGTGAACTCAAGACCGTCGTATCTGTTGGTGTCGAGTTGGGGGATGTTTGTGACCAGAACACTGGCGTTGCCTAGATTGGCGGTCTGGCTGAAAAGAGTAAGGGGCTTGCCTGTGAGCCCATTCACGATGGGCTGCCCGTTCAGAACGGTGATGGCGGTATAGTCTGACGCAGGGACGGCCGTATTCAGTTCGCCAAGCAAATTCCCTTTGTGGCGGAAATAATAGGCGACGCCAAGCCGGAGATCATGCCACGTTTCTCTTTCGTAGCTGGCGCTGACCTCGTCCGAATAAGGGCGGCTTAGATTCGGATCGATGTGAGTGAACGCACCGCCGCTCCTCGCCAGAGGGGTGGTACCCAAGAAGCCTGTCGGAACTCCACTGGCGCTGACAGCTCCGTTCCAAGCGTATTCCACGAAGGAGAGACCAACTGGATTTACCGCTTCGCCCAACTGCGTCCCTTCCATCAAGTAGTAACGGCCATAACTGCCCCGGACAACTTGAGTGCCGTGGCCTCCCAGGTCCCACGCGCCGCCGATGCGCGGCGAAACGTTGTTCCAATCCGCGATATTTCCGGAGGCAGGGAATTGCTGAGCCGGGAAGACCGAGGGCCAGAATGGCGATTGAGCGATGGACTGAGCCGGAAAGTGAGTTGTGAAGCGGTCGTAGCGGACGCCGAGGTTGAGGGTAAGACGGCGCTTAACGGTCCAGGCGTCCTGCACGAAGATGCTGGCGTCATTCATGTATGTCTTTACCGTGAGAGGTGCGTTATAAACGAGCACGTCGACGGGCACAGTATCGTTGAACTGTTCTTGAATGCCTTGATTCATGGTGTAGAGGTAGGGGTTGAGAGCGCTGCCGATCTCGAACCCCGCCTTCACGTTATGTGTCCCCCACCAGCCGCCTTTGTAATAAGAGGCGCCAGCTGAGAACTTCCGCACCCATGAGGGATTTACGAAAGCAAATGGCGCTGCGCCCGTTTCCGTGGAGAGCGTCGAATCCGTGGCATTGATCGCAGTAGGCAGCGTACCCGGCGCATAGTTGAGCGGGAAGACCTCCTTGTTGTAGCCAAAGCGCACATCGACCAGAAAGTTGTTGGTAATCTGTGTGGTCCAAAGCCCCTCAAGAATGTAGGCGGGCTCGATTTGCACCCAGCTTGCCTCCGGAGAAACAAACTGGAAGCTGGTGTCGCGGCGGTTGAAGCGATTCTGTTCGTTGTAGAGCCAAATGAGGCTGATCTTGTTCTTTGCATTGGCCTGCCAGTCGAGGCGAAGCGCGGTGTTGGTCTGGTGGTCCACGTCGACTCCGGGGCCGCCGGTGTCCGTGACAATGGAAAGAACGTCTTCGCGCAAATCATAACGGCGGTACGAGCCGAAGATCCACAGGCGATCCTTCAGGATCGGGCCACCGGCCCCGATCGTAGTATCGCGATCCTGGGTGATGGGCGAAGCGGCCTTGACTGGATTGCCGTTGAAGATTGGCGATTTGGCGGCGGCCTCAAACCCTGCGCTGGCGTAGTAGGCGGCTGCTTGACCGTGCCACTGGTTCGACCCTGACTTCGTCACCATGTTCATATACACACCGCCAATGGCAACGGAGGCAGGAGCGTTGTCGGATACCACTTGAAATTCGTCGAAGGAATCATGGTCGGTGTAGAACTGTGTGTACCCACCGTTCGCCCCAGGCCAGTTCAAATCCAAGCCGTTGAAGCTGAAGACCTGTTCGCCAGGCGTGCTTCCATGCACTTGCATGGTGGATTGTTGATAGCTCTGGTTTCCGCCAACGTCCACGGTGCTGATCGTAGCGCCGGGCACCTGGGCGACGGTGGACCACGGGTCGCGTCCGCTTGGGATATCCTGCAGAAGATTCTGGTCGAAGGTGGTCGAGGATTGCACATTTTGCACGTCCACGACCGGCTCGCTCTCCACTTTGACCATCTGGCTTACTTCACCTATTAGTAGTTTGGAGTTGACAGTGGCGGTAAAGCCGGCCGTAAGGACGATGCCGGTTTCGTTGACGGTCTGGAAGCCGGTCGCCGTGATCGTGACTTCGTACGTACCAGGCGACAGCAGGTCAAACAGATAGCTTCCGTCTGCTCCAGTATTGATGGAGCGCGGACTCATCAGTGCGGTGCTCTTCACGGTCACGGTTGCGTTCGGGACCGCCGCGCCGGACGAGTCGGTTACAACCCCTGTGATTTTTCCGGTGACTGCGACTTGTGCGGAGATCAGTGCGGGCAAAATACTGACTAAAAGAAGTATAAATAAGATGCGATTTCTCATTGCGCCTCCCAGAATTCATAGATCAAGCAGATTGGGCCTGGACAAACGAATCGCGAATCCTACGGCGTTTCTCCAAGTTCGCACCTGCGTCTGACCACGAGACGCTACCTGCATATATTGGGATGGATTCTGTACCGAATCCCGGTCGAGTCAAATGAAGAATTCAGATTTCCCCCATCGAAAGGACGCATCCCCGTTATTAGTAGTAGACGGATTTGAGGGCGATTTGTTCTGCTCTCTAGAAAAAATATTCTTGGGCCAGAGAGGTAAGCGTAGCGGGAATACCTGTACATTTTGGGTTGTTGGGCTGCGTTCGGAACGGCGCGGTTAATTGTGAGCCGAGAGATGCGGCGTTAGTTTGCAGGCAGGCGGTTCACGATAAAGTCGGAAATGCGGCTGGCCGCCGGCGGATCGAGATTCGAAAGCACCACAATGACGTAGCCAGTTTGCGGAAAGATTTGGAAATCGCCGTTCATGCCGGGAGCGCCGCCGCCGTGGCCGAAGTGGCGCATCGCGGTGCCTGCGTCGTTATCCATGAAGCCGAAGGCGTACTTTGCGCCGCGCGTTGTATCGACTTTTCCGCTGGTGAGTAGGTCGGTATTTTGTGCGTTCAGAAGCTGGTGACTAGTGAGGGCATTCGCGAAACGCAGAAAGTCTTCGACCGTGCAATAGCCGCCGCCAGCGGAGGTGCCGCGATACGGGAGGGTGTCAGTGTTGGGTCGAAGGCTGTCGCCACCCATTTGCGTGTAACCAACGGAACGATTCGGAACCTCTTGGTCTTCCGGCAAAGAGCCTGTGGAAGTCATGCCCGCGGGCTTGTAAATGTTTTCGTTCACATAATCGTAATAATTCTTTCCGCTTACGCGCTCGACGACCACTCCAAGCATCAAGAATCCATAGTTGCTGTATTCCCAGCGGCTGCCCGGTTCAAACTCTGGGGCGCGTTCGCCGTAGAGCTTCAGGTAGTCCTGCAGCGTTTTTAGTTCAAGACGATGGGCGTCGAATTGCGGACCGAAAAAGTCTCCGGTGCCGCCGGTGTGCGTGAGGAGCTGGTAGATGGTTACCTTGGTCGCGATGTCCTTGTTCGGATAGTCGGTCAGGTATTTGCCCACCGGATCGCTGAGAGAAATCTTGCCGGCTTGCACGAGCTGGAGAATCGAGACGGCCGTAAACATTTTGTTCATCGAGCCTATGCGAAATTTCGTGGCGAGTGTGTTAGGGATTTTCTTTTCGCGATTGGCCATCCCGTAAGCGCCGGTGAAAATGGGTTTGCCATCCTTCGCCAGCAGCACGGCGCCGGCAAATCTATCAGCGGCTGAGTCCTTCTCAAGTTTTCCGCGAAGTGCGGCGATGAGGTCTGGCTGGCCGAGGCGCGGGAGGGCGAATTCCGCTGGGCGATCCGTAGCTCGCAAGTCAATACGGGTGACTTTGTAAGGATCTGCGGCCTCCACTTCGATAGTGATCCGTGCAAATTGATCGGAGTTTCGTTCCTGCACCAGGACGGAGAGCTTTGTGGCGCTCGATTCCTCGATTTTCTTGAGGTCAAATCCTCCCACTTGCTGCCGGAAGGCGAAAGCGCCATCGACCTTATGCTCCTCGGGTTTCGTGAAGTGGCTGCGGAAATTTTCAAGCTGCGCTCGCTCGCCGCTGTTGAAGGCGGCAAACCATGCGGAGAATTGCTCGCCAGCAGGAGTCTTGGGAATCTCGACTGTAGCGGATTGCGCTTCAGCCGTCCCTTGGTAGCTGAGCGCGAAGCCCAAGATGGCCAGTGCGAGAGCAACTTGTGAGGCTCTCCTGAAAGTCTGCCAGCGATTTGCCATGATTTTGAATGCCTCCGAAGGCGGCGTTCCTTTGCAGGTTCTTTAACTATAGACTCCGGCGGCGCTGAAACGTTTTGAGGAAACCCGGAGTCACGGTCTTGCCGAATCGCAAGCACATTTCGTCGCCGCTAATTGAATCATCGCCCTTCGGCGCAGACTACTGCAGTGTTTTCTTGAAGAATGCGTCCATGCGCGCCCATGCATCAGCGGCCGCTTGCGGGCGGTACCCATCTTTGTTGTTGGGATTTTCGAAGGCGTGGCCTGCGCCGTCATATATTTTCACGTCGACGGGCTTGCCTGCGGCTTTCATCGCCGCGTCGAACGCGTGCACGGAATCCGGCGTGATGCCGCGATCGTCCGCGCCAAAATTACCAAGCACTGGCGCTTTAATTTTGGCGATACTCACCGCTTCCGTCGGCAAAGAGCCATAGTTCACGGCGCACGCCGCAAGCTTCGGCTCGCTCATCGCGAGTTTGATGGACCAGCCTCCGCCCATGCACCATCCAACCGAACCAATCTTTCCGGGCTTCACGTCGGGCCGTGCCGCAAGATACGCGAACGCTGCCTCGAGATCACGCATGCCGCGGTCATCGGGAACTCCGCGCATCAATTCGTGCGCCTCGTCAGGAGTTGTCGCTACCTTCCCACGATACAGATCGACCGCTAGTGCCACATAGCCTAGCGCGGCAACCTTTTGCGCGTCCTCTTTGACCTGATCATTTAGTCCCCACCATTCGTGGATGACGACGATTGCAGGGTGCTTGCCACCGCCATCGGGCAGGGCCAGGAAGCCGTTTACGGTTTCATCTCCACTTTTGTAACTTACGGTTTCCGTTTTTGCGGGATCTGCGTGAAGCAGAAGCGTAACCGCAACACAGAGCAAGCCAGCAAGAACTGGAAATAGCTTACGGTTCATAAATGAATGTCCTCCACAGAATCATCCGCCAGCATTCTAGAGAGCAGGGAATGAGCTTACCAGTCCAGCGGACTGGCAAGCCTCTCAAACCATCGCAGGGCAAATAGGTGCCTGCGAGAACCTTCACCCCCTAACAAATTGTTCTGCCGGTTTACTTGGACGCCTGCAACTCCGTAAGTGCGGCAAGCACTTCTTCGCTGTGCTGGGGAGGCTTCACTTCGAGAAAGACCTTGCGCACAACGCCATTCGGATCGATCAGGAAGGTGTGCCGCGCGGAGAATTTGGCATCGCCATAGGTCATCACCGAGTCATAGAGCGTGGAAACGTCCTGTTTGGTATCTGCGAGCAATTTGAAGTTCAGCCCTTCCTTGGTGCAGAACTTCTGGTGAGAATCTTCATCCTGCACGCTGACGCCGACAATCACGGCATGCTTTTGCTCGTATTGAGCCAGGTCGCGCTGGAAGTTGTGAGCTTCGAGAGTGCACCCGCTCGTAAAATCTTTCGGGTAAAAATAGAGCACCACCCACTTGCCTTTGAAATCATGCAGGCTCACCGGCTTGGCTTCCTGCGAGTTTAACGTGAAATCCGGTGCAGGACTTCCAACGGCAGGCGCCTTGCCATCCGCGCGCACTCCGCGGATCCCCAACCCCAACCCGGCCAACAGCATCACCGCAACAACAAACTTTGTCATTTTCATGTTCATGGTTTACCCCTCAGATGTATACCAGCTTTAGTTTGGATTTATTCCCAGAAGGACGTTAACTTTCTGCGAGCTGCGAAGCTCCACCAGGCTGGACGGCCTACATCATACTGCTCTACGGGAATACATGCTAGTTCGGGTGCGTGAATCGCCCGAAGCCCAGGCGCAATTGCAGCGTGTTTATCCCAGGATTCAGATTGGCGAGAGAAGCGTTGGAAATGTGCATGAAGCGGATCTCCGCACTCAAGTTGTATTTGCTTCGCAGAAAGTGCAATCCCAACGCGCCGCTCGAAGTGAAGTTAACGCGCGAAGTTCCTGGAGGCACGTAGTAATTCGTGAACATCGTTCCGCCGCCGAGCTCGAAGTACGGAACCACCTTCCGCGGCCTCGTAAAATTCCATTTCAGCGCGAAGGGGTTCAGCCCGAAGCCATAGGCCGTGTCAAATTTCTGATCGACCACAAAGACGGGCACCACATCCACCGCATATTCGAACTGGCCGCGCAAAATGCCTGGGCCAACCGGTCCGGTCAAAATCCAGCCGTAACGCACGCCGACGTTCCAGACCCCGCTGCTCGCGGTACTTCCATTCAGTCCGTGACCGCCGCCGGTCCATATTTGTAGATCGTGCCCGCCATCCTCCGGCCCGGCCTGAGCCTTCGCGGCAGGAGCGCATAGCAGCGCTGCAAACAGAAAACCTGCGAACAGTACCCTCACCGGTCGTGTCACCGAAAGATCTCCCTCCGGTCTTGGATTCGCATGCTCAAGACTCGGGTGCACGGAAGATACAGAAAAACAGCAACAAACGCGACTGTCTTTTGCATTACTTCAAATATGTCCGCACGATTTGAATGACGTCGTCGGCAGCCTCTTCCGAGGATTTTGAATTGCGCGGCATGTGATTCCGGATGTGGTCTTCCATCAACTCGCCCATCAAGCTGTTGATGGCACCGCGGGCCGCGGCCAATCGTTGCAGCGCCTCCGCGCAAGGTTCGTCTTCATTGAGAGCGCGAAGAACGCTTTCGAGCTGCCCGATGACTTTCTTGGTGCGCGTGACGAGGTCGAGCTTTTCGCGAGAAGTGTGTGACATTTTGCTTGCCTACCCTAGAGGGGTATGGTATCAAGGCTTGGGACTCTAACGCAATGGACCTCTGCACAGTAGTGCATGGCTTGGTGCCATTTCAACACTTACGTGTCCCTCGCGGCGTTCATCGTATTGTAATTGAACGCCTTTTACCCTCCCAGGAGCACATTTCAGCGCATCCGCCTCAAAATGCGAACAGTGAGACCAACATGTTTCGATATTCCACCGATGTGCGCACGGCCAAGCGAGTTCAACTTCTCCGGAGGTCCTTTGCGCGACTTTGCTCCGGGCTGCATCCGGCAGCGCTCTTTGCGGAAGAGCCTGAGGTTTTCCAATGAAACTCCGCAGCTTTGAACCGCTCGGTCTCTGCTTGATGCTGGGTTTCCTGGCGGCTGGCTGCGGAGACACGGAGAAAGGTAAAAACGCAGGAGCCCCACCGCCGCTAAAGGTTGAGCAGGCAAGCGATCCAGATGTTTTCCAAGTCGATCATCCCGATCAATTTCCGTTAGTGACAGCGATTGAGCATTTCGCCGCGCCGCAGTTGAAAGCTACGGGTACCGTCACTCCAGACATTTCGAGAAATGTTCCGGTCATTTCCGTAGCCACTGGTCGCGTGGTGGAAATCGCCGCTCGTCTGGGAGACACCGTAAAGAAAGGTCAGTTGCTGCTGCGCGTCCAGAGCGCTGACGTTGCGGCCGCCTATTCCGATTATCAAAAGGCTGTTGCTGATGAGCAACTCACACGCACCCAGCTGGAGCGAGCGCAACTCCTCTACGACAAAGGCGCCTTCTCGCTAAACGACTTACAGATTGCACAGGACACCGACGCCAAAGCGAAGGTGGACGTAAAAACCACAGCAGAAAAGCTTCGAGTGCTTGGGAACACCAACCTCGATCAACCCTCCGGTATTGTCGAGATTCGGGCGCCTGTGTCGGGTGTGATTACGGATCAACAGGTCACTAACGCGTCAGGCGTCGCGGGATTGGGCTCGCCCAATCCGTTCACAATCTCCGACCTGACCTATGTATGGATTCTTTGCGACGTCTACGAGAATGATCTAGCTAACATCCAACTCGGGCAAAGTGCCGACATCCGCCTGAACGCTTATCCCGACAAAGATTTCACAGGTGTGATCAGCAACGTCGGCTCCATTCTCGATCCAAATATCCGCTCGGCGAAAGTTCGCATCGAAGTGCGCAACCCGGGCTTGATGCGCCCCGGCATGTTCGTGACGGCTACTTTCCATGGCCAAAACAAGCAGAAGCGCGCGGCGGTTCCGGCGAGTGCCATCCTTCATCTCCACGACCGTGATTGGGTCTACGTCCCTACGAAAGACAAGAAATTTCGCCGCGTAGAAGTACACGCTGGAGAAATGCTTCCCGCCAAGATGCAGGAAATCGTGTCTGGAATTGCCCCTGGGGATCAAGTCGTAGCCAACGCGCTTGAATTCCAAAACACGGTGGAGCAGTAATGATCCGTTCTTTGGTTGACTATGCACTGAACAACCGCTTCATCGTCCTCAGCATCGCGTTTCTACTTTTCGTGTGGGGCATCATCTCCTTCGAAAAACTGCCGGTGGAAGCATATCCGGATGTCGCAAACACTTGGGTTCAGGTGATCACCCAATGGCCAGGCAGAGCCGCGGAAGAAGTGGAACAACAGGTCACCGTGCCAATCGAAATCCAAATGAACGGCATTCCGCATTTGCAACATGTGCGCTCTGCTTCGTTAGCCGGTTTGTCAGTCGTCAATCTGATCTTTGACGACGATTCGGACAACGATTGGGACCGCCAAAAGGTTCTCGAGCGCGTCTCACTGGTGACGCTTCCAGACAACGTTACCGCACAGATTGGCCCGGATTTCAGTCCGATCGGCTCAATCTATTGGTACACGCTGAAGAGCGACAACCCCGCCTACGACGTGATGGAGCTCAAATCCATTCAAGACTGGGTGATCAGCAAATACTTAAAATCCGTGCCTGACGTGGTTGACGATTCGTCCTTTGGCGGAATTACTCGCGAATATCAAGTGCGCATCGATCCGGACAAGCTGGTTTCCTACGGACTAAGTCTCGCTCAGGTCGAGCAGCAACTTTCGAATAGCAACGCGAACGCCGGGGGAAGTTTCATCGAACAGGGCGCGCAGCAAATCAACGTTCGCGCCGTGGGATTGCTCCACAACGTCAGCGACATTGAAAAAACCGTCCTCAAAACGCAAAACGGCTCCGCGCTGCGCATCAAGGATATTGCAGTCGTTTCTCAAGGACCAAAAATTCGCCTGGGCCAAATCGGCAAAGCTATTCATAGGGCCGACGGCGTCGTGGTCGACGATCCTGACGTAGTGGAAGGCATCGTTTTCATGCGCAAAGGCGCGGATACCGCCACGACGCTGGAGGGAATCCACGCCATGGTTCAGCAGTTGAACGATCACATTCTTCCCCGAGGTGTGAGGATCGTTCCGTACCTGGACCGCGACGACCTGGTGCACTACACGACGACGACGGTCATGCATAACTTGGCTGAAGGAATGACCCTCGTCGTGATAATCCTTTTTCTGTTCCTCGGCAATGCGCGCGCGGCCATCATCGTCGCGCTGACGATTCCATTTGCTTTGCTCTTCGCGTCCATCTGTCTGGATTTGCGACACATTTCGGCGAATCTCCTTTCCCTGGGCGCATTGGACTTCGGCATGGTCGTTGACGGCGCGGTCGTGATGATCGAAAACATTGTTCGCCATTTAAATCGCCACGAATCGGAGCGAGGCACTCCTCTCGAACAAATTCGGCTAGCAGCCCACGAAGTGCAACGCCCGGTTTTCTACGCCATCGCCATTATCATCACGGCCTATCTTCCGATCTTCACTCTGCAACGCGTCGAAGGAAAATTATTCAAACCGATGGCCTGGACGGTTGTCTTCGCCTTGCTCGGCGCGCTGATTTTTTCCATGTTGGTGGCTCCAGCCCTGGCGAGCCTTCTTTTTCGTTTAGGTGTCAAAGAATGGGACAACCCATTGATGCGCTACCTCACTCTTCGCTACAGGAAAGCGGTCACCTGGGCGATTCGCCATCGGCCGGTCACCGTAGGATTCGCTGCTCTTTCGTTTGCGCTCGCGATTTTCCTGGGATTCAGCGGAGTCATCGGCTCGGAATTCCTTCCTCACCTCGATGAAGGCGCCATCTGGGTTCGAGGCACGTTGGCCCCCAGCACGGGTCCCACAGAAAGCGCGCGCGTTGCGGAGAGAGCGCGCCAAATCCTCTGCTCCTTTCCCGAAGTTCCGCAGGTGGTCGATCAGATTGGGCGCCCAGACGACGGCACCGACACAACCGGCTTTTTCAATACTGAGTATTTCGTCGACCTTCTTCCCAAAGAAAAATGGCGGCCTGTGTTCGGTCAAAACAAAGAAAAACTCATCGCCGCAATGAACCACGAACTGGAAAAAATACCGGGAGTGATCTGGAACTTCTCTCAGCCTATCTCGGACAACTTGGAAGAGGCTGTCAGCGGAGTCAAAGGCGCCCTCGCAGTGAAAATCTACGGTGATGATCTGAAGACGCTCGAAGAAAAGGGCGACCAGGTCGTCAGCGTCATGCGAGGCGTGCGAGGTGTCGAGGATCTCGGTCTGTTTCGCCTCCTCGGCCAACCAAACCTAGATTTCGCTGTCGATCGGGACCAAGCTTCGCGGTACGGCATTAATGTCTCCGACGTTCAGGATGCGATTCAGACGGCAGTCGGTGGCAATGTCCTCACACAGGTCCTGATCGGCGAGCAGAGATACGATCTGGTGTTGCGTTATCTCCCGGAATTTCGCGACACCCGCGAGGCCATCGAAAAAATCCGCCTCCTCTCCCCCTCGGGTGAGCGCGTTTCGCTTGCGCAGTTGACGAAAGTCAGCGTCTCCGACGGTGGTTCGGAGATTTATCGGGAAGCGAACTCGCGCTACGTCGCGGTGAAGTACAGCGTGCGTGGCAGAGATCTGGGCAGCACCGTGGAAGAAGCCATAAAAAAGGTGAATGCCGCCGTAAAATTGCCGTCAGGCTACACTTTTGATTGGGCGGGAGAATACGAAAGCCAAAAGCGCGCACAGCGCAGGCTCATGCTTGTACTGCCGATTACTATCCTCGTGATTTTCCTCATCCTCTACACCATGTTCAAGTCGATGAAGTGGGCGCTGCTCATCATGATGAATGTCGCCATGGCTCCTTTCGGAGGCTTGCTCGCTCTGCTTGCCACCGGCACTAATCTCAGCGTCTCTTCGGGCGTCGGCTTTCTCGCGCTTTTTGGTGTTTCGGTGCAAACGGGCGTCATCATGCTCGAATACATCAATCAGCTTCGCGCCAAAGGCTACACCATTGAAGAATCCGCGGCGGAAGGAGCAGTGCTCCGGCTTCGGCCGATCATGATGACCATGCTGGTCGCTACGCTCGGCCTGCTTCCTGCCGCGCTTTCCCACGGAATTGGTTCCGATTCGCAGCGTCCTTTTGCGATCGTGATCGTCGGTGGCCTGATTTTCGGCCTAATGATGGGTGTTTTTCTCCTGCCGACACTCTATGTTTGGTTTGCTCGCGATGGTGATAAGCTTCCGCAGCCTGAGGAAGCCGTCTGAGGAATTTCATGTTTTACAGAGAGACGGTCGCTCGTCGGAAGGATGAGTGGACAGCTTCTTATTGCAGCGAAGCCGGTCTCTCCGCCGCGAAATGAGACAGCCGCGGCCATTAGAAGGACTCCTGTCATGAAAAAGTCTGAAGTGTGTGCTCTGATTCAGGAAATAGGGATCGTTCCAGCGATTAGAGTGTCGTCTGCCGAAGACGCTCATTTTGCCGCGGAGGCCGTTTCGCGCGGTGGAGTTCCGATCGTGGAAATCACCATGACCGTCGCAGGAGCGATTGACTTAATTTCTCATCTCGTTCGTTACCATCCCAAGATGATTGTCGGCGCCGGAACTCTAATGGACACGGAGATGGCCCGCAAGTGCGTCGATGCGGGAGCAAGTTTCTTGACCAGCCCCGGACTCGATCCAACGATCATTGAATTCGCCGCAAAAAGAGACGTCACCGTCCTCGCGGGCGCTTTGACGCCTACTGAGGTGATTACGGCGTGGCGTGCGGGTTCCGACTTCGTCAAAGTATTTCCCTGCGCGCAGGTTGGCGGCGACAGCTACATCAAAGCTCTGAAGGCTCCTCTGCCGCAGATTCCGTTGATCGCAGCGGGGGGCGTGAATCAACAGACTGCGGCCAATTTTATTTTGGCTGGAGCCACGGCCATCGGCGTAGGCACGGAACTTATCCCCACGGAAGCAATCGAGCGGCGTCAGTCCGAACGAATCCGCGAATTGGCGCAGCGCTTCGTGGGCTTTGTCAAGGATGCGCGCGCCCGTCTCGAATCGCGAAAGCCTAAGCGAATCGTTCAGAAATTCGATGGAGTCGAGAAATGCGAAGAAAAGTAATTAGTTTATGAGGGCAAGAGCAAACATCAAACGTGGGACGGCCTAGTTCTTATTTTCGTGTCCAACAGAATCTCGCGTGGCCGTCGGCCGGACCCAGCCGTGGGCGGCAATGGACTTCTTCGCTGAGCCTATCGTTTGAAGACCGCCACGCCCGTCGAAACGCGCAGCCAAACGAAGCAGTAAGACGACTTGCCATACGATGGGCCACTCTTGTCTGGATTTGCGTGATGGCTTGTATGTTTGCGGCGCCGATGGCGCGAGCGCAGGATCCAGCCTCTTCACAACAAAATTCCACGGCTAAAGACGACGCTTCTTCGTCCCCCGATACACTTCCGGTCATGTTTCCCCACCAGGAGTGGGACCGGCTCTGGCTCTCCGGCCAAGTCAATATCATCTCGCAGTGGCATCCGGCCTTCCCTTCACCCTATCAAGGGCCGCATAGTCTGAGCCCTCAGGCGCAGGATGCCAGCTCGCGTGTCCTGACACTCTTCACCGGACTTCGCCTAACCGGGACCACCGAGCTGCTCTGCGATGTGCAAGAAACGGGTGGACACGGAATTGGTGAAGCACTGGGCCTTGCGGGATTCACAAATCTCGACGTCGTGCGCAATCCTTCGCTGAGCCATGCGCCCTACATCGCCAGGCTGATGATCCATCAAATCATTCCGCTAGGACATGCGAAAACAACCGTGGAGCAAACTCCTTTTTCGGTTTTCCGCGAGTTGCCCGAGCGCCGCCTCGAAATCCGCTTCGGCAAATTCAGTATGGCTGATTTCTTCGACGTCAATTCCTACGGCAGCGATTCCAATCTGCAGTTCATGAATTGGACCGTCGACAACGCCGGAACTTATGACTATGCCGCTGACACTCGTGGATACACCTTCGCCGCGATGCTGGAATATCACGACCGCTGGTGGACGGTGCGCTTTGCGGAAGCGCTGATGCCCAAAGTCGCTAATGGAATCAATCTGGACGCGGACCTCGCCCGCGCCCGCGCGGAAAATTTCGAGTTCGAATTTCACAAGCAGACCATCCGGCATCAACAGGGCGTGCTTCGTCTCCTGTCTTTTGTGAACCACGCGAACATGGGCGATTATCAGCAAGCCATCGACAATTTTCTTGCCGGACTCACGTCAAAACTGGAAATCACAGACCACCCGCTGCAAACCACCATCAAGTACGGCTTTGGCGCCAATTTCGAACAACCTCTGAACGAATGGCTAGGCCTCTTTGGACGCTGGGGATGGAACGAAGGCCAGCACGAGTCCTACGCTTACACGGAAGTGGATCAAACAGATCAGATTGGCGCCGTCGTCAAAGGCTCGCTGTGGAAGCGCAAGAGGGACCGTGCAGGCGTGGTCTTCGTCTCCAACGGTATCTCGCACGATCACCAGGAATATCTAGCGCTCGGCGGCGAAGGCTTCTTGTTGGGAGATGGCCGCTTGAACTATGGCCGGGAAAATATCATCGAATCCTATTACACGCTCCATGCATGGCGCGGCATCTACCCGGCCTTTGGCCTGCAGCACATCAACAATCCCGGTTACAACCGCGATCGTGGCCCCGTTCTGGTACCGACGCTGCGCTTGAATGTCGAATTTTAGTCTCCCCAGAACTGTGCATGTGCCAACCTGCACACAAGTGCAGCGAGAAGCGGGTAAGTGGAAATCCGGGGGTATCAATGAGAATGCGTGCGCATGTAACTGGCGCGTTCGCCGCTTACGTCGTCGCCTCTTAGTTCTCGCAGAGCGTAAGTCACAAACTCCCCTGTCACCTTTTTGCGCCAGCTCATATCGAAATCCGTGTTGTCGAGTGGCTTGGCGATGCGGGCCGCGAGAACGGAGGCCTCCGCAATCGACTCCGCGTTCAGCGCACGCCCAACGAGAACTTTTGCCGCTTCCACTGCAACCAGCGGTCGCGATGCAGCCGAACCAATCACAATGCGTGCATCCTCAACCACGCCCCTTTCCGAAAGGCGCGCCGCCGCCGCAACCGACAACACTGGAAAATCGAACGAGCCGCGCCGCCTCAGCTTCCAATAGGTGCTCTTCCAACCGTGCAGCGAATCCAGCAACACTTCCGTCAGAATCTCATTCGGCTTCCGCTTGATGTAATCCAGTCCATCGTTGTTATAAAGATCCGCGAGCAACACTTCACGCTCTCCCGCGAGCGAAACCAGCCGGACGCGCGCGCCCAGCGCGATCAAAGCCGGTGCCGTATCCGTCGAAGAAACCGCCATGCACTTCGGACTTCCCGGCGCCACCCAGCACGTGTCGCCATCCTTCTTCAGGCAGAAGTCGATCGCTTTCCTCCACTCATAATTCTGATCGTAATAGTTGCAGCGCGTATCGAGGCAAAGGTTCCCGCCCAGCGTCGCCATGTTTCGAATGTGCGGCGTGGCCACCAGCGAAGCTGCCTGTGCCAGAGCCGTTAAACCATTTCGAAATCGCGCATCCGCCGCGATATCCGCAAGCGTCACGCAAGCTCCCAGGTGCGACGCCGAATCTTCCATTCGAACGCGATTCAAATCCTTGATGTAGCGCAAACTCATCAGCGTCTTCGGAACCTGTTGCCGCCGCTTCATATTGGGAAGCAAGTCTGTGCCGCCGGCCAGAGGCATAGCCTTCGCACCTTCGCCGTCCAGAATCCGCGCCGCCTCCTCGATGGTTGGCGGTGTGCGAAACTCGAAAAGTGGCAGCCGCATCATGAGCTGAGCACCTTTTCTTTTTCAGCACGGTGTTTCCCCGCCCGCGGAACATCGTTCACCGCGTTCCCATCCCCTCCCTCCCACGGCGGAGGAACTCGCAGCGCTTCCGGCCAATTCACATTCGGGAAATGGCTCGGCCCAAAACGCGGCTCGCGCCCCGCTTTCTTTTCCGCCAGCGCTTTCATGATTTTTTCCGGTGTAATCGGCACCTCATCAATCCGCACGCCCACAGCGTCATAAACTGCATTCGCGACTGCTGGCATAATCGGCAACAGTGGCCCTTGCCCCACTTCTTTCGCCCCAAACGGCCCGCGCGGGTCAGGCTCCTCGATCAATTCCGTCATCACTTCCGGCATATCCAGCGACGTCGGGCTCTTGTATTCGAGCATCGACGGAAATTTGTGCACCAACGCGTTCGATAGTTTTTTCGGCAGTCGGCGAAACTCCTGCTCCTCCATCAACGCCTCGCCCAGCCCCATGTAAACGCTTCCCTCGACCTGTCCTCGCACGAGTGTCGGATTCAAGGAGCGCCCGATGTCGTGCGCGATCCAAATCTTTGGCACGGTGATCCATCCTGTTACCGGATTCACAACAACTTCGACGACCGCCGCCGTGTATGAATAAGTCGGCGAAGGCCCAACTCCACCGCCTTTATAAAGCGCCGGCGATTTCGGCGGCGTGTACGAACCTATCGCGCCAATCGTGCCGAAGCGCGCTTCCGCAAGGCACACCGCCTCAGCGAACGTCACGCCCTTCTCCGGTGCAGCCGAGTCAAAAACACGTTTGTCCGCAAACTGCAATCGCTCCTTCGGAACTCCGAATTTTTCCGCCGCCGCTTCCGCGATAATCTCCCGGCCGCGTTCCGCCGCCTGCAAAGCCGCATTGCCCGCCATGATCGTTACTCTGCTCGAATACGATCCCAAATCCACCGGCCCCAAATCTGTGTCGCCGGTGTACAAGCGAATGTCAAATGTCTCCAGTCCCAAGACTTCCGCGACGATTCCCGCAAGCACATCATCCGAGCCCTGCCCTATCTCCGTCGCACCGCAAAAAACCGCCACACCTCCGCCGCGATCGAACTTGATGTGCACTCCCGAGTGCGGCATCTTGTTCCAATAAATCGGCAGTCCCGCTCCCGTCAAATACGCAGAACAAGCCAGGCCCACGCCGCGCCCTTCAGGCAGCTTGCGAAACTTTTCCTTCCAATCCGAATTCTTCACTACGCGCCGAATGCATTCCGAAAGATTCACGACGCTCAATCGAAAAAAATTCGCCGTCACCGCGTTCGAACTCTCCGCGATGCGCAGCCGCAACTCTGCTGGATCGATGCTCAACTTCTCCGCAATCTTATCGAGCTGCACTTCCTGCCCAAATCGCGGCTGCACCGTCCCATGCCCCCGCTTAGGCCCGCACGGCGGCTTGTTCGTAAACGTCCTGCACCCCTGAAATTTGTAGCGCGGAACGTGATAGGTCACTGTCTGCAGCGCGCCCGTATAAAACGTGCTCGCCACTCCGTACGATCCATACGCCCCGCCGTCGATCAGCGTTTGCAAATGCATCCCTGTAATCGTCCCGTCCTTCTTCACGCCCGTCTTGAATTTCATCAGCACCGGATGCCTGCCGCGGTGGCAATAAAACACTTCCTCGCGCGTCAAACAAATCTTCACTGGCCGGTCCAGCATCAGCGCCGCCCTCGCCACCACAATTTCGTGATTAAACGGATCGCTCTTCCCGCCAAATCCACCGCCATTGGGCGTGGCGATTACGCGAATATGCCCGGCGGGCATTTGCAAAACTTTCGCCAGCGCACGGTGCAAATAATGCGGCGTCTGCGTGCTGCTCCAAATCGTCAGTTTCCCTCCGGGATCTTTTATCGCCACTGAAGCATGCTGCTCGATCGGCAGATGCGTGTTCCCCTGATAAAAAAACGTATCCTCAAAAACCTCATCCGCTTCCCCAAATCCCTGTTCCACATCTCCAAATTCCAGCGAAACACGCTTGTGAACGTTCCCCTCTTCTCCATACTCGTGAATCCTCGGCACAGGCATCGCCAGCGCCTCTTCCGGATCGGCAATCGTCATCAACAACTCATACTCCACATCAATCAAGTCCAGCGCCTCAAACGCCGTCAACTCTTCCCTCGCGATCACCGCTGCCACCGGATCGCCCACGTGCCGCACATGATCCACGCAAAGTGCCTGTTCATCCTGGCTCACCGGCAAAATTCCATATTCAATAGGGAGATCTTTTCCACTCAAAGCTAAATACACGCCCGGATGCGCCGCCGCCCGCGAAGTATCAATCTTTCGAATGCGCGCATGAGGATGCGGCGACCGCAGCAACTTGCAGTAAGCCATCCGCGGCAAAAAAATATCGTCAGCAAACCGCGTCTGACCCGTAACCTTGGCGCGAGCATCCACGCGCCGCCGCGCCACACCAATCACCCGCATTTCGCCGCGATCACTCATCGCAAATCTTTCGCTGTAGGGGAGGGGCTTGCCCCTCCCGCGTTCGATGCGTCTCTACTCGCAATCCGCACGATCGCGTCTTCGACAGCTTCAAAAATCTGCTGATACCCTGTACACCGGCACAAATTCCCCGACAACGCCGTTCGAATCTCGTCGCGCGTCGGACTCGCATTCGCATCCAGCAACGCCTTCGCCGTCACCAAAATCGCGGGCGTGCAGTACCCGCACTGCGCCGCCCCCAAATCCGCAAACGCGTCCTGCAAAGGATGCAGTTTCCCGTCCGCACCAAGCCCTTCCACTGTCAAGACGCTTTTCGTGTCACACTCCAGCGCCAGCAGCAAGCAGGAAAGCACCGCCTTACCGTCCACCAAAACCGCGCAAGCGCCGCACTCGCCCAATTCGCAACCATGCTTCGTCCCGGTATGCCCCAAATCCTCACGCAACACTTCCAGCAAAGTCTTGTACGGCGCAAACGAAACGTCCGTCGCCTCGCCATTCAAAATCAGGCGAATCTGCGCCGTCTTCTGCGACTCCACCGGCAGTTGCACTAAATCACTCACTCTGCTCACCTTGCCTCACACCGGAAATAGCCGCGCCGCGTTGTCGTACAAAATCTTCCGCTTCGCCTCTGCCCCAATCGGGAGCGCGTGGAACTTTTCAACGTTGCCCTTGATCTCCGGCACACCCGGTCCCGGCCAATCCGTCCCCCACAAAACCTTGTCAGCGATATCTTCAATTCGCGGAAAATATTCCATCAGTTTCTGCGGCGGTATCCCCGAAATATCCATGTACATATTCTTGTGCCGCCGCACCAGAAAAAACGCCTCGTTCATCCACAGTGGCCGTCCGCCGTGCGCTAGAATTACCACCAGGTTCGGATAATCGATGCTCACGTCGTCGCACAACATCGGCTGCGCGTGCAAATTCCGTGCGCCCGGGAAAATCGAAGTCCCCGTATGGATCATCACCGGCATCGCATTCGCCTGCGCCCGCTCATAAATCGCGGCCAAATCCTTGTTTCCATTCATATATGAATTCGGTGTCAGCACTTGATGAGACGGATGCAGCTTGATCGCGCGAATACCGATCTTCGCCATGCGATCCACTTCGGTGCCGCAGTCCGGCACCGTCCCCGGCAGCACGCCGCCAAACGCAATCAAGCGCTCCGGTGCCGCGCTGCAATACTTCGCACTCCAATCATTCACTTCCGGCGTAAATCCGATAATCTTCGGCGCCACATAATTAATCAGCCCCGCGCGTTCGATCCCCAGGCTATCCAAATGTCCGAGAAACGCCTTCGGGTCCTCGCAGTAGCGCATCACATCCGCGTAGTCTTTCCGCCCACGCTTCATCAACTCCATCGCCGACGGCTTCATCATGTGATACGGCATGATGTGAATGTGGATATCTATGATCGCCTGCACGAGTCCTCTCTGTGCTCTCCGTGAACTCTGTATTAAGAGCCACAGTCCACTTCAAACGCCATCTTGACCAGGACAGTCCTCAGTTAAACCGCACATATTCAAAATCCAAAGGCTTGCTGTTGATCCCCCGCAGCGGCGGCGCAATCCAATTCGCAAATTTCCCCGGCTCCACGACCCGCCCCGTCATCAACGATTGCACAAACTTTTCGTCCGCTGGGCTAGGCAGCCACTCATACTTGCGCTTCTCCCAAGCCTCAGCCGTTAACACATCGCCATTCACGCTGATGTGATGCCCAGCAAAATTCCCAATCGCGCGGTGAAATCCCTTGTGCGGCAGAGTCAGCTTGAACGGAATCCCCGCTTCATCGATCACCCGCTGCCATCGCCCCACTCCGTCCGCAATCTCCTCGATGTAATCGTCGCGCAACCGTTCGTTCAAAGCCGTCAAAGCCGGAACGTCCTTCTTCACAATCTTGTCGCCAATTACTTCGTACACCGGATACTCGGCATCGCTCAAAACGTGGTCGTCTTCCAATTTCGTCTCGCGAAATCGTCCCTTCAACCCGTTGGTGAAATAACTCGCCGCGTTCGAAGAAACATCCGAACCATATAGATCGAGCGTCACACTGTAATGAAAATTCAAATATCTCTGAATTGTCTGCAGGTCAATCACTCCAAGCGCCCGAACCTGCGCCGGATCTTCCAATTTATTTTCCTTCATTACTTCGCAAGTGCGCTTGATGATGCGTGTAATCCCCGTCTCGCCGACAAACATGTGGTGCGCTTCCTCCGTCAACATGAACCGGCAAGTCCGCGAAAGCGGATCGAATCCCGACTCCGCCAAAGCGCACAACTGAAATTTCCCGTCACGGTCCGTAAAAAACGTAAACATGTAAAACGCCAGCCAATCCGGTGTCGGTTCATTAAACGCGCCCAAAATCCGCGGATTATCTGCATCCCCAGACCGCCGCGCCAGCAAAGCCTCTGCCTCTTCTCGCCCATCGCGCCCAAAATACCGGTGCAACAAATACACCATCGCCCACAAATGCCGCCCCTCTTCCACGTTCACCTGAAAAATATTTCGTAAGTCATACATCGATGGGCACGACGATCCCAGTAGCCGCTGCTGTTCCACCGAAGCCGGCTCCGTATCTCCTTGCGTTACAATCACGCGCCGCAAGGTCGACCGGTATTCTCCCGGTACTTCCTGCCACGCCGGCGAGCCTTTATGAATTCCGAAGCTCACTTCGCGCTTCTCGTCGCGCGGCTGCAGAAAAATTCCCCAACGATACTCCGGCATCTTCACATAATCAAATTGCGCCCAGCCATCCGGTTCCACGCTGACCGCCGTCCGCAAATAAACTTCATAGTTGTGGCTCTCATTCGGCCCCATGTCGTACCACCACCCCATGTATGCCGGCTGCCAATGTTCCAGCGCCCGCTGCAACCCGCGGTCTCTGCCCAAATCCACGTTATTCGGAATCTTCTCTGTATAATCAATCATGGCCCATTCTCCTCAGTAGCACAGGCACTCTTGCCTGTGCTCTTCCTTCACAAGATCAACTCTCGCGCTTATCCAACCGCTTCGATTCGCGCGCTTTTCCTCACACCCTTTCCCAATTGAATTTCACCGGCGCTCCCGTTCCATAAACTTTCAACGCCCCATTCGTCCCCACCGCATTCGGCCGAATAAAAATCCAATTCTGCCAAGCCGACAACCGCCCGAACACACGCGTCTCCAGCGTCTCGCTAATCCCAAACCGCAAATTCGCCTCCAACCCCGTCAAAGCATCCGGCGAAAGCGCCGCACGCGATTCCAAAGCCTGCCGAATTTCATCCTCCCAATCCAGATCATCCGGCGCAGCCGTCACCAGTCCCGCGTCCATCGCGTCATGCACCGTCAACGTTTTTCCCACTAAGCCGCGCAATTTCTCAATCTGCACCGAGTCCTGATAGAACCGTGCCGCCATCCGCGAAAGACCATTCACCATCGGCAACGCCCCAAAATTCATCCGCGATAGCACAACGCTCGCCACACTTTTGCCGTCCTGCGAATCCCGCATATAAACGCGGTCCGCCGCCAGCGCCAATTCAAACAGCGCTCCCGCAAAACACGATCCAGGCTCGATAATTGCGTACAACGACCGCGAAGAAACATCGATCCGCGCAAACGTCCGCCGCATCATTCCCAGAACTTCGCGCACAAACCAATTGTCTTGATGATTCAAAAGGAATTCATCGGCGGCCAGTACGGCGTCCGGACTTCCCGTCGCCTTCAAAATCCACAAGCCCAAATCCAATTCCGTGGTTCGCAGTGTCAAAATCGCGTCATCCAGTTCCCGCGCCATCTGCAGCGGCCACCAACTCGCCCCCGCAGCAAGCGCACTCTCAATCGTGTACGCTGGCCCGGCCTCCGGCGCGCGCACCGTCAAAGTTACCGATCGCGCCTCGCGATTTACCTGCGCGTCCACGAATTCGTAATGCACGCCAGCTTCATCCACTGTCCGCTTCACCGGCGTCAGCGCCACGCCTTTCGCTCCCACAGACCGATCGCTCAACTCCGCCAGCTTCAGCGCCCGCTGCTTTACGTGTTCTGCGAAATGTTGTGGCTTCACCACGTCATCCACCAGCCGCCAATCTTTCGCCCGCTGCCCGCGCACTCCATCAGGATTCGTGCAGAACATATCCGCATAATCCCGCCGCACTTTTCGTTTATCGGTCACGCGCGTCAACCCACCCGTTCCAGGCAGCACACCCAGCAACGGCAGTTCCGGCAAACTCACCGCTGACGATCGGTCATCCACCAAAATAATCTCGTCGCAAGCTAAAGCTAGCTCGTAGCCGCCGCCCGCCGTCGTTCCGTTGCAAGCCGCGAGGAATTTCAGCCCCGAGTGCGCGCTCGAATCCTCAATCCCATTCCGCGTCTCATTCGTGAACTTGCAGAAATTCACTTTCCACGCATGAGAAGAAAGCCCCAGCATATAAATATTCGCGCCCGAACAAAAAATCCGGTTCTTAGCGCTCGTGATAATCACCGACCGAATCTCCGGATGTTCAAACCGAATTCGCTGCAGAGCGTCATGCAGCTCGATGTCCACGCCGAGGTCATACGAATTCAATTTCAGCTTGTACCCCGGCCGAAGTCCGCCGTCTTCCGCCACGTCCATCGTCAGCGTGGCCACCGGTCCATCAAAGCTGAGCTTCCAATGTTTGTATTTGCCAGGCTCCGTCCGGTAGTCCGGCGGTTCCACCTTGGCTTGAAGTTGTTCTGTCGCAGCAACGTCCACAAGTCCCTCCTACTTCTTCTCGACCTGCAACGCGGCCTTCAATTTTGCAAAACTCTCGTCCACGGAACTCCCTGAAGTATCCAGGTACATGTCCGCCTTCCGGTAAAGCGGCTCGCGTGCTTCCAGAATCCGCCGCAAATCGTCCATCGCTTGATTGCCGCCAGCAATCGCGCGCAAATCGCCCTGAGCGATCACCCGCGCCATGTGTTCCTCAGGCCGCGCCTTGATCCACACCGTATAGCAATTCGAAAGCAAGTAGTCGTATGTTTCTTTCTCCGAAACCACGCCGCCACCAACGGAAAGTATCGCGTGCTCCCGCTCATGAAGTACGCGCTCCAAAGAACGACGTTCGATCGCGCGATAACCCGTCTGCCCATACAGCGAAAATATCTCTCCCAGCGGCATCCCCGTATCTTTTTCAATTTCGCCGTCAAGCTCGATGAATGGAACACGCATCTCTTCGCCGAGCCGCGATCCCAGCGTCGATTTACCCGCGCCGCGCAATCCAATCAGTGCGATACGCTTGCGTCGCACCGCTTCTTCCTCTCCGAATTCGCGCAGCAAACGCGACATCGCGTCCTCAGCGCGATGCGCCGGAAGCCGCTCCAAAAATCTCTGAATCAAAACCTTCTCATGCCGCGTTTCCGCTTCCGCTGCAAACAATTCCGCCAAAGACACGTGCAGCGCCGCCGCAATCCTCCGCAGCAGCACAATCGAAACATTTCCTTCGCCTGCTTCCAGTTGCGCGAGATGCCGCTCCGACACGTCCGCCTCGCGAGCCATCATCTTGCGTGTCAGCCCGCGTCGATTCCGCAACTCGCGTACGCGCTTGCCAAGCGACAAAAGAAACCCGTCGCTCGAAACGGTTGCGACCGGCGGTGAGCCAGCCTCTTTGGAATGGGTGTTGGTCTCTAGAGCCATATATCAAAGATAATTCGTATTCGCACCTGCAGTATATCGCATGCGTGTTATGCCGCGTCAACTGGATTCGCCGACGCCATTTTCGTTCCCGTACGAATTTAGAAGCCCAGCTAAATGTCTTATTATCACTTATATGCAATGACTTAAGGAATCGCCTTCCCCCAGCCGATAGAAGCACCTTTCGAAAAGATATGCATTATTCTGCAATTATTGTTAAGGGGCGCTCTAGGAGTAGAGGACGCTGGCGTCAGCAGCTTGATTTGCGAGCGCGCCGGTGAGGCTTGGCGGTCCTTGCACTACGAAGCGGCGATGGTAGAGAAGCATAGCGCGCAAACCGGCGAGTTCTTCGCCACCGCCGGCGCGGCCGGGGCCGCCATGGAGGCAACTCGGCACCACGTTGCCGTGACCTGTGAATTGCGTCCCGACGCTCGCGTCCACCACCATAATGCGGCCATGAAGGTCGCCGATGCCGATCACAACGCTTTGGATGAACGCCTCGTCCGTCGCAAAAATCGAAGCTACCAAAGATCCCAGCCCTCGGCGCGCCAAAGCGATCGCATCATCGACTGTGTCGTATGCGATCAACGTGGCCACAGGGCCGAAGACTTCGACGTCATGCACGAATTTCGCGGCGGCGCCGTCGTTGCAGGCCAGCAGCGTAGGCTGTACGAAAGCGGATTTGGCGGCGTTGGCATCGAGCGGCTGAAAATTCTCGTCGCCGCCAAATATCACGGAACATTCCTGCTTCAACTGGCGCAAACCTTGAAGGCAGGTAGCCTGCTGCGCCTTGTTCACCACGGGCCCAACCTTTACTTCGGCGCTGCGTGGATTTCCCACTTTCAGCGCGCTCAACTTTGCTGCGATGGCTTCGCCCACCGCCTTCATCTGCCCGCGCGGCACAAAGACTCGCCGAATGGCCGTGCATTTCTGCCCGGCCTTTAAAGTCATCTCGCGGACGACTTCTTTCACCAGCAGATCGAAGATCTCTGTTCCCGGCGCGTCGGATGGCCCGAGAATGACGGAATTGATGCTGTCGGCTTCCACGTTCACGCGAACCGAGCGGCGCAGAACATTTGGATTGGAGCGAATCTTAATGGCCGTGTCGGCAGAGCCGGTGAAGGAAACCACATCACTCTCGCCAACGTGATCGAGAAGTTCTCGCGCAGAGCCACACAGTATGGAGACGGCGCCGCGAGGGAGGATATTCGCCTTCACGGTGTCTTCGACCATTCTGTGCGCCAGCCAGGCTGTCGGCGACGCCGGTTTTACAACGACCGGAACACCCGAGAGCAGCGCGGGCGCAGCCTTTTCGCAAAATCCCCAGGCCGGGAAATTGAATGCGTTGATAAAAACGGCCACGCCTTTGGCCGGCAGTAGAAAATGTTGTCCAAAGAAAACGCTGGTTTTGGACAGCAGAAGCTGCGCGCCCTCTTTCAAAAGTTTTCCATCCGCGAGCGCCTGGCCGATTTTCGCGTAATACTTCATCGTGTAGATGGCGCCGTCCACGTCGAACGATGCGTCGGCTGCATTCGCTCCAAGATTGAGCAGCGAGATGCGAAAGTATTCGTCGCGATTGGCTGCCAGCGTCTCCGCGATTTTTGCAAGCAAGTCTGCGCGTTCGCGGTAAGTCTTCGCGCGCAGAGCAGCGCCTCCTTCGGCACGCGCAAACTCCAGCGCCGCTTTGACGTCGATCCCTTGCGACGAAATCCGCGCCAATTCTTCGCCGGTGACGGGATCGACAAGCGGCTCGCCCGCTCCGCCACCCGCTCGCCATTCGCCGCAAACAAAATTTGCCAGGTTCATAATGGATTCTCCTTCGCGCGCTCACTCAGAAGTTTACTCTGCGCGGCCTGAATCTCGCGAAGTTTGAAGCGCTGGAGTTTTCCCGTGGCCGTCTTGGGAATCTCGGACAAAAATTCTATCCAATGAGGCCGCTTGTAACCGCCGATTTTCTGTCCGACAAAATCTTTCAATTCCCGTGACAGCTCCTCGCTCGGAACGAACTCCGCGTTCAAAACGACGTAGGCCGCGGCTTTCGTGAGGCCCTCGCCATCTTCGCGCACGACGACCGCTGCTTCGCGTACAGCGGGATGCGCGATCAATACGCTTTCCACCTCCGCGGGACTCAGCCACAGCCCATGCACTTTGAAAACGTCGTTCGACCGGCCGGCGTACCAAAAATATCCTTCCTCGTCCTGGTAGTATTTGTCGCCTGTACGGAACCAGTCGCCGACAAAAGTCTCCTTTGTCTTTTCGTGCTTGTTCCAGTAGCCGGAACACGTCGAGTCGCCTTTGATCAGAAGATCGCCGATTTCGTTGCGGGCGACGTCAGCACCGTGCTCGTCAACGATTCGCGCTTCGTAGCCGGGGATGATTTTTCCGCTCGATCCAGGCTTGGATTCGCCTGGACGGTTTGCAATCACCATCTGCAAAGTTTCCGTCGAGCCTAGCGAATCCAGAATCTCGACTCCGAAGCGCTCTTTGAAGCGATGAAAGAGCGGTGCGGGAAGCGCTTCGCCCGCGGAGATCGCGTGACGCACGCACGACAAATCGAAGTCGCGTCCGTCTTCGCGGTGATGCGCCAGGAGCGCTGCGAAATTTGTGGGCACGGAGAAAAAAAGTGTCGGCTGGTAGCGCTCGATGTCCGCGTAGATTGTTGTGGGAACGGGGCGCACGGGCGAAAGAATCGTGGTTGCGCCGCAGCCAAGAGGGAAGTAGCCGGCGTTTCCCAGTCCGTATGCGAAAAACAAGCGCGCCACGCTGAAGCAGCGATCGTTCTCGTTCATATGCAAAATGCATTTGGCGTAGAGCTCGCAGCAGACGACCATGTCGTGATGGAGATGAACGCAGCCTTTGGAAGCGCCAGTGCTGCCGGAGGAGTAGAGCCAGAATGCGGGCTCGTCTTTGCTGGTGAGTGCAGCTCGCAATTCTGGCGAGGCGCTCGCCATCAAATTGTGCAGCGAGTGATGCGCGTGTGAAGGCCGAGTTTGCGATGGAATGTACTGTTTTACTCTGCCGAGCACGTCTACTTCGCTGGCCACGATCTCCTGCAAATAGCGCAGCTTTTCTTTCGGAATGGATTGCAAATGCGGCAGCAGCGGCTCGCTGACCAAGGCGACGCGCGCGCGGCAATCGTTGAGTATGTACTCGTAATCCTGCGGTTTTGCTTGTGTGTTGACCGGAACCGCGACGGCGCCAATTTTGATCGCACCGAAAAAAGAGTAGAGAAATTCGGGCGTATCGAGCAGCAAGAGAAGGACACGCTCTTCGGGACGGACGCCGAGAGCCAGCAGGGCATTGCCGACGCGGTTCGTATTTTCTAGCAGCTGTTGATAGGTAACGCGCTCATCGCCGCATTCGATGGCGACCTTGGCGCCGCGCCCTTCCTGGACGTTGCGATCCACGAAATGCGTGGCCACATTGAAATTGTCCGGCAACGTAATCAAGAGATTGGCCGCCTCCTGCCAGTTTGCGTGGAGCGTTAATCCATTTTCGCGCGCAAACGCGCGGGAGTATAGCACGTGGGAATTCCGTGAGGAGGGGATCACGTTTGGTAGGGACGAGAAGTTGAGTAGGCGTACGTTTTGACGCACCTTGGTCTTGGCCACCGACACTCGATACTGCGTGCCCGCTGCACCTGTCGTACAATGCGAGCAACGTACGGCCTTTCACCCCAGAGGCGCATCGAATACAAGCAAACACACCTGCTCCGCTCCTGAGCCGGCGTGTATGATTGTGCTAGCTCTTTCGCGAAATTGAGGTGAGCGTAATGAGACGACAGATTTCCCGCCTGGCTGCACTCCTTATGGTTCTGCTTTTGTTGCCAGCGCCGGACTGGGCTACTTGCGGCGGCGGTGGCGGCGGTGGAATGGGAGGGATGCGCAGCGGCGGCGGCGCTCCCGGCACTCCTGGGATGGGGAGCGACCAGGTTTACCAGGTTCCCTGGAAAGTTCTCAAACCCGAAGAGGCGCTCACTCCGGGCGGACTCGTCGTGTATTGGTTCCCGTCGTCTGTACAAGAGTTTCAGAAGTCGAGCTTGCGCAATTCGCGCAGCTTGTCTCTCTATGCTACGGAGTGCGTCACCATGGGCGTCGCCGAGGCTAGCTCCAGTTTGGGCCAAAAGTTTGTAGGTGGAGACAAGCTTCCGGTGGTCGTGCTCGCCAAGTCGGACGGCACGGTGATCAACAAGCTTCAGAACAACAACGGATTCCTGAAAGTGGACCAAGTGGAAAAGCTGGTGGAATCCGAAATGAAGCAGCGCGAAGAGGCGGTGAAGAACGAGCTTAAAGCGGCCAAGGAAAAAGCCAAGTCGGGCGATAAGGATGGCGCGATCCCTTTGTATAAGTCGGTGCTCGACGAAAAATGTCTTTTTCCTGGTAAGGCAAAAGACGCGGCTAAGGAACTGAAAAAGCTCGGCGTCGATGTGACTGTGAAACTCTTTAACGCGCCAGTGATGAATCCCGTTCAGAGCGCCAAAATCGAAGCCGTCATGAAGCGCGGCCTTGCGGCCGAGATGAACGAAAAATACGAAGAGGCCGAGCGTCTCTATAGCGAAGCGCGTCGGATGGATCCCGCCGATCCGGCGCCGCTGCGCTATCTCGGAGAGCTCTATCGCCATCACCTTGGTGATTGGGATAAGGCCCGCGTGACGTTTCAGGCCATTCTCGATATGCCTGCCGATCCGTTGTCACGCGCTGTGGCACTGCATGGCATCGGTAAAATGACCATCCACGAAGGCGACTTCCTTGCAGGTTTACACCTCATGGAAGATTCCGTGCACGAATATCCGCTGGCGCTAGCGTATCGAAATCTCGCCGTCTACTGGAACTCCGAAGGTGACACCGCCAAAGCGGACTACTACACGCGCGAAGCGACCAAACTCGATCCGACCGATCCCTACAATCTCATTTTCGCCGCTGCTTTCTTGGCGGGGAACGGTCATGGCGACGAAGCTCTAAAAATCGCCCAGGAAAACGAAGCGATGCTGCCGGCCTCCTACAACCTTGCCGCGATTTACGCGCAGCTCGGGCAAAAGCAAAAGGCTCTCGACCTGCTCAAACGGCATTTCTTTGAGTATGAACGCTACGAAGCAGTGCGTTCGAAGGAAATGATGGAGGCCCGCGTTGACGCCGTGTTTGCTTCGCTCCGCGAAGACCCGCAATTCATCGCGCTGACCAGCGCTGCCGACGGGAAACTCCCCGTACCGCGGAGTAACAAGATGCCCACAGTCGCGCCTGCGAAAATGTAGGCGGTGCTCGGGCTGCGGCGTGCCGCGGATTTTTCATCCGCATGGCTTGTTCTCCATTAGAATCGCGAGCTGGACGGCTTTAAGACGCCCTGGAGATTTCGCGGTGATAGTAGAAGTGTTTCCGGATAAGCGCGCGTTGGGGCAGGCGGCGGCGAAGCAGGCGGCAGCCGTTTTGCGGCGCGCCGTTCTTGACCGCGGCCAGGCGCGGATTGTAGTAGCCACGGGGGCGTCGCAGCTCGAGTTTTTGTCTGCGCTGACGCGAAGAGCCGACATTGATTGGCAGAGCGTCGAGATGTTTCACCTGGATGAGTACATCGGATTGCCGATCACGCACCCGGCCAGCTTTCGCAAATACCTCCTTGAAAATTTCATTCAGAAGACGGGGATTGCGAAGTATCACTTGCTCGATGGTGAGAGCGATGCGCGCGAAGTGGCCCGGCGGATGGGGGAGAGTTTGAACGCAGCGCCGGTGGATATCGCGTTTGTGGGGATTGGTGAGAACGGACATCTGGCATTCAACGATCCCCCGGCGGATTTTGAGAGCGAGGAGGCTTACCTGATTGTCGAGCTGGACGAGGCTTGCCGGCGGCAACAAGTAGGCGAGGGATGGTTCGCCGATATCTCGGAAGTGCCGCGGAAGGCGATTTCGATGTCGGTGCGGCAGATCATGAGGGCACGAGAAATTCTTGTAGTTGTGCCGGAAGCGCGGAAAGCGGAAGCGGTGAAGCTTTGCTTCGAGGAAGAGATTGGCCCGATGGCGCCTGCTTCGATATTGCGCACGCATGCGAAGACAACGGTTTATTTGGATAGAGAGTCCGCGGCCTTATTGAGCGCGGCGACGCTTGGCGCGTTCGCGGCGAAAGCGTAAAGCTGGCACTACGAAGCATTACAAAAGAATCGCAGCGAACGGTGAGTTTCGGAGAGCCGAAAAAATCGACCCTCCGAAACAAGATTCGCACGCAGCGGATGCGGCGACGCGGGGAGTCAGAAGTGGACGACGGCGCTCAGCGAGACACGCGTGCAGTTGGCCGTGCCTCCAGAATTGTGCAGGCCGACGTAGTCGAGTTGCGGGCGCAGCGCGAGGTGGGGCAGAACGCCTAAATCCACGCCGCCGCCAACGCTATACGCGAAGTTGGTATTGGAGCCCCCGCCGTTGCCAACAGTTAAATGTCCGGCACCCGCCAGGAACTGAACAAACGGAGTGATCTTCGTCGGGTTGTGAATAATGATTCGCGGGCCGAAGAGAAACGTGTACGTGTTCACCGACACACTGAAAGCGCCGCCGCCGCCACCAGTTGCAAATGACTCTGAGCCATGATAGCCGCCGAAGTCGCCGACGATACCCAGGTAGGGAATGGGTTTATAAGCGATAGAGCCGCTAATCCCGTTCTGGCTGAGGTCTGCGCCGCCTCCCAGGTGGAAGTAAGAGTAGCCAACCGAGGCGTCGAAGGAAGACTGGGCGTGCGACGGAAGTGCGAAGAAGAACAGCCCCAAGCTAAGTAGGAACACGCGTTTCATAGCGATCGATCCTTTCGAACGTGAGTGAGAATTGAGCTGCACAACCGAACGAGGCATGGCTAGGGCAGGGTGGGTAGCCGTCCCCTACGGCTGATACTAGTGTGATGCAGGGAAGGGGCAAAAGTGGGCGGAGAATGGGTGAAAGATTTCTAGGGCTGCAATAGTGGTGGGGCGAACGCTCGTGCCAGAGTCAACTGGCCACTGGGGCAGGTGCGCAGGCCGTTTTTGCATCAAGCGTTTTCATCAGATCCAGGATCATGTGCGTGACGCACTGATCGCCTGTCGCAGTGTTGATCATCGCGTGGTAAGCGGTGCGGTCGGGCCATTCGACGTGGAAATATTTTTGGATGAACTCGACGCGCTCGTGATCGACGCTGTCCACGCGTTCCTCGGCTTCCTTTTGCGTCTTGCCGCGCCCGATGAGGCGGCGCACTTTTTCTTCCCTGGAAGCGTAAAGAAAGACTCGGAGTGTGTCCTGTCGGTTCCTTAGGAAATGCTGCGAGCCGCGTCCAACGATTACACAGTTACCGGTTTTCGCGGCGTGTTGAACGACACGTTCGGTAATTTTCAAAATACTTTCGCTGTCGACGACGTTAAGCTTGTGCGCATTAAGGCTTCCTTCGTAACTGCCGCGTAAAAAGGATTTAAAAAGCCGATAGTAGAGCGGATCGGTGCGTTCCTCGCGAACCTGGACGATGTCCTTGGGGCAATTCGCCAGCCTGGCGATCTCTTCCGTCAGATCCTGATCCCACAGCTTCCAGCCCAGTTGTCTGGCAAGCAGTTGGGCGATTTCGCCTCCGCCGCTTCCATATTCCCGTTCGACTGTAAGTATTCTGATCATCTCGGTCCCTTGAGCCCACTTATGTCCAAATAGGATCCTACTGCAAATGAGTTCATTTCGCTTATTCTGCCAAAACTCTGCCTGCACCGGGATCATTCTTCTTCAGAAGAAAAGCGATGAAGAACATGATTCCGGAGACCACACAAAGAACCATGAAGATGTCGATGTAGGCCAATGTCGTGGCCTGCGCTTGCACTCCCTGGTAAATCGTGGCGACGGCCCGCGCGTAAGCCTCATGGGCGCCGAGACCCGAGTGCGCCAAATGCTGAGCAAGACCATTTGCCTGATTTTGAAAATTGGGATTGTCGGGCCGCGCGTATTCCACCAGCCGGGCTTGATGGAGTTGCGCACGGCGCGCAATCAGCGTGGTAACCATCGACGTTCCCACGCTGCTTCCCATATTGCGCATGAAGTTGGCGATCCCAGCGACGGCGTTGTTTTTCTCCGGTGCGATACCGATGTAGGCGACCAGCGTAATCGGAGTGAATAGGAAGCCCAAACCAATGACCTGGGTGATGCGCAGCAAAGTGGCGGCCTTGAAGCTGATCTGCAAGTCGATGCGCTGCGTCGAGTAGTACATAGCGAGGGACAAGGCCAGCCAGCCAATGGCAATGAGGTAGCGCGCCTGGATCTTCGTCGTCAGTTGGCCCACGATGGGCGTTTCAAAAAGCAAAACGAGTCCTCCGGCGGAAAGCGCAAAGCCAGCAAGTTGCGAGGTGTAGCCGACAAGGGTTTGCAGGAATTGCGGCATCAGGACCAGGCTGCTGAACAACAGGATGCCCAGGACGAACAACATCAAGCTGGCACTCGCGAAGTTGAAACTCTTGAACATGTGGACGTCGATGATGGGTGCTTTATGAAACCACTCCCAGATCACAAGTGAGATGAGGCAGACGGTAGCGACAACGATGAGAGTCGTGATGAACCGAGAGCCGAACCAATCGTCTTCCTGGCCCTTGTCAAGCAGGATCTGCAAAGCCCCGATACCCAAGGCGAGCAGCGCGATGCCGATGTAGTCCAGCTTGATGCCAGCGGACTTGAGCCGCGCTATATAGGGCGGGTCTTCAACGAAGCGCCGTACTAGAAACCACGTGGCCAGGCCAACGGGGATGTTGATGAAGAAAATCCAGCGCCAGGAATAGTTAAAGGTGATCCATCCGCCAAGGGTTGGACCGATCGTGGGCGCGATGATGGCGGTAATGCCGTACAGTGCAAATGCCAACCCGCGCTGGTGAGGCGGAAAAGTGTCGGCGAGAATGGCTTGAGCCATGGGCTGAAGCCCGCCTCCGCCCGCGCCTTGCAGCACACGGAAGAGAAGCAGAAACCCGAGACTTGGCGCAAAGCCACAAAGCAGGGAACTCACCGTAAAGATACCCAAACAAGTCATGAAAAAGCGCTTTCTTCCGAAGGTGTTTGCGAACCAACCGCTGATCGGGAGAATGATGGCGTTCGAGACCAAATAGGAAGTGAGGACCCAAGTGCTCTGGTCGTTGCTCGCGCCTAGATTGCCGGCCATGTAAGGCAAGGCTACGTTTGCGATGCTCGTGTCCAGAACTTCCATGAACGCGGCCAGCGCCACCACAACGGCAATCAGCCATGGATTGAATTTGGGCTTCCAAACGTCCTGGTCGATGGTGATAGCGGCAGTGCTCATTGTAAGTAAACGTCAGGCACGACGTTCATGCCGGGCCGAAGCTGGCGCTCGCGATTCTCTCCCGGCTCGAGAACGATTTTTACGGGTATCCTCTGAACAATTTTCACGTAATTGCCTGTGGCATTCTCTGGCGGAAGCAAACTGAAGAGCGGGCCCGTTGCTCCCGCAATACTGTCCACATGTCCTTTAAGAGTGCGGCCAGTGGAATCGATATGAATTTCCGCTTTCTGGCCCACACGCATGTGCCTGAGCTGCGTCTCTTTGAAATTGGCGGTGATCCACACTTCGTCGAGAGGCACAACCGTGAGTAGTTGCTGCCCGGCTTGCACATTCAGCCCGACAACAACTGTTTTGTTCACTTCACCGGAGACCGGCGCCACAATTTTGGTGTATCCGAGATTCAGTTGGGCTTGTTCGAGTAGCGCGCGCTTTTCCTCGACATCGGCGATGGCCGCGCGCGCGCGAGCCTTCGACGACGACACTTGTTGCGGCCCAGTCTCCGCATATTGATGATTGGCTTCTGCTTGCACCTGGCGGCTCTGCGCTTGCTCAACGAATTGCTGCGCAGCGGACTCATTGGCGATCGCTGCCGCCACCGCGGCAGTGCTGGATTTGGCCGCGGCAAGCGCCTGATCGTAAACCTGTTCGGCTACTTCCTTCTTGTCCACCAGCAGCTTGTAGCGGCGGAGATCGTCTTGCGCCTTCACGTCGTTGGCCTCGGCCTGCTCCAGTTGGGCGTGGGCGGCTGTGAGCTGCCTCTGAGCAGCAATGATTCCAGCGGTGGTGTTTACGATGTCAGACGCCGTGGACTCCAGTTGGCTCGAACTGTTCACCGAAGTGATCGGTACTGTGATATTCAGCGATTGAGCCGTCGCTTCGGCGTTGCCTAGATTGGCTTGCGCCTGCGCCACTGCAACTTCATAGCCTTTGGGATCGATCTCGACCAGAACGGTGCCCTTCTCAACCCATTGGTTGTCGTCCACGCTGACCTTCACGACGTAGCCGGAAATGCGCGCGCTCACGGGGTAGAGATGGACATCCGCCTGGGCGTCGTCGGTGGATTCATAGCTGCTGAGATAGCGCCACAAAAACACGCCCCCAACAAGAACTATGAGGACCACGATCAGAATCACGATGTTTCTTCGGCGCTTGGGGTTCGGGCGCGCCGGCGACACATAGTGTGAGTCCGTCAGAGGCGATGGCTCGATGGGAGAATCGCTTCCTGCAGCAGGCACAGAACGGGGTGGGTTCTCGTCCGCCATATTCATTGTCCTTTGAAATACTCTTTGACGCCCTGTTCCGCGATACCGAGAGCGCGAGCGAGTGAAATCTTTGCAAAATTGAAGCTGTAGAGACTGGAGATGTATTGTTCGTGCGCGCTCGCCACCGCTTGTTGCGATTGCACGACTTCGACCGTATCGGTAACCCCTGCGCTGAAACGATCGCGGGATTGGAGCAGCGTCTGTTCAGCCAAATCAATATTGCTGCGCGCCACGCTGACGAGTTCCGCGGAGGACTGCAAGTTCAGCAGCGCCGTGCGAATGTCAGAATCGATCTGCGCCCGCAAATTGTCCAGGCGCTCGCGGGTCTGTTGGAGCCTCGCATCAGCCTGCAAAATGTCACCGTGAACGCTGTTTCCCGTAAAGATCGGAATCGAAAGCGTTCCGCGCACATCGAAAACTTGAGTTGCCGTGGAGGGATGCGAGCCCGCAGCGCCAACGTCCGCGTTGAACGCAAGCGACGGGAAATAGCCAGCTACGGCGGCCTTGCGCGAGAATTCCGCCGCCCGGACGTCGGTCATCGCTGCGAGATAATCCGAGCGCGCAGCGTATGCGCGTTTTAGGGCCTCATCGATGCTGATGCCGTCGAACGGTCGGTAAGGCGATTTATCCGTGAATTCAACTTCCTGCCCCGGAGCCAAGCCGATTGCGCGCGCCACGGTCAGCTTCTGGATAGCGAGGTTATTTTTCGCTTGAATCAACTGCTGCTGGCGCGTCTGCAGTTCGACCTTTGCGCGCAATCCATCAATCTCCGGCGAAGTCCCTGCTTTCACCTGGTCTGAAGCCTGATCGTAGAGAGCCTGGGCGGTCTTAACTTGCGCTTCGGCAGTTTCGATGCGGGCTTCGTCGGCAATGGCCTGTAGGTAGGTATAGCCGACGGCGAGCACAACGAGATCACGCGCGTCTTTGAACGTATATTCCGCGGACTTCAAATTCTGGCCAGCGGCGCGGGTTGCGTTGATCGACTTCCAATCAAATAGAGACTGCGTCACAGAAACGCGCGCATCAAAATAGGAAAAGGGGCCATCGGCTGGCGGTATCGGGTTTCCACCAAGACTCGTAATGCCAAGCTCAGCTAAATTGATCTTCGAGTCCGCCACATAAGGCGACGACGTCACATGCGGCAGGAGCGCGCTCAATTGCTCCCAGCGCTGGCCGCGAGCCGAACCAATTTCTGCATTCGAGAGGAGCGCTCCAAGATTCTGCTTCAAGCCGCGGTCGATGGCGTCTTGCAAGGAAAGCGAGAGGACTCCGGGAACGAGCTTCGCCGGCACGCTGCCAGCGAACGGGCTCACTCCTTGGGTTCCCGGTATTGGTTGGCCAGGCGTGGAAGTCGCTTCCGTCTGAGCCCGCGATGTCGCCGTTCCGCAGAACAAAACTCCACTCAGCAAAAATGTGGGGACGAGTCCATAACTGAGCTTCAAGGGAGCCTCCTTGGCCTCGCATTTGGCTAAGCGGCAGTGCGGGGGAAATTATCCTAGTCCCGCTCGCAATCTCGAGCAACACGCATTTGCTAAACCCACCTTTGATGCATTAGGCCGCGGCAGGGAGACAGGTTTTCCTCGGACCGTGCTTGCTCATCGCTGGAAGCGCCAAAGCTCGAAGCAATGGCGGAAAGGGACGGCGTCAGATGCATGGGGTGAAGACGGGTTTCCCCGCGAAGAAAAAATCGCGAACGAATGGTGGAGGCGGGGGGAGTCGAACCCCCGTCCGAAAAGCGCTACGGACCGAAGCCTACATGCTTATCTCAATTCGGTGTACGACCCGACCCTTGCGGGCTGATCGCGCGTTCGCCGGCGGCGCTTGGAATGAGCAAGATGCGCAACCAACTAGTCCGATGGTTCTCGCCCGAACCTTACGGACCGAAAGGTCCAGGCCAGCTCACTGTGTGACGCCTCTGACCGGGCCCATGAGCGAAGCCCGGGGAAGCGTGCGCTTAATTAATTAAGCAGCAAGTGCCAAGTTGTTGTTG